>Ga0209942_1000011_pt1 | contig 145138 bp, 145 predicted proteins | sample SalPonR1_A_D2_MG_FD_185695 | JGI IMG/M metagenome (GOLD analysis project Ga0209942, IMG submission 185695) | Salt pond soil microbial communities from South San Francisco under conditions of wetland restoration - Salt Pond MetaG R1_A_D2_MG... ...
AGAAAACCGAATAAATTCTTTTCCTTCAAAAATCGTTCTTTTATTGAAGGCTTGTTTGCCATGCACTTTTTTATTCTTATCTATTCTTTTCTTTTGAAATCTTGTCTTGACATACTACCAGATTGCTTTCATCTTCATTCTGTTGATTGTTCCTCCCGCAAGCAGGGTTTTTCTGTCCCTGTCCGATCCGGTCATGACGGCTAAAATCACATTCCCTTTCGTCATGTTCTCTATTAAGACTTCCGATCCGCTTTCTATGGCTTCACCGACATTTCCTAGATACAGTTCGTCATACAAGTCGATCTTGTCATAGTCTTCGGGATTCTTGAATTCCAAAGGAAGTATGCCGGCATTTATTAGATTGGCTTTGTGAATCCTTGCAAAAGACTTTACCAGAACAGCTTTGACTTTTAGATGCAGAGGCACCAGCGCCGCATGTTCCCGGCTTGAACCCTGGCCGTAGTTTTCACCGCCAACGACAATGCCTCCGCCGAACTTGTCGGAACGTTCCTTGAAGTCGTCGCATTGGGTTCCGAAGCAGTGCTTTGAAAGCTCGGGGACATTGGACCTGAATGGAAGCAGTTTTGCATTTGACGGCATTATGTCGTCGGTTGTAATGTTGTCGCCGGTCTTCAGCAGCACTTTGCCTGCATATGTTTCGCCAAGCTTTTCCGAAAGCGGAAAAGGCTTTATGTTGGGACCCATGGCAACTTCGGTTTCATGCCCGCCATCTGCTGGATATATGAAATAGTTGTCTTCAGAAAAATATTCGTCTGGCAGCGTCAAATCTATCGCTTTGCCAAGTTCTGTGGGATCCGACAGGACTCCGTTTATTGCAGAATATGCTGCGGTCTCTGGGCTTACCAGATATACTCCGGCTTGCATTGTTCCGCATCTTCCCTTGAAATTTCTGTTGAATGTGCGCAGAGAAACCGCTCCGGTCTTGGGTGCCTGCCCCATTCCTATGCAGGGACCACAACCGGCCTCGAGCAACCTTGCTCCCGAAGCAATAAGGCTTCCCAAAGCGCCATTGTCCGCCATCATTTTCAATATGTTTGAAGATCCCGGCGATATTACAAGGCTTACATCGGGATGCACTTTTTTCCCTTTTAGTATTTGAGCTACCTTCATCAAATCGGTATAGGAAGAATTGGTGCAGCTCCCAATGGCAACCTGGTCGATTTTAAGGCCCTTTATCGATTCTATTTGGGTCACATTGTCAGGGCTGTGCGGCATTGCGGCCATTGGTTTGAGACTGCCCAAATCCACTTCCAGAACGGCATCATAGAATGCATTTTCGTCGGCGCGAATTTCCAGATAGTCCCCTTTTCTTCCCTGCCTTTGAAGAAAATCCTCCGTTCTTTTGTCCGAAGGGAAAATTGAAGTCGTGGCTCCGAGCTCGGCTCCCATGTTTGTTATTGTCGCTCTGTCCGTAAGCGACAACTCGGAAACGCCTTCTCCGGAATACTCAACGACATAACCTACGCCGCCCTTTACGCTGAGTTCTCCCAAGACATGCAGAATCACGTCTTTTGCTGTCACGTATGGATTCAATGATCCTTTGAGTTTTACATTCATGACCTTGGGCACGGTTATTGAATAATGGCCATGGGCAATTCCAACCGCCACGTCTAGTCCTCCAGCACCTATTGCAATCATTCCCATCCCGCCGCATGTTGGAGTATGGCTGTCAGAACCTATCAGAACCTTGCCCGGCTTTGAAAACCTTTCCAGATGGATCTGATGGCATATGCCGTTACCCGGTTTTGAATACACTATTTTGTACTTCGCTGCTGCAGTTTTTATGAACTCGTGGTCATCGGCATTCTCAAAACCCGCCTGCAGCATATTGTGGTCGATGTATGCAACCGACAATTCGGTCTTTCTCTCCGATACCCCCATAGCTTCGAGCTGAAGGTATACCATGGTGCCAGTGGAATCCTGCGTAAGCGTCTGATCCACTTTGATTTTAATTTCACTCCCCTGTTTCAAGTCGCCCTCCAAGAGATGCTTTTCCAATATTTTATACGTCAAACTCATTCCCATTTCCTATTCCTCCGTTTACGAGTATATTTGTATACCATTATACTTTTAACCATGTTGATAGTCAATACCAACATATAATTAATGTTTTTTTGAATTCATTGTTAATAAAAACACTTGCACAATTTAATGTTTTGTATCATAATATAGTAGTCGGCTGCGGGGTGTGGCTCAGTTTGGTAGAGCGCTTGGCTGGGGGCCAAGAGGTCGCAGGTTCAAGTCCTGTCACTCCGACCAGACATAAGAGATAAGGCAAAACAACAAGGAAAAGGGGACTGTCCCCTTTTCCTTGTTGTTTTTTTTAAGTATTGTCTGAATTTTTCAATTTGTTTTAAAATTACTATTGCATTATACTATTTCTTCTGTTATACTTCTCATTAATATATTAAAAGCGTTGATGGAGACAAAACTTTTTATAAAGCATTCATAGAGAGTCGGGACGGTGGAAACCGACAGTGCAAAAAAGCAATGATCACTCCGGAGTTGTGCAGGCGAAACGAGTAACCTGCAACGTTTGGCCCCGTTACCGGCCTAGGTTTGATAGAACCGACAGAGAGGCACATCAGTGCAATTAAGGTGGTACCGCGGAAAATCCGTCCTTGAAGTTTACTTCAAGGACGGTTATTTTTTTACAGTAAAGGAGGAATTGAAATGAAAGACAATAAAACGTTGACTAAAGAGCAAATGGATATGCTCAAGGGCTTTGATCCCAAAGTGAACCATTTCGGAAGCGGCAGATTTTCTGAATAATCGGCATCATGCATCGCAAGTTTCAAGCACACTTATATTCTATAGAAAGGAGAGCAAATAATGGAAGACAATAAAACTTTGACCAAAGAGCAAATGGATATGCTCAAGGGCTTTGATCCCAATGTGAATCATTTCGGAAGCGGCAGATTCTCTGAAGAATAATAGGAGGACAATATGGAAGACGATTCGGACATTATAATTTTAATTTAAAAGGATCTGTTGCCGTTGGCTATGGATCCTTTTAAATTAAAAAACATTTTTTTAATTCTATTTAAAAAATGCTTTGACAAATAGCTTTTTATGAAATAGAATAGTTTCTAAACAACTGAATATCACACTTATCAAGAGTGGTCGAGGGACTGGCCCTATGACGCCCGGCAACCAGTACATTATGTACACGGTGCCAAATCCAGCGGTATTAACCGACAGATGAGAACTGTATTATTTAATGAACTTCTTTCTGTTGAAAGAAGTTTTTTGTATTTTTGAAAGGAGATAAAAATGGCTGCAAGGAAAACATACGATGAAATCAATCAAAAAATCAAGGAAGGAAATGCGGTTGTCGTTACTGCCGACGAGGTTCTTGACATAGTTGCGGAAAAAGGCATAAGGGAAGCGGCAAAATATGTGGATGTTGTTACCACTGCGACTTTCGGTCCCATGTGCTCTACAGGAGCATTCATGAATTTCGGCCATGCCGACCCGCCGATACGAATGACAAATGTGCTGTTGAACAATGTTCCCGCCTATGCCGGACTTGCGGCGGTTGACGCTTATATGGGCGCGACTGAAACATCTTTGGACAAGGGGATAAACTATGGGGGGGCACATGTAATATGCGACCTTGTCGACGGCAAAAGCATTCGTTTGAATGCTTCTTCTCCCGGAACCGACTGCTACCCCAGAAAAAACATAGAAACATGGATCAATCTGGATGACGTAAATGAAGCCTATCTTTACAATCCCAGAAACGCCTACCAGAATTACAGCGCCGCAACAAACACTTCAGACAGTCCGCTCTATACTTATATGGGCATTTTGAAGCCCGGCATGGGAAATGTGCATTATTGCACTTCGGGCCAGTTGAACCCTTTGCTGAACGACCCCTATTATCGAACCATCGGAATCGGAACAAGGATTTTCTTGGCCGGAGCACAGGGATTTGTATCGTGGATGGGAACACAGTTTTCCTCCGGCCGCAAACGAAATGGCAAAGGCCTTCCCGATGCACCGGGAGGGACTCTGGCGGTAAGCGGAGACTTGAGAAGCATGACGACAGATTTCCTTAAGCCTGCCGTATTCAAGGATTACGGAATATCCATGTTTGTGGGCATAGGGGTTCCGATACCCATTCTGGATGAAGAAATGATGTCATGCGTTTCGGTATCGGACAAGGACATCTTCACCACAATTGAAGATTACAGCGTAAAACGGAGAGACAAGCCAAGTTTGGGGACTGTTTCCTACGAGGAACTGAGAAGCGGCAATATAAACATCCAAGGAAGGAAAATACCGACCGCTCCAATAACCAGCCTGCATAAGTCAAGGCAAATAGCGGAACTGTTGAAACAAGAAATAGAAAATGGCGAATTTGAGATCAGCAAACCCGTTCAGAGGTTCCCGCTAAACAGCGCCCTTAAATCTCTCGAAATAAAAAACAAGGAGGGCAGATAATATGAAAGTAAAATGGCTTTTGACCTTCCCTCCGGAATTGACTGGGGAACCTGTAACATATGCACTGATAAAAAATTTCAATCTAAAAATTAATATACTCAAGGCTTCTATCGACCTCAATGTTTCAGGAAATCTGCTTGTTCTGGCTGATGGGACTAAAAATGAAATCGGCTCCGCGCTCGCTTGGCTTAAAACCACAGGCGTAAGTGTCGACCCGGGCGATTCTCAGATTGTGTGGAACGAGGTTCTTTGTGTCCATTGCGGCGCATGCACCGCCATCTGTCCCACAAAGGCCCTTTCACTCGATCCTTCAAGCTGGATGGTTGCTTTTGAAGGCGAAAAATGCCTCGAGTGCGGGCACTGCGTTCCTGCATGTCCAATCGGCGCAATTTCAAACAACAAGGGTCTCAACAATGCATGAGGAAAGGACATACAGAAAATTGATGCGGCCGGATGGACTGGTGAGTTTCGCGGTGATTGAAAATGAATCGGACCTGCATGTTTCAGCCGAATCCGATCTTGAGCAAAATGCCCGCTTAGCCCTTTTGGAAATACGTTCACAGTTATGCGGCTATATAAGCTGCCACCCGGAGTTCAAGTCCAGCCTTGCTCCTGTGCGTGTCGCTTCTTCCGCTCCGTTTATAATCCAAAAGATGGCGCAAGCCGCATCAATTGCAAATGTCGGCCCCATGGCATCCGTTGCCGGGGCAGTGGCTGAATTTGTGGGGAAATCGCTGCTAAAGAATTCCGACGAAGTCATCGTTGAAAACGGCGGCGACCTGTTCATTAAATGCAAAAATACCAAAAAGGTTTTAATTCATGCCGGAGACTCGGCTTTTTCTGAAAAATTGGCCATTATGCTGCAGCCTTCCGACTATCCCGCAGGAATATGCACCTCCTCGGGTAAAATAGGGCATTCGCTCAGTTTCGGCAAAGCGGATGCAGTCGTGGCCATATCACGAAACACATGCCTTGCAGATGCAGCGGCGACTGCTGTTGCAAACAGGGTGAAATGCGCTCAAGACATAGAATCCGCGCTGTTTTGGGGGATGAACCTTCCAGGAATATCCGGACTTTTAGTGATTATCGATGACAAACTGGGGGCCAGTGGAAATATTTCGCTTTCCCGTCCATAATGAAAAAGGAGCAAAATATGAAAATAAGGGAACTGTACACAAAAGACGAGCCTGTCATTTCTTTCGAAATATTTCCTCCAAAGAAAGACAAACCCATAGATGTAGTCTATGATACAATTGAGTCGTTGAAGGACCTTAGGCCCGGATTCATAAGCGTAACATACGGCGCTGGAGGAAGCACAGCAAGAACCACAATCGAGCTCGCATCTACAATAAGAAACAAATACAAGGTTGAAACCCTTGCCCATTTGACTTGCGCCACATCAAGCAAGGATGAAATCAGCGGGATTCTGGACACGCTTGAAAAAAACGGGGTACAGAATATTCTCGCCCTAAGGGGGGACCTTCCAACCGAAAAAGGTTTCAAATTCCCGGATTCACGCAACTTCAAACATGCCGGGGATCTGGTTTCGCACATAAAAAGTCATGGAGGTTTCTGTGTTGGAGGCGCGGTTTATCCCGAAGGGCATATTGAATGCAAAAGCCTCGCATTGGACCTGCAACATGTAAAAGAAAAGGTTGATTCGGGAACCGATTTTCTGATAAGCCAGCTGTTTTTCGACAACGAACTGTATTATGATTTCCTCGACAAAGCTGCGCAAACAGGAATTGATGTGCCGATATCCGCAGGCATCCTGCCTGTAATCAGCAAAACCCAAATGGAGCATATAGTAAAACTATGCGGTTGCAACCTTCCTCCAAAATTCACCCGCATATTGGAAAAATACGCCAACAAACCCGAAGCTCTCAGGGAGGCGGGAATTGCTTATGCAATTGAACAAATAATCGACCTTCTTTCCTGGGGGGTCGACGGCGTGCACTTATATACAATGAACAGGCCCAAAACAACGCGTAAAATAATAAACAGCATCTCATACATCCGCGATGCGCTTACCAAGGAGATTGCATGAAGATAGACAGGCAAGAAGTCAGAAGATACTTGGGCTTCGGCAAGAAGACCGCAGACGGCAAAACCGAAAAAGCGATTGACGCATGCATAACAGAAGTCAAACGGCGAATGCATCCTCGGGAAATCCACCATACATTCAATATAATTAGGGATGGCGGTCAGCTACGCGTTGATGCTGAAAATCTGAACTTGGAAGGCGAATCCATACGAATCCATTTGTCGAAGTCCCGACTTTGCGTTATTATTGCCGCTACCTTGGGCCCGGAAATCGACAAGACCATAAGATACATAAGCAGAAAGAATTTGTCCGAGGCAATTATTATGGATGCAGCCGCCACAGCCGCCATAGAAGCCTTCTGCGACGAAATCGAATCTTCCGTGATTTCACAGGCTAAAGAAAACGCTTTGTTCGCCACACACAGGTTCAGCCCCGGTTATGGCGATTTGCCCCTTTCCGTCCAGCCCCACATTCTAAGAGCGCTGGACGCGCCCCGAAAAATAGGATTGACTACTACTGAAAAACTCGTCATGATACCGCGAAAATCCGTCACAGCCATAATCGGTTTGCAGGAACATACTGCAAGCTCGGCCAAACCGCACTGTAAAACTTGCATGCCGGGACTTCAATGCCCTTACAGAAAGGGAGATGATTGATTTGAACATATTTGAATTGAAAAGAAAAATCGGAAAAGAATTTATTTTCTTTGACGGAGCTATGGGAACAATGCTTCAAAAATCAGGTCTTCCCTCAGGCGGTCTTCCGGAAGAATACAATTTCACCCATCCTGAAATCATAGCAGAAATACATCGGCAGTATTCGGAAGCAGGCGCCGATATAATAACCACAAATACCTTCGGAGCAAACGAAATAAAGCTTGAAGATTCGGTTTATTCGGTTGAAGATGTCATTGGGCAGGCCGTGGCTTTGGCGAAAAACTCTTCTGGCGGAAAGCTTGTGGCTTTGGACATCGGTCCAATAGGCCAATTGATTGAGCCCATAGGCGACTTGAGTTTTGAACGCGCCTACCAAATATTCAAGCGTCAAGTGCTCGCCGGAGCCCAGGCCGGCGCAGACGTCATTCTCATTGAAACGGTCTCCGACCTTCATGAAATGAAAGCGGCTATATTTGCAGCCCGCGAAAACTCCAATCTGCCTGTATTTGCCACTATGACTTTCCAAGACGATGGAAGAACCCTTACAGGCACAGACCCCGAAACAATGGCTCATGTAATAGGCAGGCTGGGGGTCGCGGCTCTTGGTGTAAATTGTTCTCTGGGCCCCTCCGAATTGCTGCCCATTGTCGCCTCGATGAGCAAAGCCACCGATGTTCCGATCATGGTGCAGCCAAATGCCGGACTGCCCAGGATAATAGACGGCATGACTTCCTTTGGCATATCCGCCCAAGATTTTGCCGAAAAAACAGCTTCCCTCGCAAAGGCAGGAGCTTCGGTTCTTGGGGGTTGCTGCGGATCGACTCCCGAATTCATAATAAAAGTGATAGAAATGACAGCTGATTTGTCTCCCGTTTCCATAGAAGCAATTAAATCCACAGTCGTCTGCTCATCGACAAAAACGGTGCATATTGGAGGCGACCCCGTTCTTATTGGCGAAAGAATAAATCCCACCGGGAAAAAATTCCTCAAGGAAGCCCTGAAAAGAGGTTCCTTCGACCAAATTGTCACGGAAGCCATTTTGCAGAGAGAGGCCGGAGCTTCAATACTCGATGTCAATGTCGGAATAAGGGAGATTGACGAAGAGCTTGCAATGGTCAAGGCGATAAGGGAAATCCAAGACGTATTGGACACTCCTATACAAATCGACAGCACAAAGCCGGCAGTACTCGAAGCCGCTTTGCGAATCATAAACGGGAAGCCTATCATAAACTCTGTAAGCGGTGAAGAAAAAAGCCTCGACTCCATACTTCCTTTGGCCAAAAAGTACGGAGCCTGCATATTGGGTCTGACTCTCGATGAAAATGGAATACCAAAGACGGCTGAAGAAAGATTGAAGGTTGCCGGAAAGATAATAAGAAGAGCTCTTGATGAAGGGATACCAAAAGAGGACATATTGATCGACTGCCTTGTACTTACTGCGTCTGCGCAACAAAAGGAGGTTTCAGAGACCATAAAGGCAATAACTCTGATAAAGAATGAATACGGTGTCAAAACGATCCTTGGGATCAGCAACGTCTCGTTCGGTCTCCCTGAAAGAAATCTTCTAAACGGCACTTTCCTTGCAATGGCGCTTACAGCAGGCCTTGACGCGCCAATCGTCGATCCCTTATGCCGGAACATACAGAACGTTGTAAAGACTTTCAGGGTTCTTGCAGGAAAAGACGAAAATGCCGCCGACTATCTGAATTCATTCAGTGACCAACCTAAAACAGATGCCGTCAGTCCGCAAGCATCCAAAAAAACTCTTGGGGAAATCATTGTCGACGGGCAGAAGGGAATTGTCAAAGATGCGACACTGGAAATGCTGAAGACAATGGACGCCATGGAAATAGTGAACGAACACTTGATACCTGCTTTGGATTTTGTCGGTGAACAATATGAAAAACGCAAACTGTTCCTTCCTCAACTCATAAGGTCCGCCGAGACAGTCAAGAGCTCTTTTGAAATACTGCACGAGCATATTTCAAGGGACGGCAAACCCCGGCTTAACAAAGGCGGCATAATACTCGCCACCGTAAATGGAGATGTCCACGACATTGGAAAAAACATTGTCAAGACTCTGCTTCAAAACTATGGCTTTGAAATCTTGGATTTGGGCAAAAATGTTTCCCCTCAGACAATAGTCGATGAAGCGTTGAAAAACGATATAAAATTGGTGGGCCTCAGCGCACTCATGACAACAACGGTCGACGCAATGGCAGAAACGATCAAATTGCTTCATTTGAATCATCCATCCTGCCGAACTTTTGTAGGCGGGGCAGTATTGAGTCCGGAGTTGGCAAAACAAATAGAAGCCGACTATTACGGAAAAGACGCCAGGGCGGCTGTCTCCATTGCACAAAGTTTCTTCAAACAGGCATTGACTTAAGCGAAGGTTCGATATAAAATAGTGACAATATATTTTGGAGGAAAAATCATGAAACATCCAAATGCGAATATGTCTTCACAATTTAAAACTTTCTTTTTTAGCTGGGGCTTTATATTTAGCGCCGGGCACTTGACATGCAAATCAAAGTCATAAAAAGAAAGAGTGAAGCTTCCGCATAATCGACCAAAGTTGACTGGAAGGCTCTTTTGAGCCTTCTTTTTGTTTATCAATTTTACTATGGAGGATACATACAATGATAGTTACCAATATTTCGGAAATCGAAGGCAAATCAATAGGACACATCGGCAACAATGGCTCCTACAGCCATGAAGCCGCCAAAAAATATTTTGAAAAAGGTTCATTCACCTCTTTCAGCCACTTTGAAGACGTGTTCATGGCGCTTGAAAACAAAACTGTGGAATATGGGGTTGTCCCAATCGAGAACTCATCAACAGGAGGAATAAGGGATGTCTATGACCTGCTCGTCAAGTGCAACGTCAGAGTAACAGGAGAGGTGTACCTGAATATCGAGCACCATCTCATCGGACTTCCCGATGCTACACTCGAAGACATTAAGCTTGTATGTTCTCATCCTCAGGGCCTTATGCAGTCGTCGGAATTCATACGGATGAACGACCTTGAAACCAAGCTGTGCAAAGATACCGGTTCTGCAGCTTCTTTCGTAAAATATGGCAAAGATAAAAATTGCGCCGCAATAGCATCGGAATCGGCACGGCGGATACACAATCTGAAAATATTGAAAAAGGACATAAGCAATTTCAGGCACAACACAACACGCTTTTTCATTCTTTCTCAAAAGCCGGCCATGCCCGTTACCGACTCCATTACAAGCCTTGTTTTTACAACGAAGCATGAACCCGGGTGTTTATACGGGGCTTTAAAGCATCTATCCGATTATGGAATAAACATGATGAGGATAGAATCCCGCCCAATAGAAAACAGGCCTTGGGAGTACTATTTCTTTGTCGATATTGAAGGTTCTTTGATGGAAGAAAAAATAAGCTTGGCACTCCAAAACCTGGAAAAACAAACCATCTTCTTTAAAATACTTGGATCATATAAAAAAAGTTGCTTATAAGAGCAACTTTTTTTGTTGATATCCTGTGGAGTTCTCGAACATAGTCGTTTTTTATAATGTTTATTTCAGATGAAATCATCACTCATATTCAATTGCAGTCACTTTGCACCTGAACCATTCGAAATCTCCTTCTTCCAATCCCCATATGACTTTAGCCCTGGTGGGGACAATGAACCCTCCCATATTTTCATGCCCGTCAAGAACGACTCTCCAGTCCTCCAATTTATATTCCCCTTCATTCTCCATGAATCGTTTTGCCGAAAATGCAACCACTTCTCCCTTTTCGTTGAACTCGAATATTCCATCAGCCTCTATCCCGCCATATGCCATTTTCGCCATCGCAGAATTTTCGTCTATGGGGCTCCATTCTATGTATTCAGAAAATGCGGCTGTAGGAAACCAGGCAGTCTCGGCAAGGTATCTGAGCAAGGTCCCCTGGTCTATTTCGGGGCCTTTTGCGTCTACAAGGTTTGCAATTGACATGAGCTTTATCAGCATGCTGCCCTTTCCATTTGAATACTTGTCCATGCCATTCAAATATATCCCTGGAGCCATTCTGATTTTTGCATCCCATACGAATCCCGGCTGAGCTGTAACGAACAACTGGTTTGCCTCCAGGGGAAGCCATGGTTTGTCAAAAGCTGTTCTAAGCTCGCCAACTTGCTTCAATTTGACTGCCCCAATACTATTTTGACCGTCAAATCCTGATGTCAAAAGCCATTTTGCCACAGGACCAGGCAATTTTGACATTTCATCTTTAATATCCATATCAGGAATCTCTTTGTGTTTTGCCAGCAGAATTTCTTTTTCCCTTTTTACAGCACTATTGAACCTGAACTGCCCTATAATTGAGATTGCCACAATAAGACAAATCGCCAAAACCATTAGTGCACACGCAAGCAATATGTATTTTTTCATATCAAACTCTCCGTTTTGTATTCATTTTTCCCAATATAAAAGAAATATTTTACCAACAAAAGCAAACTGGCTAATGTCAAGAATGAAAAGACGCCAAACATGAAACCGTCAAAAGCCCGAAAATTTGTGTATGTCACATACCACTCTGCAAAAGCCACCGAACTGCATATCGTAAGTGCTTTGACCAATCCCACACCCGCAAGCAAAGTTCCATATGCCGAGTTTTTATAAAACCTTGCCATCGCGACAGCCAAGGCGGGAAATACTATGCACAGGTCCAATATGTAGACTCCGTATGTTTCCCCCGGGAACCTTGTTGCAATATCGGAAAGCATCAAAAATACCCAGAGCGGTCCCAAAACGATTAAAATAAGGAGAATAAATGCTGCCACGGATGTTCTGAATCCTTTTGGAAAACATTTTTCTCCATACCATTTATGATTGAATCCGGTTAAACCAAAAATCAAAGTGTATATGGACAGTGCAAAAATAATCATATATATCATATACAAGCTTGTGTATTGCCCTTGGATCACATACAATCCGTAGCCATAGAAAAAATATCCCGCCATTCCCATAAGTGCAATAATCAAATTCTCGCTTGGCGCCTTGAGTATCCTTATTGCAAGTATCAGCAGTATTACGCTCAACGGCAATGTAATGCAGTCCTGCGCAACCGACCCCACCACAAGCCTTTTAGTGATTGTTCCGGATAGATAAACTTCATTGTATATGTTTTCATTAAAAACTCCTGCCGCTGCCGAAAAAAACGACATAAGTGAAATCGCAATTGCCATATACGCGACTTGCTGCATTTTTCCTTTTTTCATGCTTTTTCTCCTCGTATAGTCTCAGTCATTGATTTGTACATGAAATTCAAGTTTTCCATTATGATTTTCTTGACATCATTTTCAAACTCTATGGGGCTGCGGCCGTTCATGAATTTCATAAGTTCCCCATGGTAATACGCATGCATCATTCCATGAACCCGCTCGGCCTCTTTTTCATTCAAAACACCTTCGCTCAACTCCATCAATTCCTTTACAAACATCCTGTCGGGACGTTCATTTGGCTTTATTACATCCTCCATTTTCCATGAATGGCTGTCCATCCACAAAAATCTGTACCAACCCTTATGCTTGATGTTGAAATCTATTACTGAAGCTATGTAATTCAAAAAATCGAATTCTTGATTCTGATCGCCTATATTCTTCATTGCGTAGGAGCGAATCCTTTTTCGCACTTCATTGAGAGCCTCCAGTTGAAGCTCACTATAGCTATTGTAGAAATTATAAATGCTCGTGTGGGCACACCCGAGCCGCCTCGCGATCCCCCTGAAATTAACACCTGTAGAGCTCCCGTTTTCATCAATGAGTTCAAGTGTCGCCTGCAGTATTCTTTGCTCGCTCAAATTCTTCCTCATATTGCCCCCTTTACTACCATTGGTAGTTTCAAGTCAATAATAAAGCCGTGACTTGAAATTGTCAAGACTTTATTTGAATTTCATCAATTTTTGCAATGAAAATGCCTAAGCAGCCTTCCTGTGCTCCGCAATCCAAAGACTAAACCATTACGTAATTAAGAACAATGTAAATGGCATACATTCCGAATAGAACCATTCCCTCAGTCTTATTAATTTCTTCTCCCTCTTCCGCCTTGCTTGTAAATATCCTAAATGCCGTCAAAATGATAAGCATAGCAGGAATCTGCAATCTATAAAAAACAAATGGAACATCAAGTCCGCCCTTTGTAACTAGGGCCGAACTTCCAATTACAAACAAAACATTCAGAATATCGGCTCCCACAATATTTCCTATTGCTATTTCTCCATGGCCTTTTCTTACGGCAGTCACGCAGGTTATAAGCTCGGGAAGACTGGTGCCGAATGCGACCAGCGTTGCTGCAATAATCCCCTGTGGAATCCCAATTCTCACTGCAGTTATTTCAACAGATGAAATAAGTATCTGAGACGACACTATGACAAGAAAAACTCCAAAGATCAATTTCAACATCACCATTGTAAGAGGAACTCCATCCTCTTTCAATTGATCCATTGCCCCATGCGCCGTTCTAGACCAATGTATTGTTATCAGTATATATGCGGCCAAGAGAAGGAGAAAAATCCCGCCGGTTATTTGACTGATGTTTCCATTGCTTGTCCTTGAAAACATAGGTAAAGCCACTATTGCCAACAGAAATCCTGCGAAAAGCTGAATTTTTCCTTGACGATTTACGACGCTCTTGTCAACAGGCAGTCTTCCAATCAATGCCGATATGCCAATAATCAAGCCTGTGTCGGCTATTATGGACCCTATGGCGTTTCCCAGAGCAAGATCGGGATTGCCCTTTACCGCAGCCATTACTGAAACAGTGGCTTCCGGCAAGGTTGTACCCAAAGATACAATAGTCGCCCCAATAATCATTTTCGGTATTCCCCACCTGATTGAAAGGCTTACGGCTTCATCAACCAGAATATCCGCCCCTTTGCTAAGCAGAAGCAAGGAAAAGGCTATCGCTATGAATAATGCAATTGTAGGCCATTGTATAAAAAGATCATGAAGTAATTTTTCCAACGTTATACCCCTTTCAAACGCCCGTCAAATAAAAAAACACAGCAATGCAAATTGCTGAGTCTCACAAAACATTTCTGCCGGCAGAACCGGGATATCAATCCGTCATGACGACTCTGCCTCCCTAATGGGAATGTTACTCCCTCATCAGTTCCATTTTACTACTTTAGCAAAATCCGTCAATAGCAATTGCAACTCATTACAAACTTACGCTTATTTTTATAAGCAATATAAAATCGATTTCCTGAATTACAAATAAAACAGCCCCTACCATGCACTTAATCTACATGGTCGAGGCCGCTTTATAAATTCCACTGCTGATTCAAACAATTCCCATCCAATAGCTTTCATTGAAAGCTTGAATTAAGTCATCATTCAAATTTCTTTATGCTATTCTGCGTAATCTGCATATACTTTTACTTGCTCCCAATCTTTTCCGATGAAATGTATTACCCTTTCAGAAAGCGCTCCTGTAGGACAAACATTTACACATGCCATGCAGGCGGCGCATGCGCTCTGGTCCATCTCCACATTGAGTCCTGCGGCAACCATTGTATCCGATCCCCTGTTTACGAATCCTATGTTGCATTGCCCTGCTATTTCTTCGCAAGCCCTTACGCATCTGCCGCAAAGTATGCATTTGTTGGCGTCATATTCTATTACAGGGCTCGAATCGTCAACAAGGATGGGTTCGCTTGTGTTCTCGTATCTGCTAGACTCGATTCCAAATTTCCTTATAAGCTTTTGAAGCTCGCAACTGAACATAGGATTCGGAATTCCCTTTGAGCAAGTAAGGCAATTATGGTTTCTTGATGCAAGAACAAGTTCCAAAATAATACGACGATAATGGTTAAGCTCTTTATCTTCAGTTACAACTTCCATTCCTTCCGAAACCGGTGTGCAGCATGCAGGCTGAAGGTCCCTTGCCCCCTTGATTTTAACCAGGCACATTCTACAGACTCCGGCTCCTGTCAATTCCTCGTCGTAACAAAGATGGGGAATTTCTATTCCGTTTTCTTCGCATGTAGTAAGAAGGTTTGCACCTTTCTCGGCCATAATTTCCTCGCCATTTACATTGAATGTGACATATTCCTTTTCAATTTCAGGAGCATCAAATTCGTCAAAGAAGTCTTCATAAAGTCCCAATTCCTCAGCAACCTCATAGAGTTCATAGCCTTCAACACTTGCCTCCAAATCAACATTTTCAAACGGATTTGTAAGCACAACTCCCCTGTCCATCGTAAAGTTTCCTGTTCCGAGTGTTTTAGCAATATGAATCACTTTTTTATCGCTGAATACATGTTCTATCCCTTTAAGTCCATTTTCACAAATCAAAGGAATAATTACTGTTGCCTCATCATATACGTCTTTTTTCTTGATATCTTTCCTGTGTTTCTCGACAAGATTCAATGTACATCCTATGCTTATCAAGTCTTTTCCAAGCACATTGTAGCCATCAGCCCTAAGCATATTTTCAAGAGTAACCATCTTTGTTGTTCCGCCGATGCCACATGCAACTATGCAACTGCTGCAGCTGTTTATGACTATTTTGTCATCCTTGCTCAATTGTTTTTTCAAATCGTCGTAGCTAATAGAACGAAGTGATATGATCATTTCGCCACCCCCGTTACTTCCGCCATTTCCATGATTGGAAGACTATTGTCATTTTCGTTCCTTTCTCCTATGAATGCCTTGAATTCTCTTCCCGTTTCGTTTTCACTGCCCTTGTAGGGCATAGTGACCTTTAAAACATTCTTGTCGGTATCGGCAACCATAAGCCCAACATCTTTGATTGTCTGCACAATCTTGTATTCGGGATAAGATCTTTCAAGGTTTGCCGAGCCTGCTTCACATGCAAGGGAAAGAATTGTATTTACGTCTCTGCCTAATTTGGCCAAGAAAATTTTGGGAGTACAAGCAGTAGGCACCATGAATCCGTCTTTCACATTGTAGCCGTCGCTCATAAGCTTAAGGGCAAGCTCTTTCATTCTTTCCTGCCCTCCTGAACCTGCAACCCTGACACATGTCTCACAGCCAATTATTGTAATGACATCATTGTCTTTGTCAATGTTTTTTCTAATATCTTCATATTCCAAAGCTTTTGTAAATATCATGATTACACCCCTCTAATTGTTTTTCGATACCGCTTCTTCATATTCATTTCTAAAATAACGCAAAGTACTCAATACAGGGTTTGCGGCTGTTTTTCCAAGCGCGCAAAGTGCGGTCTTCTGAATTACACTTGCCAATTCCTCGAGTCTTGGAATATCATTTGCTTCTCCGCGACCGGAGTCAATTTTATTTAAAATATTAAGTATTTGCTTTGTTCCTTCTCGTCCAGGTATGCATTTTCCGCATGATTCCTCAGTACAAAATTCCATGAAGAATTTAGCAATATCTACGGCGCTTTTGTCGTCAGTTATTACAATCATTCCGCCCGAACCCATTATGGATCCATACTCCTGCAATGTCTCGTAGTCTACGGGTACGTCGATATGAGCCAATGGTATGCATCCGCCCGAAGGTCCTCCGAGTTGCGCCGCCTTGAAGCGTTTGCCTTCAACGACCCCTCCACCGATATCGTTTACAATTGTGCTAAGAGCAGTTCCGATTGGAACTTCGACACATCCTACATTATTGATGTCTCCAGTTATTGAGAACACTTTTGTCCCCTTGCTTTTTTCTGTTCCGATGCCTGCATACCACTCGCTGCCTTTATAAATTATTTGAGGTATGTTTGCAAGTGTCTCAACATTGTTGAGTACTGTGGGTTTTTCCCAAAGTCCCGCATGGGCAGGGAAGGGCGGCTTGGGTCTTGGATTTCCCCTGAGTCCTTCGATGGATCTCATGAGAGCCGTTTCTTCACCGCAAACGAATGCTCCCGCGCCTTCGTAAACCTCTATGTCGAAATCAAATCCTGTTCCGAGTATGTCGTCTCCCAAGAGTCCGTATGCTCTTGCCTTCCTGATTGCTTTGTTGAGAGTTTCAACTGCAAGGGGATACTCAGCTCTGCAATAGATATATCCCATATGCGCTCCTATTGCCTTTGCGGCAATAATCATTCCCTCTATTACGCTGTGAGGATCACTCTCGAGGACACTCCTGTCCATGAACGCTCCAGGGTCTCCCTCGTCTGCATTGCACAGCATATATTTCATGCCGTCGGGCTCTTGCGCGGCAAATTTCCATTTCAAGCCTGTCGGAAAACCTGCTCCCCCACGGCCCCTTATTCCGGCATCAAGCACTACCTTGATGATTTCAGCTGAATCCATTGACGTCAAAACCTTGATTGCGCCCTGGTACCCATCTCTTCCTATGTAGTGGTCAATATTGTTGGGGTCTATAAGCCCTCGGTTTTTCATTACCCTTTGCTCCTGGACAGCGAAAAACGGAACTTCTTCTATTGCCGGTATGCTGGAATCAACAACAGCTTCTCCTTCTATCTTTCCGTTGTTCTTCTTTCTTTCTTCCAATTGTGTTTCCATACCTCTTAAGAATGCATATTCTCTAATGATTTTTCCACCCACAACATGGCTTGAAAATATCTCTTTCGCTTTTTCGTCATCAACATACTCATACATTATTGGTTCTTGTCCAGGAAGCGCAACTGTTATAAGCGGCTCCTTGGAGCAGATTCCTGCGCATCCTGTAGTTATTACTTTTGCGCCTTTGAACTTATTGTCTTTTATCTCTTTTCTCAATGTAGTCAAAACACTTGTTGCCCCTGATGCAATTCCGCATGTACCCATATGTACATAAATTCTTATGGCTTTTTTATCTTCAACTCCCTGATTGATAACTTTATCTTTAATACCGTTTATTTCGGCTATTGTCTTACCCATTATACTCACTCCCTATGACTGATTTGTTTTATTCGTATTGGCTAAGGATTCCATCTATGCTGTCGAGCGCAACTTTTCCGTAGACCTTGCCGTCAACAAGTATGATAGGTGCTAATCCGCATGCTCCAAAGCATCTTGCTTTCTCATAGGTGAATCTTCCGTCTTCGGTGCTCTCTCCAAACTTTACACCAAGGTCTTTCTCTATTTTTTCAGCAATTTCTTTTCCGCCCTTGACATAACACGCTGTGCCAAGACAAACCTGTATTCTATGCCTTGCCTTCTGTTTCATTGAGAAAAACGAATAAAAAGTGACTACCCCATAAATCTTGTTGGGTGCTATGTCAGCTTTCTCTGAAATTCTTTCCTGTACGCATTCCGGTATATATCCTAACAATTCCTGTGTTTTTTCCAACATGGGAATCAAGCTGCCCGGTTTGTCTTTATGCGCATCGATAATTTCATCCAATGCGCTTATCTGTTCATCTGTAAAAAAATTCGTAATTGTGTGAATCACTTGCATTACCTCCTATAAAGTTATGTGGCAATAACTGTTCGAGTATTTTCATGCCTGCGCTTTATCATTCAAACAGGCTCGCTATATCCGCGAATATTTGCTTTTCTTCGTAATTGATTCTGGCGGATCTTATCGCCTTCAACATTTCCTTGTTTTGGAATTTGACGCCGGTCAACATGTCAGACAACTTTTCCACAAAAGATGTATTCATGGAATCCGTGTAAACCTTGACATTTTTAATGCATCCGTCTACAAAATTCAAACCTATCTGCACTTCGCCCCAATTGAAGCGATTGTCGTAACAGGCGTCAAATGACGGACTTTCGCCATAGATCCATTCCCAAGAAGAATATTTTTCATACAGCTTGCGTATCTCTTCATCCTTTATTGCCGCATCCGTGTATTCTGTATACGCATAAACATTCCCGTATGTTTTTTGAAAGCTCTTAAACACGCTTGATTTCATGGATCCGATGTTTATTGAGTCGTCTATAGCCTTAAGATTAACGACTCTTGATTTAACGGAATCGATGCCTTTTGAAACAATTTTTTGTTTTGAAGGGTTGAGATTTTCAGAAAGTTTCGTTATGTCGGCATCCACAAGCAATGTTCCATGATGATAAGATGAATCGTCTCCAAAATAGTATGCATTGCCCGAAAATTTTCTTCCGTTTATCAATATGTCGTTTCTTCCTGAAAATTCTGCATTCAGACCAAATGAGTTTACCGCATCAAGTATTACCCTCAGTTGCTTTTCCTGATCATACAAATCTTTACCCGTCACGAATGTAAAATTCAGATTTCCGCCATCATGAAATACAGCTCCGCCTCCGGACAATCTTCTAGCGAGCTTTATGCCGTTTTTCTGCATTTTTTCAACATTGCATTCTTTCCATGGATTCTGGTTGCTTCCGATGACAACAGTATCCATATTTTGCCAAAGATATAGTATTACTTCGTTTTCTTTGACGTGTTCGACAAGATATTCTTCTATGGCCAAATTAAGCCATGGATTGAAACTTGCCGATTTTACATATTTGCTATTCGGCTTTTTCGATTTCAAGAAGCTCGTCACCAACCTTGACTCGAGCACCTTCTGTTACAGAAAAAGCTGTTATCGTTCCATTTACTTTTGATTTGATTATTGTGTTTCCTTTTGCAGATTCAACTTGCAGCAATTTTTCTCCTCTTTTGACCGTATCCCCTACTGCCTTTGCAATTTTTCCAACTTTTCCAGTCTTAGCGTTTTTCTCCATTTTATCGAGCATTACTTTTGTAGTCATATCATTATCCTCCATATTATTTTGATATATTTTTGTCAAATATCTTTAAAACGAACAAGAAGAAAGGAAATATATCTATCCCCTTTCTTCTCTATTTTTTTCTATGCGAAATCTTTTTCAAACTCGTCGAGAGATTCTTTAAGCATTGTAACACTGTATGCCATTGAAGGTCCTCCGCCAAAAGCTACGGAAGTCATGGCCGCTTGAAGTATCTCTTCCCTTGTTGCGCCTGACTCAAGAGCCTTGTATGTATGGAATACTATGCAGTACAAGCATCTGTTGTAGCAAGCGATTCCTACGCTTATAAGCTCTTTTGTCTTTGTGCTTAAAATACCTTCTTCATATGTAGTTCCGAGCAAATTCATGAATCCTTCAACATTTCCTTGTGTCGCTTCGTAGCCGCCGAAAGTATCGAGCCCACCTACGAATTCAGCCAACATTTCTCTTGGGTTTCCTGCCATCTTAATCCACTCCTTTTTTATTGTTTGTTATTTTGCCTACAATCTTATTTTACTCTTTGTATTAATTTTATCAATAGAAAGCGGGCAATATTTTTAATTATTTGTAAATTAATAGAAATTCTCATTATTATTGATAATTATTTACAATAATAATGAGAACTTCTATCATTTTTTACTATTTTATTTCCGAATTTTGCTTTAATATCAATTACTGCAATAAGCCAATATCGCTCAGTTCGGTTTATTGTGATATTATTTTAACTTACTAGATTTTATTTTCGTTAATCTTTTTGTTATTATTCAGTCAAAAGCGCCCATTTTTAAAAAGAGGGCGCTTAAAGAATGCTCATATTGATTTTAATGTTTTTCACGTCACTTCATGAATATTATTTCATCCCCGTCAAGACGATAGAAATGTCCGGGAAAAAGTCCCTTGTATACATTTCCTTCTTTGTCGGTTGCACGGACCAGGAAAAATATTTCATTTTCCCTCCATGCAAAAGGCTCTGACGAATCCTTCGATTCCAGATAGTCGCTGCATGCCTTTCCGTCAAGCGTATATGTTCCCGCAAACTGATAGCTTTTTATTTCTCCGGATTCGCCGGAGAATTCAAGCGTTGCGGGAGTTTCATCCGTTATTTCTTCAATTTCTTTTGTTTCGTAGCCTGTTCCGTCCATAAGGTCTATCGTGTCCACCTTTACCGTCCCTGTGTATACATCCGCTTCTATGCTCTCAAACACAATGTCCTTTGCTATGCCGGACAATTCTCTCATGACCTTGGGATGCACAGTGGATACATTGACATAGAAATTTATTTTTCCAATGTCCGGATCATGGCTGAACTTTGAACTTGGAATCATTCCGTCTATGTCTATCATCCTATTGGCTATTCCATTCAAATCCAATCCTGTAAGTTCCACATTCCTGGAACCCGCAGCATCGGTTCCGACAAGCTCGAAAGTGTAATTTTCGTCTTCAAGTTCAAGCTGTGCTTCGTATGTCAAGCCCTCGCTTTCGGGGACTTCGATTCTTCTGCTGTCCCCGTCGGATACCGCGATGATTGAGAGCTCTTCACCATTCTTTTTTTCATTGAGCGTAAATGTCAGCTCCGCTTTAAAATCGGAATAATTTTCATTTGATTCAGTAACCACTATTGACGATTCCCTAACCCAGAGAGCTTGCTTTTTCATTTCATCGGCGGCCCTGTAAATGCTTGAGCTTATGTTGCTTATGTCTCTTGAAAGGTCATTATGCATGTTGCTTACTCTGTTTTTAAGCTGCTCGATTTCCGATGCTGCCCTGTAGTTCATGAATAGCGATAGAACCAGCAAAACCGCAATAAACATGTTTGCTTTTTTCATCCCAATACCCTCTCCCCTTTTATATTCTTCAATATCAATACATTATCACACAGGGGAATAAAACAGAAGCCCTTGTCAGTCAACATTTTCCTCTTTTGTCCTTTCGACTATAAGAAGATGCTTCACATATGAAGAAACGCCTATTGGATTGTATTTTCTGCCCAGTTCAGGTATTATTGCTTCCACATGACCTTCAAGCCTGTTCAAAAAATCTTCGAGATCATCCCTGTCGATACCGTTCTCGCTGTCGAATTCATGCACTTTGTAATCAGCCATACCGGGACCTCCTTTGTCTTGAATTGATAAAGCCAGTACTTTGCCTCTCATTATGCCTATAAGCAGTCTTTATCATGCATAGTATAGATACCCCAAGTTTTTATCTGAAACCTTTTTGATTCAGAACAAGCGATCCTGTTACAAATGACATTTTTCTACCAAGGTATCTGCAAAAATTCCAGTAGGTATTTCAAAGGCCGCCATACTGGCAGTATAAATTGCGTTAATTATAAATACTTGGAAAATGCTAAGCCCCGCCCCAAGCAAGAACAATGTGTTTATGGCCATATCAATGAAGCAGACAATGTAAACAATCCTGTTAAAAGAAGGTACATTCTTATAATCCTGTCGCTTTCCGGTTTCATTGGGATTACCTTTTACATATTGACGTATACTCTTCCTAGCCTTTGCCTTGTTTAAAAACCTATTTAACAGGTTTAAGCAAAATCAAAAGAAAGCAGATCCCAAATTTCGGATACGCCCTCTTCAGCTTTGAAATTCATTCAATTTTTTTATCTTATGAAGCTCATAAACGTTTTATTTTCTTTTTCAGGCTCATCAACGCTTGTTTTTCCATTTTCCAGCAATTTCATTGTCCACGCCATATTTTTACCCAATACACGCATTATTTGCACGCCTTCATCGTCCTTCAAGGCGTCTCCCGGCGCAGTACCATGAATTACATTCCAATAATTCGAGGTTGGCACAATCATTTCAGCATAATTGATGTAGTTGTTCAGTTGATTGAACGTGGTAATACCACCGGATCGTCTTACCGCCACAACCGAAGCCCCCACCTTGTGCCTCAACAAACCGCCGTTTTTACTTGCAACATAAAATGTCCTGTCCAAAAATGATTTCATTGTCCCGCCTATTGCGGAATAGTGGACCGGAGATCCAAGCAGTATGCCGTCAGCCTCTTTCATCTTCTGCACCCACTCATTGACTCCATCATTCCCGAAAACACATTTTTCGTCCTTATTCTTGCCGCATTGGCCGCATGCCATGCAGCCCCTTATAACATGATTTCCCACATGAATGATTTCCGTTTCAATTCCTTCCTTCTCCAATTCATCCGCAACCATTTTGAGTGCATGGTAAGTGTTGCCTTCCTTGTTTGGACTGCCGTTTATTGCTATAACTTTCATCGGGTTTCCCTCCTTGTCATTTATGCCTATTATACATGACTCCAAGCCATTTTCCCTATCCCGTTTTATGCTTGAAATAGTTCGATCTTATCCATGTCCAGTTCAAGTAAATATGGACGGCAAGCAGTGCTGCAAAAATCGCCCCGGGCAATGCATGCAAAGTTCTGTAGTAACCCGTAGGATAAATATAATCGCTTAATGCCGCAGTCGTTATTACTATCAGCAAATCAATGGCAAGCAAAAGGTTCAAAATTCTAAGCATCTTGTTTTTCTTCATTGTTTCAACTCCTTTTGATTTGTTTTCTCATTTTTCCATATATGATGTATACTCTTTTTACCCTGTCTGCCCATTGAAGCAACAAAAAATAATGAAACCGGCAACACGAAAAACCGGTTTCATTATTTTTCATATGATTTTATCAAGATATAAACCTACAAATCCATTGCCATCATCAAAAATCCACAGAATCCCGCGTTGTCGACTCTCAATGATTCATCCATTTTCTTTTTCATCTCGTTTATCTGTTTCCTGTACTCTGTGTAAAATTCATAGCTGGGCTGCGGTTTGTACTCAAGGCCCTCAAGTTCAAAATACTTGATTACACCCTTTGTGGTTGTAGGCTTTATAAATACTTCGACCGACGGATTGGAATAAAGCATGCAAACAGTCATAATCGTCCATTTTGCCATCTTGAATATTTGCAGAAATTCCACCATTTGATTGAATCCCTTTTCTTGGTTGCCATGAATGAGCTCAAACATATTTTCGCTCAGGCGACGTTTTTCTTCGTCGCTCATTTCCTTTACAAGGTCCCTGAACTTCGCTTTTTCGAAAACCGAAACCATTGAGGACCTTGCGACTATTTTAACCATCGCTTGAGCAAATGCATCCGGATCTTCAAAGTTGTCGCGAGAAAGAGATTCCTTGGCCATTTCAATCATTTTTTCAATTTTATGCTTTTTTGCAATTTCAAGCATTTCCGGATTTTGAAACCCCCCGGGATATTGCATAAGGAATTTCTCTTCGGCAAATTTCAATTTTTCTGCATTCATATACTCAACTCCCAATCGAAATAATTGCGTCTATACGCATTTATTCTATCATTCGTCCATTTGAAATGAAACAGAAACCTTGAAAAGGTCGCCATCGACAATCACTTTCATATTTCCGCCGCAGACCTTGGTAAAACTTTCGGCAATTGAAAGTCCAAGCCCGCTGCCTTCGGTGCTTCTTGACTTGTCTCCGCGGCTGAACCTCTGAAGCATTTCATCGGCTGTGTAATCAATCTCGTATGACGCGGTGTTCTTGACGGTCGCAACAGCAAATCCATCCGCTTCCTCAAGCTCAACGAACACCCTCGATCCCTCCAAAGAATACTTCAATGCGTTGTCGATTATATTTTGGAAAACCCTGTATAGCTTTTTGCCGTCGGAAAATATCATGACCTGGTTTTCAGGAAGTTTAGTCTTCATTTTCAAACCCGATTTTTCTATTTCGTCAGACATGTCTCCAATTGTCTGCTCAATCAGTTTTTTAATATCTATTTTTTCCATTTCCATTGATATATCGCCGCTGGTGCTTTTAGCCAAATCAAACAGATCCGAAACGATATTCTTTAGCCGGTTTGTCTTTTCAGACAGTATCTGGACATAATCCCTGGCAGAGTCCGGCAAATCGTCCTCCTTGGACAAAAGGTCGACATAGCTGACCATGGATGTAAGCGGTGTTTTAAGATCATGTGAAACATTGGTCACCAAGGCTATTTTCATCCGCTCGGCCTTCATCCTCTCTCCCAGGCTGTCATCGAATCCCTTGTTTATTTCGACAAAGGTTTTGTTGTTTCCCTTTATGAACCAATATATTATAAGAATCTCCAAAATCGGAGGCAATGCCATAAGCGGAACCACACCCGAAAACAGAAATACAAAGGTCAAAAATACCATCGCGGCGCTTGCGACTATGAAGGCCCACTGCCGCTTGAACAGGGATTGGGTATGGGTATTTCCTTTAAAACGTCTTCCATCAAACAGGCTCTTAAAAAAATCATAAGAGGCAGCAAAAGCCACAAATATCAAGCTATGTTTCAGTAATTTTCCGGCTTTCAATTTTCTGACCAGGGAAAGCAGCAAAACCCCGCAAACAGTCACAGCAACAACCGTGGCTCCCCCTGCCAATGCCATAGAAAAGACTTCGTTCATCCCGAGTCCGTCGAACAATCTATTCCTCAAGAAGGCAAATTCTCCGATGGAAACCACCCATGCCCCGATTGCAGGAAGGAACAATGCAAGCAGAACATCTGAATACACGGAATCTATTTTCGCCATATGAAGCTCCCTGTCGTCAGGCTTTCTTCCCGTTGCCCAAATCAGGTAAGCAATAAGCAAAAGCGCCAATGAAACGCTTGCGGCAATTCTCAAAGCGAGAGGCTTTAGAACAGCCCTGTTCGCTTCCCATTCCACCTGCTTTTCGGCCATGTATTCATCCGTGAATGCCACATATGCCATTGCCTCCGTATCGTCGATTCCAGGATTATATGTCAGCGGATTTGTGTTTTTTCCTGCCTGCCACTCTCCGTCTTCAAGATAATAGAAGGTTTGATCGTATTGCTCGTAATACTCCCTTTCGCTCCATATTGTATTGCCGAATGTTTTTTCTTTGTCGGCTGCAAAATAGATACAGTCGGACGTACCTTCCAATTCCTCTCCTTCTTCAATTGCCCTTGAGACCCTGAACAGACTGTTTTGCACTTGACCGTAGTAGAATTCTTCGCTGTCTATGTAGTTGTCGACAATAAGGCTTTCCACATTCCCGTTTATGTACTCCGCGTATTGAATCTGCACGACCACTGCCGCAAGAGCCAAAACCACAATCGCAAAAGCTAAAAACTTTGTCATTCCATTGGTGCTAAATCTTCTCAATCTTGTATCCAATTCCCCACACCACCTTAAGATAATTTGGCTCTTTCGGGTTTATTTCGATTTTTTCCCGGATACGCCTTATGTGGACCATCACCGTATTTTCAACAGAATAAGGTTTTTCTTTCCAGACCCTCTCGTAAATCTTCTCAGCAGAAAAAACCATTCCCGCGTGCTTCATCAGGAATTCAAGGATTTGAAACTCCTTGGCCGTCAAATGCACCGGTTCGCCGTCGACCGTAAGCTGCTTTGCATCCAGGTCAAGAAGCAAGCCTCCGATTGCAATTTGATTGGCCTTTGACCCATTTCCCATGTCTCCAAGGAGCATGTAGCGCCTGAGCTGGCTTTTGACCCTTGCAACGAGTTCATCCGGGTTGAACGGTTTTGTCACATAGTCATCCGCACCCATGGAAAGCCCAAGTATCTTGTCGCTGTCCTCTGATTTAGCCGAAAGTATTATTATTGGAATGTTTCTGCTTTCCCTAATCTTTAGAGTGGCGGAAAGTCCGTCGAGTCTTGGCATCATCACATCCATGAGAATCAATTGGATGCCGCCCGAAACAAGAGCCTCCAGAGCCTCTTTGCCGTCATAGGCCTTTTGCACTTGAAAACCTTCGCTCTCAAGAAGCTTTTCTATCGCGCCCGCTATTTCCCTGTCGTCATCCACCACAAGAATTCCGGCCTTGTCCATTTCGCGTACCCCCTTTCCCGTTAAGCCATATATACACAGTAGTACATGAATCTTAAGAAGACCCCGATTATTTTCTTACGAATTTCTTAAAATCAATCAAGATCCTGAATGCTCATCTTTTCTATTTCTCTTTCACCCTTTTCTTTCACTCTCGCTCTACATGCCAAGTATATTAAAAGATTGATGCCCATTGGAATTAATATGTATGCTATAATCGTTAAAATCAAGGTTATTCCACTATTGGCAAGAGGGTTACCCAAAACTAAAGCCAATACTGAAAATGCATATAAGGTTGGCAGGATTAGTCCAAGCCATTTATTTTTTTGCAAAGATAACAATACTTGCAATACAATAAGACACAATATTGCCAATACTGCGAATGTACCTTTTGTCATTTGCAACTCCCCCTTTCCAATTCACCGAATCAATCAAGGTCCTGAATATTCATCTTGTTCAGCTCGTCCTTGTCTTTTTCCCTTACCTTCTCCCTGCATGCTTTATATATTACATAATTTATTGCGGCCGGGACAGACATCATTAAAAACGCCAATATAACCTGCAAAATGTCACCCGTATACATCATTTGTCCGAATGAAGCATAAAAAGCAAACAGCAGATTGAGTAGCGGCAAAATCAGTCCCAGCCATTTGTTCTTCCGGAGGGAAAGGAAAACCTGCAAAACTGCCAGTCCCCCCAAAATAAATACGAAAACAAATATATTTCTCATGTCACTCACCATCCTCTCTCATTTTTCTGTACTCTGAAATTAAAATTTTCGCAGTGTCAAAATCCATTTTTTCATTGACAGCCATCCTCTTTATGAGTGATACATATGGTTCTGCTGAATTGCTTTCGCTTAGTTTTATCTTCTGAATCAGCCGATCCAGTCTCAGCCGCACAGTAGGATATGTGACTCCATAAATTTTCGCAATTTCCTTCAGTGAACCCGATGCAAGCAAAAACTTTTTTATAAAAACAGCATCCTCGTCGTCAAGGTTGTTCATCCATTCTGGCAACACTTCCAAGGACATATTTACACCTCCACAAATAATATTTGATTATTAATTAGTATTTGTTTTGTTATTATTCAACTTAACATTTAACATTATTAAAGTCAATGATTTAATTAAAAAATCAGGTTGTGTTTGCTGTTCAATTGAAAAAGCCCTAAAAATATTATTTTTAGGGCTTTTATTTTGATTAGAAAACAATTTCAATCAGAATAATTAGTCTTGGATCCGTCCTTATTACCCGCGTCACTTCAATTCCTTTTGGACATTTTCAGTATCCCATCTCTCTGAGTATTCCGCTCAATGTCTTCATTCTCTCGGCAAGTATTTCATCGTCTTCACTCAATGCCTGCCTGAAAAGCTTTATATCTTCGTCAATTTTTTCGTTTTCGGTGCATATCGATACGGTCATAGCATCTCCCTGAAGTCCAACCCTGTCAATCACCGGATTATTTTCGTCATACAATTTATCATAGCGGTACGCTTCTCTGAAATGCAGCTTGCTCCTGCATATCAGTATAGCCAAATCGAGAGCCCTGTGTAGAGGCATTTCCTCAGACTGCCTGGACCATTTTTCTCCAGTATACCTCCACACCTTAGCTGAAATATCGACCTTTCCCCTGTCGTTCCACTGCGCCAATCCAAGCGAAAGCCCTTTTGCATCTGAATCATATGCTTTTCTCCCGTCTACATTTTCATAGTTTTCAGATATGATTACGGGCTTGTGTTTCAATGTTGTAGGTATTTTCATTGTTCTCCTCCTGCTGAATTTATTTTCAACTCAATATGTATTTACTGATTTACTAAATTACTAATTTCTAATTATTATACTACATCAGTTTATGGCAAATGTAAAGTATAATTCAAAAAAAGGCCTGATATGCAATATGCATATCAGGCCTTTGAGTTTCAAATTATTCTTACAGCATTATACTAATGCTATTCGAAGGGCACATGCCCTTCCTTTGGCACCATTCATATGAATCTCAGAGAATCGCCGTTTTCCTTTGTGTTTACAAGTTGATGCCTCTTTTTGTTTGGAATAAATGCAAAACTTCCACTTTCAACGGGAATCTTCTCTTCCTGCAGATAGAGGAATCCCTCGCCCTCAAGAACATAAACTATATGGGGAAAGTCGTGGCTGTGGTCGGCTGAATAGCCTCCTTCGCCAAGTTCAAACAATCGCATTACATAGTCATCCCAGCCTGTTTCCGGAGAAACCAATACCTTTCCCTTTACATTCTTGTACGCTTCATTCACCAGTTCAACAGCTTTAACATTTTTTTCATTCGATGCAATCATTATAAGCCTCCAATTGATTTGATGTTCAAGCTCTTTCATAAATATTTCAGAATGCAGTCAGCAACTTGCACGCCCGCATGCCAAAGCCTCCGCTAAACAAACCTCAAAACCAATGCGATTATCGAAGTCACTGTCACTGCGCTTAAAATTGTTGTCTGGAAAACGGCTTGTGATGCAAAGTGGTGATCTCCGTCAAACTCTATGGCAAGAATCACTCCATTTACTGCTCCCGGGAAGGCCGCTCCTATTATAAGTATCTGTGCCAGAATGCCCTCTATGCCAAGCAATTTGACTAGAAAAAAGGCAATTATAGGAGAAATGATTAATCTCATTGCATCCGCCAAGTAGACCATTGGATTTGTAACTTTAATTTCAGTATTTGCAAGCTGCGCGCCTAAAATAAACAAGGCCATGGGAACAACGGCCTTTGACATGAATTCTATAGCAGATAAAACGGGAGGCCACAACTCAATCGAAAATCCACGCAACAAGAATCCAATAATTATGACATAGACAAGTGGAAGCCTGAAAACATTCTTAAATGCCTCAATTCCAGAATAAGATCCGCTGCTTGCATTATACAAACCGATTGTGTTAATCAAAATGCTTGTAGTCAAAACGACAGTTATTTGAATTGATACAGCGTAATCAACCTGAGCTCCCGCGTACAAAAGTGTGATCAGGGGAATGCCGTAATTGCCTTCGTTGATAAGGGCGCAAGCATTTACAAAAGCCTTTTCCATTGTCTTTTCAAACTTGAATAATTTGCTTAGTATTGTCGAAAGAATTATTAGGATTGCAAATAAAACTACAACAAAAAGCACTATATTTAAAACAACCGTTCCCGACAATTTATTGTAATAAATATTGTAGAACATCAGCGACGGCAAAAATACGAATATATGCACCTTGACCAATGACTTTATATCAAGCTTTAATTTTTTCTGCAACGCAAAACCAATTCCCGCTTGTATGAAGACAGGCAGCAATATATTTGTCAGTATGTATAATAGCGTAGACATGAAAACTCCTTTGCTTGCATTTGATATTTCGAATCATAGGAATTGAATTAATAATTAATTTTTATTAGTTTCACTATATAATATCACACAATCCCTTTTCATGTTGCCAAATTTAATTCATGTAATCTATTTGCTATAAAAATTTCACTATCGTTTCATCAGCCCGCAATAAAATTATTCATTTTTTTCTAAATTCATACTTATTTCATAAATTTATGCACAAATATTGCAAGAGCAAGCATATCCGCGGCCCCTCCAGGACTTATATTTCTTACTATCATTTCTCTATCAAATTCTTTCAGTACGGATAATTTCGAATCGATAAAAACTCCCGAATCTTCCATCAAGGCAGCGGCCGTCTTCTTTACCCATTCTGCCGCTTTGGGTCCGCCTCTGCGATATACATTGCTGTCATCGAGTACTGCCATAATGGAAACAAGACTCTTTACCGATGCCCTATTTTCATCAAAATTTGAATTCATTACTTCTCTGTATACCGGCAAGCCAACATTGAATGCAACGGGAAAACCTTTTTCTGCTTCCCCTCTTATCCCCGTCACTCCATATGCATCATATGCTTTTTCGCCATGAGTGATTGTCTTCGTCTTGTTTTTCAATTCCAGGAATGACAGCCCTTGCAACATGGATGATATCGCCGCCGAAAGCGACTCGACTGAAAGCTCTCCTCTTCTTTTAAGATAACACCCTGCCCCGACTGCCAATCCCAATGAAAAGATTTGACCCTTATGGGTATTTACTCCTCCGGTAGAATTCAGCATCGCTTCCTCGGCACGCTTTCCAATAGGTCTCAACTCCGAAAAAAGATCACTCGGACTTCCACACCAAACAACGGAAACTTCAGCCATTTCCCTGAAATACGGAGTCAAGGCATTAATGCTTCTAATGAAAGTACCGCGATTCATGTCCGTGTGCGCTCCGTTGTTGCTCTTGTCGACCAAACCTGGTTTGGGGGTGGCGTCAACCTCTCTATGCATTGCTATTGAAACTGATTCTACAGCGGTATCGACGATGGATGAATCCCAAGACTCAATACTTTTGTCTATCCTTTTTATAAGCTCTTCCATTGTATGCTTTCCAGTTATCCGACACATGTTGGCAGCTTCTCCGCAAAGCAAGCAAACACGTTTGCCTCCATTCGTATTACGGTTTAATCCGGATATATCTATATCAAACAAACGTCCAAGCGGGTGGCTCTCCTCTATGTCCATGGCAAATCTTTTCAATTCTTCCGGTTTTCCTTTTGCTACAATAAAACCCTCCGGTCCGTCAGCGCTCTCCCTAAATGATTCATGAATTATTGCTCCTTGCGACAATCGCCTGCTAATTTCATTAAACGCAAGAAGTCCTATCCAAGAATAGTCATCATCCGCCTTTTTTCCTCCCGGAATATTTACCGTTACAGAAATCACAGACCTCGAATATGTTTTTTCAAGCTTTTCTATTTCAAGACCTCTCTCTTCACGCGCCTTGAGAATGGCGGCTGCTTTCATACATATCACTCCTTGGCCGGTTGGTAAACCTTATCGATTATTTCTCCATTCCTATACTCGACAAATCCGATTACCCTGTCGGTGAACGAAACCTTGCGCGGCTTACCTGCCATTTTCTCAGCCATTTCCTTAAGCTCGACAATATCGACAACAGGCAATCCTTTTTCCTTTAAAGACTTCATCAAGTCCATTCTTGACGGGTTGACGGCCATTCCCCTTTCAGTAACAAGCACATCCACCGTTTCCCCCGGGGTAACCTTCGTTGTAACCCTGTCAACTACGATAGGCAAACGCGCCCTGAGCAAATTGGCGACTATTATGGTCAATTTGGCGCCTTGGGCGGTATCGCTGTGGCCCCCCGATCCACCCATTATATTCCCGCTTGAATCGGTAAGCACGTTCACATTGAAATCCGTATCTATTTCTGTAGCGCCTAAAACCACTACATCGAGACTCTCGACTGCACAGCTTTTAGCCGACGGATTTGCGTATTGGGATGCCGAAACTTCAATGTGGTTTGGATTTTTCCTTATAGACCTCACGGCATCGAGATCGAAGCATTGCACATCAATCAATTTTTCGAACAGTCCGTCTTCCAGCATACCAACAAAAAATGCTGTTATTCCGCCCATTCCGAAACTCCCTTTTATCCCTCCCGAAACCATTTTCTCGCGCAAGTGATAGGCTGTTGCAAGAGAGGCGCCTCCGGCTCCGGTTTGAAACGAAATTCCGTCCTTGAGCAATCCTGAAGCCTCAATTACATCCGCTGCATGACGCGCTATGACATGACCAACAGGATCACGCGTAACCTGCGTTGTCCCAGAGACTATGCCTGAAGTATCGCCTATGGAATCTACAACAACAACATGATCCACCTTTGTCTCGTCTATGCTTATGGGCCCATTGGGATAAGCTGTCAGGTTGTCAGTTATAGCAATGACCTTCCCCGCCATTTGGGCGTCGGGCATTGCATATCCAAGCGAACCGCAAGACGAAGGACCCCTTACTCCATTGAGGTTTCCCATTTTATCACTAGAAGGCGATGCAATAAAGGCTACGTCAATTTTCAGACTTCCATCCATAATTGCCCTTGGCCTTCCCCCGTGCGTTCTTAACATCACAGGCTTTTTCAGCATGCCGTTTGTTACAGCTTCCGCAAGTGGTCCCGACATGTAATTACAATCTATGGCTGTAATGGTGCCTGTCTTTATATGGCGTACAAGCTTGCCATGAATGGGGAAAAAAGAACTTGCCGCTATTCGGATATTTGAAATCCCCAAATCGGCTATTTCATCCATTACCATATTCATCACAAAATCGCCATTCCTTAGATGGTGATGGAATGAAACAGTCATTCCGCTTTTCAATCCTGAAGCTATTATGGCTTTTCTAAGTGACTTTCTTATTTTACTCATAGCGGAAATCCTCCTTTATGCCGGCTGCCCTCAAAACTTTCATAGCCCTCAATACAATCGGCTTGTCTATCATCTTTCCATCCATGGAAGCCACTCCTTTGCCTGACTTTTCAGCTTCCTTCACGGTATCCATGACGCGGATTGCATAACGGATTTCTTCATCTTGTGGATAAAAAATTTCCCGAATGAATCCACAATGTCTTGGAGATATTGAAGCCTTTCCATCAAAGCCCAACGCTTTTGCAAAAAACGTATCCTTTCTAAGCCCCTCGATATCCTCTACATCCGTAAATGGAGTGTCGATTGCCTCAACACCTGCCGCCACCGCACCATTTACTATCCTGCCCCTTGCCCAGAATATTTCCTCGCCTCCCTTTGTCCTTACAGCTCCTATGTCTGCCGTATAGTCCTCGGCGCCGAAGAAAATGCCCCTGATGCGTTTAGATGATGCGGCAATTTCATATACATTTTCAACTCCCAATGCCGATTCAACCAAAGGTATAAGGTATATGCCTTCTGCTTCAGGAATGGAATCCAAAATTTCGGATATTGCTTTTATGTCCTCTCCGCGCTCGGCCTTTGGTATTACCAAGCCGTCAATCCCGGCCTTGGCTACAGTTCTAATATCCGACTCCCAATGAGGAGTATCCATTGCATTTATTCTGACTGATGTTTCGCAACCTTCGTATTCCATGCTTTCAAGCGCATTTTTAATCAACATTCTTGCGGCGTCTTTTTGGTCTCCTGCAACCGCGTCCTCCAAATCAAAAATAACCGTGTCTGCTCCAAGAATTCCCGCATTTTGAATCATTGAAGGATTGTTTCCCGGTATGAAAAGCAAATTGGTCCCCATCTTTAAACCTCCTTCTTAAAACGCTCTATAGCGGTTTCAATTCGGGCTCTTATCGCATAATCCAATGCGCCCCTGTCCTGTATCAGGATCCGCACATTGTCCATACCCTTAAGGGCTGCAATTTCATAGGCTATTTCAACAATTCTATCCCCATATTGCTTTTCGACGATACTGTGCATTACAATTTCCAATTCTTCTCCGGGCTTTTTTTCATCGATTACAACCAGCAAATCACTCGATTCCAGGCTTCCTGCTTTCGCATTCCTTTTTTCCATAATCTGCACCTCCTAGTGCCGCGATAAGGTTTGTCTTATTTTTTCTATTGTGCACTTGGCTCTTTCGGATGTTATATAATCCAATGTCGTTTGTGGAACCATGCTGCGTACGGTCTCCATGTCACCCGTTCTCAAAGCCTCCCTCACTGCGCTGGCACTTACAATTTTGCCTCCTTCCTCCATGCGGTCCGCAATATTGAGCTTTATCTCGTACAATTCGAGAATCCTTGCAAGCGAATTGTTGTATGCCTCAGTTACATTGCAATACGGTTCTCTTCCAACCCACCTTTTTTCAATCATCAGTGTAGAAGCTATGTGCTCGGCAAAAATTTCAGCGTCAAGTTCTGTTTGAACTCTCAACAAGTCTTCAGCATGAGTGAAATATGACGGGAATGCCACAGGAGATATTATGTACGGGCCTCCAGGTAAAACCACAACATTTTCAAGGTCTTTCACCCCTTCACTAACCATTTTGATTCTTTCATCAAATCGAAACAGCGACTTTTCGGTCTCTACAACGAAAACATACACTACTTCGGATTCACGTATGGCACATTCAATCAGATAGCGATGCCCCTTGGTAAAAGGATTGCAATTAACCACAACGGCCGATGCACTTACCGCTTCATCCACTCTGGAAACGGCAAGTTCTTTTTTATACTTCTCAATCCCTTCTGCTCCCCATTCAAGCAGCGCAGCATCCGTAAAAGTTCCTCCTACCTTTCGAAATCCCAGCCCTTTGAATATTTCTTTGTTTGCAGGCTTTGTAAATACAAAAATATGCGAATGGCCTCTCGATAACATTTCGCGTACAGTTTCACCCAAAAGTGGTGCCGCAAGACCCGCTCCGCGAAATTTTTCATCTATTGCAATTTGCTTCATGACGTTTCCCGAAAAAGAAGCTGTCGCAACGATAGAGCCGTCCCTTTCCAGAACAAGTGTTTTTTCTGTGTCATCGTCGAAACCCAATCCAGAGGATTCTTCGAGAAACGAAACCACTCTATTTCTTTCGACAAGATTTTGATTGTCAATTATTCTTACTGTTTCATCCATGATTATTCCCCCATGCCGATAAATTTCAGTCCCTCTTCCTGTTATATGAAGAATATCCAACAGCAAAAGGATGCGAACAAGCCGCATCCTTTTCCATAATATGGATGGACACTAAAAGGTCTGTCCCTTTTTAGTCCTTTTGTTTATGGATAAATCTAGGCGAATATTTTAAGCAATGTTGTTGCAAGTATTATTATGAATGCTCCTCCTAGCCTTGATGAAATCTGTGCGAAAGGCATTAGGGCCATTCTCTTTGAAGCTGACAAAACAGCGACGTCACCGGTTCCGCCCATGTTAGCCATGCAAAGCCCTGCTGTTATGGCTGACTCTATTGGATAGAATCCCATGAAATATCCTACTATTCCTGACCCAATTACGGAACCTACAACTGTAACTGCAACGAGTATGATGTACTGAACGGTAAATGCCGAAAGTACAGCTGCAAGATCTGTGTATGCGGCTCCGATTCCAATCAGAAGTGCCGGAGTCAGGTTATCCATTATGAATCTGAAGAACTGGTTTGCGCCTACTTCGTAACGCTTGGGAAGTAAACCGAAAGCTTTGAATAATGCTACCGAAATTATCATAAGAGCATATGAATGAATCGGAATGAACTTAGCGAGTATTTTGCCCCAAACGAAGAATGTTGTTGCCAAAGCCATTCCAACGCCCATAAGTTTTATGTCTGTTTTGTGATTTGTTTCTGTGGGTGTGAAATCGTTGTCCTTGTTAATCATAAGTTCGCCGTTTCCTGTAAGAGACGGCTTTGCTTTGCCGAGCTTGTCAAGCAAGCCGGCCACAACGATTGCCATAGCATTCCCCATTGCAAGCGCCGGAATCATAACCGAAAGCATTTCTTTTGGGTCAACCGAGAAGAAATCCCCAAACATTTCTGAAAGAGGAACAGCTCCTGCTCCCATTCCGCCCCCCATTATGGGGACTCCTATATAAAGTATTGCCTGCTTCATTCCAAAGCCCATGAGTCCTCCAACTATTCCAACAAGGCCTAGAGCAACCGCAACCCCGCCTAAAATAGCCGGAAGGTACCTAACCGAAGCCTTGATTAGGAGCTTTCTGTCCATTCCAAGTATGCTGCCCGTGATTAGTGCTGCAATGTAGAAACTAAGAAAAGATCCTCCGCTCTTTGTAAATGCAATTACAATATCTGTTGTTTTTTCGGGAATCATTCCATAAGTAAACAAAGCCGCACTTCCGAATATTACAACAATAGGTCCTCCACCGAAGTAATCTTTTATGATGGGTGTCCTGTTGCCGATTTCATCGAGTATTGCTCCAAGAACCATCATGAATGGAATCGCTCCGACCAGTCCTCCGGGAAGAACTCCCATGAAAACCGCTGCGAATACCACTGCTGCGCAAACACCGAAGACCGGCAGCGACATCCCCATGATTTTGTAGCCTTTTTCTTCGCCCATGCTGCTTTCAATCTTTAATGACGTAGACATCTAAAAACCTCCTCATAATATTTGTATGATTGCTCTATATTCTGCTAACGCCGCTTTTAATTGCTGCGTCTGCAACTGCTTTTGAGACCCTTTTGACAATCCGCTCGTCAAACGGGTTTGGAATAATGTATTCCGGAGTAAGTTCCGATTCATCTATTATTGATGCTATGGCGATGGATGCCGCTATTTTCATTTCCTCGTTTATGTCTGATGCCCTAACATCAAGCGTTCCTCTGAAAATCCCCGGAAAGGCCAATACGTTGTTCAATTGATTTGGAAAATCGCTTCTTCCTGTTCCAACCACAAATGCCCCTGCTTTTTTAGCCAAATCCGGCATTATTTCAGGCTCGGGATTCGCCATTGGAAACACAAGCGGCTTTTCATTCATAGAAGCAACCATTTCTTCAGAAACAATCTTAGCGGCGGATACCCCGATAAAAACATCCGTCCCTTTCATAGCATCGGCTAATGAACCGGTGATTCCTTTGGGATTTGTCAACTTTGCAATCTCTTCCTTGCTGAAATCATTTTTAACGGCCCCCGGATGCAATATACCTCGCCTGTCGCAGACTTTTATGTCGTTTGCGCCCAAAGCCAAAAGCATCTTGGCTATTGCGCTTCCCGCGCTTCCCGCACCGTTTATAACTATTTTTATATCTCCAATTTTCTTTTCTGCCAATTTAAGCGCATTGATCATGCCTGCAATGACCACAACCGCAGTGCCATGCTGGTCATCATGAAATACAGGAATATCAAGCTTTTCTTTCAGTCGCCTCTCTATTTCGACACACCTGGGAGCCGATATATCTTCAAGATTTATCCCCCCGAAAGTGGGTGCCATGCGTATTACTGTTTCGACAATTTCATCGACATCTTTGGTGTCCAGACAAATAGGAAAAGCGTCTACATCCCCAAATTCTTTGAATAGAACTGCTTTACCCTCCATGACCGGCATTGCCGCCTCGGGTCCTATGTCTCCAAGTCCAAGCACAGCCGTACCGTCGCTTACAACAGCTACGAGATTCCCCTTTGAAGTGTATTTGTAAACAAGGTTCTTGTCTTTATTGATCTTTCTGCAAGGCTCGGCCACGCCAGGTGTGTAGGCTGTGCTAAGGTCGTCCTTGTTTGCAACAGCCACCTTTGAAGCAACAGAAATCTTGCCTTTGTTTTCCTCATGCATCTTCAAGCTTATTTCCGAGTAATTCATATTAATTTGCCCCCCGTTAATGAATTCGTTGAATAGTTGATTTCTTGTTTTCATAATAAACGAGGCTTTCCCTCAGGAAAGCATTACCGTCTTAAAAAAACATTTAGTCAATAAAAAACATTTCGTTAATATATTATCGAATAAAAAAAAATAACCGACACCCGAAGGACCGATTATTCAACGCACTTTTATTCATATATTCCATAAAGATCATAAAAACCACTGATTCTATTTTCACTCTTTTATTATCCTGTATACATAACTCGGCCTACCCACGCTCCCATACTCAACTTCACACTCGATAGCTCCAACCGAATCAAGATACTCAAGATATCTCCTTGCTGTAACACGGCTTACACCGGCTTTTTCAGCCACCTCATCGGCATTTAAAAAAACTTCATCATTTTCTTTCAGCTTGAGGCTAATCCTCTCCAAAGTTTTTTCATGCAAACCCTTGGGAAGACTTTTTCTGCTCTTTAGATCCGCCAATCTACCCTTTGTAAGTTTGTCTATATCCTCCTGGCTGGCCGAACCCTCTTCATTAAAAAATTTGTATCTTCCCCTGTACTTCTCCAGCGCCTCCTTCAGCCTTTCAAATTTAAAAGGCTTGATAAGATAATCAACCGCTCCAAGTTTAAGGGCCTTGTCTATCACCTCAAGCTCCTTGGCAGCCGTCACCAGTATCACATCTACTTGTATAAAACGATTTCGTATCTTCTCCAATAGTTTCAAGCCGTCTACCTTGGGCATATAAATGTCAAGAATCACCAAATCAATGTCCTCGGTTCTCAGTACTCTTAAAGCCTCCTCTCCGTCGCCGATATTCTTGACAACAGAAAATCCGGCAATTGAATCGACATATCTCTGGTTAAGGTAAGCCACCATTGGGTCATCTTCCACAACCAATACCTTAATCATACTCCACCTCCTTGGGCAACGTAACCCTGAACAAAGTGCCTATCCCCTTTTCAGAATCAACGTTAATCACTCCGCCCAACTCTTTTACCGTTTTTCTTACAATAAAAAGTCCTTCTCCTCCGCTTCCTTCTTTTGTCGTGTATCCTTTTTCAAATATTCTTTTCAAGTCGCATCCGGATATTCCTATGCCTCGATCTTCTATTTCCATAAAAATGGTCTCGCTATCCTCAAAAACATAAAGCTTTACAACCTTGTTCTCTTCTGTTTTAGTCGTCGCAAAAAATGCATTTTCAAGCAAATTGCCCAATATCTTTATAATTGAGCTGCTCTTTATGCGACCATGATGACGTTCCAGGCGGCTTCTCTCATCAATTTGTACGATGACTCCCAATTCGCCTGCACGGCTCATTTTTCCCAAGAGCAATCCTGCAACAGTGGGATCCTGTATTCTTTTTACAATCCCGGCAGTCAGTGTCTGCTGGTTCCTTGTAATCCCCACTATGTATTTCTCTGCTTCAGAGTAATCCTTTATCTGTATCAGTCCCAAAACAACATGAAGCTTGTTCATAAATTCATGTGTGTTGGCCCTGAGAGCTTCTACTATTTGATTAACGCCAGTCAACTCCTCTGCTATCTTTAGCATTTCAGTCTTGTCCCTGAATGTAGCCAATGCACCTAGTATTTTCCCTTGCCTTATAATGGGCACACGGTTGGTAAGTATGATCTTGTCCCCTACAACTTGCTCGCTGTCATATTCGGCTTTTCCTGTCCTTAAAACAATCCTTAGTCGGCTTGTGGGGAATACCGACTCTACGCTCTTTCCTATGAGCGTGGATGCGTCCTTTTGACTGCTTCCCAATATTTGCAAAGCCGAATCATTTACAAGCGTTACATTTCCTTCACTGTCAACAGAAATTATGCCCTCGTGAATCGCATCAAGCATTCCGGTCTTTTCCGTATAAAGCTTTGCAATTTCCTCCGGTTCAAGCCCCAGCAAGGATTTTTTTATATTCCCAGCCAATAGAAATGCTCCCGCTATGCCAATTACAACGGTAAGAAAAACAAGAACCACTATTGTTCTAAGTGCGTCTTGTTTTGCATTGTATATACTTTGGGTAAGTGTCCCTACAGCCACAAATCCAACTTGCTCGTTTTCGTAAAATATCGGAGCCAAAGCCCGCAAAGATCTCCCAAGAGTCCCCACACTCTCCGAAATGTACTCTTCTCCGCTCGCGACAACCTTCTTTTCGTCGCCTCCAACGAATTTTTTTCCAATGCGCTCCTCAACCGGATGTGAATATCTTATGCTGTCCATATCTGCGACAACAATAAATTCTATGTCCTCCACCGCTTTAAGATACCTCGAAACTTCTGTCTGGACACTTCCCGAAATATCTTTTTTTGAGAGGGCTTCAGCTATGTCATCCGATTTTGAAACCAATGCCGCAATATTGCGTATGTTTTCCTCGACGCGAGCTTGTACATTTTCATTTGTCCACGTTGTTGCAAAAGATGCCAAAATGGCTATTGAAACCAAAACCAATATAATTACCAACATCATTATTTTTGATTCTAGCTTTAGTACTCTCTTTGCCATAAAATCACCTTCCCTTGCAAGCAATTGAACACTTCTAAATTTGTTTTAACAATTATATCACAAAGGCATTTTCTCATGATTAAAAAATGAATTGATTCCCTGTTTAATCAAAATATTTGATTTCTATTTGTTGCACTTATGATATCACACAATTTAATATAAATAGTCAAATCTGAAGAGTTTATTATGCTATAATTGCACTAGCTTTAACTCATTTGGTTTAGTTGCTGAAACTTATGCAAAAACAATATCGGGAGAAAAACATATGAAAGAAATACTGGTTTTGGGATCGGAATGCATGAAAAGCTCTTACTACAGAAACCTGGTGCAGGATATAGTTGACAAAATGGATTTGGACATAGAAGTAAAGAAAATCATCGAACCTCCAATAATAGAGAGCTTTGGCATCGAAGTGGGGTGCTCAAACTCATATTGTCCGGGTTGCAACTTTGTCAATATAGGAAAAGATGAAAAATACACTCCGGCACTTGTCGTTGACGGAAAGGTTGTATTTCACAGCAGCTTCCCGGCCAAACAGGAATTTGAAGACATGTTTAAAAATATGAGTTCATCTTCTTTAAGGCAGAAATAATCCAAAAATAATAATAACAATCAACTACCCTTCCATTAAAATCAAAAGTCGCCATATAAAAATGGCGACCCTTAAAAACCTTCTTCTATGATTCGCAAATCACTTTCCAATTCTCCATTGTATTGGCAAGCGAATGTCCAAGCAGTTTTTCAACCATCTTCAAATCCGCGATCTTGCCAAGTACTCCTTTTTTTAAGGAATATCTCCAATCAATTTCCGCATCTGTTCCATTTCCGTTCGGGGACAACTTTACAATTATTTCACCCTCCATGGATCCGCTGAATTGGCCTTTCCACTCTGGCAATGTGTCTTTTACAACCTCAATTTTTATTGGAATCTGCTTTCCCATTACAGAATATCTAAAATCTATTATCGTTCCAACTCCTCCGTCTCCTGTCACCTTGTCCGGGCCGATAAAATTAGAATACCATTCAGGCCATGTGTAAGGATTTCTTCCATATCGATTTACCTTTTCCATAGGAGCATCTATAAATATGCTCTTTTTAGCTTCTCCCATTTGAATCGCCTCCAAAATCAAAATCCATAGAATAAATATACAAATTCATTCATATCCATAGGCACCACCCTTGTTTTCAAAAAACAAAAATCGACCAACATGGCCGATTCAGCAAAAACATCATTTGATTTTTAATTAAGCATTTTCTTAAAACATAATTCCTTAAGAATATTTTGCCACGACCTGTGCAGTGTTTTCTATACCCAAAATCATACTTGATAATCGTTTTTATTGTGTTTTATGGCTGTGACATGTTTCTTTTTTTGAAACAAATCCCATTTTACGCTTTTTTCAATTCGAGTCCTTCAACATTGCTGTTGAGATAAATCTCATAACAAAATTTTAGTTTTCTATGATAGTCAAGCTCCACCAAATCTGTCGGTTTGACTCTTCCGTCTGCTTTGTCGAAGTATTCAAGACCCGCATGCTTAAGCATGTTGTATACAAACTGCGAACAAAACATTATGTTCGGTCTCAAAGATTTTTTGATTACCAGCCCAAGCATATTATACGCGCTTCCATTCTTATTGATTTCCTTCAGTTTGTCAATCAGTTTATTCTTTTGCTCCCTTGTTACATCTAATTCATAAACAATCAGCGATGAATCATCCTTTTTATTAAAAAACTCTACCATCTCCCTATTAAGTCCGGGAGGATAAATTTTTTCACCGCCATTATAGCTTATGATTGTTTTTAAATCCCTGTCGAACGAGAGTGAGGCGTGATTATATTGTTTTCTGGTAAAGGCAGATATTACCTCGCTTGCCGCACTTCCGGTATTTGAGACCACTATATATATATGGGGATCCGAAATGCTGGATTCAGCTTCAGTAAAATAAGCTTCAGTAAGCGAGCCTCCATTAAGATATTGTATTGAGCTGTGCCTTGGCAGCTCTCCTGCAATTGCAAATAATCTTTCAGGAGTCAGCATTTTTCGCAATTGCCCCATGTCATCAAGTTTTTCTTGGATTTTCTCGTTGACATCATGAAGCTGGGCAAAACTCATTGTATTCAGCTCTTTTGCAGAAGGGAGATAGAACTCGGTATAATTTTGAACTGTAACTATATATTCTATCAAGTAAGGCAATGAAACCACAAATACTCCCAAAGCATTGTTGAGTATATTGGCCAAAGTAAAACTAGAAATTGCATGCATGTACCGAAAAAAGAATATTGTCTGCGCTATCACCAAAAGCATATATAGAAATATAAGATAGAATTTAAACCGTTTTTTCGATTGAATTCTTGACGCACGCAAAATCATTATCCAAAAAACAAGCTGTGATGCAATTATAAAAAGCAGAGCATCTCCGTATGTAACAAGAACTAGAATCAACAGCATTCTGCTTATCTGTATAAATAATTTTGATTGTTTGATGTCATTCATATCAATAATCCTTCACTTTTAATTTGCTTGAATTTTACCTGTCAATGAACTATACCACATGGCCCTCTGTAGTTCAAACGTTTTCCTTAATGCATTGATTCAGCCTTCCGGAAGGATGCCCCATCCACTACACATTTTTACAACAGATTCTAAAAAGCGCTTTTATATACACTTTTATTTGCTTTCGTTGGAAAAATTCTTCCTTTTAATGTATCATTGTATTGAACATGGAAGCACATATATAAAAAAACAGTACAATTTCAAGGAGGATATGATGAAAAGTTTGAAAGGCAGTAAGACTGCTGCAAATCTAATGGCTTCTTTTGCCGGGGAATCCCAAGCAAACATGAGATATTCGTACTATGCTTCACAGGCAAAAAAAGACGGTTATGTTCAAATAATGAATATCTTTGAGGAAACAGCCCGAAACGAAAAAGAGCATGCAAAAAGGTTCTACAAATTCTTGAGAGATGAATTGGAAGGTAGTTCGATTGAAATAACCTCCGAATTCCCTGTAAACTTAGGCGATACAAAATCCAATTTGAAGGCTGCCGCCAACGGAGAACATGAAGAGCATGCAGAAATGTATCCTGCATTCGCAAAAATTGCAGCCGAGGAAGGCTTCAATGAGATATCCGTAATTTTCAAGGAGATTGCTGAAGTAGAGGAAAGGCATGAAAAAAGATTCTTGAAGCTTCTTGAAAACATCGAAAACGGAACTGTTTTCACTAGGGAAGAATCTGTTGAATGGAAGTGCAACAATTGCGGATACATCCACAAGGGAAAATCAGCTCCAAACAAATGTCCCGCCTGCGATCATCCTATAGACCATTTCGAGCTTTTTGCAGAAACTTACTAAATTTTAAGCCTACAGGCACCAATTGTGCCTGTAGGCTTTTATTTTTTTATAGTATATGAAATTAGAAACAGAAATTTCTTAATTATATATGATAGATTGAGATGCATTTGCCGCTTTCAAGTGATATCAAAAGCCCCTCGTCTGGCCTTTCCATGGTGGTTCCATATTTTTTTCAAACTCTTCCACTCCCGGTCCTCCAAGGGAGCGCAAGCGCCATATTCCATATATATAGCTCAGAACAAGAACAATCACATTGGCCGGCATGCTCAATATGGTGTTGACCAAGAACAAACCTGTCGCATCACGCCTTAAAAACAAAACTATCTGAAGAAAAAGTTTAAGAGCAAAAAATACTGTCCAAAATATTGTCACCTCTGTGTAAGCGGGCCTCACGTCCTGTCTCCAAAACCACTTCAATTCCCAGCCTCTGGACAAATGGCTGACCCAGGCCGCAAGCGGTTTTTTTATTATCAGGCTTATGCCCGATGCAACGATAAAACTGACACTTCCAATTATTTTAGGGATATAATAATTTGCCGCATTCCCTGCAATATATGAAAATCCCGCCGCGACGCTGACTCCAACCAACCCTCCAAATGCGTATTTCCATGTTTGTCTGAATGCAAGTCTTGCTATTCCAATTAGAACCGCTGAGCATATGGCCAAAATCGATGCCCAATTGATTCCATACATGCCATTTGCAATAATAAATACAATTGGCGGAACGAGCGCATCCAAGGTCTTCCCTGTCAGCACCGTTTTCAGTTCTTCTATGATTTCATTTCCCTTGTTCATCTTTCGGACGTCCTTTCAAATATAAGATTCTCATCCCTTTGATTTTGAAATCACATCATCTTTTTTTGCCCCAAGGAAAAATTCAAGCCAATCTCCATCACTTTTGTAAAAAACCTTCAGCAAATATATGCAAGCCGTAAAAAACCCGAGAATCATCATCATTGTCACCCATGCAATGCTGCTTGCAATAGATTTTTCACGAAATACAATCCACATTGAGAACAATGCAAATCCGACATACAGGTCTATCATTGACATTACCCCCCACGGATTGGCCATCAGCTCTGCACCGTCATTAAAAAAATCTCCATTTGTAAAACCGTTTGCAAGACCCAATGTCATTATTGCCAGCCCTATCCATGCAACAGCTTTGCCTGCTTTCATATAAAACCCCCATTTCATTTATTTCCATGAATCCGAAAAGAACATCGGTTTTCTTGAAACGCCGCTTATCAGCCTTTGCGCAATTCTCCAAAATGCACCAATTTTCATAGTTATACCCTAATGCATTTTCATTAAAACGATTGAAAATTTCATTAAGCATGTGAATTCAAAGTATTGCCTTTTTTTAACGTCATACTGCATTTTTAAACTGGCTGTAATGGAGGTCATGATAGAATCCTTTCAAATCCAGCAGTTCCTTGTGGCTCCCCCGTTCAATAATTTTTCCTTCGTTTATCACCATAATCATTGTGGCATCCTTGATTGTGCTCAAGCGGTGCGCTATGACAAAACTGGTTCTGCCTTCCATCAAGTGCAGCATGGCCTTTTGAATGTGGACTTCCGTCCTTGTATCGACGCTGCTTGTGGCTTCGTCAAGAATCAATATAGCCGGATTCGACAGGATAGCCCTTGCTATTGCCAACAGTTGCCTCTGCCCTTGGCTTAAATTGCCACCTTCCTGCGACAATACGGTGTCGTACCCGTCAGGCAGATGTCTTATGAAGTGATCCGCATATGCGCGCTTAGCAGCCTCATGCACTTCTTCGTCTGTCGCGGACAGCCTGCCGTATCGTATATTTTCTCTGACCGAACCCGAAAAAAGATATGTGTCCTGGAGCACTATTCCAAGCTTTTTTCTCAAGCTGCTGACTTTGATGTCCCTTATATTTACACCGTCAATTTCTATGGCGCCGCTTTCTATGTCATAGAATCTTGTCAAAAGATTGATTATTGTCGTTTTACCTGCTCCTGTAGGCCCAACAATTGCAATGGTGTCCCCCGGTTTCGCTTCAAAGAAAGCTTTCTTTAGAACCTTTTCACCCTCCACATACCCAAAGTCGACTTCATTGAATACTACATGTCCATCCACATCTTGCAAATCCTTGGCATATATGGAATCTTGAATTTCGGGTGTATGGTCCATGGTTTCGAAGACCCTTTCAGCTCCCGCTATTGCCGATTGTATTGTATTGTAAATGTTTGCCAATTGAGTCAACGGTCTCCCAAATTGCCTCGAATAATTGAGAAAAGCCGCAATAAGCCCAACGCTAAGGCTTCCGGAAATGACAAGGTACCCTCCCGCACCGGCAATAATTGAAAATCTAATGTTGTTCATCAGGTTCATGCTCGGTCCCATGAACCCTCCGAATATCTCCGCTCTGATGGATGAACCCTTGAGCTTCTGATTCATTTCATTGAATTCGGCTATTGCTGTTTCTTCTTTTCCGTAGGCCTTGACAACTTTCTGTGCCGTCAGATTTTCTTCGATGATGCCATTGAGTTTTCCCAAATGGCGCTGCTGGTCCCTGTAGCCCTTTCGCGTGTTTTTAGCAATCAGTTTTACCGCAAATATTATCAAAGGAACGGTCGTCATGCTGACGAGTGCCAACTGCCAGTTGAGAAGCAGCATTATGACTATGACTCCCGCAAATGAAAGAAGGCTGGAAAACATTTGCGCTATGCTGTTTGACAGAGTTGTGCTGACATTTTCTATATCATTGGTCAAGCGGCTCATCAATTCACCATTTGGTGTTTGATCAAAAAACTTCAACGAGAATCCCATAAGCCTGTCGAAATAGTCCTTTCTCATATTCCTGATTACTTTTTGTGAAATCATAATCAATATATATTGTTGCATATAAGTTATAAGCGCCGCGGCAATATACACGCCAGTCATTATTCCGAGGTGTCTTAAAAACCCTTCGGATACCCCTTTTGCAATATAATCGTCTATCCCCAAAGCTATGAAATATGGCCCAAGCAATCCCAATAATGTTGAGGATGCAACAAGGGCAAGCGCAAGAAACAGCCATTTCTTTTGTTCGCTGATATATCCCCATATCCTTTTCAATGTCCGTTTTGTATCTTTTGCCCTGATTTTTTCAGCCGTCAAAAAAGCCCTATGGCCGCCCCCGCCCCTCATTATGCCGGGTTGCGCTTTCTTTTCCCTTTTATCATGCGCCATATGCTTCACCTGCTTTTCCAAGCTGTGATTCGAAGATTTCCCTATACACCTTGTTGTTCTCAATAAGCGTTCTATGGTTTCCTTTGCCGGCTATTTTACCTTCTTCAAGAACTATTATTTGATCCGCATCAAGAATGCTGCTGATCCTTTGGGCCACCATGACAACAATTGAATTTTTTGTCTTTGTTTTGAGGGTGGATTGTATTTTGACTTCAGTTGCCACATCTACGGCACTTGTGCTGTCGTCTAAAACAAGGATGTGCGGCTTTCTTATCAACCCTCTGGCTATGGAGATCCTTTGCTTTTGACCGCCTGAGAGGTTTACCCCTTTCTGGCCCAAAAGGGTATCATAACCATTTTCGAAGCTTTCAATGAATTCCTTGGCTCCCGCTGCTCGCGCCGATTCATCCAATTCGCTCATGGTTGCATCCGATTTGCCATATCTGATATTATCGCCTATTGTTCCCGAAAAGAGCAAAGACTGCTGCAGGACAATGCTTATGCGGCTGCGTAAAAATGTTCTTTTCATGTTCCTGATGTCCACCCCCCCTATTGTGATTCTTCCCCCGGACACATCATAGAGTCTTGGGATCAGATTCACCAATGTAGATTTGCCGGAGCCGGTTGAACCGATTATTGCAACTTTCTCGCCTTTTTTTGCAGTAAATGAAATGTCTGTAAGAACCGGTTCAATCGCATGGTCCCCATAGCTGAAGGAAACCTTTTCAAAAACCAAGTCTCCGTCAAGCCCATCTGCACATACTGCATCTTCGCAGTCATTTATGTCGGGAACAGTTTCAAGAACTTCCTCAATCCTTTCAGCCGATGCCTGGGCCCTCGAGTACATCATCATCATTCCTGCAACCATCATTATTGAAATCAATAATTGCAAAAGGTAATTTATGAATGCAATAACCTTTCCGACTCGAATATTGCCATTGGCCACTTCTATGTTTCCAAACCACAGAACCGCTACAATTCCCACATTAAGCAAAATCATTATTATGGGGAACATTACAGCCATTATTCTTGAAACTTTTACCGTACTGTCCATATAGTCGTCATTGGCCTTGGAAAAACGCTCTCTCTCAAAATCTTCCCTTACAAAGGCCTTGACCACTCTGATTCCCGATAAATTTTCCTGCATTACGGTGTTCACAGCATCCAATTTGCTTTGGACAATCCTATAGAGCGGATATCCCTTTTTAAATAAAATCACCATTGTCATACTTAGAAGAGGGACAAGAACAAGCAGTATCAGAAACAGTCTGGGACTAATTATATATGTCATAATAAGGCTTCCAACAAACTGTATAGGTGCTTTAACCATTATTCTCATCATCATCATCATCATTCTCTGAACTTGAACGATGTCATTTGTGAGTGTTGTAATTAGATTTCCGGTTTTCAGCTTGTCCACATTGCTAAAAGACAAATTTTGGACATGCGAAAACATCTCTTCCCTCAGGTCTGTTGCCGCATTTATTGCCGCTTTTGCTGAAAAGTAAGAACATCCGATTCCACCCGCAAAACCGACCAATGCAACTAAAAGCATACGTATGAGGGTTGTCCAAACATAGGCCGAATCCCTATTTGCTATTCCAATATCCACAATTCTTTGCATGAACATAGGCTGCGCCAAATCCATCATGACTTCCAAAACCATAAATAATGGCGCCGCAATTGCAAAAAGCCAATAAGGCTTCAAATATCTAAAAACATTATTCATTCTTTCCACCTCTATTACCCTGCTTTGCCGACAGAATATTAGTCTGCATCTTGTCGAGCAAATTCTCAAGCAACTTTATCTGTTCCGATTTAAAATCCTTTAATATGATTTCGTTTAATTCCTCATATATTCCATTTACTTCGCTTTCGACATTTCTACCTTTTCCGGCATGATAAATCTTTGAAATCCGGAAGACGCGAATCAATATCCAGAGTTTTGTAAAATCATATGGTTTTTCCAATTGCGGCGGCTTCTTTCTCCCCTTTGTCATATTTGCTGTTTCGAAAATAAAGCCAGATTTCAACAGTCACCAGAAGCAGGTTTATTATGTACGCAATCAATACGTACGAACCCCTATCGAACATCAATTTATTTGCAATGCCCGCAATATATCCAATCCAAATGAACATTATGAACATAATGCTTTTTCCCTTTGCCGTCCTGGCCCTGTACGACTTGTGGATTGACCAAGGCCATGAAAGTCCAAAACAAAATAGCATTACAGTTTCAAGCAAGTGCGACATGACAAAACCTCTCTTTCTTATTGCAACAATTTCAATATTTTAATTTCCATGACAATGCTTATTTCCATTATATCAAACCCTTGTCTATGCTTGCATTTTATTGTTGGTAATGTATCTTCAATATCAACTATTCACTCCTGTCCCCTGTCGCAAATCTAAAAAAATCTAGTGGTTTTTTTGAATCCATATAATACAAAATGGTTTTTTTGTTTTGATTTCACAAATGCATACTACTTTAAAAAATCGCTGTTGCTTGCTTGAATCTTTATGATAAACTAAATGATAATATCGGCAAATACTTGGATCATATTTGAAGTCGGGAGGTTTTATGGCACATTTGACGGGAAGAACTGGTTATAAAGAATTAATAGACCGCTATAACAGGTTCCCGCAAGGCGCACCTGAAGCGGAATCCTTATATGAAATTTTGAAGGTCATGTTTACACATGAAGAAGCATCTCTTGTATCTCTTCTGCCCATAAAACCGTTTGGCGTCAAAGACGCCTCCATAATTTGGAAAAAGTCAGAGGAAGAGACCTTCAGTATCTTAAATGGTTTGGCGGAAAAGGCATTGCTTCTTGATATGAACGACAACAAAGTGCAAAAATATGTAGTGCCGCCGCCTATGATAGGTTTCTTTGAATTTGCTTTAATGAGAACAGGAGGGCATTTTGACCAAAAGTTATTAAGTGAATTGTTCCATCAGTATTTGGAGACGGAAGAAGATTTTATGAGAAAACTATTGTCTCTAAAGACTCCGATCGGCAGAATTTTGGTAAACGAAAAATCGGTCAAACAAACTGATGAAGTTTATGTGTTGGATTATGAAAGAGCGACAAAGATAATACAAAAAGCCGAAAACATCGGCGTTAGCAGGTGCTATTGCAGACACAAGGCAGAGCATTTGGGCGAGAATTGCGATGCGCCGCAAGAGGTTTGCCTATCACTAAACAATTTATCTCTTTCATTGTCCAAGCACGGTTATGCTAAACTAATCACGAATGAAAGAGCGCTTGAAATACTCGAATTGTCATACGAGCACAATCTTATTCAATTTGCCGAGAATGTAAGAGACGATGTGGGATTTATTTGCAATTGCTGCTCATGCTGCTGCATGGCGCTGAAAGGCGCAAGAAAGATGGGAGTTCCTCAAACAATCAGTTCTTCGAACTTCATTGCCACTTTAAATGACCAATGCGTCGGATGCAAAAGATGCTTGGACTCCTGCCCCTTGGGGTGCTTTAAAATCGATGATGACGAGAAAGTGACATTGGACCAGACTCTGTGCATAGGTTGTGGCGTATGCCAAAGAGTCTGCAAGGTGAATGCAATCGAGATGGTACAAAGAGAGAAACGGATATTCACACCTGTCAATACGGTTCATAAGCTTGTACTTGAAGCGATAGAGACCGACACTTTGCACAACCTGATTTTCGACAACCAAGCAATGTTCAGCCACAGATTCATGGCTGCATTCACAGGCGCATTTTTAAGGTTGCCGCCCGTGAAACAAATATTGGTAAGCGAAAAGTTCAAGTCAAAATATTTAATGAAATTGATTGAGTCTGCAAGTATTGACTAATCAACAGCAAGGTATGCATAGCTATGGCGCGCTTATAAGCGCGCCATAGCTATATTAAAAACCGTGAACGGTTTATTCCATGTTTATATAAACAGCGGTTGCATCATCATGTTTTCGCAGCCGTTTATAGATTTCGATTCCAGGATCACTTTCCTCAATGCCCCTGATCATTTCAAGTATGGATTCCATCCCCTCATTCTTGCTTTTCACAAACAAATCTTCTACGGATAATTGCTTGTATTTTTTACAGATTGAAGAAAATCCGTCGCTCATCATCAATATTTCTTTTACCTCGTCCAAACGGTACTCCTGGTATATACCCTTTTGTATAACATTCGCATCGTGCTCGAGTATGTAATAACCATCTTCGGAATTCATCTTTAAGCGATTTTCCCTCAGAAGCTTCAACTCTTCTTTGGTGTAGCCGTTAAAAGCATATTCCTTGTCTCTGTTGGGATTATTGAAAATCATATCTATAACTTTTTTGTCCAAAGCCTCCACCTTGTCATCAACCAACGTGATTATCTCTTTGCCGGCTTTAAGATTGATCTCCACATCGCCTAAAACGAAGCTTTCCAAATTGTCATCGTTGATTCTGACTATTGCAATGCCAGCCGAGGCCCTGTCAAGCTTATTCAATTCATTGATATTTGCAAACTTGGAGAACTCATAATTAAGCTGCTCCATGCCTTCCTCCAATATGGCAACTATTGATTTTTCAAACTGTTCCAAATGCTTTTTCAAATAGTTTTGCCACCATTTTACCATCCACACGACATCGCTGAAATCGTCCGTATAATTAGTCCTTTTGAGTGACAATGCCCCGTCCATTATCCAATAGGAGTTGTCCGTTGCTCCATAAATATCTTCATTATGCTGTTTGTATGTATCTGTTATTGAATCGACTATTTTCCCCATTTGAGCTCCGTTTATTGTTTTATTGTCCATAAAAAGCGCCAGGAACAGCTGCATCTTTCAAACATCAAAATATAGCGAATGAAATCAAACTCTCTCGAATCACCCTTTTGATCTGCTTTCAGCACACATTTTTCATTATAATTAAAATGCCGACTTATGCAATTGATATAGCTTTGTTTTATTGGCGGCAAGCAATTATTGAATATTGCTATACTTAAACCGTCAATAGATTTGCTTTTATCTGGTTTTATAAAAATAAGCCATGCGGTCCATTAAGGACTGCAGGGCTTTGGCTATTGGCTTATTAAAATATATTCAGAACTTTGCGCTTCAACCACCGGTAATCGACGAGGACGCTTTATAGTGCATGCCGGTGATTTAATAAAACAAGGTTCCCTATATCTTTCTTTAAAGCCTTCCTCTTCGCTTTTTCTATCATTCCCGCCGAAAAATCAACCGCGCTTATCCTTTCTGCCGAGTCGCTCAGTCCCAAAGCGATGTCGCCTGTTCCAGTCGCAATCTCAAGGATTTCATAATCGGGTTTTGTATTTGCTTTGATTTTATCGATTATTTTACCATAGGCCTTGTTGTCTTTTTTCATAACAATATCATATACAAATGAAAACCTGTCCCAAATATTGGCTTCATCCCTCAATTTGACCCCCCTCTATATCTATCCATTGTTCATTATTGAAATGTTTCAAGCCCAAAATTGTTGTCCCCGGCAATGCTGCCTGTCGAACAATCCTCCGCCCTTCTTGGATTTGATTGCCTTGCTTCCGGCTCCTGCTTTATTTCCCTTTTTGTTTTTCTTGAAACCCTGCTTCGAGCTTACCACTTTTTTCTATTGTTTCCACTGGCATTAATTAAGACACTTCACTTAAAAACAAACTCCATATTACCGCTTATTCTTCATTTGAATACAAGTCAAACCATCACCGGAATTTATGGAAACCCCCAAATTATTATAACTGTAAATAGAATTATAATTCAAATATTGCCGTTCCATTGATTTGTTGCAAAAATAAAGAGAAATCTTTCGATTTCTCAAATAAGCAGAATCCATATTATAAATCCAATTCCAGCATGATTGGCGTATGGTCTTGCCTTTGGCCGGAATCCATCATCTCGGATTTTACCACCTTGTCGGCCAGCCTATCGCTGACCAGCCAGTAATCGATCCTCCAGCCGGAATTATTGATCTTGCTGGTTTTTATCCTTTGTGCCCACCAGGAATATATGCCTGCAACATCTCCATGAACATGTCTGAATGTATCGGTAAAACCTTTGTTTAGTAAGTTTGTGAAACCCTGGCGTTCTTCATCTGTAAAACCCGCCGATCTATGATTACTCTTTGGATTGGCCAAATCTATCTCTTTATGCGCCACATTATAGTCTCCCGCCGCTATTACCGGCTTCACCTTATCAAGGCCATGAAGATATTCGGCATACTTTTTATCCCAGACTTGCCTTTCTTTCAACCTTTTCAGACCATCACCCGCATTTGGCGTATACACCTGACTAAGATAAAATTCCCCAAAATCCAAAGTGATGATTCTTCCTTCAAAATCCATGGTATCCGGAGCCCCAATTTCAGGATAAAAAACATCCGGAGAGTACTTGTCTTTATATAAAAACATCGTCCCGGCATATCCCTTTCTAGCCGGTTCCTGAGAGCTTCTCCAAATGTATGAGAAACCTTTAAAATATTTCTCCAAATGTTCCACATGCTTCTTGCTTGGTCCATTGGCCGGCAATTTGGTTTCTTGCAATGCAATTACATCTGCATCCATCCGGATAATTGTATCAATTACTTTTCTTGTCAGCACCGCCCTGTTTGAATCACTAGTTAAAGCTGCATTTAATGAATCAATATTCCATGAAATTAATCTCAATTTGCTCCTCCTTATTGGTTCTCTTTATGATTTGAAATGCTTTCTTCAAAATTCATATGCTAAGCACTACGTTTTTCACTTTTTATAATAACAAAAATAAACAATAAAGAAAGCTTCTTGTTTAAAATCAAGATGAATAGGGATGCGGACAAAAGCTTAGACGGTATTAATGACTATACCAGTGCTTTGCCGGTACTCCAATTGGCTCATATTTAAAAGTGATGTTTTGATTCTTTTAAATCATATCACAGATAAACAAAAAGCCCAGTATTACCAAACTTTTACACATTCGTTGTTTTTCACGTTACATCAATACCACTGTCTCCATACGTATTACATTTACCATATGCCTTGATATAAACACCTTTCTGCCACTCCAAAACCAACCAATTTCCAATCAGAGAGAACCGTCTCCAATGATTAAAGGGTCGCACTTCCCAGTGCTACAGCTTAATTATATCCTGTCATTTGTTGTTGAATTTCGCATCTAATAAATGTACAATTAGTCAACAGGAATAAACTTTAACCAAAAGTATTCACAGCACAAGTCAGGTAATATTGTAAGATGAGGCAAGCTGTCATTTACTACGCGCTTTCAAATAAGAATAGGAGAATTAAATGATACGAATCAGCAATCTTAAAATAACAACCAACAAGGTGGTCAATCATGATTCAGAAAGGCTCGCTTTGAAAAAGGCAATCCTTTCTAAATTGAGGATTAGACCTAAAGACTTGATTGATTTTAAAATAGCAAAAAAATCCATCGACGCCAGAAAAAAAGATGCGATTTTTTACAGCTACACACTTGATGTCTCAGCAAAAAGAGAAAATATTCTTCTCAAAAGATATGGCAAAAACGGCATCAAAAAAACCCCGGATTCACATCCTCATAAAGTGCAAACAGGAAGTGAAAAATTGACTCAGCGACCAGTCATCATTGGCATGGGACCTGCCGGTCTTTTTGCCGCTTTGACCCTGGCAAAGCATGGCTATGCCCCCATTGTCCTTGAACGGGGAGACGATGTTGATACTCGGGCATCCCAAATTAGTGCCTTCTGGAAAAGTGGAACCCTCAATACCAAAAGCAATATGCAATTTGGAGAAGGTGGCGCCGGAACCTTCTCAGACGGAAAGCTAACAACCTTAATCAATGACAATCGCTGCCAGAGCGTCTTAAAAGCCTTTGTTGAAGCCGGGGCACCGGAAGAAATACTGTATTTGAGCAAACCGCATATAGGAACCGATCTTTTGCGCGTAACCGTAAAAAATATCAGAAAAGAAATTATTGCAGCCGGTGGAGACGTAAGGTTTCAAGCAAAAGTGACTGACTTTATTATTGATGATGGGGTTCTTTCGGGACTTGTAATTAATGATCAGGAGAAAATCTGCTGTACGGTTGCTTTGCTGGGTATCGGCCACAGCGCCAGAGACACCTATGAAACATTGCATTACAGAGGCATTGCCATGACTCAGAAACCTTTTTCCATAGGTGTGCGAATCGAACATCCTCAAGAAGTCATCAACCAAGCGCAATACGGTGCTTCTGCAGGGCAGCCCGGATTGAGCGCAGCGGATTACAAGCTTTCCTACCACTCTGAGAATGGTCGTTCGGCCTACACCTTTTGCATGTGCCCTGGCGGCTATGTCGTTGCTGCCGCTTCTGAAGAACAAGGTCTTGTTACCAATGGTATGAGTGAACACAGCAGAAACGGCGAGAATGCTAATTCAGCCTTGCTTGTTGGGGTAAAGCCCTCTGATTTTGCCAGCGAACATCCCCTGGCAGGGATCGAATTTCAACGAAAATGGGAAGGCCTTGCCTATGATCTTGGTGGCAAAAATTACTATGCACCGGCACAGCTAGTCGGCGATTTTCTATTTGATAGAACCAGTGCCGCCTGGGGCGGCGTAAGGGCCACCTATAAGCCAGGCCTTACCTTTGCACCGCTTAAAGACTGTTTGCCTGATTATGTCATAGAAACCATGAAAGAAGCCCTTTTGCATTTCGATACTAAACTTGCAGGCTTTGCCATGAAGGATGCAGTTATGACCGGCGTGGAAACCAGAAGCTCCTCCCCGCTAAGAATTACCCGCAACGAAAATAATGCCTCAAATATTGACGGTCTCTATCCGATGGGAGAAGGCGCCGGCTATGCGGGGGGTATCATGTCTTCTGCAGTGGACGGCCTAAAAACAGCAGAAAAAATCATGGAAGTTTACGCTCCTTTCAACTAAGAAGGGATTGCGTGAATAATTGTATGGTCTTTTCAAATAGCAAAATATTTTACAAGCACATAACAAAGCTCTGTAATCACCTTGAACAGGTTGCTTCAGAGCTTTGTCATCTTTATTATTATAAAACTTTGCATACCCAGACATAGCACAAGATCTCTCCCTTATACTCACCGGATGGTTCTTTTTGATTTCAACCATCGTCTTCACATTGCCAATTATACCCTGTAATGTTATCTGTTTTGCTGCAAACAAAAAGAGCAGTTCATTATGCATCTGCTCTTCTGTCTTGTACTTTTATATTGATAATTTGTTTATTCTACTTGTCGAACAAGCCTCCGCCTTTTTTAATTTTGATTGCTTTGCTACTAGCTCCGGTATTATTTTCTTTGTTGTTTTTCTTGAAGCCCTGTTTTGAGCTTGACTGCTTTTTCTCTTCTATCAGTTTTTTCATTCGCTCGATTGAATTATTGTCCATTATTTTAACTCCATTTCTACATATTGTTTTATCGTTGCTATCGTTTTTAGGCTTTATCAATAAGCAATATTATGCTCTACAAATATGGTATCGCATTGCTTTTATACATTTTATCACAACATTTTTTCTTTTTGCTATTTCCATTCAATATGTCTTGCGTGTATTCTTCCAACACTACGAAAAAACAATTATCTTGACCCTCGTTTCACTTCTTCACAAGCAGCAGAAGATTTTCAATGTAACCCTTTTCTCTTTTATTCGTCTTTATAGTAGAGTACAAAAAAACTAAGATTATGAGATTCGAAAGGAGAAAAAGATGCAAATAAGAATTGACGGGGAAAAGATTTTGGTAAAAGACGCAAGCAAAAGTATTGTGGAAATTGCCGATGAAAACGGCATCACCATTGTTGCACCATGCTTTAGAAATGGAAGAATAGGCGGTTGCTGCAAGGTGTGTGTAATTGAAGCTGACGGTACTCAGAGGTATGCCTGTGGTACAAAGCCGGAAGATGGTATGGATATAATTTATAACCGTCCTGACTTGTCAACTCTTAGAAAAACAAGACTGGCCGAATATGCACAGGTAATCAAGTCGGGAAATACCAGCAATGGATGCTGCGGCAGCGACTCTGAAAACGGTTCTTCATGCGCCTGTTCATGTTCATCTTGCTGCGACTAAACACACGATTGTCTTAATACCAAAGCCCCTGACCATCTGCGTTGGGGGCTTCTTATCGGCACTTCCCATCACATCCATAACATTTTCCTCTTGAATGGTAATCAACTATGTTTCCGTATTTATCCACTTCAAAGTCGCAACACTCGACCAACTTTGTCTTAAACATATCTTTGGCACGCTTTAATCTGACTTTTGAGGCTGACACAGAAATATCCAACGCCTCTGCAATTTCCTTATGCTTCATGTCCTTCTTTTCATGCAATTCGTATACGGTTTGATATTTAGTTGGAAGCGCGAAAATCATGTTACTGATACAGAGCGCTATATCATCATTCATGTTTTCGGCTTCATGTTTTTCATCTTCTAATGAATATAAAGTTTCAGGTGAAACTGAGATGGATTTGTCCTTTTTATAGAAGTCTATGATTGTATTCTTTGTAATCCTGTATATCCATGGTTTTATTGCCGCTTTATTCTCCAAACTCTCAAGGCCACCAAATATCTTGACAAAGACATCCTGCAAGATATCCTCAGCATCTTGAGCATTACAAACTTTAGCCTTCACATGATTCAAAAGCTTTTGATTGAATTTATCCCACAATTCATCGAAATCGTACATTTTGTCACCTTCTTATATCTCTATAATACAAAAACTTGTCTCAAGTTATTTTCTAATTAACAACACGCAGCACTCAACCGCAGAATGTTCCCAATCACCCTTCGCTAACACTCGGCTTCTTGGGCATCAGGTTGCATGAGACGTACATCTGCTTCTTCAGTCGCTCCGCTTCTTCACAAGCAGTGTTACGGCTTCCGCAGTCTGTTGCTGACCAATCGGTCTCCCTTCCATCGTCCTCTTGGGCATCAGGTTGCATGAGACGTACATCTGCTTCTTCAGTCGCTCCGCTTCTTCACAAGCAGTGTTACGGCTTCAACATGCGTGGAATGGGGGAAAAGGTCTACCGGCTGAACTTCTTGTGTGATGTAGCCCTTCTTCTTTAGGTATGCCAGGTCGCGGGCGAGGGTAGACGGCTTGCACGATACATAGACTATGCGCTTGGGCTTCATATGGGCGATTGTGTCGAGGACTATCTCCTCGCAGCCTTTTCGCGGCGGGTCGACGACGACGACGTCAGCCCTAATTCCGCTTTCGTATAGCCTTGGAACGACCTTTTCGGCCCTGCCGGAGTGAAACTCGACGTTGGTTACTCCGTTGAGCTCGGCGTTGTGGTTTGCGTCCGCTACCGCGGGCTTTACTACTTCTATGCCGTAAACCTTTTTCGCCTTCTTTGCGAGGAAGAGTGATATTGTTCCTATTCCCGAATATATGTCGAAGACTATGTCTTCAGGTCCTATGTCCGCGTATTCGAGAACCTTTCCGTAGAGAACCTCGGTCTGCTTTGTATTCACCTGCAGGAAGGACACCGGGGAAATCTCGAATGAGAGGTCTCCTATATAGTCTGTCATTCTACCGCTTCCGAAAAGGACTTTGGACTCGGGCCCTGTGATTACATTTGTCTTCTTGCTGTTGATATTCTGGACAACTGTCTTTACCTGTGGAAAATTCGATGTCAGGAGCGATACTATCTCTTTTTTCTTTGGAAAACTTTCGCCGTTTGTGACTAAAACCGCCATTATGTCTCCTGTCTTGTAGGAATTTCTGAGGATAAGATGCCTTAGGACTCCTTTGTGTGTGGGTTCTTCATAGACAGGGTAGTCGATTTCTGACAAATACTCCCTTAGCGTTTCCACTATATCATCGTTAATCGGATTCTGTATAAGGCATTTTTTTATATCCACTATCTCGTGGGATTTTTTTCTGTAAAAACCGATGACTACTTTCCCGTTTTCTTTTCCGAATGGAAGCTGGGCCTTGTTTCTGAAATGAAAGGGGTTTTCCATTCCAAGTGTCTCTTTTACATTTATGCCTTTAAGTCCGGCTATTCTTTCTATTGCCGCTTCGACTTTCAGTTTCTTGAATTTAAGCTGCTTTTGGTAAATGAGATTCTGTATCTGGCATCCTCCGCATTCAGGGAAGTGGCTGCATGGGGGTTCCTGTTTTATGTCCGAGTTTTCCTTTATCTCTACAATTTTGCCTAAAGCGTAGCTCTTTTTGACTTTCACTATTTCCACAAGGGCCCTGTCTCCGGGAACGAGTCCTTCGACAAAAACTGTAATTCCCTCTATCCTGCCGACTCCTTCTCCAGAATCTCCCAAATCATGTATTCTGATGACATATTTCTTGCCTTCTTTTATATTGAAACCCATAATTCTTTGCTCCTTTTTATTTTTGCGTCTATTTATTAGAAAATGTCCCCAAAATATTCTATAATGATAGTATAAATAAAATCGGAGGGATACATACATGTTCAAAACCATATTCAATATTCTACTAGTCCTGGCAATTTGCTTCACTATATCCATGGTGCCACTGAATACCGCCCTTTTCGACTCCCCTATAATTGGCAGAGACGATCCGTCCGATATTTACACAAGCTCCGAATACGAGGTTGTAATTGATAAGAACGAGGACGCTTTATCTTCAAACACCCAAGTAGAGTTTACCATTAAAGGTATTTTAAATAAAGATTTTTCCGACGAATACGTCCGTTTCGATTTCATAAGGGACGGGGAAACCATAAAAACTTTCAAAGCATCTGACTTCGAGATGCAACGCGACGCTTCCACTGAAGACGATTTTTCATTGATTCACTACGCATTGAATGCAGACATTAAAACAACCGGGCTTGACCCTGGACCTTATTCAATAAGGATATATGTAGAAGACGAAAGGGCAATTTCGATGAAGGACGCTTTCACCGATCTTCTTTACATGCCTGACGGCAAATTTAAACCTGCCACTTCTCTTGCCGGCAGTCCAGGCATGTTGAATTTCAGGCTATACTATCCGGACAATCAATACATGTATCTTGTCCCTGTGACAAGAACAGTTCCACAAAAAGACGGCGTAGTGAGGTATCTGGTAAATACACTTTCGGATGGACCTAAAGAATCGATGGGGCTTACCGAAGGTTCTCCGATTCCTTTTATTCCATATATCTGGATTTCAGGTACTACGTCCACGCTCAGCTTGCCCGCGGGTGATTTAGGGATATACGACGACGGCTCGAGCGTAAGCATGTTCGCCGCAGAATCAATCGAGCAAACTCTCCGCGAAAATTTGGGTATTGAGGAGATTCAGGTTCTTATAAATCAGCAGCCGGCTGAGACCGCCTTCCATGGAATGGATATATCCAATCCATGGACCACTGATGCAGGACCTCGGGCATACATTTGCCTCGAAACCAATACGGGAAAACTGGTTCTCGCCCCTGTCCGCCTGGAAGCCGACAGCTATGAAGACGCAATAGACCAAATGTTCAAGGCTTTCAAGACAGGAGCAGTAAATGAAACAAAATCACCAAATGCAATAGCTTTCCTCCCGTCGGACTTAACTGTTTTGGACTACAGGATAAGCAATAAAACGATAACGGTTGATTTGAGCAAAGACATATCCAAGCTGTACGGAGAAAGAACAGATTTGGCACATTTGGCTATTGAAGCCCTTATGAACAGTTTCACTTCACTTATTGATGTGGACAAGGTTGTGCTCACTGCTAACGGAAGCCCGATTAAATTCGAGGGTTACGATTTTTCAGAGCCTTTGGCAAAACCAATTTTCATAAATCCGGAAAGATAGGAAAGCAGTAGAAAGTCGAAAGTGGAAAGTGGAAAGTAGCAAGTGGAAAGTAGAAAAAAAAAGAGAAATGCAAAAGATTGAAGATTGAAATACAGCGTGCAGAATACAGCAGGCAGGAAAAGATAAAAGCAGTAGAAAATAGCAAGTAGAACGTAGCAAAAAGTACAAAATATAAAAACCCAAGAAACAAAAACCATTCTCCTTTTTATTAGTGCATTGAACCGTATAAGTTTCTCAAAACATAAAAATAATTCTTAAGAACATGCAAAAGCAGAGGCAAATGCCTCTGCTTTTCTATTGGTAAAATATCAAACCGCATACTGCTGAGAATCTTTTATTTAAAGGCGCTTATGAAAACCAGTGATTGGAACGTATATTTTATACGTGACTAAGCGGTTTTTATATGGCAACGCATAAATCGGAGATTCTCAGCAGTATGAATTTTATTGTCCGAAGGTTCCTGCCACGTGCTTTAGCATGTCGCGTATTGGCAGATTGTAGGGGCATTTCGACTCGCAAATGCCGCACTCTATGCAATCCGACGCATGTTTCTGAAGGTTGTCATAGCGGCCCTGCGGCCATTCCGACATGTTGTAGCGCAAATAATAGCCCTCGAAACTGAAAAGTGTCGGTATGTCTATTCCTTGCGGGCATGGGAGACAATATCCGCAGCGCCTGCAGAAGTGGTCGCCCAGTTCATTTTTTATATTTTTGAGAATCTCGAGCCCTTCGGCTGTTACAGGTTTCAAGTCATTGCCCACCGCTGCATTCCTTACAACTTGGTCTATTGAGTCCATTCCGGGTATTGCAACGGTAATGTTTGGATTGTCCAATATATATTGTATTGACAATTCCCCTTTTTCGATTGCCCCTCCAGCGATTGGCTTCATGCATATGATCCCGACATTTTGCTTTGCCGCCTGTTCGAATACCGGTTCACCCTGGTTTTCGATATAGTTGTATGGGAATTGTATGGTTTCAAATTCATCCATTATCAAGGCTTCCATCAAAACATCCGCGCTGTGGCAAGTTATTCCTATGTGCCCGATTTTTCCGTTGGCTTTGGCTTCCTCAAGCGCCTTGTATGCTCCGTCATCTCCCATTATTACATTAAGCTGCTCAAGATTTCGCACATTATGGAATTGGTAAAGATCGATGTAATCTGTCCTTAACATTTCAAGGCTTGTTTCCACTTCTTTTTTCATTGACGCATAGTCTTTGGCAGGTGATTTGGTAGCCAAAATCATCATGCTCCTGAGATTATTGTTTTCAAGAGCCGTCCCTATATAGTCTTCGCTTACCGAGTAGCCTCTGGCAGTGTCTATGAAGTTTATTCCGTTTTCATAAGCCTCAACAATCAATTTTTCCGATTCTTCCCTTGAAATCCTCTGTATGGGGATTCCTCCGAAGCCTATTACGGAAACTTCCAAACCAGTTCTCCCCAAAATTCTTTTAATCATTTTTCTCCTCCTTCATTGCCTCGATGAGTATTTTCAAGCATTCATTTTCAGTTCTGTTGACACGCACAGGCTTAAGGTCACCATCCACTATTCCGTGAAGAGTGTAACCTTCAGCAAGTTTTTTGCCATTTGCATCGTTTATTATTTCATATGCAACCCGCATTCTAACGCCTTTAAACTCCGCAAGCCTGACATTTATGATTATCTCGTCGTCATAATATGCCGGATAAAAATGCTTGCACCCCGATTCAATAACCGGGAATATTATCCCTGAACTTTCAAGCTTTCTGTAATCACAGCCAAGATCCCTGAGAAATTCAGTGCGTCCTATGTTGAACCATTTGTAATAATTGGCATGGTAAATAACGCCCATTTGATCCGTTTCGTCGTATCTTGCCCTTATTTTGACTGTAGTCTCCAATTACTCCTCCTATATCACCCTTGTTTTTCCATTATATACAAGTCCCCTTATGCAATCAATTGTAACGGTCTGTCCGGTACGGAGTTTTTCAACGGCCCCTCCGGCTCCCACTATCACCGGAATCCCAAGGCTAAGCCCCACTATTGCCGCATGTGATGTGTATCCGCCTTCCTCAACTATTAATCCAGAAGCTTTTTCGACTGCATGCATCATGTCTTTGTCCGTGCTCTCGCAAACCAAAATGTCTCCCGGCATGAATTTTTCGACATTTCCCGAATCGCCAGCAACAAAAATATTGCCGGTCACATGTTTCTTTCCGATTCCGGTACCCTTTATGAGTATTTCCCCTACTATATGGACTTTCATAAGGTTTGTCGAACCTGCGACTCCCACCGGAACGCCGGCAGTAATTATTACAAGCTCTCCGTCCCTTACATAACCTGCCTCTTTGGACTTTTGGACCGCTCTTTTGAATATGTCGTCAGTCGAACGGCCTTCTACTGTCGATACTGAATAAACTCCCCAAAGGAGAGCCATCCTTCTTCGCACTTTTTCGGAAGTCGTTGCCGCAATTATAGGCGCTTTGGGCCTGAATTTAGAAACCATGCGCGGAGTGTATCCGCTTGAGGTGGTGGTTATTATTGCCGTTGCGTCAAGATCCAGGGCCGTGCTGCATGTGGCGTGGCTTACTGCATAAGTTATGCTTTCAGCCTTGAGCTTGCTTCTTTCGGCTAAAACTTTCCTGTAGTCCATGGATTCTTCTGTTATTCTCGCGATGTTTGCCATTGTCTTTACAGACTCAACAGGATATTTGCCTGCGGCGGTTTCACCTGAAAGCATTATTGCATCCGTCCCGTCAAGTATGGCATTTGCTATGTCTGTGGCTTCAGCCCTTGTCGGCCTCGGATTCCTTATCATGGAATCCAGCATTTGGGTAGCGGTTATCACAGGCTTGCTCTGTATGTTGCACTTTCTTATGATCATCTTTTGAACCATAGGCACTTCCTCTGTTGGAATTTCCACGCCCAGGTCGCCGCGTGCCACCATTACACCATTTGAAGCCTCTATTATTTCGTCGATATTGTCGACTCCCTGCCTGTTTTCTATCTTTGATATTATATTGATGTCCCCTGCGCCATTGTCCTCAAGCACCTTTAGAATAGCGTTGACATCGTCCGCCTTTCGTATGAATGAAGCCGCAATATAGTCTATGTCGTTTTCTATTCCAAACATTATATCTGCAATATCTTTTTCTGTAAGTGCAGGAAGGTTGATTTGAACATCCGGTATGTTTATGCTTTTTCTGTCTTTTACCATTCCCCCGTTAAGAATCCTGCAAATTACACTTTCGGAGTCTTTTATCTTTTCTACTTCGAGCTCTATGAGCCCGTCGTCTATCAGTATCTTCGAACCTACCGACACATCCTCCGGCAGGCCTCCATATGAAACCGAAGATATGTTGTCATTTCCTATTATGTCCTTGACTGTGATTTCAAAAAAACCGCCCGTCTCAAGCTCGGCGTATCCGTTTTCAAAAAGTCCAGTCCTTATTTCAGGACCCTTTGTGTCAAGCATTATTGCTATCGGAATGTCCATTTCCATTCGGACTTCCTTTATCATTTCTATGCGTTTTTTGTGTTCTTCATGGTTGCCGTGTGAAAAGTTCAGTCGGGCGACATTGAGTCCTGATTTGACAAGCTCTGTGAATACTTCTTTTTCTTCGCTGGCGGGACCTATCGTGCAGACGATTTTTGTTCTTCTCATTAATTTCGCCTCCCTCTATCTTGATAAAATTCCAATCAAGCGGTAATAATCCTCGTTTGTTGTTTTTACATAATTAAAAACACTTTCAATCGGAACATCGATTACTTGACTGTTTTTGATTCCGACAGCCCTTCCGTGATTGCCTGCGACAAGAAGGTCTATGGCTCTCGCGCCAAGCCTTGCCGCCAATATTCTGTCAAAGGCGGACGGGGACCCTCCGCGTTGCAAATATCCAAGGATGGATACTCTGGTATCGTATCCCGTCTTTTCTTTTATTTCTTCAGCAAGGTCATAAGGTTTTCCGACCCCTTCGGCAACTATTATAAGGCTGTGTATTTTCCCGCGGTTTCTGCCCTCGATTATTTTTCTGCATATGTCGTCGGTGTCGTAATAAATCTCCGGAATCACCACATTTTCAGCTCCGCCCGCCAATCCTGCGTGAAGGGCTATGTCTCCGCAGTGTCTTCCCATTACTTCAACTATGTTTATGCGTCCGTGTGAAACCGATGTATCCCTAAGATTGGATATTGCATCCACAACCGTGTTCACGGCGGTGTCGAAACCTATTGTTACGTCTGTATATCCGAAATCATTGTCTATTGTCCCGGGAATGCCTATTACCGGGACACCGTTTTCGGACAGTTTTTGGAGCCCCTTGTATGTTCCGTCTCCACCGATTGCCACGAGCGCGTCAAGATCAAAAATTTTTATTATTTCAAGGGCTCTTTTAAAGCCCGCTTCCGTCTTGAATTCTTCACTTCTGGCAGTTTTTATGACAGTCCCTCCACGGTGTATTATATCGCCAACCGACGAGAGGTCCATGTCGCCCATATCTCCGTCTATCAATCCCGAATAGCCTCTTTTTATTCCCACTATTTCAAGTCCCATGTGCTTGCCGTAACGCACTATTGTCCGTATTGCCGGATTCATTCCGGGAGCGTCGCCCCCGCTTGTAAACACTCCGATTTTTCTAATCATTTTCTACACCTCTACTATCATTGTTTTTCAAGGCTTTTTCAAACAAGCTTAACGCTTTCTTCTCCGAGGGTTGCCTTCAAGGTTTTAATGAGGCTTTCTTCAGGTGAAACTCTAAGCTCGTCGCTTGCTTCAAACGCCTTGTTTTGGTCCTCCACATAGATGTACACCGCTGTCTTTCCCCGGTGATTTGAGAGTATCCTTTTTATTGACTGCAAAATCATCTTGTCATAGTGCTTTATTTTCAGATAAAGCCTTCCTTCCTTTTGGGGAGGCTTTTCTCTTAAAACATCGTTTTTCTTATGGTAGCCATATGATTTTTTATACGAACGCCTGCTCATTTTTTCTACGCTTTTTATGTTTTCCACATTAAGCTCGCAAATGTTTTCCGCAAGTATTTTAGGTTCTTCGTCTTCCTTGAAGCTTATTCTTCCATAGACTATTATTATCTTGTCTTCTTCAACGCATGAAATGCATTTTTCGTACACGTTTGGAAACACTATGACTTCGAAACTGCTGTATAGATCCTCCACCTGAAGGAAAGCCATACGATTGTTGTTTCTTGTGAATTTCTTCTGCAGAGCAGTTATTACTCCTGCAGCATATATGAGATCATTGTCCTTTACTCTTGCAGGCACGCCCACCTCCTGGGGTTCCTTCATTTCAGACGACGATACGAATTTGCCTTTTTCAATCAATTCCTCATATTCGCCGAGTGGATGCCCGCTTATATAAACTCCAAGCATTTCCTTCTCGAATGCCAAAAGGGTCTTCATCGGAAACTCTTCCCTTTCGGGTATTTTATCGTACCTGAGAGCATCGATGCTCTCATCGGAACCCATGTCGAAAAGTGAAACCTGTCCTTTTACATTTCTTCTCTTATCTCTCTGTATTCCCTCTATAACTTTCTCGAAACATCCTAAAAGCTGGGATCTGTTGATCTTAAGGCTGTCGAAAACACCCGACTTTATCATGCTTTCCACAGCGCGCTTGTTAAGTTCGGAAGTTTCAACACGTTCGCAGAAATCTATGAAGCTCTTGTAGGGCGCCTGTTTCCTTTCTTTTATTGTAGAAGCAATTATGCCTTTGCCCACATTCTTGATGGCGAGGAGTCCGAAATTTATGTTTCCTCCATTGACCGTAAAATGCTTGTAGCTTGTGTTTATGTCGGGAGGAAGAACGTCTATTCCCATTCTCTTGCAGTCCTGTATATATTGAGCCACCTTTGCCGAGTTTCCGGTAACGCTTGTCAATAGAGCCGCCATGAATTCAACCGGATAGTAGTTTTTCAAATATGCCGTCTGGTAAGCAAGTATAGCATATGCCGCAGCATGGCTTTTGTTGAATGCATATTTGGCAAAATCAATCATATCGTCGAATATCTTGTTTGCCGCTTCTTCCGGAACTCCCTTGCGCATGCAGCCCTCTATTTCAATTGTTCCGTTATCTCCGGCTTTCCCGTGAATGAAGTACTGCCTCTCCTTTTGCATGACGTCCATCTTTTTCTTGCTCATCGCCCTGCGCACGAGGTCGCTCCGGCCGTAACTATAGCCCCCGAGTTCACGAACAACCTGCATTACCTGCTCCTGGTACACCAAGCACCCGTATGTCACATCGAGAATGCCCCTTAGGCTTTCATGGACATATTTTATTTCTTTCGGATTGTTTTTGTTCTTGATGTATGCCGGTATTGAATCCATAGGACCCGGCCTGAACAAGGAGATTCCCGCTATTATATCCTCGAAGCTTTCTGGTTTGAGTTCCTTCATGAATTGGCGCATTCCGGCGCTCTCCAATTGGAAAACTCCCAATGTGTCTCCTTTGCTTATCATGTCGAATACATCAGAATCGTCAAAAGTTATAGCGTTCAAGTCTATTTTCTTGCATTGGTTAAGTTCTATGAATTTCAATGCGTTTTTTATTACGCTCAAGTTGCGAAGACCTAAAAAATCCATCTTCAGGAGCCCCAACTCCTCCAATGTACCCATCGTGAACTGTGTCACAACGCTTTCGTCATGAAGGTAAAGAGGCACATATTCGTCTACAGCATCTTTTGATATGACAACACCTGCAGCATGTGTGGAAGCATGGCGCGGCATTCCCTCGAGTTTCAACGCGTTGTCAATCAGATATTTGGCGTTTTGATCCGAATCGTACATGGATTTGAATTCAGAGCTTATTTCAAGCGCCTTGCCGATTGTTATGCCAAGGTCTGTCGGGACAAGTTTGGCTATTTTGTCCACGTCTCCGTAGGGGATGTCCAGAACCCTTCCAACATCACGTATTGCGGCCCTCGCCGCCATTGTTCCGAAGGTTATTATTTGTGCCACCTTCTCCTTTCCGTACTTTTCGACGACATATTCAATCACTTCCTGCCTTCTGTCGTCTTCAAAGTCTATATCTATATCGGGCATTGTTATTCGTTCAGGATTAAGAAATCTTTCGAATATCAGATTATATCGGATAGGGTCGACATCGGTGATTTTTAGAACATATGCAATTATGCTGCCTCCGCAGCTTCCCCTGCCGGGACCCACAACAATTCCGTTCTCCTTTGCAAAGCGTATGAAGTCCCATACTATGAGGAAATAATCCACATAGCCCATTTCCTCTATTACCCCTATTTCATACTCAAAACGCTCAAGAAGCTCTTGTGTGACTTCTCCGTATCTTTCTCTCAATCCTTGCAGACAAAGCTTTCTAAGATATTTGTTGTTCTCGATTCCCTCTGGAACAGCAAACTCCGGAAGGTATATTTGATCGAAATCAAAGGTTACGTTGCACCGCTCTGCAATCCTGACAGTGTTTTCAAGCGCTTCCGGCGCATAATAGAAAAGCTCCGCCATTTCTTCTCGCGACTTCAAATAAAACTCGTCTGTCGGAAATTTCATTCTTTCGGTGTCGCTAAGTATCTTTCCTGTCTGTATGCACAGAAGGATATCGTGCGCGCGGCTGTCTTCTTTGCGGATATAGTGAACATCATTTGTAGCCACCAATGGGATTTCGAGTTCTTTGCTTATCTTAAGCAGTTCTTGGTTTACGAGCTTCTGTTCGGGTATGCCATGATCCTGGAGCTCAAGATAGAAGTTGTCTTTTCCAAACATCCCGCAAAGACTTTTGGCCCTTTCCCTGGCTTTTTCCGGGTTTCTCTCCATTATAAAGCGCTGTATGTCTCCTGCAAGGCATGCTGATAGGGCTATAAGCCCTTCCGTATGCTTTGCCAGGAGCTCATAGTCTATTCTCGGCTTATAGTAGAAGCCTTCGGTATATGCCTCTGATACAAGCTTTATGAGATTTTTATAGCCTTCATTGTTCTCCGCAAGCAGAACAAGGTGGCCGGCATTCTTGTCTTTTGATGAATCCTTGTCTTTCATTGTCCTCGGCGCCGTATAGACTTCACAGCCTATTATTGGTTTCACGCCTTCCTTCAAGGCTTTCTTGTAAAAATCGACAACACCAAACATTGACCCGTGGTCTGTTATTGCAACAGCTTCCATTCCGAGATTTTTTACTTCCTTGAATATTTCATTTATCCTGGCATAACCGTCCAGCAGACTGTATTCTGTGTGAACATGCAAATGGGCAAAACCTGTTTTCTTCATCATTTTGATTCATCCTTTTTTTCTGTAATTTCCAATGCTATTTCCCTGATTTTTTTGAATCTGTGATTTACTCCCGATTTTCCTATGGGCGGATCGAGCAATTTCCCCAATTCCTGAAGGCTAGCTTCCCTGTGCTCAATTCTCGCCAACGCAATTTCCTTGAGGTTTTCAGACAAGAAATCAAGACCTCTTTCTTCGTCTATCAACAATATGTCCTGTATCTGTCTGTAAGCCGCATCGGCAGTCTTTGTAAGATTTGCAGTTTCACAATTCACTATCCTGTTTATGCTATTCCTCATCTGCTTCATTATCCGCACATTCTCAAAATCAAGAAGTGTCTGATGGGCTCCGATGACATTTAGAAAATCAATTATCTGGTCACCTTCTTTGAGATAAACAACCTGGCTCCCTTTTCTTTCAATCATCTTGGGGGAAAGTTCATACGTCCTCATAATATCCATCAAGGCCTCACCGTACTCTATGTTGTGGGCCACAAGTTCAAAATGGTATGAACGTTCAGGGTCGCTGAGTGACCCTCCTCCGATGAATGCGCCTCTCAGATAGGCCCTCTTGCAATTTTCTTTTACAAGCAATTCATCCGGCACGGAATTATTTATTGAAAACCCTTCGTCTGTCCTGCGTATTATGCCCAAGACTTCAAGAACTTCATTTGCCCCTTCTTCTTTTTCAATGGCTATCTTATATATGTTTGCCTTCTTTAGCTTTACGTTCTTGTTCATCCTTATGTCTGTATGAATTCCGCACGCTTCCTTGAAAAGACTGAATATATGCCTTGCAATAGCGGCATTTTTTATATTGACCTCAATATTCACGCGGTTTTTGCCAGCCAATTTTATCGTTCCGCTGATGTGTACAATTGCGGACAGTTCCGCCATCATGCACTCGCGGTCCTTTTGCTCTACACGGGTCAATTCTTTTTTTGTTCTTGAAGAAAAAGACATATGAATCGCCTCCACAGGGGATTGTTATACATAGAATTATAACATAGAACCCAACTAGTTCGCTCTTGAATGGAAAACCCCCGAGTATCAATTTTCGGGGGTTTCGATATGCTCAATTGCTTTTGCCACTATTTCCTTTTCATCTTCATATCTTATCAACTCAAGAACCCTGTCAACGTGGACAAAGCGAGCCTCTATGAATCCCTCTTTCCTGAGGGGCGTACACGCCATACTTTTTGTTCCCATCAGAAACCAGTGCACCGTCTTTTGCGCAAAAAGACTCTCATTCCAGGAACTCTTGTATTTATAATCTATTTTCCCTAGATAATTCTTTATTTCAGCTTTCACGCCGGTCTCCTCAAAAACTTCTCTAAGAGCCGTCTGCTCAAGTGTTTCCCCCTTTTCTGCCTTTCCCTTTGGAAGAACCCAGTCTCCGTTGAATTTTTTAAGCATTAGTATTGTGTTGTGAAAACTTACGATTCCGCCAGCGCTTACTATCTTTTTCATTTCTCCACTTCCCCGAATTTTTCTCTATATGTTAATTTCCATATTCGTGCCTTAAATCCTTCTTTGCCTAAAAAAACAAAACGAATATGGCGATGAAACTACCTTGCATATCCTCTGGATAGAGTCGCGGATATTCAGGCGCTTGCCATGAATACGACTGCATGATTTCAACTTTGAAAATATATACTTTTCACAAGTGAATTCAAATCGTGCATCTAAATCCGGTCTGATGTCAAACAGGCTTGAATACTTGACCCATTGCATCGGATGCATTAAGCGAAGGCTGATTTCCGCAGGATACAGAAATCAGCCCTCTCAAATTCATATAAAAGTCGTCGAATATTGAATGCCCCACTAGTTTTAATTATATTATTTTACCGGCCTAAGTTTCGCGGTAAAGTGCCTGAGCACTTTCGGCTCGTAGTCAAACTCGAAGCCTACGAGTTTTTCCGCATTCTTTGCAACATTTATCACGGCGTCCGCTATGACCTCCATGTGTCTGTTTGTGTATACCCTTCTTGGTATTGTCAGTCTCATGAATTCAAGAGGAGACTCTAAATTCTCACCCGTTTCAGGATCCCTTCCAAGAAGGAAGGACCCTATCTCTACAGGACGTATTCCTCCCTCGATGTAAACCGCATTGCACACGGCTTGCGCCGGGAATTGGTAAAACGGTATGTGAGGACATATTTTCTTGCAGTCCACAAAAACGGCATGTCCTCCAACAGGCCACTGGATAGGCACTCCCGCATCATGGAGCATTTGGCCGAGATATTCCACCTGTCCGATTCTCGACTCAAGGTAATCGAATTCAAGAGCTTCATCGAGCCCGACTGCCAGTGCCTCCATGTCTCTTCCGTTGAGTCCTCCGTATGTCGGGAATCCTTCCATGGGAACCATGAGCGACCTGACTGCTGTGTAAAGTTCTTCATTATCCTTTATACCAACAAGTCCTCCCATATTGACAAGCCCGTCTTTTTTAGCGCTCATTGCAAATGCATCGGCATAGGAAAACATTTCCATAGCAATCTCTCTTATGCTCTTATTTTCGTACCCGGCTTCGCGCATCTTGATAAAGTATGAATTCTCAGCGTATCTGGCGGCGTCAAGCAGAACCATTATGCCGTATCGGTCTGCAATTTTCTTAACATCTTTTATGTTTGCCATGGATACAGGCTGGCCTCCAGCGGAGTTGCATGTGACCGTCACAATTATGCATGCAATATTTTCGGTTTTTTTGTCTTTTATAAAATTTTCAAGCTTTTCCAAATCGAAATCGCCTTTGAAGGGATCATATTCGGTGGTATTGAAAGCCTTTTCGTCTATGAAGTTTACCGCGCGCCCTCCTGCAATTTCAATATGGGCCTTTGTTGTATCGAAATGCATATTTCCCAAGACATAGTCGCCTTTCTTCTTGATTACATTTGGCAGCAGAATCTGCTCGGCACCCCTGCCCTGGTGCGCGGGCACGATGTACTTGTAGCCTGTTATGCACTTGGCTACATCAAGCAGGCGATAGAAGCTCCTGCTTCCAGCATACGACTCGTCCCCCATCATGAGAGCGGACCACTGCCGGTCGCTCATGGATCCGGTGCCGCTGTCGGTCAGCAAATCTATGTAGACCTGATCCGCCCTGAGTGAAAACGGATTGTATCCTGCTTCCTTCAGCGCCTTTTCCCTTTCCTCCCTTGGTATCAAATTGATAGGCTCCACCATTTTAATTTTATATGGTTCAGCTTTTCGGACACTCATTTTTTACGCCTCCTCACAATTTTGTTAAAGCAAAAAACCGTCTGTACTTCTTAATTACCCAAAAAAAAAAGAAAGCCACCAATATCCCGGCAGCTTTGCTATGGAATCTCAATTAAATTCTGGAAACGGTCTTCCCTCCCTTTAAAGAGCAATATCCCTGTGTTTAACGACAACTTTGTTCCCTTTTCCCTTCATATATTCGTACAACTCGTTTGCAACAGTCACGGACCTGTGTTTACCGCCAGTGCAGCCTACGGCAACTATGAGGCGATACTTGCCCTCGCGTATATAATACGGCATCAGGAAATCTATCATTGACTTTAGCCTATCCACAAATTCCTTGCTTTCAGGCCATTGCATGACATAATTTCTTACGCTTGCATCGTTTCCGGTATGTTCCCTAAGGTCCTCTATGTAATGTGGATTTGGAAGAAATCTGACATCAAAAACAAGATCCGCTTCGAGAGGTATTCCGTTCTTGTATCCGAAAGATATTATGTTCACTGTAATATTGCTGCTTTTATCGCCTTTTGTGTAAAGCGACTGAATTATCTCTTTGAACTGCGAAGGAATCATGTCCGTCGTGTCTATTATGTGGTTGGCTTTTTCCCTGAGTTTCACTAGCCTTGCCCGTTCCTTGTCTATTCCTTCTTCAATGCTTCCGTTCTGGCTGAGAGGATGCATTCGCCTGGTCTGTTTAAACCGCCTTATGAGTTCCTCGTCCGACGCTTCCAAAAATACTATCTCATAGTTTATTTTGCGCCTCTTTAATTCCTCCATGCTCTCGAAAAGGTCGTCGAAAAAGCTGCCTCCCCTTATGTCTGTTATTATTCCTACTTTACTGATCTCTTTGTTCTCTACCAATACGTCTATGAATTTATTCATTAGGACCGGAGGCATATTGTCAACGCAATAAAAACCTATGTCTTCGAGGAAATTTGCGGCATTGCTCTTGCCCGCCCCTGACATTCCGGTTATTATGACCAGCTTCATTTAAAACGCCTCCTTGCCCAAATAAGTCATGTTGTATATGCACTCCGCATCTACGCCGGATTTCTCTATCCTGTCTACTGCACTTGCAACAATCCCAACATCTTCGGGTCTGTGCGCGTCGCTGCCGACTATGAACTCCGCACCCATATCCACCGCCAGCTTTATTTCGTCAGTGCTCAAGTGTCCGTGCTTGTTGTTGATTTCAAGAAGCACATCTCCTTCTATGGCAGCCTTTATGACCTCATCCATAAAAAGCGGCCCCTTAGCCCCTGGGTGCGTGACTGCAAGCAGATCATAATGTTCCATAGACCTTATGAATGCTTTTGTGTTTATTATCCTGACTCTGCGCTCTATCGAATTGCTGTGTTCGCTCAGATAATTATAGAAATGGATTTTTGCCGAAGTCAGAATCGGCCTGTCCACAGTTCCAAAATGATAGCCAGCCATTAGATAATCGAGCGACTGGGTGATTTCAGAATCGACATCCAAAGAGCCATCGGTCATCGAAATATTTGCCTCCAGACCCAGCTTAACCTCAATGTCCTTGTAAGCCTTGTTAAGCATGTCGACCTCTTGGCGCATTTTGAAAATATCATTCCTTTTTATTCCAAAGCCCTTGTGCCCGGGACCATGGTCGGAAATGCCTATTATCTTTATTCCTTTGCCTCTTGCGGCATTTATATTGTCTTCAATCGTTCCCTTTCCATGGCTGTATAGAGTATGTGTGTGGTAATCAGCATCAACTCTCCAAATACTATTGCTCTCCAATGAATTTGACCTCCGTTTCAAGCACAACCCCGAATCTGTCGAATACGACCTTGCTTACGGTCTTTATCAATGCAAGAACATCTTCTGCAGAAGCATTTCCTGTGTTTACTATGAAACCGGAATGCTTGTCAGAAACCATTGCCCCTCCATGCCTTAATCCCTTGAGTCCTGCATCCTGTATCAGCTTTCCTGCGTAATAACCTTCGGGCCTCTTGAAAGTGCTTCCCGCACTCGGAACCTTAAGGGGCTGCTTTTCGTTCCTTCTGGCGTTGAATCCGTTCATCTTGTCAAATATGTCCTTTTGATTGCCTCTTTCCAGTTCGAGAACTGCTTCAAGGACTATCAAGTCACCATCCTGAACGATGCTTGACCTGTATCCAAACGACATGTCTTTGCCTTCAAGCATAATTATATTTCCTTTTCTGTCTATTAGAACCGCCTCTTTTACGACGTCCTTCATTTCCCCTCCGTATGCCCCGGCGTTCATTGCCACCGCTCCGCCAAGCGTACCCGGTATACCTCCGGCAAATTCAATGCCCGAAAGGGATTCCCTTGCGGCGATTTTTGAAAGTGCCGATAATAGAATCCCCGATTTTGCATTTATTGTCGTTCCGTCAATATCAATTCCGCTGAATTGATCGCCTATCTTTATAACAATTCCCCTTATGCCTTTGTCCGAAACAAGTAGATTGCTTCCGTTTCCGATTATGAAAAATTCCGTTTCAAGCTTATCCATTAGCTTAACGATTTTTTCGATTTCTTCGATGCTTCCGGGAAGGACCATCAAATCCGCCGGTCCACCTATTTTAAATGCCGTATGGTTTTTCATGGGTTCATCCGACAGCATTCTGTCAACCGAAACAACTTTTTCTATCGCCTCATAGATATCCTTAATCTTCATCACTCTCTCCTGTTCCACCTAGTACTTGGCACACGCCGTCCAACAAGCATTTCAATCTGCTTAGCAAATTTCTGAATTCGGGAGTTTCAACCCGCATGTCCCTGAAAACCCCGTTTGTACTTACCTTTTCAACAACTTTCACGGGAGGTCCTTCGAGTATGTGTATTTCATCCCCAAGGCGCACAGCTTCCTCCACATCATGGGTTACGAAAACCACTGTTCGCTTGTCTTTTTCCCATGCCTTTATGAATGTTTCCATTACGACGCGTTTTGTCCTTATGTCGAGCCCCTTGAAAGGCTCATCCATCACAAGCACATCTGAAGGATATACAAAAGCCCGCGCTATTGCAACCCTTTGCTTCATCCCGCCGCTCAGTTCGCCAGGATAGTAGTCTTTAAAATCAAGCAATTCGACCTGCCTCAAATATTCATACACGGATTCCTTTATTTGCTTTTCTTCGAATTTATTCTTGATTACAAATGCAATGTTGTCATAAACAGTCTTCCACGGAAGCAATCTGTGCTCTTGGAAAATAAACGATTTAGAAAGGGATTCGAAATCGTTCACCTTTATTTCATCGGGCTTAGCGAGATTCCCCATTACGTTTAGCAGGGTTGTCTTTCCGCACCCCGACGGTCCCAGCATTGAAACTATGCTGCCCTTTTTTATTTTTATTTCGAAATCATTATATAAAACCAGGCTGTCGTATCGAAGTCCAAGCCCTTCTATTTTATATGTCAATCCATTGTTTTCCATTTCATCGTCCTTTTCTCAACTATTCTTACCAGGTTGTCAAAGATGAAGCTGAGTGCTACAGCCACCAATGCCCATGCGAATACACGGTCTATTTCAAGATATATCTTTGCTTCAATAAGCCTTGTCCCTATCGAATATTTGGGCTGGCTGAGTATTTCAGCCGCTATGACAGCTTTCCAGCCTATTCCCATCGCCGTTGAAACCCCTGCGGTCAAATAGGCGCTGATGGAAGGCAAGTATATTTCCTTTAGTATCCTACCTTTTCCCACTCCATAGACTTTAGCCATGTCTACAAGGCTTTTGTCGACTTGAATTATTCCCTGAACAGTATTTGTGTATATTATCGGGAATGAAATAAGGAAGCTTATGAATACGGGCACAAAGTCATCAGCCATCCATATAAGCGCAATGAGTATCAAGACCACTACAGGAGTAGTTCTTATAAGGGATACATAAGGGCTTAGGAAAACCCTTCCGCCTTTTTTCAGCCCAGCGAAAACGCCAAGAGCGCAACCCGAAAACAAGGAAATGAATATACCCAAGAGTCCTCTTTTTACCGTGCTCAAAACCGATATCCAAAAATATTGCTCGCGGACAATGAATAATAGACCCTTGAACACGCTAAAAGGAGATGGAAAAATGATTTCCGAACTTATCAGTCCGGAAACCATTTGCCATATTCCCACCAGGCAGACAATTGAAAACCATATCATTTTTCTATTATTTGATGTAGTAGAATCCTTCATCAGGCACTTTGCCTCCAATTTCCTTTGGTGAAAAATCATAAAGGACATTCAAGTATTTGTCGACAGTATCCTTGACTTCGTATGATTTGCCAAGCCGTATGTTGCTGTTTGGTATGGCTTTTTCAGCCATTTGCGCGGTCATTCCAATTTCGTACTTTTCAACCAAAGCGCCGGCGTCTTCAAGATTTTTATTTACCCAAGCGCATGATTCATCGTAATAGTCCAGAAAAGCCTCTATGACTTCAGGACGCTCGTCAATCAAGCCTTTCCTTGCGACAAGGCATCCTTGGGGGAATTCCATGCCTGCGGCATCCTTCCAAGATTCCTGCAGGTTGATGGCGGTTCTAAGCTCGGGATTTTTTATTTCAACCATGGTCACCATGGGCTCGGGCAGAAGGCCCAATGTCTTTTCCCCAGCTATCATCATTTGAGAAAGTTCGATGTGGCTCGCCATGTATCCCAGTTCTACATCTTCCTCTGTTAGTCCGTTTTCCGCCATCAGATATCTGAAAACAACATCCGGCGAAGACCCTTTTGAAAACAGGGTTACCGTTTTGCCCTTAAGGTCTTCAAAAGAGGACACGGTCTCTCCGTTTTCTATCAGATACAAAACTCCCCATGTGTTTATGCCGATAAGCTGATAGTCGACCCCCTTATTGTAGAGCATGGAGGCGACGTTTGTGGGAAGAACCGCTATGTCTATTTCATCCTTAAGGACCTTGGAAACGAGTATGTCGGGAGTCCCGACTATTTCATAATCGTTGGTGACGCCTTCTCCCAGAACAGGATTGTCTTCCATTATCTTCACCATCCCTACTCCGCTGGGCCCCTTTATGCTTCCCACCCTAAGAGTCATAGGCTCGAATTCAGTCACTTCAACAGCAGCCTCTTCTGCAGGTTCCGCCGGTTTTTCCGCGGCGCATCCTTGAAGAAGGAGCAAAACTGCAATCAAAACCCAAAAATATTTCTTCATTTTTATTCCCCCTTTTATTATATATTCATTATACATTTTTTAAAATCAAATACAAAACGTAAAAGGAAGCGAATTCCAAAGAATCCGCTTCCTTTTCAATGCTTTATTTCTTGATATTATACTTTTCCCTGCCAGCGTAATGAGTGTGCAGAAACTCATGCGCAACATGGCTGTTTGGTTCTCCAAGGAATTCTTCGTAAAGTCTCGTTATGGAAGGATTCTTGTGGGACTTCCTTATTTCCAGGGATTCGTCCTCACCGTAAAGGGCCTTGGCTCTTTCAAGACGTATGTCGATTCCTACTCTGTTTGTAGCCGAAACATGAGGCTGTCCGCCGCCGTTGACACAACCGCCGTCGCAACCCATGATTTCGATGAAGTGGTAATCAGCTTCACCTGCTTTTATCATTTCCATGATTTTTTTTGCTCCAGCCGCACTGTGTGTGACCGCAGCCTTGACTGTAAGGTCTCCGATTTGAACTTCAGCTTCACGAATTCTTTCTTCTCCGCGAACCGCTTTGTATTCGATGGCCTCAAGGTCTTTTCCTGTCAAAACATCTGCTACAGTTCTGAGGGCGGCTTCCATGACACCTCCGGTTGCGCCGAATATTACGGCTGCGCCCGAATAGTCGCCGAAGTACTCGTCGAATTCGCCTTCAGCAAGTTCGTTGAAATCTATCGACGCCTGCTTGATCATTTTTCCAAGCTCTCTTGTTGTGATTACGGTATCAACGTCAAGATATCCGTCGCGTCCCATTTCTTCGCGCTTGCACTCGTATTTTTTTGCCGTGCAAGGCATTACAGATACAACATATATTTTTTTCGGGTCTATGTTGTTCATTTTTGCGTAATGGGTCTTCATTACAGCCCCGAACATCTGGTGAGGGGACTTGCAGCTTGAAAGATGCGGCAAGAGTTCGGGATAGTTAAGTTCAGCGAAATTTATCCAACCTGGAGAACATGAAGTGATCATCGGCAGAACTCCACCGTTTGTGATTCTTCCTATGAGCTCCGTGCCTTCCTCAAGTATCGTAAGGTCTGCCGCGAAGTTTGTGTCAAACACCTTGTCAAAGCCCATCATGTGAAGAGCTGTTGCCATTTTGCCTGTCACGTTTGTTCCAATCGGATTGTCGAAGCACTCACCCAATGCGGCTCTTACTGCCGGAGCCGACTGAACTATGACGTGAAGATCGGGATTGTCTATTGCTTCCCAAACATCGTCGATGTTTGATTTTTCCCTAAGCGCCGCAACCGGGCACGCGTTAACGCATTGGCCGCAATAAATACAAGGCATTTCCGTCATGCTTGAATTGAATGCAGGGCTTACCTCGGTATTGAATCCTCTATTTGTGAATTCAAGTATTCCTATTTCCTGTACGTTCTTGCAGGTTGCGATACACCTTCCGCAAAGTATGCATTTGCTTGTATCACGTACTATTGAAGGAGAAAAATCGTCGATTGTGGGAGTTCTCTTTATTCCTTCATATGAAACTTCCTTGATTCCAAGCTCTTCAGTAAGCTTTTGCAGTTCGCATGATCCGTTTCTATCACAAACCAGGCATTCCTGGTTGTGGTTTGCAAGAATAAGCTCGACGACCATTTTTCTTGCTTCTCTGACACGTTTAGAATTGGTTTTTACAACCATTCCTTCTGAAACCGGAGTAGTACATGCAGTCAATAGAGCTCTTGCCCTTTCAACCTCCACCACGCAAACCCGGCAGGCACCTATCTCGTTGACGCCTTCCAGATAGCAAAGGGTCGGAATATGGATTCCAATCTCTCTGGCTGCTTTAAGAATAGTATAGTCTTTCGGTGCTTGCACCTGGATACCATTTATAGTTAAAGTAACTTTTTCCACCATTTACACCTCTCTTTTAGTTTATGGGTTTAGACGACTTCTATTTCTTGACGATTGCATTTACAGGACATGCTTCCATGCATGCACCGCACTTGATGCATTTTTCGGTGTCAATAACATGAAGCTTTTTGACCTCTCCGCTTATGCAGTCTACAGGGCAGTTTCTGGCGCACTTGGTACATCCTATGCAATCATCCGTTATATAGTAAGTCAAAAGATTCTTGCAGACTCCGGCCGGACACTTCTTGTCATTTATATGGGCTTCATACTCGTCCCTGAAATATCTTATAGTCGAAATTACAGGGTTTGGAGCAGTTTGGCCCAGACCGCAAAGAGCAGAATCCTTGATGGTGTATGCGAGTTTTTCGAGTTTCTCTATGTCGCCTTCTTCACCTCGTCCGCTTGTTATTTTCTCAAGCATTTCAAGCATTCTCTTTGTTCCTTCGCGGCAAGGAGTACATTTTCCGCAAGACTCGTCAACCGTGAAATCAAGGAAGAATCTCGCGATGTCAACCATGCAGTTGTCTTCATCCATGACGATCATTCCGCCCGAACCCATCATTGATCCGAGAGCTATCAGGTTGTCGTAGTCAATGGGCTGGTCAAGGTGCTCATATGTTATGCAACCGCCTGAAGGTCCTCCAGTTTGCACGGCTTTGAACTTCTTGCCGTTGGGGATTCCTCCGCCGATTTCGTAAATGACTTCTCTGAGCGTTGTACCCATTGGAATCTCTATGAGTCCAGTGTTGTTTATTTTTCCGCCCAATGCGAATACTTTGGTTCCTTTTGATTTTTCGGTTCCGATTGAAGAGAACCATTCAGCTCCCTTTAGTATTATTTGAGGTATGTTTGCCAAGGTCTCAACGTTGTTTATTATTGTCGGCTTCTGCCACAAACCTTTGTTGGCAGGGAAGGGCGGCTTGGGTCTTGGCATTCCCCTGTATCCTTCAATCGACTGCAGAAGCGCAGTCTCTTCACCGCAAACAAAAGCTCCGGCTCCAAGACGTATTTCCAAGTCGAAATCAAATCCAGTCCCAAAAATATCTTTACCGAGAAGCCCGTTTTCTTTGGCTTGTGCAATAGCGATTTCAAGACGCTGCACAGCAATCGGGTATTCAGCCCTTATATATACGAAGCCTTGTGAGGCGCCTATTGCGTATCCCGCAATTGCCATGGCTTCTATTATTGCATGAGGATCGCCTTCCAATACGCTCCTGTCCATAAATGCGCCCGGGTCTCCCTCATCGGCGTTGCATATCATGTATTTCTGGTCATTTTTTGCGCCTGCGGCAAAGCTCCACTTGACTCCTGTCGGGAATCCCCCGCCGCCACGGCCTCTGAGACCTGACTGCTTTATATTATTTATTACATCCGCCGGCGACATTTCCGTTAAAACTTTACCAAGAGCCGCATATCCATCCATGGCAATATACTCTTCTATATTCTCCGGATCGATGACTCCGCAGTTCCTGAGCGCTACACGCATTTGCTTTTGATAGAAATCTACTTCATTTATTGATTTTACCTGGTCGGAAGCTTCCTCAAGCGATTCATAGTAAAGAAGGTCTCTTACTATTCTTCCCTTTAGCAGGTGTTCTTCGGTTATAGTTTTTGCGTCTTCAGGCTTGACGTGAGCGTAAAAAGAACCTTCAGGATAAACTACAACGACAGGCCCAACTTCGCAAAGTCCAAAGCAACCAGTCCTTATTACTTTCACTTCTTTTTCCAATCCGTTTTTCTTGATTTCCTCGTAAAAACGTTCTTCCACCAGGTCCGATCCGGAAGAAGTGCAACCCGTTCCACCGCAAATCAATACATGCGATCTATACAATTCCATTTCCTTACCTCCCAATATCTTAAATTTTTGTCCGATTTATGCATTTGCTCCGATTGTATACTCACTGACCACTTTACCGTTTACGATATGGTCGGCAATAACCTTACGGGCTTTTTCCGGTGTCATTTCAACGTATGTAACCTTTTCTCCATTTTCTTCATAAATTTCCACTATCGGCTCAAGTCTGCAGACTCCTATGCATCCGGTTTGAACCACTTCAACATCATTAAGATTTCTTTTCTTTACTTCTTCAACCAACGAAAGAAGAACAGGTCTTGCTCCGGCTGCGATTCCGCATGTTGCCATTCCTACTACAATCCTTGTCCCCTTTTTCCCTCTGAGATCGATTTTTCCTTTTGCTTCATCTCTTATCTTTGCCAATTCAGCTAAAGTTTTCATTTTTTCCCTCCTAATAAAGGCGTCTTTATTTGTATTGCTTCAAAATGCCGGTAATTTGTCCCGGCTCCAATCTTCCATAAACTTTTTCGTTGATTACCATAACAGGAGCCAACCCGCAGCATCCGAGACACCTTGTGGCTTCAAGCGTAAACTTGCCGTCCTTGGACGTTTCTCCCACTTTGATTCCAAGTTCAGTTTCAAGACGGTCAAGAATGTTCTGCGCGCCTTTTACATAGCAGGCAGTTCCCAAACACAATCCAACTACAAACTCACCTTTTGGAACTAGTGAAAACTGTGAATAAAATGTCACAACTCCGTAAATCTCCGCAAGCGATATGTCAAGCTTTCCGGAAATGACTTTCTGCACTTCGATTGGAAGTGCTCCAAAAATACTTTGCGCTTCATGCAAAATTGGCATCAAAGCACCTTTTCGGTCTTTGTTGGCTTCAATCACTTGATCCAACGCGGCAAAATTCTCTTCGTTCAAAATTTCTTTCATGACTTGGTTTTCCATTTTACCTCCCCTTTTCTCACATATAGGTTTACTGATTTTAAATCAATAAACCCATATTTAATCTTGGCTGGCGGTTAATTGTTTAAATTTTCACAATTATTCGTTATAAATTAAACAATCCCTATTGAAATAATAACATCTACAGATTGTATTTACAATGGGATTAACCCCTACCGCTATTGAACTTTGATGGTGTTTAATGATAAAATACAATAAAACATTGCAAATTCCTGTTATGGATATAATGTATGATCAATTTGATTGAAGACATGACTTCTTTATATCAATTTTAGGGGCTGATAAAATGACAAGACTTGATCTTGATGAATTTAATGTGTTGGAAAAAAAAGAAAGGGAAGGCACTTTTCTTTTTGTTGTTGAAAAAAACCATGCTCCAACCGTATGTCCCCACTGCATGACAGGCGAAAAATCCATTGTAAAGCATGGGAAGCGCGAGAGATACGTAAGGGACATCCCAATAGACGGGCATCCTGTCGATTTGCTCATTCTTCATGGCCGATACAGGTGCAAATACTGCGGAAAAACATTTTATGAAACAATCGAGTGCACCGACGGATTTTCGAAAATAACAAACCGTTTTAAAAACAGCATCACAAACGAATGTTTCCGCAAGCCATTCCTGCAGGTGGCCAGGGACTGCGATGTTTCCCACACAACTGTTATGAGAGTATTCGACGAATCCATGCATTCTCTTGATTTGAACAGAAAAATATATGCGCCTGATATACTTTCCATAAACAGGCTTTTCATCAACAGGGAACTGCTGACTCTTTTCTGCGATCCTGAAAACGAACTACTCGTTGACATAAACAGGGACATAGGCGATTCCAAAAACACATCCTTCCTGGATATAATGGATCCCGACTTCAGAAATATAATACTTGCAGATCCATTTTATATGCAAAGCAGATTCCTTCACAAGCGTTACCCATATGCCACCTTTGTACTCGACCGCTTTCAAGTCGAAAAGTTCATAAACAGAATATTCAAGTGCAAAATTAGAAAAACGCTATGGTTTAGGAAAATAAAAAACATCAGTCTCTTAAACGAAATACAATACGATTTTACAAACAATCTCCCGTATGAAAACACAAAATTCGAGCATGCCTTTTTCAGGCTTGGAAGTTCTCCACTTTTTCAATCTTACAGAATGCTTATGGAGCTTAAACAGATTTACAAATCCGAAAACCGAAAAGAGGCTGAAATCAAATACAACAATTGGAAAAACAAGGCGACAAACCATATCGATCCTTTTTATGTACGAATGGCCTCTGTGATGGATAAAATGAAAATGGAATTCCTCAATTATTTCAACTATCCCAATTCACATGAATCCATCCGAAAAATCAATAACCTTCCCCATATTATCGAAAGCCAGACTTACACCACTTCTTTCGAAGCAACGCGGGGAAGAATACTTTTTGGCAACTCCAGCATTCAAAATGAAGAAAAAGAAATACGACAAATAAATTTGAAACGTCCTGCGGCAAATCCAAAATGCTCCATTCTGGTTCGCAACAAGACATTGGGAGTTCATATACCTTCACTTATCAAGGAAATAGAACAAGGACACTTCTAATGCGCATGCGCCTTATATGTCCTTATTTATTGAAATAATCCACTATTGCTTCGGCCGTTCTACGGTCGATTTCCTTGAGTTTTGAGAGAGTTTCGGCATCCGCCTTCTTGATTGCGTCTATAGTGCCAAAAGCCTTGAACAAAGCAATTTTTCTTTTTTCTCCCACTCCCTTTATTTCATCGAGAACGGATTTGCTTAGAGCCTGCCCCCTTAGCTTCTTGTGGTATTCGATTGCGAATCTATGGGTCTCGTCCTGAATTCGCGATATAAACTTTAGAAGATCCCTGTCCTGTTTTATTTCAATTGTCTTCTCCTTGTAAACCAAACTTTCCGTTTTGTGCTTCGAATCCTTTTTCATTCCCGCGACCGGAATGCTCAACCCCAAAGCTTCAAGAACTTCGGTAGCTGCGTGTACATGGCCCAAGCCTCCATCTATCAAAAGCATGTCCGGGAAATCAGAAAACTTGCCTCCAAGCTTAAGGTCCCCTTTTTCGATGGCTTCCTTTTCATTTAAACCGTTTTTAAAACGCCTGTACAATATTTCCTGCATGCTCTTGTAATCGTCCGCCTGATCGACTGTCCTGATGCGGAAACGTCTATATGCACGCTTTGACGGCTCGGAATCCTCGAAAACAACCATGGAGCCAACCGAATACACTCCTGATATGTTTGAAATGTCATAGGATTCAATGCGTTCTATTTTTTCTTCCATTTTCAATGCCTTTTGAAGCTTGCCTGCTATAAGTTTCCTTTTAACCGCTTTTTCCTTTTCTTTTTCAGCCTGTTTAGACAATATTTCAATAGCATTCTTTTCTGCCATCTTGAGAAGTTTGGCCTTATTTCCACGTTTGGGACACAGCAATGACGTTTTTCCTCCCCTTTTGTCTGACAGCCATTTTTCAAGCAATTGCCTGTCTGCGGGCAAAACCTCTAAGAGAATCTCCTTCGGTATATAAGAAGATCCTATATAATATTGCGAAATAAACATCATAAGAATCTCTTCGTCCGAAATTTCAAGCAGATCTTCAATCATGTAGTTGTCCTTACCAACTAATCTTCCTTCCCTTATATAAAAAATCATGAAGGAGACTTTTTCTTCATGCCTTGCCATAGCGATATAATCTTGATCCAATGGTTTTTCAAATATCACTTTTTGGTTTTCATGAATATACTCCACAGCTTTTATCTGGTCTCTTTTTTTAGCTGCATTTTCAAATTCCATGTTTTCGGCATGCTCCGCCATTTTCGATTTCAATTCCTTCAGAAGGTCTTCCGATTTCCCCTCGATTATTGCTATTATGCTCTTGATTAAATCATTGTAGCCTTCCGTGTCGGAATTCTTTCGGCATGGTCCCATGCATCTTTTTATATAGTAGTTCAGACATGGCCTCTGTCCTTCCTTGCCGAGCTTTTTCGCGCATTTTTTTATTGGAAAACTGTCGTTTATCAAATTGACCATGAGATTGACATAGCCGGTGTTGGGATAGGGTCCAAAATACCTGGCTCCGTCTTTCTTCACATTTCTCGTTTTTATAACGCGGGGATATTGCTCGCTTAGTGTCACTTTTATATACGGATATGACTTGTCGTCACGCAGCATTATATTATATGGAGGTTTTTCTTCCTTTATGAAGTTGAGTTCCAGAACAAGCGCCTCGACTTCGCTGTCGGTTATGATGTACTCTATGTCCCGAACATGGTCCATCATTGCCTTGACCTTTGGCTCGAGAGTTCGTCCTCCGTTGACATACTGCTTGAGGCGCTTTTTGAGCGATTTCGCTTTCCCAACATATATGATTCTTCCATTCGAGTTTTTCATGAGGTATACGCCGGGCTCAAGAGGCGCTTTATTTACAATTGTTTTCAACTTTTCCACATTAATCACCGCTTTGCTTTCAATTAATCGATTTATGTGTTAGAATTATCTAAACTATTATTATTACTTAGGAGAGTGATTTGGGTTATGACTAGCGACAAGCCCCCTTTACCGAGGCTTAAGGCCTTTGGGGCCAGCATTACAGTATTGCTAATCGTTTATTTTTTACAATTGATAGCATCAAAGGTTCTTATGGGCGGCAATAGTCTTCTTTTACACTTTGTCTCGTTGCGTCTATAGCATTCCAATCACTCCCGAACCCTTTACGGGTTCTTTTTATTTTTCCTGAAGCACTTTTTTTAAATACTGCCCAGTGTAGGAACGTTCGCAAAGGGCTATCTCTTCAGGCGTTCCCCGAGCTATTACACTTCCGCCCCTGTATCCGCCATCGGGACCAAGGTCTATTATATAATCAGCTGATTTTATGACATCGAAATTATGCTCTATTACTATGACCGTATTTCCGGACCTGACCAGTCTCTCGATTACATTTATCAATTTATGGACATCGGCCATGTGTAAACCTGTAGTCGGTTCGTCTAAAATGTAGAGTGTGCTTCCAGTGCTGCGCTTGCTGAGTTCTGAAGCTAGCTTGATTCTCTGGGCCTCTCCCCCCGAAAGCTGGGTCGAAGGCTGTCCAAGCCTTATATATCCAAGCCCCACATCATTTAGAGTCTTCAGTTTCCTTTGTATCTTTGGTATGTTTTCAAAAAACTGAAGAGCCTCTTCTACTGTCATGTCGAGAACTTGCGATATGTTCTTGCCCTTGTACTTGATTTCAAGCGTTTCCCTATTGTATCTCTTTCCGCCGCATACATCGCACTCAACATATACATCAGGAAGAAAGTGCATTTCTATCTTTATGATTCCATCGCCCTTGCAGGCTTCACACCTTCCGCCTTTGACATTGAAACTGAATCTGCCCTTCTTGTATCCACGCATTTTCGAGTCGGGCAAACTTGCGAATATATCGCGTATGGGGTCGAATACACCTGTATAGGTGGCTGGATTAGACCTTGGAGTCCTTCCTATCGGCGACTGGTCTATGTCTATCACTTTGTCTATGAATTCAAGTCCCGATATACCTTCGTGTTTTCCAGGCTTCTTTTTAGCCCTGTGTATCTTTGCCGCTGCGCTCTTATACAATATTTCATTTATGAGGCTGCTTTTCCCGGAGCCTGAAACTCCCGTTACACATGTGAAAACTTTTAGTGGAAATTTCACATCGATGTTTTTCAGATTGTTTTCTTCCGCTCCCTTGATTTCTATAAACTGCCCTTTTGAAGGTCGCCTTTTTTCAGGTATATCGATTTTCTTGAATCCTCTTAGATATTGCCCTGTTATTGAATCGACGCTTTTTATTATCTCTTCCGGTGTTCCCTGAGCCATGATGTATCCGCCATGCTCTCCAGCTCCCGGACCCATGTCCAGCACATGGTCTGCGAATCTTATTGTTTCCTCGTCATGCTCGACTACAATAAGCGTATTGCCTATATCTGTCAAGTCCCGAAGCGTCTTTAGAAGCATGCCGTTATCCTTCTGATGCAGCCCGATGCTTGGTTCATCCAGAATATAAAGCACTCCAACCAGCCCGGAGCCTATCTGAGTGGCCAAGCGAATCCTCTGCGACTCACCCCCCGAGAGTGTTCCGGCGGCTCTTGAAAGCGTAAGATAGTCAAGTCCGACGTTTATAAGAAATTCAAGCCGGTCAAGTATTTCCTTCAATATCTGCTCTGCTATTTTGCCTTTCTTTTGGTCAAGCTTCAATCCTTTGAAAAAATCCATTGCCTCCCTAATCGAAAAACGGGTGACTTCTGAAATATTGAAACCTCCCACGGAAACCGAAAGCGATTCTTTCTTCAATCTGTCTCCTTCGCACATATCGCACTTTATCATGCTCATGTATTCCTCTATTTTCTTTCGCATATAATCCGAATTTGTTTCTTTATATCTCCTTTCGAGATTTTTTACCATGCCCTCAAAAGGAGCTCTGTATTTTCTGAATCCTCCATAGCGGCTTTCGTATGTGAATTCGATATTGCGCGATCCGCTTCCATATAACAGCTCCTGTACAAACTTGCCTGGGAGCTTGTAAAAAGGCATGTCCATATCAGCTGAATGGTCTTTTGCAAGACTTTCTATCATTTGAACATAGTATGTACCTTCCCCGCTTGTTGAAATGGGATCAACAGCACCTTCTTTTATTGAAAGCTTTTTATTTGGTACCACTAGGTCCGGATCAACCTTGAGTTCATATCCTATTCCCTTGCATTTAGGGCAAGCTCCGTATGGGCTGTTGAAAGAGAACATCCTCGGCTCCATCTCGGAAATACCCTGTCCGTGCTCGGGGCATGAGAATTTTGTGTTGAATATCATGTCTTCTCCATCAAGCAGATTGACAGCAACTAAACCATCAGTAAAGCCCAATGCCGTTTCCAACGAATCGCTCAGTCTTGACTCTATTCCTTCCCTTATCACCAATCTGTCGATTATTATATCTATTGAATGCTTTTTGTTCTTGTCGAGCTCTATTTCCTCGGAAATTTCAAATATCTCGCCATCTATCCTTGCGCGCACAAAACCTTCTTTTTTTATTCTTTCGATTTCTTTCTTGTGTTCCCCTTTTTTGCCCCTTACAACAGGCGAAAGTATCTGTATTCGTGTTTCTTCCTCAAGAACCATTATCTTGTCAACTATTTGGTCAACGGTTTGCTGTGAAATTTCAATGCCGCAAACTGGACAATGCGGAATTCCAATTCTGGAATACAGCAGCCTCAAATAGTCGTATATTTCTGTAACCGTGCCGACTGTGGACCTTGGATTCCTTGATGTGGTCTTCTGATCGATTGATATGGCAGGAGACAATCCCTCGATATACTCGACATCGGGTTTCTCCATTTGACCGAGAAACTGCCTTGCGTACGCAGAAAGGCTCTCCACGTACCTCCTCTGGCCTTCGGCATATATTGTGTCGAAAGCAAGAGAAGATTTGCCGGATCCGCTTAATCCAGTAATGACAACCAATTTGTCCCTAGGTATTTTCACGTCTATGTTTTTAAGGTTGTGTTCCTTTGCGCCTTTTATTTCTATATAATCCTTTGACATTGCCACTCCTCTATTTCTTGAGTTTCTTTTCAAGTTCAACCACACGGTCTCTTATTTCAGCAGCTCTCTCGAATTCAAGCGCCTTGGATGCGGATTTCATTTCCTTTTTCAAATGCTTTATTACCGAATCCAACTCGTCCTTGTTTATCTTGGCTTCCATTTCAAATACAGTTTCCTGGTCAAGCGCTTTTGTGGCTCCAATCAAATTCCGCACGTTCTTTCTAACAGTGCTTGGTGTTATGCCGTGCTTTTGATTGTACTCAAACTGGATTTTTCTCCTCTTTTCAGTTTCTTTGATTGCGAGGTCCATCGACCTTGTAATTTTATCCGCATACATAATGACAGAACCGTCAACATTCCTTGAAGCCCGTCCTATGGTTTGTATTAAAGATGTCTCGGATCTTAGGAATCCTTCTTTATCGGCATCTAGGATTGCCACTAGCGTGACCTCCGGAAGGTCAAGCCCCTCCCTGAGAAGGTTTATGCCCACAAGAACATCAAAACTACCCATTCGCAATTCGCGTATTATCTCCATGCGCTCAAGTGTGTCTATGTCCGAATGCATGTATCTTATCTTTATTCCCGTTTCAGCAAGATATTCGGTAAGTCTTTCTGCCATTTTTTTTGTTAGCGTTGTCACCAGTGTCCTTTGCTGCTTTGCCGCTCGTTTGTTGATTTCACTTATCAAATCATCTATTTGACCTTCTACCGGCCTTACGCTTATTTCCGGGTCGAGAAGCCCTGTCGGTCTGATGATCTGATCTACTATTAGGCAACTTTTTTCTCTTTCGTAAGGACCCGGCGTTGCGCTTACACAAACAATCTGCTTTGCCAGTTTTTCGAATTCGCTGAAATCAAGAGGTCTGTTGTCTAGAGCAGAAGGCAGACGGAAGCCGTAATCTACAAGGTTCTGTTTTCTTGAACGGTCGCCTGCATACATTGCCCTTATCTGCGGCAGGGTTACATGCGATTCATCAACCACAACGAGCATATCATCAGGGAAGTAATCCATCAGCGTGTATGGCCTCTCACCTTCCCCCCTTCCGGAAAGATGTCTCGAATAATTTTCGATGCCGTTGCAGAATCCTATTTCCCTCATCATTTCCATATCGTACATGGTCCTCTGTCGAATTCTTTGAGCCTCGACGAACTTCTCCCTGCTTGTAAAATATTCATGCCTCTGTTTCAATTCGGCTTCTATTTTTACAATCGCCTTTTCTATTTTCTCTCTGCTTGTAACATGGTGGGAAGCAGGAAATATTGCGGCATGTTCGCGAATCCCCAAAATTTGCCCAGTCAAAGCGCTGACTTCGGTTATCCTTTCAACTTCATCTCCGAAAAGCTCTATCCTGATTGCTTTTTCGCCGGATGAGGCCGGAAAAATTTCTATCGTGTCTCCTCTTACCCTAAATGTGTTTCTTTCGAAACTTAGGTCATTTCTACTGTATTGTATATCGACAAGCCTCCTGACAATTTCGTCCCGGCTCTTCTCCATCCCCGGTCTGACTGACAGAACCATCTTGTTATAGTCTATTGGATCGCCAAGCCCGTATATGCAGGAAACGCTGGCAACTATTATTACATCGCGCCTTTCTGAAAGCGCCGCTGTTGCTGAATGCCTGAGTTTATCTATTTCATCGTTTATGTCCGCATCCTTCTCAATGTAAGTGTCACTACGGGCAACATATGCTTCCGGTTGATAGTAGTCGTAATAGCTTACAAAAAACTCGACTGCATTTTCCGGAAAAAACTCCTTGAATTCGCTACACAGCTGGGCAGCCAATGTCTTGTTGTGCGCAATAACCAATGTGGGCCTTTGTATTTTTTCTATTGCATTAGCTATTGTATATGTCTTTCCCGAACCCGTTACGCCGAGAAGAGTCCTGTATTTTTCTTTTGAGCAAAGGCTGTCCACAAGTTCCTTTATAGCCTTTGGCTGGTCACCCTTTGGAGAATAGTCCGACACTATTTTGAAACGGCTCATACAAATCACCCCTTGCAAAGAAACGGCGGAAAATGTCTCGGTCATCGAGACACCTCCTGCCGCAAAATTATCATAATGATTAGATTTCCAACTTCTTCGCCTCCAGGCGCTTGTTTACGAAGCGATTGAAAAACTCTATTATTACAGCTGCGAAAGGCGCTCCAAGAAGCATTCCCATCAAGCCAAACAGCTTGCCTCCGACAACAATCGCCAAAATTATCCAAAATGGTTTCAATCCGACTTTCTCTCCAAGAATTTTGGGGCCCAGGTAAAGACCGTCAAACTGCTGAAGCACCAGCATAAAGATTAAAACCCACAGCGCCTGCAAGGGACTGCTGAAAAGTGTTATGAGAACAGCCGGTATAGCTCCGATAAAAGGTCCGAAGTATGGAATCATATTGGTCAAACCGATGATTATGCTTAGAAGAAGAGCAAACTCAATCTTCATTATAGAAAGTCCTACGAAACAGATGATTCCGATGATAATCGAGTCAAGCACTTTTCCGTTGAAGTATCTTCCGAATATTCTATTCACTGTATTTCCGAACTCAATGACTTCATCCGCAATATGTTCATTGAGCACTGCATAAACTATTTTTTTAGCCCCTCTTACAAAACTCTCCTTGTCAAGCAACATGTAAACGGAAATTATAAGCCCCATAAGAAAACTAAGGAATGCCGATGTGACGCTCAAAGCTTTTGAAAAGGCAGCAATTGTAAATGCCGTTCCATTTTCAATATTGAATGTGCCGTTTATCTGCCCAAGTATGGCATTGAGGTTGTCCTCGAGATAGTAATCGGCATTGTACGTTTTTAGTATTTCGGATTTCTGTATTTTGTCTCTCAAATAGCTTTCGGTAGATTCAAGATAAGCGGGTATTTTTTCAAGTATTTCCCCTATACTGTTCATGATTTTTGGAGTTACAAATGTGATTATCACAATTACCATTCCAATAATCAATGTGTATATTACAAGTATGGCATAACCACGCCTCATTCCCGTACCATTTTCCAATTTCAACATAAGCGGATTGATTAGATACGCAAAAGCGAAAGCCCAAATAAAAGGAGCTATCATGACTATTATGAAATCTACGCTTTTTACAAGTATTTCAGAGTTGTTTACTATCCTGTACATGATAAAGGAAATTAGCAAAACAGGCAAAAGATTCAAATACCTTATTTTTTTATTGTTCGACATGTCATCCCCCTTGGTTGCCCCTAGCTTGATTATATCATATTCTCTATGGTCAATGTCTTTTCAAATATCTAAAAAGCCTTTTGAATCTGCTGCTTTCCTTGGCATTGAATCTGTATATTGTTCTTGGATGCCTCTGGACATAAATGCACTCAAGACTTGTTATCCCACTTTGATAATTGCTGTATTCCTTTATATCAACACTTCCATTTAAATGCTTCACCTCTATCCATAGCATTGTCAATCTTTTTTGGAGAACCACATGGAGATCTTCATCTTCCAAGAGTGGCATATTGTTTATTTTCATTATCCTGTCTCCCGGCTTGAGTCCCATTTTATACCCCACGCCGTCTTTTTTTACCGAAAGCACCATGATTCCGGCATCTCCAGCTTCAAACAAACGTTTTCTTGCCTTTTCTTCCTTTTGGCTGTAAAGAATCAAACCCTCATGAGCAAGCGGCGCAAAAATTGCCGCCAAAAACTTGAAAGCATAGATATCTGCGGAAACCAATGAAAGGCCAAGCAGGGCAAGGCTGTAAAGAGCCAACCGGCCTGCTGCTATTCTGGTCTTTTCCCTGGGCATTCTTGAAAGCGTCATGTCTCCATAACCTAAAACAGCCACCAATCCTGTAAGCTGAAGAGTCACTGTTTGAATGCTCTGCCCGTCAGGAATGAAGGCAGGCCACCAAGCAGGCAGCGTTCCTGTATTTATTGGCACATCCCTTCCTAAAACGGCAACAATAACAATCATTGGGATAGGCCAAAACTTTTGCAGATAGAAGCCTCCGCAGATATTATTGTCTTCCGTTCTTGTTATGACAGGCGTTGAAAAACTATGTCCGTCTATATAAATCAATATACTTTCTATTATATGCAAAACTGCCACTACGGCCATCATGCTTGAAACATTGATATCCGGCCAACCTGTCAAAAGGCTCAAGATGGAAATTATTCCTCCTGCATATGAAAAACAGATGTATCTGGTGCGTACCATCATCAAGAAAATTGCCAATGGAAGAACATAGGAAAAATCACCTATGGATATTGTAATTCCCAAGGCAGTCATCAAAACAGTCCCTAAATAACCTCCAGCAATTCCAAAAACAACGGAGTAAGCCGTTTTCCTCCTTATGGGTGTAACTGTTTTGCCATAAAGAGATGTTTCCATACGCTCAAGCTTTCTATATTGAAAATAAACAACCAATATTACCATTAAAAAAATCGGTTCCATGAACACGTCCGCTAAAGACGAAACTGTCAGTTTCAATATTCCATACAACTCATACACAAATCCAAACCTCCACACTCCGATTAAATGCCCGGCTTAAAACCAGGCACAGTTTTCCCATCAATGGGTTTTCTATTATTCTACAAGCCCACGAATGACTTCAAGGGCTTTTTCAAGCTGCACATCTATTGCATTCCCGTCATCGTCATACGGCAATTCTTCCGGCAAGGTAACAACTATGTCAGGATCTATTCCTGTTTCATGTATGTTTCGTCCGCTTGGCGTCTTGTAAGTAGCAATAGTGAGTTTTACCGCCGAGCCGTCATTCAGCGGATCGAGTATCTGCACAAGACCTTTTCCGAATGTTGTTTCCCCCACTATTATTCCGGATCCACTGTCCTGAATGGCTCCTATCAATATTTCGGACGAGCTGGCGCTGTTTTCATTCGCAAGCACCACCAGCGGCATATTCAATTTGGTCTCTTCATCGGAAGTCTCGACTTCAGTCTTTCCATCTCCATAGTCTATTGCAACAATGGTCTGCCCACCCAATATTTCATCGGCAATCTCTATGCATTCATCAACGTCCCCTCCGGGATTGTTCCTCAGGTCGAGTATCAGACCATCCACGCCCTGTCTTTTAAGGTCATCCAAGTTTTCCTTGAATTCCGAATACGATTTCGAATCAAACATTGTAAGCCTTAGATATCCTATGTTTTCATCCATTATTTCGGACTTGGCAACCTTCAATATTATTTCTTCCCGTATTATTTCTATAGTAATAAGACCCTCGTATCCTTCCCTCTCTATTTCAAGAACCACTTTTTCTCCAGGTTCACCTTTTATTCTACCTACGGCATTGTCTATTTCATCGGCAAAAACAGCAACTCCATCCACGAAAATGATATTGTCTCCAGGCAAAATTCCGGACCTTTCGCCGGGAGTATCCTCGATTGGCGATATGACCGTTATCTTGCCGTCTTTTCCGGGCGTTACTACTACTCCTATGCCTCCGTAGCTTCCCGTGTTTATTTCCTTTATATATTCATAGTCTTCCGACGTATAATATACCGAATACGGATCGTCCAGCGCTTCTAAAACACCCTTGTATGCGCCTTCAAGCAATGATTGCCTGTCAATTTCTTTGAAAAACTCCGTTTCAGCCATATCCATTATATATTCCAGTTTGGAATACTTTTCCTGTGTGTCCCTGTATGCCTGAAGTTCTTCCGCCGGCAAGACAACACGGGTGCCGAATCTTATCCCAAGGAAATTATCCAATGCCGCAGTCCCCAATACAGAAACTGCCGCTGTTATTAATATAATAATAATCAACTTCGTTTTTTTCATCTATACATCCTTTCAATCAGTTCCCTTTCAACCAAGGAAGCGGATTGACATATTTGCCGTTTTCCCTGACTTCAAAATGGAGATGAGGCCCTGTAGACAAACCTGTGCTCCCCGACTTCGTAATAGCCTGCCCTTTTTCCACCTTGTCCCCTTCGCCGACAAGCAAGGTGTTGTTGTGGGCATAGAGTGTTACTATTCCTCCTCCATGGTCGACCATTACAATTTTTCCATAGCCTCCGTTATAGCCTGACGCAATTACTGTTCCGCTTTGAGCGGCAACAATTGTCGAGTTTGCAGGTACTCCTATGTCAATTCCCGTATGCAGCTTTCTCGTTTTCAGTATTGGATGAATCCTGTATCCAAATTCGGAAGTTATTCGAGTATATCCGGGAGCCGGCCATGTCATTATTCCTCCGATGTAAGCGGCGTCAGATTGTTTTCTTCTTATTTCCTCTTCGATTTTTTTTGCTAAATCGAGCAATTGGTTTTCAGATTTTTCTAGTTCGGCAGTATTTTTAATCAAGGCTTCCTTGTCTCTTTCAAGGGCGCCCCTGTTTAGCTGCAATCTTTGAGCTTTTTCATCTTTTTCGTTTTTCGAATTGACCAGCCTTAGTCTGTTCGCCTCTAGTTCCTGTTTTTTTACAAAAATAAGCTCCTTTTGTTCTTCCATATATTGAAGCAAATTTACATCGTGAGTGAATATCTTTTTAACCATGTCGAGGCGTGTGATCAAATCGCTGAAATCTTCGGATGCAAGCAAAACCTCGATATAGCCGATATCCTTGTTTTTATACATAACCCTCAACCTGGAATTCATCACTTCCGTCTTTCCATCGATATTCTTTTCAGCATCAGCAAGCTCCTCTTCCTTCTGCTTGATGTCTTTACGGGTATTCTCAATGTCATTGTCCAATAGAATCATAGCTTCTTCTATAAGACTTATGGATTTGTCCAGGTCCCCGATTTTTTCGCTCAAGCCTTTGTTTTTAGCTGTATTTTCATCTATCTTGGCCTGAATGCTTTCTATTTGCTTGTTGACGTCTTTCAGCTTTTCATTGTCATCACTTATGCTGTCGGCAAAAGCTTCAAGGCAAAACGCGAAAACCATTGCAAACACCACAAACCACAAAACTTTTTTATTGTTCATTCCGACACCTCCCGATTTAGACTTTCAAATATTTTCTCATGGAAAGTATGCTGCCCAAGGCCCCTATTCCCATTCCGAGAACCGCAAATATGACCGTCATGTCCTTGATTATAGCATTGACTGGAACGATGTATGTTGTAAGCAGCATGTATATCTGATTGGAAACGGCATTGTAAATATAAGAGTATCCAAAATAGACGATTGCAAGCGACAAAATCGCTCCAAGCAAGCCTAAAACCATTCCCTCGATAAAAAAGGGCCATCTTATGAACCAGTTAGTCGCTCCAACGTATTTCATTATGTTTATTTCCCTCTTGCGGGCGGCTACCGTAAGCTTTATTGTGTTCCCAATTATAAATATGGACAGGAATACAAGAATGGCGATTATTGCCAATCCGAGAAGCCTTATGAAGTTTGCTATTGAAAGGAGCTTCTGAACTATGTCATTGTAGTATTTGACTTCCTCTATTCCACCTATTGTCGATACATTCTTTACAATGGAATCACTGTGCGCTATGTCCTTTACATAAATGATTATGGAGTTCGGAAGAGGGTTGCTTTCAAGGCCTTCAAGCAGGAATGCCTTGTCGCCCCATTTTTCCCTCATTTTTTCCAGCGCCGTCTCTTTGGATTCGAATTCAATTTCGCGAATTCCCTCAACACCTTCGATCCGGGACTTTATGGCTATTATTTGCTCATTTTCCACGTCGTCGCGCAAATACAACTGGATTGAATCGAATTGCTGCTTGACATCCTCCACCATGTGGTTCATGTTTATAATCAAAATGAAAACCATCCCGAGTATCATCAGGGCCGCTGCAACCGAACCTATTGAAGCAATGCTCATCATCCTGTTCCTGCGTATGTTTAAAAACCCCTCTTTGATCAGATAAACTCCCGCCCTAATCTTCATAACCGTAACACCCCCGAATCTCGTCTCTCGCAATTCCGCCGTTTTCCAGGGCTATTACACGCTTCTTCATAGTGTCTACGATGTCATTTGCATGTGTAGCCATAATAACCGTCGTGCCTCTTCTGTTTATGTAGTTTAAAAGCTTCATTATTTCCCACGAGTTCTCCGGGTCCAAATTTCCGGTTGGCTCATCTGCGATGAGTATGGGCGGATTGTTGATTACAGCTCTTGCAACCGATACGCGCTGCATCTCCCCTCCTGACAATTCATCCGGATACATATTGGCCCTTTTGCTAAGCCCGACCATCGAAAGCACCGTTGGAACCCTCCTGCGTATTTCACGGGGTGTTGCTCCTACAATCTCCATTGAAAACCCGACATTTTCATAGACCGTCTTGTTTGGCAACAGTCTGAAATCCTGAAAAACAACACCCATTTTTCTTCTCAGGTAAGGCACTTGCCTTCTGTGCAAGTTTGTTATATTTTGATTTGCAATTATAATCTTTCCTTCCGTCGGTTCTTCTTCCAAAAGAAGCACTTTTACGAATGTGGATTTTCCGGCCCCGCTGGGGCCGACTATAAATACGAATTCGCCTTTTTCAATGTGCAAACTGATGTCTGACAATGCCTTCACTCCGTTATTGTAGGTTTTGCTGATATTTATTATTTTTATCATAATTTCTACTCCTGCCCATTTTTATATATTTATAATCAACAAATTGACACAAGACTACATATATATTATATAATTATCATACGCGATTGATATCCAATAGGCTTCGATGTAATTTAAATTTAATTTATAGAAGGTGATTCAATGAAAGAAGATTTGCGAAAAATAATTTTAGCTAAAAGAGATGCCATGGGCGAAACTGACAACAAACGGCTAAGCGACACAATCTGCCGAAGCCTTATAAGCCTTTCCCCTTACGAATCGGCCAAAACAATAATGTGTTTTCTCAGCTTTAGAAGCGAAGTTGATACAAGTCTAATAGTTGAAAATGTACTTGTGAGCGGAAAAAGGCTTGTAGTCCCTGTAATAGATATCAAAACGAAAACACTAAAACTTTCATATGTAAAAAGCATGGACGACCTTGTCGAAAACACATATGGAATTCTAGAGCCTTCCCCTTCCGCCTTCAAAGAAGCCTCTCCGAAGGATATAGACCTCGTTTTGGTGCCTGGGGCATGTTTTAATTTGAAAGGCTATCGCATAGGATACGGAGGTGGATACTATGACAAGTTTCTTCCTCAAATTAGAAAGGACGCATTGACTTTGGGCCTTTGTTTCGATTTTCAGATAGTATCTTCCATTTCTCCTGAAAAACACGATATCCCTGTCGATATTGTCCTAAGTGAAAAGCGAATGATAAAATCAAAAATGCTGCCACTTTAAAGTTAAAGCATGAAGCGGCAGCTCCTTTTATAATTTAAGTCTATCTATTAGAGTAAAAAAATAATGATTTTTCCGACATCAAAGCATAATAACATCATTGGCTATTATGCTTTATTTACAATGCATTGATAACTTTTTCTTCAATTCACTGTATGATTAGTTGCATTAGAGTTACTCCTATGTTGTTTTGTTTGGACACTTTACATCATATCAAAAGGGGCAACTCTTATTTTTTTGTTTTTTTCCTACAGTAATTTTACGCTAACCCAAATGACCGTTTATTTCTCCTTGTTTTTCTCATCCTTCCCGTCCAAAGCCAGTTCGATGAATCTTTTTTTAACGAGATGATGGATGGTCCCTTCCGGGTATTCCCCTTTTTCATCGGGTTCTCCAGCCGCGACACCCGTGAGTATCTCAATCCCCTGGTCTATGGTCTCTACGCTGTATATATGGAAAAGCCCCTTTTCCACAGCTTGCACAATCTCGTCCATAAGCATGAGGTTGGGTACATTTTGATGCGGAATCATGACCCCCTGCCCCCCTGTAAACCCTTTCATTTTACAAACTTTGTAGAATCCTTCTATTTTTTCGTTTACTCCTCCTATGGGTTGTATTTCGCCTCTCTGATTCACCGATCCAGTGACAGCTATGCATTGCTTTATTGGAATTTGCGCAAGACTGGACAAAAGCGCATAAAGTTCGGTGCTTGAAGCGCTGTCTCCTTCAAGGCCCGAATAAAGCTGTTCGAAAACTATACTTGCGGAAAGGCTTAGACGCTTCTCCTGCGCATATTTGTGGCCAATATAGCCATTTAAAATCAATACGCCCTTGTCGTGGATTTTGCCTGTAGCCTTAACTTCCCTGTCTATGCTTATTATCCCCGACTTTCCTTTGTAAGTCGCAACTGTTATTTTATTGGGTTTACCAAAACTGTAATCACCCATCCCTACGATTGCAAGCCCATTGATTTCTCCGATTTTTTCACCTTCAACATCTAAAAGATATATGCCGTCTTCAAACATTTCCATTACCTTTTCTTCATACTTGTTGCTTCTGTAGTCTTTCTCTCTTATGGCTTTTTTTATGTGGGCTATTCCAACCACTTCAGCTCCCGCCACTTCAGCCCAGCTGTCGGCTTCGTACAATATTTCAACAATCTTGTTGAATCTTGAGCTCAGCTTATTCTGGTTGTCGGCGAGTCTTGAGCTGTATTCGACAACCCTCTGTACAGCTCTCCTGTCAAAATGCCTGAGGTTTTCCTTCTCTGTATGGGTTGCTATAAATCTCGCCATCTTCAGCATATTATCGTTGTCCCTGCTCATTTCGATGTCGAAATCAGCCATGACCTTGAAGAGCTTTTTAAATTCCTCGTCATAAGCATACAGCAAATAGTATGTGTATGGATCCCCAATTAGTATCACTTTCAAATCAATCGGTATGCATTTGGGCTTTATGGATGTTGTCGCAACAAATCCCAGTTCCTTTCCCAAGCTTTCTATAACAGCTTTTTTTGTGCTTAGAGCCCTCTTGAGCGCAACCCATGAATAGGGTGAAAGCAACAAGTCTTTCGCCTTCAGTATCAAATATCCCCCATTGGCCTGATGTATTGCCCCCGGTTTTATTTGCATAAAATCCGTTTTCATCACGCCCATCTCGTTTTTGTATTCCACGCTTCCCATAAGGTTGTAGTAGGAAGGGTTGGATTCCTCTATTACCGGAGCATGCTCCATTTCACTGTTGTCTGCTAAAAGATTGATCCTATACCTTTCAAAGAACCCTTCAATCGAACGCATCTGCATCATGGCAAAAGGATTCGTCGTTTCAGACGCGTCCTTCTTTTTAAAATTTTCAATATTGGCGACAATATCGCCTACAACTTTATCCAGATAGCATGAAACATCTTCATTTTCTGCAAATATTCTCTTTAGGTTGGTCATATGGAAAACCGCTACTTTTTTCCCTGTTTCCTCGTCCAACTCCTTCAATTTATTCCTGAGAAGTTCTTCATTTCCCTTCATGGAATTGAAAATATCAACAGTCTCTATATTCAGTTCATTCGATCTCTCCCTCAAGGATTCCGCTTCTTCTTCATCAAGACTTTTGTATTCTTCTTCCGTCATAGGTCTTCCATCTTTCAAAGGCATGCTGATCAAACCGTGTTCAGTCTGGCTGAAAATGAAATCATATTTTTGAGAAATCTCATTTATTTTTTTTAGCATTTCTTTCGATTTGTTTTGAAATTCCAATACTATTGTATTTTTCTTGTCTTCATAGGATTTGGTGGCAAAAGCCCCACCCATCTCTTTTCGGATTATTTTGACTGTCTGCTTCATCTCATCGACAAACACCTTGCCCAGTCCAGGTTTCATGCACAAAGCGATAGGTGCGTTTGGATTTTTGAAATTATATACATAAACCCAGTCATTTGGAGCAGGGTCGTCTTGCGCTTTCTTATCGGCAAGAAGCCGCACATAGCTGCTTCTTCCCGTTCCGCTTTGCCCTGAAACGTAAATATTGTATCCGGGTTTACCTATTGAAAGTCCGAAATCAAGTGCTTTTGAGGCCCTTTCCTGTCCAATTATCCCTTTGAGAGGCATCAGTTCAGCTGTTGTTTCAAAGTCGTAAACGTCATTTTTGATATTGAATTTCAATCGATCCGGCGACAACTCATATTTTTTCAATGTATTCCTCTCCCTTAAAAATATTTTTATTCATCTTTTCTATACCCTTGATTTTCAATCCAAAAACAGGAAAAAACCGATCCGAAATCAAATTTCGGATCGGTCCCATGCAATATCCTAATAAACCGGTGTACAAAACTTTCTATATTTTTCTACTTTTCCGCAAGTTATTTCAAAAAATTTACTCTTTATCCTCATGCAAATTTCTCCCGGTTCCCCGTTTCCTATCACTCTATTGTCAACTTCAACAACAGGTGTAACTTCCATCGCCGTGCCGCTGAAAAAAGCTTCGTCCGCTGTATACAAATCGACTCTCGAAAAACTTCTTTGCTCCACTTCTATTCCGAATTCCTCTTTTGCCAAAAGCATCACCGTATCCCTTGTTATCCCTTCCAATATATTGTCGGACGGAGGAGGAGTCATCAACTTGCCCTTCTTTACTATAAAGAGATTCTCTCCCGGACCTTCGCAGATATTGCCCGAATCGGTCAATATAATAGCTTCGTCATAACCATTTTGCAAAGCTTCCAAAGAAGCCAATGCAGAATTTATATATCCTCCCGTCGGTTTTACTCTTGGAGGAATCATGTTGTCGGACATTCTTCTCCATGACGAAATGCAAACCTTGAAGGATTCCTTGCCTGCAAAATTCCCCAACGGCTGGCAATACACAAGAAGCCGATCATCGTCATCCATAAGCGTTGGAGACAATTGATCTGACCCCTTGTATGCCACTGGCCTAATATAAGTTGTTGATTTAAAATTATTCTTCTTGAGCAATTCTACTGTTATGTCCACCAAATCCTGCACGGTGTAATCTATATTTATGCTTAGTGTTTTGCATGAATTAAGCAAACGCTCGTAATGCTCGTAAAGCCTAAAACCATATAACTGCCCCTCTTCCTCATCCCAATATGCCCTTATTCCTTCAAAGCACCCCAGCCCGTAGTTGAAAGCCTTTGATCTTATTCCTATTGAAGCCTCTTCCTCTTTTACAATTTTGCCGTTGAAATAAACATACGATTCATTCATCTCTTTTCCCCCTCAATTATTTTTGATTTGCAAACAAGTGCCTATGGCATAAGCCATAGGCTTTATAGAATTAAATTGATTGCATACTATTTTTTCTTTTTGCGCTTCTTCTCTTCCTTAGCGCTTGCGATCATAACGTTGATAAAACTCATCAAATCGCCTCCTTTCATTTTTAAACAATTAAAAACCCGCCCCCGGATTATATAAATCCTAGGGGCGAGCATCTCTCGCTGTACCACCCTATTTTACGGAATCTTTCCCGCCTCTGTTCGGGCCGCCTCTTGCCCTAGCCCTGTCACGGGGGCAACCGGAATCATCTACTCGAAAACCCTTTCGATTCATCTGCTCGGGAGTGATCATTTCATTTACGGAATAACGCATGTTTTCAGCAGATCGCATGCTCTCTTTCGATATCCGAAAATCTTTCTCTCCATCATCGCATTTTTGCATGTCATAATTTTCTGTATATTTAGATGATACCCACATAAGGGCTCAAAGTCAACACTGACTTTCGGTATTTTTAAATTATTTTCTGAAATATTAAGTCGGTTTTAAATTGAATAAGTGTATCTGTCTATGCTTGCACTACTTTGAAATATCTCTTGTGAGCATTACTTTCAGCAAAAACTTTGGAATCACAAGCATTCTATTGAAGCGCCAAGGTTCCTTGGCCAACCTGTAAAGCCATTCAAGGCCCATGTCGACCATCGCCTTCGGGGCTCTTTTAGCCGCTCCTGACATCACATCCAAAGAACCCCCGACCCCCATTGCAACTTTTGCGTTGAGCTGGTGCTTGTGCTCATGTATCCATTTTTCCTGTTTGGGAGCACCCAATGCCACAAAAAGAACATCCGGCTTCAATTCGTTGATCCTCTTTATTATTTCCTTTTCCTGTTCTTCGTTGAAATAGCCGTGATGACTGTCCTTGACAGATATGCACGGGTAATTGTTTTGAATCTCTGAAATTGAAGCGGCAAGAATTTCAGGTTTTGCCCCCAGTATATATATGGATTTCTTTGTGTAATTCAAATACTTTAGAATTTGCTCCATCATGTCAATTCCTGCAACCTTACCCTTGATTCCCATCCTATGAATGCGGGATGCGAGCACTATGCCGAATCCGTCAGGCACATTCAGCTGTGAATTGAGCAATGCATCCTTTAATTTTTCATCTGTTTCAGACAACATGATTATTTCAGTGTTCGGTGTATATATGCTGGACATTCTATCCTTCTTCAACAATTCCTTGAATCTGTCCATTGCCTCTTCCATATTCAAATTGTCAATCGGTATCCCGAAAATTTCGATGCTATTTCTCATTTGCTTCCCTTTCATTCGTGATATTGAAACCTTGTAACATTTCTTTGATGCCTTTATCAAAAGCATTCTAATTAAGAATATATTCTCCTTTTACCATGATCCAGGAATCCTCGGATACATCGGCCCCTCTTCCGTCATTTCTCGGAACCAGGATCAAATGGTTCATTTGTATCTGATCTCCTGTCTTAAGGTCTTTTCCGTAAGTCAAATCCGCCAAACCGTTGCCTGCGGTATTGGCTATTGCCTTCATTGAGCCGCTTCTCAGAATGACCTGCGTATTGCCTCCAAAATAGACTCTGCTTCCTGCCTTTATTAAAATGGGCTCGAAGGTGGCATCATCACCCGAAGTCGCTTCCTGCGAAATGGAATTTTCAGAGCCTGTTTCCATTGTATCCAGCTTTTCCTGAAAATCCGATACAATTTCCGACAGTCGGTTTTCAACATAGGACAAAGTCACTACCGGGTCATTTTCCGAACCTGGTTCGTATGACATAGCCAATGCGCCCAAAGTCATAGCCGCCAAAATAAGAATGGATACAAGCGGAACCGCAAATTTCCTTCTGCCTTTATTAACCATTGAAAGCCCTCCAATTAATTCTTGATTTACAGTCAATCCATTCTATCATAAATTTATTGACTGTTTGAATATCATCGTATGTCCCCCGTCCGGTTGTCGAAAACGCAAAAACATATAAATAGTTTTGCTCTTAATTCAGAAAACCCCCGAATGGTTCCGGAGGCAATCCATATGTATTGTCAATCTTTCCACTCAATCGTTCAGCCTGTCCCCGATGCCAAGGCTTACTGTGATGCTCTTGTCGACCTTTTCCATCATTTCATCGCTGAACATGCCTATTCTTTCCATGATTCTCTTTCTGTCTATTGTCCTTATCTGTTCCAAAAGCACTACCGATTTTTTATTCAAGCCGTAGGTGCCTGAGGGAATTTCAATGTGGGTTGGTAATTTAGCCTTGTTTATCCTTGATGTTATAGCCGCCACTATAACCGTCGAGCTGTATCTGTTTCCTATGTCATTTTGAACCACCAATACAGGTCTTACCCCTCCCTGTTCGGAACCCACAACCGGATTCAAATCGGCATAATAAATTTCACCGCGCTTTATGTTCATATATCAACATCACTCTCCAAGGCCAAATCCGCCTCATAGTTGAACAATCCCATAACATCGGCTTCAAAACCGTCTTCTGAAATTTTCGAATTTATTTTATTCATGTACTTGTATCCTTCAGCTATCGAAAAAAACTGATCATATGTGTTTTTTTTTGGCTGCATATTGCCGCTCCTCATAAAAGTATTCCAATTCATTATATATCTTGAAGGACATTTAATCAAACTTCAAATTAAGCGGAAAGAGATTTGGGGTCCTTTCCGCCTTTTGCCACTAAAGACTAGCTAAGTAATCCACGGACTTGACTGTCTTGCCGCCTCTTATATACTCCCTTGGTATCCTTTTGCTTATCATGCAGGTTATTTCGTAATTGATAGTTCCCAATTTTGACGCCACTTCATCGATCGATATTGTGTTTATACCGTCGCTCCCAAACAAAATAACTTCATCGCCTATTTTGACATCTGTTCCGGTAACGTCAATCAGGCATTGGTCCATGCATATCCTTCCCACAACAGGCACTTTGACTCCCTTGACCAAAACCTCGGCTTTTCCTGAAAGCATCCTTGTATATCCATCCGCATAACCTATTGGAATAGTGGCGATTTTCCTTTTTTCCGGAGTTACGTATTTCAAACCGTAGCTTACTCCTCTTCCCGCCTCAAGCTCTTTTACATGAGAAACTTCAGCCTTAAGAGACATCACCTGCTTAAGGTTAATTCTTTCCTTTATTACCTCGTCGGAAGGGTAAAGCCCATAAAGTATTATTCCTGCCCTAACCATGTCCATGTTCATCTCTGGAAGATCCATTATTGCGGCACTGTTCGATACATGTTTGACCGGTATTTCAAGACCTCTCTCTTTTAAGGAGTCAACCATGAACTTGTACTTCTCAAATTGGCTATATGTATACGACTTGTCAACTTCATCGGCAACCGCAAAGTGAGTGAACATGCCTTCAATCTCAATATTAGGCAGTTTGCTTATTTGTATTATTTTATCTACAGAATCCTCATTTGCCTGAAAACCCAAGCGGCTCATTCCAGAATCGATTTTTATATGCACCTTAAGCTTCTTGCCTGATTTCTTGGCGCAATCCGAAAAAATCCTAGCTTCGTCAACATTGTACATGGTTTGTATTATGTTGTTTTTTATAACTTCATCAGCTGCATATGTTGGCGTATAGCCTAAAATCAATATAGGAACTTCTTTAAATACTTTTCTTAACTGCAAGGCTTCCGAAAGTGTAGCCACTGCAAATCGGTCCACTCCCTGTTCGAAAAGCACCTTGCCTATTTCGACTGATCCATGTCCATAAGCATCAGCCTTTATTACTCCGGTGACTATCGTTCCCGGCTTTACCAAGTCCTTTATTTTTTTAAAATTCTCTTCAAATGCATCCAAATCGATTTCAGCCCATGCGGGCCTGGCTCTTTTTACCATTTTCCTCCCCCTCTTTTAATTTAATTTAATTGTTGATTTTAGATAAAGCCGCAGACAACGAGTCAGCTATGTCCGAAGCCAATACGGCACGTTCATGAATTCTTTCCGCAGCCAAACATCCTGCTTTTTGGTGAATATCTACAGCCTCCAATATTCCTGCGGAAATTCTCGGCACCTGTGCCAGAACCCCTGCCAAAACCCCTGTAAGAACATCACCGCTTCCAGCTGTAGCCATTGACCTGTGTCCCCGGGCGCAAATAAAGACTTCTCCTCGGGGTTCTGCAACTATAGTAACAGGACCCTTAAGGACCGTGAACACTTCATGTTCTTTGGAAAAAGCTTTGGCCGATTCCACAAGATTGTCGGTTTTTAAGGCACCTGTCAATTTTTCAAATTCTCCCAAATGCGGAGTGATTACAATCTTGCTTCCAGTCCCCCTTTTATCAATAAGGTTGATTTCTCCGGATAAAACATTCAATGCGTCAGCATCCAAAACGACAATTTTATTTTCCATTTCGACAGCTTTGAGAATATATTCCCTGAGCAATGGACTTTTTCCACAACCCGAACCGGCAACCAAAATATCTGAGCTTTTCATTGCCGAAAGCATGTTTTCGGTCAAATTCCCGTTCTTTACTTCTTTGCTGTCATAGGTCAAGGCAACCGCCTCGGGAACTTTTCCTACTATCGCACCCCAAACAAGCTCCTCGACCATCATCTTTACCAGTCCGGCCCCGCTCCTCAACGCGCCCATTGCATTGAAAAGAGCCGCGCCTGTCATGTCCCTGGATCCAGCTAAAAACAAAACCTTGCCGCTTTGATATTTATGCCCTGCTTTATCCTTTTTCTTTGTCATCATGTCAACATCCGAATCTTCGAAAAGCCATGCGTATGTTTCAAAACCCTCGTGGGCCTTTTCCGGAATCCCAATATCCGCAAGTACAAGATTCCCTTTTTTAATAAACCCATCCTTTTGAAAATGTCCCATTTTATATGTTCCAAGCGCAACTGTCGATTCAGCCGAAACCGAATCCCCCATAGATTCTCCCGTATCCCCATTTATTCCCGATGGGATGTCGACCGAAACTATCGGCCGTCCACTCGAGTTCATGCATTCCACAACAAGCTTGTATGTACCGGTAAGCGGTCTTGAGAATCCGGTCCCGAAAATGCAATCCACAAGAAGCCTGCCCTTTATCCATTCGGGCTCCAGCGGTTGCGAAGGATTTAAATGCACGAGCGGAACTTGCAAGTTTTTAAGTATTTCAAAATTGGCCTCGGCTTCCCCTTTCAGGCTGCTCTCGCATGGCAATACCAATGTCAACACATCCCGCCCCATTAGAAAAAGGATTCTGGCTATTGCAAATCCATCGCCTCCGTTGTTTCCCGGGCCGCAAATCAATGTGACAGGTTCTCCAGGGTAAACAGTTTCAATATGCTCAACCACTCTGATCCCTGCGTGTTCCATCAACAAAAGCGGACTTATTCCTATTCTTTCAGCAGTCCATTCTTCAAGCTGTTTGATTTGCTTGTTCAAATACAATGGTTTCATGAAAGTCTCCTTATCTGAAAGATGCAACAGCGGTTGCATAATTCCTGCAATGGGAAATTGAAATTTCCATTTCCTTTATGCCCTGTTCCTTCGCCAGTTTTTCCGCTTTTCCATGCAGGCGCACATACGGCTTTCCGCTCTCTTTTTTCAATATCTCTATATCATGCCAGCCTAAACCTTTTATGCCGGTTCCCAGGGCTTTTGAAGCCGCTTCCTTAGCTGCAAATATTCCGGCTGCGCGATAGCTTTTACCTTCAATTCTTTTCCTTTCTTCAGCAGTGAAAATTCGCAAAAGGAATTTTTCGTTCATATTGTGGCGAATTCGTTCAATTTCAACAATATCGGTCCCCAATCCCATTAAAAGACTCCTCCTCCAAACAAGAACTATCCTCAATACACTCTATATTAATTCTATATATATTTTACAAATCCTTTAATGCCATGCATTTTCATCTACAGGGACTAAAAACATTCAGCATAGGATTGTACTCATTCAAAAAACCTTCAACGCGTCAAACAGTCAAATTTGACGCGTTGAAGGCCTCTTTTTCCAATTATCATCTTTGCCGAAATCGCATCAGCCGTCTTATGCCTTCAACGCTGCTTCTCCCTGTGAAGAACCATATGGATGTGATTGCCTTTTATATCCATTTCAATTTTATCCGTCATCATGCCTACGACCGAAAGCTCTGTATCTATATTGCATTCACCTGTGAGACTCCAGTAATATTCCTCCATCCCTTCCTGTTTGGGAATTTTCATGCATTTAACCAGTTTTTCAATCTTTTTTTTCTGGTCTCCCTTAAAATCGGACTCGAATGTTATTACCGTCTCATCAGGTCCAATATTTATGTTCGTGGAAATATCCTTTGCCCCCATCGAAAAAAAGAACATTGTCATTTCATCAATAATTTTGGCTATTCGCTGCTTTTCATTAATCATTTTCTTTTCTCCTTCCGAAAGCTTCAATCAACGGTATCATAACCGCCGCCACAATACCGCCTGCAAAACCGTTGTTGTAAAGATTCATGCCTCCGTGGAGCACTCCCACGTTGAGCACAACTGAAGAATGGACGAATCCTGTGATTATACCTATAAATGGTCCGAACTCGCCCGCAATTGGAGCCAATGTGGTGCCAAAAAGAGCAGCCAATTGGATTGCCGGGTCATTCGCACTCCAGACTTTTGTTACCGATCCAAGCCATACTCCAGCAAATATGGGCCAAACATTCTTTGGATGCTTTCCAAATGCCCCGAATCCGACAACTGTGAAAATGCCTCCTATTGTAGGGCCGTTGAAATCACCTTTTATCATAAGAATATACGCCATAGACATATATCCCAAAAGTCCCATGTTTATAAGTGTCGGCCCGAAACCTTCAAGTGTCACAAAATCTGTAACGGCACGGCCCGAGTATTGGAATATATCAATATAGCCCTTGAAACTCCTTCCGTTCAACCACCATCCCAATGCCAACATTGAAAAAAACATTATCCCAAGCCAAATTCCTAGAATCAGATTGTTTCCTGTAGACCAAATAACCCTGCTTTCAGGCAGAAAGCCATAGGATTTGAAAATCGAAACCATTACCGTACCTATCACTCCAGCGGCAAATCCTACATTGTAGAGGTTATACCCCTGGTGGACTCTTAAAAGATAGGACGACAAAGGCGGTAGTATTAAACCCGAAAATATTCCAGCGGCTGCGCCAAGCAAAAAGCTCTGAATTGCCCCATGTCCGGTTGTAAACATTAGCTGCGTCACCATTGGCGCCATTGCCGTTCCGAGTATGCCGATCAAGACATGGTTTTTGAAAGGCTCATTTTTAAACTTGCAGTACAGCAGAACCCCCAAAAGTACAAACCACACATTAAAAATATTCTTGCCGAACAGGGCAAATCCTCCTGCCAAAGAAATTGCAACAACCGCCAATCCGTTTACATCGACACCGAGCATGTAAATCATCAGTGTAAAAGCCAGCGCCAGCAAACCGGCATTGACAAAAGCCGCGCCCATCCCTCCAACACTTATATAGTCCGTTATAAGCAGGTCCGGTTTCATTATTATGTCCAAAATTCCTTTGAATATTTGCAAAGGACTGTCCAATAAAAATCCAAAGATTATCATGTACAAGGCGTAGCCTGAAAGGATCTTGTACTTGAACTTGTTTGAAATTTTGCGTTTTTCTATTATTATTTTGCCATTTTCCGTCATTGACGCGTACCTTCCCCGTCTAAAGTATTTGGACCCCTTCCTTGTCTATTCCTACAGGTTCCAATTTCCATTTGTTCTCCATAGAATCCAAAAACTCCTTCAACGCTTCAACTTTCCTGCTGTCCCGTTCCGACAAGACGCCCATAAGGGTAGGCCCGGCACCGCTTATAAACAATCCGTCAAATTCCAGTTCACGCATTTTTTCTTCCATAGAGTCAAATCCATTTATCAGGCGGCTGCGATACGGCTGATGAACCCTGTCACCAAATATATCCCACAAATTCTCAAACTTCCCGTTTACCAGCAAGGCAACAAGCATTGCCGTCCTTGAAATATTGCAAACAACATCCTCTAAAGTGAATGTTTCAGGAAGCGCTTTTCTCGCTTTTTCGGTTGACACCTCGAAATCCGGGATTAATGCATAAAGCAAAAGCTTTTCATAATCAAAATTTATTTTTTCATGCCTGACGCTTCCGTCTTTCGAATAAGAAACCGTCAAACCTCCTTCGAATGCCGGAACAACATTGTCGGGATGTCCTTCTATTTCAACCGCCAAAGAGATTAATTCGTCTTTTGTGAGAGGCTTGTCCAAAAGGGCGTTGGCCCCGACAAGCCCTCCAACTATGCAGGCGGCACTGCTTCCCAATCCCCTTGAAACGGGAATTCCTTCTTTTACTGTTATTCTTATTCCCTTCAAATTTTTACCCGCCTTTTCATAAAGACGCCTGACAGATTTTAAAACAAGATTGTCATCATTTTTATATTTTTCCTGGAAACCGACTATCTCAATCCCTTTTTCCAATGATTCAAAGCTGAATTCATTATACAGCTTCAGCGCCAATCCCATCGCATCGAAACCCGGCCCTATGTTGGCGCTTGTGGCAGGAACTCTCACACGTATCATTTCGAATCCCTCCCCGCCAAAAATTTATCTACTGCTTCCCTCATGCCATCCTTGCCGCATACGTATTCATGAAGCACTTTTCTCTGTCTTATATCCCTGACCCCCATCGGTATTTCACCTTCAACGAAATCCTCCATAACTTCAATCAAGTCAATTTCTTTCCGTTCCTCGTATTTTTTGTCTATGGATGAAAGAACGGACTTGGGGAATTTGTATGGGCTTGCGGTCGAAAGAATAACCGAATGGTGCTTAGTCTCCACTTTCCTTCTTTCATTTACCCCATAAGCTACCGCCGTGTGTGTGTCCATCAGATATCCATATTTGCTGTAAACATCCGAAATGCATCGGCGCCCTTCTGGACCTCTTATCCATCCGGCCTCAAAATCTTCTTCCAATCCTGATATAAGTTCATCAACACTATATGAGCCCTTTTCATCGAGAGCCTTCATCCATTCAGGCACAGGATTTTCATCCTTGCTTGAAATTTCGTAAAGCAAACGTTCAAGATTGCTTGATACAAGAATGTCCATCGAAGGCGATTGTGTTTTTGTCAGTGTCCTGTTCTTGTCATAGTTCCCGCTTTCGAAAAAATCCGTAAGCACCTTATTCTCGTTGGAAGCGCAAACTAGATGTCCAACCGGAAGTCCCATTCTTTTAGCATAATATCCCGCCAAAATATTTCCAAAATTGCCTGTAGGAACAACAAAATCAACAAGATCGCCATTTTGTACAGTTTCCTGCTTGAGCAATTGCCCGTATGCAGAGAAATAATATACGATTTGTGGAATCAACCTGCCAATGTTTATCGAATTGGCAGATGAAAGGAGGTATCCTTTGTTCTTGAGCTTTTTGGCATAATCCTTGTCTCCAAAAATCATTTTCACGCCGGTTTGGGCATCGTCAAAATTGCCTATTATTCCGGCAACATGGGTGTTTTGTCCCTCTTGAGTTACCATTTGCAGCTTTTGAACTGGACTTACTCCCTCTTCCGGAAAAAACACAATTATTTCAATGCCCTCTATTCCGGCAAAACCTTCAAGCGCCGCTTTGCCTGTATCTCCCGATGTAGCCGTAAGTATTACAATATCCTCTTCTATCTTGTTTTTCTTTTTTGCCGTCTGCATGAATCTTGGCAAAATCGACAAAGCCATGTCTTTGAATGCCAGTGTGGGCCCGTGAAAAAGCTCCAAAATGGATACTCTTTCGTCAAGCTTTACAAGAGGAGCTATGTCCTCTGTGTCAAACTTATCGTCATAAGCATTCGCAATGCAATTTTTGAGTTCTTCTTCCTCAAAATCATCTAAAAACAAACTCATTACTTCGTAGGCTATTTCCGCGTACGGCTTGCTTGCCAATTCTGAAAAATCCATTTTCAATTCAGGCAAGACATTAGGAACAAACAAGCCCCCATCTTCAGCAATGCCCCTTATTATGGCTTCAGAAGCCGTGAATTTGCCTCCGGCGCCTCTGCTGCTCTTATAGAATAGTTTCATATTCTTCCTCCAAACTGAATTTATAAATATCATTATAACAAACTTGTACACTTTTCCATACTGTTTTTCGGTATAAAAAAACAGAACATCCAAAGGATGTTCTGTTTGCGTGTCAAATTCCATAGTTTGCATTCAAAACACATTTCATTGTATTGCAGTGAAACACCATTCATTTTTCTATACCCGTTCTAGCCTCTACGCCTTTTTGATAATAATGCTTTATTTCCTTCATTTCAGTGACAAGGTCGGCAAAATCAACAAGTTTCCCGGGGGCATATCTGCCGGTCAAAACCACTTCTGTCTGCTGCGGCCGGCTTTTCAAAATTTCGATGACATCCTCCACATTGAAAAGTTTGTAATAAAGGGCGATATTTACTTCATCCATGACAACTATGTCGTAAACGCCAGACCTTATTATTCGTCCCAATTCCTTCAATCCGTCTTTTGCCAATTCGACATCCTTGTCAGTCGGATCCCTGTAAATGAAACAGTCGTTTCCATACTGTTTCATTTGAAACCCCGGCAGATACTCCACCGCTTTCAATTCGCTGTAGTGCATTCCTTTGATAAACTGTCCGAAAAAAACTTTCTTTCCGGCGCATACGGCACGCAGGCACAAGCCCAGTGCAGCCGTGGTCTTTCCTTTCCCATTTCCTGTATACAAATGGACATATCCTTTTTCCATATTGTCTTCACCTTCTTTCAAGCTTGGCATACGCAGATGCTATGCCTGCGCCTATCCTCGCATTTTCATACACCAGATGCCGGTTTGCATCGAGACTTTTTCCTCCAGTTAGATCCTTTATTTTAGAAAGCAGATAAGGAGTAAGTTCTTTCCCCCTTACACCTGCAGTTTCTGCAGATTTCAAAGCTTTATCTATTGTAGCTTCCATATCTTCCAAAGGAATTTCAAACTTTTCGGGAACAGGGCACGCTATTATCATCCCGCCCGAAAGACCCAAATCCCATTTGGCCTTCATTATTCCAGCCGCCTCCTCAAATCCTGAAACACTGCAGCTTCCCTTGAATCCGCTTTTTCTGGAATAAAAGGCCGGAAAATCATCTGTTCCGAAAGTTACTACAGGCACACCCTCCGTCTCAAGGTATTCCAGTGTCAATCCAATATCCAAAATCGATTTGACACCGGCACTCACAACCGCAACCCCTGTGCGGGACAACTCTGTCAAATCGGCTGATATGTCAAAACTTTTTTCAGCATTTCTGTGGACTCCCCCGACTCCTCCTGTTACAAATACGCGTATGCCGGCAAAATCAGCCGCAATCATTGTTCCGGAAACTGTTGTGGCTCCATTCGCGCCCATTGCCATAACATAAGGAAAATCTCTTCTGCTTACCTTCATTACATCCTTTGCCGTCGCAAGATATTCTATTTCCTTTTCCGAAAGCCCAATTTTCAATACGCCTCCAATTATTGCAATAGTTGCAGGGACAACCCCCTCTTTTCTGATTATGTCCTCTAATGCAAGTGCTGTTTCCACATTTTCCGGATAGGGCATGCCATGGGCTATTATGGTCGATTCCAAAGCTACAACCGGCATTCCGCATCGAATGGCATCTTTCACTTCATCTTTTATTTCCATCATGTCTTTCAAAGTTCTTCCGCCTTCAAGCATATTTTCAATTCCTCCATCCTTTTTTCAAGAGTTTTAACACTCATTTCAGGATTAACTGTTTTAGAGCTTTCCATGGCTATAGATGCGGCAGCATGCCCATAATAGAGCATATCGGTTTCAAACTGTCCCTTGCTGCGACCATAAACCGCTCCTGCCAAAAAAGCATCCCCCGCTCCGTTGACATTCTTCTTTCCCCCAACAAGCGACGGGCACCTGTAAACGCGTCCTTTTCCGGAAAGCCATGCTCCATTGGCCCCGTCTGTCATTAGAACCCAGCAAATTCCCAAGCCGTTGATCCGCTTTAATCCCTCGATTGTTTTTTCGAAACTGTCCATCCTTATACCCGAAATGATTTGCGCTTCAAGGATGTTTGGCTTGAGGATTTCAGCAGACCATTTTATGCCGTCAAGCTTACCCGCTTTAGAAGTCGAAACAGGATCGAATACTATATGTTTGTGTTTATATTTTTCCATTACAAATTCGATTATTTCAACAGAAACATTTGAGTCCATAACTATAAACTCCGCTTCTTCAAGTTTTTCGTATGACTGTTTGATATCCGGTATTGACAATTTGTCAAATATCTCCATGTCGCTCACCGCTGTTTCCATCTCCCCGTCTGCATCTACGACAGAAAGATATATCGAAGAACGCGAACCGTCATCAAATATCTTGCTGCATGAAGCATCCATGCCTATGTTTTTACAAGTCTCCATCAGAAAAAAGCCCATTGGGTCCTTTGCAAATGCCGTTGCTATGGATACTTCAAAGCCTGTCCGGATCAAATTCTCACCTATGTTGCGGCCTACGCCGCCTGCGGATATTTCTATCCTTCCCGGGTTCGAATCGTTGTGAACCAGAGCTTCTATTGAAAAGCCCGTAATATCGGCATTTATACCTCCAATAACCATAATCCTGTTGTTCATATGCCACACACTCCCGGCCATGATTTTGCTTTTCGTGTTCTAATCCCTGTAATAAAGCTTCTTATTTACTTCTTTTACCGTTTCCTCCATCTTCACAATACGTACCTGGAGTTCCTTTATTTCCTTTATGGCAGTCAAGCCATAGAAGAATCCCATTATTCCAACGCAAAGCGCTGTAACCGAAAACACAAACGAATCAGAGTACATTTAATCCACCTTCAATATTTTTTTATATCCATAGTTCATTATAATCTTAACTGGATTTGTTTACAAATCGAAAGAAAAAGACCCGCCAGTCAAGGAGCGGATCTTTTTCGCAAAATATATTAAAGAGATAATATGGATGGTAAGATTATGCAGCAGTTTCCTCCGCTTTTTTATTCTTGGCGGCTGATTTGAGCATTGTGAGTGATGTGTAAAGTATGACTCCTATGACAAGCCATGTAAGAATGCTGATAGGCATTGACTTGACAAGATAAGCAGCTATGAACACTCCTACGGATCCTGCAATTGTGATTGCCATTGAAGCTTTTCTGTCATATGCAGCCTCTTTGATAAATTTAATTGAAGCTACAGGCATGAGGAATGCGCATGAACCCATCATTATCGGGAAGGCTACTCTCGGAGACATTCCGAGCATGTATACAAGAGCCATGGCTGGAGCATAGAGACCAACTCCTGCAGTCATAAGGGCTCCCAAAATGAAGTTTGCAGCTATTGCGAAAATAAGTTTTCCGCCTGTAAGGCCGATTGCATCGCCTGTTCCAAGTGAAGCAGTCCAACCCATTTGTCCTGAAGTCATTAGGAAAGCAGTCGCCAGAAGGGCAAATCCCATTACCAGTTGTACTTTTCTTTCATCAAATTTGGCAACGATTCCGGCACCAAGGTAAGCGCCTGCAGTTGCTGAGGCAAGCATTGAGACCAATGTCACTATTTCAACTTCGATAACTGCGATAAATATGAATGCTTCAAGAACTACCGGAACAGTACATCCAACATTGAGTGTTCCAGGTATTATTCTATCCTTTGTTTGCTTGAAGAATTTAAGCAAGGCTGTTGTAGGGGCAAACGACCCTATTCCCAATGTGTCGAAAAAGTTTACTATGAATCCTATTCCCAACGTAATGCCCCACGAATTGTCTTCCAGTTCTCCTTTGTGAGATGCAAAATCTTTTACAAACACTGCACTGAACCAAAGAGTCATCGCTCCCAAAACACCTAAAACCGCTTGTACCATTTTCTTCTCCTCCTATAGTTTAAGTTATTTAAGAATAAATCCATATTTGACAGGGTCCGAATCATCAAACACGAAATGATTGAATCCTGTAATATAGGCTGAACCGGTGATTTCGGGAATAATTGCGTCAAATTCCCCTACTTTCGTTTTTCCAACAACTCTACCTTTGAAAAGTGTTCCAAGTATGCTTTCGTAAATGAATGTCTCTTTCTCTTTAAACAAGCCTTTCGCATAAAGAGTCGCAAGTTTTGCCGATGTTCCGGTACCGCATGGAGATCTGTCAACTTGTCCCTGACCGAATATAACCACATTCTTATATGTCGCTTCAGGGTTTGTCGGGTCGTCATAGATTTCAACCAAATCAACCGTATTTATATGGGGCAGTTCCGGATGCTGAACCTTTACGGTGTCGTTTACTATGTCTCTGATTTCCATTCCAAGAATATTGAGCTTTTGCGCATTTTCAGGTTTCACTTCGATTCCCAGCTTCTTTGCGCTTACGATTGCGAAAAAGCTTCCTCCGAATGCTATGTCTAAAGTCACTTTCCCAATTTCCGGTATTTCTATTTCGGCATCTTCTTTATAAAGAAAGGACGGAACATTTTTAAATGAAACTTCCTGAACCTTTCCGTTCTTGACGGCTACGCTTCCTCTTACCAGACCGGCCGGCGCTTCAAGCACAACATTTGTAACCGGTTCAACCATCGCAACCATTCCCGTTTCTAGTGCAACAGTCATTGCACCGATGGTTCCATGGCCGCACATGTTCAAATATCCTCCGCCGTCCATGAATATGATTCCAAGATCAGCCTCTTCAGAAATCGGAGGTGTAATGATTGAGCCAAACATGTCATTGTGTCCCCTGGGCTCAAGCATAATTCCTGTTCTTAAATGATCAAGATTTTTTTCAAGATAAGCTTTCCTTTCCGGCATTGTTTTGCCGGGAATCGACGGAATTCCACCAGTTACGATTCTTGTAGGCTCTCCCATTGTATGGGAATCGACTGCATTTATCGTTCGTGTCACTTGCATCTAATCAAACCCCCCTCTTTTTCATTTTGAGTTTCAACAAGGCCAAGGCTTTTTTTGCATCTCTTTCATTTACCGTATTTTCACCAACAACTTCGGTTTCAATGCCTTCTTCGGATTTGTTGAAATCCACTATAGTATCCATATATTCATTCTTGACAACAAACGTTGCAGCAGTTCCTATAAAGCTCATACCTACAACCGGTATGCCCCTTTTCCCTATCTGCTCGATTGTATTGGCGAAATCCACATGAGAATTCCCCCATCCGTCCAGAGAAATTATAACTCCGTCCGATCTCATGGCTTCAACCCATGCGCCCGCCCTTGTTCCGACAAGCAATTTTTCCTTGTTGCCTTGCGGTGTGCCCACAAGCAAAACTCCCTGCAGGTCAATGTCCGAATCCTTTGCAACCACGTCCAACAGCGGATCCCTGAAATGGTGCAAGGACGTTTCCTTTGTAGATGGTCCGATTCCCATAATATCCTCCTATGTCATGGCCCTTATGGCGCCATCACGGTATTCGTTGGGGGAAACTATCATCGGCATGTTGAGCATGTCTATATTTGAAAACCCTCCTTCAAATCCTGATGGTTCCGAAGAAAACAACTGGTTGTCGTGCATTGCTCCCTGTCCGCCAATCTGTTTTATGATTACAACCTTCTTTTTGCCTTTTCTTATTGTGTCGTAAAACTCATGATTCTCATCCGCCTGCCCCGCATTAAGTTTTTTCAGCTTTTCCCTTATCTCCTGAACAAAACCGTCGCATAGCGAATGAATTGCCAAAGGCAGTTTTCTGCTGAACTCGACCCCTTCCTTCAGGATGACATCGAATTGTATTATTATATCGTTTGGCCCCGGCGTACCGGCTCGGCCCGTCATAAGCTGCTTGGAAAGAATGCCGTCCGAAGAACCGAAATTCGACATCTGCCTTCCGTTTTTTTCCGCGCCGTTAATCATTACATAGACCCCGGTCATTGTATGGGTTATGCCCTCTCCCAAAACTCCCAAGACCTTTGTGGAAATAGGAAGTATGTCCATTATGCAATTGACATGAATGTCGTGGCTCCCAGGCTCGATTATGTTGATTGAAACATCATCGAAAATATCCCGGTCGATATCGGATTTGCTCGTCATATTTTTGTCAATCGAGAGCACATTGCCCCTGTATTCCGTCGAGTCTGAAAAAAGAACCCGATCCACATGAAAGGTCCGGATGACCAGCCTTCTCATTTCTTTTTCCACTATTTCTTTTCCCCCTGTCCATTTGTAAAATCCGTCTTCCCCCTCCGTCAAAAGAAGGAGGAAGACGTTCATTTTTTACACTACGGCTACATATTGATAGGGAAGTGTCATGATTCTTCCAGGTGTTTCAATTGTTACAAGCTTGTCCAAAGTATCTGCCAAAATATCTGTCTGCATCTCGATATTGTTCGGCTCACCGGCATTTGCACCCATCGGTACGAGCGGCGCTACAGCCCTTGGAGAACCGGCTTGTCTTACTACAGGAGGAAGGGCCGCAATTACAATTGTCGGTATTCCAGCTTCCTCGATCGCTCTCTGCACTATAACTGCAGAGCGGTGGCAAGTGCCTCAGCCAGCTGTCATGACAACAGCATCCACATTCTCATCTTTCAATTTTTGGGCGATAGCAGGACCTGTCTCGTTTGTGAAAACTTCAACATTTCCTCCCCCGCCCATGAAACCGAAATGCATGGGTGCAACACCTTTTATTACACCTTTTGCGGCAAGTTCATTCAATCGGTCTATCGGAAACATGCAGTTGATGTCCTTGTTTACGTCCTGATTGTCATATCCTCCATGCGAAACCATCAAATTGTCGCTGTCGGAATCTCCGGGTATTTCTCTGTAACTCGTGTCTCCAGCCAAATTGAACCGCTTGTCCGACTTCAAGTGCACGCCGGCGGCCGTAGCCAATGCGATTGTCATTTCATTGAGCGGCTTTGTGACAGGCGTCCAGACAACCGGAGGTGTAATAGGCACGAATATTTCTGATTGTAAACCTTGTACAACAGTCAAACTCATTTCTCTATACCTCCCTACAATCTTCTTTGTATTCGGATTGAATATGCTTATTATAGTTTTCCTCAGCGCTTCTTTTAGCTTCAAGCTGTCTGACGGCACTTCTAGCATATTCTTCGTCAGGTTCCGCATCGAGCACTTCGATGTAAGTCATCATAAATCCGACTTGCTGCCCTCTCATTAGTTCCACCGGGCTAATAACCATGCGTCTAGGCACTTTTATTTGTCCCATACGGCCTTTGAAGTCCACCGTTACAGAGCAATCGCTAAAATCCACTACTATTCCTTCATAAAAACTTTCTGATGAAGCATATTTCAATCTGTCCATTTTTTTATCACCTTTGCTTTTTATTCTTCGATTTCGTAGATTTCTCTACGTTTTTTTGATTTTTCGAGGCTTTGTTCATTCTCGCAAAGCTCTATTTTTTCTCCTGTTGCCTTTTCAATCATTTCAACGTTATTTTGTTTTACGTTGGCATTCCAAGATCTTTCAGGCTTCTTGATACTTTCGCCCATCATCTCGGACTTTAGCATGTAGATTGCCCTTATTGCATCTTCCTTGCACAATGTGTTATTGGCGAGAATTTCATTCTCGATTCCCTGCATGGACTTGTTGTTGTCAACCATGGCATTCATGAATTCGTTTCCTACAACCAATTGCCCTTGAACCGCTGCGTAAGTCATTCCAACAACTGGAACTCCCCTTTTGCCTACTTGCTCTATATGAGAGGCAAAATCTATGTGGTTGTTTCCAAATCCTTCTGTTCCAACTATTGCTCCGTCAAGGTCCATTGTTTCAACAGTCATCCCAAGAATATTGGAAACATAGAATTTTTCGGAGTTTACTTGAGGCGAACCAACAAGAATAACTGCAACGAGGTCGACTTCTTCGTCGTTCATCAGTTCAAGAACCATAGGTTCTCTCCAGTAATGTCTCGACGTTTCCTTGGAAGCAGGTCCGATGCATGTGAGTGCGTGTATGCATCCATCGATGACTTGAAGAGGGGAAACAACTATTGGAACGTTTCCAAGGTCTACATTGGCCTTTGCCCCAATAGTCCCTACCGGTTCTACAGGAAGAAGGAAGTTGTCGTGCATTGCTCCCTGTCCCATGATTTCCTTGATAAAAGCAACCCTTTTCTTTCCGGGATGCCTTGTTTGAACAAATTCCTCTGTGTCCACAACGAGGCTTTCATCTAAAGTTTTAAGGGCTTCGCGAATTTCCTGCGTGATAACGTCAGTCGCCCTGTGAGCGGCCATCGGTCCGGGTCTTTCCATGTTTGTGCCGCGCTTTACAGTTACTTGTGTCTTTATGAAAGTTTCGCCGAATTCAGGTGATCCCGGGCGTCCCCACATGATGTTTCTGTCAAGGATTCCTTCCGATGATCCGAATTCACCGATTTGTACTCCGTCTTCGTCTGTACCTGTCACAACAACGATTGTTCCGTCGACAACCCTTGTGATTCCTTCTCCGACTTCACCCTCTTCTTTTGTTGCTATGGGTTGAATGTCCATAAGAGTTTCGCTGTATGTGTCGTATTTATCAGGCGTGATGACTTCGATTTTCATATCGACTACAAGTTCTTCGGTTTCGATTGCATCCTTGCAGATGTCTTCACGAATTGTTAGAGTTTTTCCCTCTATTTTTGTTTCGGGTCCGAATTCAACCTTGTTTATTTCGAAATGCTTTCTTTTAAGGCTTCTAATCACTTTTTCTTCTTGAGCCTTTTCGGCAACATCCGCCTCTGCAGCAACCTCAGCCGAAACAATACTTCCAGATGGCAATGCTCCGCCATAGGCGGAACCTGCTACCGTAAGCGGAATTTCAAGATTTATGTCTCTTCCTTCGCCTATGTGTATTTTAACAACTCCGCCTTGGGTTCCTATCGGCATAACCGGTGAAACGGGAGCAACTGGAGCAATTTCTTCCTCAACTGCAGAAACTTCAACAACCTCCTCTTTTTCAACTTCAACTTCTGCGACTCCATCGAGTACAGCCGCAGTAAGCGGTGTAAGCGAATCAACCGTTTCAATTAATGTCGCACCCAAAACCTGTCCTATAGTTAAAGCATTTTCAGGCACTTCCAGCAGGCCGGAATCCTCAAGATCGGGAAGTATTTCAGGATCTTCCAGATTTTCAGGCTTTATTACCGTCCCTGCTTCGAATCTGCAGCAGGTGACAGCCAAGTCGTTGGCATGCTCCTTTGCAGTTTCCAAAGTAATTGACATTTTTCTTTCCCCCTATTCTTTATTTTCTTTTTATTCTTTGATTCGTCTATAGAGCTTGTGACCACAAGCTCTCAAAACGTGGTCAGTACTGTGATACACCGGAACTCCCAACCTGGGAGCTACTTTCATGACGGTGTTCGTTCAATCCTGGCATGTCCCGGTCAAAATGACCTCGGCTCCATGCTTCTTAAGATACAGAACCGTTTCTGCCTGACCCGGGCAAGATCCCGGAAGCTCGCAGCGATAACGGCCTCTTCCGTCGTCTTTCATTCTTTTGCATTTTTTCTCGGCAACCACTTCGGCTCCCATCTCTTCTGCAATTTGCTTCAGCCGTTCTTCCTGGGCTCCGCATTCGCATGCTATGATGCCGACCTTCCTCTTTTCATTCGGGAAAGGCATTGCCACCAGAATTCCTCCGGTAGTCTTTGTGACTCCAGTTTTTTCAGAACCCTTCTTTCCTGTGAAAGGACCTCCCGCTACAATTTCACCGTAATGTCCATAGTAGCCGCCTGAGGCATCAAGCAGGGTTTCAAAATCAGTTCCTATAGGAACATTGAAGAAAACTTTTCCATTCTTGGCATCCTTCAATCTTCCTCCAACAGTTACATCCTTTGTTATGACAGGGCGTCTATCCTCGATTGCATAAACTATATTTTTCATTGTTTCAACATTGCAAATGACAGCATTGGCTTCAAGCGGCAATTGGCCGGGCTCCAGCTCCACTCCCATAAGTTCCCTTATTATGACTCGCTCGTCTCCTGCGGGATACATGTCGGGTAAAAGTTTGACTTCCACGCTTTTTTCTTTCGCGCATGCTTTTTCCAAAGCCGCGATAGCTTTCTTGTTATGTGACTTTGGCTTTATGGCAATTATTCCATTTGCCGCCTCTGTCACTTCCATAGCATATTTTACACCCCTTACAATAACGTCAGCATTGTCCTCAAGGTAAAGTATGTTATGGTCGAGAATCGGCTCGCACTCAGCCGCATTGGCAATAACACATCCCCCCGGCAGTTTTGTTCCGAGCTTGATTCCAGTTGGGAATCCGGCTCCTCCCGCTCCTACGACTCCTGCTTCCTTAATTGCTTCGACGAGATCATCGGTTTCCTTTATTTTCACAAAGTCTTCAGGTTGATCCACATCTGCTTTTATTGTTATAGATCCTTCTTCCAAAGATTCAATAAGCCCCTTGACGCTGGCATGTATGTTGGCTCCCAATCCTTCAGGCACCGCTATCAATTGGCCTCTTTTAACCGAATCTCCTACGGATACTATCGGTTTGCATGGGCCTCCCACATGTTGCTTCAAAGGCAGAACCACTTTTGCAGCGGGTTTTTCAATCAATCCAATCTTGCTTTCAAGTTTGACAGCTGCTTCCATTATTTCACCTCCTTGATAAGTTTTATATGACAAAACTTTGTTATTTTTTAATCACGCCCAATATACACGCAACTTGCGTGCCAAGTGCTGCAAAAAAAATAAAAAACGCCATATCCTAGCGTTTCCAACACTTTTTCTTTAATATAGTTTTTATCTATGGGTTCATTGAAGTTATTTGCAAATTCTATATGTCGGCAATTCGACACTTTTCGCTTTTTTCAAATTTTCTTATTCTTCTATATATTCAGATTTATTTTAGTCGCTGTCTTTTACACAAATGACTATTTTCAAGCTGTCCAGAAATTGAATACATTCACTCGTCGATTCTTCTTTCCCAATATCGAAGTATTTTGACATTTATTAGCTTTAAATTTGCATTTTGTTTGTTAATTTACAATCAATCCGACGCGTGTCTATTTTTCGACACGCGTCGGATTTTGGACACTATTTAATTTTGTATTGATTCATTTTGTAATATAGGGTTGTTCTTGGTATGTTGAGCATCAGCGCGGCTTTTTTTCTATTGCCGTCGCATTCTTTCAATGCAAGGCTTATGCGGTTGATTTCCAGGTTTTGGACGGCTTTGTTCAAATCCTTTTCAATATGCGCATTGTCAATAATTGCCTTTGTGTTCCCCGTTGTCATGTTTGGGGGCAAAGTGTCCAAAGTGGCCAATCCGTCTTCACCGCAAACCACAACTATATACTCTATGACATTTCTCAACTCCCTTATGTTGCCCTTCCAAGTGCAAGACCTTAGCGCTTCCAACACATCCCTGTCAAGTTCCGGAATGCGTCGGTTGTTTTTTTCAGCCATCTCGGTCAGGAAATGCCGCGCAAGGAGTATGATGTCGTTTTGCCTTTCCCTCAAAGGGGGCAATTCGATGTTTACCACCTGCAGCCTGTAGTATAAATCATCCCGAAATGTCTTTTCTTCGACCATTTCCGCCAAATTTTTGTTGGTTGCCGATATCACTCTTATATCTATCGGTATGCTTTTCTCGTCCCCTATCCTGCGCAAACGTCTTTCCTGAAGTACCCTTAACATCTTTGACTGCATTTGCATCGGCATTTCACCAATTTCATCAAGAAAAATTGTGCCTTCGTTAGCCAACTCGAAAAGACCGGCTTTTCCTTTCTTTCTTGCTCCAGTAAAAGCGCCTTCGACATAGCCGAACATTTCACTTTCAAAGAGTTCAGATGGTATGGAACTGCAGTTTACCGCAACAAACATTCCTTTCCTTCCACTGTAATCGTGTATTGCCCTTGCAAAAAGTTCTTTTCCTGTTCCGCTCTCTCCCGTAATCAATATGGATGTTTCAGTTTTTGCAATCTGTTTTGCAACCTTGATGCAATTGTTTATTTTAACGCTATTTCCTATTATGTTCTTGAAATTGTCGCCGGATATTTCCTTTATATGGCTTTCAAGCATGGCAATCGCATCATTCGCCTTGTCCAGTTCATGTGCCAGATTATTGATTTCAGTCACATCCCTGTCTGTTGTGACGACACCGGTAAATTCACCGTCAATATATATTGGGAAAGCGTTTATTATTACGTAAGAATCTTTCCTCGGACGATGCAGAGCATTTTTAACGGGTTTTTTTGTCCCCAGAACCTTAAGGCCCATTGCATTGGGAAAAAATTCCGAAATATGTTTTCCTACAATTTCTTTCCTTTCTATGTCATAAAGATTTTCACAGCTCCTGTTCCATACGAAAACAATGCCTTCTGTATCGATGACGCAAATGGCTTCGTATGAATAATCGACAAGATAGATCATCTGATTCATCATGCGTTCGGTTTTCATATAATAGAAATTCCTGACTTCCTCCTTGCGTATTACGCCTTTGAGTGAGCCATTTTCAATTATTGGCAGACGTCCTATGCCTTCCTTAATCATCAAATCCCGGCACTCATGCATTGTCAATTCCTCGTCTGCAGTAATGAGTTTCATTTTCATGAATGCCTTTGCCGGGAAATGCTTGTTGTTTTGGTCTTCATAAATATATGCGAGATCCTTTAGGGTGAGTATTCCCGTAAGAACCCCCTTGTCGTCCTTAAAGAAAACATCCTGCATGTTTTCTTTAAGCATTGTCGTTACAATTTCGCCAATTTCTTCATTTTCATCAAATAAAAGAAATTCCTTTGAATACACTTCGCTTGCGAGAACATTGAATATATAGTCCTTCATACAGTAAAACCTCCGATTCATATTGCAAATATTATACCACATGGCTTTGCATAAAAAAAAGACACATGGAACCGGCTGCAGTCCTTCATGTATGATTTTTCTTGACAGAAGACACCGTCCGCCATTTCAAATACATTCATAAAAGCAAAATCAGCCGGTTCCATATGGGCCTTGTAATGATTTGATACCCTTGTTTTTGATTTTAAACACTTTTTAATGACAAACAACATGCTTTTTGATATACAATAGAATTCAGAAATGGACTAAGGAGAAAAATATATGCCCAAAAAAATAAACCCCAAAATAATAATCCTGATAGGAGTTTTTTTCACATCGTTTTCTTCTATACTCACAAGGATATCGGAAGCCCCTTCTCTTGCCATAGCCACTTACCGCCTTGGCTTAACAGTGCTTATCATCGCGCCAATATTTTTTAAAAAACATATTTATGAACTCAAAAGCATGGACATCAGGACTTTCATGCTTTGCATACTGAGCGGAGTTTTCCTTGCATTGCACTTCGCGTCATGGATAAGTTCGATAAAATATACTTCAATAACAAGTTCTACGGTGCTTGTAAACACACAGCCCGTATTCGTGGTAATCGGAAGCTATTTGATTTATCGTGAAAAATCATCACTACGGTCTATTCTAAGCATTCTTGCGGCAATAGGGGGAAGCATAATAATCTCCTTTGGAGACTCCTCCATGGGAAGCAACGTTCTTTACGGAGATTTTCTGGCTGTTGTTGGAGCTCTTACGGTTGCGGCATACATGCTGATAGGGCGGTACGCAAGAAGAAACCTTTCTGTAACCGCATACACATTCATAGTCTATACAACATGCACAATAACGCTTCTGATCATGTCGGCGGCAACGTCCACACCCCTAACGGGGTATCCGATAAGGGAGCTGGCCATATTCCTCGCCTTGGCTGTTGTATGCACCCTTCTCGGCCATTCAATCTTCAATTGGGGACTGGGACATGTCAAACCAACCTTTGTTTCCACAGCCATTTTGGGAGAACCTGTCCTTGCAACCATATTCGCAATAGTTCTTCTCGGGGAAATGCCCACAGCCACCCGGCTCATAGGAGGAATTGTCGTGATAGGCGGAATATACAGCTTCACGATGGCTGAAGCGGCAGAAAGCAGGAAAGCTCTAAGCGAAAAGATTCAAACGGCTGACAAACCGATTGAAGAAAAAAGAAAAGAGAATGCACAAGCCAATTAATAAGATATGCCTTCCAAAAACCGGCACAATGCCAGTTTTTTTCATTTTTCTCCATTTCGATGAATTCTTCTGGATATGTTCTTTTGCAAGTTAAAGCGTAATAAACCTCAGCCTTTCACACAAATGCTTTCCCCTTCATAAATCAGTTTCACAGGACTTTCACATTCTCTCCTGCTTCCATAAAGCACAAATAAGCTTCCTTGACTTTTTTACCGGTAATTTTTTCCAACGCCTCCCTATATACGCACAATTGCGTCCTATATGCTTCAGATGCGATTTCCAAGCCCTTTTTCCATGAGCTTCCCGTCTTGTAGTCAACTAGAACCCATTCTCCGTCCTCTTCGAAATAGCAGTCGATTATGCCCTGTATCAAAAGATTGTCCTTTCCATGCAGCTCTTTTGCCACTTCAATGATTTCCTCCACTCCCTTGCTCAATACAAACGGCACTTCCCTGTTGACATTTCCTGAAGCCATCATACGCCGCCCCAATGGAGAGTCCAAAAATCCCCTTATTTTTCCAAAGTCGACGTATTCTTTCGCGGCTGCCGCCAGTATGTCTTTTTCAATCATTACATCAATCTGTTTTTCTATTTTTTCGTCGCTTTCAGTCAATTCCCTGTCAAGAAGCAGATTGCGCATTGCAACATGATACATATCCCCTATTTCCGCCGCAGTAGCTTGCCTGTTGCCTGAAAGGCCTTCCGGCGCCTTGGAAAGTGATGGAATTGAAAATCCAAACTTGGGATTTTTATTTGTCGAGTCAAGCCGATTGAGCAGTGTAACCGTCATTTTCGAAGGCATTTCCACCAAAGGAGCGTATTCATATCGCCATGACAATGTCTCATCAAGATTCTCAAGCAATTCCCTGTCAGCCTCAAAGTCTAGGTTTTCGACCCTTTCCTTCACTGAATTGTCGAATGCTTCAGGAAGGCCTTTCGAAAGAGTCGACCTGTCGTGGAGCATGATTCGCCAGTTGTGCCCTTCTCCTGAAAGCCTCACTTCCCTTCCGCTTCGTGCGGCCAGCTTGTCTGTTTCAGTCATCATTGTCGATACGGGTCCCATTATCCAGTCGAAAAACGAATTGGAATCAAGTATTGAATAATCGGTCATTGTTTCCGACCACTTGGCCATTTCCTTTTCGGCGTTTCTGACGGATCCAACGAGCAGCAGCCTGTCAGAAGCCCTTGTCATTGCAACATACAATATACGCATTTCCTCCGCCACAGACTCCCGAAACGACCGAAGTTTGATTGCAGATTGGGGAACGCTTTCCCTGAACACCCTTTTGCCAATGTCATAATATTTGGGTCCTATGCCCAGGTCACGGTGCATGAGCAAATCATTTTTCGTTCCGTTTCTCTTGATTCTTTTCCCCAAGCCTGAAAGAATTACAACCGGAAACTCGAGGCCTTTGCTTTTATGGACCGTCATCATTCGGACCACATTGTCCTTTTCACCCAAAACAGCAGCAGTATCCATGTCCCCTTTGCTTTTCAAAACATCCTCGATGAACCTTATGAAATCAAAAAGGCTTCCACATGTCCCTTTTGAAAGCGCCGATGCACGATCCATAAGAACTTTCAGGTTTTCACGCCGCCTTATTCCTCCCGGCATCGCCGATATGTAAGCCATATAGCCCGATTCAACCGAAAGCGACCAAATAAAATCGTCGAGTTTCATGTATTTCGACATTTTGCTCCATCTTTCCAGTTTCGCGTAAAATTCATTCAGCTTAATTGAAAGCTTGTCTGTCTTTTCCATCATGTATAAATTTACGGCTTCATGATAAGTTCCCTTTTGATAAACCAGCCGTATTTGCGTCATTTCCTCTATGGAAAATCCGCCTGCGGGGGAACGGAGCACCGACAGGAGCGGCAGGTCCTGCCTCCTGTTGTCAATCAGTTTGAGCAGGTCTACGAGAAGCTTTATCTCGAGAGTGTCGAAATAACCGCCACTGTCTTCAGTATAAACGGGTATCCCCTCTTCGCTTAGGACCTCATAAAAGACATCGGCCCAATTTTTCACAGCCCGTGAAAGTATCACAATGTCCCTGTACTCTATTGGCCGGTAGGCCTCTATTTGCGGATCATAGGTTTCTTCGTTCAGAAGCCTTTTTATCAGCCTTGCGGTCAATACGGCCTCAGCCTGCGAATGGTTGAGCTCGGCTATTTCTTCATCGAGCATCCCGCTGTCCGATTCGAAAAGTTTTTCAAGCATATGGATTTCAACCGCTTCCGCACGTTCCGAAAGAAAATCCTTTCCTTCATTCAGTTTGGCATCGGTGTCATATTGAATTTCTCCTGTAGTCTCATTCATTATTTTTTCAAAAACAAAATTGATGGCTTCCAGTATTGTTTTTCGGCTTCTGAAATTCTTGTTGAGAACAATCCTTTTGCCTTCGTTTTTCTCTTCCCCGTACTTCATGTATTTGGAGATGAATATGCCCGGTTCCGCCAGGCGAAACCTGTATATGCTCTGTTTGACATCTCCGACCATGAAAACATTGCCCGAAGAAGCAATCATTCCGATTATTGCCTCCTGCATCCTATTGTTGTCCTGGTACTCGTCAATGAATATTTGCCGGTACTTGCCCTTGAACCTGCCCGCCATACGTTCATCACTCAATATGGCCAGGGCGAAATGCTCGAGATCGTTGAAATCCATTAGCCGCCTTTCAGCTTTTTTATGCAGGTACCTTTCATCGAGATTTTGAGCAAGGCTTGCCAGGCACTCGATGTCCGGCTTCAATTTCCCCATATGTCCGTAGGCTGTTTTTACATTGCAATCAATGTATTTCGCCTGAAGGCCAACTATGCGCTTCTTCAGCTTGTCCCTTCCATTCTTCACTTTTTCTATTTTTTCAATGTCCATAAATTCCTTGTCGGCTTTCCTTATCGGCTTGAGCTTTTCAAAAACCGGGCCTGGCTTGTCCGCGACTTCCTTTGAATAGGCGTCAAAATAATCCTCAATACCTTTTTCCGCCGACAAAACGAGTTTTTCAACCAAATCGCAATCCGACGCCAAGGCATCCAGATAGGGCAAAGGACCGTCAGGTGTTTCGGCTGTTTTAACAAGTTCGCCATACTCTTTGGAAATGTCGTCTATCTCCATTGCAAGCTGTACCTTTATTTCCTCAATCCACTCTCCGCTTTTGAATTCCTCATACGAGCGCCCGAATAAGGAGATGGAATGCTCCATCCATTTCCAAGGTTCCGGCATGCTTTTAGCGAAAGAATGGAATTTAATTATGGTATTTTTGAAAGCCTCGTCGTCCTTGTTGCTGCTGAAAGCCTCTATTAGATTCAAGAATTCAGGAACTCTTTGGGCATAATTTTCTTCCATTATTTCCTCAAGCGCTTGGTTCCTGAGCATGTTCCTCTCGAGGTCGTCCGCGATTCTGAATTCGGGATCTATGTCAATCACATGGAATCCTGCTCTTATGACTTCGATGCAAAAACCGTGCAATGTTTGGATTGACGCCCTATTGAGCCGGTTGGTCTGCCTTCTGGCAAATTCCGCAGTTTCCCGGTCTGTTTTGCCATCGTCCAAAAGCGCTGTCAGAGCGCCCAATATCTTCTCGCGCATTTCGGCAGCCGCCGCATGTGTGAATGTGACTATCAGCATTTGGTCGATGTCTATTCTTTCTTTCATCATAATGTCTATTATCCTTGCAACAAGAACAGCCGTCTTTCCCGATCCGGCAGCCGCAGATACAAGAAGGTGGCTGCCCCTGGTTTCTATAGCCTCTTTTTGCTGTCTGGTCCAATCAACCACGGTTTCCGCCTCCTTCTTCTTTTTCGCCTTTTGATATTTTCAAATTCTTTTCGATCCTCTCGATCGCCTCTTTTTCAGACAATGGCTTCAGGTTTCTGTATGTGTTTCCGCTCAAATCCTTGTCAAACTGGCAGATGGATGAAAAATCGCAAAAATTGCACGCCTTGTCATCGCCCTTCCTGAACGGGGCGGCTTCCATTCTTCCGTCAAGAATTCTTTCCGCGGCATCTTTAACGGCTTTTAGAACAAAGTCCAGTAGATTGTCAAATTCTTCCTTTTCGAGCGAGCCCCTGCCCTTTGCCGGGCTTGCGTCCTGCTTGAGCTTAACCGGGATTATCTCGGATGCTTGGCCTTGATCAAGCTCCATGTCCATGAGCTTTATGACTTTCTCATCCCGAAGCACAATACCCTTCATCTTGAACCTGCTTCTGTATTCGGCTTCCATGCCTCTTTCATCCAAACCCGTGTCCTCGACCATCGGATCGTCAATCTTGAAATAGAAAGCTCCTGCCGGAACAGTTTTCCTGGCCTTGGCTTTCGAGTCCATCAAAGCCGCATTCAGATAAACCGGCAGCTGTATCTGCAGTCCGTAGAAGGTGTCTCCTATTTTAAAAGGCTTTTCATATGACTTGTAGTCTATGACCTTTATGTAACGGTTTCCCCCGCTTTCACAAATATCCATGCGGTCTATTCTTCCTTCGAGGTTGATTTTTTGTCCTCCCGCCGTTTCTATTACAATCGGAGGCATCTCTTTGTCTATTCCAAAACCGATCTCGGATGCGACTGGAACAAATTCACCTTTTTTGACATGTTCAACTGCCATTTCGGCTGTTTTTTTAGCTACTCTTTCGATTCTGTCTGCAAAATACTTGTATCTCTCGGTGCTTTCAAGAAGCTTCCCATTGAATCCCTCAATTGTCTCACGGGCCGCTTGACCCATTATGCCGTCAACTTCTTCCTTTGAAAGCTTGTGCCAATCCTTTCCGCTTTCGGCAATTTTTTTAGTAAAGGACTCCACCGATTCATGAAAAATGCTCCCTACGTCCGGGCTCTTCAGTTCATATACCTTTCTTTCGGAAGGCCTGAGCCCATATGTGACAAAATGCTGAAACGGACACCTGTAGTATCTTTCTATTCGGCTGCTGCTTGAACGGAGGGGCGTGCCGTAAAGCCTGGCCGCCACTTCCCTGCCCAGTTTCCATTCCTTGTTGTCGTGAAACAGCGCTTTGCTTGTGGTTTTGAATTCGGAGTCGAAATATTTCGACTCCCTTATCCAACACGCCATTGCCTTTTCTGTTTCAGTCATTGGCCGGTGTTCTTCAATATACCGCCTCATGGCCTCCACAAAATGCCCGTAAGCCGCTTTGGGAGCCCTGAAAGTCCTTTCCGGCCTTGGTCCCATATTGTCACCCATTTGGCCCATTTCGGGGAAAAGCTGTTTCAGCCTGCCCGCCAGTATTGACGGCCTCAGGCTTTGCCCCTCCGCATCTGAAAGCGCATAGCTGAACCATATGAAATCCGTCGGCTTTGCCATTGCGTTGTACAAAGCAAAACGCTCCTCGTCAACCCTTGTGTCCCCGTCCATTGTGAGCGGCAAGCCCTTAGACCGCATTACCCTTATCTCTTCGTCAAGCATTATTCCAGCATCTTCGATTACGGACGGTATGACGCGGTCGTTTATTCCAAGAACAAACAAGGCCTTGACCCTGTGGGACCTGGTGCGCTTAAGTCCGCCTACAAGCACCTGGTCTATTGTGGACGGTATTATTCCGACTTCATGGCTCTCTATCCCCGATTTCAATATTTCGACAAAGGTAGAAATATCGGTCTTTTCATCGCCGCCGACTTCTATGAGCTGGCTGAAGATTTCCATGAGTATATTCCATATCTGTGAATACTCGCTTGCATATTCGAAATCCCCTTCTTGCATCAGGATTTCCACAAAGCTTTCAGTCCTGCTTGCAACTTCCCCCGAATCAAGAAATTCATAAAGGGCTTCCACAAAGCCCCTTATGTTTTCGGCTTTCTCCATTTCCGCCTTAAGCTTGCTGAACCTGCCCCACAATTCGATGCGGGCATCCTCCAGAACATGTCCGGATTCAAGATTTTCGACATCGAACGGCTTGCCCCAGAGGCTTCCCCTTATTCCTCTTGCCAAAACATGGTTCTCAAGTTTCTCTACTGTTTCACTGTCTATGCCTGACAAGCCTGTCTTCAGGTAAGAAAAGACATCCTCGTATCTCATGTTCCTTTTTATTGTTTCAAGGGCCGACAGTACGTATCGAACCGTCGCGCTGCCTGATATTGCCCTCTTTTGGTCTATGAAGCATGGTATTTGGTAATCTGCAAAAATCCTTCTTATTTCTTCGCCGTAGATTGACATGTCGCATATTATTCCCATGTCTCTGAAGCGGTATTTTTTTTCGTCTGCCAGCCGAAGTATTTCACCGGCGGCATTTTCTATTTCCGAAAAGCGATTCTTTGCTGCGAAAAGCACTATTTTTTCAGGTTTGCCCTTATATGAAACAGTAGGATAGCTGTAGAAATGGTCTCTTAAAAAAGAAAGCTCCCCATTGTCGCTTGACGGTTGGCAAACTTCAAGCTCAAATGTCCCCCCTGCTTCATTTGACAACGCCTTTAATTCTTCGAGGGTTCTCAATGTGTTGGAAAACACATATGAGTCTCCACGCTCCCCCATGTCGCACGCAAGAGTAATTACAAGGCCTTCCGTTTTTTTCAAAAGAGTCTTGACAAGGCTTTTTTCGCGTCCTGTGAACCCGGCAAAACCGTCCACATAAAACACCGTGTCTTTATAGTGCTCCGATTCCATGAGCTTTTCTTCTGCAAGTTCATAAAGATCCCATGTATCGGAATATTTTTCTTTAAGTGCATTCTCTACATATTCATATGCGAAGGCTATGTCCCTCAATTTTCCTTTAAGCAATTCGAGTCCGCGTATTTCATCGGCCGTCGAAAGCAGTTCATAGGGTATTATTCCATTTTTTTTGAGTTCATTTAGAAAATCGTTCAGTTGGCTTATGAATCCCTGTTTCCTGAATGAGCCCTTGAATATCCCGAAAGCCTCCCCGTTTTCCTCAAATGCCTTGCGGAGAAGCATTGTTTTTCCAAGGTCGCTTATGTGATTTGCCCCGAGTCCGCCTTCCACCTCCAAAATTCTGTGCACAAGGCGGCTGAAGCTTAAAACTTCCTCACCCAGAAGGCCCGGCTTGTCGAGTCTTTCCACCAGGTCTCGCTCCGCCTGAAAGCTGTATTGCTCAGGAACTATCAAAACCGTATCCATGCCCTGGCCTATTCTGTTTTTCATCAGTCCGTACAAGGCATCAGTCTTTCCGCTGCCCGCTCTTCCGGCGATTATTTTCATTCCCATTGCGAACCCCTTTTTCTATTATTGTCCTTCATGTAGTATTTCGATAAGCCAAAGCTGTTTCCCTTCACAAGGGAACATAAAAAGGCACCCTCCATCGTTTCCCGGGATGCCTTGCATGCAATCCTTTTCATTGCATTTTAAAAAATGCAGTATATGTTTTCTTGATGAGCTTTCTTTGTAGTATAGTATAGAGGAATAAGATTGACGGGAGGATGCTTAATGAACCTTTTACACATTATTATAATTCTGCTTGTTGGAATCTGCGCCGGATTCTTGAATACCCTGGCAGGAGGGGGTTCCCTCTTGACAATGCCCGCATTGATTTTCATGGGATTGCCGTCTGCAGTTGCTAATGGAACAAACAGGGTGGCGCTTCTTTTTCAAAATGCAACCGCAACAGCAAACTTCAAACGCAAGGGGTATTTCGACTGGCGGCTCGTTCTTATGCTGGCGGCTCCCGCAGTGCTTGGAGCTGCGCTGGGTTCGTCCATAGCAGTGGAAATACCCGACCATATATTCAACCGCCTGCTTGCCGGCGTAATGATAATGGTCCTTATGCTTATTTTGTTCAAACCCAAAGCAAAACAAAAAGAGCTGAAGTCCCCGATGACATTCAAGCAAAAGCTTGCAGCAACAGCGGCATTTTTCTTCGTCGGACTCTACGGCGGGATTGTCCAAGCAGGGGTCGGTTTCATCATTATTGCCTCACTGACATGGATAACCGGATACGACCTTGTTCGAATCAACAGCATAAAGGTATTCATAGTAGCCATTTATACATTTTTCGCACTCGTCGTGTTCGCTATAAACGGCAAGGTCGATTTGATTCTAGGCCTTACATTGGCAGTGGGCAACAGTGCCGGCGCATGGATTGGAAGCAATTTCGCGGTCAAAAAAGGCGACCGTTGGATAAAAATAATCCTGGCGTTCGCCGTCGTAGCAATGGCAATAAAACTTGTCTTCACTTCATGATTCTTTTTGACCGCCAAATTGCGGCAAATGTAAAACCCAAAACCAGTGCATATTGTATGACAAATGCATAGACGGTTCTTTTGACCGCCTCAATAAAAAACTCAATAGGCAGCATCTGTATCAATACGTCCGTTTCAGGATTTAAAATCCACAGGTCGTTTGTAAAAAAAACATTGTGAAAACCGATGAAGTACTTTTGGAAATCGGTGGAGACCATTACGGCAAAGGCGATTGCCGCTAAAACCACAGTAAGACCCGATGCAAATATTGCCTTGGAAGGCTTTTTCATTTTCCTTCCGTCAATGGCATAAAGTATGAAAAGACCCAAGACCACAAAGGCCAAAAAAACATTTCTCAGATAGAAGCCGGCCATAAAAAGCTTCTTTACATCCACCATGTGCAGTTTTTCCCTTTCTCCGAAAACCTCGACGCTTTCTCCGCCGATTACTGCCTTCATATCAAGCGAATCCGTCCGGTTTCTAAGATAGGCGATTATGCCTGCGCTTATCTCAGACAATCCCTTCGAATCTGTCCCTACAACTCTAGTTATGTTCGATTCTTCATGCATTTGTGCATAAAAATTTTCGTCATAAGCAACCATTTCAAGGCTTGTGAGCAATAAAACCACCGGAAGCAAAATCGCCACCATAATCGTCAGGCTTCTTTCAAATATTTTCTCCACTTGAATCTCCTTCTTCCGGAACCTTTAATTTTGGGTTTCTTCTTTGGTCTGTCTCCTGTCTTCAAGTGCCGTCATCAGCCTTATTATCTGTTTGACCGAAAAAAGCAAATTTTCATTTGTCCTTTCGATGGCCGTTTTCAAGTCCGTCGCTTCCCTTTGTATGGAAAATGCGGCGGTGACTCCGCTTTCCTTCAGTTGCGTGGAATCGGCTGTAACCGCTCCCGCCAATGCTACAAGAGGTACATTCTTTCTTTTGCATCTAGATGCAATTCCCGATATCGCTTTACCCATAAGGCTTTGCCCGTCGATGCTTCCTTCTCCTGTGATGACCAAATCGGCTTCATCGAGCTTGGAATCGAAGTCTGCAGCTTCAAGAATCAAATCGATTCCGCTCTCGAGTTTTGCATCGAAAAGCGCCATCAGGCCATAACCCAGTCCTCCAGCCGCTCCCGCTCCTGGAATGTCCTTGAAGCTTTTGCCTGTCGCCTTGGAAACCACCGAAGAAAATTTCTCCAGATTTTTATCCAATGTTTCTACGATGCAGCGGTCCGCTCCCTTTTGGGGACCGTATATGAAGGCTGCTCCCATTTCCCCCAAAAGAGGATTGTTGACGTCACAGGCAACCATTATTCTTGAATCCTTCAAACGGGAATCTATATTCGCCAAATCGATGCTTTCTATTTTTCCGAGTCCTTCTCCCGTAGGCCTGACATTTGCTCCTTTTCCATCAAGAAACAAGGCTCCAAGCGATGCCGCCATTCCTGTTCCTCCATCGTTGGTCGCACTTCCGCCTATCCCTATTATGAATTTTCGGCAGCCTTTTTCAAGCGCATCCCATAGAAGCTCCCCCGTTCCAAATGTTGTTGTGTGAAGAGGGTTTTTTATTTTTGTAAGTGAAAGCCCCGAAGCCTGCGCCATCTCGATTACTGCGGTTCCATCCGGCAAAATCGCATAAAATGCTTCAACCGGTTCGAAATCCGGACCTGTCACTGTGCATTGTATTTTTTGGCCTCCGGCGGCCGCAAGGTATGCGTCAACCGTTCCTTCTCCTCCGTCGGCCAAAGGGGTTTTGACAACACGCACACCCTTTTCATCGGAGGCGGCTTTTTCAATCAAGTCGCAAATCGCAATCGACTCCATGCTTCCCTTGAAAGAATCAGGCGCGGCTAAAACAACATATTCCTTCATAAAATCGCCTCCATTTCAAACCTTATATTCTGGCAACCCCCGAAGCCCTTGCAGCTTCCATTACTGCCTCCGATACCGACTTCATGATTCTCTTGTCGAATGGTTTAGGCAAAATATTGTCTTCATTGATTTCGTAATCGTCTATTACCGATGCTATTGCTCTTGCCGCAGCTATTTTCATGGCCTCGTTTATGTCCGAAGCCCGCACATCCAAAGTCCCTCTGAAAATGGCCGGAAAAGCCAAAACATTATTGACCTGATTCGGGAAATCGCTTCTTCCCGTTCCTATTACTCTTGCTCCGCCTTCCTTGGCAAGATCGGGCATTATTTCCGGAACCGGATTTGCCATTGCAAACACTATGGCATTCTCTTTCATTGATGAAATCATTTCTTTTGTGACGATGCCGGGGGCCGAAACTCCAATGAATATGTCCGAATCCTCCATTGCCTTTGCCAAGTCGCCTTTCATGCCGGAAAGATTTGTGATTTCGGCAATTTCTTTTTTCGCCCAGTTGAGGCGCTCATCGCCTTTGCATATTATTCCCTTGCTGTCGCACATGACAAGGTCTTTGAATCCAAAGTCCAATAGGAGCTTGGTTATTGCAGTTCCTGCAGCTCCAGCCCCGTTTACGACAACCCTCATGTCCTTTTCGTTTTTGCCTACTATTTTCAATGCGTTTATTATCCCTGCCAGCACAACAATGGCGGTGCCGTGCTGATCGTCATGAAAAACGGGTATGTCCATGATTTCCTTGAGCTTTCTCTCAATTTCAAAACATCTGGGCGCAGAAATATCCTCCAGGTTTATGCCGCCAAAAACCGGCTCAAGCAGTTCCACCGTCCTTACTATTTCATCAACCTCATTGCTTTTTATGCACACCGGGAAGGCGTCCACACCACCGAATTCCTTGAACAATACGGCCTTTCCCTCCATTACCGGCAAAGCCGCGTCCGCGCCTATGTCACCCAATCCGAGAACTGCCGACCCGTCAGTCACAACGGCAACCATGTTGCCCTTGCTTGTATATGTATAAATTGAATCCGGATTTTCATGTATCTTTCTGCAAGGTTCCGCCACTCCCGGTGTATAAGCCGTTGAAAGGGCGTCCTTGTCCTCAACCTTGACTTTCGAAACTACCGTAATCTTACCCTTGTGCTTTTCGTGCATTTCAATCGCCATTTTGTTGTAGTCCTTCATTTTAATCCTCCCCTTGTCTTTTGTATTTTTCTCTTTCCGTATCGTATATGTTGCCCCCGTATGAATCTATGGCCACTACTGCTGGAAAGCCTTCCACTTTAAGTCTTCTTACGGCTTCGGTACCCAAATCTCCATAAGCTATGACTTCCGCTTCCTTTATCGAATTCGCAATCAGAGCGCCGGCTCCTCCAATGGCGGCAAAATAAACGGCTCCATGCCTCACCATTGAATCTATGACTTTTTTCGAGCGCGTACCCTTTCCTATCATTCCCCTCAGCCCTGTCTCGATAAGCGGAATTGTCAAATCATCCATCCTATAGCTTGTCGTCGGACCCGCCGAACCTATGACCGCCCCTGGCTTTGCCGGAGCCGGGCCAACGTAGTAGATTATTGAATCTTCAAGTTCGAAGGGCATTTCATCACCTTTTCCGAGGGCTTCCACCATCCTTTTGTGCGCTAAGTCCCTGCCCGTATATATAATTCCTGTTATCACGACCATGTCTCCAGCTTTGAGTTCCTTGACCTTGTCATAGGTCAAGGGCATCTCTATTTCCTTTATGGAACGCATAAATTCCTCCTCCTTAAAGTATTCTTTCCTCATGACGCGTAGCGTGGCAATTAATAGCCACCGCCGCCGGAAGGCCTGCAATATGGGTCGGGTATGTTTCCACCTTGACTGCTATAGCGGTAGTTCTTCCGCCAAGACCCTGAGGCCCTATTCCCAAATCGTTTATTTTCAGCAAAAGCCGTTTTTCCATTTCAGCCAAAGAGGAATCAGGATTACAATCATCCACGCTTCTCAAAAGGGCTCTTTTGGCCATCTCCGCCACTTTTTCGAATGTCCCCCCTATTCCCACTCCAACAAAAATTGGAGGGCATGGATTTGGTCCCGCTTCCGAAACCGCCTGAATGACGAAATCCTCGACACCCTTCATTCCGTCCGAGGGTTTAAGCATTTTGATCCTGCTCATGTTTTCACTCCCAAACCCTTTCGGAGCAACTACAATCTTCACCCTGTCCCCCGGCACTATTTTAAGATGAATCACTGCAGGCGTGTTGTCCCCGGTATTATCTCTAAGAAGAGGGTCCCTTACTATCGACTTCCTCAGATAGCCCTCTTGGTATCCTTTCCTTACTCCTTCGTTGACAGCCTCCTTAAAATCTCCTCCAGTCAAAAATACTTCCTGGCCAAGTTCTATAAAAAGTGTCGCCATTCCAGTGTCCTGGCAAATTGGCACTCTGTTTTCCTTTGCCAAATCGGCATTCTTGATTATGTTTTCAAGAATGTCTCTGCCTATTTCAGACTCCTCGGTGTTTTTCGATTCAGAAAGCTTTTTATAAACATCTTCCGGAAGATTGTAATTTGAACTTATGCACATTTCCCTTACTGCATTCTCTATTTCCTTCACATGAAGTTCTCTCATCTGAGCATTCCTTTCGCCGCTCTAAAAAAAACAGAAAAGCGCTTGGGCTTTTCTGTTCAGGCGGCCTTTTTATGTTATAAATATACACTAAAAGCCTATATAATTCAACTTTGGAGCGCTCTATTTATTTTCAAAAATATGCTCGTATTCTCCATATCCTTCCTCTGACAATTTATCCTTTGGGATGAATCTGAGCGATGCCGAATTCATGCAGTACCTGAGTCCTGTAGGCTCGGGCCCGTCTGTAAAGACATGCCCCAGGTGTGAATCAGCATTCCTGCTCCTTATTTCAATCCTTTTTCCAAAAAGCTTTGTGTCGATTTTTTCGACAATGTTGCCTGCTTCCAAAGGCTTGGTGAAGCTTGGCCATCCGGTACCGGACTTGTACTTGTCAGTTGAACTGAAAAGCGGTTCGCCCGATACGATGTCCACATATATGCCGTCCTCTCTGTTGTTCCAATACCTGTTGTTGAACGGCGGCTCGGTTGCCTCGTTTTGAGTGACTCCGTATTCAAGTTCAGTAAGCTCTTTCAGCCTTTTTGTCTTGTCGAATTCAGCATTCCACGTTTTTTCCATGGTGTCTTCCTTCCTTTCTGTCGTCGAAAATACTCCGTTTGATTGTTTTCCGTCCAGATTTGAAACGCAGCATTCGGAATACGCCTCTTTCTTGCTGTAATAGTCCTGATGGTACTCCTCTGCATAGTAGAATGTTTCCAATGGCAGCACCTTAACCGCAATCGGCTCCTCGAATCGTTCCGACAGCTCCAGTGTCTCCAATGCGAATTCAGCAAGATCCTTTTCTTCTTCGCTTGCATAAAATATCGCAGGGGCGTATTGCTGGCCCATATCCGGAAACTGCCCTCCCCCGCTTGTTGGATTTATAGACTGCAGATAGGCGTCCAAAAGCATGGAATAACTTATTTCATCCGAATCGTAGAAAACTTCGACAGCCTCGTAATGACCGGTTTTGCCTGACGAAACCTCCTTGTATGTGGGGTTCTCGGTGTCACCGCCGGTATAACCCGAAGCAGCCTCTGCAACGCCTTCGAGCCCTTCAAACATTGATTCAATGCGCCAAAAGCACCCTCCTGCAAAAACCGCCTTGTCGTATTCTTCGAAGCCACTGAAATCCGGAAATTCATCCTCTTGCTCCGGCGCCCCCTTCCTTGCCCCTATCGATATCAGTGCAACTACTATTATGATCAAGGCCATTCCCGGTATAATCAATCGTTTCATTGTCATCACATCCTTATATTTGTATATACCCACAATCTTCGATTTATACCCCCTGCGAGTATAAAAACGTTCAGAAAGAGGCGCCCAATAGACAGGCGCCTCTTTTCCTAATCCGTTCCCGATTTTTTAAAGGAGAAAACTGAAAGCGAGTATCTTCACTTCCTGCTTTCAGTTTAACCCATGCGTCACAACAAGTCTTGAACAAAGGGTTACATAATAATTAAGAATTTGTAATTATTAATACAAGACCGTTTCCTCGAATCTCTTTACTGTTTCAAAATAATAGTCCGATTCTTTTTTCATGAAATTATGGATTTGAGGAATCTCATATGCCCATCCTGCCGCAGCAAAGTCAACCCCTGCTTTCCTTGCCATCTGGAGTCCCGGCTTCAAATCATCAACCATCAGAAGCTGTGACGGCTTAAGACTGAAGGCTTTCATTATTTCATCAAGCGGATAGGGATTGGGTTTCCTCTTTTTCGGATTGCTGTCCCATCCGAAAACCATATCCGGGTCGGGCGCTCCATTAAAACTGTAATCCCTCAAAATGCGCTCTTTTTCAGAATGGGAAACGACAGTCAATATGCCCCCCGCCTCCTTGAATTTCCAAAGCATTTCTATAAATCCCTCGAAAAAATCCGGTATTGTCTTTTCCGTGTGCTTTCTCCATATTCCGTATTGTGTCTGTATCTCATCTTCACTCATCTTGAGTATGTCGGTGCAGAAGGGTCCGAAACCGGGTTCAAAGCACGCGAGTATAAACCCCTCCAAAGTATGAAGCGGCATATCCTTTCTGAGTATCCCCATGGTTTCGACGAAAGAAGGATAATGTACCTGGGGCGTGCTGTCTACTGCCGTATCGTCGTGGTCAAGCACAAGGCATTTATAACGCATTTGATCACCTTTCCCGTAAATTGATATTTTTTGCAATTCCGAGTGCGCTACATTCTTTCCATGCGTTCGTAAAGCTTATCTATTTCCGAATCCGGAGTCATCAAGTCGAGAATCCACGCCATAATCATTATGCACGGAATATTTACAAGAAGCCTTGTGAGCGCGAACGGCGCTCCCATTGATGATATTTCAAAAAGAAGCATTGGTATCTTTGTGGTCGACCATGCCCCTATGAAAATCATTATGTTTGAGAATTTGACACCTTTTTTCATGAATACGGCGGCTACCGGAAATGCACCGTAAAGGGGACCGACTGTCGCAGACCCGAAAAAGAAAGCCAGCAGAACTCCTTTTGCCCCTGATTCTTTCCCCATAAGCTTCATCATTGTCTCCCTTGAAATCCAAACATCAAGAAGCCCAAGCAGTATGAAGATGGGAGGTATTATCGACAGCATTTCTGTCAATGCAAATCCTGATATTTTTATGGCTTCGAGACCTTTTCCCGCATCCCACGCAAACAAGAGTCCCAAAAGAATTCCCGCGATAAGGGCGCCCTTGAATTTCTTGATCAGAACCATAGGCCGCCCACCACCTTTCCGATTACATAAGCCACTATGAACGAAAAAATAAACCCCATCAAATTCCGTATAAGCGTAAGGCGCTTGCCGAAATATTCAGCTTCCATGGGAGCGGTAACCATCCCCACCATCATGAGCGAAGATATGAAAGCCCCTATCTGCATGTATCCTGCCCCATTGTCGATAAGGACCGAAGCTGTTGGAAAAGCTATGAATCCCGGAATAAGAGTTATCGCGCCGACTACCGCAGACAAGACCACTCCAATCCACCCTGATTCATCACCTATTATCCTGCTTATAAAATCGGCGTCGAAAACTGCGAGAAGCACTCCTACCAATATCAATATCCCAAGCAAAGCGGGGAATATCTTGCTGAAGGACTTCCACGCCTTATTCAAGGCTTTTTTTGTTTTTTCCCTGCTTTTACGAAAAGACAGAGCCAAAAGCAATGCAGACACTCCATATAAATAAATGATTCTCATATGATCCTCCGAAACGTTTCTTACATAATAATATAAAAAAAGCGAAACCGCCATCGATTCCGCTTATTTTGATTTCTATTTTCTTACTCTCGCAACAATCCCGCCGTTGGCAGAAAGCAATTCGGCTGTATTTATTTTTACAAGGGAATTCGGGGAACCCCCTCCGGTATATACAAATTCCTTCTCCATAACTCTTTCATCCACCACGAAAACAGCCTGGTATCCGAATGAAGGCACCCCGCCAACAGGGTATCCCGTTTTTTGCAAAATATTTTCAGGCAGCGCCGTCTTAGGCCTTTCAATCCCCAAAGCTTTTGCAACCCTTTTTGATCCAACCCTGTCTTTACCTTTCACTATAGCAACAATTATGTTGCCTTCGGAATCGGACATGCAGATATTTTTAACGAAATCTTCGGGACTTGCACCTGCCGTCTCCGCAGCTTCCTCGACGCTGTGGCAGGATTTTTGAAACACCAGATGCTCGCAGTCAACATTGTTTTCATCTATATGCATCTTGAGCTTTTTCTCATATTCATTCATTTCTCTGCTCCCCTTATGACATTCTTGATTATTCCGCCTCCCAAAACTTCTCCGTCCCTGTAGAACACTGCCCATTGGCCTGGAGCCGGCGCCCTTTCGGGCTTGTCGAAAACCACCCTCGCCTCTTTCCCTTTTGCCGGGAATATGCTTGCCTGGAGAAACCATCCCCATTGGCAAACCCTTACCTCTGCCTTTATTGGCAAGAGCAGTTCGTCAAACGGTATGAAATTTACTTTGCCCACATGTATTTCGCTTGCATAGGTTTCGAAATCGTCGCCCACCACTACGCGATTTTTTCGGGAATCGATCGAAACAACATAGTAACGGCGGTCGAATGTATGGCCTAGCCCTTTCCTTTGACCGATCGTGTAACGCGATATGCCTTTATGCGTTCCAAGCACATTTCCGTCCGAATCAACAAATTCTCCCGGAATTGCCGCGTTTGGAAAGCTCGCCTCAACAAAATCAATGTATCTTTTGCCGGGCACAAAACAAATATCCTTGCTTTCCCTTTTGCAGGCAGAATAAATGCCCATCTCCAAAGCAGTTTCCCTTACCTGTTCTTTTGACAAGACATCCCCAAGCGGAAGCAAGAGATGCGAAAGCTGGCCTTGCCCCAAACCGTTCAACAGATATGACTGGTCTTTGTTTTCAGCCTTTGCGCGGTAAAGCCTGTACCTGCCCGATTCCTCGTCGAATTCGACTGACGCGTAATGTCCGGTAGCCAAATAATATGCACCGATTTCCATCGCGTATTCCAATAGTTTGCCGTATTTAATCTGCCTGTTGCATTCCATGCACGGGTTTGGAGTCATGCCCTCCGAATAAGCCTTGGCAAAAGGGCTCTTGACCACCCAATCGAAAACCGGCCTGAAATCCGCCACGTGGTGCGGAATTCCCAGGCTTTCCGCCGCCTTGCGCGCCTGAAAAATTTCCTTTTGGGGCCTTGGCAAGCCGTCATCGCCTATTTCATCATAAAGATGCATTGTGACCCCGACAACCTCGTAGCCTATTCTTTTTAATAAAAAAGCCGTCACTGAGCTGTCAATACCTCCGCTCATGGCAACGGCCACTTTGTTTTGATTTAGCGTCATATGGATTATTCCTCTTGATCTTTTTTACAATCATATCATCAAAGTAGGGCTTTGTTAAGCATATCCCTCAATGCAAGGGCTTCTTCTCTAGTAAGGGTTATTCCCTTTCCCATTTTTTCATGAGCGGGATCCCAATCCCTTATATCGTATTTTGGGTTTCTGTCATTCCAGCTTACCAGATTCAATTCCTTCTTCCACCCGCTTGCCGACTCCGATAAAACACCTATTTCTTCTGTGATTTCAAACTTCAACGCCATAAAAACCTCCCATATCTTTTACAAGGCACATGAATCTTCTCTTTTCAATACAATAACCAATCAAATTCATTATCCTATTCTCCCATTGCAACCTCGATGCCCTTCGGATCGAAACCCTCGATTATACTGTTGCCGATTACAAACGTCGGAAAACCGCTTACATACATGTCCCGCAATTCCTGACGGACCGCTTTGTCGGTTCTGACATCCCTTTCCACAAATCTGTATCCTTTTTCTTCAAGAAACTTCTTCGCCTCTTTGCAACGGGGGCAAACATCGCTTGAGTACATTGTTATAGTTTTCATATAAGCTCCTTTCGCAGCCTAAGCCGCAATCAAATTGAAAATCGTATAAAAACATCTCGCCATATGTTATGATACCCTTGAATTTTCCATTCACTCAAAGATGCAGGCATCTCATATCCCCACAACTGGACTTAGGTTTAGCCGTATTTCTTTTTCACGTGATTGTTTCGAATTTTTTGCCGCATTTGGGACATTCTATGCGTATTTTGCCTTTACTCTTTGGAATCCTGCTCCTTTGACCGCAATGCGGACACTTTTGAACCATATAGTCCAAAGCTGCTTCTATCCGCCTCGCATCAAAACCCTCAATTATTTCATTCCCGATAATGAAGGCCGGTACTCCTCGTATGTACATGTCCCTCAGTTCCTCTTGCGCTTTCATGTCCTTCTGAACATCTTTTTCTATATATTTGTAGCCTTTTTCTCCAAGAAACTTCTTGGCTGCGCGGCAATGGGGTCACATGGCGCTTGTATACATAGTAATTGTCTTCATCATAATCCTTTCCCGGCAATGCCGTCAATAATTAAGAAATTTTTCCATGATTTTCCTTGCGTCCGGATCTTCTTCACCCAGTTTTTCCAGTACGTCCGAATAGCCGTTTACGTCCGCGTATTTCAAGTAATTATTCACAAACCTAATTGTCCTTTCCATGTCGGTTTCTTGCATGCACTTCAGGCTCAAAACAAACCTCTCAGGGTCCTTTAAGAACAATTCTCCTAATATGGCCTCATAGTATTCCGCATAGGCGCCATCGAGACCATCGACCAATAATATGTAGGGAAGCCGCTGCAGTTTCTTTTCATCATCAAGCTCGTAGAGCCAGTCCAGTAAATCAATAACAGGCTCTTGACCCAAAACCGAAAATTCCGCCCAGTCGACAAACTGCAATTGATGCAAAGCTTCTATCTCTTCGGCAGATGTCATTACTCCGTTGATTTTTCCATAAATAAAACTTTCCACATCATCCATTTCAACAGCCGTCGAAGGATCTCCGTCGGGTTCCGAAACCCAGCTTAGACAAAATTCGCCTTCATGTTTTTCCCCTTGGGCAAAAATCCGATATGAGCCGGCTTCTGGCACTTGCAGTATGGATCTGTTTTCTATTTCAGCAATCCTGCTTCCTTTCCCGTCTTCGAGTCCGAACGACAAATTCCCGCAGGATGTCTTTTCATCCAGGCAAAATCTTATTATTTCGCCTTTTCCAAGTTCAAGCTCCTTGTAAAAATATCCCGAGAAAGATTTATACTCTCCATCCATGAAGTCGTTGTAAATGTTTATGCTCCCGCTTCTAATCGCATAGCTGCCCCCGTTGCACCCTATCAAAAGGACGGCTGCGAGAAAAATCAAAATCATGCAACAATTTGTTTTACTAAACTTCACGGTCATCACTCCTTTAGCGACTCGGCGTTTAAATCTCTCTCGGATTTTGTTTCAATCAACCTTTTCTGTCTGCATATTTTTAAACTTCAGAAATGCATTCAACAGGACATGCGTCCGAGCATGCTCCGCAGCTTATGCAAGCGTCCTCGTCAATCAAACGCTTGCCGTCCTCGACCTCGCTTATGCAGCTAACGGGACAAACGTCTTCGCAGGCGCCGCACGCTATGCAGTTTTCTTTGTCGATTCTATATGCCATTTCCATCCCTCCTTTGAAAATAAATGCGTTGCAAAAATCCAACAATTAATTTTTATACTTCTACAAAATTTTTGCCAACCCTTTTTTTCTTGACAAATAACCCCATGGTTTGCCATTTAATTACATAATCTTGATGTTTTATGCACAAAATTGCATTCGCCAAATGAAGGGACCACTATTTTTTACCAAAAGTATCAATTACGCAGTTTGCCCCGTCCCATGTACTGTATGTCGTAGCTGCAGCCGAAGCTACTGTAAAAAAGCTTCTGGTACCTTTT
>Ga0209942_1000012_pt1 | contig 138270 bp, 111 predicted proteins | sample SalPonR1_A_D2_MG_FD_185695 | JGI IMG/M metagenome (GOLD analysis project Ga0209942, IMG submission 185695) | Salt pond soil microbial communities from South San Francisco under conditions of wetland restoration - Salt Pond MetaG R1_A_D2_MG... ...
TCGCAGGCAGTGGCAGCCGAAGTTCAACGTCGATCTCAACACCAAGAGCAATGCGGTGGACGAGGAGGGCAATTTCGAGGTCGTCCTGACCATTACGGTGACCGCAAAGATCGAGGAAGAGACCATTTTCCTGGTGGAAGTGCAGCAGGCCGGCATTTTCCTGATCACGGGCTTTGAGGGTGAAAACCTGCGCCGTCTGCTGGGCACCGCGGCGCCGAACGTGCTGTTCCCTTACGCCCGTGAAAACATTGACGCGCTGGTCGTGAAGGGTGGCTTCCCGGCCATCATGCTGTCGCCGGTGAACTTCGATGCCCTGTATCAGCAGGCGGTGGCGCAGACGGAAAGTCGTGCCCAGCAGGCGGCCGAGAATGGCGGCGAGCCCGCCACGCACTGAGTCGCGTCAGGGCAGCAGCCCCGGAAAACCCAGCTGTCGCAGTGCTTCATAGGTAACCAGGGCTGCGGCATTGCTCAGGTTGAGACTGCGGCTGTCTGTCTGCATGGGAATACGCAGGCAGTGCGTGTCGCCCAGTTGCTTCAGCAGCGTATCTGGCAGGCCCCGGGTTTCGGGGCCGAACAGCAGTGCGTCCCCGGGTTCATAGCAGACATCGCTGTAGCGGCGCTGTGCCCGCGTGGTCAGTGCGAACAGCCTGCCGGGGTTGGCGCTGTCGACAAAGGCGTCAAAACTGGCGTGGGTCTGCAGCAATGCAAACTCCCGGTAGTCCAGGCCTGCGCGGCGCAGTTTTCTGTCATCCAGCTCGAAACCCAGCGGTTCAATGAGGTGCAGGGAACACCCGGTGTTGGCGCACAGACGGATGATGTTGCCGGTGTTCGGTGGGATTTCCGGCTCGTAGAGGGCGATATGCAGCATGGCGGCATTGTGCCCGTGGCCGTCGGTTCTGGCTACATATCCAGCTCCTTCATCTTTCGCGTCAGCGTATTGCGCCCCCAGCCGAGCAGCTCGGCGGCGTCACGCTTGCGACCCTGGGTGTGTTCCAGCGCCACGTCGATCATGGCGCGCTCGAACGCTGGAACGGCACCGCGCAGGATATGCTGTTTGCCCTGGATCAGTTCGTTGCGCGCCCACTCGGTCAGCAGTTCCCGCCAGTCGCCGTGCTGGTCCGCGTCGGCCGCGGGGCTTCGTCTACCAAGCTCTGGTGGCAGATCGCTGAGGTGGATTTCCCGGCCCGACGCCATGACGGTAATCCAGCGGCAGGTATTCTCAAGCTGGCGCACATTGCCTGGCCACTCGAGTGACGTCAGGAATCGTTCCGTTTCCGGAAGTAGCACCTTGGTGTCACCGCCGAGCTCATTGGCCGCCTTGCGGAAAAAGAACGCCATCAATCGCGGGATGTCCGTGCGCCGCTCCGACAGCCTCGGAATGTGGATGCGTATGACGTTGAGGCGATGAAACAGATCCTCGCGAAAGTCGCCGCGGGCGACGCGCTCCTCAAGATCCTGATGCGTTGCCGCAATGATGCGGACGTCGACGCGAGTCGGCGTATGGCCACCCACACGATAGAACTCGCCGTCTGCCAGAACGCGCAGCAGCCGCGTCTGTGTTTCTGCCGGCATGTCGCCAATCTCGTCGAGAAACAGTGTGCCGCTATTGGCCTGCTCGAAGCGGCCTTCGCGCCGGGAGTTGGCGCCGGTAAAGGCGCCCTTCTCATGACCGAACAGCTCTGACTCCATGAGATCCCGGGGAATGGCCGCCATGTTCAGTGCAATGAAGGGATTCCCCGTCCGTGGACTGTGACGGTGCAGGGCACGTGCCACGAGCTCCTTGCCCGTGCCCGATTCGCCATTGATCAACACGGTAATATTGCTGTGGGCCAGTCGACCGATTGCGCGGAATACCTCCTGCATGGCCGGAGCCTCGCCGATGATTTCCGCATCCGGCTCATCCAGGGCCTGGACTGCACTGTCGGGCAGCTGCTCCCTGGCATGCGATAGCGCCCGCTCGGTTATTGCCACGACCTCGTCAATGTCGAACGGCTTCGGCAGGTATTCAAAGGCCCCCTGCTGGTAGGACGCTACCGCGCTGTCAAGGTCCGAATGTGCCGTGGTGATGATGACCGGCAGCTTCGGGTGGCTCCCGCTGAGCTTTTCAAGCAGCGCCAGGCCGTCCGTTCCGGGCATGCGGATATCGCTGATGACCGCGTCGGGCTGGGCGTCGCGCAGACGTCTGAGCAGCTTGTCGGCGCTGGAGAATGTCTCGCTGTTCATGCCGGCCTGGCTCAGTGCCCGCTCCAGAACCCAGCGTATGGACTGGTCGTCGTCGACCACCCAGACTGTTGCGGATTTATGCATGCGTCGCGTCCATGGGCAAGTATAGGGAAAATCGCGTGTTTCCGGGCTCGCTGGCGCAGTTGAGCAGGCCGCCGTGGCGGTTGACGATAGACTGCGAAATTGACAGGCCGAGGCCGGAACCGTTGGCGCGGCCGCTGACCATCGGTACGAACAGCGAGGGTTTGAGCGCATCCGGCACGCCCGGTCCGTTATCGATGATATCGACCCGGCACACAAGGCGGTGGCGTTTGTTGCCGATGGTGAACTGGCGCTGTGAGCGGCTCACCACGCGCAGGCGCGCATCGGCCTGTTCACTGAGAACTTCCAGGGCGTTGCGCATGATGTTCAGTACGGCCTGGATCAGCTGGGGCCGGTCGCCCTGGATGTCCGGTAGGCTGGGATCATAATCCTTGTCCAGCTGCAGGTGGCCCCCCGCTTCGACGCGTATCAGCTGGCACACGTGTTCGAGAATCTCGTGAATATTGAGTTGCTCGAAGGTGGGTCGGGTATTCGGGCCCAGAAGTCGGTCGACCAGGTCGCGCAGCCGGTCCGCTTCACGGATGATGATTTCGGTGTATTCGTGCAGTTCGCCCGCCGGAAGCTCGCGCGCGAGAAGCTGTGCCGCTCCCCGCACGCCCCCGAGGGGGTTTTTTATCTCATGCGCCAGTCCGCGGATGACGGATCGCGTGGCCTCCTGCGCGCTTAACAGGCTTTCTTCGCGGCTGATGCGCAGGAGGCGGTCGATGGCCTGCAGTTCGGCGAGAACGGCCAGGGGGCCCCCGTCCTGAAGAGGCGTCACCACCAGATCGACCTGTTTCTCGATGCCGTTGTGCAGACGCAGCGTCAGTCCGCGTCTGACGATCGCGTGCCTGTCCCGCCGCGCCTGTTGCAGGGTCTCGATCCATGCCAGCGGCATTGCGATCAGCGAGTCCGCGTTTAGCCCTGCAACGCGTGCGCTCGATATCTCCAGCATTGCCTCTGCTGCAGGGTTGAGGAATCGGACGCACAAATCCTTATCGAGACCGACAATCCCGGTGCTGATGTTCTCCAGTAGTTCCTGCTGCAGCATAGTGGCTCGTGTGGTGGCGACGATAATCCCGAGACGTCACGGTTGATGAATGCAAAGCAAGAATAGCGCCAGAACGATACACGGCCGCCTCTCAGTCCCTGCGCTGGCTTTGCGAAGGCGCCAGTGCGTGGCTCTGACGTCACGCAATGCACCAGTATGGTGCGTTGCGATGCCCGGGTAAAGCCCGTGGCAGGGCATTCCGGGTTCAGCGCCGCCGGGGCTGGTTTACCGAGGGGCGAAGAACGTAGATGCGGACGCTCTCCGAGCGAGCCAGGCTATTCCCATCGCGGTCAAGTCGCTCCACCGCAAGGTCGTGTGGTCCGCGCATGAGACCCTGCAGGGCCCAGGTCATGCTGTTCCGGGGCTCGCCGAAGGCTTCTCCATCGAGGTAAAGCTGCACCTGTTCAAGGCGTCTCAGGGGCGGCGTGGCCTGTGCGGTGACCGTGACGTTGCCGGGGCCCATGGCAATCGTGGTTTCGTCGTCGGGCGATGCGATGCGAATGTCGAACTCTGCCTGCTCCGGCGGTTCGGACGATGCTGATTCTCTTTCCGGCGCTGCAGACGTGTCGATGGCCGGGGTGGTATTCAGCTCGCGCAGCTCGACCTTCTCGGCGCTCTCTCCCGGTGCCGGCGGCTGGTCGCTGAACGTGACGTTACCCTCGGCATCCACATGCTTGTAGATCTGCGTTGCGTTGGCGAGAGCCGAAGCGGCCAGCAACAGCAGGGCGGTTGATGCGATGTGGCGGAGCAGTCGGGTGGCCATGGCGTTTCTCACAATGTCGGGTCACAGCTACAACACTAGCGCAAAAAAGGTCCGCGCAAAAAAAACCCGCCGTTCGGCGGGTTTTTTTCGTGATGCGGGGCTCTATACCGAGTAATACAGGTCGAACTCCACCGGGTGGGTCGTCATGCGCAGACGCTCGACTTCTTCTTCTTTCAGTTCGATGTAGGCATCGATCATGTCATCCGTGAAGACGCCACCCCGCGTCAGGAACTCGCGATCCGAATCCAGTGCCGCCAGCGCCATGTCGAAGCTTGAGGCGACAGTGGGGATGGCCTTGCCTTCCTCCGGCGGCAGGTCGTATAGATCCTTGTCCGCGGCGTCCCCGGGGTGGATCTTGTTCTGGATGCCGTCAAGGCCGGCCATCAGCAGGGCGGCAAAGGCGAGGTAGGGATTGGCCGTCGGGTCCGGGAAACGCACTTCCACGCGCTTGCCCTTCGGGCTGGGCTCGTAGGGTATGCGAATGGATGCGGAGCGATTGCGCGCGGAATAGGCGAGCATGACCGGCGCCTCGAATCCGGGTACCAGACGCTTGTAGGAGTTGGTTGACGCATTGGTGAACGCGTTCAGGGCGCGGGCGTGCTTGATCACGCCGCCGATGTAGTAAAGCGCCGTCTCGGAAAGGCCGGCGTAGCCGTCGCCGGCAAAGATGTTCTCACCGTCCTTGGAGATGGACTGGTGCACGTGCATGCCTGAGCCGTTGTCACCGACCAGCGGCTTGGGCATGAAAGTGGCTGTCTTGCCGTAGGCGTGGGCCACGTTGTGCACGCAGTACTTGAGAATCTGTACTTCGTCTGCTTTTTTGATCAGCGTATTGAACTTGACGCCGATCTCACACTGCCCGGCGGTGCCTACCTCATGGTGGTGAACCTCGATAGGGAGACCCATTTCGGACATGGCGCCACACATTGCCGCGCGGATATCATGCAGCGAATCCACCGGCGGTACCGGGAAATAGCCGCCCTTGACCCGCGGACGATGGCCGATGTTGCCCTCGTCGAAGGTGTGATTGGAGGTCCACGCCGCTTCCTCGGAGTGAATCTTGTACATGGAGCCGCTCATGTCCGAGTGCCATTTAACGTCGTCGAACACGAAGAATTCTGGCTCCGGACCAAAGAAGGCGGTATCGCCAATGCCTGTGGACACGAGGTATTCCTCTGCGCGACGCGCCACGGAGCGCGGGTCGCGATCGTAGCCCTGCAGGGTGGTGGGCTCGACAATGTCGCAGCGAAGAATAATGGTGGGGTCGTCAGTGAACGGATCGACCACGCTCGTGCTGTCATCCGGCATCAGGATCATGTCGGACTCGTTGATGCCTTTCCAGCCGTTGATGGAAGAGCCATCGAACATCTTGCCTTCGTCAAAGAAGTCCTCGTCAACCTCGCTGGCGGGAATCGTGACGTGCTGTTCCTTGCCGCGGCTGTCGGTGAAGCGCAGGTCCACCCAGCTGATTTCGTGTTCCTTTATCAGGTCCAGAGTCTTCTCGGACATCATCGATCCTCCGTCATGGTATGTGGCCGGCCCTGCGGGCTACGGCAGTATGGCTTCAAAGCAAGAGGTGTGCCAAAAGAGTGCCTCTCGCAAGCGCATGATAGCATTCTGATTTTTCAGCGACTGCCGCTCTCTGAACCGGCGCTCGCACCACAATATAGCACTAATACACCATTATGGTGCGGCTGCACTGCGCGCTAAACCCTTTTGCACTAGATCGATACAGCACTGCACATGAGAAAAAGTCCTCGCGGGACCCGGGTTTCAGGTATACTCCGCGCCCATTTTGCTCGCGAACGGCTCCTGGAGTGCCCCCGTGATAGATAACCTTCGCAACATCGCCATCATCGCCCACGTCGATCACGGCAAGACCACCCTGGTAGACTGCCTGCTACACCAGTCGGGCACGCTCGACCGCCGCAATGTTGGCTCCGAGCGTATCATGGACTCCAACGACCAGGAAAAAGAGCGCGGTATCACCATTCTCGCCAAGAATACGGCGCTGCGTTATGGCGATTATCGCATCAATATTGTCGACACTCCCGGACACGCCGACTTCGGTGGCGAGGTGGAGCGCGTCATGTCGATGGTGGATTCGGTGCTGCTGCTGGTGGATGCGGTTGATGGTCCCATGCCGCAGACCCGCTTTGTCACGTCAAAGGCCTTCGAGCAGGGCCTGCGGCCGATTGTGGTGGTGAACAAGGTCGATCGCCCCGGCGCGCGCCCCGACTGGGCCGTCGATCAGGTTTTCGATCTCTTCGATGCGCTCGGGGCGACCGAGGAGCAGCTGGACTTCCCGGTGATCTATGCCGCGGCAATCGAGGGGATTGCAGGTCTGGATCATGCCGACATGGCCACTGACATGAAGCCCCTGTTCGAGGCAATTATCGAGCATGTACCGTCGCCGGCGGTGAATTCAGACGGACCGCTGCAAATGCAGGTTAGTGCGCTGGACTACAACAGTTACGTGGGCGTTATCGGTGTCGGGCGCATCACCCGCGGCCGGCTGACGCCGAATACCCAGGTGGCGGTTCTCAGCCGCGAGGGTGACAAGCGCAATGGCCGCGTGCTGCAGGTCATGGGTTACCACGGTCTGGACCGCGTGGATGTGCCAGCTGCGGAAGCGGGCGACATTGTCTGCGTTACCGGCATAGAGGGCCTGAATATTTCCGACACGCTGTGCGATCCGGCCGCGCCGGAGGCCCTGCCGCCGCTGAGCGTGGACGAACCCACCGTCAGCATGACATTTCAGGTGAATGATTCCCCGTTCGCCGGTAAAGAGGGCAAGTACGTCACCTCGCGCAATATTGCCGAGCGGCTGCAGCGCGAGCTCATTCACAATGTTGCCCTGCGCGTCGAGCCCGGCGACAGTCCGGACAAATTCAAGGTCTCCGGGCGCGGCGAGCTGCACCTGTCGGTGCTGATTGAGACCATGCGCCGCGAGGGTTTCGAGCTCGGTGTGTCGCGGCCGGAGGTAATACAGCGCGAGATCGACGGCGTGCTGCAAGAGCCTTTCGAGCAGCTGGTCATCGATGTCGAGGAACAGCATCAGGGTTCCATTATGGAGGAGCTGGGCCAGCGGCGCGCCGAACTTGGCAACATGGTCCCTGACGGCAAAGGCCGGGTGCGACTGGAGTTCGTCATCCCCGCCCGCGGCCTGATTGGCTTCCGCTCCCAGTTTCTGACAATGACGTCTGGCAGTGGCACTATGAATCATATTTTCGACCACTACGGCCCGGTCAAGGGCGGCGACATGAGCCACCGCGTCAATGGTGTTCTGGTGTCAATGGTCAAGGGCAAGACGCTGGCCTACGGGCTGTTCAATCTGCAGGATCGCGGCCGTCTGTTCGTGCTGCCGAACGTGGATGTCTACGAGGGCCAGATCATCGGCCTGCACAGCCGCGGCAACGATCTTGTGGTCAACCCCACCAAAGCCAAGCAGCTCACCAACGTGCGCGCCTCCGGCACCGACGAGGCCCTGACCCTGACGCCGCCGGTGCAGCACACGCTGGAACAGGCGCTGGAGTTCATCGAGGAAGACGAGCTGGTGGAGGTCACACCGTTGAGTATTCGCCTGCGCAAGAAGCTGCTGCTGGAGCACGAGAGAAAGCGCGCGTCCCGCAGCTGAGTCGTTAGCTTGGGCGCCTGCCAGGGGCGCACTTGAAGAAGATTGCCTTCATCCGTACGGTAGCGGAGTGGCCCGTGTTTTGTGGCGGGCACGCAACGCTGACAGGACGCGAGGATGGCTGGCGGGGAAGCAGGCGAAACAGACAAGCCACTTGTACTGATCACCGGCGCGGCCGGCGGTATCGGCACCGCGCTGACGCAGTCGCTGCAACCCGACTATCGGGTAATCGGTCTGGACATGGTGCCCGCGAAGGCAGCGGATGCCTCTTTTGAGTTCGACCTGACCTCGGCAGAGTCGGTACAGCTGGCGCTGCAGAAAGTTGCCGATGAGCAGGGCAAGCAGCTGGCTGCCGTGGTTCATCTCGCCGCTTACTTTGACTTCTCCGGAGAGGAGTCGCCGATGTACCAGGCCGTCAACCTGGACGGCACCCGTCACCTGCTCAGGGCGCTGCGCGACTTCGAGGTAGCGCGGTTCATCTACTCCAGTACCATGCTGGTTCACCAGCCGGGCGTACCGGGGCAGAAAATCACCGAGAACACGCCCATCGGCCCCCGCTGGATCTATCCACGCTCCAAGGCGCAGACTGAGGACATCATCCGGGAAGAGGCGGGTGCAATGCCCTACACCCTGCTGCGCCTGGCGGGGGTATATGACGAACATAGCTGTGTGCCCACCCTGTCGCACCAGATCGCCCGCATCTACGAACGCAGCCTGAAAAGCCATCTATATGCGGGCGATACCGGCGTCGGTCAGGCCTTCCTGCACAAGCGGGATATGCTGGAGGCGTTCCGCCGCACGATCGACCGGCGTGATGAGCTGCCGCAGAAAGGTGCGATCCTGATCGGCGAGGAGCACTGCGACAGTTACGAGGCCATCCAGAATCGCCTGGGTGCGCTGCTGCACGGCGAGGAGGAATGGAAGACCGTCAGCGTTCCGGCACCGGCGGCCAAGGTCGGCGCCTGGGCCGAAGCCGGGGCGGAGCCGGTCGTTCCGGATGACTTCGACAAGGGCGAGAAACCCTTCATCCGTCCATTCATGATCGACCTCGCCAACGACCACTACGACCTGGACACCAGCCGCGCTGGGGAGCTGCTGGGTTGGCGACCTCGCCACCGGCTTTTCGACGGCCTGGCGGCACTGGTGGACAACCTGAAAAAGGACCCCAGGGGCTGGTATGAAGCCAATGGCATCACGCCGCCGGACTGGATGGCAAAGGCCGATGAGCTGGGTCGCAGCCCGGATCGCCTGCTGGCGCAGCACAACGAGGGCTATCGGCGGCAACACGGTCAGTCCCAGTGGGCGCATTTCTTCAATATGGCGGTGGGCGCCTGGTTGATCACATCGCCGCCGGCGCTCGGTTACGGCGGAACGTGGCTGGCCTCCAGTGACGTCTTTTCAGGTCTGGCTCTGCTGGTGTTTGCCGGCATCTCCCTGTCCTGGCGTAACGGCTGGGCACGCTGGCTGTGCGCGCTGACAGGTGTGTGGCTGATGTTTGCGCCGCTGCTGTTCTGGACTGAAAGCGCGGCGGGTTATCTCAACGGGACTATTACCGGCCTCCTGGCCATCGGCCTTGCGGTGCTGGTGAGGCCGGCTCCGGGCGTGTCGCCGGTAGCAGTCACCAGCGGGCCGACAACGCCGCCCGGCTGGGACAATAATCCCTCCAGTTGGTACCAGCGCTTTCCGATCATACTGCTGGCGCTGGTGGGTTTCTTCATATCGCGCTATCTGGCCGCTTACCAGCTCGGTCATATTGATGGCGTCTGGGAGCCCTTCTTTGCCGGTACCGGGGTCGAGGGCAAGAACGCCACCGAGGAGATCATTAGCTCAGAGCTGTCCGAGGCCTGGCCGGTGCCTGACGCCGGCCTCGGGGGCATTGTCTATGCCCTGGAGGTCATGCTGGGCCTGCTCGGAGGTACCCGTCGCTGGCGCACCATGCCCTGGGTCGTGGCGTCTTTCGGTATTCTGATCATTCCTCTGGGGGCGGTGTCCATTACCTTCATCATCATCCAGCCGATTCTGATCGGCACCTGGTGTACGCTGTGTCTGGCTGGCGCCGGCGCCATGCTGCTGCAGATTGCGTATGCCTTCAACGAGCTGGTGGCCACCGCCGGATTCCTGCTGCGCCGTCGCCGGGCCGGCGCAGCGGTACTGAAAATATTCTTTACCGGCGACACCGACGAAGGCCCGAGTGAACCTGAGGATTATACCTTTCAGCAATGCGGCCCCCGGCGCCTGCTGCGCGAGGCCTTCACTACCGGTGTCAATCTGCCCTGGAACCTGGCGCTGTGTGTTCTGATCGGTGCCTGGCTGATGTTCACCCGGGTGACTCTGGGCGCCGAGGGCGGCATGGCGGACTGGAACCACTTTGTGGGCGCTATGATCATTGCGATCGCCGTGGTTGCCATGGCGGGTGCCGCCCGATGCCTGCGCTGGCTGCTGCTTCCTCTTGCGCTCGTTCTGCTCGTCGCGCCCTGGGTTTACGGTGTGGCGATTCCCTCCCTGGTCGCCAGCCTGGTATGTGCCATCGGACTGGCTGCGTTGACTCTGCGCCGCGGGCCCGTTCCGGGCCAGTACGGTGAATGGAGTCGGGTGCTGAAATGACAGGCCGATTTCCTCCTGCTGCTGTAATTTGAAAGTAGCCTGCACGTGTACTAGTGTTAAAAAGTAAGAGGTTGGTATCGCCGATGTGCTGCGAGTGACCGACAATCAGACCGCCGCATCCGTCGGCATCTTTGCCTGGCACTCGCCCAGGCGCCTCTCATAAAGCCCCACGCAAACCGGTTTCTGTAGAAGTGGCGACAGCGCAACCGCGACTGCGCCCCGACAGGTGTCTCAGCGCTCTTTCAGAAAACGGTCAGTCAGGAAAAGGAGGTCGACATGAAAGTACAGCAAGCCATGACCGGGAATGTGAAGTACATACCGATGGATACCACGTTGACGCAGGCCTCGCAGATGATGCGTGATCAGGACTGCGGTTTCCTGCCCATTGGCAATGACAGTGATGAACGATTGCTCGGAGTCGTGACGGACAGGGATATCGTGATCCGCGGCATTGCCGAAGGACAGGACCCCAACAGCGCCACCGTCGATAGCATGAAGACCGACAAGGTGCTGTATTGCTTCCGCGACGACGATCTGCAGGATGTCGCCAAAAACATGAAGACGCAGCAGGTCTATCGACTGGTTGTACTGGATGACCCCCAGAGCAAGCAGCTATGCGGCGTAATCAGTCTGGGCGACATCGCCAGAGAAGGAATGGACCAGCTAACCGGTGAAGCAGCGACCGGGATCGCGTCTTAAGAGGGCGCAGCTTTCCGGATGAACGTTACCCGGCGGAACGTGTTTTCGCCGGGTTTTTCTGTGCCCTGGCAATGCCGGTTGCGTTCCCCTTCCTGACCGCCGACCCCTGATATGGATTTTTTCGGTCTTCCCTTGTGGCAGAACCTGCTGGTTTTTCTTGCTGCCGCCGTGATCATTACATGGGTTGGCTCCCATCTCGCTGGCCTCGCCGATCGTCTGGCCGACCGCACGGGACTCGGCGAGGCAATTGCGGGGACCTTTTTCCTGGGCATGATAACCTCACTCCCCGGACTCGCCGCATCGGTTACCGCGGCCCTGGAAGGGCGTCCGGCGCTGGCCATCAGCAACGCCCTGGGTGGCATCGCAGTGCAGACGGCGTTCCTTGCCCTGGCTGATATCAGCTATCGCAAGGCCAACCTGGAGCACGCCGCCGCGTCGCTTCAGAACATCGGTCAGATTGCGCTGCTGGTCATCACCCTGGCGCTGGTGCTTCTCGCCCTGGCCGGGCCCAGCGTCAGTTTTGGGCCGATCCACCCGCTCACGCCGCTCATCCTCGCCGTCCTGATCGCCGGTGTCGTGATCGTCTACCGGATGGGCGAGAAGCCCATGTGGTCACCCCGGTCGACCCGTGAAACCGTGCCCGACAATCCCGACAGCGACGCCCGGCGGGAACCTCTGACGCCGCTGATCATCAAATTCACCCTGGCGGGGGTTATCGTGATGTTTGCCGGAGTGGCTGTCGCCCATGCCACTGGCGTTATTGCCGACACCACCGGCATCTCGGATAGCGTGGCAGGCGCCATGCTCTCCGGGGTGGTGACGTCTCTGCCTGAACTGGTCACCACGCTGGCGGCCGTAAGACGCGGCGCGCTGACGCTGGCGGTAGCGGATATCGTTGGCGGCAATACCTTTGACATGCTCTTTATCGTGGCAATAGATCTTGCCTTTGTCTCAGGCTCGGTCTTTGGTGCAGCCGGGGTAGGAATGCCGGAAATCTTTCTCACTGCCCTGATTATTCTGCTGAACGTGATTCTGTTGCTCGGAATGCTGTACCGGCAGACCGGTGGACCCGGTAATATCGGTCTCGAAAGTGTGCTGACGCTCATCGTGTACGTGGGCGGATTCGTCGTGCTGACACGAATGGGTTGAGCATGAAAGATGAAACAGTCGCGAGTCTGGATGACGTACTTGACCGTATTTTTCGCGCATCCCGGGAGCAGGATCCGGTAAGCGTTGAGGCCGTCATGAGGGCCATCGGCGAGCGTTCCTTCGGCGCCTTGCTGCTGTTGGCGGGTTTCGTCGTGCTGGCGCCAATCATCGGCGATATCCCCACGGTTCCTACCGTCATGGCGGTGTTCGTTTTTCTCATTTCTGCGCAGTTGCTCGCCAACCGGCGCTATTTCTGGCTGCCGCGCTGGCTGCGCAGTCGCTCGCTCAAGGCGCAGACGCTGCAGAAGGCGGTGGAAAAGTCCCGGGGCGCGGCACGGCTTGTCGACCGGTTGCTCAAACCGAGACTGCTGTTCTTCATTGCGGGGCCGGCGCATTATGCCACTGCCATTGCCTGTATGATCATTGCGCTGGTCATTCCGCCCATGGAGCTGATTCCCTTCAGCGCCAATATCGCCGGGCTGGCGCTGAGTCTGTTCGGTCTCGCCCACATCGCACGCGATGGCCTGCTGGCTCTGGTCGCTTTTCTCTTCACCCTGGCCGGCATCGTCGCGCTGGCCTACGGCTTCAGCTGATCCTGAACGCGCCGAATCCGGCCCGTGTGGCTTGTCGCAGATAGACTTTCTGACCATTATGGTTAAATCAGAAAGCCTGGGCGCTATCACCATCATTCTCAAACGGGTCACAGTCATGTTCGCCACAGCCGCGGCGCGCGCAGGTAGCGCCGCTCTACCGCTTTCCTGGCACCAGAGGCTGCTGCCCGCGGTACTGTGTGCCTTGTTGTGCGTCGTTGCGGGCGTCGAGGCGCAGCCGGCGGACGGTGAGGGCGAGGCGTTTTCCCGACAAGGCGTCGTTGAGCGCGCCAGGCGGCTGTCTCAGCAGCCTTTCACGCCGCCGGCGCAGGCGCCGGAACCGCTGTCCGGGCTGGATTACTCCGACTACCGCAAAATCAATTACCGGCAGAACGCGGCTGTCTGGGGCCGCACACCGACACGTTTCTCCATACAGCTGTTCGCCCCGGGCTATCTGTACCGGGACCTGATCGACATTGATATTGTAGAAAATGGCAGGAGTTCTCCGCTCACCGTTTCCGAGGGCTCATTCCGCGTGCCGGCTCCCGAGCTGGCGAGTGTGCTGGCAGAGATCGGTAAATACGCGGGGATGCGACTGCACTATCCCCTCAACAGCGAGACCTACGCAGACGAATTCCTGGTATTCCAGGGCGCCAGCTACTTCCGCGGCGTCTCCGAGGGCCAGCTGTATGGCCTGTCGGCGCGTGGTCTGGCCATTGATGTCGCGGAGCCAAAGGGCGAGGAGTATCCGCTCTTCCGCCACTTCTGGGTGGAGCGGCCCCCGGACAACCAGGAATCGATTGTGGTGCATGCCCTGCTGGACAGCGAGCGCGTGACTGGCGCCTACCGGTTTGATATTTATCCCGGTGCGCCGCTGCGCATGGACATTGAGGTAACGCTGTTCCCCCGGGAAGACCTTGCGCATGTGGGGCTGGCGCCACTCACGTCAATGTTCCTGCACGGGCCGCTGGATCACGCAGATCGCAGTGACTATCGGCCCGCGGTGCACGATTCCGAGGGTCTCGCCATCCGACGTGGCAACGGTGAGCGACTCTGGCGGCCGCTGAGCAATCCGCGAAATCTTCAGATCAGTGCCTTCGTCGACAACAACCCCAGGGGCTTTGGCCTGATTCAGCGTCAGCGCGAATTTGCCGCTTATCAGGATCTGGAAGCCCGTTACGAACGGCGGCCCTCGGCATGGGTGCAGCCTCTGGGTGACTGGGGCAAGGGGCATGTGGAACTGGTGGAGATTCCCACTGACGCCGAGACCAATGACAATATCGTGGCGTACTGGCGGCCTGAGGCAGGCCTCAGGCAGGGCGAGCCATTCAAGTATGCCTATCGGCTGAACTGGCCCGACCGGGTCCCCTGGGCCGCAGAAGCTGCCCGGGTCGTGCGCAGCGCTGGCGGCCAGAAGCTGTTTAGCGACCGGCAGGAAATCGTTATTGATTATGCTCATCTGGACGCCCGGGGCCTGGACGGGATCACGCTAAACGCCAGCATGAGCCCGGGCCACATACTGGAGTCACGCATCCAGCCCAATCCTGCCATCCGCGGTGCCCGCGTATTTCTCACGCTGGACGAAAACGACGCGTCTGTCGCGGAGATGCGTGTCGAGCTGAAACGCGATGATGAGCCCGTTGCGGAAACCTGGCTCTACCGCAAGCTGAATGAGTAGTGATCCCGCGATAAGGCCGCCGGCGCCCCGACAGCCTCGCGTTTTTGCCACCCTCTATTTTCCCAGAGGCGCCAGCGCACGCTGGCTGTCCGAGCGATAGCTGCTGCCTCGGCGTTTTCCGCTGTGTGCGATACCGAACACAACGTGGGGGAATCGACAGGCTACACTCAATGTCGAGGACGAAAACAGAGAGCCTACGGATGACGTCAGCACAGCCGCCCACGGTCAGCGACCTTCGTCCTGACGTCAATCATTTGCTGGCTGCACTCGAGCCGTGCACCCTGAGTCGCCTGCGGCATCGACTGAAGTTCGTGCAGCTGCCCCTCGGCCAGGTGCTTTATGACCCCGGGGTCGAGATGCAGCAGGTGTATTTTCCCACCGATTGCATCATCTCCCTCCTGTGTGTGATGCAGGATGGCGCCTCCGCGGAGATCGCCGTTGTTGGCAACGAGGGCCTGCTGGGTGTATCGCTGTTCATGGGAGGAGAGAGCACGCCCAGCCGCGCCGTGGTGCAGAGTGCAGGCGGTGCTTTCAGTCTGCCGCGCCTTGCCGTGAGGGAAGAGTTCAACCGTCACGGCGAGCTGATGCACCTGATGCTGCGCTACACACAGTCGTTGCTTACCCAGATGGCGCAGACGGCCGTCTGCAATCGGCACCACACCGTGGACCAGCAGTTGTGCCGCTGGCTGTTGATGTCAATTGACCGACTGTCATGTAATCGGCTGCTGATGACCCAGGAGTTGATAGCCAACATGCTGGGCGTCAGGCGCGAGGGCGTGACGGAAGCGGCGGGAAAACTACAGAAACGCGGCATCATTACCTATAAGCGCGGAAAGATCGAAGTGCTTGATCGCGCAGGCCTGGAGCGGCTGAGCTGTGAATGCTATTCCGTCGTGAAAAGGGAAACCGATCGGCTGTTAAGCCACACGTCACGACAGCACTGACCTCATCGTCGATTGGCAGTCTGCGATGCGAAGGCCCCCTGAATGCAAAGCGTCATGTATCTCGCAGCATGTGGATGTGCTCGATACCGTCTTCAAGGTACAGATTCCCCGCTACCCGAAAGCCCAGTGCGGCGTAGAAGCTCTGCAGGTGAGCCTGGGCGCCGATGCGTATCGGGCTATCGGGCCAGCGCGCCCGGTTGTGCTCAATGCCCCGCTGCACCAGCCGCGATCCGAGTCTTTCACCACGCGACTCCGGCGCGACAATGATGCGCCCGATCGAGCTCTCCGCAAAGGCGCTTCCCGGCGGCAGGCAACGTTGGTAAGCGATGGGTTCACCATTACGCAGGAGACACAGGTGGTCCCCGCACTGGTCCAGATTATCCAGATCCTGGTAGACGCAGTTCTGCTCGACCACGAAGACCGCCTGGCGCAGCCGCAGAATGGCGTACAGCAGGGTGGGTGACAGGGACGTGAAATCACTGATCATCCAGCTGTCGCTTGTACCCTGCATAGCTAACTTCCTGTGAAATAAAGCGGCAGCATCCTAGCGGCATACGCCGAGGAAAACCAGCTGCGCACTGTTCTGGGACGGCGCGGTTTCAGTTCTCGCGCTGTGCAGAACTTGTTATGATCCGGGTCCAGCCATGCGCGGCGCCGGGTCCGGATGCACCAGACAGATTCACCTCCGGCAAGGACTGGCGATGACAGGATTCAACACGTATGTTGGCAAGCGTAGAGTTACCTGCGGATTTCAAGTTGCTGAATCGCCAATTCAGGGATCTTGTGCAGGCGTTGCTCGACGAGATTGAACTCTATCCTGATCGGGTAGAGGTCACGCCGAACCGTGACGGGAATTTCCGCCATTTTGACGGCGGCAGATTCTTCCGCGTGGACAGTGGCACTATCACCGTGCGCTACCGCCACCGTAATGTCTGTCTGCTTGAAGAGGGTGACATGCTGCTCCCCGATATCGCGGGGTCTGCGGATCCGGACGCCGCCGTGTCCTACGGCAGTGAGGCCGGCGCCAGCCTGGCAAGTTACCCGGCCCTGGAGTTCATGCAGCAGGTTTTTGCCAATTCCGCGACTACCAAGCTCTGGACCCGGCTGCTGGTGACCTATTCCGGTATGATGCTGCGCCTGGCTGCTGCCGCAACGGCAGTGGACGTGGTGACTACGCCGGGCTTCGAGGTTTTCGAGCCGGGCGACATCATCATTGCCCAGGGCGACAGGGCCCACTTTGTCTTCAACATGACGTCCGGCGTTGCCGACGTTCTGGTGGACGGTGTGCAGGTCGGGCGCATCAGCGCTGGCGAGATTTTCGGTGCCATGGCTGCCCTGACCCACGCCGATCGCAGCGCTACGGTGCGTGCGCGCACTGCCTGTTCGGTAGTCAAGGTGCCGACCAACCAGTTTGCGGAGCTGATTCGCAGCAATCCCGGCACCATCCAGAGTCTGCTCTCGGACATGGCCAACTCCATTGTCAGCCTGAACGAGCAGATCGTCAGATTGCAGGGCGGCGATGCCCGAAAGTAGCGCCTGATCGTCTGCAGCATCATTTCATCAAGAGAGTCCTGAATGTCTGAAACACCAGCCACAGATCCCGACGGCGTCGAACAGATAGCCCTGCGGGACTATGCAGAAAAAGCCTACCTGGATTATTCCATGTACGTCATTCTGGACCGGGCCCTGCCGCACATCGGTGATGGCCTGAAACCGGTCCAGCGGCGTATTGTCTACGCCATGAGCGAGCTGGGCCTCAAGGCCGGCGCCAAGTTCAAGAAGTCGGCGCGCACGGTGGGCGACGTGATCGGCAAGTTCCACCCCCATGGTGACAGCGCTGCCTACGAGGCCATGGTGCTGATGGCGCAGAACTTCAGCTACCGCTACCCGCTGGTGGACGGCCAGGGTAACTGGGGTTCCGCGGATGATCCGAAGTCGTTCGCGGCGATGCGCTATACCGAGTCCCGCCTTGCGGCTTACGCGGAGGCGCTTCTGGGTGAGCTCGGCCAGGGCACGGTGGACTGGGTGCCGAACTTCGACGGCACCCTGGAAGAGCCGGCGCTGCTGCCGGCGCAGGTGCCCAACGTGCTGCTCAATGGCACCACCGGTATCGCCGTCGGCATGGCGACCGACATCCCGCCACACAACCTGCGCGAGGTGATCGCGGCGGCGGTGCATCTGCTGGATTCGCCCAGTGCCAGTGTGGATGCACTCTGCGAGCATATTCTGGCGCCGGACTACCCGACCGAGGCGGAAATCATCTCGCCGCTGGCGGATATTCGCACAATTTATGCTACCGGTCGTGGCAGTCTGCGCATGCGCGCCCTGTGGGAGCGCGAAAACGGTGACATTGTGGTCTCGGCCCTGCCTTACCAGACCTCCGGCGCCCGGGTGCTGGAGCAGATTGCCCAGCAGATGCAGACGCGCAAACTGCCCATGGTGGCGGACCTGCGCGACGAGTCTGATCACGAGAGTCCGACGCGACTGGTGATTGTGCCCCGCTCGAACCGGGTCGATGGCGATGCGCTGATGAGCCATCTGTTCGCCTCTACCGATCTCGAGCGCAGCTACCGGGTCAACCTGAACATGATCGGTACCGACGGCCGTCCCGCGGTCAAGTCACTGGACGTGATTCTGCGCGAGTGGCTCGCGTTCCGCACCGAAACGGTGCGTCGGCGTCTGCAGCATCGTCTTGAGCGGGTGTTGAATCGGCTGCACCTGCTGGAAGGCTACCTCGTTGCCTACCTGAACATCGACGAGGTCATTCACATCATCCGTACCGAGGACAAGCCGAAGCCTGCCCTGGTGCAGCGTTTCGGCATCACCGAGGTACAGGCCGAGGCAATTCTCGAACTCAAGCTGCGCAACCTGGCCAAGCTTGAGGAAATGAAGATCCGCGGTGAGCAGAGTGAGCTCGAGGCAGAGCGCGAAAAGCTCGAGAAGCTGCTCGGCAGTGAAGCCCGGTTAAAAACGCTGATCCGCAAGGAGCTGCTCGCCGCGGCCGAGCAGTATGGTGATGATCGCCGCTCGCCGGTGGTGCAGCGCGAGGAGGCGCGTGCGTTCAGCGAAGTCGAGTTGATGAGCGCCGACCCGATAACCGTCGTGGTATCGGAGAAGGGCTGGATCCGTGCCGCCAAGGGCCACGACATTGACCCTGCGGGTCTCAGCTACAAGTCCGGCGATGGCTTCAAGCTGGAGGCCCGCGGGCGCAGCAACCAGCCGGCCGTGCTGCTGGATTCCACCGGCCGCGCTTACACCATTGCCACTCACAACCTGCCGTCTGCCCGTGGTCAGGGCGAGCCTCTGACCGGGCGGATCAGCCCACCGTCCGGGGCGGTGTTCAACGGTCTGCTCATGGGTGACGCCGACTGGCGTTATCTCCTTGCCAGCGACGGCGGCTACGGTTTTGTCACCACGCTGGGCAACCTGCAGGCAAAGAACCGGGCCGGCAAGGCTGCGCTCACCCTGCCGCGTGGGGCGCGCGTGCTGCCGCCGGCGCTTATTGAGAGCGATGCGTCCTGGGTGGCGGCTGCCTCCAACGAGGGGCGCCTGCTGGTGTTCCCGCTGCAGGAGCTGCCGGTGCTCGCCCGCGGCAAGGGCAACAAGATCATGAGCATTCCCGGCGCGCGGGTAGAGAAGCGCGAGGAGTACGTGGTGGGCGTCATCGCGCTGCGCGATGACGATGCCCTGGTCATTCACGCAGGCAAACGCCACCTGACCCTGAAAGGCACTGAGCTGGCGCACTACCGCGGCGAGCGCGGCCGCCGCGGCAACAAGCTGCCGCGGGGCTTCCAGCGCACCGATCGCATTGCGCTGGCGCCGCGATCTTCGTAATGGTCGACTGACGGCCTACTGTTCCCGCCGGGTGGGCCGGCGGCGCAGGCGGTTCAGAAGCAGCTCGCGCTGGCGCTCCAGTAATGCGGCGTGCGGACTGGCGAATGACACCAGCGTGCCGAAGCGGTCGCCATCACTCTTGCGTACCTGCACGTTGCCGGCCAGCTCCGGAGCGTCTGTCAGCGACGGCGCCAGGTAAATGTGCTCGGCATCGTTGAGGCAGGCACCGCGCAGCTCATCCATGATCGACTGCATGTACAGGCCGGGGTAGATATCCGAACTGTCACCGGGCCCCAGCTCGCTGTTGCCGATCGCCATGCCAATGGAGAACGACAGCGATCCTGCCTTTTCCAGTTCCCGCGACACGCTGCGTATCAGCCAGGCGCAGGAGGCGGCGCGCACCAGTGCACTGCCGCGGCCTTCCTCGTCGACAAAACAGAGGATCAGTCCGAACGGCCGCGCCACCTGCAGGGTTCCGGAATAGCAGGCAGCTGCCGCGTGAACAATGCGATGCAGGCGTTCGGTATAGCGATGCAGGTTGCGCTCGTTCAATGTGTCTATATAGCCGGCGAGGCTCCCCAGGTGAAGATACAGCACTGCCGTATTGCGGTAGTGATCCTCGCGTGAGGGCCCCGCGGCGCTCTGTGCGCGCAACAGCTCCATGGGCAGCGCCGCGGCACGCTCCTCAAGCAGGGTAATTTCGCCCTGAGGTGGCGGCGCGCTGGCCGTTGAGGCGTCCAGCGCCAGCCGGTCGCTGACGCTGAGCAGGCGCTGGACCACGCGCTGTGCCGGGTAACGCGCGAGCAGAAATACCAGCAGGCTTAGCATGACCGCAAGCGCGCTCAGGCTGAGGAGATAGCGCTGTCGGCTCTCACTGGCACGCTCACCATCCAGTGTCACCACCGCCTGCCCGGCCACGTCGCTGCCTACCCGGATGGGGCTGCGGTAGGCCTGCGGTTCCTGTACGGCGCTGCCGGCCTGTCCCAGCACTCCCCCCTCGACGTCGAATACGGCCACCGTTCCCGCGCGGGAGCTCCCCTGGAAGTTCTGCAGAGTCGCTGCCAGGCTCAGCAGGTCACCGGTTTCCAGTGCGCCGCTTACCTGCTGCGCCAGGTGTCCCGCCAGGGCGTTGCCGAAAACAGTCTGCTGGGTCTCCTGCAGATGCCGGCTGGAGAGGGCGGCTAGCGTCACCAGGGCGAGGCCCACCGCAAGACTGCAGAGGGCGGCGATCAGCGGCAGGCTCACGCCGAGACTCGATTGCTGGAGGCGGTATTTCACGGTTGAAACCAGGGCCGGATGTGACAGCGCGCAGTATACCCCGCATGGCACCTCAGGTAAGGGTCTGTGCCACAAACCCTGGCCGGTTCCCTGCACTGCCGCAGCGCGCTACCATGCGCCGCGTCACGCCAGACCACAGGACAACTCCGTGCCATCGTCAGCCAACTGTTCGAGGGATCTGCAAAGCCCGGGCGGCCTTGTCATTACACTGATTGGCGCTCCCCTCGAGGCCGATGCCCTGCGCCGAGTGAATGAAACGGTGGCAGAGGCGGGCTGGTGTCGACAGGAAGAGCGCTGGCTGTCCCTGCCCGGTGCCGTCCGCGGCTGTGTTGAGTGGCGCGTCTGCCCTGCGGACGCCGTCGATGCCGTCCCCTCCGTCAGCGGTCTGCGCGAGCGTCTGCGTGGACAATCATCCGCGCTCGGTGTGGATATTGCTCTACAGGTGGATGACCTGCTGCGCGGCCACCGGCGCCTCATCGTATTCGATATGGATTCGACCCTGGTCGAGGCAGAGGTCATCGATGAGTTGGCCCGCGCGGCGGGCAGCTGGGAGCAGGTGAGCGGAATCACCGAGCGGGCGATGCGCGGTGAGCTCGAGTTTGCCGACAGCTTTCGTGAGCGCCTTGCCACGCTGCGCGGTCTGTCCGAGCACCATCTACCGGCAATTGCCGACGGTCTTGTAATCTCGCCGGGCGCCGCGAGGCTGGTGGCAACCCTGAAGGCGGCGGGCTATCGCAGCGCGATTGTTTCTGGCGGTTTCGAGTTTTTTGCCCGGCGTCTGGCGGCGGCACTGGGCATTGATGAGGTCTTCGCGAACGCGCTGGCCATTGTCGATGGCAGGGTCACCGGCGAGGCACAGGGGCGAATTATCGACGGTCAGCGCAAGGCGGAGCTGCTGCGGGCAATAGCGGGTGGCCTGGATCTATCGAATGAGCAGGTGATTGCCGTGGGTGATGGGGCCAATGACCTGCCGATGCTCGGGCTCGCGGGGCTCGGCGTCGCCTACCGTGCGAAACCCGTGGTGCGCGCAGCAGCGGGCCAGGCGATTACCTACTCGGATCTCGACAGCATTCTTTTTCTGCTCGGGATTCCCGAGCGACACTGGCGCACCGCCGCGTCCGCTTCAGATATCTGACCAGATCGACTCGAAGCTGGAGGCGCTTAGCGCATCCCGGCCGCTTGAGTTGACATCCTCATCGAGCTGCCGCAGGTAATCAAAATCAAACTGGCTGAATGCTGCCGTGGACCCCACCTGCCGCTTCAGTCTGATGAGATAGGACTCGTCCTTGCGTGCAAGAATGATCTTCTGGTTTTCCCGGAATACCAGGCGCGGTACCAGCAGCGTGTGTGGCTGCCCGACCAGTGCGATTTCCGGCAACAGGATGACCCGCAGGGGTCTGGAGTATTCCCCGTCGGGCATCCGCACCTGTGCTGCATAGGCGGTGCCGCGGGGGCTCAGCAGCTCCAGGCCGAGCAGGGTCGGGGATTCCCTGGCCTGGCTGATCCAGCGAATCACTGCGATTGACCACTGCGCGCCGCCATGCTCGCGCTCGTGCAGGCACACCGCGTCGCCGATCTGGATCCCGGCAGGCAGATCATTCCACTCAATGCAGTAGCCCCCGGGACTGACGTTCGCGGATTCCACGGTGTAGACAGTGTGCTTGCGCGGCGCGTAGGTGGCCTCCCTGTCGTCGAGCTGGGCCAGCGGGCGTGCATCTACATCGACCGGATGCTCGAGGTTGTTGCCACCCTCGGCAATGCCGGCGTCTGCCGCATCTTCCTCGGGGCGCACGCGTTGCCAGGCATCGGCTTGTGATAGACGCTGGAGAAAGGGGTTGTCCGCCTGTCGTGTCTCCTCGCTCTCAATGTGATCATCGCCGTGGAGCACCTGGTCGAGGGTTCGCTCGCCGGCCACATAGAAATGCACGCCGGTCAGGCCGGTAGCGATCCACAGTCGGTGCCGGGAGCGCTGTCGAGCGAAGTTGCGCTGACTCACCTCGCCCAGGGCGCGTTGCAGGTGGTTCAGCAGGTTGGCATCGAGCCGTGTCTCCCGGTTCAGCGCAATACTGGTGATGCCTTCTTTTTTGTGGCGCTGCTTCAGTCGCTGCAGCTGGTGAACAAGTGCTTCGGTATCGATATGCCGCAGTGTCGCACTGGGTCGCTCGACGGCCAGCTTGCTGTAAACCGGCGGTTGATCGCTATCGAGATCCACCGTGAACAGGCCGCTGGCAATGTCGGAATCCTCAATGCGAATGAGATCGCGCCACTGCTGCAGCGCGCTGAAGACCGCCATGATGTCGCGCTGCCTGAGCTGGTTGGTCTTGCAGCAGCCGAGCAGCAGGGCCGGCAGGTATTCGCCGACAATGGAGGCGTCGGTGTCCCGCAGCGGGTCCTCAACCGGGAGCCGCAGCAGCTGCTGGCGCTCGCCGATCGCATAGAGCTGGTGCAATGTCGACCAGCTGTGTGCGGGAGGCGGCTGGTAAAGCAAGTGGCTGCGCAGCAGTTCACGACCCTGCAGCGCGACGGCTCTCTGCAGCGATTCGCAGGCCAGTTTTGCGGGATTGGTTTCGGTAACGGTGCTCTGCCTGGCGATGGTATGCACGGCGCAAAGGGCATAGCCGGCGGCGCCCAGCTCATACAGGTCTCTGACCAGTTCGGAGCGCTGCTGGCCCTCCTCGGACAAGGTCAGGGGCTGCCCGAGGAAGGCGTGGGTCAGGCTGGTCGCCGTCTGGTTGAGGACGGGTCGCAAGGCTTCGAGGATGGCAAAGCGCTGTGCGGGCGGCACGGCAGATCGATTCAGTGCTGACAATACCATCCGCAGGTCCGAGCCGCTTTTCATTGCATTGCCCGCAGGCAGTGTCTGCGCCCAGCTGGCCGCCGCCTCCGCTTGCAGCGCGAAGTGGGGAAAAGTATCCAGATCCTGGAGTGGCAGCTTCAGGGTGTTATTGGAGTCGTCAGCCATGCGTGCCAGTCTCCTGCCAGGATAGACATCGGTTCTGATCGAGAGTATCCCATTCTTGCCGCCAGGGGTAATGTCGATAACTGACTTTTGCGAACCAGTTACGCTATGATGCTGCCGCGCTAAATCCAGGGGACATACCATGGCCAATTACTCAACCAACGAATTCCGCTCCGGCCTCAAGGTCATGCTCGACGGCGATCCGTGCAGTATCCTCGACAACGAGTTCGTCAAGCCGGGCAAAGGCCAGGCCTTCAATCGTGTGCGTCTGCGCAACCTGAAGACAGGCCGCGTATGGGAGCGAACCTTCAAGTCCGGCGAGAGTCTGGAGGGTGCCGATGTCATGGACGTGACGATGGAGTACCTGTACACCGATGGCGAGTTCTGGTTCTTCATGGAGCCGGATACCTTTGAGCAGCACCAGGCCGACGAAGCCGCGGTCGGCGATGCGCGCCAGTGGCTGAAAGAGCAGGAGCCGGTGGAGGTAACGCTGTACAACGGCACGCCCCTGTCGGTATCGGCGCCGAATTTCGTCGAACTTGAGATAATCGAGACGGACCCCGGCCTCAAGGGCGACACAGCGCAGGGCGGCAGCAAGCCGGCCAAGCTGACCACCGGCGCCGTGGTCAAGGTGCCGCTGTTCATTTCCCAGGGCGAGGTGATCCGCGTCGATACCCGCAGTGGCGAGTACGTGGCGCGCGCCTCCAAATCCTGATCGGTGCATGACTGGCGCCCCTCGGCCGACCTGGCTGTTCTCAGGCAGCGCGCGTCGCTGCTGGCCTCGGTCAGGGCGTTTTTCGACCGGCGCGGCGTCTGGGAAGTGGATACGCCGCTGCTGGCGGCCCACACGGTCACCGACCCTGCTCTGGAACCACTGATCGTCCAGCACTGCGGCGCGTCCGAGCGTCCGCGCTACCTGCAGACCTCGCCGGAATATGCGATGAAGCGGCTACTGGCCGCTGGCAGTGGCCCCATTTACCAGATTGCCCATGCCTTTCGCGATGACGAGCAGGGGCGCTGGCACAACCCCGAGTTCACCCTGCTGGAGTGGTATCGCCCGGGCCTTGATCTCGATAGCCTGATGGCGGAGGTTGCCGATCTGGTCCTGCCGCTGCTGGGTTGGCAGCGCTCGCAGCGATTTCGCTATCGGGACATTTTCCGCGAAACGCTGTCGCTTGACCCGTTTACGGCGACAGACGCCGAGCTGGCGGCGGCGGCGCGGCGCTGCGTCGACACCGGTGACATGACAGGGGAACGCGACCTGTGGCTCGATTTGTTGATGACCCACGCTATCGAGCCGGCACTGGCGGGGCAGGGCGTGGTGTTCATTCACGATTACCCCGCCAGCCAGGCGGCGCTGGCGCGCTGTCGCTGGGTTGATGGCGTGGAGGTGGCGGCGCGCTTTGAGGTCTACATCGACGGTGTGGAGCTGGCCAACGGCTTTCACGAGCTGGCCGATGCCGGTGAGCAGTTGCGCCGCTTTGCCGCCGACAACCGGGTGCGTCGCGAGCGGGGGCTGCCCGAGCGTGAGCCCGATGCTTATCTCCTGGCGGCCCTGAACGCGGGCCTGCCGGACTGCAGTGGCGTCGCCCTCGGGCTGGACCGCCTGCTGATGGTGATGTGCAGAGCACCGCAGCTCTCCGCGGTGATGCCCTTCGACTGGCAGCGCAGCTGAGGCGTCAGCCCCCCTCCAGGTCGAGCACGGCGGGGGCATAGCCCTCGACAAAGGCGGCGGGCATACGCCTGGGGCGGCCGCTACTGATTTCAATACAGACGAAGGTCATCCGCGCCCGCAGCAGCGTGGCCTTGTCGCCGTGGCGGATAATCTGAAAGCGCCGGTACATGGTCAGTCGCCCGTCCCACCCGGTGATCCACGTGGCGATGCTCAGATCGTCATCGAGGCGCGAGGCCTGCAGATAATCGAATTCACTGCGTGTAATCGCCATGGCACGATCCAGGCGCCGATAGGCCGTCATATCCAGTCCCAGGGACGACGAGTGAGCCCAGGCCGCCGCTTCACACCACTTCACGTACACCGTGTTGTTGGTGTGCTCGAGATCGTCGATATCCGCCGCCGCCACCCGGCGCTGCAGGATGAAGGGTGAAGGAAAATCCCAGTGCGCAGACAGCGGCATCTCAGGCCTCGGCGGCGCTGCTGCTCGTGCGCTTGCGGTACTGCTCTTCCAGAGGTCGCTGGGCGAAGTTCAGGTAGCCATAGAGCATCGCCAGCAGGGGACAGGCCAGATTGAAGAACGCGAACGGGGCATAGCTGAAGGTTGCGATACCAAGCGTGGCTGCCATGTACGCGCCGCAGGAGTTCCACGGGATCAGTGCCGAGGTGAGGGTAGCGGAATCCTCGAGAGTGCGTGACAGATTCAGCGGTGACAGGCCGCGCGCGATATAGGCATCCCGGTACATGCGTCCGGGCAGCGCGACTGAAAGAAACTGGTCTGCAGTGAGGATGTTGGCGCTGAAGCAGGTGACAACGGTACGCATAACCAGAGAACCCGTGGAGCGCACGCCGCGCAGCGCCAGCGTCAGGCCATAGCGGATAATGCCGGTGCGCTCAAGGATACCGCCGAAGCCGAGGCCGCAGATGATCAGCCAGACCGTGTTCAGCATGCTGCTCATACCACCCTTGCTCAGCAGCTTGTCGAGGTCTTCGTTGCCGCTGTTCGAGATATAGCCGTCGGTGAGGCTGATCCAGATACCCTTGGTGAGCGCAAAGCCGGTGGCGAGATCGGCGTCACCGGCCATTGCAATGGCGCGCCCGGGCTGGAACAGCAGCGCAAAGATACCGCCGGCAACCGCGCTGATGATGATTGCGGGATAGGCGGGAAAGCGGCGATAGATGAGATACAGCATCAGCAGCATGGGCAGCAGCAGGTGCAGGCCGATGTTGAACTCCCGGGCGATGCCCTGCTGCAGGCTGAGTATCTTGTCCGGCGTGGCGCCGCCGGCGCTGCCCATCATGGCGAAAATCAGCAGCGCCACCACGAAGCCCGGGACGGTGGTCCACAGCATATGGCGGATATGATCAAACAGGTCCACGTTGGTTGAGGCGGCCGCGAGGTTGGTGGTGTCGGACATCGGCGATAGCTTGTCGCCGAAATAGGCGCCGGACACGATAGCGCCGGCGGTGATTGCCGGCGACAGTTCAAAGGTAGCGGCAATGCCCATGAGTCCGATGCCCAGCGTGCCGGCCACGGTCCAGGAGCTGCCGGTGGAAAGCGCAACAATGGCGCAGATCACGGCACTGGCGGCATAGAAAAGCGAGGGATTGAGTATCTGGACACCATAGTAGATCAGCGTTGGCACGGTGCCCGCGAGGATCCAGGTGCCGATCAGCATTCCCACCGCGAGCAGGATCAGGGTCGGGCCGAGACCGAGGCCAATGCCGTCGATAATGCCTTCCTGCAGTTCACTCCAGCGCAGACCGGTGTAACTGCCCACGATTGCCGCCACACCGGTGCACAGCACCAGGGCGATCTGGTTGGGGCCGTAGGAGGCATCCGCACCGAAGAGATAGGCCGAGCAGGCCAGCATGGTCACCAGGACCAGAATGGGTGTGAGGGCAAGCCAGGGAGTCAGGCGCGGGTTATCGTGTGAGTGCTCAGTCAAGGTCTCAGCCAGGAAAGAAGTGGGTAGGACTTGAAAGTGTGCAGAATGCCGTAAAATTCAGGCGGGGTACAGCGGTCCGGCGCCGGCGGCGGCGTCTGCGAGTCTGACACCCACTTGCACCTCGCGTAAAATCGGGCTTTTCACATCTTTCCGGGGTAATGTCATGGCCACAACACCAGCGGCCCGCGAGGAGGTCCGCGCTGAACGCCGAACGTAGAGCGCGGCAGCAGGGATCTGCCGCAGCCAGAGATCGGCGCAATGCCTGAGGCGGTGATAGCAGACGCTGGCCCGGCGCTACCGCCGCTGTATTATCTGCACAATTTCGAGGCGCTGTGGCGCGTCGTGGATGCCCGTTATGCCGATCTCCTGTTACCGGAGGAGCTGGCGCAAATGCGCCGGTTCGAGGGCTTGCCCAGAAATGCCCGCTGTCTGTTTGTGCGCCTCGTGCTGCGTGTCGGTCCGGTTTTTCGCGTCGGCAGGCTGAATTACCCGGAAATCGGCGACATCGACAGCGCACTGGCGTCGCTGATCGACAGTGATCTTGCGACTGACTGCGCCGCACTGGATATCGACACGCTGGGGGGCCTGTTTACCCGCGCCGAGATAGACCGCTCTTATGCAGGGGCGCTGGGTGAAGGATCGCGGCCGAACAAGCCCGCACTGCTGACGGCGCTCGCCGCACTGGCGGAGAGCGATGCCGCCCGTGCGCAGCGCGTTTGCGACGCGCTGGACGAGCGTCTGATCCGGATCAATGGCGGCGATACCGTCAGGCTGCTGCAGCTGCTGTTTTTCGGCAATTCCCGTCAGAGTCTGGTGGATTTCGTGCTCAGTGATCTCGGCGTGGCCAGCTACTGGCCCTATGCGCTGTCCAGAGCGCAGCGCGTTTTCCCCAGCCGGAACGCAGTAGACGCCTATCGACAGGCCGACGCCCTGGCCGAGCGTCATGCGCTGTGGCAGGACCAGCGCGACTGCGACACCCTGCGGACACTCGCTGCCGATGCGCTGGAACTGGTGAGCGACGCCGATAGCGTTGTGCGGCGAATTCATCGGTTGCGCAACCGGATTGCCCGCGACTGTGAGCGCGCGGGGCTGCCGGAGACGGCCCTGGCGATCTATAGCCAGAGCGAGCAGCACCCCGCCAGAGAGCGGAGTCTGCGCGTGCTCGAGGCACAGGGAGCGACAGACGAGGCACTGGCATTCGCCAGCCGCGTGCTGGCCAAGCCCTGGTGTGAGGATGAGCAGACGGCGGTCACCACCATTCGCCAGCGGCTGCTGCGGCGCCGCCACGGAATCCGCGTCGCGCGCCCTCGTGACCGCTTTATCACCCGCGAAATGCGGCTGCCGCCGGATGCCGGCCGGGTCGAGCGTCGGGCGGCGGAGGCACTGCAGGCCGAGGGCTGGCTGTGGGCCCGGCACGTGGAGAACGCGCTGTTCAATGGTCTGTTCGGCCTGGCATTCTGGGATGAACTGTTTGCCGCGTTACCGGGCGCTTTCCACCATCCCTTCCAGGCCGGTCCCGCCGACATGTTCCGAAGTGACTTCCAGCTGCGCCGCCGTCCCGCGCTGGAGCACCGCCTGCAGCAGCTTGCCGCCTGTAACCTTGAGGCCGAGCTGCTGCGGATGCACTCGCGTTGCGCCGGTTACCAGTGCCGCTGGATAGACTGGCGGGTAATAACGCCCACGCTGGTTCAGGGTGCCGTGCGCTGTATACCCTTCCGTCATCTGGTGGCTGTCTGGCGGCGTCTGCTGTTTGATCCGCGGGAGAACCGCCGCGGCCAGCCGGACCTTGTGTTGCTGGGTGAATGCGCCGGGCAATACCAGCTGTGGGAGGTCAAGGGTCCGGGTGATGCGCTGCAGCCGCATCAGCGTCGCTGGCTTAATTACCTGTGTGACATCGGCGCGCCTGCGGGTGTGTTGAACGTGGTGTGGGAAGATGCCTGAGATAGGCGTCAGCGTCCGTGATCTGGCCGCGTTCTGCCATCGTGAGGGCGATCTCGACGCGCGTTTCGGGCCGGGGCCGACGGCGGCAGAGGGCATCCGCGGACACCGCGAGCTGGCCGCAGCCCGCGGCGACGACTACCTTGCGGAATACGCACTGGAGGCAAGTTATCGGCATGGCGATCTGACCCTGCGGCTGCGCGGTCGCGCCGATGGTTATCTGCCGTCGGTGCCGATGATCGAGGAGATCAAGACCTGCCGCATCGACCCCGCCCGGCTGCCCGCTGATCTGTCGCGTCTGCACCTGGCCCAGGCCCGGCTCTATGCCGCTATGCTGGCCGCGGCTGAAGGGCTGGATGAGGTGCAGGTACGTCTCACCTGGTACGACCTCAGCCGTCGCCAGGAGCACCCGCTCGACCAGACCTACAGCGCCCCAGAGCTGGCGGAATTCCTGCAGCGCTCCTGTGAACGCTACGCCTGCTGGATGGCTGCACGCCTGCAGCACGCCGCCGCGCGCGATGCGTCCATACGCGCGCTGGCCTTTCCCTTCCGGGAATATCGGCAGGGTCAGCGCGACATTGCCGAGCTGGTTTACAAGTGCGTTCACAGTGGTGGCCAGCTCATGCTGGAGGCGCCCACGGGGCTTGGCAAAACCGCGGCGGCGCTGTACCCGGCGATAAAGGGGCTGGCCCACGACTGCCACGATCACGTGGTGTTCTGCACCGCCAAGCACAGTGGGCGCGATGCCGCAGAGGACACCCTCGCGCGCTTTGCCGCGGATGGCCTGATTGCCACAACGCTGACCCTTACGGCGAAAGAGCGCATCTGCTTTTCCCCCGGCCACGCCTGCCGGGCGGATGATTGTCATTACGCCCGCAGCTATCACGACAAGCTACCCGCTGCGCGCGAGGACGCGCTGCAAAGGCCGACACTGACGCAGGCCGATGTGGAGGCGGTTGCCCGTGAGCACGCGCTATGTCCCTACCAGCTTGGACTTGATCTTCTGCCGTGGGTGGATATTGTGATCGCCGATCAGCATCACGTGTTTAGCCTGCATGCGGCAGTAGCGGCGCTGGCCCTGCACTCCCCATCGCGGTGGACGGTGCTTGTGGATGAGGCGCACAACCTGCCGGCGCGGGCCCGCGGCATGTATAGCGCCTCGCTGTCCGGAAATCTTGCCGCCGCGCACCGGGTTTTGCGCGGTGCGCCTCGCCGGGCGGTCGCGGCTCTTGATACGGCGCTGCAGACACTTTTCCTGGCGCATGTCGAGCCGCACGACGACTACGCCGTGCTGCCGCTGCCCCCGGCAGCGCTGCTGGCCAGCATGCAGGCAGTCATCGCGGCTATCGCCGAGGAGCTGGCCCGGCCGGGTGCACCGCCGCGGCCGCATCCGGACGTCCAGGCGCTGTATTTCGCACTGCTGCATTTTGTGCGGCTGTCGGAGCTTGCCGGGGATGACTTCTGCTGCGAACTGCTGGCGCAGGACGCAAGCAGCCTGCGGCTTAACTGCATCGACCCGTCGCGCCTGCTGGCCCAGCGTCATGCGGCGCTGCATGCAGTGGTTGCTTTCTCCGCCACCCTGTCCCCGGTAGGCTGGATGCGCGTTCTGCTCGGTCTGGGTGATCGCTCGGTATTTCGCCGCTGCGCATCGCCTTTCCTGCCGCGCCAGCTGGGGGTGGCCATCGAGCCGCAGATCGATACGCGCCTGCCGCAGCGAGAGCGCTCGCGGCCCCGACTTCTGGCGAGGCTGGTGCAGTGGCTGGAGGCGCAGCCAGGGAACTGCCTGATCTTCTTTCCGTCGCACCGCTATCTGCGTGACTGCGTTGAAGAGTTGCGGCCTCTGCTGGGTGACCGCCAGCTGTGGGTGCAGCCTGCGCCGGGCGCAGCGGCGCCGCCCGGAGAACTGCGCGAGCTGTTGCGCACAAAGCGCAACGTCTGTGCGCTATGTCTGCTTGGCGGCAGCTACAGTGAAGGTATTGATCTACCGGGTGACCAGCTGCGCTCGGTGGTGCTGGTCGGGCCCGGTCTGCCGCAGCCGGATCGCGACAATCGGCTGCAGCGGGATTATTTCCAGCGGCAGCACGGTGACGGCTTTCGCTATGCTTCGCTGTACCCGGCCATGCAGCGAGTAAACCAGTCCCTGGGTCGTGTCGTCAGGGGAGATACCGATTGCGGTGCGGCGCTCCTTATCGACGGGCGCTATGCACTGCCGGAATATCGTGCCCTGCTGTCAGGGCACTGGGAGTATCGGGTGCTGGGGGACTGAAGCGGGATCAGCTCGCGACGGGGGGACGATAGCCGGGCTTGGCGAAGGCCAGCTGCACGGTGCCGATAATGCGCTCCCGGAACCCGCCCTCGCAGTAGCACAGGTAGAATTCCCACATACGAATGAAGCGGTCGTCAAAGCCCATCTCTCGTACCGTTTCCAGTTCCTGCAGGAAACGCTGTCGCCAGTGCGCAAGGGTGATGGCGTAGTCGCGGGTGATGTCGCGCAGGTGCACCATCTGCATGTCCGTGTCCCGGGCAAGATGGTCGGCAATCACCGCCAGCGATGGCAGGCAGCCACCGGGAAAAATGTAGCGCTTGATGTAGTCGACGCTGCGACGTGCGCGGTCGTAGCGCTGGTCGCTGATGGTAATGGCCTGAATCACCATCTTGCCGGTATCCTTGAGCAGGCGGCTGCAGCAGTTGAAATAGCTGCTGTAGAAATCGTGGCCCACGGCTTCGATCATCTCGATCGATACCAGTTTGTCGAAGCGGCCCTGCAGGTTGCGGTAGTCCTCGCACAGAACCGTGATGCGATCCTCGAGTCCCAGCTCGCGGACGCGTTGTGAGGCGTGCTCAAACTGTTCCCGCGAAATGGTGGTGGTGGTGACGCGACAGCCATAGCGCTGCGCGGCGTAGATAGCCATGCCACCCCAGCCGGTGCCTATTTCCATCAGGTGATCGTCCGGGCTGAGCTCCAGCTGCTGGCAGATGGCGTCCAGCTTGTCGGTTGCCGCCTGCTCCAGGCTGGCATCCTCACGCTCGAAGACCGCCGCCGAATACATCATCGTGGGATCGAGGAAGAGCTGGAAAAAGTCGTTGCCGAGATCGTAATGCGCTGAAATATTGCGCCGGGAGCCTTCGTGTGTGTTGCGATTGAACTGGTGGGCAAGGCGCAGCCCCAGGCGTGTGTACCAGTGCTGGCGTGCCTCCATGGCTTCCATCATGCCGAGGTTGGCGCTGAAGAGCCGGGTAACTTCGGTGAGGTCCGTCGCCGACCAGTCACCCTCGATGTAAGCCTCGCCGGAGGCAATGGTGCCGCCTGTCAGAACCTTGCGGTAGACATCCCGGTTGTGAACAAAAACTTCGGCGTGTGGCTCACCCTGCCGGGTCGGGTCCCCGAAATGCCAGATCTCACCACTGTCATGCAGCATCAGGCTGCCCGTGCCGATATTGTCGAGGACGCGAAACAGCATGCGTCTTGCCAGATCGCCGCTGAACAGGCTGCGAGCCTGCGGCAGCAGGCGGATTCTGCTGACACTGATATCGTTCATCTTATACTCCAGAAGATCCTGTTTTTGGATGTGGGTAGATAGGCATGCGCTTGATAAACAGCTTGAGCGCCTGCCAGTAAATGGCGGCGGCCACCTTTGCGGTCATCAGCGGGTAGCGCAGCAGCATGCGGTTCAGGTTGCCCGCCGTCAAAGGTTCCGCGCGCAGCGAGAGGGTAGCGTCGAACACGGTGCCGTTGTCGGTGCTGTTGGCAAGATGAATGGCCAGCTTCTCGCCGGGTGTGTTGCTGCGCCAGTGGTAGCGCATGTCCATGGGATTGAAGGGCGACACATGGAAGCTCTTGTCGAAGTCGCTGCGCAGCGTGGCAGTATCGTCGCTGGCCTGCATAACGTAGCTGTGGCGTTCATTCCAGGGAGTATTGGTGACTTCCGCGACCAGGTATTCCAGCGTGGTGCCGTCATCGCCATAGCAGTAGTAGCAGCACAGCGGGTTCATCTGCAGGCCGAAGTAGCGCAGATTGGCCAGCAGGTAGATAGGTCCCGTTTGGTGCTGGCCGGTTTCCTCAACAATGCGTCTTCGCACCTCTGTCTGCAGGTCGATAGTCGGGTCGCCCAGAAAATCGGCACGCCGGAAGCGGCCCAGTGCCGGGCGCCGGGCAGACCAGAGCGGCATGTCATCAAACAGTTCCGGCAACTCGTCGAGACGCAAAAAGGGCATGAACACTCGATAACTGAAGCGGTGGGGTCGCGGCAGGTGTCGCCGATGGCGCAGCAGTCCGGTGTACAGGCGGGAGGTCATGTCCGCAGTGTGCTCTCTTCTTGCGTCAGTGTCCTGGCGACCCGCAGTGCACTGACCACCCCGTCCTCATGGAATCCGTTGCCCCAGTAGGCGCCGCAGTACCAGGTGCGCCGGTTGCCGTTTATATCCCGCCAGCGACGCTGTGCGGCGATACCTTCGCGGGAGAACACCGGATGATCGTAGCGAAAACGTCCGAGGATCTTGTTCGGGTTGATGGCGCTACTGTGATTGAGCGTGACGCAGAAGGTTTCCGGTGCCGTCAAGCCCTGCAGTATGTTCATGTTATAGGTGACGATCGCGCGGCCCTCGTCAACCCCGAGGCGGTAATTCCAGCTGGACCAGGTGACGCGTCGCGTCGGCAGCAGGCGTGTGTCCGTGTGCAGGACGACGTCGTTGGACTGGTAAGGCAGCGCGCCAAGGATTTCGCGCTCGTCCTCTGATGCATCACCCAGCAGGGCCAGCGCCTGATCCGAGTGTGTGGCGACAACCACCTGGTCGAAGGTTCTGGGTTCACCATTGGCAAAGTTCAGAGTCACCTCGTTTTCGCCGCGCTGGATGGCCGTGACCGCGCAGCCGGTATGAATGCGGTTTTCGAAGCGCTGGCAGAGGGGTCGCAGGTATTCCCGCGATCCGCCCTCGATCACACGCCACTGCGGTCGTCGGGAAATGGAGAGCAGGCCGTGATTGCGGAAGAAGCGCAGGAAGAACTCGAGTGGGAACGCTTCTATGGCCTGCCAGTCCGATGACCAGATTGCCGAGGCCATGGGTACCAGATAGTCGTGGCGGAAACTGCTGCTATAACCGTTCTCGTTCAGGTAGTCGCCGAGGGTGGCGTCGTCGGCGACGGCGCCGGATTCGAGATCGCGCACAGCGGCGCGGTTGAACTTCAGAATATCCCTGACCATGGCCAGGAAGCGGGGCGAGATGAGGTTGCGCTTCTGGGCGAACAGTGCCGGCAGTCCGCTGCCCGCGTATTCCAGCCCGCGCTCACGATCGTGCACACTGAAGCCCATGGTGGTGGGCTTGCTGCTGACGCCCAGTTCATCCATGAGTGCGATGAACTCCGGATAGGTCCAGTCGTTGAAAACGATGAAGCCGGTGTCGATGGCATAGCGGCGCGTGCCCAGTTCTACGTCAACTGTTGCGGTATGGCCGCCGACGTGTCGGTTCGCTTCGAAGACGTGTACCCGGTGCCCCTGGCTCAGGTAGTGAGCGCATGCTAACCCCGAAATGCCGGAGCCTATAACGGCAATATCCAATGGTAGTGCTCTCCCGGGTTGCTATTGACGGCGTGGCACGCAAGTGCGCAGACACAGTTCGAGTTACGTTCACGGCGATCCGCTGGATCAGACTACGCGCCTGCCTGATCCGGTCTGGCCTGTGCGGCGTAAGGATAACGTGTCAATATGCAGGAGTGCACCAGTAATGCAGGTCGTGGGGGAGAGACAGAACGTGTGGACGGCACCGACCGGACGACGCACTGACGAGTGGAGCGAGTGTCTGACGCAGATTGCGGAGCACGAGGATCGCGCTGCTTTTACCCGACTGTTCCGGCATTTCGCGCCGCTCATCAAGGCGTTTGCCCTGTCGGGTTCGACCATGTCGGCAACCCATGCCGACGAACTCGTACAGGAGGTCATGCTCAAGGTGTGGCAGAAGGCCGCCGCTTTCAATCCGGAAAAAGCGGCCGCGAGCACATGGGTGTACACCATCGCCCGGAATTGCCGTACCGATATGTTCCGGCGCCTGCAGAAATTCGACACGCCGCTGGCGGCAGAAGACTTCACGCCGGAGCAGGATGGTGAAGAGCCATTTGCGCAGCTGCAGTCCAAACGCAGCGGCGAGCGTATAAGAGAAATGATGGCAGATTTGCCGGCTGACCAGACGCAGATACTGGCCAAGGTGTACATGGAGGGGAAATCCCACGCCGAGGCTGCAGCCGAGCTTGACCTGCCACTTGGAACCGTCAAGTCGCGCGTGCGACTGGCGATTCAGAAGCTGCAGGTTCAATTCGAGAGGGCATAAGCAAATGGCGACTTTTCACCCCCAGCTGGAGCTGCTCACCGAGCACGCGGCGGGATCACTTTCTGTAGCGCAGTCCGCCTGCGTTGCTGCTCACCTCAACTATTGCGCCGAGTGCCGGCACAGCGTTGTCCAGCTGCAGAACATCGGCGCGACGCTGTTTGAATCGGCCGATCCCTCCCCGGTCGGCGATGTTCTGCTCAATCGTGTGCTGGCGCGGCTGGACGAAGAGGCTCCGCTGCACCACAGTAGCGCTGCGGATCAGGCGGGTAACAACGCCACGCCGGCGCTCCTGCAGCGTTTGATGCAGGGAGACTTTTCTGACCTGCCCTGGCGCAAAGTGACGGACGCTCTGCGCATTACCCGACTGCAGACCGGCGATCCCAACTACGAGTTCGCCCTCTACCACATCAAGGCCGGCGGGGTGATTCCCGATCATGGCCACCGCGGCAGCGAAATGACGCTGATCCTCGAAGGCGGGTTCAGCGACGACCGCGGCACCTATCATCCCGGTGACTTCACGTATCGTCGGCAGGAAGACGAGCACGCGCCGCAGGCCCTGGCTGATCAGGACTGTATTTGCCTGGCGGTACTCGATGCCCCCCTGCGCTTCACCGGCTGGAAACACCGCTGGATGAATCCTTTCCTGCGCCTGCACGCCGGCTGAGGGCGCGCTTGCTGCAAGCCCCCGCCCGGTCACGCGGCGGGCGTCCAGACTACATCAGCGGCAGGTCCGCTTATAACGTTCACTCTCCCTGTGATAAAGTCGCGTCATCCCTGGGCCAGCACTGTATCTGGTGGCCGGGCACGGCAGGCGTTATCGGTGGAAGCAGGCGACCTTTCAAGAGAGCGCAGCAAACAATATCAGAAGAGACGGGGTAACTACGCACATGCTTTTAGGAATTCCGAAGGAGACACATCCGGGCGAGAATCGGACTGCAGTTACCCCCGAAACAGCAAAAAAGCTGTGCCGGCTCGGGGCTGACCTGCAGATTGAATCCGGTGCCGGAGAGGGAGCCGGGTTCCAGGATGCCGAGTACAGCGAGGCCGGCGCCACCATCGTCAGTGATCGCGAGGCGCTGATATCCGCCGCCGATATGCTGCTGCGCATCCGCAAGCCGGCGCTGGAAGAAATTTCCAGCATGAAGCAAGGCTGCATCCACATCAGCTATCTCGACCCGTTCAACGAACCCGAGCTGATCGCTCGCTTCCGTGAGCAGGGTGTCACGGCCATAAGTATGGAGATGATCCCGCGGACGACGCGCAGTCAGAAAATGGATGCGCTGAGCTCGCAGGCCAACCTGTCGGGTTATGTCATGGTGGTGCTCGCTGCCACGAACCTGCCACGTATTTTCCCGATGATGATGACCCCGGCAGGCACGCTGAAGCCGGCCAAGATCTTCGTCATCGGTGCCGGCGTCGCAGGTCTGCAGGCAATCGCCACGGCGAAGCGACTCGGAGGCCGGGTGACGGCCTTCGACACGCGGCCGGTGGTGGCAGAGCAGGTGCGATCACTCGGCGGGACCTTTCTGGAGATCGATCTCGGCGAAACCGGTGAGGCCGCGGGTGGCTACGCAAAGGAGCTGACCCCAGAGCAGATTGAAAAGCAGCGCGAGGCACAGAAAGCCGTGATCGCAGAGTCGGACGTGGTGATCACCACGGCCCAGGTATTCGGGCGCAAGCCGCCGGTCATCGTGACGCGCGATATGGTGGAGGGCATGCAGCCCGGCTCGGTCGTGGTGGACATGGCTGCAGAGACGGGCGGCAACGTCGAGGGTTCAGTGCCGAACGAGATTGTCCAGGTAAACGGCGTGACGGTGATCGGCTATGGCAACCTGCCGAATTTTGTCTGTCGAGACGCCAGCCATATGTATGCCAGCAACCTGTTCAATCTGGTCGATGACTGTTGGGACGAGGATAACAAGGCTTTCAGCATTGATCTGGAGCACGACATTCAGGCCGGCTGCGTTATTACCCACGCCGGAGAGGTGGTCAACGAAACCATAGCGAAACTGCAGGCGGGAGGGGACTGACATGGAAGCCGTATTTCTCACATTTATCCTGATGTTATCGATTTTTGTCGGCTTTGAGCTGATCAATAAAGTGCCTGCCACGCTGCACACGCCACTGATGTCCGGCGCCAACGCCATCTCCGGCATCACGGTTGTGGGGGCTATCAGTCTTGCCGGCACCGGGCAGCAGGACCTCGCCAACTGGATGGGCGCGGGAGCCGTAGCGCTGGCGTCCATCAACGTTATTGGAGGCTACATGGTTACCGACCGCATGCTGGCCATGTTCAAGAAGAGGGGAGGCTGAACATGGAATCTTCGCAACTCGGTATTCAGATTGCGTACGTCGTTGCGGCGGCGCTGTTCATTTTTGGTTTGAAGCTTCTCGGCTCCGCGGGCACGGCGCGCCGCGGTAATACACTGTCTGCGATCGGCATGCTGATCGCCATTGTCGCGGCCCTCACCGACCAGGGCATTGTCGACTACCGCTTTATCCTGGGCGGCTTCGTGATCGGTGGTCTGATCGGCGCCACGGCCTCCCGCCTGGTGCAGATGACCGCCATGCCTGAAATGGTGGCGCTGTTCAATGGCTTTGGCGGTATGGCCAGCCTTCTGGTGGGCGCGGCGGCGATCAGCGGTGCCGTGGACGTTTTCACCCTGATAACCGTCGTGCTGTCTATTCTCATCGGCGGCGTCACGTTCACCGGTTCGCTGGTTGCCTATGGCAAACTCAGCGAGACGATCGGCAGCGGTGCCGTCACCTTCAAGGGACAGCAGATCGTCAACTCCCTGATTGTCATCGGCATCATCGCCAGTGCCATCATGTTCTGTCTGGCGCCTGCCGACCCGGTTTGGCTGTATGCGGTCATCGGGTTGTCGCTGCTCTTCGGCATCATGCTGGTCATTCCGATCGGCGGTGCGGATATGCCCGTGGTCATCTCCCTGTTGAACTCCTACTCGGGACTCGCGGCCTGTGCCGCGGGTTTCGCGGTGAATAACAACATCCTGATCGTAGCCGGTTCGCTGGTGGGCGCCTCGGGCATCATCCTCACGCAGATTATGTGCAAGGCGATGAACCGCTCGCTCAGCAATGTCCTGTTCAGTGGTTTCACCGCTGTCAGCGACGAGAAGGTGGAGATTGAGGGTGAGGTCAAACCTATTTCGGTCGAGGATGCCTTTTACGTCCTCGAGGCGGCAACCAACGTCGCTATCATTCCGGGCTACGGCATGGCGGTCGCTCAGGCCCAGCACGTGGTCAAGGAGCTGTGTGAACTGCTCGAGGAGAATGGCTGCGAGGTTAACTTCGGTATCCATCCCGTGGCGGGGCGCATGCCCGGACACATGAACGTGCTCCTGGCTGAGGCGGATGTGCCGTATGACCAGCTGCTGGAGATGGACGAAATCAATCCGCGCATGGAAACCGTGGATGTCGCGATCGTTATCGGCGCCAACGACGTGGTAAACCCGGCTGCGCGGGAGGTGGCCTCGTCCCCTATCTACGGGATGCCGGTAATCAACGTCGATTCCGCACGCACGGTATTCGTGCTCAAGCGTTCCATGGCATCCGGTTTCGCTGGCATCGAGAATCCGCTGTTCTTCAAGGAGAATACCCGGATGCTGTTCGGTGATGCCAAGGAGACCATCGGCGGCCTGATCCGCGAGTTCAGCTGACAGGCATCGTTCGGGCATGACGGTACACAGCGCAGCGTCCGCCTCTGGGGAGCCTTCCCTGCTAACGGCGCTGCGCGCGGAGCATCGCCATATCGCCGCCATTATGGGCCTGCTCACGCAACAGCTCAATGCGGTTGAGCGCGGCGACCTGGTCGACCCCCATGTACTCTATGAAATCATGGATTACATGGTCATGTGGCCAGACCGTTTCCATCATCCCCGGGAAGATCTGATCTACGATCATGTTTCTGATCTTGACCCCGATGCTGCGATCGACATGCGCGAGCTACAGCGCGAGCATGAGCAGATGGCCCGCCTCGGGCGCGAACTGCTGCTCGCCATTGAGAGCTGGCGCTCCGGGGCCACTGCCGGCAACGACATGGTACACCTGGGTCGCGAGTATATCCGCCGTTCGCACGAGCACATGAACCTTGAAGAGGAAGAGGTCTTCCCGCTGCTGAGTGCGGTGCTTGGCCCGGCTGACTGGCGCGAACTGGCGGCCGATGACAGTCTGCATGCGTCGTCGGACCCGGTGTTCGGTCGTCGCGTCCAGCGGGAGTTCCGCCAGCTGGCGAGAAAGCTGCGTCGGCGTCTTCGCCGCGGCGTTGAGCGCGGCGCCGTGACCGAATGGGTGGGCGTCGAGGCGGCGCTGGAGTCCTTTGAAGTGCTGTCGATGGCATGGCAGAATGGGTGCGTCTCAACGCTGGACCACCTGTCCTCGGCGAGCCGCGAATCCCTTTATTTTGTGCTGGACCAGCCCCTGCGTGCGCCTCTGCTCTGTGCCGTCAACAACACCCGGCTGGGGCTGGGCTGGCTGCAGGAGATGAGTGAAATCTATCGGGATACCTTTCGCGACCTCGGGCGTGTAGAGCAGGAGCGCCGCGACCGGCTGCGGCTGCTCAGGCGGTCTGCGCCGGTGGGTCGGCGACGTCCATCTCCCTGAACTGCAGGCTCGCGAGTCGGGCGTAGAGTGGATTCGACGCCAGCAGTTCTGCATGTGTCCCGGTGGCAATAACCCTGCCGCCATCCACCACGGCAATGGTATCGGCGTGCAATATGGTGGACAGCCGATGCGCAATGATGATCGACGTCCTGCCCCGCATGAGCTCCTGCAGGGCCTGCTGCACCTGGTGCTCGCTCTCTGCATCGAGGGCGCTGGTGGCCTCGTCCAGCAGCAGGAGCCGGGGATCGCGCAGGATTGCGCGGGCCAGGGCAATGCGCTGGCGCTGTCCCCCCGACAGACGCACCCCGCGATCGCCCAGATCGCTGTCATAGCCGTTGGGAAGCTGCGTGATGAACTCGTGGGCCTGCGCGCGTTGTGCTGCGGCCTCTATCTCCTCGTCGCTGGCCGCGGGTTTGCCATAGGCAATGTTGTAGCGCACGCTGCCGGTGAACAGGGCCGGCTGCTGTGGCACCAGGGCAATCTGTGAGCGCAGGGCCTGCAGGCTGAGCTCGCGTATGTCTCTGCCATCCAGCATGATGCTGCCGCTATCCGGATCGTAGAAGCGTTGAAGCAGTTCGAAAACCGTGCTCTTGCCTGCGCCCGAGGGGCCTACCAGAGCCAGGCTGCGACCGGCGGCCGCATCCAGCGTAAAGCCATCAAGCGCCGGGTTGTCGGGCCTTGAGGGGTAATGAAACACCAGGTTTCTCAGCATCATGCTGGCGGGTTCCCCGGCTTTCGCCTGCACCTCGCCACTGCCATCAGCCACGGCGCTCTGTTCTCCTGACAGCTCCAGCAGGCGCTCTGCGGCACCTGCCGCGCGCTGTACCTCGCTCCAGACTTCCGAAAGCGTGGCGAAGCCACTGCCGACCATGATGGCGTAAAAACCGAATGCGGCCAGCTCGCCGCCGGTCATGTTGCCCGCGATGACATCGCTGCCGCCCGACCAGAGCATCACCGCCATGCCGCTGAACAGCAGAATGATGGCGCCGCCGATCAGCAGGGATCGCTGGCGGATTCGGCGCCGCGCGATGTCAAAGGCCTGCTCCACCTCGCCGGTGAAAGCCTGGCTTTCGAAATTCTCGCGATTGTAGCTCTGCACGACCTTGATGTTCTGGATGATCTCGCCGGCATAACTGCCGACGTTTGCAATGCTGTCCTGGCTGGCCGTGGACAGGCGACGCACGCGCCGACCGAAGATGATGATCGGGAGCAGAACCAGGGGCACGCTGGCGACAATGATCAGACTGAGCTTGAGGTTGGTGAGAAACATAAGCACCAGGGCCCCGGTCAGGGTAAGACCGCTGCGCAGGGCCATGCTCAGGGATGAGCCGATGATGGTCTGCAGCAGCGTGGTGTCGGTGGTCAGCCGCGACATAATCTCTCCGGCGCGATTGGCTTCGAAAAAGCCCGGATGCAGATGCACCACGTTGTCGAACACCGCTTTGCGCAGGTCGGCGCTGACCCGCTCGCCCAGCCAGGACACCAGATAGAAGCGCGTGAACGTGCCGACCGCAATGACCGCGCTGATGGCGAGCATGACGAGTACGGCAAAGCGCAGATCCTCAACCGTGCCACCGCTCAGGCCGCGATCAATCAGTATCTGTATGCCGCGACCGAGAGACAGTGTGGCGCCGGCAGTGAGCAACAGCGCCGCCGAGGCGGCGGCGACCCGCCCGCCATAGGGGCGCAGATAGCCCGCCACCGTGAGCAGCGGGGCGAGTTTGCGCGGTTTACGCCGGGATGCCACGGCTTAGTTCGCGCTGTCGTCGGTGTCGGCTTTTTCGTCCCGGCGCCTGATCAGCATACGGCCGCAGATGATGCCGATTTCGAACAGCAGCCACATAGGCAGCGCCAGCAGTGACTGCGAGATGATGTCGGGTGGCGTGAGCAGCATGCCGAGGACAAAGCAGCCCACCACAATATACGGACGCTTCTTTGCCAGGTCCTCTGGTGTGGTGATTCCGGCCCAGATCATGATCACGGCGGCGATCGGAATCTCGAAGGCCAGGCCAAAGGCAAAAAAGAGTTTCAGCACGAAGTCGAGGTAGCGGTTGATATCGGTCATGATGGCGACATCTTCCGGGCCCACGCTGGTAAAGAACGCAAAAATCAGCGGAAAAACAACGAAGTAGGCGAAAGCCGCACCGGCATAGAACAGCCCGATGCTGGACACCAGCAGCGGTATTGCCAGGCGCTTCTCGTGTCGGTACATGCCGGGCGCGATAAAGCTCCAGGCCTGGTAGAGCACATAGGGTACGGCGATGAAAATCGCCGCAAACAGGGTCAGCTTGAACGGCGTCAGGAACGGTGAGGCGACCTCGGTGGCAATCATGCTCGCGCCGGGCGGCAGAATGGAGCGCAGTGGTTCCGAGACAAAGGCATAGATTTCGTTGGCAAACGGGAACAGGACAATAAAGACTATCAGCACCGCCAGTATGGCGCGCAGCAGACGATCCCGCAGTTCCTTCAGGTGTGCGACCAGCGGCAGCGCCGGATCGCTGAATGAGTCGCTCATGGTGTGCTCTTGTCCGCCTTTTCCCGGTCGTCGCCGTCTGCGGGCGTGGCGGGTGGCCTGGTGGTGTCATCGGTGGGCGGTTTTTCGTCTGTCTCCCCGGAAAGACCCTTGCGCAGATCATCCGTCTGCTGCTTGACCTGCTCCCCGGTGCGCCGCAGTTCCTGCATGACCTCGTCGTTGTGCAGCTCCTGCTGGACCTCGCGCTTGATATCGTTGAAGCCTCTTCGCAGCCGACCGAGCCAGACGCTGGCGGTGCGTATGGCCCCCGGCAGGCGCTCGGGCCCAATCACCAGCAGACCGACCACGCTGATGATGATCAGTTCAGCAAAGCCGATGTCAAACATGGCTGCTAGGGTTTCCGCTCGCCGTCATCGCTGCCCACGGTGGCATTGTCGCTGCGCGTGCTGTCGTGACCGTGCTCGCGTTTCAGCGGCGCCGACTCATCCCGCGGCAGGGATGCTGACCCCTGGCTGTCCTCCCCGGCGTCTTTATCGGCGTCGGCCGTGTCATCATCGTCCTGCATGCTCTTCTTGAAGCCCTTGATAGCGCTGCCAAGATCGCCGCCGAGGCTGCGCAGTCGCTTGGTGCCGAAAAGCATGATCACGATTGCCAGCACAATCAACAACTGCCATACGCTGATACCGCCAATACCCATGGTGTTTTCCTCTGTTAGTGTGCGTCTGAGCGCGACGCTTTCTCGGCGTGGCCGGACAGCCCAAGCCGCTGTTGCAAGCATTCCATCACCGCACCGGCATCGGTGTCCAGATGCGATAGCATGACCATGCAGTGGAACCACAGGTCTGCCACTTCACCAATGAGTGCGGATTGATCCGTGTCCGCCGCCGCGTCCTTGGCGGCGATGATGACTTCCGTGGCCTCTTCACCGACTTTTTCAAGAATGCGGTTGAGACCGGCCGCGTGCAGACTGGCGACGTAGCTGTCGTCGGGTTCTGCCTCTCTGCGTGCCGCGATGGTGCGGGTCAGTTCGTCGAGTATGCTGTCAGAGTTCATCGCCTGTCCTTGCCGTGGTGCTGCTGTCATCCGGCCAGTCACTGTGACGGGTCGCTGTTTGTGCCATCGCCCTGAGAGCTGCCGTACATGTCCTTCGGGTCGCGCAGTACGGCATCGGTCTCGGCCCAGCGATCACCGTCAAGACGTCGATAGAAGCAGTGCCGGCGACCGGTGTGGCAGGCGATACCGCCGACCTGCTCGACCTTGAGCAGCAGTGCGTCGCCGTCGCAGTCGATCCGCAGTTCCTTCAGGTGCTGGACATTGCCTGAGCTCTCGCCCTTGCGCCACAGCGCGCCCCGCGATCGCGACCAGTACACCGCGCGTTGTTCCGCAGTCGTGCACTGCAGCGCTTCACGATTCATCCAGGCCAGCATGAGCACCTCGCCGGTCTGCCAGTCCTGCGCGATAGCAGCCACCAGGCCCTGTTCATTCCACTGGATACTGTCTGTCCGGATATCTGCTGCTGACGGCATTGGCGCTACCTGCTGGCCATCCCTGAGGGGTGGCGGATTATGGCACAGGCGGGACGTAACTTCAGTCATCCTGCTTGCGTGGCCAGAGCAACACGGCGGCGAGCGCAAACAGAAACCAGCCTGTTGGCGGCAGGGCCGACAGCAGGGGCTGGAATGACGGCACGCTGAGTACTGCACCGCTGGCACAGGCCACGCCGGCGATCTGCCGTCGCTGGCGACGCACTGCCATACGCTGTTGCTGTCGCCGCATTGCACCATCGCCGGCGCGTCGGGTTGCGGCAGGGACAGGCCGCTTGTCCAGCAGCTGCTCAAACAGGGCGTCTGGGACCTGTGGCAGCCGCTCAAGCCATGACGGCACATGATACTGCAGTCGTTTCACCATCTGTTGCGGCGAGTAGCGTTCGCGCAGCCAGTTTTCCAGGAAGGGCTGGGCGGTGTCCCAAAGATTCAGCTGTGGGTAAAGCTGTCTGCCCATGCCCTCGATATTGAGCAGGGTTTTCTGCAGTAGAATAAGAGACGGCTGCACCTCCATGTCGAAACGGCGCGCCGTGCTGAACAGATAGACCAGCAGCTGACCGAAGGAGATCTCGCTGATCGGTTTCTCGAAAATCGGCTCACACACCGCGCGCATTGCGGCTTCAAAGTCCTCGACGCGCGTTTCCGGCGGCACCCAGCCACACTCCACGTGCAGGCGTGCAACCTCGTGGTAATCGCGCTGGAAAATGCCCAGCAGGTTGCGGGCTAGATAATACTGATCTGCCTCGCTGAGACTGCCGATGATGGCGCAGTCAATGGCAATATAGCGCGGATCCGCCGGGTCCTCGGCATTGATGAAGATGTTGCCCGGGTGCATGTCGGCATGGAAAAAGCTGTCGCGAAACACCTGGGTAAAAAAGATCTCGACGCCGCGTTCGGCGAGTAGCTTCAGATCAGTGCCGCGCTGTCGCAGGGTGTCCATATCGGTGACGGGAATGCCGTGGATACGCTCCATAACGTAGACATTGCGGCGCGTGTAGGCCCAATGCACCTCCGGCACGTACACCAGCCTGCCGTCGGCAAAATTCCGCCGCAGCTGTGACGCGTTGGCCGCCTCGCGACCGAGATCGAGCTCATCCAGAATCACCTGCTCATAGTCTGCCACCAGGGCCACGGGGCGCAGGCGCCAGCCGTCGCGCAGAAAGCGTTCCGCAAGGCGCGCCAACAAAAACAGCAGGGCGATGTCCTGGCGGATGACCGGCTCAATATCGGGGCGCAGTACCTTGATTACAACTTCGCGTCCATCCTGCAGCTGTGCCGCGTGCACCTGCGCCACGGATGCCGAGGCCATGGGGGTGGCGTCGAAGCGCGCGAACAGCCGGTCTACCGGATGGCCGAGGCCCTTCTCTATGATTCCCCGGGACTGCGGTGCAGGAAACGCCGGCACCTGATCCTGCAGCCGGGCCAGTTCGTCGGCGATATCCCCGGGCATCAGATCGCGCCGTGTCGACAGCATCTGCCCGAACTTGATGAATACCGGACCGAGCTCTTCCAGGGCCTGCCGCAAACGCGGGCCGCGTTCCGCCTGAGCGCGGGCACCCAGCCGGAACGGGTTCAGGTGCAGCGCCAGGCGGACGCCTCGGGGGAGTCGGTCAGCGTCAATGATGTCGTCAAGACGGTGGCGGCCGACGACCTTGAGGATGCGGCGGAGTCTCAGCAGGCGCGACATCAGTCGGGTTCGCTGTTGCGCGCTGCCGTGCCGTTGTTTTTGGTGGCGGCCTGCGCCAGCAGGCGGTCCGCACGGGCGCGGGCGCGCTGCAGCCGACTCTGCAGGCGGTCTGCCTGCTGGGTCAGCATCTGGATGTCGGAATAGAAATCCTCGACTTCAGCGCGCGGCGGCGTCAGCCGGGCTTCTTCGTGAATGAATTCATCCAGCTGTCGGGTGAGACTGCTGCCGGCGTGCCTGCCCCAGCTGAACAGACCGCGCAGTATCTGCGCCAGCTGATGCCCGGCGACGTCACCCAGTGTGTCCACCAGTGGCGCTTCCCAGTCGACATCCAGCCCGGCGACAACGCTCTGAAGCGCTATCAGCGGTGCGCTGCTGCCCTTCAGTTCAAGCCCGCCGTTGATCAAGGTTGCCGTGGGGTCCGCGGCATTTGCCAGCTCGGCAAAGTCATTGCTGCTGCCGCGCACCCGGGTCGCCAGCGGCCCCTCGTGATAACCCAGCAGGCGGATGGTCCCGGTGCGGGTTGGCTGCACATAGACGGAAAACACCGGTGACGTGCACTCGATACCGATGACCACCTCATCGAGCGCTGCCAGCTCCCGACGGCTGTGCGGGGACAGATTGAGGGCGGCGTTGGCGGCGCGCTCCAGGGCGGCCAGAACGGCGCTGTGCAGGGCGGGGTCGAGCGCCATCTCAGGCCTTGATGCCGCGATGTACGGCAACCACGCCGCCGGTCATGTTGTGATATTCGCAGCGGCTGAATCCCGCCTCCTCCATCATGCCGCGCAGGGTTTCCTGGTCCGGATGCATGCGGATGGATTCCGCGAGGTACTTGTAGCTGTCGGCATCCCGCGCAATGAGGCGGCCCATCAGGGGCAGTATGCTGAAGGAATAGGCATCGTAGGCCTTGCCCAGCAGCGGATGGGTCGGCTTGGAGAACTCCAGTACCAGCAGGCGCCCGCCGGGCTTGAGCACGCGCAGCATGGCCCGCAGCGCCAGGTCCTTGTCGGTCACGTTGCGCAGACCGAAGGCGATGGTAATGCAGTCGAAGCTGTCATCGGGAAAGGGCAGGTACTGTGCGTCGGCCTGCACGAACGCCAGGTTGGCCTGAACGCCCGTATCGAGCAGCCGGTCGCGCCCGACGCGTAGCATCGAGGCATTGATGTCCGCGAGCACGACGCGGCCGCCGTCACCGACCAGCTGGCTGAACTTTTCCGCCAGGTCGCCGGTGCCGCCGGCAATATCGAGCACTGAGTTGCCGCTGCGGACGCCGCTGAGCTCGATGGTAAAGCGCTTCCACAGGCGGTGGATTCCCGCCGACATCAGGTCGTTCATGAGATCGTAGCGCGTCGCGACCGAGTCAAAGACATCGCTGACCATGCCCGCCTTGGCGTCCTTTTCGACCTCACGGTAACCGAAGTGTGTTGTTTCCCTGTCACTCATTGCGCTGTCTGCCATGCCTGCTGGAGCCGTATTGTAGCGCGATGCCGCGCAGGGGTCAGTGCCACGAACCCCGGAGCCGGCGTTTCAGGGCTGAAACTGTATGACCTGGGTATCCGGATCGCGGCTGGCGCCGGCCGCCTGCAGGCGATCGAGGTAGTCCTGCCACCAGTGTTCGCGGTTGAGGCAGAGCTCGCGCAGGTAGCTCCAGCTGAAAATACCGCTGTCGTGGCCGTCATCAAACACCAGCTGCAGTGCGTAGTGGCCGACGGGAACAACGGACTCCAGCACCACATGTTTCTTCCCGGTTTGCAGGATGTCCTGTCCCCGGCCGTGGCCACGCACCTCGGCGGAGGGAGAATAGACCCGCAGGTATTCCCAGCCCAGCTGGCAGGGAGGCTCTTCCGGGTAGGTCAGCTCCAGTACCCGCGACTGCCTGCGGAGCTTCACGCCAGTGGGGCGGATATTGTCATTGGCCATGGCCTGCTCCCCGTGGTGTCTATAAGATGAAGCGCGACAGATCCTCGTCGAGGCTGAGTTCCCCGAGCTGGCTGTCGACGTAGGCAGCATCCACCACCAGCTCCGGCGTGGCAGTGTTGCTGTCCGCCGCTGCGTAGGAGGCTTCCTCCAGCAGCCGTTCCATAACGGTGTGCAGGCGTCGCGCGCCGATGTTCTCGGTATTCTCGTTCAGCTGCCACGCAATTTCCGCCAGGCGCGTCAGTCCATCGTCGGTAAACTCTACCGCCAGGCCCTCGGTCGCCAGCAGCGCCTGGTACTGTCGTGTCAGAGAGGCATCCGGTTCGGACAGAATGCGCTTGAAGTCCTCGGGCGTGAGGGCGGCGAGCTCTACGCGGATGGGCAGGCGGCCCTGTAGCTCCGGAATCAGGTCAGACGGCTTGGACAGATGGAAGGCGCCAGACGCAATGAAGAGAATGTGATCGGTTTTGATCATGCCGTACTTCGTGCTCACGGTGGAGCCTTCGATCAGCGGCAGCAGGTCGCGCTGCACGCCTTCGCGGGAAACATCGGCGCCGGCCGTCTCGCCGCGTTTTGCCACTTTGTCCAGTTCGTCGAGAAAGACAATGCCGTTCTGCTCCGCCGCCTCTATCGCTGTCTGCTTGAGCTCCTCCTCGTTCACCATGCGCGCCGCCTGCTCCTCACAGAGCGCTTCAAAAGCGGCTTTTAACGGCAGCTTGCGGGTTTTTGACTGCTGCCGCGACAGGTTGGAGAACATGCTTTGCAGCTGGTTGGTCATCTCCTCCATCCCCGGGGGCGCCACGATGTCCATCGAGCCTGCGGGGCTGCTGAGTTCTACCTCGATTTCCTTGTCGTCCAGCTCGCCCTCACGCAGCTTCTTGCGCAGCAGCTGGCGTGTGCCGGCGCCCTGCTCGCCGTCGCCATTGCGGGCGGGGGGCAGCAGAATGTCCAGGATGCGCTCCTCCGCCGCTTCCTCTGCGCGGGCACGAACCCGCTGGACCTCCTGCTCGCGATACATTTTCACCGACGTTTCCACCAGGTCGCGGATGATGGACTCGACATCGCGGCCGACATAGCCCACTTCCGTGAACTTGGTGGCTTCCACCTTGATGAAGGGTGCGTTTGCCAGGCGCGCCAGGCGGCGGGCAATTTCGGTCTTGCCGACCCCGGTGGGTCCGATCATGAGAATATTCTTGGGCGTGATCTCGGCGCGCAGGTCTTCGGCAACCTGCATGCGTCGCCAGCGGTTGCGCAGGGCAATGGCGACGGCCCGCTTGGCCTCGGGCTGGCCAATGATGTGCTTGTCCAGGGCGTGGACAATCTCGCGTGGGGTCATGTTTGACATATCAGTCCTGGTAATCCAATTGTTCGATGGTCTGGTTGTGGTTGGTGTAGATGCAGATGTCACCGGCGATACTCAGCCCCTTCTCCACGACATCCCGGGCGCTCAGTTCCGTATTGTCGAGCAGTGCGCGAGCGGCGGCCTGGGCAAACGAACCGCCGGAACCGATGGCAATGAGGTTGTCCTCGGGTTCAATGACGTCGCCATTGCCGCTGATCACCAGCGACGTGGTCCTGTCGGCCACCGCCAGCAGCGCTTCCAGCTGGCGTAGGGAGCGCTCGGTGCGCCAGGCCTTGGCCAGTTCCACCGCGGCGCGTACCAGCTGTCCCTGATGCTTTTCCAGGTGATTCTCGAACAGCTCAAACAGGGTGAAGGCGTCGGCCGTGCCGCCGGCGAAACCGGCGATGACCTGCTCCTTGTAGAGGCGCCGCACTTTGCGCGCATTGCCCTTCATGATGGTGTTGCCCATGGACACCTGGCCGTCGCCGCCGATAACAACGCTGTTGCCCCGGCGAACGCACAGGATGGTTGTGCCTCGAAACTGTTCCACGTGCTGTCTCCTTCGAGTCAAGATAAGGGTTATGGGTCCTCGACCCGGTGAATTCAAGCGCCAGACGCCGTTGTGCAGGGGAGTTGCCCGGGACACGCGGGCCTGTCTCGAGATGGCCGGGACGTGCGCGCGGCCGGCGCGCTCAGGGTGCGCTGCGTTTCAGCAGCAGGGTGTCGATGCTCTGCTGTGCGGTCAGGCTGCGCGCCGCGGCCATCTTGGAGCGCGAGTCGAAGGGCCCCACGATAACGCGGAACCAGCGCCCGTTGCTGCCGCTCGTTTCCTCGACCCGGGGCTCCAGGCCCAGCAGCAGCAGCTCGGCGCGGCGCCGGTCTGCATCCTCGGCATGCCGGAACGAACCGGCCTGCAGCAGGTAGGTGGATCCATCGGGCTGATCCCGGCTGCCGGGCAGATCGCCGGGCGCCACCTCGACCTCAATACGCTGCTGCGGCAGCATTTCGAAAAAATCGAAGCGCGGCTGTTGCTCGGCGCTGCCGGAGGGAACGGCATTGACCAGGTCATTGCCATCGGCTGCGGGCTCCGACGGCGGCAGCGTTACCAGATAGAACATGAAGCTGAGAAACACACCACTGGCGACACCGCCAGCATACCAGCGCAGAACCCGCGACATGCCAGCCGCGGCATCGCCGTTGCCGCGGCTGGCCCCCTGGCGGCGCTGCCCCCCGCGTGAGGATGCGGCCCGGCTCGCCGACATGTTACATCGACTCCGGTGCGGACACGCCGAGCAGATTCAGACCGTTGCTGATCACCTGGCGCACCGATTCGCTCAGTGCAACCCTGGCCGAGCGCAGTCCGGCATCCTCAACCAGCACCTTGTGCGCATTATAAAAGGTGTGAAAATGCCCGGCGAGGTCGCGCAGGTAATTCGCCACGGCGTGCGGCTCTGCCGCCTGCGCTGCCTTCTCCACCACCTCCGGGTATTCAGCGAGGCTTTTCAGCAGCGCTTTTTCTTCGGCGCTCTGTAGCAGCCCCAGATGCGACCGGGAGGATGTCGCGTCCCAGGAGATGCCCTGCTCTGCCAGCCTGCGGTGCACGCTGCATACCCGGGCGTGAGCATACTGTATGTAATACACCGGATTGTCGTTGCTGCGCGACAGGGCCAGGTCGATATCAAAGGTCAGCTGCGAGCTGGGCGCCCTTGCGACCAGGAAATAGCGCGTGGCGTCGAGACCCACCTCATCGATCAGGTCGCGCAGCGTGAGGTAGCTGCCCGCGCGTTTCGACAGCTTGACCTCCTCGCCATCGCGCATCACGGTCACCATCTGGTGCAGCACGTAGTCGGGCCAGCCCTCGGGAATACCCTGTTCCAGTGCCTGCAGGCCGGCGCGCACGCGGGTTATGGTGCTGTGGTGGTCTGCGCCCTGCTCGTTGATAACGCGCACGAAGCCGCGGCGCCACTTGTTCAGATGATAGGCGACATCCGGCAGAAAATAGGTGTAACCGCCATCGCGCTTGCGCATGACGCGGTCCTTGTCATCGCCGAAATCCGTGGTGCGAAGCCATAGCGCACCCTCTGCTTCATAGGTCTTGCCACCCGCCACCAGCATGTCGACGGTGGCCTTCACCTCGCCCGAGCTGTACAGCGATGATTCAAGGAAGTAGCGGTCGAACTCCACGGCAAACTCGCGCAGATCCAGGTCCTGCTCGTGACGCAGGTAGGCCACGGCGAATCGGCGGACGGCGTCGAGGTCATCGGGATTGCCGCTGGCCTCCACCTGCTGATCCCGGGCGCTCACGCTGTCGCCGCGCAGATAGGCCTGCGCGAGTTCGGCAATGTAGTCGCCGCGGTAGCCATCTGCGGGCCAGCCTTCACTGTCTGGCTCGATGCCCTGGCAGCGTGCCTGCACTGACAGCGCAAGATTGCTGATCTGCTGGCCGGCATCGTTGTAGTAGAACTCCCGCGTCACCTCCCAGCCGGTGGCGGCAAGCAGGCGGCACAGGCTGTCGCCGATGGCTGCGCCGCGGCCGTGCCCGACATGCAGCGGCCCGGTCGGGTTGGCGGAAACAAACTCCACCTGCACCTTGCGACTCTGGCCACTGTCGCTGTGGCCAAAGCGAACGCCCGCGGCGAGTATGTCGCCGATGACGGCAACGCTGCTGTCCGTCGACAGGAAAAAGTTGATAAAGCCGGGGCCGGCGATCTCCGTACGGGCAATCAGCTCGCTGTCGGGAAGGTGGTCGCAGAGCAGTTGAGCCAGCTGCCGGGGAGGCATCTTTGCCTGCTTCGCCAGCGCCAGCGCAACGTTGGTCGCAAGGTCGCCGTGGTCCGGGTCGCGGGTGCGTTCGACCTGTATCGTTGGGGATGTTCCCACCTCCAGCTGGCCCTGTTCAATCAGGCGGGCCAGCCCCTGTTGAACCAGCAGGGACACGTGTTCTTTCATAGCAGGTTGACCTGGGTTGCGGCGCGAATGGAAACTGCCGGCATTATCCCTGTTCGTCGCGGTGATGGCCAGATAGCGCGAGGCAGGGTCACTGGCTAGAGGGTGTCCAGCGGGTCGATATCAATGAACCAATTGAGACCCGCGGGCGCTTTCAGGGTCTCTGTCGCGGCCACGAGTGCCGCCGCGGCACCGGCTGCGCCGGCCCGGTCCGCGCTCAGGCAGATAAGTTGGCTGCGGTGCTTGCCGGCCCGCCGCGGCATGGCGGATGGCAGCGGGCCTATCAACTGTGAGGCGGCGCCAATCTGCGGCGCCGCGTTCCGGCGTACGGCCTGCAGGAAGGTTTCACCCTGTCCCTCGGTGCGCGCATCGGTGCGCAGCAGAGCGATGTGAGCCGCCGGCGGCAGGCCGCGTTCCTGGCGCTGCAGCAGTAGGTCTGCAGCGACCTCGGCATAGGGCCTGGTGAGCAGCGCCTGCAGCAGCGGGTGATCGGGGTAGTGTGTCTGCAGCAGCATCTCGCCGGGCCGGTCACCGCGCCCGGCGCGCCCGGCGACCTGGGTGAGCAGCTGAGCCAGGCGCTCCTCGCCACGAAAATCTGCGCTGAACAGCAGGGCGTCGCTGTCGATCACCCCCACCAGGCCAACGCCGGGAAAATGATGTCCCTTGGTCAGCATCTGGGTACCCAGCAGAATGCAGGGCTCGCCGCGGTGGATGGCGCTGACCAGCGTCGCCATATCGGCAGGCCCCGAGACGCTGTCGCTGTCCACGCGATGCACTGGCCAGGGCTCAAAACGGTGCTGCAGGAAGTCTTCCGCCTGTTCGGTGCCGAGGCCGTTGGCGAGGAGCGATGTGCTGCCGCAGTGCGGGCAGGCCTCCGGGAGGCGGCGTCGTGCCGTGCAGTGATGGCAGCGCAGCTGGCGCCGCCGTCTGTGCACTGTCATGCGCGCATCACAGTGCTCGCAGTCGGCGATCCAGCCGCAGTCGTGGCACTGTAGGGAGGCGGCGAAGCCGCGCCGATTGAGAAACAGCAGTACCTGCTGGCCGTTGGCAAGCGCCTGTCCGGTGCGCTCAAGCAGGGCCGGCGACAGGCCGGCCGTGAGCGGCTGGCGGCGAACATCGATGGCGCTGAGCCGGGGCATTGCGCGACCGCCGGCACGCTGTTCAAGACGGTGGTGCCGGTAGCGGCCGCGCAGGGCGTTGAACGCGCTTTCCAGCGAGGGCGTGGCGCTGCCAAGCACGACGGGGCATGACTCCAGCTGGGCGCGCTTCACGGCGATGTCCCGTGCACAGTAACGAAAGCCGTCCTGCTGTTTATAGGAGGCGTCGTGCTCTTCGTCCACAATGATGATGCCGAGTCGCGGGCAGGAAGCAAAGACCGCTGAACGTGTGCCGAGAATGATGCCCGCATCGCCGCGTCGCGTCCGGTCCCAGGACTGGCTGCGCTCGGCGTCGGTCAGGCCGGAGTGCAGCAGGGCGATGGGCGTGGCGAAGCGCTCACGAAAACGCGCCACGGTCTGTGGCGTGAGCCCGATTTCCGGGACCAGTACCAGCGCCTGGCGACCCTGTTCCAGGCAGTGGCCGATGGCGCGCAGATAGACCTCGGTCTTGCCGCTACCGGTGACACCTTCGAGCAGGTGGCAATGGAAATTGCCAAGATCGGCGATGATGTCCCTGACCGCACTCGCCTGTGCCTCGCCCAGACGCGGTCCGTCTGCGCCAGCGGCCGTCGGCATTCTGGGCGCAGACTCACAGCGTTCCACCAGGCCTTTCTTTTCCAGCTCACGCAGCGCGCTGCTGGTCATGCCCTGTGACTGGAGTGCGCTCGCCTCAACTGCATTTCCGCCAGACAGAGCGTGCAGCGCGGCCTGCTGGCGCGGCGCCCGGCCCAGCGCCCCCTCACCCAGGCCCTGGCCGCGTGCGGTGAGCCGCCAGGCGTCCTTTGCCGGTGCCCGGCCCGCGCGCAGACGCTTGCTGAGGGCGGCGGCGAAGACGTCGCCCGGCGGGTGCAGGTAATACCCGGCTGCCCATCGGCACAGGTCGAATACGGCGGGCGAGAGCAGCGGCACGTCGTCCAGTATTGCCTCTGCACACTTCAACTGCGCCAGCGGAATGTCACTCCGGGTGGCCGTGGCGACCAGCACGCCCACCACGGATCGCCGCCCGAAGGGGACTCTGACGCGGATTCCCGGGGGTAGCGCCAGCGCGACGGCCGGATCCTGGTCTGCCGGCGGCAGATAGTCGAACAGGCGGCGCAGTGGGGAGGGAACGGCAATGCGCAGGTAGGTCGGCATCAGGCATCATCACACGGCATGGCAGGTCAGTCTAACAAATGCCCGGTGCCGGGCCTTGCGAAGGGCGGCACTTCTGGTACTATGCGCGCCTATTTTTGCCAGGCACCGCGTCGCTGTGTCTGGCATTCCTGGATACGGTGCCCGGCATGGATCGGGTTGCGGTGTCCCTCAGCAGGAGCAGGACCATGAAGAACGAGATCCACCCCAAGTACGAGGCGGTTACCGCGACATGCAGCTGCGGTAACGTGATCAAGACGCGCTCGACCTTTACCGAGGACTTCACAATTGATGTGTGCTCGGAATGCCACCCCTTCTTCACCGGCAAGCAGAAGATCGTTGACAGCGGTGGCCGCGTGGATCGCTTCAACAAGCGTTTCGGCAACCGCGGCAGCAAGCGCTAGAGGTTTCGCTGGACGACAATGGGCCTGAAAGCTCCGGGCCCATTGTCAGAAAATATCGTTGATCAGATCATCCGTGCCGGTCTTGCCCGGCGTCAGCGTTGCATCGGCGTAATCGGTCGGTACATTCTCGGCGCGGAAATATTCGAACAGGGCATTGTCCTGCTCTGATCCCGCCAGCAGACCCGTCTCCGGATCAATTCTCACACTGGTGATGCCATTCGGTATGGGCGGTCCTTGCTCTGGTCTGTCCCGCAGCGCTTCGCGCATGAAAGAAATCCAGATTGGCAGGGCCGCAGTGCCGCCGAACTCCCGGCGACCCAGCGGCGTGTAGCGGTCAAACCCTACCCAGCTGGTGGCAACCACATCGCGGTTGTATCCCGAGAACCAGGCATCCATCGGACCATTGGTGGTGCCGGTTTTTCCGGCGATGTCATCGCGCTTGAGCGCCAGGGCCCTGCGTCCCGTACCCGCTTTGATCACATCCTGAAGAATGTCATTGATCAGAAAGTTCACCCGTTCATCCATGACTCTGGGCGCCGCTGGCAGTGGCTCAGCGTCGATGCCGGTCTCCGCTATCCTGTGCGCTGGTCTCGCCTCCCCGACAGCGTCGCTGCGGCGCTGCCCGCCATGTCCGGCCGGATGGTCGCCTGTGTCATCCGCGCATGCACGACACACGGTGGCGGGCCGCGCCTCGAACAGCAGGTTGCCGGCACTGTCCTCGATCCTGCTGATAATGTGGGGTTCCACTGCATAGCCGCCGTTGGCCAGGATGGCATAGCCGCGGGCCACGTCCAGCGGTGACATCGACTGCGTGCCCAGCGCCAGCGAGAGATTGCGGGGAAAATCCGCAGTATCAAAGCCGAGCTGCCGCGCGTAGTCGATGACGGTGCCCACCCCCATCTGCTGCAGCAGCCGAATGGACACCAGGTTCCGCGACTGCGTCAGCGCCCAGCGCAGCCGGGTAGGTCCATAAAATTTGCCACCGTCGTTCTCGGGTCGCCAGATGCCTTCCAGCGAGGTGTCTTCAAGCACGATTGGGGCGTCATTGATAATGCTGGCTGGCGTGTAGCCGGCGGCGAGCGCTGCGCTGTAGATGAAGGGTTTGAAGTTGGAGCCGGGCTGGCGCTGGGCCTGGGTCGCGCGATTGAACTTGCTCTGCTCGAAGCCGAACCCTCCCACCAGGCTGAGAATGGCGCCATTGTCCGGTTTCAGTGCAATCAGTGCGGCCTGCGCCGCAGGGATCTGGGCCAGGTGCCATGCCTCGCCTTGCGGGCGACTGACGCGCACGACATCGCCGCGGCTCACCACGTCCCCGGGGCTGCCGGGCGCGCGGCCGCGAGCGTTTTCATTCAGGTAGGGATTCGCTTGGCGCAGGCCGTTTTCCCAGAGCAGTTCATGTTCGCTGCCATCGGCGATGACAAAGCGCGCCCCCGCGTCATTCACCTGGGTGATGGCCGCAGGCACAAGACCCGCGAGCGGGGGGATTTCCGCGAGGGCTTCCAGCCAGGATGCAGGTGCCTCGTTGGCCGCTGTGACTGATGGCGGCGCCAGCGGGCGTGGGTCGGCCAGCTGCTGCTCTGCCCCGCGGTAGCCGTGGCGCCGGTCGTAGGTAATCAGGCCGGTCTCCAGGGACGACTGTGCAGCCCGCTGCAGGCGCGAGTCTAGGGTGGTGTAGACCTGGTAACCGTCGTTGTAAATGCCAATGCCGTAGCGCTCGAGCATCTCGCGCCGCACCATTTCCGCGGCATGCTGGGCGTCCAGGGTGATCCTGGCGCCATGGTGGCGCACTTCCACCGGCTCAGCCAACGCCGCCTGGTACGCCATGTCATCGATATAGCCGAGCAGGCGCATGCGCCCAAGTATCCAGTTGCGTCTTTCGCGGGCGTTGTCCGGCGAACTCAGCGGGTTGTTGCGCGAGGGGGCTTTCGGGATGCCGGCCAGCATTGCATGCTCTGCCAGGCTGAGCTCATGCATGCTTCTGCCGTAATAGGTCTGGGCCGCGGCCTCAAAGCCGTAGGCGCGGTGCCCGAGGAACACCCGGTTCACGTAAAGTTCGAAGATTTCCTGCTTGCTGAGCCGGCGCTCGATCTCTATGGCCAGCAATATCTCGTTGAACTTGCGTGTAAAAGTGCGATCGAGGCTGAGAAAGTAGTTGCGCGCCACCTGCATGGTCAGTGTGCTGCCGCCGGAGCCCTTGGCGCCGGTCAGCAGGAGCTCGGACACGGCGCGCCCGAGGCCCATCAGGTCAATGCCGCTGTGCCGGAAAAAGCCGTCATCTTCCGCGGCCAGTAGCGCCTTGACAAAGGTGTCGGGTATCTCGCTGTAATCCAGCGGGTTGCGCTTCTGTTCGCCGAACTGGCCGATCATGTCGCCGCTCGCGGTATATACGCGCATGGGCGTCTGCAGCTGGACATCGCGCAAGGTTTCCACATCCGGCAATGCCGGACTCAGGTACAGGTAGACGCCGGCCAGTAACCAGACGGCGGCAAGACTGCCGAGCAATGTGAGGCGCAGGAGCCAGCGCAGGAATTTCAAGAGACCTCCGAAGATGTGCGTCGGGCAGGACAGCCAGCGCAGGGAGCTCGCTGTCGGGCTTTGGTAATTATAGGCTTTTTTTGCCTTTCCGTTGCATTGCAGGCTATCTTATAGCTTAATATTGAAGTATAAGAATATAAAGTAAAGCTAAGTCTGTGAATCATATAGGAAAACGACTTGCTTGGATTGATAGGAAAGAGAAAGCAGACTCAGCTTCTGGGGATGGATATCAGCTCCACCACGGTCAAGCTGCTCGAGCTTAGCCGAACGGGGGACACGTATCGCGTGGAAAGTTACGCGGTCAGTTCACTCCCACAGGACGCTGTGGTGGAAAAAGCCATTAATGATGTCGATGGTGTCGCCAATGCCATCAGCAGTGTGGTCGCGCAGTCACGCAGCAAAATCAAGACAGTTGCCGCCGCCGTGGCGGGCTCTGCCGTGATCACGAAGCTGGTGGATATGCCGGCGGGGCTCAGCGACGATGAGATGGAAACCCAGCTCACGCTCGAGGCCGATCAATACATTCCCTATCCGCTGGAAGAAGTGGCGCTCGATTTCGAGATTCAGGGCCCATCGCGTGATCGCGACGGCATGGTTGAGGTGCTCCTCGCCGCCTGTCGTCGGGAAACTATCGACGCGCGCGTCGAGGCCATCGAGGCCGCGGGGCTGGAAGCCAAGGTCATGGACGTCGAGGCCTACGCGGTCGAGCGCGCGTACGGCCTGATTCGCGAGCATCTCGATCTCGAGGAGAGTGCGGTGGTTGCCATGATCGACATCGGCGCCACGATGACGACGCTCAGCGTACTGAGCAACGGCCAGACCATTTATACCCGCGAGCAGCTGTTCGGTGGCAAGCAGCTGACCGATGAGATCATGCGGCGCTACGGTCTGCCGCTGGAAGAGGCTGGTCTGGCCAAGAAGCAGGGCGGTCTTCCCGACGACTACGAAGAAGAGCTGCTGAACCCATTCAGAGATGCCGTCGTGCAGCAGGTCACGCGGTCGCTGCAGCTGTTTTTCTCCTCGAGCCAGTACAACGATGTCGACTACATCATTATGGCGGGCGGTGTGGCCTACATGGAAGGGCTGTCCGACCTGGTGCAGGATCGGCTGGGTACACCCACTGTAGTTGCCAATCCCTTTGCCCAGATGAGCCTCTCGCCGCGGGTCAACGCGGTGGCGCTGGGCAGTGATGCGCCGGCCATGATGATTGCCTGCGGCCTCGCGCTGCGGAGTTTTGACTGATGGCGCATATCAACCTGCTGCCCTGGCGCGAGGCGCGCCGTGAAGAGCTCAAGCGACAGTTTCTGAGTATTCTGGGGCTGGTTGTGGTGGCGGCCATCATGCTGGTGGTGCTGGCCGATCGCGTCGTCAATAGCCAGATTGACAACCAGAAGTCGCGCAATGATTACCTGTCGCAGAATATCAGGGTGCTGGATGCCCAGGTGGCGGAAATCAAGGATCTGCAGCGCAAGCGCAATCAGCTCATTGACCGGATGCGCGTGATCCAGGAGCTGCAGGGCAATCGCCCGGTCATTGTGCGCGTGCTCGACCAGCTGGTGCGGACGGTACCCGACGGGGTCTTCTACACGCAGGTAGAGGCGAAGGAAAAGACCCTGGCGATCGAGGGTGTCGCGGAATCGAACAACCGGGTGTCCAGTCTCATGCGCCGGCTGGACGCCTCCGACTGGCTGCAGGACCCCAACCTCGACTCCGTGCGCGCCGCGACCATGTACGGCGACCAGGCGGCTACCTTCGAGCTGAAGGTGATGGTGAGTCTGCCGCAGGACAGTGAGGGCGAGGAATAGCGCATGGCAATGGAAGACTCGCTGAGGGCACTTCGGGAATTCGATCTCAACGATCTCAGTGTCGACAACCTCGGTACGCTGCCGATGGTGCTCAAGGTCATTATCGGCGTGCTGCTGTTCGTCCTGGTGCTCGCGGGCGGCTACTACTTCCATGTGGAAGACCTTCGTCTGCAGTTTGACCGCGAGGTTGCCAGGGAGAGTACGCTGAAGCAGGAATATGAAAAGAAGGCTTTCCAGGTGGCCAATCTTGAAGCCTATCGGCGGCAGATGGTCGAGATGGAGGAGTCGTTCGGGGCCCTTATCAGTCAGCTGCCCAGCGACACTGAAGTACCGGGCCTTCTTGAGGATATCACCAACAAGGGCGTTCTCAACGGACTCAATATCGCGTCGATCAATCTGCAGCCGGAGGTCAGCCGAGAGTTCTACGTGGAGCTGCCCATCGCGATCGAGGCCGCCGGGTCCTATCACGATCTGGGAGCATTTATCAGCGGCATGGCAGGGCTGCCTCGCATTGTCACGCTGCACGACTTTACCATCAGCGGCAGCGGAGACGATGCCAGCAATCTCAAGCTGTCGATCACCGCCAAGACCTACCGCTACAAGGACGGAGACAGTTGAGCATGTGCCGCTGTGTAAGGACGCTGACACTGGTCTGCCTGATGGCGACGCTGTCTGCCTGCAGCGACAGCGATATGTCTGACCTCGACCGTTTCATGGACGAAAAGACCGCCCGGCCGGGCGGAGTGATTGCGCCGATTCCGACGTTTAAGGCGTATGAGGCGTTCGCCTACAGTGCGACGCGCATGCGCAGCCCCTTCGATCGGCCGATCGAAGTGCGGGAAATCGCACAGCTGCAGTCAGTCAGCACAATCAGGCCGGACGAGAACCGGGCCAAGGAATTTCTTGAGCAGTATACCTTCGACTCGCTTGCCATGGTCGGCACACTGGCGCGTGGTGGCCGCGAGTGGGCCCTGGTGCGCGATCCCGAGGGGGGGATTCATCGGGTGACCCAGGGCAACTACCTGGGGCGCAATCACGGCAAAATTGTGGAGCTCGAGGATACCTACATTGCCGTTGTGGAGATCGTTACAGATGGCACGGCCGACGGCTGGGTAGAACGCCCGAGAACCATAGAACTGAGCGGCCTCTAGGTCGTGCGGGTATGGCGGGACTATGGGCAACAGCGATAATACACGGGGAGCAGGCAACATGACGTCCGCAAGGCAACAACGAAGAATCGGTCGCCTGCTGCTGGGAATGGCAGCCGCTTTCTGCTCTCTGGCGGCCCAGGCGGTCACCAGCGTCACGGATATCGAGTTCAGCTCGCGACCCGGCGGCAAATTCGAGCTGCGTCTGGAGTTTGACCAGGCGCCACCCACGGACCTTAACTCCTACACCATTGAAAAGCCGGCCCGGATTGCCATCGACTTTCCCGACACCGCAAGCCAGCTGGACCGCAAGCGCTACAACCTCTCCTACGGCAACGCCACCGGTGCCATGGTGCTTGAAGCGGATGATCGCACGCGCCTGGTGATCAACCTGGTCAAGCTGGTTCCCTACGAAACACGTGTAGAGGGCAACAACCTGTTCCTCACCGTGGGCGAGGATTCCGAAGGCAATTATTTCAAGCCCGGCAGCGACCCGAATCGCGTGCAGACCCGGGTGGAGGAGGTATTGTCCGTCGAGTCCAGCATCCGCGATCTGCAGTTTCAGCGCGGTCCGGAGGGCGAGGGCCGGCTGGTCCTGCAGCTGTCCGATCCCTCGGCAGATGTGAATATCTTCAGTGAGCGCGGCGACGTGAAGGTCGAGTTCATCGATACGGATATTCCGGAGCGTCTGCTGCGCAACTACAATGTGGTCGATTTTGCGACGCCCGTGCAGTCGATTTCGGTGAACTCGACCGAGCGCGGCACCACCATGACGCTGAAAACCGTGGGAGAGTTCGACTACCTGGCCTATCAGGCCGACAATGAGTACGTGATCAGCGTCAAGCCGCTGAGCAAGGAAGAGCAGGATGAGAGGCGCAGCGAGTTCGACTTTGTCGGCGAGCGGATATCACTCAATTTCCAGGATATCGAAGTGCGCGCGGTTCTCCAGCTGATAGCCGACTTTACCGAGCTCAATCTCGTCGCCAGTGACACGGTTTCCGGCCGCATCACGCTGCGCCTGAAGAACGTGCCCTGGGATCAGGCGCTGGAGCTGGTGTTGAAGACCAAAGGCCTGGACAAGCGCCAGGTGGGCAACGTGCTCATGGTCGCGCCGGCGGCGGAAATCGCCGAGCGGGAGCGGCAGGAAATCGAGGCCAACAAGCAGATCGCGGAGCTGGCGCCGCTGCGTTCCGAGTTCATCCGCATCCGCTACGCGAAGGCGAGCGAGGTGGTCGATCTGTTCAACGCCGGCTCGGAGGACGGCGGCACGCTGATCTCCTCTCGCGGCTCGGTGATCGTCGATCAACGCACCAACTCTCTCATCCTGACGGAAACCTCCGACAAGCTTGAGGAAATACGCCTGCTTATCGATCAGGTAGATATTCCCATCCGCCAGGTCATGATCGAGGCGCGCATTGTCATCGCGCAGTCCGATCTTGAGAAAGAGCTGGGCATCAGCTGGGGTGGTGGCTATCTGGATCCCGACGCGGACGGCAACATTCTGTCCCTCTCTGGCAATACCTCCAACGTGGTCGGGCTCAATAACTCCGTGATCAACGGTACGCAGCCCCAACTGAGCTACCCCGGCGCTCTGCTGGTCGATCTGGGCGTCAGTGATGCCGCCAGTGGCTTCGCGGTGGGCTTCACCTCTAACGATCTGTTTCTGACCGCTGAGCTGTCGGCGCTCGAATCCGCTGGCAAGAGTGAGGTGGTATCACAGCCCAAGGTGATTACCGGAGACAAGCAGAAAGCTAATATCAAGTCGGGCACCGAGATCCCCTTCCAGCAGGCGGCGGCCAGTGGCGCCACCGCGGTGCAGTTCAAGGAGGCGGTGCTGTCCCTCGATGTCACTCCGAATATCACCCCGGATGATCGCATTCTGCTGGATCTTGTGATCAACCAGGATTCGGTCGGCGATCTCGTGCCAAGCGGCCAGGGTGGCCTGATTCCCGCCATCGACACAACGGAACTGACTACGCAGGTGTTGGTCGGCAACGGTGAAACGGTGGTGCTCGGCGGTGTGTTCCGCACAGAGCTTCTCGAGACGCGCCGGAAGGTGCCGTTCTTCGGCGACATTCCCTACGTGGGCGCGCTCTTTCGCAACGAGTCCACCCAGCGCACCAAGACGGAAACGCTGATCTTCATCACGCCGCGCATACTTGCCGACGCTCTGCTGGATTAGGGTATGGCAGTGCGGCGCGTATTTCTGGTCGGCCCCATGGGCGCAGGCAAGACCACGATCGGCAAGTTCCTGGCGCAGGGTCTGGGCCTCGGTTTCGCGGATACCGACGCCGAGGTGGAGCGGCGCACCGGTGCCGATATTCCGTGGATATTCGATGTCGAGGGCGAGGAAGGATTCCGCGACCGCGAAACGCAGGTGGTGCAGGAAATGACCGCCTGGGAAGACACGGTGCTGGCGACCGGCGGTGGCGTTGTTGTCCGGGAGGCAAACCGGCAGGTTCTGGCGGCGCGCGGCTTCGTGGTCTACCTGCATGCCACCCTGGAGGAACAGGTCCGACGCACGCGCAAGAACAGCAACCGGCCGCTGCTCCATGGCGATGATCCCGAGGGCACCCTGCGCGATCTGATAGCCGTGCGCGATCCGCTGTACCGGGAAATCGCCGATCATGTGATTGACACGGATGACAGCAGCCCCAAGACTGTGGCCCAACGATTGCTCAAGGAACTGCGCGACGCATAAAGGCCGGCCGCAACCGCAGGCCCCATGCACTGCCCACATCATGCCCGCCACGCTCATGCATACGCTACATGTCGATCTCGGTGATCGCAGTTATTCCATCTTCATCGGACGCGATCTGCTCACTGACGCTGCCCGCCTGCGTTCCTGCATCGCCGGTCGCCAGGTCGTCATCATCAGCAACGCCACGGTGGCGCCGCTGTACATGGATCGTCTGCGCCAGGCGCTTGGCGACGACCTGGCCGTAACCGAGATTATTCTGCCCGATGGCGAGGCATACAAGACGCTGGCGACCGTGCAGCAGATCTTTGACCGCGTGCTGGCGGCAGGTCACGATCGCAGCACCACTTTCATTGCGCTGGGTGGCGGCGTGGTCGGGGACATGGCAGGTTTTGCAGCGGCCTGTTATCAACGCGGGGTGGCCTTCATCCAGGTGCCGACCACCCTGCTATCCCAGGTCGATTCCTCGGTCGGAGGCAAGACGGGTGTCAACCATCCGCTGGGGAAGAACATGATCGGCGCGTTTTACCAGCCGCGGGCTGTACTGATTGACACGCAGGTGCTGCACTCGCTGCCTGCGCGCGAGTTTGCCGCCGGCCTGGCAGAGGTGATCAAGTACGGGCTGATCCGCGATGTCGGCTTCTACGGCTGGCTGCAGGAAGAGCTTCCCCGTCTGCTGGCGCGGGAAGAGGCGGTTCTCGCCGAGGCGATCGAACGCAGCTGTGCGATCAAGGCGGAGGTCGTGGCTGCCGATGAGCGGGAGGCTGGCGTTCGCGCCATACTCAATCTTGGCCATACCTTCGGCCACGCTATAGAGGCGGCCCAGGGCTACGGCAACTGGCTGCACGGTGAAGCAGTAGCCGTTGGCATGTTGCTCGCCATGCGGCTGTCGGCGCGTCGTGGCTGGGTGAACAATGATGAAGTGGAGGCGCTGGCCGACTGGCTGGCACGGGCCGGACTGCCGCTGCGGCCCCCGGCCGACATGTCGGCGGCCACCTTTCTGCAGCACATGGCCCGGGACAAGAAAGCGGTGGATGGTCGCCTGCGTCTCATCCTGTTGCGATCCCTCGGGCAGGCGCTTGTGGTTGACGACGCCGACGGCCGGGAGATCACCGAGCTGCTCGAGGCGGTCGCCCGGGGCGCCTGAGCCGTGAGCCAGCGCGGTTTGTTCCGGCATCGGCAACTGTGTAAAATTACCGGCCCCCCGACGTCATGGCCACCTGCCCGAAGAGTGGGTGTGCCGCGGTAACCCGCTGAATCAGTTATCACTTTTGGACTTTCTATGAGCGCAGGCCTTTACAGCCCTGAAGAGTTTCGTGACAACTGCGGCTTTGGCCTGATCGCCCATACGGCGGGCGACGCCAGTCACCGCCTGCTGCAGGTGGCCATCGAATCGCTGACCTGCATGACGCATCGAGGCGGCATTGCCGCGGACGGCAAGACCGGCGACGGCTGCGGACTGCTGCTGCAGATGCCACAGGCTTTTCTGCGCGCTGTCGCGCAGGAAAGCTTCGGCACGCCGCTGCCGAACGCTTTCGCCGTGGGCCAGGTATTCCTCAGCGCCGAGGCGCCGCGCGCGGCCTCACAGCGCGCCAGAACGCAACAGGCGATCGAGGACCAGGGGCTGAGCGTCGTGGGCTGGCGCGTGGTGCCGACCGACAGCAGCGTGTGCGGCGAGATTGCGCTTGCCTCCCTGCCACGCATTGAGCAGGTCTTCGTGGACACCGGCGACCTCAGCGATGCACAGGTGGCCACAGCGCTTTTCATTGCCCGGCGCAAGGCAGAGATCGCCAATCAGGATGATAGCGATTTCTACCTGTGCAGCCTGTCCGCCCGGGTCATCGCCTATAAGGGGCTGGTGATGCCGGTTGACCTGCCGCGCTTCTACCGCGATCTGGGCGACGAGCGCCTGACCACGGCGATCTGCGTCTTTCACCAGCGCTTCTCCACCAATACCATGCCGCGCTGGCCACTGGCCCAGCCATTCCGGCTGCTGGCGCACAATGGTGAAATCAATACCATCGAGGGCAATCGCAACTGGGCACAGGCGCGTGCCGCTCTATTCGAGACCGAAGCCCTGCCCGATATCAGCCAGATTACGCCGCTGGTCAATCGCACCGGCTCTGACTCCTCCAGCCTGGACAACATGCTGGATGTGTTGCTGACCGGGGGCGTAGACATGGCCAGGGCGCTGCGCATGCTCATCCCCCCCGCGTGGCAGAACAAGGAAGATATCGACCCGGACCTGAAGGCTTTCTTCGAATACCACTCCATGCACATGGAGCCCTGGGATGGCCCGGCTGGCATTGTTCTCACTGACGGGCGCTACGCCGCCTGTCTGCTGGATCGCAATGGGCTGCGACCGGCGCGCTGGGTGCGCACCAAGGACGGCTTTATAACGCTGGCATCCGAAGTGGGCACTCACGACTATCGCAGTGAGGACGTGATCGCCAAGGGTCGCGTGGGTCCTGGCGAGATCCTCATGGTCGACACTCAGACCGGCGAAGTACTGCAGAGTGAGGAAATCGACAACCGCCTCAAAAGCAGCAAACCCTACAAGCGCTGGCTGAAAGAGAACGCCGAGCGGGTGGTTGGCAGTTTCGACGGTGAGGTGGCGCCGGGCATCGAAGCGGCGCAACTCGATCCGTACATGAAAATGTTTCAGGTCAGCTACGAGGAGCGCGACCAGGTGCTTCGGCCCCTGGCCGAGTCCGGCAACGAGGCGGTGGGTTCCATGGGTGACGACACGCCCATGGCCGTGCTGTCGCGTCAGGCGCGATCGCTGTACGACTATTTCCGCCAGAAGTTCGCCCAGGTCACCAACCCGGCAATCGACCCCCTGCGCGAAGCGATCGTGATGTCGCTCGAAACCGTGCTCGGGGTGGAAAAGAACATTTTCGAGCAGGGCCCGGAGCATGCCGACCGCGTCATCCTGTCCTCGCCGGTACTGTCCCAGGGCAAGTTCAATACGCTCATCAACCTGCAGCGACCGGGCTTTCTCGCCTGCGATATTGACTGCAGCTATGCGCCCGCCGAGCAGTCCCTGCGTGAGGCCATCGCCGCACTCGTGGCGCAGGCCGAGTCTCAGGTACGCGCGGGCTATACCATACTGGTGCTGACGGATCGCAATATCGAGGGCGGTCGCCTGCCGATACACAGCCTGCTGGCGACGGGCGCCGTGCACCATCACCTGATCGGCTGTGGCCTGCGCTGTAGCGCCAACATTGTCGTGGAATCCGCCAGCGCCAGGGATTCACACCAGATTGCCTGCCTGCTGGGCTTCGGTGCCACTGCCGTGTATCCCTATCTGGCCTACAGCGTGCTGGAAGACCTGCTGCGCGTCGGCGAACTGCTGGGCGAGCCAGGGGCCTGCTACAAGAACTACCGTCGCGGCGTAAACAAGGGCCTGCTGAAAATCATGTCGAAGATGGGCATATCCGCAGTCAGCTCCTATCGTGGCGCACAGCTGTTCGAGGCAGTAGGGCTGGGCAGCGAGGTGGTAAACACCGCGTTCTGCGGCGTGACATCCCGCATCGAGGGTGCCGGTTTTGACGAACTTGAGGCAGACCACAAGCGCCTGGCGCGGGAAGCCTGGAGCCAGCGCAAGTCTATCCAGCAGGGGGGGCTGCTGAAATACGTGCACGGGCAGGAGTATCACGCCTTCAACCCCGATGTCGTAACGACGCTGCAGCAGGCGGTCGCCACCGGCGATTACGCCACGTATCAGCGCTACGCCACCCTGGTCAATGAGCGCCCGGTGGCGACGCTGCGCGATCTGCTGCGACCGCGCCTGGCCGACACAGCGTTGCCTCTCGATGAAGTTGAGCCAATCGAGAAGATCTTTCGCCGCTTTGATTCTGCCGGCATGTCACTGGGGGCGCTGAGTCCCGAGGCCCACGAATCGCTGGCGGCGGCGATGAATCGCATCGGCGCGCGTTCCAACTCCGGTGAGGGTGGCGAAGATCCGGAGCGCTTCGGCACCGATCGCGTATCCAAGATCAAGCAGATCGCCTCCGGCCGCTTCGGCGTCACGCCGCATTACCTGGTCAATGCCGAGGTGCTGCAGATCAAGGTGGCTCAGGGGGCAAAGCCCGGTGAGGGCGGCCAGCTCCCGGGCGGCAAGGTCAATGAACTGATCGCGCGCCTGCGTTACTCAGTGCCCGGCGTGACGCTGATTTCGCCACCGCCGCACCATGATATCTACTCCATCGAGGATCTGGCGCAGCTGATATTTGACCTCAAGCAGGTCAATCCCGAGGCGCTGGTGTCGGTGAAGCTGGTGTCAGAGCCCGGGGTGGGTACGGTCGCCGCCGGTGTCGCCAAGGCCTACGCCGACCTGATCACCATCAGCGGCTACGACGGCGGCACAGCGGCCAGCCCGCTCACATCAATCCGCTACGCGGGCTCGCCCTGGGAGCTGGGCCTCGCCGAGGTACAGCAGACCCTGCGCGGCAACCGCCTGCGCGGCACTATCCGCCTGCAGGCCGACGGTGGGCTGAAAACCGGCCTCGACGTGATCAAGGCCGCGATACTCGGTGCCGAAAGCTTCGGTTTCGGCACCGCACCCATGGTGGCCCTGGGCTGCAAGTACCTGCGTATCTGCCACCTTAATAACTGCGCTACCGGCGTCGCCACCCAAAATGAGCGCCTGCGGGAAGACCACTTCAACGGCACCGTGGCGATGGTAGTGAACTTCTTCACCTTTGTTGCCACCGAAACCCGCGAGTGGCTGTCGCGACTGGGGGTTGCGTCGCTGGAAGAGCTGATCGGACGCACCGATCTACTGGAGCGGCTGCCGGGTGAAACGGGCAAGCAGGCGCGGCTTGACCTCAGTCCCCTGCTGCACAAGGATGCCGACAGCGAGGGCCAGCCGCAGTTCTGCGAAGTGGCCAGGAACGTGCCCTTCGACCGCGGGGACAAGGCCGAGGCCATGGTCGCGGCCACCCTGCCGGCCATTGAGGCCCTCAGCGGCGGCGAGTTCAGCTTTCACCTGACCAACTGCGATCGCTCGATCGGTGCCCGGCTCTCGGGTGAAATTGCCCGCCGACACGGCAATACCGGCATGGAGGATGCGCCGATCACGCTGCGCCTGCGCGGCACCGCCGGCCAGAGTTTCGGCGTCTGGAACGCCGGCGGACTGCACATGTACCTCGAGGGTGACTGTAACGATTATGTCGGCAAGGGCATGGCCGGCGGCAAGCTGGTGGTCTATCCACCCCGCGACAGTGAGTTCCGCTCGCAGGAAGCATCCATTGTCGGCAACACCTGCCTCTACGGTGCGACCGGCGGTAAACTGTTTGCGGCGGGCACGGCAGGGGAGCGCTTCGGCGTGCGCAACTCCGGCGCCCATGCGGTTGTCGAGGGTGCCGGCGATCACTGCTGCGAATACATGACCGGTGGCTGTATCACGGTTCTGGGTGAAACCGGCGTGAATTTCGGCGCCGGCATGACCGGCGGATTTGCCTACGTGCTCGACCAGGACCGCCGCTTTATCGATCGCTATAACAGCGAACTGGTGGAAATACATCGCGTGAGTTCCGAGAATATGGAGGCGCATCGCACCCATTTGCGGGGTATCCTTGCCGAATTCGTCGACGAGACCGATTCTGCCTGGGGCGCCGAGGTGAGCGACAACTTTGAGGACTACGTCGGCAAGTTCTGGCTGGTAAAGCCGAAGGCCGCGGACCTGAATCAGCTTCTGACGCGCTTGCGCGATACCGACTGAGCGCTGTGGCAGCGGGAGCGAATCAATGAGGACAGCGCTATGAGTGGACGCGTCAGCAACAACTTCCAGTTTATCGACGTTGGCCGCAACGACCCGAAAAAGAAGCACATGCGGGCACGCAAGAGCGAGTACGTCGAGATCTACGATCCTTTCACCAAGGCCCAGGTGGAGGAACAGTCAGAGCGCTGTATCGAGTGCGGCAATCCCTACTGCGAGTGGAAATGCCCGGTGCACAACTTCATTCCCAACTGGCTGAAGCTGGTTGCGGAGGGCAATTTGTTCGAGGCTGCCGAACTCAGCCATCAGACCAATACCCTGCCCGAAGTCTGTGGTCGGGTATGTCCGCAGGATCGCCTCTGCGAGGGCGCCTGTACACTGAACGACGGCTTCGGCGCGGTCACCATCGGTTCCAGCGAGAAGTACATTACCGACACCGCTCTGGCCATGGGCTGGCGTCCCGATCTGTCCGGCGTGGTGGCGACCGGAAAGACGGTCGCGATTATCGGCGCGGGCCCGGCAGGACTTGGCTGTGCCGACGTGCTGACCCGCGCCGGCGTCAAGGCCGTGGTGTTCGATCGCTACCCCGAGATTGGCGGCCTGCTGACCTTCGGCATTCCGGAATTCAAGCTGGAAAAGCTGGTGATGCAGCGACGCCGCGAGATTTTTGAAGAGATGGGTATCGAGTTCCACCTGAATACCGAGATCGGCCGCGATATCGCCATTGACGACATCATGGCGGACTACGACGCCGTTTTTCTCGGCATGGGTACCTACAAGGCCATGCAGGGCAACCTGCCGGGTGAGGACCTGCCCGGTGTGCACAAGGCTCTGCCTTTCCTTATCGGCAACGTCAATCACAATATGGGGTTCAATCAGCCCGACGGCGACTACGTGAACCTGCGCGACAAGCGCGTGATCGTGCTCGGCGGTGGCGACACGGCAATGGACTGTGTGCGGACGGCCGTCCGCCAGCGCGCCCGTCAGGTGGTATGTGCCTATCGTCGCGATGAGGAGAATATGCCCGGATCCCGGCGCGAGGTGAAGAATGCCCGCGAAGAGGGCGTGGAGTTCCTGTTCAACCGACAGCCGACGGAGATCGTCAACTATTTTGGCGAAGCCGGCGGCGTGAAGCTGATCAGGACGGAGCTGGGTGAGCCGGACGCCGACGGTCGGCGTCGACCCCAGGCGGTACCCGGCAGTGAAGAAGTCATTGACGCTGACGCCGTCATTATTGCATTTGGTTTTCAGCCCAGTCCGGCGGCGTGGTTCAGCGACATTAATGTCAGTACCAACGACTGGGACGGTGTGGTCGCCGAGGAGGACCAGGAATTCCGGTTCCAGACCAGCAATCCGAAAGTGTTCGCCGGCGGTGATATGGTGAGAGGCTCTGATCTGGTGGTCACGGCCATCTGGGAAGGGCGCCAGGCGGCCGAGGGCATACTCGATTTTCTTGAGGTATAGGGATTTACATGACTGAACTGAAGAACGACCGTTTCCTGCGCGCGCTCATGCGCCAGAGCGTTGACCGTACGCCCATCTGGATGATGCGGCAGGCGGGGCGTTACCTGCCCGAGTATCGGGCGACCCGCGAGCAGGCGGGCTCATTTCTGGATCTGTGCAAGAATGCCGAACTGGCCTGCGAGGTCACGCTGCAGCCGCTGCGTCGTTATCCCATGGATGCTGCGATCCTGTTTTCGGACATTCTCACGGTGCCGGATGCCCTGGGTCTGGGACTGTACTTCGAAACCGGCGAAGGCCCGCGCTTTCGCAAGACTGTACGCAGTGAGGCGGATCTCGCCGCACTGAACACGATAAAGGCCGAGGACGATCTCGGTTACGTCATGAACGCCGTGCGCACCATTCGCCGCGAACTCAACGGTTCCGTGCCGCTGATCGGTTTTTCCGGCAGCCCCTGGACGCTCGCCACCTACATGGTAGAGGGCGGCGGCTCGAAGGACCATGCGCGGGTCAAGGCCATGGCCTACGATCAGCCTGAGCTCATGCACAAGCTGCTGTCACTGCTGGCGGACGCGGTTGCGGATTACCTGTGCGCGCAGATCGATGCCGGCGCCCAGGCCGTGCAGATCTTCGATACCTGGGGCGGTGCGTTGAGTGCTGCGGCCTACAAGGAGTTCTCACTCAAGTACATGCAGCGCATCATTTCGCGCCTGCCCAGTGAAGTCGATGGGCGCCGGGTGCCGGCCGTGGTCTTTACCAAGGGCGGTGGACAGTGGCTGCCCGCCATCGCCGACTGCGGCGCCCAGGCCGTGGGCATTGACTGGACCACCGATATCGCCAGCGCCCGCGCAGCGATAGGTGACCGGGTCGCCCTGCAGGGCAATATGGATCCGTCCATGCTGTTTGCCTCGCCGGCGCGCATACGCGAGGAGGTGGCGAGTATTCTGGAGGGTTACGGTCACGGCCCCGGCCATGTGTTCAACCTCGGTCACGGTATCACTCCGGGTGTCAACCCGGATCACGTGACAGCGTTTGTCGACGCGGTGCAGGAGCTGTCGCCGCAGTATCACGTCGACGACTGAGACGGGGGTCTGCAATGCCCGGCAGCTGCCGGTAACGCGCTTATTCGCAGATAAACCCGTGGTCCATCATCAGTGCCGGCTGGTCACACTCGGGCCGGCCGACGATTTTTGCCGGTACGCCCGCGGCGGTGGTATGCGGCGGCACCGGCTGCAGCACAACGCTGCCGGCGCCGATCTTGGCACCCTCGCCAATACAGATATTCCCCAGAATCTTCGCGCCGGCGCTGATCAGGACGCCGTCGCTGATTTTCGGGTGGCGATCGCCCTCTTCCTTGCCGGTACCGCCAAGGGTCACCGACTGCAGGATAGACACGTTGTTGCCCACCACCGTGGTCTCACCGATGACCAGTCCCGTGGCGTGATCCAGCATAATGCCGCGCCCGAGACGGGCGGCGGGATGGATATCCACAGCAAACTTTGAGCTCATGCGGTTCTGGAAGAACAGCGCCAGGGATCTGCGTCCCTGGTTCCACAGCCAGTGCGATACCCGGTGGACCTCCAGCGCATGGAATCCCTTGTAGTAGAGAAAAGGAACGTAGAGCTCACTGCAGGCCGAGTCGCGATCGAGCACGGCGAGAAGATCGGCGCGTACGGCCTTGAGAATGTCCGGGTCGCTGCGAAAGGCGTCGAGCATGACGTCGCGCAGCAGCAGGGAAGACAGGGTCGGGCTGTCCAGCTGGTTGGCGAGGTGAAAGCTGAGCGCCTGCTCCAGGTACCGGTGATTGAGTATGGTCGCGTGCAGGTAGCTCGCGAGGATGGCCTCCTCCGCCGCATGGGACGCGGTCTCTTCAAGAATACGCTGCCAGACGGGATCATTGTTCTGTTCGGGCATGGGCGGACCTCCTGCTAGGCGGCGACTGTAACCCATTAGCCGTGACAGGTCACTCGAGCCGTGCAGCACCACAGCGTGTGGCCGCTGTCGCGGTACTTGCGCTCGAACAGACTCAGTGGCTCACGGTCGTTGATCACGGCGACAGCCGGCTGCTGTCCGGCGATAGCGAGTGCAACGCCGAATTCCTCGGCATAAATCTGCCAGTTGCAGCGCAGCTCCAGTTGGCCCCCCAGCTTCACCAGCAGGGGAAATCCGGGATGCCCGTGCACCCGCCGCTTGAGCTGTGCAGGCTTTGGCCAGGGGTTGGGGTAGAGCAGATAGTGGGCCTGTAACTGCGCACCTTGACCGGCGAGCCAGGCCCACACCTCTTCGCACTGCGCCCGCAGCAGCCAGTAATTGTCGCCATCGCGCTCGCCGTGGCGCGACAGGCGAGCGGTGGATTTGTCCACGCCGATCACAGTGCAGTCCGGGTGGTCCCGCGCCAGCAGGCGGGTGCTGTGGCCGGTACCGCAGAAGGAGTCAAGCACCAGGGGCCGGTCCTGCGCCAGTGCCTCGGCCAGAGTGTCGCGCACATCTGCTGTCAGGCTGCGCGGCGGACGCTGCCAATGGCTTGCAAGGTGGCGTCTCACCAGCCGCGGCAGATCGCGGTGCACCTGCTGCTGACGGCTGCTGACCGGGCGTGAGTTGGCCTGCATGGGGTGGACTTCCTGCGCTGCGACATGGAGGCACGCTGCGTCGGGCTTGTTGCCGTGCTCGCGACGGGGGATCATAGCGGTATGCGAGACGACCTGCGACCCTACTGGGTCAAGAAAGCCTACCTGCGCTTGCGCGATGCCTACAGCGATTATTTCCTGCGTCCGGAGTGCGCCTCGCTGGGGGACCACGCGACGTTCATGAAGCCCTGGTATGTGAATATTTCCGGGCCAAACATCCATATTGGCGCCTGCTTTACCGCCATCGCGGAGCCGATGCACCGGGTTGAGATCGGCGTCTGGGGGCGTGAACCCGGCGCGGGGCGAGTGCAGATCGGCGACTGCGTGCTGATGAGTCCCGGCAGTCGCGTCAGCGCCAGCGATGAGATCGTGATCGGTGACGGCAGTATGCTGGCTAATGGCAGTTATATCACCGACTCTGACTGGCACGGCATTTACGATCGAACGGAGCGCGACCAACGCGTGACGCCGGTGCGACTTGGCCGCAATGTCTGGCTTGGCGACCACGCAACGGTGCTCAAGGGCGTCACCATTGGCGACAACTCGGTGATTGGCGCGCGCTCGGTGGTGGCCCGCGATGTCCCGGCCAACGTGATTGTGGCCGGCAACCCGGCACGGGTGATCCGGGCGCTGGATCCGGAGCGGGCCCTGCGGACGCGCATGGACTACTTTGCGGACCCACAAGGCATGGCGGCGTTTTTCGATGCGGTGGATCGCGAGGTGCTGGCACACAACTCCCTGCTGCGCTGGCTTGTCTCGGTGGTCTATCCGCGATCACGCATGCGGTGATCTGCCGGGTCAGAGCAGCTGCAGTGGCGGCTCGTCCAGCGCGCCAAGCTGCTCGCGCAGTTCGAGCACGTGGTCAGCCCAGTAGCGCTCGGTATTGAACCAGGGAAAACTCCGCGGAAATGCCGGGTCGCTCCAGCGCCGCGCCAGCCATGCCGCATAGCGAACAATGCGCATAGTGCGCAGGGCTTCCAGCCAGCGCAGCTGCCTGGGCTCGAAATTGCCGAACTCGTCGTAGCCGGCAACAATCTCCGCCAGCTGCAGCTGGCGTTCGTGGCGCTCGCCGCTGAGCATCATCCACAGGTCCTGGATGGCGGGCGCCATGCAGCAGTCGTCCAGGTCGACAATGTGCGCGCAGTCATCCCGCCAGAGAATATTGCCCACATGGCAGTCGCCGTGCGTCCGTATGAGATCCTCTGGCCCGACATCCTCCCACAGCGGCAGAATGCGATCGATCAGGTCCCGGGTAAGCGTGGCATAGGCATTGCCGAGATAGTCGGGGATAAACCGCTCAAGCAGATAGTCGCGGTTCTCGACCAGCATCTCCTGAGGATGCATGACAGGCCGGTGCTGGAACGGAAGGGCGGCGCCTACCCGATGAATGCGTCCGATGGTGCGGCCCAGCACCAGCAGGTTGTCGAGGTTATCCAGCTCGGGGGGATAGCCACCGCGCCTGGGAAACAGGGCGAACAGAAAACCCTCGAATTCATGCAGGGTTTCGCCATTGTCGTTGGCAATCGGCGCCACCACCGAGATATCGGCGTCTGCCAGTTCCCGAGAGAAACGGTGCTCTTCCTCGATCTGTTCACGCCGCCAGCGCTCGGGGCGGTAGAATTTGGCGATGACCGGCGTCGCGTCCTCGATGCCCACCTGATACACGCGGTTTTCATAGCTGTTGAGGGCCAGCAGGCGGGCATCACTGTCATAGCCGGCGGATTCCACGGCCTGAATGATTGTATCCGGCGTCAATGCGTCATAGGGATGGCTGTTCATGCGAAACCTGCGTTGTCGAGAGAGTTACCCGATGCCCGGGATGGGCCCCGGAGTGCGCGCCAGGCACCAGACATCGACCACGCGGGCTCCACCGGCGCGCAGCAATCTGGACGCCGCATCGGCAGTCGCCCCGGTTGTGCATACATCGTCAACTAACGCGATATGGAGGTTGTCACAGCTCCCATTGAGAGTAAAGGCGCCGCTGGCATTCTCGCCGCGCCCGCTGGCGCCGAGACCCGCCTGGACCTGCGCCGCGCGCTGACGCGTCAGCAGCCCCGCTCGCAGCTGTGCTGTCTGCAGTTGCGGGTGGCGCACGACCAGGTGACGTGCCAGAAGCTCTGCCTGGTTGAATCCCCGCTGTAGCCGGCGGCGCCAGTGCAGCGGCACCGGCACCAGCAGGTCGGGCAGTGGTCCCGGACAGGCGCGGGACAGCCATAGGTCTCCAAGCAGCGGCGTCAGACGATGCTCACCGGCATATTTCCAGCGGCCGATGAGCTGGGCCAGCGCGGCGTCGTACAGGAACGGCGCGACCACGCGGTCAAAATCGAAGCTGGCCTCTTGGCAGGCAATGCACAGGTTCTCCTCCGCGTAGGGGTCACGCAGGGGCAGAGCGCAGCAGGCGCAGGGACTTTGATTGTGGCTTAGTGCCCGCTCGCAGTAGCGACAGAGGTGAATGTCGCGCTCCACCACCTGTGTACACAGCTGACAGCTTGCTGGGAACAGGCCATTGAGCAGAGCGCGGCCTAGCATGTTAACTTTTTTTTGTCATAAGGTTGACAGGCTCGCGGCCGCGTTTAATATTCTGCGGGCTTTCATCGGAGGATTACACATGACCGTTGCCGCGCCCACTGACTCTGCCACCGGCATCGCCGCCAGCGCTCCGCCGTCGACGCGACATGACTGGACCCGGCACGAGATTCAGGCCTTGTTCGAACGTCCTTTTATGGACCTGCTGTTTGCGGCGCAATCGGTACATCGCGCCTATTTTGACCCCAATGCAGTGCAGGTGAGCACGCTGCTTTCCATCAAAACCGGGGCCTGTCCAGAAGATTGTGCTTACTGCCCGCAGAGCAGCCGCTTTGACACGGGCCTCGAGGTCGAGCCGCTGATGGATGTCGATGCCGTGCTCGCGGAGGCGGCGGCCGCAAAGGCGGCCGGTGCCAGCCGCTTCTGCATGGGTGCCGCCTGGCGCTCACCCAGGGACCGGGACCTGCCGCAGCTGGTGGCCATGATCGAAGGCGTCAAGGCGCTGGGCCTTGAGAGCTGCATGACCCTTGGCATGCTCACACAGCACCAGGCAGAGCGTCTCGCACAGGCGGGTCTTGACTACTACAACCACAATCTCGACACCTCGCCCGAGCATTACGGCGAGATCATCACCACACGCACCTATCAGGGTCGCCTGGACACCCTGGCCCGCGTGCGTGAAGCCGGCATGAAAGTCTGCTGCGGCGGCATTGTCGGCATGGGCGAGACACAGCGCGATCGCGTCGGTCTGCTGCAGGAGCTGGCGAATCTGCGGGTGCATCCGGAAAGCGTACCGATCAACCTGCTGGTGCGCGTGGCGGGGACGCCGCTTGGCGATGAGGACGATCTCGATCCGCTGGCGTTCGTGCGCACGGTGGCCGTGGCCCGCATCCTCATGCCGGCTTCCTGTGTGCGCCTGTCGGCGGGACGCGAGGGGATGAGCGACGAGCTGCAGGCGCTGGCTTTCCTGGCGGGCGCCAACTCTATTTTCTACGGGGATCGCCTGCTGACCACGCCCAATCCCGCCTCGAACGCAGACATGGCGCTCCTCAAGCGTCTTGGCATGCGCGCGGCGTCGCCGGACAGCCTGCCGGCCTCTGCCCGGGGCGCCCTGTTCTACGAAGCCTAGCGCGTCAGCCAGCGCTTACTTTCCACGCTCTCCCGCTGGCATCAGCCGGGATGCCCCGTCATACCTTGCCGTCTGCGGTTTTTGCGCTATACTTCGCGCCAATGTAAACACCGAACACATGCCGTCTCATCCGGCGATCGCAGGAGATAATCATGCCCCAGTACAAAGCCCCCCAGCGCGACATGCAGTTCGTGCTCAACGATGTTCTCGACAGCGAAGCGGTGTATGCCGGCCTGCGCGGTTACGAGGAGGCGACCTCCGACCTGATGACGGCAATCATCGAGGAAGGCGCGAAATTTGCCGAAAATGTTCTGTCTCCTCTCAATCAGTCTGGCGATGAGGAAGGCTGCCAGTGGTCCGAGGACGGCGTGAAAACCCCGGCCGGATTCCCCGAGGCCTATCGCCAGTTTGTCGACAATGGCTGGCCGGCGCTGTCGGCGGCGCCGGAGTTCGGCGGCCAGGGCATGCCGAGCCTGCTCGGCATCGCCGTTAATGAAATGATCGGCACCGCCAACTGGTCCTGGCTGATGTATCCCGGTCTTTCGCACGGCTGCATCAAGACCCTGGAGGCTCACGGCAGCGATGAGCAAAAGTCGCGCTATCTGCCGAAGCTGGTCGCCGGTGAATGGACGGGTACAATGTGTCTCACGGAGTCCCAGTGTGGCTCCGATCTCGGTCTGCTGCGCACCCGGGCTGAGCCACAGGCGGACGGCAGCTATGCCATTACCGGCACCAAGATCTTCATTTCCGCCGGTGATCACGATATGGCGGGCAACATAGTTCATATCGTCCTGGCGCGACTGCCAGACGCCCCCGAGGGCACCAAGGGCATCTCCCTCTTTGTGGTCCCGAAATTCAACGTCGATGAGGATGGCGTGGCCGGCGAACGCAACGCCGTGCACTGCGCCTCAATTGAGAAGAAGATGGGGATCAAGGCCTCGGCAACCTGCGTCATGAACTTTGATGGTGCCCGCGGCTACCTGATCGGTGAGCCCCATCGGGGCCTCAATCTCATGTTCACCTTTATGAATACGGCGCGCATCGGCACCGCTATTCAGGGTCTCGCCCACGCGGAGCTGTCCTATCAGGGCGCACTGGAATACGCGCGCGAGCGCCTCGCCATGCGCAGTCTTACGGGCGCGAAGAATCCGCAGGGGCCTGCTGACCCCATCATCGTTCACCCGGACGTGCGCCGCATGCTGCTGACGCAGAAAGCCTTCGCCGAGGGCAGCCGCGCGATGCTGTACTACCTCGCACAGCTCGGCGACATCGTCGACCGGTCCGATGATGCCGATCGGGTCAAGGCGGCAGATGATCTCATGGCGCTGCTAACGCCGATTGCCAAGGCCTTTGTCACCGAGGTGGGCTACGAGGCCGCGAACCATGGCGTGCAGATTTACGGTGGGCATGGATTCATTCGCGAGTGGGGCATGGAGCAGATTGTTCGCGATGCCCGCATTGCCATGCTGTATGAAGGCACCACGGGCATTCAGGCGCTGGACCTGATCGGCCGCAAGGTGCTCGGGTCCGGCGGCAAGCTGCTGATGGGTTTCACGCAGGTGGTCGATGACTTCTGCCAGGCCAACTCCGAGGAGGCGGACGCCCGCTATATCAGGCCGCTGGCCGCCTACAAGGATGAGTGGCTGGACATGTCACTGCAGATCGGCGAGAAGGCGATGCAGAACCCCGACGAGGCCGGTGCCGCGGCCGTGGATTATCTGATGTACAGCGGTTATGTCAGCCTGGCCTACTTCTGGGCACGCATGGCCGTGGTAGCGAGGGCGAAAATCGAGGCGGGCGAGGGCGACACTGCCTTTTACGATGCCAAACTGATGACCGCGAGTTTCTACTTCGACCGGCTTCTACCCAGGGCACAGGCGCACCGCCAGGCCCTTCTGTCCGGCGCCGGCAACCTCATGGACATGCCCGAGGCCTTGTTTGCGGTATAAATCCGGCCGCTGCGGGTACTGCGTCAGCTCAGCACCCGCGAACAGATGGCCCGCGTATCGAGGGGCTCGCCCAGCGCTTCCAGGGCCAGGTACAGGGTGATCAGGTAAAAGCCGACAAACACGAAGTCGCTGTGCAGCCTGTAATCGTGGGCGACGAAAAACCGGAACAGGTCGTCGAACGAGGCGCGGAAGGTTTCGATGCGGAAATGCTGCGCGCGCTGATCCATGCCGAAATGCCGCTTCAGCAGCCCCTTGAGTTCCTCGGCCGCTGCCTCATCCAGCTCGGGCCGGAGCATGCCCATCTGCCGCAGCGCGGCCTCGAACGCCGCGTCATCGGCGTTGTAGAACGAGCGGTACAGTGCCAGCATGCCGTCGCGGAACGCGGGGCGCAGTTGCATCCACAGGCCGTTGGGCTGGTATAGCAGTGCGCTGCCATCTGCGGCGAAACGCGAGGGGCGCAGGTCCAGAAAGAGGCCGTCATCGACCAGCCACTGGCGGAAATAGAATGCGAGCAGGGCATTGCCCAGCTGCTTGCGACGACGCACGGTGGCCACCTCGGCCAGCGCCATGCCCCCGTTCAGATCGCGCACCAGGGTGATGTCGCCGCCGACCGCCTCGGCGGTCACCCGGCTGAGCCGCTGGACACCGCGCCCGGTCATCAGCTGCAGGCTCATGGCGCGCATGGCCGACAGCAGCGGCCGCCATTCCACGGCATCCCAGCCGCTCGCGGGCACGAAACTGGCGAGCTCCCGGAGTTCCGCCGGGATGAATCCCGGTAGTTTCATTCGCGGCCCTCGCCAGGCTGGCTGCCAGCGATGTCGACCCCGGCTTCCGCTCTGCGTGCGATGGCACGGGTCCAGCCGCGGAACAGGAACAGGTGCGCCGGCACCAGCACGTACCAGTAGGCGAGGCCCCAAACGCCCCGCGGATGCCAGTAAGCCGTTATTGTTATACGTGTCTGCGCGTTCGCCATCGGCTCGAGATTGAATTCCAGGGTGCCCGAGCCGGGGGCCTTGAGGCCGAAATTGAGAGCCAGGTACTCTTTGGGACGAATACCGATCACGGTCCAGTAGTCGATCATGTCCCCCAGTCGCAGGTGGTCCGGGTCGCGACGGCCGCGGGTGAATCCGGGACCGCCAATGCACCAGTCCATGAACTCGCGCAGGCTCCAGAGCCAGTTCATGTAGTAATAGCGATTCCTGCCGCCGATGCGCGATACCTGCCGCCACACGGCCTCGGGCGAGGCGTTGGCGACGGCGCTACCGCTGGCTTTCTTGGCGTAGAAGGCAGTATCGTGCCGGAAGCCGCGCCGGGCGAAGGCGCCCTCGTTCCAGCGCGCCGCCACCGCATGACCGCGCTCGGCGGCGAACGCGGCCTCGATCGCCTCGCGTACGCTGAGCAGCCGCTGGGGCACGAGTCGGCGCAGCACCGCATCGTCTGCCGTGAAGTCGTGGCGCAGACCGGTGATCAGCGCCCGGGCGACGGGCGCCGGTACTGCCGTGGTAAGCCCGAGCCAGTAGGAAGACAGGCGAGGTGTGAGCACCGGCACCGGAATAATCCGCGGTGGACGCTTGCCGGCAATCTCCGCCACCCAGCGCATCATCTGATCATAACTGACCTGCTCGGGCCCGCTGGCATCGAGAATGGCCCCAGCGGTTTCGTCTATCGCGGCCACCTCGATGAGGTAGTGCAGCAGGTTTTCCAGGGCGATCGGCGGCGATTCCGCGCGCACCCAGCGCGGCGTGACCATCACCGGCAGGTTGAGCGCCAGATCGCGCATAACCTCGAAGGCCGCGGAGCCGGCGCCGATAATAATGCCCGCCCGGATTTCCGTGACGGGAACACTGGCGGCGCGCAGCACTTCCCCCGTGTCTCTGCGCGAGGTGATATGCACACCGCTCGCCTCATCCGGCACCAGTCCACCCAGGTAGACAATGCGTTTCACGCCGGCCCTGGCCGCAGCGTCCGCGAAGTTATCCGCCGCCTCGAGGTCCAGTGCCGCAAATTTCCTTCCCGCCGCCATGGAATGAACCAGGTAGTAAGCGGTTTCCACGCCGGCCAGGGCCCCGCCCAGGCTGTCCGGTTCCAGCGCGTCCGCCTGCACCAGTTCCACGCGCTCCCACTCGCGGGCACGCAGGACATCGACATTGCGCGCGGCCGCTCTGACCGGGATCTCGCGTTTGCGCAGGCTGCCAACGAGATTGCTGCCGACGTAGCCGCTGGCGCCAAACACCAGAGTGAGTCCGCGGGTGGCTTGAGGTTGCAAAGTGGCTCTCCAGTCAGACTGTGGTGTGTATGATAACGCAGCTGGTCATCTGCTGACGGTTCAGTCGCTGATCAAGAATACACGTGACACGACGCCGCGCGGTGCGGACAATAGCGCCCAATTGCCCATGGGAGGTTGGAATGAGTGATTCAACCGAGCGCGATGATGAGTACACACCGCGCCTGAAGCCCGAAGACCAGGAAAAAGTGGATGAATTCGTCAAGCGCGGCGTGAACTCGGTGGAGCGCAAACCGTTCAAGCCGATTCGCCTGCTGGTTCTGCTGGTTGTGGTTGTGGCGGGCCTGAGCCTGTTCAGCCAGCTGCTGGCGCGCTGGGCGGGGGTGTATTGAGCGTTACGCCAGCCAGGCAGAACGCCGGGCTTTTTCGATGCATGAATCGCCTGTGAGCACAGCATTCCGGTTCTTATCGATCGCTTGCCGTGGCGCTCGATAATGGCAGGGTCTCGCCTGCCGGATTGGCCACGGGCGCATGGATCGCCCCTGTTCGCTGCCGACCTGCGCACGGTGCCGCTGGACTTCGAGGTTACCGAGCAACTTGGCTGGGACTTCAGCGGCGATGGTGAGCACGACTACCTCTGGGTGGAAAAGACGGGCGCCAATACGGACTGGGTCGCGACACAGCTCGCGCGCCATGCCGGGGTTCCGCCGCGGGATGTCGGCTACGCGGGACTGAAGGATCGACACGCCGTGACCCGGCAGTGGTTTAGTATTCCGCGTTGGAACGCGCCTGATTGGAGGGCCTTCGATGCGGAGGGCGTTCGGATAGTCGACAGGCAGCGGCACGCGAGAAAGCTTCGCCGGGGCGCACACCGGGCCAATGCGTTCCGCATCCTGCTGCGCTGTACGGGGGTGGCTGACGCGGTGGCGGTCGAGAGGCGTCTGCAGATGATCCGGAGACAGGGCGTGCCCAACTACTTCGGGGAGCAGCGCTTCGGTCGTGGTGCCAACAATCTGCAGCTTGCGGACGAGTGGGCCAGTGGCAGGCGACTGTCCCGGCAGAAGCGAAGCCTGGCTATTTCCACGGTGCGGTCGTTTGTATTCAACGACAGGCTCGCGGTCCGTGTTCGCGACGGCACCTGGAACCGGCTTGTCGCCGGTGACCTGGTGAATCTCGATGGCACAGCCAGCGTTTTTGATGTCAGCGAAATCGACGACACCTTGCGCCATCGCTGCGCCGGGATGGACGTGCACCCGGCTGCTGTACTGGTAGGGGAGGAGGCCGGAATTGAGCCGGCAGACTGGCAGCGCGCCCTGGACAGGGCGCGCGTGGAGCCGGGCTCGCGCAGTCTCCGGCTGCCGGTGCGGGACATGACGTGCGAATTCACGGAAGCTGGCATTCTGCTCGGTTTTACCCTGGGCAGAGGCGCGTTTGCCACCTCGGTGCTGCGCGAGCTGTGTGATGCGAGTGCAGTGCCAGATTCCGCCCCTTGAGCCAGTGAGCATGGACTGTCGTCCTCCGCTCGATCGCGGGTAGCCGTACCGGGGTGAAACGTCCTGGCTGCGCGGCGGTATGCTTGCCGCTATACCGTTTTCTACTACTGGTCTACAAACTAACTTTCCTGCACAGTCGTGCTTATCAACTCAATCAGCTGTGATTTATTGAACGGCTTGTTCAGAACCCGGGTCATGCCGGCGTTGAGGCATTGTTCAATATCTGTGGGCAGAGCATTGGCCGTGACGCCGATGATCGGCAGACGGTGGTCGGAGTCGGATTCCATTTCGCGGATGCGTCGTGTCGCCTGAAAGCCGTCCATGATCGGCATCTGGCAGTCCATAAGTATTGCATCGTAGCGACGCTGCTGCTGCATTTTGCAGGCTTCCTCACCGTTTACGACGTGATCCAGGGTACTGCCGCTATCGCGCAGGTAGAGCTGGGTGAGTCTGGCATTGACCGGGTTGTCCTCGGCTAGAAGGATGCGTAAGCCAGATAGCGATGCCGCCACGGCTTTTTCCGGCGCGCTGCTGGCCGGTCTGATCTCCGAGGTCTGTAGCGGCTCGAGCAGCAGGTTTGCGCAAAACTGTGAACCCTGCCCCGGGGCGCTTTGCACGTCGACCGTGCCCCCCATCAAGTCAGTCAGCATGCTGACGATCGGCAAGCCCAGTCCGGTTCCAACGTTGACGCTTGCCGTGTTATCGAGCTGGAAAAACGGCCTGAACAGGTTGCCATGTGCGTCTTGGGGTATGCCGATGCCGGTATCGGTGACACAGAACCTGATCACTTGCCTGCCATCCGTCCGGTCGCTGTCCATTACGGGTTCTGCTGACAGTGTTACCGAACCCTGGTCGGTGAATTTCACCGCGTTGCTGAGCAGATTCTGCAGAATCTGGCGGATACGTAACTGATCTCCCGCGACCTGGAGCGGAAGCCTGTCATCGACAGTGAGCTCCAGTTGCAGTGATTTACGGTCGGCAAGAGGCCTGAACTGATTTTCCAGGTGATTCAGCAGACTGTGCAGGTCAAGTGGCTCGTGCTGCAGCGACAGGCCGTGGGCATCGATGCGCGCATAGTCCAGCACGTCATTGATAAGCTCGAGCATAGATTCGCCCGAGGCCAGAATTGTCTGCAGGTGCGCTGGGACGTCGGACTCGGGTACGCCGTCCATAAGCAGGTTGGCGAGGCCATTGATGGCATGCAGCGGTGTACGGATTTCGTGACTGACCCTGGCAATGAAATCGGTTTTCGAGCGATTGGCGACAATGGCTTCCTTGGCCTTTTCCTCTGCCTCATCCCGCGATAGCCTGAGCTCGCGCTCGGTGTCACGAACGCGCCCTTCGATCCGCGCCTTGTCGCGCAAGTTGACCAGCAGCTGCGACAGCAGGTTGAGAATCGATATCTCGATCTCACTCCAGCGGCGTTCGCTTGATACGGCATCAAAGCCGATGAATCCCTGGCAGCTTTCGCCATGCATCAGCGGAAACGTCGCCAGCGACCTGATGCCCTGTGGCTCGAGGATTTGCCGCAGTGGATGCGCAGCATCGAGATCGTTCACCCCACGCAGGACAAAAGCCTGGCCTTTTTCGTGCGCTGCAATCCACCAGTGCAGTTCGCTGGTCGGGACATCCTGCAGATGGTCAATTTCGGGCGTTATTCCCGTGTTGCACCATTCATGGGTGTTGCTGCAGGTCATCTGCTGCATGTCATACTCAAAGATATACGCACGGTCAGCATTCACAAACCGTGCGACATCGCGCAGCACCTCCTGGGTGAGTAAATCCAGGTCCGTTTCCAGAGGCTTGATGAGACGCATGGAGAGGTTGAGCAGCAGGTTCTCGAAATCAGACCGGTACAGCGATTGCGTTCTGGCCAGCTCAATTTCGGAGATGTCATACGCCACTCCGATCAGGGAGGTATTGCCGACGCTGTCCTGTGATCGCACAGCATGGCATGTCAATCGCTTGATTTCCTGCTGGTCGGTCACGATATTGAAAACAAATTCTGCGGACTCGTCGCGGCCATGTTCGAGAAAGGCGCCTATCTGTTCGAGCAGTGCCTGCTTGTTGTCACGGTGCAGGCGCTTAGTCAGTGCTTCGCATGTGCCGCAGAAATCCTGCGCTGTGACGCCAAAGAGCTTGTGCATTCCCGTGTCCCAGCTCATGGTGTTAGAGCCGACGTTCCACTCGAAGAAACCGATGCCCGCCGCCCGGGTTGCCAGACTCAGCCTGTGCCGCGTTTCTTTCTCAAGCTGCTGTTCCCTGATGCCGCGAAGCGCTGCCGGCACGCTATCAAGAATGCGCTGGAATGTGTCGCGCATGTGTGTATCCCAGTGCGCCCTGTCGTCGATCAACAGCAGGAAGCCACAACCCGGAAGGAGAAAATGTCTGGCAGAAACGCCCAGTCGACACTCGCTGGGCAGCGTCAGGATATTGCCCTGGCTGCTTTTCGACAGTGAGTCGTTGCAGTGGCGCCACAACCGCGATGAGGTCTCGTCGAGTCGGTGAAGGGGTGGAACGCTCAGCAGCTCCTGCGCGGCGTCGCTTCCGGAACTATTGTCCAGTAGGAGCACACAGCGCTCGCACTCGAATGCCTGTTGAATTGCCGTGAGAAAGCCGGTGACCGTCTCGGCCGGCTCACCCCGGGGCAGCAGCGATAGCGCAATGCTAACCAGCGAATCGCTCATCTTCGAAGCCGTCACGTTCAGGCGGTTTTAGGCCGACTATATCTGGCCTCAGGGAAATATCCCGTGGTGTCCCTGAACCAGCGTGTAACGTCGTCCTCGGCCAGTGGCATTGCGAAATAACTGCCTTGCAGGTGGGTGCAGCCCATGTCTGTCAGATTATCCACCGATTGCCGGTCGCTGACACCCTCTGCAATGATGCGCAGCCCCGCGGCCCTTGCTGTCTGAATGATACTGCTCGTAATGGCCCTGGTCGTTCCCGAAATGCCTGATATGCCTATAAAACTGCGGTCTATCTTGATTTCGCTGAATGCTTCGGTTCCCAGACGCTCGAGGCTTGAGTGGCCCGTGCCGAAGTCATCAATGGCAAGCTGCATCTTGTGCATCATGATGCGAGCCAGACCCGCCAGTAGCTTGGAGTCACTCCTGGCGGCGGTGCTTTCTGTGACTTCAAGCACCAGCCGGTGCTCGGAAAACCCATACTCCTTGAGGAGGGTGATCAATTGTTCTGAAAATTTTGGGTGCATGATCGCAATCGGCGGTGCATTCAGCGAGATGCTGCCGGTGAAGTTGATCTCGGCTCCCCAGTGCTTGATAGAGGCCAGTGCCTGCCGCAGCAGGGTCAGTGCGTACTGTGAGCCCAGTTCGTCAGACTCCATGGCGTCGATGAAGTGCCCCGGCATCAGTACGCCGTGTGTGGGGTGATGCCAGCGCGAGAGAATCTCAAACCCACTCAGTTTCCCCGTGAGCGTGGAAATCTGGGGTTGCCAGTAGGGCCTCAGATCGCCGGCCTTCAGGGCTTGCTCCAGTTCCAGTATCGTCGCCTTTTCGAGGCGCGGTTGTTGCGGGCGGGGAGTTCGCTCCAGCGTTGCATGCCTGAGCGTGTCACGCAGGTCGGCGGCAGTGAAGGGCTTCTGCAGCACGTCAACATACTTCAATCCAACCAGGTTGGCGGCTCGCCGAGCCAGCTCCATTACCCGCTTGTCCATGCCACTGCAGATAATCAGCTGCAGGTCGGGATTATGTGCAATGTTGTCGGCCAGACGGGTGGTGAGAAAGTGCATGCCGTCCGTGCCGGGCATATCAAGATCGAGGATCAGCACATCCGCATCGCGCAGTGCCTGGTCGCTGACGTGCTTTGCGTTGCCGACAGCGTTGACCTCTGCGAGCGCCGTTCTGCCAAAGTGGCAGTAGAGATGGCGGTAAAACGGGTCGTCATCCACGGCGAGCAGTCGCCGTGGATCGGTGGTGGTCTGGCTGTTCATATATGTGTGTCGGGGTCGCTGAGTGCGGCGATCCGCTGTGTGACTGCCACAATGGTTTGCGCCCAGGTGGATGAGACCTTGTTCAGTGCCTGGCCCAGCGCCAGGGAGTCGGGGTTTGCGGACCGGGCAACAGCTTCAAGGTCGATAAGTGACTGCGTGAATTGTCGCGTGCCGACACTCTGGCTGGAGGATTTGAGCTGGTGCGCCATCGCCCTGAGCCGGTCCGTATCGGGCCGCGCCTGCTCAATCTGCTTCAGCTCGGCGCCAACATGGCCGAGGAAAATTTCATAGAACTCCTTCTGCAGCTCCGGGTCCACTGAATCCAGCGTAACCTCCAACTGCGTGGTGTCCAGAATGACCGTATCGTGCTCGGTTGGCCCTGGGGTGCTTGCCATAGGGACGTCCTTTTGCTGCTTTCCGCTCGATTCCGCGATAAGCCGGTACCCCTGCCCACGCAGTGACTGAATGTGCACTGTTGGATCCACCCGCGCAATTTTTTTCCGCAGCTTTGTGACGAGTACGTCGACCGAGCGGTTCTCTGGCTCCATTTCGTAATTGTAAAGCCGATAAAAAGCGTCAGCCCGGGACACTGTCTGGTCACTGCTTTGCATGAACAGCTGCATGAGCTGCGATTCTTTTTCCGTCAACTGGCTCTGCCGACAGGGGTCGGGCAGATGCCGCACCTGCCGCTTATGGGGTTCCATGACAATGTCGGCCAGCACGTATCGTTGATCAGAGAAGCTTTCGGCAAGCAGGTGCGCTGTGGCATCGCCCCGGTGCTTGTCGCGGCGCCCGCGCAGGACAACGCGAATTCTGGCGCCCAGTTCCTCCGGTGAACAGGGTTTTGTTATGTATTGTTCAGCGCCAGCTTCAAGGCAGGCGACCGTGGTCTGGGTGGTGCTGTCGGCGGTCAGCATAATGACAGGCCGGTCGTAACGCAGCCTGACGCCGCGGCACAGCGACAGTCCCGTTTCTCGCGTTGTACCCAGATGGTAATCCAGCAGGAACGCGTCAGGAACACTCGGAGACTTTACGCCGGAATAGAGATCAGTCGAGCAGTTGCTCAACAGGCAACGCATACCCATTTCGCGAAGCCATTGGCCCACAAGCTTGAGGTAGACCGGGTCATCATCGACCACGGCGATAAGAGGTGTGTTAGCAATCATGTCAAACATTGTAAACTGAGACTGCTTCGGGTACATAGAGAGCTGTACCGCATTTTAAAAATTTGCACTTGGTAACAATGCTTAACAAGCGCCAGCGCGGGCAAGGCATGCAGGATCGTCCGGTTCGACCTGCCGGGCCCCGTCATGATGTCGCTCTTTGCAGCTCTGACATGACTGCGCTCTGCAGCATGGCTTTGCCTATGGGCTTTGTAAGGAAGGTACTTGCCCCTGCGGCGAGCGCGTTGTCGTGCGCGCTGGCAAGCGCATTCGCGGTAAGGGCAATGATGGGCAGTCTGGTAACGCGAGGGTCGGAATGCTGGCGAACGCGGCGGCACAGCTCAAGGCCATCCATCTCAGGCATCATCAGATCGGTGACAAGCAGATCAAAGGGCTCGGTCGACAGTCGTTGCAGGGCGTCTGCGCCGTTGCTGGCGGCACAGAATTCGATGTCCAGCGATGCCAGCTGTGAGGCGATCACTTTCTGGTTGAATGGATTGTCCTCCGCAACCAGCACCCGTGGTCGAGCTGCTGTCGATACCGTGTCCGGTCTGTCTGCTCCGACCCTGCCAATACCGGGTGTGTCGTTATGCTCGCTGTGGCCGGTCCCGGTCGGCAAGCTGTCTGTGACTTGCGGCGTCGGCGCTTTTTCCTCTACGTGAGGCAGCGCTATCCAGAAACGGGAGCCGATCCCGGGGTGGCTCTCGACGCCGACAGAGCCCTCCATCAACTCCACCACATGCTGAGTAATCGACAACCCGATACCCGTGCCCTCAATATGGCGGCCTGGCGCTGACAGGCGCTCAAAGGGCTTGAAGGCCAAGAGCCGTTCTTCTTCGGTGAGCCCGTTGCCCTCGTCACTGACGCTGATGACAATGTTGCCCTCGTCGGTCTGTTCTGCGTCCAGCGCTACTTTGCCCTGGGGGCGATTGTATTTAATTGCGTTGGATAACAGGTTGAGCAGGCACTGGCGCAGACGCAGTGGGTCTGCCCTGACCTGGGCCTGGCAACCAATGCAGTTGTCGGAAACAGTCACCGTCACCCCATACCGGATTGCCATGTCGTTGATCAGCGTGCAGCAATCCTCCAGCATCGCGGCAACGTTTACCGGCTGCAGCGAGATCTGCTCGGTGTTGCTGTTGCCCTGGGTCAGGTCCAGTATCTGCTGTATCAATGCCAGAAGATGCCGCCCGGACTGGTTAATGATGACGAGGTTGCGGTGCTCTGATGCGCGGAGTTCGCGCCCCTCAAGCGCCAGCTCTGACACGCCGATGATGGAGTTGAGTGGGGTGCGCAGTTCATGGCTGACTTGTGACAGAAATTCGGTCTTGGCGCGGTTGGCCGAGTCTGCGTCATCCCGGAGCTGGATGAGCTGAGCCTGATAGGCCGCGGCAGCAAGTCTTGCCACGTCAAACGCGTTTACAAGATTGCGAATTTCTCTCGCCCCTGAGACGGGCAGCGGATAGCGCGACTCGCGCTGTGTCAGTCGAGAAAACGCATGGGACAATTGCTTGAGTGGTTTGAAGATGGCGCATTCCAGCATCAGAAGGGCAGCGATAAGAGAAGCCAGCAGGATGAACAGTTGAAAGTACACCAGCTGTATCTGCAGTTGACGTGCCTCTGCCAGTGCTCCATCAAAGCTGACATTGAGAAATATCTGACCAAGAGGGGCGTCACCCATGTTGATGGTGCTGCTGAGCCCGCTATTGACATTGTTAAACTCTTTTTCCAGCTCAAGTGGGTACAGGCGGCCGCCGTCAGGGCCTGTCAAAATCAGGTTATGCCAGTCACCGTTTGTGGCCAGCTGCGCTTCGATAAGCGCATGTACAGCAGCCAGATCCCTCCGCAACAGCGGCTCTTCCAGTGATACAGATAGTTGATCCAGGGCCCGCTGGGACGCGTCTGACAATGTCTTGAGTATCCAGGCCTCCTGGCGCGGCAGCAGATAACACCATTGGAAAAGCAATAGAATTACGGCCAGCGCACCGGCGATGACGGCGGTGCGAGCCCGCAGGCTGTATGTCCGCTTAGCCCGGGTCATAGAAGCTCTGAAGACCCCAATCCTGCAGCGGCAGATACTCCGAAATATCTGCCTTGCCGATTTCCTGTAGCGGAATATCAAGAAGATGCTGCCGCATGGACAGTTTGTCAGAGAGGCTGATCATGCTGCGCACAAAGGCCTTGACAAGGGCCCCAGGCACGCGCGGATGTACACTGATAGGATGAGGCTTCACGCCACGCGTCCGGTAAAGAATACGCAGCCTCGATTTCAGTGCTGCCGGCTGTTCGTGCAGCGTGGCGAGAATGCCGCCGCCGGCGTCTGCCGCGCCCACGGCCACATTCAGGTACACCGACGCATGATTCCCCACATACACTGGATGGAACAAAAGACGGTGCTGGCTGGTCAGCTCGGCACGGATCAGCAGAGAGGCTCCCATCGCATTTGGCGCTGGGAAGACAATTTCCCGCCCCTGCAGGTCATCCAGGGTACGGATTTCACTGTCGCGGCGAACCACCAGAACCCCGTGCAGCTCGCGCGACATATCTCGCAGAATCGGCTGGTACGCCTGCACCTCCCAAGCCACGACGGCATGCCACGGGTTCAGGTAGACAAAATCGTAGTCGCCGTTACGGTAGGCCGCCTCGAATGAGGGAATATCGTTTGCCCCCTTCAGAACAAAGCGATGTCCCAGCTCCTCGCTGATGCGTGCCAGTATGGGCTGCCACGTTGCGTGCAGGGTGCGTGCGTCATATTGCGGTACAACACCCACTGTATAAATGTTGGAGGCCGCTGCCGAAACACTGATGGACAGGGCTGCCAGCAGGCCCGCCATGGTGCGCCCCATGTCTGCTCCTCCAGGATTGCGATGAGGGGAGTGTGACGTAAAATTACAATCAGAAACAAAACGTAACGAAATTTAACAAAACTGCGGCGGGCACGATCTTGGCGCCCGGCGGGTCCGCAAGCCGCTATAGCTGAGTGACGCTGAGCCTGAAGCCCCCAGATAAACGCGCCAGAAGAAGACCGGATGAGCGGCCGAGGAGGGCGGTATGCGGTCTAGCCGCGGTGCTGAGGCAGCTCGCTTAGCTGCGGTCAATGATCAGGGACTGGTGAATCGATGGTCGCTGCTGTTAGCCGTGGGCTGCGCGGTATCCCGGTGGCCGGCAAGCTTTGCGACAGCTCAATTGCCAGCCTTCACGCAATGATCCGTCTGCATCTCCAGAAAGACCTGAATCATATGTGGATCAAACCGGCTCTCCGCCTGACTCTCAATATAGGCAAGCGCGTCGTTCCAAAGCCACTCTGTGCCGTGCCGGGTTTCCATAGTCAGCGCCTCATAGGTGAGGCAAATCGCCACGATGCGCGCCGCGACCGGTATTTCGTGGGCGATGAGTCCATTGGGAAAGCCTTTGCCGTCCCAGCGTTCCCGATAAAAAGTGGCTATGTCGCTCGCCATTTGCAGGACGGGATCATTTTGGCTGTTCAAATGCCTTCGGGCAAGCCGCGATTCGATGGTGATCCGCTTGTTCAGCGCCTGCTGCGGCGAGATGCCTTTTTCCTGCGCTGTCAGTCCATGCTCTTCCGCCAGTTTCTTGCCCGCCTCGCGAAAACCGGCCGCTTGCCTGATGGTGGCGCAGAAGTGGGGCGTCCTCCCTAGCGCAGCGGCGAGTTTTGCAGAGGTGGCTGCAACGCTATCATCGGGCAACTTGAGCCGCGAATAGGAAGGAGAGTGGTGGGCGCTGCGTGTGAATGGATCTTTGCTTCCGGCAGACAAAAGTCGGCTTATCATTCATGTTACCTGATCGATTATCAGTGGTTGCCGGCGATAAGCTCGCCAACAACGTCCGAATACAGGCGTTCTACAAGACTGGGGTCGTAGCGCCTCCCTGCTTCCTCATAAAGCACCTCAAATGCCGCGGCGTAGTTCTCCGACCTTCCCAGGTGCGCGCTTTCATTACTGGATATGAGTCGTATATAGGCGTCGCAGATGTGGTACGCGCGTGTTATCAGCCCAATGTCAGTGCCGGCGAGCCCCAGCCTGCTTCCCTTGCCATCCCAGCGCTCATCGCGCTCCTTTTTCAGCTGCGCTGCCAGCTCGAGTGTTGGCAGACCCTCGGTGTTTTCAAAGGAGCCGAAATCATGCCCAGACAGCATGACGGCTTTCTCGAACTGTTTGCTGATGGATCGTAAGCAGCCATTTGCTTCGGCAAGAAGCTTGCACAGCTTGGCTATTCTTGTTCTCAGCAGGCGCTCCTGATCGGTCTCATCGGATGCCAAGGGCTTCTGGAGCAAGTAGTTTGTGACGACATCGTCGATCAGCGACAAGGAGTAGTTATCAAGACCCTGGGGGATATGTCCGTAGGCGCGTCCTTCAGACGGCTGCACGAATGTTTCTGAATATTGCATAGTGGAAGGCTATCCTGCCGCTGAATGTTCATTGAACAGGCAAGGGGCATGCAGAAACTGAACGCCACCATAAAACATCTGCCCTGCATCGCCCACATTACTTCCCGGTCGGCAGCGAGACAGTTAAGAAGTGTTAAGCGGGAGCGTCCGCCATGACCTTCTGTACATGCGGTTAGCGGCATGTGGTGATGATTTGCGTGCGGGATGGAATGGAATGGAATGGGAGGGGGCGGTGCGGGGCATTGTTGCTGCCCCGGATCAGGCGTGTCTCAGCCGCATTTGGAGTCGGCACAGTTCAGGCAGGTCATGCAGCCATCCATCAGCACCACAGCCTTCGTGTGGCATTTCATGCACAGGCTGGCGCTGGGGGGAAAGTCGGACTCGCTCTGCTCCTCCTCAGCGCCCTGTGGCTTTTTTACATCGGCCTCACCCATTTCCCGGCGCTTCTGCTCGAGAAAGTCCTGCTGGTGCCGGTCGAGTTTGCTCTCGATCAGGCCAATGTGCTTCATGTGGTCCTCGATGGCGTAGCCTATCTCGGCCACGATTGAGGGCATGAACACCCCGCCTTTCTTGAAGTAGCCGCCACGGGGGTCGAATACCGCTTTCAGCTCCTCCACCAGGAAGGTCGCATCCCCTCCCTTGCGGAAGATTGCCGAGATCAGCCGCGTCAGGGCAACCACCCACTGAAAGTGCTCCATGTTCTTGGAGTTGATGAACACCTCGAAGGGTCGCCGCAGTTCGTGTTCGGTGCCCTCATTGAGAATGACATCGTTCACGGTGATATACAGCGCGTGCTCTGACATCGGCGTCTTCACCTTGTAGGTGGACCCCACCAGGCGCTCGGGACGCTGGAAGGATTCGTGCATATGCACGACATCGCTCGCTTCGTTAGCCGGCGCGGCGGCGTCCACTACCGCGGCGGGATCTTCGTTTTCGAGAACCTTGTAACTGACGATCTTGCTGTCGATCTTGACTGCCATGTGTCTCTCCCCGGCCCTCAGAATTTGCCGTAGTAGCCTTCTTTCAGTGCGTCGAACAGATTGGCGGCAGAGTGCATCTCGCCGTCGTATTCGACTTCCTCATTGCCGCTCACTTCTACCGTGGAGCCATCTTCCAGCGTGAACTGATAGCGGGTGTTCTCCAGATCCGATTCCTTCACCAGTACCCCCTGGAAGGCTTCCGGGTTGAAGCGGAAGGTGGTGCAGCCTTTCAGTCCCTTCTCGTGGGCGTACAGATAGATGTTCTTGAAATCTTCGAACGGGTAGTCTGTCGGCACGTTGGCGGTTTTGGAGATGGACGAGTCCACCCACTTCTGCGCTGCAGCCTGGATATCCACGTGCTGCCTGGGCGTCACGTCGTCCGCCACCGAAAAATAGTCCGGTAGCTGGGCGGCCGCGTCCTCGGTATAGGGCATGGCCCGGGGATTGATGCGCTCGCGGTAGGCCAGTAGCTCGAAGGAGAACACATCCACCTTCTCCTTGCTCTTGCGCCCTTCACGAATGACGTTGCGTGAGTAGTGATGCGCAAAGCTGGGCTCGATGCCGTTGCTGGCGTTGTTGGCCAGTGACAGTGAAATCGTCCCGGTGGGCGCGATTGATGAGTGGTGGGAGAAGCGCGCGCCCTCGGCGGCAAGCTCTTCCACCAGCTCCGGTGCGACTTCGGCCACGCGCTGCATGTAGCGACTGTAGCGAGCGTGCAGTACCTTGCCGGGCAGCTTGTCGCCGGCCTTGATGCCGTCGGCAACCATTTCCGGGCGTAGTTCCAGCATGGCCGGCGTGACCTCGAAGGTGTCGTCCATGATTGGCGCGGCGCCTTTTTCCCGGGACAGCTCCAGTGCCTGCTTCCAGCCGGTGATGGCCATCTCTCGGGCGACTTCCTCGGTGAACGCCACCGACTCTTCATCGCCGTAGCGCATGCCGAGCATGGTCAGCGTGGAGCCCAGGCCCAGAAAGCCCATGCCGTGGCGTCGCTTGTAGGTAATCTCGTGACGCTGCTCGGGCAGCGGCAGGCCGTTGATTTCTACCACGTTGTCGAGCATGCGGGTGAAGACGGCGACCACATCGCGATAGCGATCCCAGTCAAAGCGTGCCTTGTCGGTGAACGGGTCCAGCACCAGCCTGGTCAGGTTGATGGAGCCCAGCAGGCAGCTGCCATAGGGTGGCAGGGGCTGTTCACCGCAGTTGTGCGCATGCAGACCATTGCCGTCGAAGGTGTTGATGCCGGGAACCTGTACGTCGAACACGTCTTCAACGCCATCGGCACTGACACTGGCAACAGTCGCTACAAAGCGCTCACGGCTCAGCTGTCGGGGGTAGCCGGCCAGGGCCTGCTCCAGCAGGTCCTGCTTGGCCGTGTCGGCAAAGCCCACGGACTCGGCATACATGGCGATATTGTCACCCGATATCACCAATTGGTGCTCTGCCGCGGTATCATTCGACGAATCGCCGTTGCCGCCTGACAGCTGTGCTTCGCCCTCGGATTGCGGTTCTTTGTGCAGCGTGGAGTTGATGCCGAGGCGCAGAAGCATGCGCTGTGCGGCTTCCAGCGTAGCGAGGCTGGACTGCGACAGACGGATGCTGACACCCTGCCTGCGATTGCCCTGAACAAAGCCTTCGCTGCCTACAAAGCCATCGCCGCCAACAAAACCGCGGGCGTCGAACAGCCCGCGCAGCAGGCCGCGGTGGAAATCACTGGAGCTCTGCTCCGCTTGCTGCGTGATTTGCGTGCGCTGGGGCGCCATGCCGAGCTCCGTAGCGAGCTCGCTCAATGCAGCAGTGGCGAGGCTGTATTCGTTACTGCCGCCGACTTTCTGCCAGCCGGCAAGTTCAGCGTGCTGCGGCATGCCTTGCGCCGCGGCCAGCGCCGCCGCCATGATGCCGTCAGTGCCGTCACTGCTGCCGCCTTCGTTGACCGCTACAGCGCGTGTCCGGACCGATAGCAGGGCCTTGTCTTCCTGCAGCGTGCCATTGCCAATCAGCAGGCCCGTGAGATAGCCCTCGTCAAATCCGTAGCGCCCCGCCCAGGCGGTGGAATCCCGGTGATTGTTCAGCAGCACCCGATCACCGACGCGCAGCGTTCCCGCCTCACACCAGTCAGTTTCCAGGCGCCAGCGGGTCAGAGCGGAAACGCGACGGACGCGGTGGTCACTCGTCAGCCGCAGAGCGTGCCCTTCATGGGTCTGCAGGCGAACAACAGCCTTGGTCGCCGTGCGGAAAAAACCCTCGGCGCCGCTGGCGTGATCTTCGCCATCAACCCGCGCGAGGAAGGGTTGGCCCACCAGATCGGCGACCTGTTGTGGACCCTCGGCCGTCTGCACCCAGGTGTCGGCGGTCACGCAGGGGTTGGTAGCGCGGATGCTCTCCTGCCACCAGTTGTTGTTCATCTCGTTGACCTTGTCGATCAGGATGAACCCGGGCTCGGCGAAGTCATAGGTGGACGTCATGATCATGTCCCACAGGCGCTGCGCCGGGACTGTCTTGTACACGCGGCAGGCGACATCGCCGGTGTCGTTGCACAGGTAATCCTTCTTGACCGGGAACGGACGCCAGACCACCTGGGTTGGGTCGTTCACGTCCAGGTCAGATTCCGCGGCCTCCTTTTCCGTCATCGGGAAGCTCAGCGGCCAGTCTGTGCCGGCCTTCACCGCCTCAATGAACTCGGTGGTGATCAGCAGGCTGAGATTGAACTGGCGCAGGCGGCCGTTCTCACGCTTGGCGCGGATAAAGTCGAGTACGTCGGGGTGGTTGATATCGAAGGTCGCCATCTGCGCACCGCGGCGGCCGCCGGCGGAGGACACGGTGAAGCACATCTTGTCGTAGATATCCATGAACGACAGTGGGCCGGAGGTATACGCACCGGCACCACTGACGTAGGCGCCCCTGGGACGCAGCGTGGAAAACTCGTAACCGATGCCGCAGCCCGCCTTCAGGGTCATGCCGGCTTCGTGGTTCTTGTTAAGGATATCGTCCATGGAGTCGACGATGGATCCTGACACGGTGCAGTTGATGGTGGAGGTGGCTGGCTTGTAGGCCTGGGCGCCGGCGTTGGAAATGATGCGGCCGGCGGGCAGGGCGCCGTTCTGCAGCGCCCAGACAAATCGCTGGTACCACTGCTTGCGCTTGTCGTCACTGTCCTCGGCATCCGCCAGGGCACGGGCGACGCGCTTGTAAGTGTCAATGATTTCTCTGTCGACAGGCGAACCTGCGCGATCCTTGAGTCGGTACTTCTTGTCCCAGATGTCCAGCGATGCCGGCTGCAGATCGATGTCCGGTCCGGCCGTCAGGGCCTGTACGGCTTCTCCCATTGGGCTGTGCCTCCACGGTAGCGGTAGTTGATGCGAGGGCGTAGTCTGCGGCAAGCCAGGGGCTGATCGCAATAGCTGAGCACTGTATTTAGCGACTTTTTTTTGTGTCAATACTAGATATTGTGTATGGGCGTTTGAAAATGATTTTTTAGACCAATCCGGTCTATGTCTCCGAAAGCGTCTATTCCGCCGCCTCCGCGGCGAAATGCAGACATCAAGTAGAACATGAACGGTGGATTCCCCGTTGACTATTGCCGCGATGTTGAAACAGTGCGACGTCGAGTACCCGAGAACGGGCCTGGCAGCGCTGCATATGAAGTCTGTGGTGTTTTTAGAAAGACCAGGCGAACTGCAGGGTGGGGCCCTGCAGTTCGCCGTCGAAGGCCTGCCTGCGGCCGTTTCCCGGTTCGCGCGTCACGTCGACGGCGGTGAACTGGTAGCCTAGCGACAGGCTGCTGCGGCCTCCCAGGCGACAGCGCAGTCGAGCGTGCAGATAGCCGAAGCTGCCATCATAATCAGCCACATTGGCACTCATCCAGCCAGCGGTGAGGTCTGCGCCAACACGATCGTTAAAATCGAAGGTGCCCTGTGCCCGAAAATTCGGCACCGGATACAGAAGAGTGTTGGAGGCGCGGGACAGGCTGCCAATTTCATTTTCTCCAACGAGGGCAGCCCGGAACGAAGCCGTTAACTGCAACGCGTGAATACCGCCGCCGACGAGTACCTCGGAGCGATCCCCCTGGTGCACAGCGTAAAGCACATCTACCGCATAGGTATCCACTTCAAGTCTGCTGTCAACGACAGCGCCGGCCGAGAACTGTTCGCCGTCGTAGTTGAAATCCTTGCTGGCTGCGACCCGTCCCTGGTCCCGGTACTGGAATGCGAACACGTCGAGAAGCCAGCGCTCGCGAAAACGCCAGCGATATTCGGCAAACCAGGAGCTGCGCTCGTCCTCGAGATCCAGGTCCTTGAGCTCGATATTGACAGGTGGTAACGCCGGAACGCTTGCGAGGGCGGTGGACTGCGCACTCTGTCGTGTCGCGCCAAGCGCGAATTCGTGTGTGCTGCGTGGATAGGGTCCGTCGGCCAGAGCATACCTGGAGTTGAACGCACAGAGCGCGATCACCAGGGTCCGCAGTGCAACGCGGTATTGGTTCATGATGGAGCTGTCTCCCAGGAGATCGACGATCGTTGCAACTCAAGGCTGCAATCAGAACTTCCAGCCGAGTTCTACGCGCAATGCGTCAAACTCCGGGTCCGCACCATTGTCACTATCCAGGTACCTGCGTTCGAGGCCACCGCGCAGGAACATGGCCCGGCTGATGTCATAGCGTAGTCCCAGCCCGACGTTCCAGCTGAAGTTGGTATCACTATAAGTGGAGTAGAAATTGCTGCAGATGTAACCCCACCAGGGATCCCACCAGCAGCCGGTTGTCGGCGGGCCATCAATGACATTGGAGTCGAGATAGGTCCAGCCGACACCCACCTGCGCATAGGGCGTCACGTTTCCGTCGAGCATATTCCAGACGCCGTTGAAATGGCCGCTGAAAACCGATAGCTCGTGATTGATTTCCAGGAGACCCTCGTTCTCGGTATTGAGGATGGCGTTGTAGTCAGGCTTCAGCCACGCAGCGTCGAATCGCACCGCAATAGTGTTTGTTATATTATAACCAAGACTGAATGACAGACCCAGATCCTGATCTATCTCTAGTGAGCTCCCTTCTGGACCAGAGCTGCTGATATCGTCGTTTACAAGCAGTCCAAAAGACGTTTCCCAGCTGCCTGCGCGCGATGCCGCAGAGCTGCCAACGACCTGGGCCCTGATGTTTTCAGCCAGCAGCAGGGTGGCCAGCGCGATCAGGGGAGCTAGCAAGATAGTTTTTCTCATTCGATACACATTTCCATGGTTGTAAGTTGAAGCGCGTCAGCATCTGCGAGCGAGACGTTCACCGACCACACCTTCCAGAACGTCCGGATACAGCGTATTGGGCTTCAGGATCGCGTGGCGTTTACCAACGCGTCTCCTCGATGAAGGCCCCAGCCTTTTTGTTTCGCTTGGCAGCTCACCAAACAGCCTGCGATAGTCTGCTGAAAACTGGCCCGGATGCCAGAACCCCAGTTCTTCGGCCACCGCCCTGACGGTGCCATCAGAGCCGGACTCGGTAATGCGACGCCTGGCCGCATGCAGGCGAAGAATGTTGGCGTGCTGTATTGGAGAGCGCCCCAGCAAGGATTCGAAGGCATAAAAAAGTGCCCTTCGGCTCGTATTCGTCGTCTCGCATAAGGCCATGACAGTAGGTGGCGCATGAAGCCGGCTGCGAATCAGCGCCTCCGCGCGTGCGACCACTCGCCGCCGATGAACCACGTTCACCCGCGCCGTTGCGGACTGGCGACCCGTCATTGCCAGCGCCAGTACCCGGGAAGCGAGATCTTCGGGCGCACCGCTGTTCGCTGCCGCGCTCTGTTCCCGGAGGATCTGTTGCAGCAGCTGTTCAAGCTCATTTGTTACGCCAGGGTCTGTCTTCACCCGCCATTCCTTCAATAAGCTGTCCGCTGAACGACAATGTTCCACTTCAAGTATCTTCTCCACGAGAGGCACCGGAACGGATACAGCAAGCTGGCGTTGACCCGGGAAAACCTGTTGGTAGGCGTCTCCGCCAGGATTCAGCATGACAAGATCACTGGACGTCATTGAACGACCATGGAATCGCCCACCCTCGGCAGCCCTGCCAACAGGGGAGAGTGTCCAGAAGTCCGGGCTTCGCGAGCCCCGAAGCAGCATCTGCTGCGTGGAGTGGCAGCCGTGGACGATACACCCGGACTCGTAACGAGTGGCAAGGGTAATGTCGGTTGGACCTACGGTGGATTGGGTGCATTCACCATCGATGAGTGCTGCGATTCCTTGCTCAAACTCTTCTGCCGAGTGGAATCGCGTATGAGACGTTCGTGCCATGGTGACTTCCTGACTCCGAAACATCGCATTACTTTACCGGGACAGAACATCCCTCGCTACGCGCGGGCTTTGTTAAATCCCGCAAACGCCAATACTTGCACTTTTTCTACCCTCGGCTGATGCCTTTCGCAATCAGCGGCGTTACGCCGCTGTCGACGGCGGCGATCATGCCGGCGAGTCGATGACCCTCGCTGGCAGCAGGCATACTTGCACTTTCGCTGCTTTCCGAACCCCGGCCTCACACCTAAAGTCTGCGCCCTCTTTTTACCTCGCAGCAGCAGACAATGGTATGAAAAACAAAACGTCGCGCCGGATAACGCCGAAGAGGGTGTTCGCGACCGCAGAGCGACCCTTTACCAGATCACTCCTGCTGCCAACGGCCCTGACCGCCTGTCTGGCCGGGTGTGTCGGCTCGCCGTCAGTGAGCGAAGCGCCTTCGACTGCGACGTCTGACCCGCAGCGCGATCTCGCATCATTTATAGAGGGGCCGGCACAGCAGGCCTGCTTTGACCGCAATGACGAAAGTCAAACGCCGGTCGTGGATGCGCACTTTCATCCACGACCCTTTGGCGGCCCGGCCATTCCTCCAGGCGAGCTGTCCAGCTATTTCGACCGGCTGGGTGTGCGCTTTGTGAACTACTTTGGTATCGGCCAGGCACTGCCGCTCGACTCGGCATGTACCTACTATCTTGACTGCGTCGGTACCGCCGCCAAGCCATCTATCAGAAATGACGTTATCAACGCGGTGGAGGTTAGCCAGCAAGACCCAGGCAACCTGCATATTACCCTGTCCATGACATTTATGGATCTTGCGAATCCGCAAGACGCAGTGTCGATTATCGAACTTTACGATCGCGAGTTTCCGGGCATGTTCACCTGGGCTGGCGAGCTCAACGTTATCAAGCAGGCGCTGCTGGGCAACGGTCATGAGCCTGCCACCACTGAGTCGATAGTCGCCTGGGCGCCGTTTATGGCGATTCTGAGAGCGCGCAATATGCCCGTGACTCTGCACGCAGATCTTGGCAATGACGCAAACCCCACGGCGTTCCTGTTTCTTATGGATGAGGTCCTGATGTCCTATCCGGACAACACCATTGTCTGGGCCCACATGGGCCTGTCGAAAGAGCTCACCACGATGGATCCTGACCAGCACATCGCCATCATGAAGCAGCGCCTGGATGCGCACCCCAACCTGATGCTCGATATCTCCTGGGATGTGCTCTACAACGCCTATCACCGCTGGGGCGATCGCTTCGTGGCATTTTTCAACGAGTACTCCGACCGCATTCTGGCCGGATCTGATTTTGTTGCAGCAGGCAGCAAGCAATTTGCGGATTACGCACAGGAACTGGACGTCACCAGCCGTGTCCTGCGTTTCCTCAATGACGAGGCGTTTCGCAACATTGCGCTTGGCGAAAACTATTTCCGCCTGATGAATCTTGATTACCACGCACCGACGGTGTGTGCGGCCAGCAATAAAGACCAGAGCCAGGAGGCCTGATCCGGCTCAAGCCGCGGCACGGCAAGTGACCTGCCCCGGGTGTGACGAGTGTCGTTTTTGCGGGCGAGGGTAGGCCTGCGCTGCCCAACCACAACAGTCTGACAAAGGAGAGAGGCGTTTTGAGGAAGATCAACAGATATACGGAAAATACCGGGAGGTTCCTCGGTGGTGCATTGCTGCTTGGCATCACCCTGTCAGCGTCTGCGCAGGAGGTAGAGCTGGATTTCTACGGACACATCATGCTGGACGCGATCTACGATTTCGACAGGGTCAATCCAGACTGGAACGATACATTGCGCCCGTCCCAGATTCCGGTGAATTGTCCCGGTGACGCCGGCTGCGGCTCTGACGGAGAGCTGATCTTCGGCGTCAGACAAACACGTTACGGCGTCAACGCGAGCGTGCCTACCGATATCGGGGTCATCAAGACAAAGCTGGAGTTTGAGCTCTTTGGCGTTGGCACGGACGCCGGCAAGATCACGCCCCGTCTCCGACATGCCTGGGCTGAAATTAACCAGTTCGGTTTCGGGCAGACCAATTCCGTGTTCATGGATGGGGACGTGTTCCCCAATTCCATCGATTACTGGGGACCATCGGGCATGATGTTCTTCCGCAACATACAGGCTCGTTGGACACCGGTATCGACAGAATCGCAGCGCATCGCCATCGCGCTTGAATCACCTTCTGCGGGTATCGACTCCGGCAAAGTCTCTGAGGTCGCCCCCGCTCTTGACGTTCGCAGCAAGGAAGAGCTGCCGGACCTGACTGCGCACTGGCGCATCCAGCGGGAATGGGGCCATTTTCAGGCCGCCGGCATACTGCGGCAGGTCGCTTTCGAGGCAACAGACGATGTCACGGGAGAGGCCTTTTCCGGGGAGGAGTTCGGCTACGGTGTCAACCTGTCCGGCACGCTGAACACGGTTGGCCGCGATCGCTTGCGCTGGCAGGTGGCTGTTGGCGAGGGCATCGGCAACTACCTGAATGACGGCGGTATCGACCTGGCGCCCGACGAGCAACTCCGTGCAACCACAGTGCCTGTCATCGGGTGGCTGCTGTTCTATGACCGCTGGTGGAATGACAGGTGGAGTTCTTCCATTGGCTGGAGCGGCGTGGATATGGACAACACGCGCGGCCAGGACGACGACGCCTTCGACACCCTGGATTACGGCCTGGTCAATCTGCTGCATTACCCGGCAGACAACATCACCGTGGGTGCCGAACTGATACATGGCGCGCTCAGCCTGAACGACAGTGCCGACGGCACCGACACCCGCGTTCAGTTTTCTTTCAAGTTCAACTTCTGATTCACGACCTGACCGGAGAACGCAGATGAAAAAGCACACTTTTGCCACATCCCTATGGCACGCCGCCGCTGTCACCTTGTGCGCGCTGACCCTCAACGCTACCGTGCACGCCAGCGATATCAGCTCGCTGTCGGATCGCAGGATTCAGTCTGTCCTCAACGATGCACTGTCCGCGTTCAAGGACGTCGATGAAGGCGCCAACGCAGATTACATTCCGGCACTCGCAGAGGTGGATTCCGATCTCTTCGGCATAGCGCTGGTCACCCCCGACGGACGCGTGTTCACCGCCGGCAATGTCGAGTCCGAGGTGTCCATACAGTCAATATCCAAGGTTTTCACCATGGCGCTTGTGATGGAGACGGAGGGCACTGAATTTGCGCTGGCGGGTGTCGGCGTGGATGCCACGGGCCAGGTTTTTAACTCCATCGTCGCGATCGAACAGCATCGTGGCGCGGAAATGAATCCGATGGTCAACGCCGGCGCCATTGCCACCACGAGCCGGGTCCCGGGTGATTCCCGCGACGAGGTGTGGAATCGCATTCTCGACTTTCATTCGCGCTTCGCCGGGCGCCCGTTAGCCGTGAACCAGCCAGTCTATGAGTCCGAGGCAGCGACCAACCAGCGCAACCAGGCGATTGGCAGGCTGATGTACGCCTATGGACACATTGAATCCGACCCCGATCGCGCAACCGATATTTACACGGAGCAGTGCTCAATCAACGTCAATGCGCGAGACCTCGCGGTCATGGCAGGTACGCTCGCCAATGCCGGACAGAATCCAGTCAGCGGGGAGGCGGTGATGGCGTCAGCAAACGTCCCTGAAGTGTTATCCATCATGGCCACTGCGGGGCTGTATGACGATACCGGCAAGTGGCTCTACCGCACCGGCCTGCCTGCCAAGAGTGGCGTGGGTGGCGGCATCATCGCGGTCTCGCCAGGAAACTTCGGCATAGCCGCCATCGCGCCGCCGCTCGACGAGGCTGGAAACAGCGTCAAGGCACAGGCGGCTATCGACTATATTTCTGAAACGCTTGGCGGCAATCCTTACGAGGTCGAGCCTGTGGAGGTCAGGTAACAATGCTTCTGCGCGCTCACAGCATGGCGGGGGTTACACTCGCAGCGCTTGCCGGCATACCGCTGCTTGCCGTCACTGCGGCCGTTGCCGATGTCGCGGCCGCCGATACCGACCGCATCCTGCAACGGCTCGAAGTATTGGAGGCCAACCAGCGCGAACTCAGGCGCAAGCTCGCTGAGCGGGAATCGCGCATCAAAGAGCTTGAGAGCCGCATCAGCAGCGGTGATCAGCCAAGAGCGACGCAGCCTGAAACGGCGAGTGTAGGTGAGGGGGTAGCGTCCGCACCCGGGCCTGTGGAGCTCAGAACGTATGCGCTCAATGCGGGCCTGCGCACGCCACCACCCATGGATTACGATCCCGAAAGGAAAAGCTTTGGTGAGTTCCAGCCTGGTGGACAGGGTTTCAAACTCGTGGATACCCCTCAGGGGGACCTCAACTTCAGCGCCTGGGCCTATGTCCGTTATCTCAACCAGCAGGCCCTCGACGACAGCTATGTCGATGCCTTCGGACGTGAGCGGGACATTGACCAGCGCAATGATTTCCAGCTGAACAAGATCAACCTGTACTTCAAGGGCTGGCTGTACGATCCATCCTTTCGCTACAACTTCTATACCTGGACATCGAACGCCAATCAGGGCGATGCGGCGTCTGTTGTGATCGCCGGCAACCTGAGCTATCGCTTTTCACCGGCGCTGGATGTCGGCATGGGCATCGGTGGTCTCCCCGGCACGCGCAGCCTGCGCGGGACCTTTCCGTTCTGGAACAAGGCCGACAACAGGACCATCGCTGATGAGTTCTTCCGGCCCAGCTATACGTCGGGAATCTGGGCGTCCGGCGCATTCGAGAACAATCTGAACTACCGCGTCATGCTCGGCAACAATCTCAGTCAGGTGGGGATCAGCGCCGACCAGCTGGATGACAGCCTGAATACCTTCTCCGGAGCGCTGTGGTGGACGCCCCAGGGCGACTTCGGCCCTGCCGGTGGCTACGGCGACTTCGAATACCATGAAGATCCAGCCACAAGCTTCGGAATCCATTTCACGCAGTCCCGCGAGGATCGCCAGACGCAACCTAACACAGAAGCCATCGAAAACGCCCAGATACGCCTCTCCGATGGAACGCTGCTCTTTCAGCCAGGCGCCTTTGGCACAGACGGCCAGGTCAATCGTGCGACATACCGCATGGCGGCAGTTGACGCCGGCTACAAGCACCGAGGCTGGTCTGTGGAGGGCGAATACTACTGGCGCTCCGTGAATAATCTGTCAACGGTGGGCGATATACCCGAGGACGAGCTGTTCGATCACGGGTTTCAGCTGCAGGTGGGAAGCATGCTGTTGCCACGTACGCTGCAGGCCTATGCAGCTGGTTCGAAGATCTTCGGTGAGTACGGCGACCCCTGGGATCTCGCCGTGGGACTCAACTGGTACCCGAATCAGCGCCGTCTTTTCAGGGTAAATACCGAAATGCTGTATCTCAACGATTCCCCCGTTGGTTACTCCAGCGTGCCTTTCGCGGTGGGCGGTAATGGTGTCGTATTCCACACCAACCTTGAGTTGATGTTCTGATAATCCGCGCGCCCGACCGCTTTACTGCAATGTCTCCGGGGCAGCTGGGCGCGCGCAGTGCCGTGTGCGCATGGGCGCCTGTGGTTCTGTTTTTGGCTATGGTTCCATCTGCTTTCGCCGAGCAGGCACTCGACACGGTCATCGATTTCAGCGAGTACCCCTTTCCCGGTGGTGGCACCCAGCTCATCCAGAACGACAACGCGGATCAGACAGTGCGCTACAACCTGTTTGACGATGCCAGCGGTGCCAAACTGAGCGCGGATAATAGTGATCTCGACGACCTGACGATACGCTTCCGCACCAGCCCGGGCGGGGAGCTGGGTGCCACCAATCGGCCACGGCTGGTGTTTCGTGATGATGGCGATTCCCGGCGGATTATGGCCGAACTTAGCTTTGACGAACTTCCGGACACAAACAACCCGGGGACCCGGCAGTTTATCGATGTGGAAGTCTGCCTCGCCCCGCACCTGAATGTCCGAGAGCTGGCGCTCGATACCAGCAGCTTCAACACCCGGGGCACGGCGTGGGAGTTCAGTCAGATCAACTTCCTCGATGCCCGCTGCGACCCATTCCCCGATGCCCCCACAGTGCCGCCCTACCTTGAGGCCGGCGACGGAGCGAGCGGTCCCGTCGGGCTTGGCCATTATCTCTGGGCGGATACTGGCACAGTGCTCAACGTTGGCGGGAACAGGACAGAGGTGGGCAGCAGCGGGCCGGGGGACAGCCCATTCCTGCTCAGTTCGAGTGATGCACGCCTGGACCGTCAGCGCATCGGTGGTTTCCGCTGGCGAACAACCCTCGAGGACGTCCGCGGCACCGAAAATATCTCGTCGCCAACGTTCTCGGCCTCACTGCGCAACCTTTCCCTGCGCGGCGCCATCACCGAGGCAGCCCCCTCGCTGGCGCTGAGTAAGCGGCTGACCGCGGCGCCGGAAGTTATCAGCGCTGGTAGTGGGCTGACCTACACGGTCACCGCCAGCAACACGGGCAACGTCACGCTCAGCAACGTGGTCATCAACGACGATCTGATCGCGCCGCAAGAGGCAAGCTGCGTCACGCTGGCCGTGGGTGACAGCTGCGTCCTTAGCGGCAGCTATACGGTCACCCAGGCTGATATCGATACCGGACAGATCGTGAACACCGCGCTGGCCGAAGCCAGCGAAACCGATCAGCAGCAGATCAGTGTGACGACGCCCATTGCGAGGAGCCCCGCCCTGAGCCTGGACAAGGCGCTCATCGACGCACCGTCGCCGATCGGCGCCGGCAGCGTTCTGAGTTATCGGGTTACGGCCATCAACAGCGGCAACGTCACGCTCACTAACCTGCTGGTGGGTGACAGCATGCTCCGCCCGTCGCAGCAGACCTGCGCCAGCGTGGCCCTCGGCGCGAGCTGCACGCTGAACGGGACTTATACGGTGACCCAGGCCGACGTCGACGCCGGTCTGATCAGCAACACCGGGTTCGCAGACGCCACTGAAACAGATCTGCGTGAGGTCACTATCACGACGCCCCTTTCCCGCCGTCCTGCTCTGGCGGTGACAAAAGCGCTGACAGACGCGCCCGATCCGATCGCCGTCGGCAGCGAGCTGGCCTATACGGTCACCGCGAGCAACGAGGGTAACGTTACGCTGAACAGCGTGGTGGTCAGTGACCCGCTGATCAACCCACCGCAGCTGAGCTGCGCAAGCGTGGCGCCGGGCGCCACCTGTGTGCTCACCGGCAGCTATACGGTCAGCCAGGCCGACATCGATACGGGGCAGGTGGACAATACCGCTACCGCTACCGCTGACGCGACCGAGACAGCAGCGGCAGAAACCACGATTACAACACCGCTGGCGCGGGATCCGGTCCTGACCGTTATCAAGAAATTGACCGGGTCCCCCGAGCGCATCGTCGTTGGCAGCGAGCTCGCCTATACGGTCACCGCGAGTAACGAGGGCAACGTCACTCTGACCAGCGTTGTGGTCACGGACCCGCTGCTCAGTCCGCAGGAAAAGACCTGTGCCAGTCTCGCCTTGGGCAACACCTGCGTGCTTGCCGGCCGCTATACGGTAACCCAGGAAGATGTCGATGCCGGACAGCTCGACAACACCGGTTTTGCCGACGCCACGGAAACAGAACGACAGGAAGCCACCAGCAGCACCCCCCTTGCGCAGGACCCGCTGCTGCGCATCTTCAAGAAGCTGACCGCTTTCCCAGAGATCATTAGCGCGGGTAGCACCCTTGAGTACACCGTCACCGCGAGCAACGAGGGCAATGTCACCCTGACCGACGTGGTGGTCACAGACTGGATGATCAGCCCAGAGGAAAAACGCTGCGCCAGGGTGACCGTGGGAGCCAGCTGTGTACTGATTGGCAGCTACACAGTGACTGATGCCGACATCGCCGCCGGAGAGGTCGTGAACCTGGCCATCGCTGATGCCACCGAAACGAGTCAGGAGGAGATCACGGTTACAACGCTCATCGTCCGTGAGCAGCCCTCTGGCCCCGCCGCCGCGGCACGAGCTGTGCCGGCGACCAATCGCGGAACGCTGGCGCTGCTGGCTCTGCTAAGCGCCTGGGTCGCTTACCGGGTTTTGCACAGTGGCAGATCTGGCTCACCTGCGCGCGACGATGAGCTAACAGAATGAGGCAGTTAACCCCCGCGACAGTCACTCTTCCTGCACGGGAAGGACTCGTCACGGCTTTTTATCCGCGCACGCGGAAAACGTTTTACACTCAATCCAAAAAGGAGAAAACCATGCGTCGTTCTTTCACCCAAGCCCTGCTTACGGCATTGCTGCTCACGATCGGTCTCGGTGCCGGCCTGGCCCGTGCCGAGTCTCCGACGCTTGAGCGCGTTGTTGAAGCGGGCACGCTGGTGGTCGGTATGTCCGGCGATCAGCCGCCCATGACGATGGTGAATCGCCAGGGCAATTTCATGGGTATGGATGTCGACCTTGCCCGCGCCCTGGCAAACGCCATGCGGGTATCGTTGAAAATCGAAAAGATACCTTTTGGCGATCTTATGGGAGCCCTGAGCGAGGGTAGGGTGGACCTGGTGATTTCGGGCATGGCGATCACGCCGGAGCGCGCGATCAACGCCCGTTTTGTCGGTCCCTATATGCTGTCCGGAAAGTCGATCCTGACTCGCAGTGATGTGATAGAGCAGTTCAGCATGGGCACACTCGAGAGCAAATCCGTAAAGCTGGCGGCTTTGCGCAACTCCACGAGCGCGATGTTTGTTCGCGAAGCCGCCCCGAATTCAGAGCTGGTTGAGGTTGCCGACTATGCCAGTGCCATAGCACTGATCGAGGCCGGTGACGTTGCGGGCCTCGTCGCTGACATGCCGGCCTGTCTTCTGGCGGTCATGCGCAACCCGGATGCGGATCTCGTTACCCTGAATGAGCCGCTGACGATCGAGCCACTCGGGATTGCCGTGGACGCCAACGATCTCCACTTCCGCGACCTGGTTGCCAACTACGTGGAAGCCTACAGGCGTGCGGGGCTGATTGAGGCGCTTCGTTCGAAGTGGATGGATGACAACAGCTGGATCGCGGCGCTGCCCTGAGCCCTCGCGCAGCGACGCTGCTTCTGGCGTGTGTAGAGCTGCGCCGGGTTAAATCCCGCGTATGCTGGTGGACAGCCTCACCCTGCGGCGAGTCTCATTCGGGCGCTCGCCGAACGCCCGGAGATAGTCAATGGCGAACTGGCCGGGGTGCCTGAATCCGAAAACAGCGGCAATCTGCTGGATGCCGATCTCCGGACCTGCAACAACAAGATTGCGGCGGCAGGCATGCAGACGCAGAATCTTTGCATGTACGGCGGGTGAGCGGCCCAGCAATTCATTGAAGGCGTAAAACAGCAGTCGACGACTCGCGAAAGTGGCCTCACACAGTTCGGTAACGCTGGGCGGCTGGTGCAGGCGGCTTCTTATAAGCTCTTCGGCGCGGACAACAATGCGGCGACGATTGGCAAGCGTTGAGCGTAGAAAGGTTGTTTCAGAGCCGGCTTGCGTAATGGCTATGATCTGCGCAGCGATCTCCGTTCCCTTCGCGGCGAACGAGCAGGTGGGCATTTCAGGCCGGTCAAGCAGCGCATCAAGCAGGTTTTCAATATCACGCGTGGCTCCGCAGTCAGATTGTCGAGCCCATTTACTGAGAAGCATTTCAGGCTCGGTATGATGTTCGGCGCGGATGATTCGTTCCGCTATGGCGACGGGAATCGAAATCGCACTCTGGGAATGGCCTGCCCGCGTCTGCTGGAAAACCTCTCCGCCGGGATCAAGCAACAGCAGATCTCCCTCTTCCAGTGTCTGCCCGCGGAAACGCCCGCCGGCACAATGCCGGTTGATCGGGGTTATCGTCCAGTATCCGTCTGGTCGAAGCCCGGTACAGACCAGGGCACGATTTGCGCGTCCCCGGTAAACCTCGCATCCACTGATGTGTCTCCTCCAGAGACTGGCTTCCGCAGGGCCAGGCTCGGACTGCGTGACATTCACATGCCAGAGTTCGCCGGACATCTCTGCAAACTCTTCGACAGAATCGCAGCGAAAACGTTGGAGGGGATTCAGCAAGGCAGCTTACCGTCGTCTAAGCCATCAGATCATAGCGAAACCTGAGCCAGACATGCAATCGATGGACGCTGGTCGCATGCGCCTGCTTCGTGCACTTATCCGACTTTCCATTATCGCCGCGGAGGATTAACTTAAAAGCCGATGTCGGTGCTTGTTGCGTGGCTCCACTTCCCAAAACCACCGTTCCTGCAAGCTCGCCTCCGCCTATCGAAACAACCGTTCAACCACAGGCGGCGAATGGTATTTTCAGCGCCACCCGCAGAGAGTCAGCCGTGCAATGAAGTATCCAGTCTGTGCGAGATGTCATATCAGATCGGGCGCACGGGCTGTCCTTCAGGGTAGTGCGCGGGCCACGTCCGCCTGGGCATGGGAGTCATAGCGAGTGAGAGACCACTACAGACAAGCGGGTAACTCGCTCTTTTTCGTGAACAACGGACCCTGCCAGAGAATCCGGGCTCAAGTGCTTGGTGGAATGCTTGGTCTGCTTGCTGCAGTGTCAACGTTTGCCGAAGAAACTCAGTTCGACTGGACCGGCGTATGGGATACACAGTGGCGTGGCGGCGGTGCGGTCGTGGAAATGCGGCAGGATGGTGACCGGGTGGAGGGCCATTATCCGGGTTTCGAAGGCGTTATAAGCGGTCGACTCGAGGGCAAGCGACTGACCGGTACCTGGCGTGATGCCGCGGGGGCCGGTGGATTCACTTTTGTCATGTCACCGGACCAGCAGAGTTTCATGGGACGCTTCGGCACTGGCGAGTGGTGGACGGGCCAGCGTACCGATATCGCTCTGGTCGACACCCTTTTCGGCACACTCGACCTGTCCAGCCCTGACCAGACGCTGCTGTCTTTTCTAACAGCCGGCAACAGTGCCGGTGAGGGGCGAAGCGATCGTCTCGGTGTGGTCATGCCGCTTCTGGATTTCTCGGAGCATGAAGGACCGCTGACGCCCTATGACAAGGTCGATCTGGCCCGTCTGTTGTTCCAGGTCATCGATAGGCTGACTTTTCGCATCTGGGAACTGCGTCCACCTGCAGATACCGGCAAACAGGACTATGCCGTGGAACTCGCACAGGCCGGGAGCATAGCCCGGTATACACTGAATTTCCGGCCCGGCAGTCAGAACCCCGGGAAAGGGGGCAAGCAGGAATGGCGGCTGGTGGTCCCCCCGGAAGCGCAGATGCGCGCAGCGCTGAACATACTCCTGGAAAATCGAGGCGGGATGCTGCCGCATTCGCGCCAGCATCAGGAACTCGGCTCCCCCCGGGACACCATGCGCACGTTCATTGAGCAATGGAGCAATGTGACGGAGGGAAACACGGCGCTCTTCCTTGAGACGATGGACCTGTCCCAGATCTCTACCGCGGTTCGTGAAGACGAGGGGGTGCTGCTGGGTGAGTACCTGATGGAGGTTCTCTACCGAATCGGCCTGCCCCTGCGACAGGAAATTCCCGACACACCCAATCGTCGTGGCATCTATACGCATTTTGTACACCCGGTGGGCGTCGTCGAACTCGCCCCGTTTACACAGGCCGACGGAACGACGCGCTGGCGCTTCACGAGCGAAACCCTGGCCAGCGCCCGGCAACTGTTCATGGCACTGGAAGACATGCCGCTGGTGAATGATAGCCGCGATAATTCCACGCCGTTTTTTGATATCCGCAACGAGGTTCGCTCTGTACACCGAGAGCTGCTCCGAGAGACGAAAGCGGGTATGGAGCTATGGCAATGGTTCGCGCTTGCATTATGGCTCCTGCTGAGCCTGCCGCTGAGCTGGTTCATACCCTGGGTCCTCGCCAGGCTGTTCCATTCAGAGTCAGAGGGCAACGAGCGCGGCCTGTCTGCGAAAGCCCGTTTTATCTGGCCTTTGAGGCTTATGCTGGTCGCCGGGCTGGGTCTGCTTGCCCTGCAGATTCTGGGGATTCCACACAAAGTCGATATTCCCGTGAGGATCGTGATTGGGGTCACCCTGTCCATTGCCGGCGGCTGGCTTGCCTATCACCTGGTCGACCGGCTCGGTACGCTACTCGAAGAGCGATCGCAGAACTATCGCTACCGCGATGAAATATTGAGCTCACTGGCGATTGCCACAGCCAAACTGGCCGTGATCATCGGGGCCTTTCTGTTTCTTGCCGAGATACTGTCATTGCCCTATCAGGGGGTTATCGCAGGCCTGGGTATCGGTGGTCTCGCTGTCGCACTGGCAGCTCGCAGTACGCTGGAAAACCTCATTGGCGGGCTCACCCTGATGGCCGACAAGCCGGTGGAAGTGGGGGATTTCTGTCAGCTTGGAGAGCACCTTGGCGTGATCGAGGGTATTGGACTCAGATCAGTGAAGGTACGCTCACTGGCGCGGACCATCATCACCATCCCCAACGCAGAATTTGCGACCATCAACATTGAAAATCTCACGCGGCGTGATCGTATATTGCTCCGCAGCATGATCGGCCTGCGCTACGAAACTACCCCGGACCAGTTACGCTGGGTTCTGACTGAGATGCGCACGCTATTGCTGCAGCACCCGATGATTTCGGCCGAACCGGCGCGGGTGCGCTTCCTGGGCTTTGGCGATCACTCCATCGATGTTGAAATATTCGCCTACGTCAGCACCAGCGATTTCAATGAATTTCTTGCGGTGCAGGAAGACGTATATCTGCGCGTCATCAATATCGTCGACGAATCCGGAACCGGCTTCGCATTCCCGTCCATGGTCAACTACATAGCGAATGACGATGGTGTAGACAGCGAACGCACCGAGCGCGCAGAAGCCATCATGCGCAAATTACGGGAAAGTAATGATTTGCCATTCCCTGAATTTGATCTGCAGACGCGCAAGGCCATGCGCGATACGCTGCACTATCCGCCAGAGGGTTCGGTCGACTTTGCGCCGCAGGTCGATGCCAAGGAATAAATGATTAGCGTTGAGGGTACACATGCGAAACCTGTCGAAAATTGTCGGCTTAATTCCAATACTCTTCATGCTCGCCTGCGCGACAAACAAACCGGGCCCTGACGTGGCCGAGGTTACCGGGCAGGCGTTCTACCTGGAGAGAATGGCCGCGCCGCCGGGAGCCAGACTGGAGGTCGTACTGGAAGATATCAGTCGTCAGGATGCCGCCGCCGAGCAACTGGGGGAATTCATTTTGCAGGACGCGGGCCAGCCTCCCTACGACTTCACGATTGAGTATGACCCGGCTCGGATTGATCCGCGCCACACCTATCGCGTGGCGGCCCGACTGTTTGATGGCGAGGATCTGCTGTTCGTCAGCGATCAGGTTCACCAGGTGATTACGCGTGGATTTCCCGGCACTGCGTCCATCCGAATGCGCAAGGTGACGCGGGCGCCCTCGCAGCCGTTCGAACAGTTTCCGGCGGCGTTCTCCGGGACTCTGCCCTGTGCCAGCTGCCCGGGTATTGACACACAGTTACATTTACTGAAGGACAACGTTTACGTCCTGCGGCAGGAGTATCAGGACCGCGAAAATGGCGTTTTCAACGACATTGGGCGCTTTCTGATCTCCTCGGATGGCGCGCAGATCTCGCTACACGGTGGACGTGAGGCGCCGCTGCGCTTTGCCATTCAGGGACCTGACGCTCTGCGTCAGCTCGACCGCGATGGTCAGCACATCGTCTCTGAACTGAACTATACTCTCGTACGCCGACATGGGCTTGCGCTGCCGGAAACCAGACTGTTGCTGGGGGGCAAATACCGCTACCTGGCCGACGCGGGTCGTTTTCAGGAGTGCCTGACGGGGCTGGACATGCCGGTCGCGACGGAAGAGGACAACCGCGCACTGGAAGAGGCCTACCTCGAGGCAAGGGAGCAGCCCGGCGAAGCCTTGAAGGTCAGCCTGGAGGGCCGTATAGAGCAGCGCATGCCGGTCGAGGGGCCCGGACCGGTTCTGACCCTTGTGCCAGAACGATTCATCGGCGTCTGGCCCGGTCAAGGCTGTGCCGACCCGGTGAGCCGCGCGACCTTACACAACACGTACTGGCGTTTGGAGTGGCTGCTGGACGATGCCGTGAAAAAATTTCAGGATCAGCGAGAACCCTACCTGGTTTTCCGGGCTTCTGGCGAGCTGGCCGGGTCGGATGGCTGTAATCGATTGAGTGGACAGTTTCAGCGCGGTGATGACGGTGGCATTGCCTTTAGCCAGATTGCCGCGACCAGCAGAATGTGCGCTAACGGGATGGAGCAGGCCAGCGCTTTTCGAGACGCCCTGGCGAACGCGACCCATATTCGAATTATCAGGCAGCATCTGGAAATCCTCGATGCGGAGGGCGGCCTTCTGATGCGCCTGCAGGCCGTGGCGCTGTCTTGAAGCGCTCTCGGCCCGTGCAGTTTCCACACAAAGTACACAATCTGATCAAGGCATTAACCTATGTTCAAAAACCTTGTTTTTTCCGTTCTTCTGTCTTTCCTGGTCGTTGCCTGCGCTAGCTCGCCGAAAATCGATACTCTCCGGGCGCCCAACGTTGATTTTTCCCGCTACTCAAGCTTTACCTTCGTTGACCCGCTGGGTACTGATCGCGGCGGGTACGCGAGTCTGATATCGCAACAGCTGAAATTCTCCATACGTCGCGAGCTGGAAATGCTGGGCTTCACGCATGTCGATGACGCCGAACAGGCCGATCTTCTGGTTAATGCCTATACACACCTGGATGAGCAAATCCGCTCGAGGCAGGTCAGCGAGCCGTATGTGGGTCCGGCCTACTGGAACTATCGCGCTGGCTTCTACAACACCTGGCCGGGCTATTCGGCAACTCGCACGGAATTGCAGACATACACGGAAGGCAGCCTGACGATTGACCTGATCGATTACGCTGATAAAGAGATGGTCTGGGAAGGGACTGCACGAAACGAGATCACTGAAACCACACGGCGCGACGCCGCGAGGGCGATCGATCAGGCTGTCGCCAGAATTTTTGAGCAGTTTCCGTGACAATCGGATAGAACCTTAACAGGCCTTCGCTGACCTTTTGGATGGCCGCAATGGCAGATTCTGTACAAAGGAGGTTGGCGGCGATGCGCAGAAGTCAACGGTGGCTTTTCTGGCTGTGTGTTATTTTCCTGGTGGTGGGCTGCAGCAGCGCCACCGTGTCGCTGATGCCCACACCGGTGGTTTACACGGAGCTGGGCATCGGACCGCTGGATGCTGTTCCTCCGGGCAAGCGCTGGGCGCCGCGGATGGTGTACTACGCAACCACGCGGGAACGGAACCCGGGCTGGCAACGGATTGAGTATGGCAATAGGGAAGGCGATACGGTACGCCTCGGCGTTGCCCTGATCGGCTTTGGTACGGAAGATCTGAAATGGGAGGAATTACGCGAACTCTCCTCCGTGGCTGATCGTGCAGACAGCAATATCCCGCTGTCCATCGCCGGTATTGTAGAGACCGGCCGATGGCAGATAGGCACTGAGCCGGGCGCGGGTGCCTTGAACGTTCCCCTGGACATGCTCAACGACTCCATCGAGAAGGCAAATGACAAGCAACTCCTGATTTATGTGCATGGTGCCAAGGTGGATTTTTACAGTGCCACGGCGTTCGCCGCGGAAATGGATCATTTCATGCGCCGCGACATGACCGCCATGGCGTTTGCCTGGCCCACACACCAGAATATTCTGGCCTACGGAGCAGGTATCGATCTCGCCCGTGGCTATCGATCTGCAGAATCCCTTGCCGATTTACTGGAGCTGCTGGCCCTGCACAGCAACGCCGCAAAAATTCACATCGTATCCTGGAGCGCCGGAGGCCGCGTCGTCACGCGTGCTCTCACCAGTCTTTCAGAGCGACATCCCGAGCTGTCGAGCAGCGATCTCGCCAGCCGCCTGCGTATCGGTACCGTCTACTATGCGGCATCAGACATCCCGCGAGATGAATTTATCGGACAGCTGGATACACTGGATCGCATGGCCGATCGAATCATCGTTACGGTGACTGACAATGACGGCGCATTGAAAAGCGCTCGACGCTTCATGGGCGGCGGTTATCGTCTCGGCGACAGACGGGGGAATCTGAGCACCGGACAACTCGAGCAATTGATGCAAGCCGAATCACTGGAGGTCATTGATGTATCGATGGGCGCCCGAGAGCGCGGCTTCGATATTTCCGGTCACCTCTACTGGCTGGATCACCCCTGGGCCAGCAATGACATGCTGCTTGCCATTCGCAGCGATCTCCCGCCACGGGAACGCGGCCTGGTGCAGTCCGATCTGCCCTTTCTCTGGTTCATGCCAGCAGACTACCCGCAGCGGCTGCGTCGATCCATGCTGCGCCTCGACCTGACAATACGTGAATGAGCGCAGGCCTTTAGTTATTTCCAGGTTCTGCTTCAGACTCGGGCGTATTCACCGTGGGTTTTTCAGCAACAGACTGCGGAAGCGCACGCACATAGATGTCCTGTTGCGGGAACGGAATCTCAATGCCTTCTTCATCCAGGCGCTGCTTGAGCCGCTTGGTGAGTGAGCGCAGGCGGGGCCAGTAATCCACTGTACGCACCCAGGCATGCGTCACCATGAGCACGTCGGACTGCTCCATGGCGTCTACGAACACATTCGGTTCCGGCTTACGCAGCACACCCGGGTGCTTTATTGCCTCATCCCGAAGAACGTTCTCTGCGCGATCAAGATCCTCACCATAGGCAATACTGACCGGAATTGTCAGGCGCCGGATACGATTGGCCGTGAGGTTTGTGATGACGTCTCCCCATATCTTGCTGTTCGGAATGACCAGGCGCTGATTATCGAAGGTTGCGATCGTGGTCGACACCAGATTCATTCGCTTGACCGTCCCCTCGACGCCGCCCACGATGACGTGGTCATCAACGTCATAGGGCCGGTAAATCAGTATCATCCAGCCAGCAGCAAAATTACTCAGGGTGTCCTGCAGCGCGAAGCCGATAACAATACCCGCCACACCCAGCCCCGCGAGCATCGGCATCAGAGAAATGCCGATGGTCGACAGCGCCAACAGTACGCCGATGGTGAAAACAACCCCGAAGGACAGTGAAACCAGCATGGCCTCCATCAGCCCGTGAACCTGCACTGATTCCCGATGCAGTAGTGCCGTGACAATACGGCGAGTAAGCCGGGCAAGCATGTAGACAGCCAGGACCACAAGAAGAAAAACCAGCGTCTTGAATACCACGTTCGGCCCTTGCGTTATCAGCACGTCGCGAGCTTTTTCAATCCGGCTTTTGAGCAGACCGATGAAAACGTCCTTGTTCAGAATATCGACGCCGATGGACCCCCGCTGCATCAGCAGCAGCGTGCGATAGCTGCCCGCATTGAGTCCGACCGTCTCCATCAACCGCGTGAGCTGCTCCAGCATTTCGATATTGCGTACCTGTTTGCGGTCAATTGCACTTTCTGCCTTGCTCAGCGCCGCATTGGTGGGATCCGCGCGGATCAGGTTGCGTACATTTTCCAGGGTTTTGGCGTCCAGCAGAATTTGCCCGCTGAGGCCCTCCGCTGCTATCAACGTCGTTCGTGTGATGTGCTCGCGCAAGTCCGTGTCAATTCGGCCAAGCGTTTCCCCCAGCCCAAGCAGGTTCGCCAGGAGGCCGATATGGCCTGCGGCCACACCACGCAGATCCTGTTGAAACGCGCGGGAGATCACCGCTTCGGAGCTTTCATCGAATTCACCGAAGCGTTTCTGCTCCTGGAGAATACGCGACTGTAGACTCTGGTATCGATCGATCAGAAATTCCTGCAACCATTCCAGGTGATCCAGAAAGCGCTCTCTTTGACCGGGGTCGTTGGCATCGGACAGACTGGCGCTGCCCTGATGGGCGAGCATCTTCGAGCCCAGCTCACGTACGCGTTCGTCAACGCGAAACAACAGGCCGTCGTGACGCTGTTCGGCCAGATTTCCCAGTTCACTTATCGCTTGCTCGATAGTCGCGCGACTGACTTCGATCGCTGCAAGCTCGTCGCTCTGCGCCTGCGCACTGGCGACACCTATCAGCAGGCAGCTCAGGACCCCCATCGCTTTTATCAGCGATGCCGCCGCATCAAGAACGTGAGTCCGACAACGACAGAATCCGGTGCTTTTCATGACAGCTTCCACATTTTTCGGCGAATGCCACGGCGATGGCGGTGGCCTCAACAGTAACATTCGCGATTGATGTCGCTTTTCTTATTCTGGATGAAACGGCCTGAGCAACAGCACCGCAATCAAGGCCAGCAGCGCGATAGCGATCAACGATAGCGCTGATGCTTTCAGCGATGTGTTGAGCGGCTCCGGTGGCTGCGGCAATCGGGGCGCCAACGCGCGCGCCTGGGGAAGCACGGGGTAGATGCCCTCAGAGCGTCCCGTGGCCTCATTAATTCGAGCAACGACCTGATCGGTCAACGGCAAGGCCCGTGTCCCGAAACTGGCTCCGGGCCCCTGAGTGGAGAGCCGGGACTCTTCAGGCCTGGCCGGTCCGGCCAGCACAAGTTGAGTGGCAAGCGTCTGTACGGACTCGCTGAAGCCGGGCATATCCGCCACCGGCTGTCCCGGCAAGAACCCTTCATAGTCGGCTGGCCCAAGACGAACGGGCTGCAGGTAAGGAAAAACGATGCCGTTGTTGCCCTGAGTCCAGTTGTCGATATTGATCAGCGATAGGCCGCGCTGCAGGAGCGCTCGCGCAGTCGAGTTGCCTGGGGGCTGCATCAGTATCGCGACATCTGCACCGCTTTCCAGTAGCGCATCGGCAAGTTTCCCCGGCATATCACCCCTGACGGGTGTTATCGTCGCAGACAGCTGCAGGCCATCGATGACCGACTCTGCGGCCCGGAAGCCGCTTGAGCCTCGGGGCCCGGTCGCTATTGAGCCTGCATCAGAAAGGCTGGTGATCCCCGGCGTCAGGGCGAACGCGTGCAGAAAGCTGGTGCCGACCAGCGCAACCGCTTCAAATCCCTGGCGCAGCGGCGGCTGGCCGCTTTTGGGGTCTACCGAGCCAGGCGCAAAGAAGGCGGGCGCGCTAACCAGAGCAAGCCGGACTGACCCTTCGGCGACCGCGCCTAACGGATCGGGCGACCGAACAAGATTGACATTACTGGTGGGAAAGGACCGGCGCATCTGTCGCAGTACTGTCGCGGCTTCCCCCTCCGCGTTCGCAGACAGGGAGACGGCGAGGCTCAGCGCCTGGCGGTCGGTTTCCCGTATTTCTCCATCTATCAGACTCAGCCGGATCAGCTCGCTGCGGACCACGTCTCCCGGGTCCTCTCCCCGGACTGACACCTGTCGGTTGAGCGCCCGTATCTTCTCGTTACTGATTGCGCCGGCCAGTCGCTCGAGAATATTCTTAAGCGCTGGAAAACGCTGCAGGGCTGACTCACTGACTACCACCGCAGCGTGATGGCGTGGGAAAAAATCGAGGTCGTCGTTAAGCACTTTGAGGTCGAACATCTCAATCTGTGGGTCTGCCGAATGTGTGATTGCAACGTCTACCTCCCCGTCCAGGAGGTACTCATAAAGGCTTCGTCTGTCCTGGGTTGGTACCTCTACATAGCGCTGGAACGACATACCGTAGCGTCGGCGCAGCGGCCCAAGGCCATCAATCGGTCGCTCACGGAATTCACTGTCCACGCCGAGCACCAGCCGGTTCGATCGCTCGGCGAGATCAGAGTAGCTGTTCATGCCGAGCGCAGCCGCACGTTCGCGCAGCATTGCCAGTCCGGGCCGGCTCTCAAAGCCCAGCGGTGCGCTCCAGAAAAGCCCCAGCGCGGCATAGCGCTCCCGCAGCAGGTTCAGTGCCCGCTCGGGTTCAGCCGTGGCCGGCTGTGCCAGTCCCAGCAAAGTCAGCCCTGAGCCTGTTGACTCCGGATAAAGGTCTATCTCACCTCGCTTGAGCGCTTCCATCGTCAGCCGGCTATCGCCAAGACCGATGCGCCGTTGAACGCGTATGCCTTCGGCTTCGGCCAGCGCGGCAATCAGCTCCGCGACAATCTGGTCTTCTGCCGATTGTTTGCCGCCCACCAGCAGTGGCGTCTGATCGCCACCACAGGCGCTGAACAGAAGCAGAGCGGCTACGATCGGAAAAACGCGACAGATACGTATACTCACGGGGATACCTTTTTAACGGTAGCGGCGTCGGGCTTGTTTGTTGCCGTGGCATGCTCGGCTCGAATGGCCCTGAGAAAACCCACCACCTGTAGCAGTAGTACCACCGAAAACGGAATAGCACCCGTGACCGCCATCGCCTTGGCGACCTCAACCGATCCGCTGAACAGTGTCGCCACTGTCAGTACGGCGACAAGGGTGCCCCATACCAGCTTATAGGGTAGCGGTGGATTCAGTTGTCCATCACTGGTCATCATCGACAGGACAAAACTTCCCGAATCGGCAGAGGTGACCAGGAAGATGAAAATCAGGAACAGGGCCACAAAGCCCAGCATCTGGCCAAAGGGAAAGAAATCGAGGAATACGAAAAACGCCCGGCTGACATCCTGGGATACCAGTTCGGCAATGCCGCCGCCGCCGAAGAGCTCGATGAAAATCCCCGCCCCGCCCAGCACAGCGAACCAGAACAGCGAGAACAGCGTTGGCACAATAATAACCCCCGCGCAGAACTCGCGAATGGTTCGGCCGCGGCTGATACGGGCAATAAAAATACCGACGAAGGGTCCCCAGGCCAGCCACCAGATCATGTAGGTGAGCGTCCAGCTGGCCGTCCAGTCCTGCAGGCCTTCGAAAGGCATGAGATGAAACGACAATCCGGGCAGCTGCGTGAGATAGGTACCGAGTGAATCGACCAGCGTTTCAAAAATGAACGCCGTTGGCCCCAGCACAGCCACGTAGATCACCATCAGAACCGCGATCGCCATATTGATATTGGATAGCAGCTTGATCCCTCGATCGACGCCGACCGATGTTGACGTCATATAGGTTGCGTACATCGTGAGCATGACCGCCAGTGACATGCCAAAACTCAAGGGCGTACCGAGAAGCTCGCCCAGTCCCGCCCGGATCTGCAGCGTTCCCATAGTCAGCGAACCGGCGAGCCCGAAGACAACGGCGAATACTCCCAGCACATTTGCAACCTGCCCCAGGCGCTGACCGCCAACGCCGGGAAAGAGCGCCTCTATCGGCGTAGAGATCAGTGGTTTCTTCTTCTTACGAAAGGTGAAATAGGCAATCACCATCGCGCAGACGCCGTAGATGGACCAGGCGTGCAGCCCCCAGTGCAGATTGGTCAACATGAATGCGGCACGGGCCGCATCCGCGGTCTCGCCCGGCATGCCGGGCGGGTCGCGAAAATGATAGAGCGGCTCGGCGACGCCCCAGAAGATCAGGCCGGCGCCCATGCCACCGGCAAACAGCATCGCGATCCATGACACGGTGGTGAATTCGGGTTCCTCATCGTCATCACCAAGCTTGACCCGTCCATAGGGACCCAGCGCGAGAAATCCCGCGAGAATCAGGAAGCCGCTGCTGATAAGCAGCCAGTACCAGCCAATGCTGGTGAGCATGAACGTGGTAAAGCCGAGCGAGGTGCTGCTCATGCCGTCGGGGTCGATCAGACCCCAGCCGCCAAAACCGGCAACCAGGAACAACGACACAATAAAAACGCGGTTCGGAACGAAAATGAGCCGAGACTTCAGGCCATCGCTCATGAGTCCTCCTCGCCAGGGCAGGCATTTAATGATTTTGCAAGGTTGTCGTAGACTACGATCCTCGACTGCATGGTCTTTATCAGCGAACCCAATCATGCCTCCCGTTTTGCCTGACTCCCGCCCTGGTACAGCCGCCCGAGACGGCCGGGCATTTCCCCGGATTTTTTCAGTTAGCCGGCAAATCTAGCGATCACGCAGCAGACTAGAAAGTCGAAAAAGTGCAAGAAAACATCCGGATCGCGCCCTGGCGTCTGTCGGACTGGATGTCTATACGCGATAAACCTAGGATTGCAGGCTGAAGTGGTAAGTCGAATCGAGGTACATCCGCTTGAATGCCGAACGTTGCGCGAGGGTCGTCTCTGCTCCAGAACAACGCGTCGGGTGCGGTTATAAGGAAGGGGAAGACCTCAGGCCGTCGCTGGTGCGGACAGATCGACCTGCCACCTCCCGCCGTCTGCTGGCCCAGGCCCGCTATCAGCCAGGAAATTGCCACGCATGAAAAATCTCGTGATGTCGTTGTTATGTCTGCCGCTCGTGTTGTCCGGATGCGGTTCAGAGGAAGCCCCCACACCTGCTCCCACGGTGGGCGTCGGCGTTTTCGAGCTTACCGAGGTCGGCATAAAGCGGCAGTGGCGGGTGAGTGCGCGCACCCGGGCGGTCGAATCGGTACAGGTCCGGGCCAGGGTCGAGGGTGAAGTGGCCGAGGTGCTATTTGAGCGCGGCGGACGCGTGGATGCCAACGCGCCGCTCTTCAGGCTGGACGAGGGTACTTACCGTGAAGGCGTCAGACGGGCCGAAGCGCGGGTAGCGGCGCGCGAGAGTGCTCTTACGCTGGCGCAGCGTAACCTGGCCCGCGGCCTGGAAATCGGCGAGCGCGGCTATCTTTCCGCCGCTGACCTGGATCGCCTTCGCAACGAGACCGAAGAGGCTGAGTCCGCGCTCGTCGAGGCCGAAGCGGCGCTCAGGCAAAGTCGTCTCGATTTGAATTATACGGTGATAAAGGCCCCTATTGGCGGACGCATCGGGGATACGGATGTCACGGTGGGAAACCTCATCGGACCCGAGGCCGGTGCGCTGGTCCAGATCGTTGCGCTCGATCCCATACGGGCCGAATTCCAGCTAACCGACCGTGAGTTTGCGGGCCTGATGCGCAACCGTGATCAATGGCTGGAAACGCCGGTGTTCGACGTCTACCTGCTGCTGGAGGATGGCCGGCGTCACCCCTCACCGGGCGCTATTGATTTTGTCGACATCGCTATTAATGAAAGCACCGGGACCGTCGACGCCACGGCTCTGTTCGCAAACCCTGACGAGACCCTGTTCCCCGGATTGCTTGTAACACTGCTGTTCGAGAGCAAACAGCCCGCATCCGGTCTGCTTGTGCCCGAAGCGGCTGTCCAGCGCAACCAGCTGGGCCCCTATGTGATGCTTGTAGCGCCAGACGGGCAGACGGTCAAAGAGCGACAAGTCACTCTGGGGCCTCGACAAGGCACCGCATGGCAAGTCAAGAGCGGGGTAAACCCCGGCGAGCTCGTGGTTGTCGAAGGGCTGCAGAAGATTCGCCCCGGCCAACCGGTTCAGATGCAGAAGTATGATCGCGACCCGACAACAGGATTGCTGGCGCCGAGCGAACTGGTCAAACCATGAGTGAATTCTTCCTGCAGCGACCGAAGTTTGCCTTCGCCCTGTCGATACTGATTACGCTGGCAGGGCTACTGGCGCTTCGGGGCCTGCCTATTAACATGTACCCCGATCTTGCACCGCCGCAGGTACAGGTGCGAGCCGTCTATCCCGGTGCCAGCGCCGACGCCGTGGCCGACGCCGTGGTGCGACCCATTGAGCAGCGTCTCAATGGGGTCGAAGGGATGATCTATATCGAATCCTCCACCAGCAGCGACGGGTCGGCCGCGATTACTGTCACCTTTGCGACCGGAACCGACGCGGATATGGCGCAGGTCAACGTCCAGAATCGCGTCAAGCTGGCAGAAAGCCAGCTGCCCGAGGAGGTGCGGCGCGAGGGTGTGGTGGTACGCAAGCAGGCCGGCAACATGCTGATGGGCATCAACCTCGTCTCTGACCGGGCGGAGCTCGATGGCCTGTTCCTCAGTAATTACGCCAACACCAATCTGCTCGAGAATATTGCCCGGGTCCCCGGCGTTGCCGAAGCCCAGGTGTTGGGGACCAGCGAATACGCGATGCGGATCTGGCTGGATCCCGAACGCATGAACCGTCTCGGTCTGACAGTAGCCGATGTCAATTCAGCGATTCGCGAGCAGAACCGGATTGTGGCGGCCGGAACGCTCGGTCAGGAGCCCGCTGCAGCGGATCAGATATTCACCTTTAACATTCGCAGTGAAGGCCGGCTCAGCGACGCCGGTGAATTTGGCGGCACGGTCCTGCGAACAGGGCCGGAAGGGCGTATCGTCCGGCTGCGAGATGTGGCGCGTATCGAGCTGGGTGCTCGTTCCTATGCCGCCAGCTCCAGGCTGAACGGACGAGATACAGCCTTCCTCGTGATCTACCAGCTGCCCGATGCCAATGCTCTGGACGTGGCCGAGGGTGTTCGCAGCGAAGTCACGCGTCTTGCAAGCAGCTTTCCTGATGGGCTGGACTACACCATTCTCTTTGACAGCACGCAATTCATTGAAGAGTCCGTTCGTGAAGTCGTAAATACACTGTTCGAGGCCGTAGTCCTGGTTGTCCTGGTCGTGTTTCTGTTTCTCCAGAGTCTGCGCGCCACCCTGATCCCGGCCATTGCAATACCGGTGTCGCTTATTGGAACCTTCGCTTTCATGGCGATGATGGGGTACTCGATCAATCTGATCACGCTGTTCGGCCTGGTGCTGGCCATCGGCATCGTGGTCGATGACGCTATCGTGGTTATCGAGAATGTCGACCGCTTGATGAAAGAAAAAGGTCTCGAGGTTCGCGATGCGGTCAGTCGCGCGATGCGGGAAATTACTGCACCTATCGTATCCACTACCCTGATACTGCTGGCGGTCTTCGTCCCGGTGGCCTTCTTGCCCGGAATCACCGGCGAGCTCTTTCGTCAGTTCGCCGTGACTATCTGCTTTGCCGTTATCATTTCCAGCATCAACGCCCTGACGCTGTCCCCGGCATTGAGCTCGGTACTGCTGAAAGGCGGTGCAACACCGATGGGGTGGCTGCGGCCGGTCGAGTCCTTTATCCAGCGCCTTACCATTGGTTACCGCTGGTTGATTGAACGTATGTTGAGACGTTCTATTCTTGTCGCTGGCGTATTTCTGGCATTGATCGGCATCCTGCTCTATCTGGCTGCCACCACGCCGACCGGGTTCGTCCCGGAGGAGGACCAGGGGTTTCTTTTTGTCGATGTGCAGCTGCCTGACGCAGCTTCAGGGAACCGGACCGACGCCATCATGCAGAAGGTTACGGAGGACGTGCTTCAGGACCCGGCAGTCAGCGACTTTATCAGCGTCAGTGGTTTCTCACTGATCAATGGCAGCGGGTCGAACCGGGGTTTCGGCGTCGTGGTATTGAAAGACTGGTCGGAGCGGGAGACGGCAGAACTGCAGCCGTCCGCTGTCCTGAAAAGGCTCAATGCGCGGCTCTGGGCTGTGGCCGGCGCTCAGATCATGGTCTTCAATGTCCCGGCCATCCCGGGCCTCGGGGTAACCGCCGGGTTTGACCTCCGGCTTCTGGATTCGGCCGGCGTATCGCCGCAGGAGATGGCCGCCGTGGCCGATAACCTCGTGCTGCAGGCCAATCAGCGCAATGAGCTGGCTCGGGTACGGCATAATTTGCGCGCGAGCGTCCCCATGTATTCTCTGGAAGTGGATCGCGAGAAGCTCAAGACGCTGGGGGTCGACTTCAGCGACGTGTTTGTCACTCTGCAAGCACAACTGGGCGGTATGTATGTGAATGATTTCACCCAATTCGGCCGCAATTACCGGGTGATGCTCGGCGCCGAGAGCCAATACCGCTCGCGGCCGGAAGACTTGCGCCACTTCCAGGTTCGCAACAAGCAGGGTGACATGGTGCCTATTGCCGGCATTGCAAGTCTGGAACCGGCGCAGGCTCCGACACAGCTGGAAGGGTTCAACCTGTACCGAAGCGTCACCATCAATGGCGAGCCTGCCGCCGGTGTATCGACCATCGAAAGCGTCCAGGTCATGGAGGAGCTGCTGAAAAATCTTCCGGATAACTATTCGCATGCCTGGGCCGGACAGACACTGCAGGAACTGGAGGCGGGTAACCTGATCGTGATGTTGTTCGCACTCGCCATTGTCACGGTCTATCTTTTTCTGGTGGCCCTGTATGAAAGCTGGACCCTGCCTGTCGCCGTGATGTTGTCAATCCCGCTCGCTTTTCTCGGCTCATTTCTCGCCTTTCGTGTTACCGGCCAGCCCGTTGATATCTATGCGCAGATAGGGCTGGTGCTGCTTGTTGCCATGGCCGCAAAGACGGCGATATTGATCGTTGAGTTTGCCGCACAGCTGCGACACGAAGGGCAGTCGATCATCGATGCCGCGACCGAGGCGGCGGTCCAGCGTTTCCGCGCTGTCCTGATGACCGGGTTGTCTTTCATGCTGGGGGTGACGCCTCTGGTCCTGGCCACCGGCGCAGGCGCCGCGAGCCGGGTCAGCCTTGGCATCACTGTGCTTTATGGTATGGCCGCTGCCATGCTTCTGGTAACGCTGATGACGCCTGCCTTCTATGTCATGATACAGGGCTTTCGCGAGCGCTCTCCATTTCCTTGAGCAGGCTAATCCGCCGCTGGTATTCCTGGTAACTGATATAGTATTTGAAGATATTACTCACGTACTGACGCGTCTCACGATTAGAGACCTGTTCGACGTGGCGGAACCAGCGATCGGGATCAAGACCCATGGTCTCTGCCCGTCTCCGGTACTGATTGATGCGCGCAGGTCCTGCATTGTAGGCGGCCAGAGTAAACAACCACCGGTCGACCGTATCGAGCCCGGGGTCGTCAAAATAGCGATTACGAAGAAAGTGTTTGTATTTGATTCCCGCGTGTATGTTGTTCTCGACAACCTCAATGTCGGCTATGCCCACGTTGGGATCTGCGGCCGTGGTGGGCAGTAACTGCATCACACCAACGGCACCCGCCGAGCTTACGCGCGACTGGTCAAGACCGGATTCCTGGTAGGCCTGTGCTGCCGAGAGCAACCAGTCAATGCCATAGCGATCTGCGTAAGCCTTGAACGTACCCGCAAGCGCTTCAAGTCGCGCGGTATCGTCCTCATTCAGCGGATTGCGCACCCATGGGTTTGCCTTGAAATACCGTTTTGTCAGGATGTTGCCGAGCAGACTGCCCTTGCGGTTGGCGCCGATGAACTCATTTGCCACCTGCGTCAGTTGCGGTGAGTTTTTTCTGAAGGCCCAGGCGATTCGACTGTTCTTACTGAGGGCAAGGTCCTCGTGCACGGTGAGCTCAGGTAATATGTCGGTCCAGAGTCCGGTCAGCGAACTGTCCGCGACAGTCACCTCAAATACACCGCGCGACACCAGTTCAAGAATATCTTCGGTTTCAAGGTTTTCATTCACGGGGTGAATGCGCGGTGGCTCGATCTGTTGGGCGCTGAAGTCGGCCGCCAGTGTCTGCAGCGACTCGTAATAACTGCTGGAGGCGCGCACATGCACATCGGTGCCGCTGAGGTCTTCAAGAGAGCGTATGACCGGTGCGGCCGGTCCAGTCACCACGAGTTCACTGATGCCCGTTGCTATAGGCGCAGAAAAGTCGAGTACCGCTGACCGTCCTGGCGTGATGCTGAGGTTTGCCGCAGCGATATCTGCGCGGCCACTTCGGACTGCTTCCACGATATCGTCGCGGGGCATGGGTAACAGCAGTACATCGATACCCCGGTAGCTCTTGTCCATTTGCCTCAGGTGCCGGCGAAAGGCCATCAGCAACTCGTAGGTAGCCCCGCGAGGCCGCCCACCGTCGAGGAAGAAATTGGTCCGGCTGAACGCGGTGGCTACGCGAATCAGGCCGCGATCGCGCATGCCGTCGAGGTCCCCCTGCCACGGCAACAGCAACCTGGCCTCGCGGGCGGGACTGTACCCACTGTCGTCACCGACAACGGGCTGCTGGCGAGGAGTCGCCTCATCATCTGCGGGGGCGGCAGTACGTGATTCAACGTCGGCAAGGGGCCACAGAAGTAATAATGTAATGGCTGCTGTGCGCATGTTGCAGACTGCGGAAAAAAGGGTTTCGGGTGCTTTCATATCTCGGTTTCCGCGACGTTTCAGAACCCATGCCATCGCTCGGATAATGACATGACAGCATGTGTCGACAGCATTGCAGCGCGAAGACGACGTCGGCTGCGCAGGTGCCAGTCACTGGGAGTCCCCCTACAAAGGCGCACAGTTTATTCAGGTTAGCCCACCTATCCTCATGCTGGCAACAAGCGGCGATTAGCTCCGCCAAACGGTGCCTTTCATCGCTCCGGCTGATACATTTATCAGCCGGATGACAGGTGTGGTGTGCACGGTGTGGCCCATGTCGTCATGTGAAATTAATGCCAGCCTGTTTTGGCGGCTATGGTAGTTTGACAACGTATGCGACTGACACTGGATTTTCTCTGGCAGCTTGCTGTCATGACTTATACGGTTGGTCCCTTGTTCATTGGCCTGGGCACGATCATATCCCTGCTTTCAATCTGGGCTGGTCGTAAAGAGGGATGGACGCTGAGCGATAGCCTGTATTTTGGCTTTATTACTGCGCTCACCGTGGGTTATGGGGATCTACGTCCCACCCTGGGCGTGACCAAGATCATTGCCATTGTTATCGGTGTTTTCGGTTTGATCACCAGCGGGATACTGGTGGCTATCGCGGTCCAGGCGGGCACGTCGGCCTTTAATCAACAGATGTAACGCTTGCTGTCGGCAACAGTCGCCTGTGTTTGATCGAGCCACCTGTGCGCGTAAACTCGGTCGTCTTAAGGGACAGATCGGGGGGGCGATCCATGCGTGGAGCAGTCGCTTACGAAATCAAGAACGGTGATGCCTACCGGGAGGCGATGATCACGCTGAACAAGCGATCACAGCCACCCGCCGTGCTGCGAAAAATCATGAACGCCTTCGAGTCCTACCGCGCGTCGAGAAAGATAGGCTGGTCGCGACCCTGGAACAAGTACGGCATACGAACCTTCCAGAGCTATCGGCTGGACTGTCACAACGATTCAGAGATGGCGGCCTATGCGCGCGCCGTGCTTACCGCGCCTGTTTTTGATTTTGACGCCCGGACTCAGGCATTCATCGACGATCTGTTGTCGGAGCGATCCGCGGCGCGTGATTGCCTGATGGGTTTTCTTTTCTTCCATGAGGCAGAGGCCGGAAGCGGCCTCAGCGAGGGCGTTATGCTGAGCTTGGGTCGCGTCAATGCCCAGCGGCGCCATCGTGACCGACTCGACATCGTGTTCGAGGCCGACGTCGTGGACGATACGGCGTCTCCGTTGCGGCGGGTGAGTGTGTATGTGGACCCGTATCGTGGCAAGGGGCCGCCCGTGTATGAGGCCACCGTAGCAAGCGAGGAGGTGGCGCCAGCGCGGGACATCTTCGATGCGCTGAAGGCCTGCTATCGTGATTGGGGGCGAGATGACCCCCGGCTCTGGGATCATTGGACCGCTCAATACATCGACTATTTTGCTCCGCGCGTGCGCGTTCCTGCGCACACCCACTTTCCCGAAACCGCGTTCGAGGCAGCCTGGCGCGATACGCTGGACAGGCGCTGAGCCCGGTCATGTCTTCCTCAACATTCATCGGCCGTGGTGTTGGCGTGGCCAAAATCGGGCTCGCGGCGCGCCAGCTCAAAAAGACCGATGACCCGGAAGCTCGCGAAAAGGCGCGCCGTGCTCTGGCCGCAATGTTCGCCGATTCGCGGGGCGTTACCATGAAATTCGGCCAGCTCATGGCCGCTGGCGAAAACGGCGACGCCTTCAGGGGCCTGGTGCAGAGTATCGAGCCGCTGCCTCTGGCTGAGATGCTGCCCGTCATTGAGGCGGAGCTTGGACAGCCCATCAATGAGGTTTTCAAGGAGATTCACGAATCGCAGCACGCGGCTTCGCTCGGGCAGGTGCATCGCGCGACGCTGCTCGATGGCACCGATGTTGCGGTGAAGGTTCAATACCCGTTTATCGCCGGCGCCATCGATGCCGAAATGCGTCTGTTCGGCCTCATGCCCGGCGTTGGCCCCGTGCGCAAATGGGGCTTCGACCTGGAAGGCTATAAGCGAACCCTGAAAGAGAACATGGCACGCGAGCTGGATTATCGCAACGAGGCCGAGCGCCAGATACGGTTCCGGGAATCCGTGCAGGTGGCGGGCCTTGTAGTACCCAGGGTGTTTATCCGGCTGACCACGGCACGGGTGCTGACGCAGGCATGGGAGAGTGGCGTCCCGCTGTCGCAGGCAACGGCCTGGTCCGACCAGGCACGAACGGGGATCGCGCGAATCCTGCTTGGCACGCTGCTATCCAGCATGATCGGGGTGGGCGAGGTCCACGGCGATCCGCATGCAGGCAACTATGCGTTTCGCCAGCGGGCTGATGGTTCCCCCGAAGTGGTACTTATGGATTTTGGCTGCACGGTGCCGGTCGCCAGAGCCGAGCGGCTGGCCCTGCTGAGGACCATCATCGCGGTGCGTGAAGGCGAGGACCTGAACGCGCTCAACGCATTCGCCGCAATGGGTTTTGACGCCGGGAAGCTGGCGCTGATTTCGGGCGCGCTCGGCACCCTGGCACATATCCTGTTCTCGCCCTTCAAGCAGGATCAGAGGTTCTTTATCCGGCACTGGGACTTCAAGGCGCGCTTTGAGAGTCTGCTGGGCGAAAATCGATGGTGGTTCCGGGCGTCGGGTCCGCCATCGCATATCCTGTTGCTGCGCGGCTTTTTTGGGCTGACCCAGCAGATTAACGAACTTCGGGCCGGCATGTCCTGGTGGCAGGTGATGCAGGACGTACTTCCCGCGGCGCTGATTGCAGAGGCTCGCGACATGGCGATCCCCGAGGTCAGTGCCGAAACCGCTGCCACGGCCCGGCAGATCATTTCCTCGGTGCGACTCGCGGATCATCTGCGGGTGAAAGTGTCACAGGGCGATGAGACTATCGTGGACCTGTCGATGCCCGCAGAAGCCGTGCTTCGGCTGGAAGACCTCATTCCGGAAGAAACACTGGTATATCTGCGGCAATCCAGCGATTGGGATCTGCCTGCAATCATGGAGGATATCCGGGCACGAGGCGTGTCGCCCCGCGACATCATGAGTTTTGAAAAAGGGCCAAAGCGCTACCGGATCTGGCTGAGCTGATAAGCTGCCACAGGCGCGGCAGGGCCTCGCGGCTGTCCCCCCGGTGCGTCAGGTACTGCGCATGCTGTTCAGGTGTGGCGGCGGGGTCCAGCCCGAGACTCCAGAGTGCCTTGATCTCGTTCGGCAACAGCGAGTAGCGGATGTCGATGATGCGCCGGGGATTGTTCGGGTCCTGGGCAATATAGCCCTTGCTGAACCAGCGAAAGCGCTCAATGTCGCGTGCCTGCTGCGAGTCCCGGTCAAGCCACGGCAGGTCACGGGCAATATCAAGCACGGGCAGGTTTTCGCCGGGATAGATTCTGGGAGTCGGCCCTGTGCGTACCGCATCCACGTAAAAGCGATCCTCAGTGCGGTAGACGACCTTCCACAGCAGAATGTTCGCAAAACTTGGTTTGGCTTCGAGCTGCAGCGGCACGTGGCCGCGACTGATTGCTATGGCGGCACCGTAGTCCCTGGCCACTTCCCGCTGCCAGGCACCCAGGCACAGGTAGACGAGACCCCAGATCATGGCTATACGTGCCCAGGCCGGCCGCTTTCGGAGAGTGCCGAGGATGAGAAAGGCGAGAATCGGCAGGCTGAACAGCGGATCGATGATGGAAATGGTGTTCCAGGCGACCCGTACATCCGAGAACGGCCAGAACAGCATGGTGCCGTACGTAGTGCAGGCGTCCAGCAGCCCGTGCGTGGCATAGCCGAGAGTGCAGAATATCCAGGTAAGTTTGAACGTCAGCCCCTGGCGACGCGCCAGCAGCGGGTGGAGCAACAGCGCACAGATCAGTCCGCCCAGTGGAATGAATATCAATGAGTGGCTGAACTGACGGTGATATTCAAGAAACAGCAGCGGGTCGTCGCTGGAGCGTATCAGGACGTCGAGATCCGGCGTCATTCCGGCGAGCAAGCCGAGTACGCCGGCTACCGCGACCGTCTTACGCCGGGCAAGAGACTGTGGCAGGGCGGCACCGGCGAGGCCCTGGGTGACTGGATCCAATTGGGTGGCCCTTAGCAAAAGCGGCTGGCAAAGGGGCAGAATAATAGCAGAAGTGGTCGTTGGCGGCCCGCCACGGCTTTGGTATGATTCGCGGCTCAGCAAGCCTGTCACTCGGTGTGTAGCGCAGCCTGGTAGCGCACTTCCTTCGGGAGGAAGGGGTCGGAGGTTCGAATCCTCTCACACCGACCAATTTTTTGTTTGTCCGGTTACAATCTCTCCAGGCGGGGCTCTCCCCATTTAACGCGGTTATTTGGCGAGACACAAAGTTAGCGGGTAGCTTTCTTTCAATTCTCCAGCCAATGGACACCCCGGCGGAGGACCTGCTCTACCTCCAGCTAGCTCACGGTTACATCTGCTGTTTGCGAAGAGCAGTGTTGGATGAACGGTAGCTAATCTATCTCACTGCCGGGGATGCCATCGAACATTTCTGCGCAAAACGCAGTGGCGTAGGGCTCACCATTACTCGGGACTTTGGAGCCGTCGCTTGCCAGCCCAGAAAACTCGTCAGCCGCTGCTCCGCTGACGGTACAGGCATACTCGAAGCTACAGTTTTCAGGTGTAAGTGCCGGTCCTTGTTCTTGCTCGCCGCTTTCAAAACCTTCGATGAACTCATAGCTCACCGCCACGGGAACGCCGCAGGTGTTTCTGAAGCACGGTGGCGGTGTGGTAATCGGGGTAGATGTGTAAACGGCACTGCCCTCACAGCTTCCACCGATACCCGGCAAGACGATAAATTCCGATTGAGCAATGAGTTCTCGACTACCGATGGCCGCAATGAGACTTGTGGTTCCCACCGCCAGTACCGCCAGCCCTCTGACGACCGCCGGCCTGTTTTTCAGTACACGGAAAACGATGATGCAGAGGAGCAGGCCAAGAGCCATCAGTGCCGTGTCGGTGAGCAGCGGCACGGGCACCGGCTCTTCTGCGGACCATGACATCCTTAAGGTGGAGCTACCTAGACCAGAGGGGATTTGCGCAAGAGAGGATTCTGCTCCTGCCAGTAAACCTACAAGGGCACTATTTCGAAGAAGTTTTTTAGCTAGCATGGCTTTAGTTAACAAACGATTATTTTGAAAGTGTGCCAGACTTTTCCCATACTTTGAAGGACGGTGGCGCTATTAACGAATCCGCTCCATCCGCAAACCCAGCGCGGCGCAAGCCACCGCCATGTAGCCATCATCGCACCGATGAATAGCGTTTGGCGTGCCAAAAATTAACGCATAACGAGACCATCATCGCTTACCCGAAGGCGTGGCAGTATTGTGCCGGAAAATAATCAATGTAATAATCATTCGCATTCGCGTTAAAAAAACCCCGAGCCGAGAGAATTCTATGCGTACCTATCACCTTGCGGCCGCTGTCGCTGCTGTCTCTGTCGTGCTTGTCCCCGTTAGTGCCAAAGCGACGTCGGAGGAAACAGTCCTTGAAACCGTTGAAGTGTTCGGCACCAGCGAAAACAGTGTGCCCGGTGCGCTGCCGGCCTTGCAGGACGGCAAGGTTTTCGCCGGCAAGAAGACAACCCTGGTCGATCTGACCGAGCAGCCGGCCTTCGTCGAGCCCAATCTGCGCTAGATGTTCTCCCGGGTGCCCGGGCTGTTTGTGTCAGACCAGCAAATCCCCAGCATCTACAACGTGAATTACCGGGGTCTCGGTAACCCGCATGAATCCGAGTTCGTTGCGTTTTTCCAGAACAATGTTCCGCTGGCCGCGGATCCCTTCGGCTATCCCACCATGTACTACATGCCGGCGGCGCAGCGGGTGGAGCGGATCGAGTTTGTCCGGGGCGGCGTAGGTCTGCTGTATGGCCCGCAGATCGGCCCGGTGCTCAACTTCGTCACGCGGCGGGCCGATGCGGCGGCGGCGCCGTCGTTCCGGACGGACCAGGCCACGGGCAGCGACGGCCTCTACAGCACCTACAACGAGGTGCAGTGGTCTCAAAATGACGTGGGGTTCATGGCCTCGTTCGACCATCGCAGTGCCGACGGCCCGCGACAGAATGAGGACTACGAGGTCAACGCCGGCTACTTCGGGGTCTCCTACGAGGGCCTCGACGGGATTCGCCTGGGCTTTGATGTGGATCTCTACCAGTCCGACTCCGGCGAGGCGGGTCGTCTCACGTCGCAGGAGTTTGCCGCCGATCGCGACCTTGTGAAAACGCCCTTCAACGCGGTGGACATCGACCAGGTCATTGCCACGTTCACCTACGAGCAGCAGATCAATGAGTCGGCCACGCTCGACGCCCGCCTCTGGTATCTGGGCATGGACCGCCTGAGCCGGCGCTCGGCACAATTTACCGACCCCGCGAACGAACCCGCGACAACGGCCATCGATGAGCAGCAGTTCAACAACTACGGCTTCGACCTGCGCGCGGCCTTTGCCTGGGGCGAAAACAACGTGCTTACCGCCGGCACCACGGGTTACCTGAGCGACAGCCCGCGGACGCGCCATGTGAGCGACGATATCCGGTCCAGCCGCCAGAACCCGGCAGATCTCGCTTTCGAAATCGATCGCGGCGTCAATTATACGGCCCTGTTCCTGGAGAATCTGTTCAGCCTTGGTCGCCTGAGCGTGGTGCCGAGCGCGCGCTACGAGCGCATCAACTATGATCTCGAAGACGTCGTCACCAGCGCCAGCCTCAACCGCGGCCCTATCGACCTGGATCGCACCTCTAATGAAACGCTGCTGGGCCTGGGGCTCATGTACCAGACCGGCGACCGCTCGGAGCTTTACGCCAACGTGTCCGAGTCCTACCGGCCGCAGCGTTACGATGACCTGATCAATCCGGCCTCGGAGCTGGCGGGGTCGAACGGTCCCGGCGTATCGCGCGGGGTGAATTACGAAATCGGTTACCGCAGCCAGCCCACGGACAGGCTGGTATTCGACATCAGCGTGTTCCACGTCGACTTCGAGGACAAGATCGAGCAGATCCAGGTCAATATCGCCGATGTCGAGCGCGTCAACAGCGGCGACTCACGGCACCAGGGCCTGGAATTCAGTATCGAGTACGCTGTGCTGTCCGCCGATACGCGCTCCCTGACCCTGTTCGCCAATGGCTCCCTGCTGGATGCCGAGATCACGAACAGTGTCACTGCCAGCCTTGAAGGCAATGACCCGGCTTTTGCGCCAGACCACGTGATACGTGCCGGTTTCATCTATGACGACACGCGATGGAACGTCGCGCTCACCGCAACGCTGGTGGGCGACCAGTACTGGCAGGACTCGAACCTGCCGCGCGGCGCCGGTGCGGGACTCATCGAGGGGAAAATTCCCTCCTATGAGGTCGTGGACTTCAGCCTGGAGTACCGCCCGCACAGCGACTCCCGAAGGGCCACAGCACAAGCGCTGTGGGCCGCGTTGCACTCGCTTGAATTGGCGACGGCCAGTCCTGCGCTCACGCGCCTTGCCCACAGCGCTTGTGCTGCGGCTGAGTATTACCGAACTTACCGCGTGGCCCACTAGCCTGGGCCTCTCTCACTGACACCAGTGGCCGGGGTTGACGCTGATTGCGGCGAGCCCGGCATCCAAGGCTGGATATAACCGGTAAGTTAACGGAGGCAGAAGCAAATGTCCCCACTGATAAAAGATGACAACAAAAATCAGTCGGGCGCGACACCTCCGTCCGCCGGGGAATGGGGTGCAATCTCTAACCGGTTCCTTCCAGCTTTTTTAGCCCGGTACAGCGCCAGGTCGGCCCGGTGCAGCGCGGCCTCGATGCTTGAGTCGTCGGGATCCACCATCGCGATGCCGCCGCTGACGGTACATCGGATTTCCTGACCCTGAAATGTCACAACCGCATCACTCGTCAGCGCCCGCAGGCGCTCTGCGGCCACCTGCGCAGCGGTCAGCGGGCTGTCCGGCATGAGCAGCGCAAACTCCTCACCGCCGATGCGCGCCAGCAGATCGAGGCTGCGCAATTCACTCATCCAGAGTTGGCAGGCTGTTGTCAGCACAGCATCGCCCGCACCGTGCCCGTGAACATCGTTGATCCGCTTGAAGTGATCAAGATCCAGCATAACCATGGCCAGCGGTTTCCGGTAGCGTTGCGCGCGTCTTAGCTCCCCGCCCGCGCGCTCGAAGAACTGATTCCTGTTCATTACCCCGGTCAGGGAGTCGTGCATGGCAAGATGGCGCAGAGCGGCCTCATCGGACTTGCGTGCGGTGATATCGCGGAAAAACCACACCCGGCCCAGATACGCGCCACTGTCATCGCGCAGCCCGACGGAGTGTCGCTCCAGCGTGCGCTGGTCCTTGAGCTCGATCTCGCAGTGGTCGCTCCACTGCGGGTTCGCATAGAGCTCACGAATCCTGCGCTATCCGCCACCTTTTCCGCCGCTTCGGGAAGAATGCCGCCCTCCGATGTTGCGCCGCCTCTCCCGCCGCTCGAGGCCATTTGCTCGCCGGAAATCCGCCAGATCTCGAGAAACCGCCGGTTGAAAGAGGCAACCCGGCCCTGGCCGTCGACCACGAGTATGCCGTCCGGCGACGCTTCCTGGATGGCCCGGAGCAGCGAGCGATCGAATGTCGCGCTATCTGGCATCTGGCCGTATCCGGAGTGTTTGCAATCGCTCGTTGATGGGGACGTTCCTCCGACGCGCGTCGCGATTTTCCCGACAGGACTACCATCCAGGCAGGCGGCTGACAAGGTGGTGCTGCACTCAATTCTAGGGGATGTGGGGCCACCAGCGTAATAACGGCCGTTTTCCGTCTATCTCTGTCGGGCTATTCCACGCAGGCCTCCTGGCCGTGGCCGCTATTGCGGCAGGTTTTGCAAGAGAAAGCGTGACAGATTGCCGCCCATGACCTTGCGGATCGTCGACTCGGCCATGCCCGCCTTTAGCAGGGTGTCTGTCAGCACGGCAAGCTCGGAAACATCGAAAGGCACGGTCGTCGCGCCATCGTAGTCCGATCCCAGTGCAATGTGATCTTCGCCCACAAGCGCAACGCCATAGCTGATGGCGGCAGCGATACCCGCGGGAGAAACGTCGCACACCGCGGCATCCCAGAAGCCGACCCCGATCAGACCGCCAGCCGCAGCGATGTCGCGCATGAGCGCGTCGTCAATATTTCGCGGCGTCGGGCAGTGGCCCTGAAAGCCGGTATGGCTGACGACCAGTGGCCGCGTCGTCAGAGTCAGCACTTCGCGCACGCTCTGCGGCGAGGAATGCGCCACGTCGATGATCGCTCCCCGCTCGTCGAGGCGGCGGACGACCGCTTCGCCGAACGCCGAAAGCCCCTGACCGCCCGTGCCGTGAAGCGAGCCGCCGAGTGCATTATCAAAAAAGTGGTGCAGCCCGAACATGCGGAAGCCGGCGCCGTAAAGACGATCAATGCTGGCGAGGTCGCCGTCGAGGGCATGGGCGCCTTCGATCCCGAGAACGGCGCCCACGGTTTGCGCGCCAGCGTCGCGTTCGTCAAGCAGTCTGACAAGATCGGCGGCGTTGCGCAGCAGCACCAGAGCCTCAGGCTCGGCGTTGGCGATGGCCGCTATCCTCTCGCCCTGGTAAAGAGCGCGTTCCGTGAGGCTGCCCCAGGTTCGTGGCGGCCAGCGCTGGGCCATGGCCAGCAGGGTGATGTTGTCCCTGGCCTCGCTGCTGTTGCGTTCATAATTCATTCCGGCCGGTGTGCGGGTGACAGAGGTGAAGACCTGCAGCGCGACGTTGCCGGCGCGCAGGCGCGGCAGGTCTACGTGCCCGCGCTCGCTGCGCTCTGTGAGGTCCCTGCGCCAGAGTGTGCTGTCGGTGTGCAGGTCGCCGACGATCAGATCAGCGTGCAGTGCCGCAGCTTTCGGCGTTATCGGTGCCGGCGCGTGGGGCAGTACCCGGTTCATGCTGTTTTCGACCATGCGCGGGGCGAGGGCGAAAAACAGGCCGACTGCAAGCGCGAGGATGAGCAGGGGCAGGCGAAGTTTTCTCATGGCGGCATCACTGACAGAAAGATGAATCTCAGTCTACACCCTTGGTGAATCCCCGGTTAATTGCCTGCGCGAGGTGGTATCCCGCAAGAGCAGCCGCGCCAGCATCGGGAGTAAAAGCCTGGCCTTTGCAGCAGACAATGAACCGTCGTCTCCGTGCGGGCGTAAAGTGCTCAAACCCTAAGAGTGCATCGCCATGCTCCGCCTTCGCCTTGTCCCGCTAATCTTGTCTGTGCTGTCATTGACGATGTCTGTGGTGCCGGTTTCCCAGGCCCAGCCCCCGGAGAGCCGCAAAGCGTCGGCCGCCGGCGCAGTCGAGCAACGCGGCGCAGGTTCCGCCGGGTGGCGGACGGAACTCGGTCTCGGCGTGATTGTGAATCCGGAGTCGGTGGGCGGGGCCGATTACCGGCTGTTGCCGCTGCCCTATTTTGATTTTCGCTACCTCGATGACAAGGGCACGCGCTACTTCGCCAATATCCCGCAGGGAATTGGTGGTTATCTATATCGCAATCGCGATCTCACCAGCAGTCGCTTTTTCAACATCGCCGCATCTATTGCTCCGGGCTTCAACGTCCGCAATGACGACATACCTGGGCTGAAGGAAGTCAATGTCGCCACGGAGGCGCGGCTGTCGGTCGAGACCGGCGGTCGTGAGTGGACGGCCAATGCGACGCTGGCTCAGGATGTCGGCGGCGGACATGAGGGGATGTACCTCGATCTCAGTGCGGCGCGCCGTGGCCGGGTGGGGAGGACGGGCGGCTTTTACTCGCTAGGTCCGGTGCTGCGCCTCGGCGACAGCAATTACAAGGACAGCCTTTTCGCGGTCACCCCGGCGGAGTCAGCGACCTCGGGTCTGCCGCAGTACACGGCGGGAGCGGGACTGGAGCGCCTGGGCCTGCAAGGGCTGCTGAGCCTGCCGGTAGGCCAGTCGCGTTGGCGCTGGACCGGCATCGCCCGCGCGTCGCGGCTGATTGATAATGCGGCGGACAGCCCGGTGGTTGAGGAAAAGACACAGCTGTTTGTTCTCATGTCGATCACGCGGCGCTTCTGAGCGTTCTTCGCCTGGCAACGCCGCGCCGCGTTCCACCCACACCTGCTTGAAAAGTGTACCTGTGCAGACAGCCACGGCTGTCTTCCTCTGGCAAGTCACGTAAAGTCCATAGCTATTACCTGTGACTGAGGCCACCGCTGTGCGCGTCGGTGCTGTCTCTGGCGAACAAAGGAAACACAGCGAGTGACCGACCCTGCACCATCAACCCACGACGGCCTGATCGTCCTGCAGAGCAACCGCACCGAGGACCTGCTCGAGCTAACCCTGGGCTGGCTGAATCGCCACCCGCTGCATCCCCTCGAGCGCACGGTATTCCTGGTGCAGAGCAACGGCATTGCCCAGTGGCTGAAAATCTCCTTCGGGGAGCGGCAGGGACAGCCCGGTCGCGGCATCTGCCTGGGCACCGATGTCATGCTGCCAGCCCGTTTTCAGTGGGAGGTCTACCGCGCTGTAATTGAGGCGGTTGAAGGACCGGGAGAGGTGCCGGCAACCTCTCCCTACGACAAGGCGCGGCTGCGCTGGCGGCTGCTGGCGCTGCTGCCTCGGGTACTGGATGATCCGCGCTTCGCCCCGCTGGCCCGCTATCTGCGTGAGGACGACGAACAGCGCAAGAACTATCAGCTTGCGGAGCGACTGGCGGATCTGTTCGATCAGTACCAGGTGTACCGGGCCGACTGGCTTAACGCCTGGGAGGCCGGCCGCGATGTCCTCAGCCTGCCGGGCAACCGCGAAATCCCTG
>Ga0209942_1000013_pt1 | contig 126194 bp, 106 predicted proteins | sample SalPonR1_A_D2_MG_FD_185695 | JGI IMG/M metagenome (GOLD analysis project Ga0209942, IMG submission 185695) | Salt pond soil microbial communities from South San Francisco under conditions of wetland restoration - Salt Pond MetaG R1_A_D2_MG... ...
CGCGTGAAGCGCTCGTAATGACCGAGGTCCAGGTCGGTCTCGGCGCCGTCCTCGGTGACAAACACTTCTCCGTGCTGGAACGGGCTCATGGTGCCGGGGTCGATATTGATGTACGGGTCCAGCTTGAGCAGCGTGACTTTGAGGCCTCTGCTCTCGAGCACCGCCGCCAGCGACGCAGCCGCTATGCCCTTGCCGAGAGAAGAAACGACCCCACCGGTCACAAAGACGAAACGCGTCATGGAAAACCTTACAGTCGCTGAAATGGGAGACGCACAGCACTACACCGGGCCAGCGCGCCTGTCACCGCGCCAACCTAGCATGCCCTGCAAGAAGATGGTTGGCTAGACTAACAGAAAGCCCGCTTTAGCTCAATCAGGATGACCGCTGTCAGGACGTTCCCAGACCAGACTTGCGCTGGCGCCCCGGGCTCGCCACAGGTCTCCGACGGCGAGCAGATTCCGACCAGAAAACAGCAGCGGTACACGCTCGCGCCACCAGGGTGGAACACCTTTATTATTAAGCAATGTCTTTAACGCACGATGATGCGTCTCACCTTGCAGGCAGATCCTTTCGCCGCCCCGACGGAAGCCCAGCGTGAGTGCTGTCTCCGCGACCGCTGGGGCCCGAACGACAATTCGCCCCACGCCTTCGATCAGGATACGGTCGCCATCGCTCACTGTCCGTGCCTTCGGCTGCAAAAACGGCCACGGGCGCGGCAACAGATACACCGCACCCGCGTGGCGCTGCAGGCACCAGTCACGCCGCTGCAGCCTTGGCGACGCGTCTGCTGCGGCAGATCGCAGCTGGCGCAGGAATTCTCGCAGGGGCTCCCGGGGCGGCGGCCGGCAACCATGCTCGCGCAACCATCGGCGCAGGGCACCTGCCGCGGCCTCTGCTGGGAGCTGGCAAAGCTCCTTGCTGTCGCAGCCGGGATCGCCGAAGGCGTTATGGCGTGTGGTCAACGGCGTCGGCTGCCCCAGGGCTTCCCGCTCCGCGAGCAGCGTCATGGCGCGCGTGACAGGTGCCCGATAGCCGGGCCAGCGCTGTTCCAGCAGCGGCAGGACGCACTGGCGAAGGTAGTTGCGATCATAGTGAGTATCAGCGTTCGAGGCATCCTCGATCCACTCGACTCCCGCTGCGACGACATAGGCGCGAAGGTCGGCGCGTGTCATGCCGAGTAGCGGCCGCACCAGGCGACCACTGCCCAGACGTCGTTCTTGCGGCATACCGGCGAGGCCATGCACCCCGGCACCACGCATCAGGCGCAGGAAAAACGTTTCCACCTGATCATCCTGGTGGTGACCGACGAACAGCCGACCGCCCTCCTGCAGCGCGCGTTCAAACACAGCGTAGCGAGCCTCGCGCGCGGCCGCCTCGACGCCCTGTCCGCCGCAAACGACAGATACGCGCTGCACCTGACATGGCATATGCAATTTTTTGCAAACTGCCAGGCAATGCGCTTCCCAGACATCGGCCTGGGCAGAAAGACCATGGTGAATGTGCAGCGCGAGCAGCGGCGGCGCGACATCGACGGCTGTGACATAACGGCTGAGGGCGATCAGCAACGCGCTTGAATCGAGACCGCCACTGAAGGCCACCAGCCACCGCGGCTCGCCGAGATGCTGCTGCAGCGTCCGGGCAACAGCGGCGTCTACGGTGAGCAGTCCGCCACCACGGGTCATCGCCTGCCTGTAACCGTCAGTTACCGTAGGACATCAGACGCTGGTAGCGGGACTCCAGCATCGTCTCCAGCGGCAGTTGCTGCAATGCATCGATCTTTTCCACCAGATGCTCGCGGATGCGTTCGGCCATCAGGTCGATATCCCGATGCGCACCGCCCGGGGGCTCAGGTATCGTCGCGTCGACGATACCCAGCTCCTGCAGCACCTTCGAGGTCACACCCATGGCCTGTGCTGCGTCCGGGGCGTTGTCCGTGGACTTCCAGATAATATTGGCGCAGCCTTCGGGCGAGATCACGAAATAGGTGGAATATTGCAGCATGGCCAGGTGATCGCCTACACCAATGCCCAGCGCGCCGCCGGAGCTGCCCTCGCCAATCACCACGCAGACGACCGGTGTGGCGAGCCGCGACATCACCGCGAGATTCGTGGCGATCGACTCACTGATACCGCGCTCTTCGGAGTCGATACCCGGATAGGCGCCCGGCGTGTCGATGAGCGTAATGACAGGCATGCGAAAACGCTCGGCCATCTCCATCAGGCGCAGGGCCTTGCGGTAGCCCTCCGGTTTCGGCATGCCGAAATTGCGATAGACTTTATCCTTTACAGCCCGGCCCTTTTCCTGGCCAATGACCATCACCGGCTTGTCATCCAGACGCGCAACGCCGCCGACGATGGCCTTGTCGTCGCCAAAGCGACGATCGCCGTGCAATTCGTCAAACTCGGCAAACACGCGGGCGATATAGTCCATAGCGTAAGGCCGCTGCGGATGCCGCGCGACGCGGACGATATCCCAGGCACTGAGATTGGAGAAGATTTTTTCGGTGAGGCGCTTGCTTTTCTTGCGCAGCGTGGCGATCTCTTCCGTCAGATTGAGGTCGGCGTCCGTGCCAACCAGCTGCAGCTCCTGAATTTTTACCTCAAGCTCTGCAATCGGTTGTTCAAAATCGAGATAATTAGGATTCATGTCGTCCTGCTGTCCCAAGCGAGGCAAGGCCCCGAGTTTACAAAATATCGTCGGCGGCGGCTAACGTCCGCGGTCAACCGAGCAGCGTTATCATCACCCCAGCGGCAACCGCAGACCCTACCACGCCGGCAACGTTAGGCCCCATGGCATGCATGAGAAGAAAGTTGTGCGGATTTGCCTCCAGCCCCAGCCGGTTGCTGACGCGCGCAGCCATCGGCACGGCCGACACACCGGCCGACCCGATCAATGGATTGATCGGGGTCGACCCATAGCGATTCATGAGTTTCGCCAGTATCACGCCCGAGGCTGTACCGATGGAGAAGGCGACAATTCCCAGCGCCAGTATGCCCAGCGTACTGGTGGCAAGGAACTGCTCAGCGACCAGCTTTGAGCCTACCGACAGGCCGAGGAATATCGTGGTGATATTTATCAGGGCGTTCTGGGCCGCCGCGCTGAGACGCTCGACGACCCCGCATTCACGCATCAGGTTGCCGAAGCAGAACATACCCAGCAGGGGCGCCGCGCCAGGGAGAAGAAGCGCTACCAGCATCAGGAGCACCAGCGGAAAAATGATTTTTTCGCGCTGACTGACCTCACGCAGCTGGGTCATGACGACACCTCGCTCCACCTCGGTGGTCAGCAGGCGCATGATAGGCGGCTGTATCAGCGGCACCAGGGCCATATAGGAATAGGCGGCAACGGCGATCGGGCCGAGTAGGTGGGGGGCGAGTACGCTGGAGACATAAATCGCGGTCGGACCGTCCGCGCCGCCGATAATGCCGATCGCCGCGGCGTCTGCCAGCGTGAAGTCCGTGAGACCAAGCTGGGTCAGACCCACCGCCCCTAGCACCGTTGCGAAAATCCCGAACTGCGCGGCAGCGCCCAGGAACAGCGTTCTCGGGTTGGCCAGCAGGGGACCGAAATCCGTCATGGCTCCCACGCCCATGAAGATAACCAGGGGAGCGACGCCACTGGCAATCGACACCCGGTAGAAGGTGTAGAGCATACCATCCGTGTAGCCAGCGTCTTCCGCAAGATGGCGCAAGCCGGTGCGCAGCGCGGCACCGGCATCGGAAAGCCCCTCTCGCAGCGCCTCCACGCCGGCGTCCGCCGGCAGCGCCAGCATCGCGGCAAGTTCGGGCAGCAGAGCCGGATCAGCCGCGTTCAGCGCATTCTCGGCCGCGGAATAGGCCAGCCCCGCACCCGGGATATTGGCCAGAATGCCGCCGAATCCGATCGGCACCAGCAACAGCGGCTCGAAGTTCTTGCGGATTGCCAGAAACAGCAGCAGCAGACCCACGGCAATCATCAGCAGCGCGCCGACATCCATCTGCGCCAGCCCCGAGGCTGACCACAGTTCGTGCAATCGAGCCACTAGCGATCTTCCAGCGTCAGCAGCGTCGCGCCCACCGCCACGGCATCGCCTGCACTCACCTGGATGTCGGCAACGCGACCGTCCCGGGTAGCGCGGATTTCCGTCTCCATCTTCATGGCCTCGAGAATGATCAACACCTGTCCAGCTTTCACGACGTCCCCTGCCGCCACCTCCACCTTGAAGATATTGCCCGCAAGAGGCGCCTTAACGGCTTCTGCGGGTCCACTCGACGCCACATCCGACGTTTGCTCAGGGGCCCTGGTGGCTGGCTCCGCCGATTCCGCGGGTGCGACGCGCTCGATATCGCCACCGTCGGCCACCTCGACCGTGTAGGCCTTGCCGTTCACCGTTACAGTGTAGACGGCGGCGCTGTCCTCGCACGGTGCCGGGGGTGCGGCGGCGCTTGCGTTGTCAGCATCTGGCGCCGACGTCGCCTCGCTGCCGGGGGCCGGTTCAAAGGCATCAGGATTGCCTCGGTTGGCAAGAAACTTCAGGCCAATCTGCGGAAACAGCGCATAGGTCAGCACGTCGTCGACGCGGCGCTCGCCGTCGGCCAGTGAGATGCCCTGCTCGTTCGCGAGAGTCTCCAGCTCGTCACTGAGAGCATCCATTTCAGGCTCGAGCCGTTCGGCGGGACGACAGGTGATCGGTTCAGCGCCCTCGAGCACCCGTGCCTGCAGCTCCTGATTGACCGGCGCCGGCGTCGCGCCGTACTCGCCCTTGAGCACGGCCGCTGTCTCACGGGAGATGGACTTGTAGCGCTCGCCCGTGAGCACGTTGAGCACCGCCTGGGTGCCAACAATCTGCGATGTCGGCGTCACCAGCGGTATGAAGCCGAGGTCCTCGCGCACGCGGGGAATCTCGTTCAGGACCTCGTCCATCCTGTCGGAAGCGCCCTGCTCCCGCAGCTGGTTTTCCATGTTGGTCAGCATACCGCCCGGTACCTGGGCGACCAGAATGCGTGAATCCACACCGCGGAGCGCGCCCTCGAAGCGCGCGTATTTGAGGCGGACATCGCGGAAATAAGCGGCGATTTCCGCTAGCTTGTCGATATCCAGGCCGGTTGCGCGATCGGTGCCCTCTAATATGGCCACAACAGACTCTGTCGGTGAGTGGCCATAGGTCATGGACATGGAGGAAATGGACGTGTCGACGTTATCGATACCGGCCTCGACACACTTGAGAATGGTCGCCGTCGAGAGTCCGGTGGTGGCGTGACACTGCATGTGGATGGGAATGGCACAGGCCTCCTTGAGACGGCGCACCAGTTCATAACCCGTGTAAGGACGCAGTAGCCCCGCCATGTCCTTGATGGCGATGGAGTCGGCACCGGTATCCTCGATCCGGCGGCCCATATCCACCCAGGTCTCGATATCATGCACCGGACTGAGGGTATAGGACAGCGTACCCTGGGCATGCCTGCCGGTCTCTTTCACGGCGCGCAGGGCAACCTCGAGATTGCGCATGTCATTCATGGCGTCGAAGACCCGGAACACATCGACACCGTTTTCCGCCGCCCGCTCGACAAAGCGACGTACTACGTCATCGGCGTAGTGGCGATAACCGAGAATGTTCTGGCCACGTAACAGCATCTGCTGCGGTGTCTTCGGCATGGCCCTCTTGAGTTCGCGGATGCGCTCCCAGGGATCTTCACCCAGATAGCGTATGCAGGCGTCGAAGGTGGCACCACCCCATGATTCCAGTGACCAGAAGCCGACGTCATCGAGCGCCCCGGCAATCGGCAGCATGTCGTCAAGGCGCATGCGGGTTGCCAGGAGCGACTGGTGCCCATCGCGCAGAACCACATCAGTGATGCCGAGGGGCCGCGTGCTGTTATCCATGAGCTTTTTCCTTGTGGTGCGTTTGCGCGGACTGCCGTCGATGTCGGTGCACGGCCGCCGTGATCACGACGAGCAATTCGTCTGACGCCAGCTGTCCCGGTCCCGCGTCGGGATCCGGCGCATCGGCTGGCAACGCCGGAGGCTTCGCGACGGGATAAAAATGCGCCAGCAGCCGTGACATGAGACCCATCGCGATCACCAGCAAGGTCAGGAAGGCAATGACCGTTCCCATGCCGAATAACGTGATCTCGACGCCCTGCTCAAACAGTGTGGATGACATGAAAGTACCTCTGACGACCGGCAGCTGCATCATAAAACAGCAGACATTCTGATGCCATGCGAGCTGGGTTACACTCTACACACATTCACCACTGCAGCACCGACTATCATGCGCATTCTGCTGGCCCCGATGGAGGGCGTCATCGATCACACCATGCGCGAGATGCTCACCGGTCTCGGGGGCATTGACCGCTGTGTTACTGAATTTCTCCGCGTCAGCGGCCAGCTGCTGCCACCCCGAGTGTTCCATCGTATCTGTCCCGAGCTGCATCAGGGCGGCCTTACCCGGCACGGCACACCTGTGTTTCTGCAGCTTCTCGGCGGACAGCCACAGGTGCTTGCGGAAAACGCTGCACGAGGCGCAGAGCTGGGGGCACTGGGCATTGACCTCAACTTCGGCTGCCCGGCAAAAACCGTAAACCGCTCGGATGGCGGCGCCATATTGCTGCGCGAGCCCGGTCGCGTTCACGCTATCACTGCTGCCGTACGTCGCGCGCTGCCTGCGGCAACCCCCCTGACAGTCAAGGTACGGCTGGGATTTGATGACCGGAGCACCTTCACCGATGTCATTGCGGCGATCAGCGACGCCGGCGCCAGCGAAATCGTGATCCACGCGCGCACCCGCCGCGATGGCTACCGCCCTCCAGCCTATTGGGAGGAGATCCGCCGCGCGCGGTCCTGCACCGCAATATCGCTGGTGGCGAACGGAGAGATTTGGAGCCCGGATGATGCCGTTCGCTGTCGCGAAGCCAGCGGTAGCAGCGACCTCATGCTGGGACGTGGCGCATTGTGCCGGCCAGACCTGCCGCGACTGGTACGCAGTGTCGATAGTGGCGATCCGCTGCCACCCATGACCTGGACCGAGGTGCTCCCGTTGCTGCGACATTTTTTCGAACTCACACTGCGGGGCTACGACGCCCGCTATGCAGGGAACCCACTGAAACAGTGGCTGGTGTATCTGCGCAGCTACTACCCACAGGGCGCGGTTTTGTTCGAGTCCATCAAGCGACTGCACGATCCCACCGCCATCCGGGGGCACCTTGATTGTGCTGACCGACAGGGCATCGCCGCCTGAGGCATTGTCAACCAGAGGAAAACCGCGCATGCCTGTAACCACCGTCAGCGATTCCGATCACGGCCTGGACACCGGCTTTTTCGGTCACCCCACGGGGCTGTTCGTGTGTTTCGCCACGGAGCTCTGGGAGCGCTTTTCCTTTTATGGCATGAAGTATCTTCTGCTTCTGTATTTGACAAAATACCACCTTTTCAGCGACAGCAACGGACTTGAGGTCCTGGGTGGTTACGCTGCCCTGGTATTTGCCACGCCCGTGCTCGGCGGGCTTATCGCTGACCGCTATCTGGGCATGCGCAAAGCCGTGGTTTTCGGCGGCCTGCTGCTGGTGCTCGGCCACCTCGGCATGGCGGTCGAAGGTGAGCAGGCAAGATTCATGGGCGATGAGGTAATACGCGACAACGGTGCACTGCAGGTATTCTATTTTTCCCTGGGCCTGATCGTAATAGGGGTGGGCTTCCTCAAGCCCAGCATCTCCACCATCGTCGGAAAACTCTATGCAATTGACGATCCGCGCCGTGACGCCGGTTTCACCATCTTCTACATGGGTATCAATCTCGGTGCTTTTACCGCCACGCTGCTCTGCGGATATCTGGGAGAGACCTTCGGCTGGCGCTACGGTTTCGGTGCCGCCGGCATTGGAATGCTCATCGGTCTCGCGACATTCCTGCGCGGCCAGCGGCATTTGCAGGGGCATGCGGAGCCCCCCCGCCCCGAGACTCTCCGTGAGCGTTCGCCCCTGGGCTTGAACAAGGAAAGCACCATTTACGCCGCAGCGCTGCTGGCAGTAGTGGCCGCCTGGCAGATGCTTCAGTTCCAGGGCGCTGTGGGCACACTGCTGAATGTCCTCGCCATCTCTGTGCTGTGCGGCCTGGTCTGGTTCATCGCGGTCAAGTGCGATGCCACCGAGCGCAGCCGCATGATCGTCCTCGTCATACTCACCATGTCCAGCGTGCTGTTCTGGTCGCTGTTCGAGCAGAGTGCAGGCTCCATGACGCTCTACGCCGACCGGGTCATGGACCGCCATATCTTTGGCGTCCGGCTGACAGCAGCGCAGTTCGGCTCGCTCAACGCATTCTTTATCTTTCTGCTGGCTCCGCTGTTCGCCTGGTTATGGACCACGCTGGGCCGCCGTGGTCTGGAGCCCTCAACGCCGATCAAGTTTGCGTTTGGCATCGCCCAGGCCGGGCTCGGCTTCGGCGCACTGGTGCTGGGCGCTGCAAACCCCGACCAGGCGGGGCTGGTCTCCGGTTACTGGATGGTGCTCGCCTACCTGCTCCATACCAGCGGCGAACTGTGCCTATCGCCGGTCGGTCTGTCTGCCGTAACCAAGCTGGCGGTGCCGAGTATTGCGGGGCTGATGATGGGCGCGTGGTTTCTCGCTACCGCCTACTCGCAGCACGTGGCGGCACAGCTGGCAAAGCTGGCGATCGTTGATGCACCGACCGGGGAGATCGCTGACGTCGGCGTCGCGCTGGGACGGTATACCGACCTGTTCAGCAGCCTGCTGTGGACCGGGGTCAGCGTCGGTATCATATTGCTGGCCGCCTCGCCGATCCTGCGAAAGATGATGCGCGGCATTCACTGAAGCACCTCATGCCAGCCCGGGAGTCGACTGCGCTACCATCATCAGCCCCCCGGTATGACCTGGTTTTCACTGGACATCTTCTGCCCGGGACAGATGCAAGGCAGGCACGCCTGAGGCTTACTGCCTTCTTCCGGCTGTCGGACCCGGCGGCGGTGGAGCCGTTTTTCGGCAACGCTGCCGTGACATTGCGACGTGCGCTCCCAAAAGCGGAGGCACAACAGCTTTGCGAGCGACTCGCAGCCGGCGGGCTGGAATGTCATCTGCTGGCGCAGCCCGAGCCCGAGCCCGAGCCCGAGCCTGAACCCAAACCGGAGCAGGCGATTGAGCTGCTCGAATCGGCTCCGCCGCCAAACCGATTTCAGATCCGCAGTGATACGCCATCCGTCGCCGGTACCGATGCCGCGAGCCTGCAGCTGCGCTTCATGGCAACAGCGCTCGGGACGGCATTGGCGGGGCTGCTCCTTGCGGTCGCACTGCTGACCCGGTTTTTCCTGTGGTCGCCGTCTTCGCCCGTAACAGGACCGGACAACCTTGCCTCGGCAGCGGACGGCGCGCTCTACATGCTCGCGGGCGGCCGCTTGCTGGTGCATGACCGGGCGGGCAGCAGCACCGCAAGCTACAGCGCCACCGATCTCGGTTTTCAGACAATACCTGCCCTTCTTTCGGTTCGCGGCAACAAACCAATACTGAGCGCCAGCGTCCTGGATGATCCGGCCACGAGCGTGCGCCCATGGGAGTGCGCCATAGGTGATGACGCACAAACACCAGCGTGCAAGGCGCTGACCGCCGAACCCGTGGCCGTCGAAACCCTCGCCGCCAGCCGACTGACTGCCACGCTGTTCGCGATAAACGATGCCCGGGAGCTTCTGAGGCTTGCCAGCGGTACGATCGATCGGCGCATGCCACTCCCGACGAACAATGATTCAGTGCGCGTGATCAATCATCGCGGTTTGCTGCTGATCAATAACAGCGATGGCCCCGCAATTGGCGTCTACCGCCCGGACGCCGCTGCCTTCGGGCAGCAGCTGGACGAGATACTTCTGCTGCATCCCGGGGCGATAGCCCGGGAGCAGAACCGGGTAGTGGATTTTGCACTGACTGCAACGGGCAACTGGGCACTGCTCACCAACGGCACAGATACCCACCTTTACCGTTTCGATGAGAACTGGGCACCTGCGGCCGAGGTAGCACTGTCATCCCTGCCGACATCCTCGCGCATGACGCGCTGGCGCGACCGCCTGCTGGTGTACGCACCCGACCGCGTGCAGGTGCAGCGCGTCAGCCCAGACGGCAGACTGGAGGCGCCGCTACTGTCGGACTCGCTCATCAGTCTGGCGGCGAGCACCCGCGCCGATGCCTCGCGGATGCAGTTCGGATACCGTATCGGCCTGCTCATGCTCCTGACGCTCACACTGTGCGGTGGGTTACTTACCTGGATGAACTGCCATCGGCGGAGCGCGGGGCAGGCCCCGCCTGCGCCACCCGACTTCCTGCTGGAGCCCAGACTGCCACAGTTTTGCTGGCTGGTGCCGGACGCTGATCGGGCTACAGCGAAACAAACCTGGTCACTAGCGTGCCTTGGCCTTGGCATTGCGTTATGCCTGGCAATCGGAGCCGACGTGACCGCTCTGGCGGCCCTGTGCCTTCCGGCTTTGCTCTTCAGCCTCGCCGCCAGACACTACCTTTCTTTCCCCGCCCCCCAGGTCGGCATCGACGGCGACCATGTCGCGCTGGTCGATCACCGCGGCGTCTACCAGACAGGCACTGCCGGCAGTTTCCACATCTGCGGCCCCTTCCTATTCCGCGGCGGCGTCATCGTCTGCACGCATCTGCCGGGAATTCCGGGCTTTAAGCTAGCTCTTGGGAAGAACCGCGCGAGGGTGCGGAGCAACTTATCCCGGGTGGGCCTGCACGGGCATCCCGCCAGCGTCCTCGAGCGGCTTGTGCAGTCCCGTCACCCGGTGCTTCTGCCTGCTCTGGCACTACCTGCCGGCCTGATCATCGTTGCGCTTTGGCTGATGCTGCCGGCAGCGACATGATCGGGGACTGCTAGCCGCGGTTTGCTGCGCTATACTGCCGCGCAGCGCCATTCAGCTGGCAAGGATAACGCCTGTTTTGTCTCCTGCACCGCACACCCGCAAAGGCCGATCGCGGCGACCGAAAGTGGCCCTCTTCGTGACCTGTCTGGCCGATGTTTTCAGGCCATCCGTGGCATTCGCGAGTCTGGCCCTGCTAAAGGCTGCCGGCTGCAGAGTCAGCGTACCCGAAGCACAGACCTGCTGCGGACAGCCCGGTTACAACAGCGGGGATTACCGGGGCGCCCGTGATGTCGCCAAGCGCGTTATCGGCATGTTGGAGAACGCCGATTATGTGGTCGCACCCTCCGGATCCTGCGCCGGAATGATCGTCAAGCACTATCCCAGCCTGCTTGAGGGGGAGTGGAAAGAACGCGCTCAGGCGCTTGCCAGCCGGACCTGGGAAATCTGCTCGTTTCTGACAGACGTGATGCCCCTTGCCGCGGTTGATCAGGCCCCGGAAGCCGCATTGACGCGCCGCAGGATCGCTTATCACGACAGCTGCGCGGGCCTGCGCGAACTCAACATTCGCGAACAACCCCGACGACTGCTGCGTAAGCGCGCTGGCGTGGAGACAGTGGAACTTGAAAAGCGCGACGTCTGCTGCGGCTTTGGTGGGACCTTCTGCGCCAAGATGCCGGAAATTTCCGCGACCATGGCGTCCGAAAAGCTGCGCGACGCAATCGACTCGGGTGCGGACATGTTGGTTGGCGGTGATCTTGGCTGTCTACTCAGCCTCGCCGGGCGCGCCTCGCGGGAGGGCATTTATCTCGAGTTCCGTCACGTGGTCGAGTTGATCCATGACCAGCGGTCTAAAGAAGGCATCGGGGCGAGCAACGCGAATGAGACCGACACCCAGTGAAACAGACCAGCGCCACATTCCTGCAGAACGCCCATGAAGCCATGCTGCAGCCGCAGCGCTCGGTGAACCGCCAGCAACTGGGCACGATGATGCCACAGCTTCGCGATAGCGGCGTGGCCTCGTTCGGCGATTTTGACGCCCTGCGCAGCCATGTCAGCGAGGTGCGGACGCACACCCTGGACCACCTCGATCATTACCTTGACAGTTATGTAAAGCAGGCAACGCAGAACGGCAACGAGGTCCACTTTGCCCGCGATGGCGACGAGCTCAACCGCCTGGTTTCCGATATCTGCCAACGCCATGAGGCCCGGAAGATCGTCAAGGGCAAATCGATGGTGACCGAGGAGACCGCGCTAAACGATCATCTCATGGCCGAGGGCTTCCAGGTCACCGAGACCGATCTCGGCGAGTATATCCTGCAGGAGGCCGGGGAGACTCCGAGCCATATCGTCGGACCCGCGCTGCACAAGCCCGAAGCCGAGATCCGTGATCTGTTTCTCGACAGACACGATCTCGGCGACCGGGAGCTGGGAGATGCGGCCGCCTTGGTGGCAGAAGCGCGCGGGCTCCTGAGGCAGCGCTTCCTCGATGCGGATGTGGGCATTATCGGCGCCAATGCCTTGATTGCAGAGAGCGGTTATTCTCTGCTGGTAACGAACGAGGGCAACGGCGATCTCTGTGCCAATCTGCCGCCGGTGCTGATTGTGTGCACGACGCTGGAGCGCCTGCTGCCGCGCTTCGAGGATGCAATGGACTTGCTGCGCCTGCTGGCCCGGTCCGCCACAGGACAGCCAATTTCCTGCTACAGCACGCTTTACAGCGGCCCACGTCGTGACGGCGAGGAAGACGGTCCACTGGAAACTCATATCATACTGCTCGATAATCGACGCACCGACATTCTGGCCAGCGATTACCGGGAAATGCTGCACTGCGTACGCTGCGGCGCCTGTCTGAATCACTGTCCGGTCTACGTTGCCGCCGGTGGACACGCCTATGGCTGGGTCTATCCCGGTCCCATGGGATCCATACTGACACCGCTGCTGACCTCACTTGAGGCGAGTCACGATCTGCCCAATGCCTGCACTGCGTGCGGCCGCTGCGAGGAAGTCTGCCCGGCCAATATCGCACTGCCGGACCTGCTGCGGGATTTGCGCCAGGAGGAGTTTCTCACGCAACTCACGCCGCGCCGCTGGCGCCTGGGTATGCGCGCACATGCCTGGCTGCTCACGACACCCGGGCTGTATCGTGCGCTGACAACAGTCGCGGTGCGGGCCATGACCTGGCTAGCGAGAGGACGCGGCAGCCTGCACAGACTGCCCTTCGCAAAAGGCTGGAGCACGGCGCGGGATTGCCCGGCGCCGGAGTCCGCCACCACATTCATGCACCAGTACAACAGCCTTAGAAAGTCGCGTCATGGACGATAACAAGGGGGCGCAGTCCATAATAGAGGCGCGTGTCAGAACGAGTAGCCGGCGCGCAGACCCCAGAGACATTGCCCATGAGCTGAGGGCGATCGGCAGGGGCCCCGCCGCCAGATCGCGACACAGGGACACGCATGTCACCTTTCTGGCAAACGTTCTCGATAACCACGGCGATGCCCGCGGTGTGGAAAACCGGTCGGGCGCCGTGGCCTGCATCGGCGACTATGTCGCTCGGCGATTCGGCAGGCGCAAAGTGGTGGCTGGCAAAGATGCGCGACTGGCGGCCCTGCCATGGCGCGAGGCAGGTCTGCTGCCGCGCTTTGGCGTGGTGGACAGTGGCGACAAGGTAAGCGTGAGCTATGCCCGCCGGGCAATCGCCGAAACGGGCAGTATCGTTCTGGAGAGCGGGCGCGACAGTCCTGTCAGCAACAGCCTGCTGGCGGAAAACCACATTGTGCTGGTGGATGCGGCTGATGTGTACGACCGACTGGAAGATGCCTGGCACTCAGGAAATACTGACAGCAATCGCCCGCGCTGTCTACAGATCATCTCAGGGCCCTCCAGCACCGCCGACATTGCACTGAATATGGTGTATGGCGCACAGGGACCAAAAGCCTGGCTGGTGATCCTGATCGCCACGGACGGGCCCGGGCTGGCGAAGACAGCCCGCGACGTCGCTGCTATCAGGGCGCGGCCAGGGGCTCGTAGCTGAACTTCTGTCCCCCGATAGTTGCCTCATACATCAGGCCTCCCCTGGCGATGGTGAATACCGCCATGCCCTTGCGATAACCCGAGTGCCTCGCTGTGGCATCATTGCGACCACCGCTGGCGCCGGCAGAGACGCCCCCGCCGGTATTGGCTTCAGCGGAGATGCCAGCAGTTATAGCCACAGCCGTAGCCTGAGCAGAGAATTCAAAATTTCCCGAGGTGAATATCTCAAAGGCTCGCGCGTCCTCGAAAAAGATGATCTGGCTGTAGGCCTGCCCCCCGAACTGCAGGCCCATCGTGAACTGGGTCATGGAGACATCGCCCACATATTCGCCCTGCCGATAGACACGGCCCTTACCATAGGCACCCCCAAGACCGATGCCACCCTTGCCAATCGTGGGAAACAGGGCATAGCCATAAGCGGTATTGAAAAACCGGTCAGTTTCCTCTGCGCTGTCGAAGGATTCCAGCGCTTCCTGGTATTTGTCGGCGTACGCTGCGCCAGTAGTAAAGAAGAGCAGTAACAGAATCGAAGTGAAACGTTGAGCAGACAATCGCATAGTGGTTATCTCCACGGCAGAATCGGGGCTCCGTCAAAAGAGACAGGAGCCGGACGATCTCGCCACGCACTGTCTGGGTGACGGATCACAGGTTAAGTTTAAAACAGAACGTCCGGCCCGCACCAGCGCACTCCCATCGGGTGTCAGGTAAAGCGGTTGACGATCTGCTTGCCGAGCGCCATCAGGTGCACCTGATCCGGGCCATCCGCCTGACGACACCAGCGCGCATAGTTAAATGCCTCCGCCATGCAATAATCCTCGGTCAGGCCGCCTGCGCCGTGCATCTGCATGCAGCGATCAATCACGGTCTGCATCATGATGGGAACACTGGTCTTGCTCGCGGCTATCATGTCGCGCGCGTCCTGCGGGCCCACCTCGTCCATGCGCTGACAGGTTTTCAGCACCAGCAGCCGGGCCATCTCAATCTCCGAAAAACAGCGAGCAATATCCTCGCGAACCGACTGGTGCTGACTCAAGGTACGACCAAACGTCGTCCGCGTCTGCACCCGCGCACACGTCAGCTCCAGCGAACGCTGGGCAGCACCGATCAGGCGCATGCAGTGGTGGATACGCCCGGGGCCCAGGCGACCCTGGGCAATCTCGAAACCGCGGCCTGCGCCGAGCAGCATGTTCTCCAGAGGCACTCGCACGTCTTTGAAATCCACCTCGGCATGCCCAAGTGGCGCATCGTCGTAGCCCAGCGTCGTCAGCGGACGTACCAGCGTCACCCCCGGCGTATCCTTGGGGACGAGAACCTGAGACTGCTGCAGGTGGCGATTGGGGTTATCGGGGTCCGACTTCCCCATGACAATGAAGATCTTCGTTCGCTCGTACATCGCATTGGTAATGAACCATTTGCGTCCGTTCAATACCCATTCGTCACCCTCTCGCTCTATCCGCAGTTCGATATTGGTGGCATCCGATGACGCCACCTGCGGCTCCGTCATCGCGTAAGACGATCGGATCTCGCCCGACAGCAGTGGACGCAGCCAGCGCTCTTGCTGCGCGGCGTCTCCGTAGTTCATCAACACCTCCATGTTGCCGGTATCGGGCGCGTTACAGTTGAAAATTTCCGGCGACCAGAGAACGCGCCCCATCATTTCTGCCATTGGCGCATAATCAACATTGCTGAAACCGCCATGATCGCAATACTCGGCGTGGTGCGGTGAAACGAACAGGTTCCACAGGCCCGCCTCCCGGGCCCTGGACTTCAGTTCATCCATCAGCGGCACAGGCGCAAAGCGCGACTCCGACTCGTGCAGCTGTCGGGCATAGAGCGCCTCGTTTGGGTAGACATGTTCATCCATGAAAGCCTGCAGCCGCGACTGGAAGGCCCGCGACTGGTTGCTGAATTCGTACACCTTACTTCTCCTCATTCGTCAGGTGGATCGCATCAAGGATTGACCGTCCTCTAGCGGGCAGGCGGATTGTAGGACTAGTATGCCACTATGAGGGGTGCAGCGTTGCAAGGACTATAAAAAAACCCGCCGCCGGAGAACCGGAAGCGGGTTCAAGGCACATCGCTCGCCTAAAACGAGTAACTGACCCGCAGCGTGAACTCGTCGGCCCAACCCGCCGTGCTCAGGGCGTTGTAGTTTTCAGAGCGGTTGGTAAAGCCGTCCTCAATGATATGGTTGAAGAAAGCCTCCACACCCCAGGCACCGCCTGGACGCCAGCGCACCGCAGGCTGCAGCAGCATCGCCCCTTCCATGTCATACAACATAGAGAAGTCGAAGCGCCACTCCAGGCTCGGTGAGGGCTGCTGCAGAGCAATTGCCACATAGTTGGCGCTGCCCGGCGTGCGTGCGTTCTGAGCCGCGACCTGCTCGGTACCACCCATGCCGCTAAGATGCCTGCCGAAAATATCGCTCTCCGTTCGGTGCATCCATTGAAACACAAAATAGGTAGCGGGAAATTCGCGTGAGAAACGGTGATACTTTTCGAGTACCAGAGACGCAATCCACTCACTGTCTTCGATATGCTCACGGCTCAACGACGGGTTGGTGAAGGTTCGATTGTCTGCATACTGAATCTCAACGTTAGCAATTAGCTGGTCAAACAGAGACCCGGGCGCGCCGTTAAAGGTGTATCCCAGACCAAGTCCAAAGACACTCTCGCGATGATACTCCCGGGCGAGGTGGCCGCGCAGACCACCCGCTGACGAGAAGAAAAGATCCAGCTGCTGCGCGGCGTCGAACTCGTTATCCACCAGATAGGCGCCCAACGCCTGAGCACCCGGGAATTCCGCAATTGACGCATTGAGGCCAGCAATACCGTCAAGTCTGGCGAGACCGGCATAATGGAACCACTCCCGAGCGGACAGCACGCCGGTAGCATCACGCTCGAAGGCCGTGGTAGCCATGAGATCTGCCGTCGGGTCACCCGGCGCACCAGTGAGTGACTTGCTGACGCCAGACTGAGTCCAGCGGAACGTACCGTCAGGATTGTAGCGGTTGGTCGCCATCGCCTGGACAGTCAGTGGGCCGAGGTAACCGCGGGCGCGGATGCCGAAGTTTGCCTTGTCGTCATAATCACCGTACATGTCATGAACGGTGAACTGCGACGCAATCGTGTTGTAGGGCGTATCCGGATTGCCGTAAATAGTGGGGCGAAAGTGTTGCACGAAGCCATCGAGCTCCCAACCGCCCACCATGTACTGCACGCGAAGCGCGGGGGAAGGCACGCGCTTGTCGGAAAACTCCTCCGGCACGAAGTCCAACACGCTGTGGCGCCGTAGATCGAGTCCGTTCGGCACATCCATCACACGGAAAAACAGCGACTGCCCCCAGGCAATCTGCTGGTTGCCCGCGCGCACCAGCAATGCGCCGTCCTGGTAGTCGAAGTAGAATCGCGGCAGATCGATCATGTAATTTTCGCCGGTCCATTCCAGTGACCTCGGTGCCTTGCGAGACTGCAAGGCTCCCGATCCACCGCTGACCCGGTAGTCAAAGTAATTCACGTCCTGGTGCAGAGTACCTGCCGGATTGGCCCCGGGGATCGATCCGATATCGTGGTTGTCGTAAGTATCGAAATCGAGAATCGCACGCAGTTCACCACGGAACGAAAGCTTGCTACCCAGGCGCAGATCAAGATCAAACTTGCCGCGCATAATGTTCATGTTGAAGTCGTTGTCGTCGCTTGGTACCTGACGCCTGACGGTGTCCGGCGTACCACCGATCGGATTGCGCTCCACGGAAATATCGTTGAAGGGATTCCCGTTCTGGTTGAACGGGTTCTGATCCGAGGTCGTCTTGATTGCCGACTCGAATCGAACATAGCCACTATAGCTGGCGCCAAAAATATCGGGGTCAAAAAACGCGCCGTCCGCGTGAGCGGTCAAGGACGTCAGCATGCCGATAGGCACTCCTAGACTGAGCAACCGGGTTTTCGCAAAAGCCGCCATATTATTATCTCCTGAAAATACGTCGCGCCGCAGGCTTGCGACGCTTGTCGGATATCGAACGTCCGGCATCGCACACCGCGATGCCGAGCCCTCCCTTCGGATCAGCCGCCAAGACGCTGCAACGCCTGCGATGTCATGTAGCGGTTGTAGACATCGTTTTCATTGCTGGTTTCGAACTCTGTCCTGAAACCGCCCTGTATTTCCTTGCCGACGTAATAACGGGTCATGCGGCCATCCAGGCGGTCATAGATCATCACACCGGTCCAGGACCAGGCAGGCTTGCCCGCTTTGGTAAAGGTCTCATGTTCGTTGCTGTACTGCGCATACTGAGGCTCGAAAGACTTCCAGTTTTCCCCCTTACGATCTGTCGTGACCGAGGCAACCATTAGCTGGTTGCGTACATCGATCCAAACGGTGCGCTTGCCAACTGGCGCTCGTGGGTAACCCACAGGCTCCGACTCTAGTACGATGCATTCCGGACACAGCTCCATAACGGTTTCATGGAATGTCAATCCTTTCGGACCACCGTGGACGGGCTTCTCCCAGTTATCACGACCACCCATGAAGTTGCCGGGGCTCTGCGCGCCTAACATAGGTTTGCGATCGACAATCCGGTAGTTACCCCAGGTAAGCATCGGATCGCCCGCAGCCCAGGCATCTGACAAAAACAGCACCATGCCGGGTACCAATGGTTCAAAGCGCTGATTGGTCGGGAACTGACGCACACGGCGGAAAGCAGGAAGGTAACCCAGCAGATCCGGGAACTTACTCTGGTCATAGTGCCAGGTATTCAGGTAAGACGTGCCGTTGACATCATCGGGTCGCGTAAACCAGGTAGCGTTGTAACGCAGTAGATCATCGCGGCCGCGGAAAATCTGACCGTCCACCCGTGAACTTACCTGCAGTTCAGTCCAGACGAAATCATACTGGTAAGCGATGTCCCCATTGCGATCAATATCATGGTCTCGTGTAGCGCTCATCTGCCAGTCATTACGCCCCCAGGCAAGCACCATGTCGGCCGCCGCCTCCTCGGCATTCTTCGGGTCTGGAAACGGGCAGCCACCCAGCCATGTACCGCCGTCGGGACTGCGTACATTACCAACCGCATCAAAGGTCGCCTTACCAGCGTTTCTTAGAGTCGCCTCAAGATAGTCGTGCGGATACAGCTTGGTGATATCCCGGGTGGTCTCCGCTATGCGAATACGCCGCCCCATAGTCTTGACCTGCTCAAGCGCAATGGGGTCAAGCAGATGCTCCACATGCTCAACATTATCTGCCGTGATCACATCTCCGGGCTTGATCTTACCCTTCGTGTGCATCTCAATGGAAAGGAGTTCATCCGGGTACGCCTTGCCGATATCGGTCAGCGCCGAGTCGGAGCGTGCAATCATGGGCCACAGCGAGGTCAACACGCCGGCCGACGCCGCACCCACGAGGGACTTCTCTAGAAACTTGCGGCGTGAGTAATCGAAATCGAATTTTCTTATATGCATGGGGATCTCCTGGCCAATGTAATGGCATGACGGTAAATACGGCTGGTGGGAACATTCCAGGGAATTGCAAAGGAGACGAGCGAACCGGCGCATCGCCCGCCACAGGCGTGACGGCCTACCGCGTGATTGTGCACTGTAACTCCCGGCATGGGTGCCTCCACCGGCAAATGCAAGGTAGGTCCAGGCTCTCTGCGACCCGGAGACGCCAGCTGCTTCTAACAGATGACTGATGCTCCGGAAACGCGATTACCCTGGCAACTCCTATTGTTAACATTATGTATAGTGAGCAATGAACAACTCTTTTGTACTACAATTTAATACCACAATTAAGCGCTGTCAACCTCGCAGTTGGCGGCTGCGCCACAGCAGAGCTCACCCTATAAACCTGCGCCTGAAGCGCGTGACTCCAATTGCCACTCTCCAGTGCTTCAGTCGCCGACTGACACAAGCTCAATATCCCAGACGCCGCAAAGCATTGCGCGTCAGGTATCTCGGATAGATTCGCTCGTCGTTGACCGCGGTGCGGTGGCCTCCCGATATCTCCTTCACCTGCTCCAGCCGGGACATCCGACCGGTCTGGATGTCAAACGCGTGGACGTGAGTCCACGACCAGTAGGGATGACTGCCATCCATGAAGCTTTGACCACCCGAGCTATAGAGGCTGTAGGCTCCGTCAAAGCTTCGATACACCTCACCCTTGTGGTCGTAGGTATTCATGGCCAGTGGAAGACCTGTGCGGGCGTCGAACCAGACCCGCTTCCTGCTCACCGGTGCGCGCTTGAAACTGGTGGGCTCGGCCTCTACTACAATCGCCTCAGGAATAAGCTGCACCGTAGTATCCCAGAACGTTGTTCCTTTTGGCCCACCGTGCGTACTGTGCTCCCAGTTTGCATGCTCTGGATTCCACCCATCAGAGACGGCGGCGAGGAACGGGCCGCGGTCAACAATGCGGTAATTGCTCCAGGTATGCAGCGGGTCTCCGGCAGCCCAGGCATCGGAAAGATACAGCGTACCGCCGGGCACAAGCGGCTCGAAACGCTGATTGGTCGGAAATACCCGGATCCGTTTGAAGTCCGGCAGGTAACCCAGCAACTCGGGAAACTCATTCTGGTCATAGGGCCAGATATTCAGGTAGGAGGTGCCCGCGACGTCTTCGGGAGACGTAAACACAACACTTTGATAGCGCAGCTTGTCCTCGTGTCCCGACCAATAGGGACGCTCCTCAAGCGTGACCCTTGCGACGGCGGCCATCTCCGCCCATACCGTCTCGTACTGGTACTGCACATCGCCTGCGCGCGAGAGGTCATACTCCTTGATAGCGTACAAAGACGCGTCATGCCGCCCCCAGCTCAGGGTAAGTGCCGCAAACAGCTCGAGACCGGTGCGCGCCTCGGGAAAGGGATTGCCACCAATCCAGGGCTGCCCATCATCGTTTACCACATTGCCGCGCTCATCAAATCGCGCTTTGCCATGGTTGCGTACGGTTGCCTCGATATAATCGCGCGGCGACAACTGCATGATGTCCGTAGTGGTCGGTGCCACTCGCAGCCGCCGACCCATGCTCGCAATCTGCTGGTACTTTATGTCATCGAGCAAATCCCGCACGAGCTCCACATTATCAGCAGAAATCGTGTCTCCGGCCGCTATCTTCCCACCGGTATACATATCAAGGCTGAGCAGCTCATCCGGATAGACTCCATCGGTATCGCCCGCATGCGCAAGCCTCGCCCACAGCGGTGCCAGCACCCCGGCGGCAATGGCGCCCCCGGACAGGGTCGCGAGAAAATGTCTTCTGCTGTGCCGACCGTCGAAGCGTCTGATCAAGTGCATGCAATTCCTCCAGCGTTTTATATCCTTGCTCAGCGCGGTGAAAGGCGCAGTATTCGGCCCGCATGCCCAACGACGAAGGCGCCGCTGCCGCCCGACGCGGCCTGCTGATACCAGTGGGAATTCACGTCTGCATCGGCTGGTGCAATGAAAGTGAGACCATCATCCCTACTCACCAGCATATTGCGCATTCCCGGAATGATAACCAGCCCCTCCGGCGTGGAACTGACGCCCAGCAGATTGCCGCCGAGACCCGAATCCACTCGGTCCCAGTGTTCGCCTGCATCGACCGTCTTTAGCACAATCCCGTTTTGGCCTACGGCAAAGCCGACACCATCGGCTCGCACATGCAGAGCTGACAGGGATTCATCGCCGCGCCGGACCAGCCGCCAGTTTTCGCCGCGATCATCGCTGACCAGAACCAGCCCGAACTCACCGACAACGATAATGCGGCCCTCGTCCGTGATCTCCACGGCGTACAGGTGAGGGTCATAGCCCTCCTCGACAAAGCTTGAGAATGCCGTATCTGGCGTGGACCACGTTGAGCCGCCGTCTGTGGAGATCCGCACCGTACCGAATCCGCCGACTGCGACCGCCAGTCCAGCACGGTGCAGATCAACGGACATCAGACGCTCCTCGACATCGGCGGCACGCTTTTCCCAATCACCGCTACCGGCCCGGACCAGCACCAGGCCCATCTGGCCGACTGCGATCATGCGGTCCCCTTCCAGCGCGACATCGAGTAGCGCCAGCCCGGTGGTGGCATCTTCTGCCGACCAGCTACTGCCCCCGTCGCGGGTCATCACTACCGTACCCCGGTCGCCGACCGCCACGCCGCGCACGCCATCTCGCTCGAACGATATACCGAACAGTGGCCGGTGCGAGCTGCCTTCACGGACAAGCTCCATAGACACCACGGCATTATCATCCTCCGCCCGCGTCATGCCCGCACCTAGCACAACAGCAATAACAACCATGGCAGGCACACCCATCAGTCTGCGGTAAACGGCCTGCTTTACTGGTTTAAACATGCTGCTTCCACCGTGTTCTGTCCATGCCATACGCAGTCTCATCACGCCGCGCCCTCCACCTGCTGCCGCACCGGTTGTAAATCCGCAAGATTCAGATGCTCGCTGATCAACAGATCATCGCGCTCGACAAATCGCGGTTTCAGGAACCACACCATCACCGGTAAAACAAACAGCGCCATGATCATGTTGATAACCATCACTGCGCCGAGCAGAAGACCCATATCGGCAAGGAATTTGAGGCCGGAGAGAAAGTACCAGGGCATGATGCCGATGAGCATGATCGTTGCCGTAAATGCAATCGCTCGACCAGTCGTCGTGACTGCCTCGCGAATGATAGCCTCGAAATCACCGGCCTGGTTCTCGTACTCATCGCAGACACGCGCCAGCAAATAGATGCCGTAGTCAATACCTACGCCAATCCCCATTGCCGCGACCAGTAGAGAATTGATATCAAGGCCCATGCCCATGAAGTAGAGCATAGCGATGATGACAAAGTTGGCCATATTGACCTGTGATACAAGGATAATTCCGGCAAGCATCGATTTAAAGGCAATCGCTGACAGTACGAACATGAGCGCACTCAGAACCGCGACAATCACCCAGTAATGCTCCTTTACCGTATCGTTCACCGCCTGCTGCAAGGCTATCGTTCCGGTGCCAAGCCTCAGAGTAAAGCCCGCATGTTCCGCTCCGACCTGCTCAAGGGCGGCCCGGGCATCGGCAAGGGCTTTGTCCACCGTCTCCTGTCTGTTGTCGCGATACCAGAGTGAGACCGTGGCGTTCTGCTGTTTCATGTCGATAACGTGACTGAACGCCTTTGGCCCACTGCCCATCATCGCTGCCGACGCAGCGGCCTGGGTCGCACGATCGTTCGGGTCCATGGGCATCCAGCGCGGATCACCGCCGTTGTAGAGACGTGCACCCTCCGCCAGATAGTCGGCAAACGACAGGGTCGCTCGCGGCGGACTGTCGGAACGCTCCATGATATCCTGCAGGGCGTGCATGGTGTGCACGGTATCTGACTTGCGCGCTGTTTTCTCCAGCGTGCCCTCCTCGTTCGACTCAAGCACAAGTTCCAGCGTATTGACGCCGGGAAAGTTGTCGTTGATATTGCGCACCGCGACATTGAACTCCGAGTCCGCCCACAAAAGCGGACTGCCCTCGACGGGATTGCCCACCTTGATCGCGGCACCGTAATAAATGGATATCGCTCCGAAGAGCACCAAAAGAGCACCCGTGTAGCGGGCACGCGTACCGGTGGTCAGCCTCGCAACACGAGCAAGCACCCGTGCCATCCACTGATGGATACCGCCGGCACTGCCATCCCTCGCGACAATAACGTGCAAATTGCGTGGTGTCGGCAGGCGGGTCAGTATCAGGGGCGCGAGAAGCACCGAGGTAGGCAGGAGGATAAGCGCCCAGTAGCCGGCAAAAACCGCAAATCTCTGCATGGCAGGAATCGGTGCAAGCACGATCAAAAGTATTGCGAGCGCATCGGTGATAATGCCCAGCACACCCGGCCCGAGCATGACGCGCAGAGAGAGTTCTCCCGCCCGATGCTTGTCGCCCACGACATCCAGTATTTCGTAGAAACGCTCGATGTACTGAACCGTATGACTGAAGGCGCGGGCCACGAGCAACAGGGGTACCAGCAGGAGCAAGGGGTCGACGGCGAGATCCATCCAGCCGGCAAAACCGAAGCCCCAGATAGCAGACACTACGCCGGTAATGGCCGGCGTCAGGACGCCTGCAATATTGCGCATGTAGAGAAATAGCGCGGCGAAGAGCGCAAAGAGCGTCACGCCGAAAATCCACAGCATCTGCTCCTGATATTCGTAGACCCAGCCAATGAGCGCGGGCTCGCCCGCCAGGTGCACCTCGTGGCTGGCGTCGCGGGCCGACTCGACAAGATCCTGAACGTAGGCAAAGGTCTCACCAAAATCCAGTCGATGCTCAATAAACGTTGCCTGCACCAGGGTTGCCGTTCCATCTTCAGACACCAGGAAGCCTCGCGCATTGGGCGATCGCTCCACGCGACTACGAAACTCCGCCAGCTCAGCTGCCGTTTGCGGCACGGTGCTGTCCATCAACGGGCGCATGTTGATACCGTAAGGCGTTGCTTCCGCATAGCGCGCCTTGGAGGTGGTGATTGACAGCACCTGGTCGTGATCCACAGCCGGTGCAAGATCAATATCCTGGGTCATGTCCCAGACTTTCTGCAAGGTATCCGTATTGTAGATATCGCCATCCCGACGCTTGATCATGACTGACAGCGTCAACGGATTGCCAAAATTCGGATGATCCCGGAAGGTCTCGGCATACGGATGACCCGTGGGCAGCATGTCGGAAAATATGGTCTTGATCTGAACGCGCGGCAAACCTGCCGCAGAGATCAGCGTGATCAATAGAATCGCGAATATGACCAGCAGCTGATTCCTGAATGCCCAGACAGCGATCGCGTGACGCACTGTACCCATCAATGGTTCCTCTGGTGTTTTTCTGACGTCGTTGAACGTCGGCCTGGTGAAACGGGCTTGCCTAAAGTGACTCAGGCAGCGCGGCGATAAGCTTCTCTCGGTATTCCAGATCGCTGAGATCAAGCTTCAGCGGTGTAACGGAAATACAATTATCGGCAATTGCGCGCAGGTCGGAGTCGGGATGCGAATCGCCGTCCCTGTAGGACAGCATGATCCAGTAGTAGGGATTTCCCTGGCCATCAGTACGCTTCTCGGGAATGTAGCAACCCGGTGGTCGCTGCCCCTGGATTGTAACCCGCACACCCGCCACCTCCTCTGGCGGCACGCCTGGAAAATTGATGTTGAGAAACACCCCCGGTTCCAGGTCCTGCTGCAGCAGTTGCTGCAACAGGGGAAGGCACCAGCGCTGCGATGTCTCCCAGGGGATCTTCCGGTCCTCGCCCACCGTGAAGTTTGTCTCACCCCGGGCAAACACCTGGCTTATCGCAATGGCGGGAACGCCCAGCTGTGTCGCTTCGCGCGCGGCGGCAATCGTCCCGGAATACGCCGTATCTTCAGCGAGATTGGGACCACGATTGATACCGGAAATGCATACCGTGGGGCGTGAGTCCGAGATAAGCTCGTGAATGCCCAGCATGGTGCATTCGGTCGGCGTGCCGCGCACTGCAAAGTGCCGCTCATCGCGCTTATAAACACGCATCGGTGAGTGGATAGACAGTGAATGCGATGCTCCCGACCGATTGTCATCCGGCGCAACCACCCAGACGTCGTCTGAGATCTGTCTTGCAGCTTCCTCGAGAATCTGCATTCCAGGGGCGTCAATGCCGTCATCATTAACCAGCAGAATTCGATGACTCGATAGTTCTCTCATGGTGGTACCTCGCTGCCGGGCATACGTGCAGGCTGGCTTCGCGTATACCCGTAAGTATTTTATTCTTTATTGTCCGACAATTTTATTGTACAACAGTGCAACTGTATAACAAGAACAGTCGGAGAAAAAGCCCTCGCTGGAGCTTGCGGCATTTCATATGCCGCAGCATTTGCGGGGCATGAGGAAAACAGTGATTTATTGTTGAACACGGCAGGTCCTGACCCGCGCCGCCGACATAGACACTTTTTATTGTAGTACAATGTTGTATAACTTAATAACGCTATGTAGACTTCAAGACATTCCGCAACGCGCGGTTAAAAGAGTGAAGGCTGAGCCACCTCACTCGAAGAATAATCCAAATAAGGAGAAGATCATGACCAAGCTGCTTGTAGACACAGACAAATATGGCGACGAATCTCCCTCCCCCGTTGTCGCCGCCTTCCACGCAACGATGCACGAGATTGTCCGTCGACGGCTGGAGGAATCGGGAGCAGACTGGAAAGACTTCGTCTTGAGCGAAGCGAATACGCTGATCACCAAGGAAGATTTCGAGTCGGTTGATAAGGCACTGGTCGATGCGGGGCATCGCTATGACTGGTCGGCAGGCATTTCGCAGAAAGAACGTCCTGATGCTTACAAGCCGGCTGAGGGCACCAGCGATGCCGACCTCGAAACCTTCTGCTTCAAACACCCGGAGGCTCCTGTTGCCGAACCCGATGGCGACGGGCGTGAACTGCGTGGCGTTGGTGATAATGTGGTGCGCTACAACGAAAATACCACCGGCACTGCGCGCTACATTCGCTCCACCGATCGCGTGCTGAAATGGCTCAACGAAGGCGTGCCGGAAAACACCATTGCCGTCATCGACGACTCCGGCGGCACGCTGACTGCCCCGATCCTCGAGCAGTTCAAAGGGGTGATTTGCGCCGGCGGCACGGTTCGCTCACACCTAGGCATTCTGACCAGGGAGTATGGCATTCCGTGCGTTATGAACGCCAAGGTCAACGGCATTATGGAGGGTGACACAGTGACTATCGAGTCCACCGCGCGGGCAAAGACTGCCGAGGATTACCAGGGCCAGACCAAACGCGAGGTAACGGCGAACGTCTGGCGCACGGCGAGACGCGACTGAAGCCAGCTACCCGGAACACGGCGTCGCCAGATGACGCCTGCCGCATGCCATAACAGCAATAAAGGATCGAACATCATGAAACTTGACTACGCACAACTACTGGAAAGCAACAATCTGCTGCAGATAAACGGCGATGAGACCTACTGGCTCTGCGTGACCCGGACCGTTCAGGAATCCAAGCTTTTTCCGGTGCCGGCATACATGCTGATGTCCTACCTGAATGCCTTCTACCGCTACCCCGCGCTGTTACGCAAGATCGAGGAACACATGAGCGCGGAAGAGGTCGGTGATCGAGCCAGACACATGGGGGCTAAGGCAAACGCCATCGCCATGTGGGGGCTGCCCTGCTTTTATCTTCTTGGGCGCGAGTGGATGATCAATATGGGACTCCTGCGGCCCCAGGATGCAGCAGAGGATGTCGCTTACATTCTCGACTTCTGGAAGCGTTTCGAACTCTCCTTCCGCCGCAATGCCGGACACATGACGGCATTCGAGGGCGGACACCGCGGCCAGATACATTCCGAGGCGCAGCTGCAGGTGTTTCATGCCGACCTCTATGACTGCAAGGCCGGCGACCCACTCCACCAGGCGGCTCAGGCCTTTGTCGCCTCTGCCTCACAATATGCTTTCCTCATCGCCTGCGAGAGCCGTATCAGTCTGCATAACCACGGGCCCTACAACCTCGGAGAGGATCGGCAGATGATCGTTCGCGATTTCAACGATATCGCCGAATACGACTTCCCCTGGCTGGATGATGTTGCAGAAAGTGTCCCCTACAACAACCTCACCGTCACCATGGCAACTCAAGGTGTGAACTTCAACATTATGGATGACTGGGGCAGCTTCGAGTCAGACCCGGAGTTCAAGGACGAGAACATTGTCGGCGTTGGCCTGTATACGTCTGGGCCGCTGACCGATGGTTTCGAACCGGTTGGCATGGACAGCCGGGAGGAACTGACACAGACCTTCCTTGACCTGAATGGCAAGGTCAAGGACGCGATGAGCCGCCTATGGCAGAAAATGGCAGGATGGTCCCGAGACCAGATGCTGGATGCAGGTGCTCTGACCTACTACGCCATATTCAAAGACATGGCCCACATTGCGGGCTGCTACGACCCGGAAGACTGGATCAAGATTGACCAGCGTGCCGAACGCTTCCGCCCTCTTCTTAACGACGAATACAGTCGTGATGCGCTGGGCGAAATCTGTGTCGGCACCGGCCCCAGTCACCAGCTCAACAAGTACATGATGATGATGCACAACGATGCACCCACGCGCATCTATTCCCCCATCCCCTACTCTATCCTTGTCGATGGCGACTATGCGCCTACTGTTGGCGGTGTGGAACCGGGCATCACCTATCTGGACGAAAAAAAGGATGCTTACCGCACCACGGAAGGCACACTGAGCATTGACGAATACAACGCCCGGGTTCGCAGCTTCCAGCCTGAACTGCACAAGCCAGAGAACCGGCTCTTTTGCGAAACTACGGTCAAGTATTGTTATGACACCCCCGAAGCTGACGCACTTTACAAGCTATACCAGAAGCATTCGCGCAACCTGGCTGACAAAGGCGCCGGGCTGCAGCGTGATGACGTGGAAGCACTGCGACAGAAAAACAACAGGGGATAGCAAACATGCAAATCAGCAGCCTGATCAGCCGCGCGGCGAGGCATTTCGGGGATGCCCCATGCTTGAGCGAGGGCGAGAGGACGATCAGCTTCCGCGAGTTTGACGCCGCGACCAACCGCCTTGGTAACGCACTGCTCGCCTTGGGGCTGGAGCCAGGCGATCGCGTAGGGGTGATGCTGCCAAACAGTATTGATTGCTTGGTCGCATACTACGCCTTGGCGAAAAGCGGTCTGGTGCGCGTGGGAATGAATACCCGCGAAACCATTGAGGACCATCGCTTCAAGCTGCTTAAGAGCGGCAGCCGGGCGGTTATACACGACACGCAAGAGAATCTCGTCGATCACGTCGAGTTCGTCATTGACCGAAAACAACTTGGCCAGATGACTGACGCGGGCAATAATCGTGCTTGCGCGGTCGATCGTGCGATCGACGCCCCGCTGCGTCTCGGCTTTACTGGCGGCACCACGGGTCAGCCCAAAGCCGTAACACTGTCCACCAGTGGCGAACTCAGCGAGCTGTCGGCGTTTCTCACAGACCTGGTGCCAGACATACGGGAAGGCGACAGCTTTCTACACGCAGCCCCGATCGCCCATGCGTCCGGCGCCTTTTTCCTGCCGGCACTCTGCCGGGGTGCGCACTCGCTGATCATGCCCAAATTCGATGCTGAGGAGTTCGTCAGGCTTGCGGTGGAGACACAGGCCAGCCTGACCTTCCTGGTACCGACCATGCTGGCGATGATTCTTGAGGTTCCAGGCATAGAGAATGCGAGGCTGAACTTCCGGCGGATCGCCTATGGTGCCTCGCCCATTTCACCGCGGTTGCTGCAACGCGCGGAGGCTCGGTTTGGTCGCGTCTTCGCACAGAGCTACGGCCAGGCCGAAAGCCCGATGGTGATCACTTGCCTGAAGCCGGAGGACCATGATCGCATCGGCTCTTGCGGCAGACCCTTTGTTATCGCGGATGTCGCCGTCCTCGACGATGACGACCGGCTGTTGCCGCCGGGCGAGACTGGGGAAATCTGCGTTCGCGGCCCGCAGATCATGGCGGGTTACTGGAATCAGCCTGATGCCACGGAAAAAGCCATGCGCAACGGCTGGCTGCATACGGGAGACATCGGCACGATGGACGAGGACGGTTTTTTCTATCTCCTCGATCGAAAGAACGACATGCTGATTTCCGGCGGATTCAATGTTTATCCGCGGGAAGTCGAAGATGTGCTGATGTCTTGCGATGGCGTCGTTGAGGCGGCGGTGGTTGGCCTGCCCGACGAAAAATGGGGCGACCGTGTACACGCTGTTGTGGCTGGCCGACCCGATCTGGACAGCGATGCCATTCTGACCTGGGCGAAAGACCATCTGGCCGGCTACAAGCGCCCCAAGGGCGTGGAGATCTGGCAGGAACTGCCAAAGAGCGCAGCCAACAAGATCCTGCGAAGAAAGATCCGCGAGATGATCGTGGACCGCGACGCAGCCGATACCACGGAGTCTTAGACAATGCAGGATTTACAACTCGTCATGCACGGCATTGCCGTGAAGAAGTACGCCACCGTGGAGGATATCTGCTCCATCACCGGACTTAAGGAAAGATCGGTCAGCGACCTGGTTGTCGAGGCAGTGACAAAAGGTCGCGCCAACGAGGCGAACGGCAAGTATCTGCTTACACCGACCGGCCAGATCACGCTGAAGTCAGCCTATACCAAGGCTTACGGCGCCCTGAGAAGCGACGGCGAATTCATTGCAGCCTACACCGACTTTGAGCGTGTGAACAATGATCTGAAGCAGGCGATCACCGACTGGCAGACCATTGAACTGGGCGGACAGACGGTCGCCAACGATCATTCAGACGCGGACTACGACGCCGCTGTCATTGACCGCATTGGCGATATTGATGAGCGGGTCGAGGGGGTTCTCACTCGCCTGGGTCAACATGTGCCGCGACTGCTTCGCTACCGTGAAAAACTGCTCTCTGCGCTGGAGCAGGCGGAAGACGGGGATATACGCTGGGTGAGTGATGCCACTATCGAGAGCTATCACACGGTATGGTTCGAGCTTCACGAAGACCTGCTCCGCATCATGGATCGCGAACGGGAGGAATCCTGAGTATGACCTCCACCCCATTTGAGGGCAGATGGCTACTGGCCCTCGACGGCCGCGACCTTCCCGAGAAAAAGCTCATTGGAGGCAAGGGCTGGTCGATCGCGCACATGCTGCGCCAGGGACTACCAGTGCCACCGGCTTTCGTGATTACTACCGAGGCCTGCGCGGCCTATCTGCAATCGGGTGAACTGCCGCAGGGACTGGACGAGGAATTACTGTCCGCCATGCATTGGCTGGAAGAAGAGACAGGCAGAACCTACGGACGCGGCGAATCACCGCTGCTGGTCTCGGTGCGCTCGGGCGCGGCAATTTCCATGCCGGGCATGATGGATACAGTGCTGAATCTGGGGATCAACGCGGAGACCATGCAGGCGTTTGCCGACGAGTGTGGCGATGATCGATTTGCCTGCGACACCTACCGCCGCTTTCATGAACTTTACGGGGAAATCGTTCTCAAGGCCACGATACCGGAGCTCGGCGCCAGCGAAGCGCTGACCGCGTGGCGCACCCGGATCGAAGAAGCTGCGGGACAGACTATCCCGGAAACACCCTTTGGCCAGCTCAAGGCAACGATTGAGGCCGTGTTCCGCTCCTGGACATCGCGACGGGCCAAGCGCTACCGCAAGCATCACGGTATCCCCGACGATCTGGGCACGGCAGTCACAGTGCAGGCGATGGTATTTGGCAATCTTGACGAGAACAGTGGCACAGGCGTGCTGTTCAGCCGCAACCCGCTCACCGGCGAGCCCGTGCCCTATGGGGAATATCTGCGCTGTGCTCAGGGTGAAGACGTTGTCTCCGGCAAGTTTACGCCCCAGCACCTTGATGACATGCAGAGCGCTGTGCCCGATGCCTATACGGCCCTGATCAACGCGGCCGGAAAACTGGAAAGCTCCAATCGCGACGTCCAGGATATCGAGTTCACCGTGCAGCACGGCAAACTTTATCTACTGCAGGCACGCACCGCAAAGCGCTCTCCGGCCGCCGCCGTGCGCATCGCCGTGGACATGTTCCGCGAGGGCGTCATCGGCATTGAGGATGCCATACGCCGAATAAACCCTGATCAGGTTCACAGCATACTCAGCCCGCGATTGGGCGACGGAGCGGCCGACAAAGCACAGGTTGTTGCCAGCGGGCTTGGAGTATCACACGGCGTCGGCATTGGCACGGTTGTCACTGATGCGGACGAGGCCGAGCGACGTGCCCACGACGGCGAGGACGTCGTATTGGCAACGGCGACAACCAGCCCCGACGACGTTCATGGCATGCTCGTGGCGCGGGCGGTGATTACCGAACAGGGCGGCTCAACCTCCCATGCCGCCGTCGTGGGCCGCGCCCTCGGTCTGCCGAGTGTGGTCGGCTGCGGCGAAGGCAGCATCAGCGGGCTGCAGGGCGAGGTCGTCACCGTTGATGGAGAGCATGGGAAGGTCTATCGAGGTGCTCTCGCGGTTGTCACCCCCTGTGAGACAGACGACGGCCGGCTGGCGCAGCTGCTGGAATGGGCCAGGGAACATAGCCCACTTGCCGTCTACCGACCCGACGAAGCGCCGCAGGATACACTGGATCTGGAAGCGAATGATGATGCAGCAGATCCGGCCAACCTGCCCGCCTTGATTCAGGGTGCCCGCGGCGCGCGCGGTGGCGCCATTGCCAGTGAACAGGGCGTCAAGGCCGCGCTGGATGCGGGGCTGGAATTTATCGTTGCCGAACCCACGCTGCCAGCCTTGCTGGCGGCAATCCATACCGGGGGAACGCAGGAATCAAGCCCATCAAGAGAGAATGACTAACATGAAAAATGTGACTGCAGACGAGATCAAGAATTTGATCCAGATCTTCGACGACTCGGACTGGCGCGAGCTGGCACTCCAGGTCGAAGATTTCAGAATTTTCCTCTCGCGCGATCCGGACTCGGCCGGAGCCCCTTGGCAGACCCCGCCGGCACCCGCCGCGGTACCGGGACCTGTTTCGCCACCGCCAGCGCCAGCGTCGCGCGCCCCAGCGAAGGCAGCTGACGCGCCAGTCGCACAGGCCTCAGCCGACGCAACTCCGGTGCCGGACAACTGTGTTGTGGTAAAAGCGCCCAACCTGGGTATTTTCTATCGCTCCCCGAAGCCCGGCTCTCCTCCCTATGTGGAACTCGGCGCCGAAGTCAACGAGGAAACTGAAATCTGCCTGATCGAGGTCATGAAACTGTTTACCCCGGTTCACGCCGGCATTCGCGGCACTATCCGGCACATCTGCGTTGAAGACGGGGACATGGTCGAGCACGATCAGCCGTTGTTCTACGTTGAACCTGCGGAATAAGTTGCGTCATGGCCATTTCACGACTGTTCATTGCCAATCGCGGAGAGATTGCCGTACGCATCATTCGCGCGGCGCACGCCCTGGGTATTGAAACCGTCCTCGGCAGCTCCGCCGCTGACGCGGAAGGTCTCGCCGCACGCATGGCAAATCGCACAATCATTGTCGGCCCGGCAGAGCCTGCGCGTAGCTATCTGGACGAAAAGATCATGGTTCAGGCTGCGCTCGGCGCGGGTTGTGACGCGCTGCATCCGGGCTACGGGTTTCTTTCGGAGCGCCCCGCACTCGCGCGGCTATGCGAAGAAAACGAGATCGCCTTTGTTGGCCCGCGGCCGGAAACCATCGAAGCGCTGGGAGACAAGCTCAGCGCGCGGCGTATCGCGGAGGCCTCAGGGGTACCACTGGTCCCGGGAACGGCCGCTCTTAAATCTGCAGAAGATGCCTGTGCAGCGGCAGATGGGATAGGTTACCCGGTCGTCATGAAGGCCACCGCGGGGGGCGGCGGTCGCGGCATGTTCTTTGCGAGCGGACCCGGTGACGTCATGGCTTCCTTTAATAAGGCATCGGAAGAGGCTCGTGCCGCCTTTGGTGATGGCTCGCTATATATTGAGCGCTTCGTCGAGAATGCCCGACACGTTGAAGTGCAGGTGTTCGGAGACGGCAAGGGCCGCGTCCTGCATTTCGGCGAGCGAGACTGTTCCGTACAGCGACGCTATCAAAAGCTTATTGAGGAAGCTCCCTGCACGGTCATGCCGGAAGCAGTGCGTACAAAACTTCACGCAGCGGCGGTGAAGCTGACCTCCGACCTGAACTACCGTAATGCAGGAACCGTGGAGTTTCTGTTCGATGTCGACCGTGAGGAGTTCTACTTTATCGAGGTAAACGCCCGCATTCAGGTAGAGCACCCGGTGAGCGAGCTGATTTCTCGCCGCGATCTGGTCGCCATGCAGCTGCAGCTCGCTGGGGGCGAACCCCTGGAACTGCAACAATCGGATATCGTGCTGCATGGCCACGCCATTGAATGCCGTGTCAACGCCGAGGATCCGGATCAGGGCTTTCGCCCCAGCCCCGGGCGCCTCACGACCTGGCAGCCGCCGGAGATGGATTTCATGCGTCTCGACACCTTCTGTAGCGAGGGGACGCTGATTCCGCCCTACTATGACAGCATGATCGGCAAGCTGATCGTTTATGGCAACGACCGCGATGAAGCACTGCAACGCATGGACGCCGCCATCCGCCGGTTTTCCCTGCGCGGCGTTATGACCAACATGCCACTGCAGCACTTTATCGTCCGACACCCGGATTTTCGCAATAACCGGATAACCACACGCTGGCTTGAGCAGACAGGCCTGCCAGCGTTCGCCAATCGAGAGGAGTAAGGCGCTATGGCGCATGTTGAATTTCTGGATGAAACCCTTCGTGACGGACAGCAAAGCCTATGGGGCATGCAGATGCGCGCGGGTATGGCACTGCCTGTAACGCCGACACTGGACCAAACTGGCTTCCGGGTCATCGACCTGGCGGGCTCCTCGATGTTCGAGGTGCAGATTCGCGTTAACAGCGAAGACCCTTGGGAGAGCCTGGACCTGCTGACAGCGTCCATGCCGAACACGCCGATCCGCGGCGGCATGCGCGCGAACGCTTCGGTCACTTTCGGCGTTACGCCGGATGCCATGATGGATATGTGGATGCGCCAGCTTAACGTGCACGGATGTCGCTCGTTCTGGATTTATGACGTCCTGTTCAATATCGACAAGATGCACCGCCTGGCAAAAGTGGCGAAGGAGTTCGGGTCCGAGGTCGCGGGCTCCATCATGTTTACTTCAAGTCCGGTTCACACCGATGAATACTACGCGGACAAGGCAGACAGGCTATCAGTCTGCCCGGACATCGACACGATTCTGCTGTACGACACTGCAGGGGTGCTGGACAAGGAGCGGATGCAGACCCTGATACCCGCTATCCAGGCCAACGCACGCGGCAAGCCGATCGAGTTTCACTCTAACAACATCCTCGGCATGTCCGGGAAGGCCTACTGCGATGCGATAGAACTCGGCGTAAACATCCTGCATACAGCCAGCCGTCCTATGGCCAATGGTCCGTCCGTGCCCTCGACCGAGATCATGACCCGCAATGTAGAACTGCTCGGCCACACGCACAACATCGATACATCTCTACTGCCCCCGGTGGCTGAGCATTTCGAGAAAGTCGGCAAGACTGCGGGATTTCTTGTGAACCAGTCGCATGAGTACGATGTCCTCTCGGCGAGCCACCAGATACCGGGCGGCATGATCGGTACGCTGCGCGCCCAGATGGCCAAGCACAACCTGAGCCACCGCATGGATGATGTACTCATGGAAACCGCGAAGGTGCGAGCGGAACTCGGTTACCCGGGCATGGCTACCCCCTTCTCACAACTGGTGGGTATCCAGGCCGTACTCAACATGGTCAACGGCGAACGGTACAAGATCGTTCCCGACGAGGTCATTCAGTATGCTGCCGGTTTCTACGGCGACCCGGTAGCACCGATCGACGAGAATATTTACGATAAGATCATGAGTTCGCCGCGAGCCAAGAAAGTTGTCGCGCAGCCACCACAGCAGCCGACCGAAAAGGAGCTGTACAAAGAATATGGCACCAACGATCCCGACGAACTGATCCTGCGCGCACTTATGCCCGAAGCCGACCTGAAGAAGATGCGCGCAGCGGGACCTGTGCGACGCGACTACCCAATGCTCTCCTCCCCCGAGCTGGCAGAGGTGGGTCGACTGATGAAGGTAGTGCAGGCGCCGCTGGTGCAGATCGAATCTCAGAATCTCAGCGTAACCTTGAGGAAATAGCACTGTGGCTATCCGGCGTGCTGTTATCGTGGATATTCTTCGAACACCATTCGGACGTGGGCGGGAGTCCGGCTCGCTGGCGCACTGGCACCCCGTAGACCTGTATGCGAGGGTATTGGCAGGTATTGTCGAGCGCAACCAGCTGGATCCGGCTTTGATAGAGGATGTCATTACCGGCTGCGTCATACAGGTCGCTGAGCAGTCGGGGAATATCGGCAGACAGGCGGTCCTCGCCGCAGGCTTTCCGGAAACGGTGCCCGCAGTGACCCTGGATCGTAAGTGTGGCTCCGCACAGCAGGCCGTGGATTTTGCAGCCCAGGGAATCATCGCCGGAGCCTGTGATCTCGCTCTCGCCGGCGGTGTGGAAATGATGAGCTGCGTGCCCATGCGTGTAAACCGCATGGGAAAGGACAACATGGGCAGTGCGCATCACGCGCGCTACCCCAAGGGACTCGTGGGACAGGGCATTTCGGCAGAGCTGATCGCTGCCAGATGGGATATCGGCCGCGAAGAACAAGACCGTCTGGCACTGCGATCGCACCAGCTTGCGGCGGCGGCGGAAGACAGTGGCAGCACGGCTCGGGACATCCTATCGTTGCCAGATCGCGAGGGATCGGCAAACGTGGAACGCGACGAGGGCCTCAGAAGAGACACGACACTCGAGAAGCTGTCAGCGCTGAAGCCTGCATTTGAGGATGCGGCAATGCAGGAAAGGTTCCCGGAGATCAACTGGTCCGTCAGCGCTGGCAACGCCAGCCAGGTTACGGACGGGGCATGTGCGGTTCTTGTCGCAGAGGAAGCGACGGCAGTACGGCTCGGTCTCGTGCCCAGGGCGAGCGTCGAGGCCTTTGCGGTAAGCGGTGACGATCCACTGATGATGCTGACGGGCGTCATCCCAGCCACGGAAAAACTGTTGCGCCGCGCACATCTCTCGATTGACGATATTGATGCCTTCGAGGTGAACGAGGCATTCGCGTCCGTCGTGCTCGCCTGGCAAAAACACTTCGGCGTTGACAAAGAGAGGATCAATCAGCTTGGTGGTGCAATTGCACTCGGACACCCCGTCGGCGCTTCCGGAGGCAGGTTGCTGGGTAACCTCGTGCGAACACTGGAGGAGAAAAACGCCAGCTACGGTCTGCAAACAATGTGTGAATCCGGGGGAATGGCCAACGCAACCCTTTATCGACGGTTGTAGACGAGCCGCGCTCGTCATCGGCGTCAGAAGAACCGCTACTCAGTGCTGAGTGGCTGCAGCGTAAGCGTCGTCAGGCAACGTGGTCAAGCTGAGTCGGCGCCGGCGCAAATGAGCTCTTGCGGTTCGCTCGGCTTTCTTGGGGTCCGCCTCAAGCACTGCCTCGGCGATCGCTCGCAACTCCTTGAGCTGGCTCTCATGCTGCTTGCGCGATACGAACGCCTGAAACTGCAGGCGTAAGAGGCTGATCTGCATGCGGGGCACCATGTGGTGCAGTTCCCGGTTGCCGCCGATATCATAGAGGGTATCGTAGAAGCGTCGGCGTTCATCGAGAAACTCGAGGGTTTCACCCTCCTCTCCTTCCCGCAATGCCGACCTGAATACTTCGTGAAATCGCTGACGGTTATCGTTTTCGTTGATGTGACGCGCCGCAAGCTTCGCCGCGAGACCGGCAAGCACCTCAAGAACGCACATCATGTCACGCACTTCGTCCCGGGACTGGGCGCGGACAAAGGCACCCCGGTGCTTGTTCAGTACCAGAACACCTTCCCCGGCGAGCCGTTTGAAGGCCTCGCGGACGGGCCCTCTGCTCACCTTCAACTCGCGGGTGAGGTCAGCCTCTATCAATCGCTGGCCCGGCACATAGCGTCCTTTCTTAATACCGGAGAGTATCGCTTCCATGACGCGTCGCGGCGAGCTGACAGAAGCTGCCGTATCCGACCCCGTCTCTCTCTTCATGCCCGAGGCGCTGTTCTTGCGTGATCTCGTGTCGTCTAGCACGTCAATGGCTCCATGGCTTCCGCCTCACGTGACAGCAGGCTGGCGCCCATTATTGACTGTCTTCAGATAGCGGCTGCTATATACCACACTCTGCCTGACCTGGCGACAATCCAAGGCCCAAAGTGGCCTCGGACAGCCGCACCGAGGCCGGGCGTCATGGCTATATACGTGCCGATGTGCCTCCATCAATCAGCATGATGGACCCGTTGGTGTAAGTTGATTCATCGGACGCCAGATATACACAACCGTAGGCAACCTCGTCCGGTGTACCCGTGCGACGCATCGGACAGAAGCGGTCGGCAACGACTTCGTCATCAAACATGGAGATATGCGTCGCGATCATGGGCGTGTCTATGAAACCCGGGCAGACACAATTAGCACGTATACCAGACATTGCATAAGCAGCGCATAGAGAGCGGGTAAGGTTGACCATCGCGCCCTTGGCCGTCGTGTAGGCGTGGGCGTCAGGATGGCCCTTGACACCCAGCACCGACGATATGTTGATGATTGAGCCACTGCCCTGCTCCTGCATGTGCGGAATGACGAGTCTACACATGAAAAAGACGGAATCGAGATCAATGGCCATGACCTGCCGCCACAGTTCCGGGGTAGTATCGGTCACCGAGCCCATGGATCCTTTATTGTCTGTTTCCCAGGAATAGCCTACTCCGGCACCGTTCAGTAGGACGTCAACCCGACCGTACTTGGCGATCGTCGCATCAACCAGCTTTTTTGCCCCCTCGGGGGTGGACAGGTCAGCCGCAACCACGATCCCCTCACCACGCTCTCGCGTGACGCTGGCAAGGGTTTCATCAAGGTTGCTCTGCGTTCTGGAGCAACCGACAACTTTCGCCCCCTCGCGTGCGAAAAGTTCCATACACGCGCGACCTATGCCTGAACCCGCACCTGTAACGATTGCCACTTTATCCTGTAAACGTCCCATATCATCTCCTTTGTGCATTTATTATAGACATCGACGAGTACCGTTTTACAACGTCGAGCCCTTCGTAAAGTAGGACAATCCTGTCCTATATTTATAAATTTGTCCAGACGTCATGCGATCAAAAACCGGGTAGCATCCGGCTTTCCCGTAATCGACAATCATTTTGGTAGTGCAATATCGTAGGTCATTGACCTGAGCAACGCGGCGACCTAGCATGAAGGTAAAGTCGAATAAGAGGGCTACACCATGCCTACAATGAAAGCAGCTGTCCTGCATGCAGCAAACGATATAGCGATCGAGGACGTTCCCGTGCCAGAGGTCGGTCGCGGTGACGTGCTCATCAAAGTCAGGCTTTGCGGTATCTGCGGTTCTGATATTCACAGCTTCACCACCGGCATGTTTGTCGAGCCCGGACAAATCATGGGGCACGAGTTCTCCGGTGTTGTCCATGAGGTAGGCGGTGACGTCCAGGGCCTGCGGCCCGGCGACAGGGTAACTGGATTTTCCGCCGGCGTGTGCGGTGCGTGTGACGCCTGCCAGCGTGGCGAGCCGCTGCTATGCGCGGCGCTGTTCCAGAATTCGACGGGCTATGGTCGCCCCGGTGCGTTTGCGGAATACGTCAAGATCGAGAACGCAGTGCTCGGCGAATCCATCCACAAACTCGATGACACAATGGATAATGTCACGGCCGCGATGATCGAGCCCGTGTCCATCGGCGTCAGCGCCGTGGCTCAGGCGAAGGTCGGTCCCGGAGATCGGGTGGTGGTACTGGGTGCCGGCATGATCGGCAACGCCTGTTTGCAGGCGGCCAGGGCCGCCGGTGCCGCCGAGGTGATCGTTGTGGAGGTCTCCGATACCCGCCTCAGGCTGGCAAAGGAATGCGGCGCGGACGATGTCTTTGACGCCAGGACCGGTGATGCCCTGCAGTGGGTCATGCACAAGTTTGGCGAAGCGCCCTATCACTACCACGTCGGCGGTAATGCGGATGTGGTGCTGGAGGCTGCGGGGCATCCCACGACCATCAAGCAGGCATTCGAAATGGTGCGCCCCGGAGGACGCATCTGCTTTGTCGGATTGCCCGAGGGCGAGGTACCACTCGATACCACCAAGATCGTACACAAGATGCCCTACATTGTCGGCTCCCTGGGCGGCGATTTTGTCGCTGCGATAGACGCACTCAACGCCGGCAGCATTCGCCCCGACGCCCTGGTCACGCATCGCTTTCCGCTGGACGACATCGCCAGCGCCTTTCAACAGCAGCTAAAGGCCGATGAAACCGTAAAAGTCATGATCGAGATCGGCTGAAGCCACACTCATCAACGCCGGAGATCGACGATGAGAAACGTTAACCGTCAATGGCGACTGGCTCGACGCCCCAGTGGCAACGCAGTACCGCAAGATTTCGAGTATGTAGAAGCCAACTATACAATGGCGCCCCCGGGAGACGGTGAGATCGTCGTCAATAACCGCGCATTCCTCTGCGCGCCAACCATCCGCAACTGGATGGATCCTCCCGGCAATTGCCTTTACCCCTCAATTAACCTGGGAGAGGTGATCATGGGACCCGCATCCGGCGTTGTGGTGGCATCCGGACATCCATCATTCTGCCGGGGCGACCGTGTGGCAACGATCAGCACCTGGCAGGATTACTCGACAATCCGGCCCGAGGAGAGCATGACCCGTGTCCTGCCTGACGGGCACGACTTCATAGAGGCGGTGGGGGTATTTGGCCTCAACTCGCTGACAGGCTATTTTGGCATCCGCGAGATCGGCGCAATACAGCCAGGCGACCAGGTGCTTGTGTCAGGCGCCGCTGGCTCGGCAGGCTCGGTGGCGGCGCAGGTGGCGAGGCTGGGTGGCTGTCGTGTGGTTGGCATAGCGGGTGGAACGGAGAAATGCCGCTGGTTGCGACAGGATTGTGGTCTCGATGCGGTGATCGACTACAAGTCCGAGGACGTTCGCGCTCGCATCAGCGAATTGTTCCCCGATGGCATTAACGTATTCTTTGACAATGTCGGCGGAGACATCCTGCAGGCCGCCGTGGACAACATGGCAGAGTTTGGCCGCATCGTGCTCTGCGGCCAGATTGCGAGCTACAATGACGAGATCGCTCCGGAAGGGCCCCGCAACATGATGCGCCTTATTTACGGCGGAATTCGCATGCAAGGTTTTCTGGTCGGTCACTTTGCTGACCAGTTTGACGCAGCATTGCGTCACCTCACAGAGTGGGAGCGCAGCGGCCAACTGGCACATCGGGAAGATGTCCGCTCAGGCTTTGCTTCCATCCCGTCGATCTTCAATTCACTGTTCGACGGCAGTAATGCCGGTACGCTGATAGTTGATATCGACGACTGATCTCATCCGTACTGCCGCGGCAGAGGATGCCGCGGCAGGCAGAGCTTACCCTGCGAGAGGCACTAGAACGATACCCGCATCGTTACGCCATACCAGCGCGGCATCTGTAGCGTCACCTCACCCGAGTTCCCGACTCCGGCAAGATCGAACTTGTTGGTCGCGTGACGGCTATCGAACACGTTGTTGACCCAGGCGCTGACCGACCATTCCTGATTAAGGGGCGCATAGCCGAGCAACACATCGGTCTGGAACAGCGATCCCATCTCTGTCGAGCGATTGTTCAGCGAGTCGCGGTGCATTGATGTGCGACCATGACTGGTCTGCTGCAGGCGCATTTCGCCCCCAAAGGCATTCCAGTTATAGCGGGCCATAAGGTTACCGGTAAAGTCCGGCGCCAGCGGCAGATCCAGGTCGCCGGTAAACGGTACGGCGCCGGTGGGATTGAAGATATCCTTGACTTCGGTGTCGAGAATACCGATCCCCCCGGAGATCACCAGCCCTTCTATAGGGTTGGCGGTGAGCTCCAGTTCACCGCCGACGACAGTTGCATCATTGTTGGTTACCAGATTGGTGATATTCACGAAGCTGGTGTTCTGCATGTCTTTGTAGTCGTAGTAGAAGACCGCACCGTTGAGGCGCGCCATACCGTCCATCAGGGTTGCCTTGAAACCGATCTCATACGCGTTATTGGTCTCTTCATCATATTTCCTCACGTCGGGTGCCAGGCCGGTGACATTGCCGGTGATGAAGCCGCCGCTCTTGACGCCGCGGCGGTAGGCGCCATAGATCAACAGATCGCTGTTGGGTCGGTAGTTGAGTTCCAGGTTGGTGTTCACGAGGCCCTTGTCGAAGACCGCCAGGTCGCCGTGCAGGTCACGGTTGAGCCGGGTGATCGCTGATCCCGGGCTGTTGCGAATGGTGCTGCCGATCGCGTTGAATTGGGCGAGGTTGGTCGGTTTGGGCGTGTCGAGAGGCACGGTGCCAAAGCCATCCAGGGCATTCACTTCCTTGTCATCCCGTGTGTATCGGGCGCCGACAATCAGCGTCATCTTCTGCGAAAAGTCGTATTCACCCTGTGCGAACACGGCCCAGCTCTCAAGCGCCTGCTGGTCAAAATAACTCTCCGCCAGGAGCCCACCAGGTACGGGTGTCACTGCCTCACTGAAAAACAGCGGTGTGGTCGAGCGCGTAAAAAGGTCCTGATCGAGATAATTTGCGCCCGCAGTGACGCGCCAGTTACTTTCCTCATAAGTGGCACGGAGTTCCGCCGTCCAGTGTTCTGATTCACCGTCGTTGCTGAACAGACAAAGCGGGTCCGGCCCGTTGTCGCAGTCCTCGACCTCGAACTTTTCGCTCTTCAGCCAGCCGGCCAGGCCGACGATTGATAGCTTGTCGGAGAGGTCCCAGTTCACGTTGGCCATGTAATGCTCTATCTTGTTGCCGATGCTCATGGGTCCATCGGCATTCACCAGGTCGACGCCCTGAGTGTTCGTGCTCGCCCGGCTGTTGCCGAAGGCATCGGACTCAACGGCAACCGTGCCGAAACCGTCTGACGCGGCGACCGGGTAGAGGATCTCGTTGGAGCCTGCGGCCGGCCCCATTTCCCCGATTTCCGCTTTCAGATTGATCGATACGCTGTCACTCGCTTCGATAAGCAGTTGCGCGCGACCCGCCCAGAATTTGTTCTCGCCACCTTTGTCGAACTGGGCCTGCGGATTGATATTCCGCACATAGCCCTCGTTGCGATCTGTGGCAAAGGATCCGCGGAATGCCACCTTGTCACTCAATGGCACATTGACGAATCCGTCGGACCTTACCAGCCCGTAACTGCCACCGGAGACTGAGACCGCACCGGCGACGCTTTCGAGGTCCGGCTTGCGCGTGTAGAAGTTGACGGTGCCCGCGGTGGAGTTGCGGCCCTGTATAGTGCCCTGCGGACCGCGTGCAACTTCCACGCGCTCGAGGTCGAACATCAAAAAGTCAGCCTGGCCGGCGCCTATCATGTAGAACTCATCCACATAAGACGTCGCCGTCGCTTCCGTCGTGTCCTCGAAGTTCGGCTGTCCGACGCCGCGCAGCGTGACCTGGGTGTTGTAACCTGGCGTCGCGTAGGACCGCACAATCTGGTAATTGGGGATAGACGCAGTGATGTCGCCGGCCGTGGTCAGCGGCCGTGCCTCAAGCTCGTCACCGGACAGCGCCGACACCGAAATCCCGACATCCTGCAGATTCTGCTCGCGTCGATTGGCGGTGACCACCACTTCTTCAAGTGCGTTGGCCCGTTGTGCCGGCGGCGTGCTGCTCTGGGCAAGTGCTTCCACTGTAAAAGTCGTTGCGGATATCCCAAGCAATACCCGGATTGCGCTGGTTAGCGTTGGTGTTTTCATGCTCGTCTCCCGACTCGTTATGGTGTTTATGGGTCGTCTTCGGTAAGCAGGCTTGACGTTACGACCAGAGCAAAAGTCAGTCAATAGTTTTAATTAATATTGTTCTACGATAGTGTAGTAAGAAAAGGAGATTATTAATGGCACGTCTGAGTGGCAAGGTAGCGCTGATCACTGGCGCGGGAAGCGGCGTAGGCGCCGCCTGCATGGATCTGTTTCTGGCCAAGGGAGCAAAAGTCGTGGGTGTCGGGCGAACCGAATCGCGCCTGCGAGAAACCCTCGGTAGCATCGGAGGTGCCAACGACAGCAATGCCCGCATTATAGCGGCGGATATCAGCACCGAGACCGGCGTCAACCTCGCCGTGGAGGCCGCGCAAGAGGCGTTCGGCGCTATCGATATCCTGGTGCATGCGGCGGGTGTCGGCTATAGCTGGGAAAAACAAAGCCCGGGTTCCATGGCCGACGTAGTTGATGCAGCGCCCGACAAATGGAGCGAGGTCATGCGTATCAACCTCGACGCCTATTATCTTCTTTGCCGTGCCATCGTGCCGATTATGAAGACAGCGGGCGGCGGTTCCATTGTCGGCGTCACCAGTATCTCCGGCTTCCAGGGATTGCCGGTGGCGCACGCCTACACAGCGGCGAAGGCGGCGATGATCAATCTCACGCGATCCATGAGTGTAAGCTACGTCAAACACAACATCCGGGTAAATTGCATAGCGCCCGGCCTTATCGCCACTCCGATGGTCGAGGATGTCCTCAACCTGTTCGACGACCCCGACACTGCCGAGCAACTCACCCCCATGTGCCGACCGGGCACACCCGAGGAAATGGCCTACGGCTGTCTCTACCTGGCCAGCGACGAGTCGACCTATTGCAGCGGCACTGTTCTGGTGATCGATGGCGGCACCACTGCACGGCAGTAGTCGCATAGCGGGAACGCCACACCAGACAAACAACGCTTCCCTGACACAGGAAAACATCATGGAATTTGCCTACAACGAGAAAGTTAGAGCGTACTCGGCTCGAATCGAGGACTTCCTGGCTGAGCATATTTACCCGAACGAAGCGCGCTTCTACAGCGAAGCTGAAACGCTTGGCCCCTGGAAAGTCTATCCGGTAGTGGAAGAACTCAAGAAAATTGCACGCAGCGAGGGTCTGTGGAACCTTTTTCTGCCGGACAGTGAGCACGGAGCAGGTCTCAGCAACCTTGAGTACGCCCCCCTGTGCGCACTGATGGGTCGCTCCCATTTGGCGCCCGAAGTCTTTAATTGCTCGGCGCCAGATACCGGCAACATGGAAACCATCATTCGGTATGGCACGCAGGAGCAGATCAGGGACTGGGCCGAACCGCTTCTGAGAGGCGAGATACGCAGTGCTTTTGCAATGACAGAACCAGAAGTTGCATCCAGCGACGCGACCAACATTGAAAGCTCCATCGTACGTGATGGCGACGATTACGTAATCAACGGACGAAAGTGGTACACCACTAACGCTACAGACCCGCGCTGCAAGATCATCATTTTCATGGGTAAGTCGTCACCGGACCATGAGAGTCGCTACAAACAGCAGTCAATGATCCTTATACCGAAGGATACGCCCGGCGTCAGGGTTGTGCGCTCACTGCCAGTGTTTGGCTTCTATGGCGTTCCCGATCGCGCAGCGGAGGTACTGTTCGAGAACGTGCGAGTACCGGCAAGCAACATGCTGCTGGGCGAGGGGCGCGGTTTCGAGATTGCCCAGGGGCGTCTCGGGCCCGGGCGTATCCACCACTGCATGCGCCTGATCGGCCTGGCAGAGCGCATTCTCGAGCGCATGTGCCGGCGTCTGGAGGCCAGGGAGGCCTTCGGTGGCTCGGTGTCGAAACAGTCAGTCTCGCTCGAGCGCATTGCCGAATCCCGAATCATGATCGAGCAGGCACGCCTGCTGACACTGCATGCTGCATGGAAGATGGATGAGGTGGGCAACAAAGAGGCACGCCGCGAGATCGCCATGATCAAGGTAGCTGCGCCCAACATGGCCTGCCAGGTCATCGACTGGGCAATACAGGCTTTTGGCGGCGGAGGCACCAGCAGCGACCATCACCTCACCTCTGCCTATGCTACAGCACGCCTGCTGCGCCTGGCGGACGGACCGGACGAGGTGCACCGCAATCAGATCGGCAAACTCGAGCTGCGGCGGATCGGCGAAACGGATGCGACCCGCATGGGCAACAGCGGCGATTTCCTCACTCTTGCAGAGGCGGATGAAAAAGCGCGTGGCGGGCTTTTCCCTCCTGAGTCCCGCTGAACCCGAGGCCAAGATCATGCTCGATCAACTCTTACAGAGGTACGCGGACGGACCGGTCACTCTGAGCCGTCACGCAGATCACATTGTTGTAGTGACGCTAAACCGTCCCGCTGCGCGCAATGCTGTCAACCCAGAAATCACTCAACGACTGGACGACATTGTTCATGGACTCGAAGACGATAATGACATCTGGGCCGTCCTTCTCACGGGAGCCGGTGGACGTGTGTTTAGCGCGGGAGCAGATCTTAAGGAGGTCGCCGAAAGTGGGTTTGGCAGTCTTTACACAGAGCGCGGCGGCTTTGCAGGCTTCACTTTCGCCGAACGGCGCAAGATCTGGATAGCGGCAATCGAGGGTTTTGCCCTCGCCGGTGGATTTGAACTGGCGCTGGCCTGCGACATGATGGTGGCAGGCGAGTCGGCACAGTTCGGCCTGCCAGAGGTGGGGGTAGGTCTGGCAGCTGCGGCCGGTGGCATATATCGTCTGCCCCGTGCATTGCCTCGAAACCTGGCTATTGAGCTGATCGCCACCACAGAGCGGTTGTCGGCACAGCGGGCGCACGCTTTTGGACTGATCAACCAGGTCACCGCCGATGGCTCGGCGCTGGACGCAGCGGCACAATTGGCGGCGCGCGTGTGCCGCAATGCACCGCTTGCGGTACAGGAGAGTGTAGCGCTTGCGCGCAAGGCCTTTGACATGACTGACCGGGAATTGGCGAGGGCCAGCATCGACGCACAGTCGCGGCTGTCACAGACCGACGATTTCAGCGAGGGGCCAAAAGCGTTTATCGAAAAACGGCCGCCGGTGTGGAAAGGAAAATGATATGCGGGAGATAACGCCATGAAAATGGGTGTCGTAGGTGCCGGCCTGATGGGGCGGGAGATCGCCTTTGTCTATGCCATGGCCGGATGGAACCTGGTGCTTGTAGACCGCAGCCAAGCTCAGCTGGAGCAGGCACTGAGCATTCTCACGGACCTTGTGGGCAAAGGGCTCAAGCGTGGATTATACGAAGACGAGACGGCGAAAGCCGCCCTGGGCCGAATTCAGCTGTCGACAGAGCTGGGTGACATGCACGATTGCGAATTTGTAGTCGAAGCGGTGTTCGAGCAGGAATCTGTCAAGGCCAACGTTCTCGAGCGACTGAATGAGATCTGCAGTGACAGCTGCATTTTTGCCTCAAACACCTCAACCATTCCGATCTCAACGCTCGCCAGCTATCTGCCCGAATCGCGACGCCGGCGGTTCATCGGGACACATTACTTCTCCCCAGTATCTCGGATGAAGCTGGTCGAGGTGATTCCCGCTTTTGATACATCGGACGAGACCACTGCCGGCGTGATGGAGATGTGCTCCCAGGCGGGCAAGACGCCCATCCTTATCAAGGATGTTGCCGGTTTCGCGGTCAATCGCATGCTCCACGCTTTTATGATCGAAGCCGTGAAACTGGTGGAGGAAGGCGTCGCCACGCCGGAGGATCTTGACACGGCCTGCCGCCTGGGCCTCGGGCATGCGATGGGACCTTTTGAATTGATGGACGCGGTAACCGCGGACCTATGTGTCGAGGCCCAGGAAATAATGCAGGAGGCCTATGGCGAGCGTTTTCGACCGCCTGCCCTGCTCAAGCAGCGCGTCCGCGCAGGGCTTGGCGGCGGTCGCGGCCGCCGGGGCTGGAGACGAGACGACAGCAGCTGACGCCAATCACAATCCGCCCCTGGGGTCCGCGTAGACAAGCTCAGCCCGCGCCGGACATTCCTCCGTCTACCGGCAGGGCGACGCCATTGATGAAGGAGGCTTCCTCGGAACACAGGTACAGCGCCGCATTGACCACGTCCGAAAGCTCTCCGAAACGCCCTACGGGTATTCTGGCGATCAACCCCTCTTTCACCGCCTCCACGCTATCTCCAAGGCCGAGGCCCGGGAAATCATTCAACAACTTGCGACCCATGTCGGTATTAAAGAGGCTGGGGCAGAGGCAGTTCGCACGCACGCCGTAGCCAAAAGTACCTGCTTCCGTGGCAGCCAACTTGGTCAGACTGATGACGCCAGCCTTGGAGGCGCTGTAGGCGGCGAGTCCTGGCGTGGACGTGAGCCCCGCCACCGAGGCGAGGTTCAGTATCGCACCACCGCGGCCGCAGGCGCCGTCTGGCTGCATGGCACGAAAGGCATGTTTGATACCCAGCATGGTACCGATCAGGTTGATATCGAAGAGATCGCGACAGGCCTGTGGGGTAGTGTCTAAATACAGTTCAGAGATCTCGACACCCGCGTTGTTGATCACCACGTCGAGGCCGCCCGCTTCTGTAATGCAATATTCGACCGCGGCTGCCCAGTCATCGTCACTACGGACATCCAGCGGGATAAAATGACAACTGGAGCCTGCGCCGGAAATTTCCCTCGCTGTCGTCTCGCCAGCTTCCCTGTCGACATCACCGATTACGGCGGTAGCGCCCCTGGCGACGAAACCACGCGCGAATTCGGCGCCGAAACCACGTGCCCCACCGGTGACCAGCACGACCTTGCCTTGATAATCGATCATCGTATTGTTCCTCTCTGATATTGGATGTCTTGCTCAAAACCGATACGCGAAGCGCATGCCGTACTCTCGCGGACGACCCGGATAACGTCCGTCGGTATCAAAAGCGGGCACGGCACTGTGCCAGTAATACGTGTCTGCCAGATTTCGCCCCCAGAGTGACAGCTCCCAGCCCGTGGAAAGTGACCGTACACCAAGCTGCATGTCCAGCAGTGCGTAGGCATCTATGCGGTAACGCTCCTGAAGCCTGGGAACGGGTGTGAGAACACCGACACTGTCCGACTGGCCGGTGAGTCCCGCACTGGCAAAGCCTTGCAGGGAACTGCTCACGTCGACGGTGTAGGTGGCACGAGCAGAATAGGACCACTCGGGAGTGTAGGGCAGATCGGCTCCCGCATAAGAAGCAGTTATCGGCTCAAAACCCATCGGCCCCATGGTTGAGCCCACAGCGCCTTCGTATTCAGTGACTTCCGAGTCAAGCCAGGTTACAGCCAGACTGATTTCCAAAGCATCGGACACCCGGGCATTGAATTCCAGCTCTGCGCCGAGCACTTCAGATTTAGGAACGTTGAGCAGCTTGTCAAGCTGGTTGAAGATAGGATCGACAAACTTTGCGCGCAGCTGCTTGTTTTCATAATCGTAGAAGAAAGCGGCGCCGTTCAGCGAGGCGCGCCCGTTCCACAGGCCAACCTTGAATCCCGCTTCATAGTCCAGCAGCGACTCCTGTACCACGGGTTCGTAGGCTTCGTAGATGGAGCCCGACAGCGTCGGCATGCTACCCGCCTTGTAGCCCTTCATTATATTGAGATAAACAAGCACGTTGTCGGCGTGGCGATAGTCCACACCGAGTGACCAGGACACATTGTCCTCCCTGAGAGAAAATTCCGGCTTCACGTTCGGCTTCAGATAGGTCTCTGGATTCACCGGGCTGCCATCGGCATTGGTGCGCGTATCCAGAGCGATGTTGTCCCCTGGCTGGAGAACGCCCTCGTAGCCGATATCGCCAAATAGAAACGGCCATGCCAGGTTGAAGAATTCGGTTACTGTGAACTCGGCTCCGTTCTGTGGCTCAAGAAATGGATGATTTGCATTACTGGATACTGAGTCACGGTCGGCCTCGGTATAGCGCACGCCGCCGCGCAGCGTGAAAGCGTCGTTGATGTCGTACTCGAGATTGGCGAACACAGCACGGTTCTCCATATCCTGATCAGACTCAAAAATATTCACACTGATACCGTTGACCATGGTAGACGTGGTGTCCGGGTAGTAGTAACCAGCGGACTGCGAGACACTCGAATCCTCGTAGTTCAATCCGACCAGCCAGCGCAGGGCATTGGAGGGATCGTTCGACAGACGCAGCTCCTGGGAGAACGATTCTATGTCGCCCTGGTCGGGTAACAGATCGATCAGGATCAGGTAAGTACCATCAGACTCGATACCAGCGTCGATCTGCGCGTCGGATAATGACGTGATGGAAGTCAGCGTAAGGTTATCGCCGAAGCCGTAGTCGACGCGCAGGCTGGTCTGCCAGAATTCGTTGTCCAGGTAAGGCAGGCCCGGGGTCCAGCCCGCGTCCCTGCCGCTGTTGCCAGTGAACGGCTCATAGCTCTGGATTGGGATCTCGTTTTCCTCAAGAACTCCGCCGAATCCCGCGTCGCCCACCTGGTACTCGGGGTTGAAAGCGATCATCTGCACACCGATAGGGTCATCTTTCTTGCGCCAGCCATTGATGTTCAATGTGACGTCGAGGTTTGCGTTCGGCGTCCAGTTGAGCAGCATGCGCGCAGCAGTGTTATCCCGCTCGCCGAGGGTTTCACCCGGTATGTCGTAACTGCGCTGCCAGTCATCCGCCCGCACTGTTTTTACCGCTAGGCGGCCGCGCAGCGTGGGGGTCAGTGAGCCACTAACAAAGCCCTCTGCCTCCAAGGTCTGAAAGCGGCCATAAGACATGTTGATACCTGCAGACAGCTCGTCGGTGGGCTTCTCCGCTATGAAGTTTATTGCACCGCCCGTGGCATTGTTACCGAACAGCGTTCCCTGAGGCCCCTTGAGAACTTCGACCCGCTCGAGGTCAAAGGCTACGAGATCAGCCATGACGGGGAACGGCAGCGGTGCCTCATCCAGGTAAAGACTCACTGAGGGATAAGCTGCGAGGGTTGATTCGAAGAAGCCAATACCGCGCAGGGTATAGACGGGCGATGTTGAGAGTGATGGTGCATACGTAAGCCCGGGGACATGCATGGCGAGATCCGCAACATTGCCAATACCGAGATTCCGCATCTTGTCTCCACTCATGGCGGTGACCGTAAGACCCACGTCGCTTAAGCTCTGGGACCGCTTGGTCGCCGTGACAACCACCTCCTCCAGAACAGTCTGTGCATTGGCGGAGACTGCTATCGTGCCGAGAAAAAACAGTGTGCAGGCCGTCTTGCCAAACTCTGCTCGTATATTCATCACTTGCCTCATGATTATTATGGTTGGGGCGTTTCAATCCATGGCGCTGCAACTGCTCGCCTTAATGCTGCTTAAAAAATGACACGCAAGCCGCTCACTCCCCACAGGTATCACTGAAAAAATCCAGGATCAGCGCGTTCAGCGCCTGGGGTCTGTCCAGCATCAGCCAGTGCGAGGCACCTTCCAGCCGTTCATAGCGCCATTGTGAATCCATGAACTCCGCAGAACCCAGCATCTGGCTTTCAGTAAGGTAGATGTCGCCACTGCTCCACACACCCATCGTCGGCACGCTGATACGCGGCATCTGCCAGCCTTCTTCAGTCCAGGTGTCCAAATCCATATTGGCGCGGTACCAGTTCAGGGCCGCTGTGAGTGCACCGGGGCGAGAGAGATCGGAGATCCATTTGTCCATTTCCGGATGATGACACCAGAGGTCCCGGAAGAAACGCCAGTCTTGCCGGGTAATAATGTCCTCCGCCAGACCCTGACGCATGAATACCAGCATGTACCAGGCAAGACGACGCTGCGCGATACCCGCTTTCCACAAGGATGTAATGTGCCCCACCGAGAGTGCGACATGTTGCTGCACCCTCTCCGGATGCAGCGCTGACAGCGTCCAGCCCACAGCAGCACCCCAGTCATGGCTGACCAGCCGTACGCGCTCAAGCTCGTAATGGTCGAGCAGCGCGATGACATCCCCGATGACTTCGGAAACGGCATAAGCCTCTACTTCCTGCGGCTTGTCCGAGCCGCCAAAGCCGCGTTGATCGGGAGCAATAACCCGGTAACCGCATGCGAGCAGAGAGGGTATTTGGTGGCGCCAGAGATGAGCTGAGTCGGGGAAGCCATGCAGCATCAGCACCGGCGCACCCGACCCCTCGTCTAAAACCTGGAATCGATAGTCACCCAGTGTGAGCTTTTCAATCGCCATACGTAAGCTCCCTTTATCCGCTGTTATTGTTCTTAATCTGTCATTCCCGTGGAAGCCGGGGCCGGCATTTGCACCGCTTTCTGCCTAAGCCCGCGCGAGGGCCATTCCGCCGCGAGACTTTCCTTGCCGCGTCCCGTTCAGAGAATTCAGAAGTCGTAGGAAACGGTCGCGCCGTAAGTCCTGGGCTGCCCCACCATGCGCATGACGACATCATTGTTTGACACCAGATTGGTAGCGTAGAACTCATCGAACAGATTTTTTCCCCATGCGGTGAGGGTCAGGCCACTCTCGAGCATTTGCAGACCCAGGCGGGCGTCAAGCGTGGTGTAGCCATCAATGATGAAGGGCCTGTCGTAAAGTGTACGTATGTCGGGCCTGTCAGGCAGCGGTATGCGGCTGCCGCCAATATAGGCATCAGCATCTGTTCTGTAGTTGTAGGTGAAGCCCATGAAAAACTCGCGGTCTCCACGCTGTCCCATCGGCCTCCGATAATCAACGTCCATGACAAGCGTCCACTCCGGCGCAAACGGAAGTCGGTCACCGGAGAAATCCTGATCGTCACCGTAGATATCGGTACTGGCGAATTTTTCCACTTCAGTATCGAGGTAGCTCAGGGAACCAGTCAGCGTCAGGCCATCCGTCGGAACCCAGGAAACATCTGCCTCAGCACCGATAATCCGGGATTCCGGAACATTCTGTAATTGCTGAAGCAGACCGAACAGGTCGTCCTTGAGCGTGCCCTGGATCTGCTTGTCTTCGTACTCCTGATAGAAAACAGCGGCATTGGCCTGCATCCTGCCGTCCAGCAGCGTGGCCTTGGTACCCAATTCGTAGGAAACCACAGACTCCTGCGTCGCCGGGATCAGTGCCGACTGCACGGAGGCCGTGATCGCTGGGAAGCTGCCAGCCTTGTAGCCTTTGGATACATTCAGATAGAGCAGCGTGTCCATATTCAGGCGATAATCTGCGCCGACCTTCCAGGATACGTTGTCCTCCTCCAGCTCGAAAAGAAAGGGGTCGCCAGGCAGAAACTGATCATTCAACGTGTAGCAGTCCCTGGGGCCCAGCTCTATGCGCTGACCGCCGATCAACTCGCCCAGCAGGCTGAACAGTTCCGCCACCCGTCCGTCACCCGGACTGTAACCGCAGATCTCAGTATCGTTGGTGGTGTCTGTGTAACGGGCACCGGCACGCAGCGTTAGATCCTCACTGATGTCATATTCAACGTTGCCGAATACCGCGTAGTTATCGATATCAGACGTCGAATCGATGCCGCTGATGTTGATGAACAGGTTCGCCGCATTGCTCAGAGAGTTGTCTGCATAGGCGATATGCTGGTCTTCCTTGATCTCCGCTGTGTCGTAGTTCGCGCCCAGTGTCCAGCGCACGGCTGCTCCCAGCGCATTGGCGTTGGAGAGTCGTATCTCCTGATTGAAGGCACGAATCTCACCCTCATCCTTCGGGTTGTCCGCAAACTGCGGAGCGCCTCCGTCAAGGTCGGTTACCGGATCTTGATCGAGACGGTTGTAGGTTGACAACGAGGTCAGGGATACGGTGTCCGTAATTATAAAATCCACCCGAAAAGAGGCCTGCATCATGCTGCGATCGCCTTCCGGATACGGGTCCGGGGTCCAGTCCGCCAGCCGTGCATTGTTCGACGGTATCAGCGGATAATTAGCTTCCGCATCCGTCGGCGCACCCTCAGCACTCGGAATGATCGTGATGGTCTGCTTGGCCTGCGGGTCTGACGTATCTATCGAACCGTTCAGGTTCAGGGACAGGGATAGCCGCTCCGTCGGATTGGACTCGAGTAGGAATCGCGCCGCCACGTAATCCTGGGCACCCAGTTCGTCATCCCGCGTATAGCTGCGTTGCCAGTCATCCCGCTTGCGATAATCAAAAGCCAGGCGCGCGCCCATGCTCTCACCGACAGGTCCACTCACAAAGCCATTCGCAAGGAATTCGTTGAAGCGTCCATAACCAACCTCAACATTGCCCTCCCGCTCCAAGGTAGGTTTCGCGGCAATATAGTTGATGGCGCCACCGGTAGAATTCTGGCCAAACAGCGTACCCTGTGGCCCCTTCAGGACCTCGACGCGCTCAAGATCAAACAGTGACCTGCCACCGAGCACCGGAAAAGGCAGGGGCGCCTCGTCGAGGTACAGACTCACTGCCGGATAGACCGCGAGTGCATCGGCGTTGTAGCCCACGCCACGAAGCGTATATACCGGCGTATTATGACTTGAGGGCGCCAGTGCGAGGCCGGGAACAATCGCGGCAAATTCTTCCGGGTTCGTGATCTGCCGATTCCGTATAGCATCGCCGGAAAAAGCGGTCACCGTAAGACCAACATCGTTAATGCTTTGCTGGCGCTTATTCGCCGTGATGACGATCTCTTCAAGGACGCCATCCTGTGCCGTCACGATCGTCGAACCGAGGCAGAAAGACACGCACGCCGTGGCGCCGGTCAGAATTTTTCGCGGCCTTATCATTGTCTGCCTCCAAATCCGGCCGGACATCGCGAGCTGTCGGCCGCCTACAATTATTGTTAGATTCCGCTGACTCTACTGGCTTTTGAGTTTTTGTAAACACCTTTTGTAGTACAATGTACATTACATCGCAGGTATTCCCCACGTCGAACCGGAAGCCGCTTAGCCGAAATCCAGCTTCAGGCCGGCAAAGGATGAAAGCATGCCGCGGTGCGTCATATCCACCTGCAGGGGGCAGACCGATATCGCGGCATCCGCCATAGCGCGCAGATCGGTTCCCGTTTCGTCACCGCCGGCCTCTGGCTCAAGGTGAACCCAGTAATAAGGTATCTGCCGGTTATCGACCCTGCCCTCGGTCTTGAAGGCACCGGGCGGTCTTCGTCCCATGGAAACCACATCGACACCGCTGACTGCATCAGCGGTAACCGGCGGAAAATTGACATTGACAAAGGCACCACTGTCGATGCCCCGATCGAGTATCTGCTCAATCATGGGGATGGCGTAACGCTCGGCTGTCTCCCAGGGAACGTCGGCACCGCGCAGGAACACCTGGCTAAGGGCGATGGACGGAATTCCCATCAATGCCGCCTCCATGGCAACCGCAATTGTACCGGAGTAGTGGATCTCATCTGCAAGGTTGCCGCCACGATTAATACCAGCGAGAACCAGCGTCGGCCGCTCCTGCATGATTTCCTGGAGTGCCATCAGAACACAGTCGGTGGGCGATCCCTTAATGGCGATATGCCTGTCAGCCAGCTGCCTCAGCCGTATGGGAACATGCATGGAGACAGAGTGAGAAGCACCCGACTTTTCTTCATCCGGAGCGACCACCCAGACGTCCTGACAATGCTCTCGAACGACTTTTTCCAGCAGCTTTATTCCCGGTGCATGCAAGCCATCATCGTTTACGATCAACACACGATGGTCGGCCAGTCTAGTCATAGCAATCTCCACAGGGCAATGCCCGCGAGGGGCACAGAGTTATTTTGAACGTCACATGCATGCTAGAGTACTACTTTTTTGTCATACATTAAATTGTCACTTGAAGGATAAAACCGCATGGACGATGTATACATAGTCGGCGTTGGAATGACCCCCTTCGGGCGCTTCCTGAACCGATCATTGACCGACCTGACGGAAGAAGCCGTCGACCTCACTCTTCGGGATGCAGGCCTGTCACACAAAGACATTGGTGCGATCACCTTCGCCAACGCGACGCAAGGCGCCATGGAGGGGCAGTTCGGTATACGCGGTCAGGTTGCGCTATCGCGTCTGCCTTTTGACAGCGTGCCCATCATCAATGTGGAGAACGCCTGCGCGAGTGCTTCCACAGCCCTGCAGATCGCCATGACCCAGGTCCAGGCGGGCCAGGTTGATATCGCCCTGGCCGTGGGCGCCGAGAAGATGTGCCACACCGACTCCACCCTTTCCATGGCGGCCTTCCAGGGCAGCTGGGACCGCGCGAACAGCGGCAACACGATTGACAGGCTGGAGGCGATGTCTGCCGCCATGCCCACGCCGGACGAAGACGCCTCCCGCGAGAGTACGCGAACCGTGTTCATGGACATCTACGCTGCCTTCGCCAAATATCACATGGGGAGATTCGGCACCACTCAGCGTCAGATTGCTGCGGTTGCCGCCAAGAATCACCGTCACTCGGTGGAGAATCCGCTCTCGCAATACCGCAACTCCTTCACGATCGACGAAGTATTGAGCAGTCGGCTGATCGCCTGGCCCTTTACGCTGCCCATGTGCTCGCCCATCAGCGACGGCGCCGCCGCCGCCATAGTCTGCAGCGCCTCTACGTTCAAGCGTATTGAGCATAAGGTTCGCGCCGTCAGAATCCGGGCCTGCTGTCTGATGAACGGCGGACGCAGGGAGCACACAGAGATCGAAAGGCATATCTCGCGGCGCGCGGCACTGAATGCCTACGAGACTGCCGGAGTGTCTCCCGGAGATATTGATGTAGTGGAATGCCATGATGCCACCGCCTTCGGCGAGATCCAGCAAAGCGAAAATCTCGGCTTTTTCGACTTCGGCGAAGGCGGCCCGGCTGCGGAGCGTGGCGATACTGCCCTGGGGGGGCTCATACCGTTCAACCCTTCCGGCGGCCTTGAATCGAAGGGCCACCCGATCGGGGCAACGGGTCTCGGTCAGATTCATGAACTGGTGACTCAGCTGCGCGGTGAGGCGGACCAGCGACAGGTAGAGGGCGCGAGACTGGCGCTGCAGGAAAACGGAGGCGGTCTCATCGGGATCGAAGAAGCGGCAGTTGTGGTCAGCATTCTGGAGTCCTGCAGATGAACATGGCGCAGTTGCTGGAAAATACCGCCCTGAGCTACTCGAGCCGTCCCGCGGTTTCTTTGGGTTGCCGCACGCTGTTCAACTACGCACAGCTCAGAGAGCGAGTCGCCCGCCTCGCGTCCGCGATCCACCGCCTGTCGGGCGACAGCAGCGTTGTCGCAATCACTACCCCGAATTGTCCGGAATATCTGGAAATGCTCTTTGCCACCTGGCACTGTGGGTTGGCTGCAGCGCCGATGAACGCGCGACTCAGTGCCCACGAGCTGGCGTTCATGGTGCGAGACTGCGATGCCCGGCTGGTCTTCAGTAGCCCGGAACAGGCGGAAGCGCTGCAGACGCTGCTGCAGGACGTCATCATCCTGGTTCCCGACACGGCAGGCTACAGCAACGCGCTGGCGTCAGCGCCCCTGGGCATTACGGAGCGGGCGGCAGACGAGCTCGCCTGGATTTTCTATACCAGCGGGACCACTGGCAAACCCAAGGGGGCAATGCTCTCCCACGGCAATCTGATGGCGATGATGCTGTCATACTATGCCGATATCGATCCGCTTGACGAGCATGACGCGCTACTGCACCTCGCGGCGACCTCTCATGCATCCGGCCTATTTGGACTCTCCTTTATTGCAAAGGCAGGCAACAACGTCCTGCCGGAAAGCGGCGGATTCGAGCCCAAGGAACTCGCGGCGCTGATCAATCACTACCCGAAACTGACCTTCTTCATACCGCCCACTCTTCTCCGGCGCCTCAATCGCTACCCTGAACTCGCGCAGGCCGATCTGGACAACGTGAAGACAGTGCTGCTCGGTGCTGCTCCGGTCACACCCGCAGATCTGCGTGCCGGTCACGCGATGTTCGGGCCAAAACTCTGGAATGGCTATGGACAAGGGGAAAGCCCCTGCACCATTACCGCCATGAGTCAGTCGATGATCGCGAAAAGCCTTTGCGAGAGGCGCGATGACCGCCTGGCATCGGTCGGCATCGTGCGCACTGGCCTGCGGATTGCGGTAATTGACGCTGGGGGGCAGCCACAGGCACCCGGAGCGATAGGCGAGATCGCCGTCAGAGGGCCCACTGTGATGCAGGGCTACCTGCACCGGCCCGACGCCACCGCGGACGCGCTGGTGGGAGGCTGGCTGCGCACCGGTGATATCGGTCGACTGGACGAGGAAGGCTACCTGACACTTCTCGACAGGAAGAAGGACGTGATCATCTCGGGAGGCATGAATATCTATGCTCGAGAAGTTGAAGACGTGCTGCATGAGGTAGAGAGCATCGCCGACCTCGCTGTTATTGGCCTGCCGGATCCGGAATGGGGCGAGAACGTACTTGCCATCGTCGTCGCATCGCCCGGGAAGGCGCCGGATATCGCTACGCTGGACGCCCTGTGCCTTGAACGCCTGGCGCGTTTCAAAAGACCGAAATTCTATTATTTTGTCGACGATCTGCCGCGAAACGCTAGCGGAAAAGTGCTGAAGCGGCAGTTGCGCGACGAAATGACAGGAAGAGACCCCAGCACGTTCCTGACGCCCCGCTAATTTGTCGGCCAGCAGAGTACTGCGAGGACGAGTAGCGCCTGCTACCATTCGCGAGCTAAGTACACACTCATGTCGACAGGTAAATCGGTTGCCAGCATCCGCTGGCTACAGGATGCGGGGAATCAATCAAATGAGCGGGCTGCAGAAACCAGGGTCTAAGAAATCCGGAAAAAACCCGAGCCAGGGAAATTCACCCGACATCGTGGTCAATTGGATTCAGGAAGGACTCTACAACGGGCGCTTTGTGCCCGGACAAAAGCTTGTGGAAGCCGACCTTATCGCCACGCTGAACATCTCGCGTGGCCCCGTACGAGAAGCACTGAAGCGCCTGCACGGCAAAGGAGTCGTCAAACAGATACCTTATCGCGGAGCACATATCCGAGCGTTTTCCCGAAAAGAAGCTGCTGACCTCCTAATCGTTCTTGAGCCTATGACATCACTGATGGCCAAGCTTGCTGCCGAGGGTGTTGCTGCGGGCATGCCGACGAAACCGCTGGCGGGCATTCAGGAATGGATAGACAAGTTCCAGCGCGGCAGCGTGAACGACGTGACATTTGTCGGCAAAAGACAGCATCTTTACCAGACCCTGATGGAAATTGGCGGTAATGTCGAACTGCCCTACATCATGCCGACGGCGCTGCTGCACTTGTTGCGCTTGCAATCATTCCCCTGGCTGGACAATGAGAAGCGCCAGCAGGTGATCGACGAATACGCGCGAATTATCGATGCCGTGCTCAGTGGTGATCCCGGACGCGCCGCCCGGGTTGGCAAACAGCATGTTCAGGCGGCGAAGAAGCGCCTCTCGGCGTTACCGGACGAGGTTTTTCCCGACTTGCGCATGAGCGAATGAGATCTGCGACCACGTTTTGATCAAATACTCAAGCCCAAAACGGGGTTCCTTGCAGGCTACGGAAATCGCCCTCAACAGAGGCTCACAGCACCTCGTGGATGTGGTATCGCGGTCCATCTGGTAGACGCTCCCCGATCCCTATTGCCAGTATCCGGTTCAACCAGTCATAACGTGGATCGGATGTCTCAAAGCGCGGTGCAATACGAAAGTACATATCGCGCCAACTCACGGCTTCTCCCACTGCCAACTTCCTCATGATTTCCGCGGATGCATGGCGCATGCCCGTATACCGGCAGTTGATCAGCGCACCGTCGATGGTCTCTATCACCAATCGCACATCCAGTTCAAGGATCCCGGCGGCGTTGGTCACCGCCCAGTCGCTACCACCGGACAGAATGCGCCCGCTCAGGCGGGCCCCTTCAATACCTCCTCCACAGACGGGCACACACTTGCGCTCTCCGGCGGGAGTGGCGCCAAGCCTGTGTGGTGGCTCGAGTACAGCCGTGAGAATTCCAATCGGCGCTGTTTCCAATGGATGAACCGAGACAACACCCCCCGATCGCGTCTCTGCCATGCTACCCCCCTGTTTTCAAGTGACCTACGCGCAATGGCGCAGAGGCGAAAACTCTCTCCGGCGTTGACCGACTGCCGCCCGTCTAATATTGTACTACCATATTATTTTACAAACGATGAGAGTGCTTGTGTCGACACTTGTTCTTGGTGGTTCCCGGGGAATCGGGCTAGAAATCGCTAGCGCTTTCGCAAGCGATGGCAATCACATCTTCATTAATTACGCTGGCGATGATGGCTGCGCCGCCGCTGCGCAGCAACGGGTCACTGACCTTGGGGGCACCTGCACGTTGATCAAGTCGGACGTCTCTACCCCCGAGGGTTGCACAACAGTCGCAGAGGCAGTAGGTGAAAAAACGGACAGAGTCGATCAGATTGTGCATAGCGCCGTCATGGCCTACCCAACCAGTATCCTGGGCGCGGAACCTGCCCGCTTCGACAAGGCGGTGTCGGTCAATGGACTCTCACTGCTTTACATAACCCAGGCGTTCCTGCACCTGCTGAGCCGCGGCAGCAGCATTTTTTATTTGTCTAGCCGCGGCGGGCGCACCGTGGTTGAAAACTATGCCGCTATTGGCGTCAGCAAGGCACTTGCAGAAAGCCTGGTGCGTTACCTCGCGGTAGAGTTGGCCCCGCGCGGCATCCGGATAAACTGCATTGCCCCGGGCATCGTGGAGACAGAAGCCGTGCGCGCGGTGTTTGGCAGGAACGCAGGCAATATCGTGGCCCAGGCGGGTGAAAACAACCCCAGCGGGCGGGGTGTGCAAGGCCGGGACTACACGGAGCTGATGCGCTTTCTGGCCTCCCCGGCGGCTGACTACATTACCGGTCAGACGTTTTTTGTGAACGGCGGGGCCAACCTGCACGCCTGATGGGTGACACCGGGTAGCGGTCAGGGTGCCGCTTGCCTTGAACCACGATTGTTGACAGGACAGTGCGCGGGGCGGGCGTCACAGGCAACGACCGTGTACATCGACCTGTACGCCTGCAGTCAGCCTGTATTACGCATGCCAGCAGCAATACCCGCTATCGTCACCATCATGGCCCGCTGCGCGACGGGATCAGCGCTTTCCCGGGTTCGCGTCAGTAACTCGACCTGAAGGTAGTTCAGCGGATCTGTATAGACGTTGCGCAGTGCTATGGATTCGGCGGCCCATACCTGGTTTTTCAGCAAGATATCGACCCCCAGTAAAGACATAACGGTATCCCGATCTGCCGCCATTTCCGTACGCAGTGTCCCGCCGATATCGCGCAGGGCGGCTGGAACCAGATGGGCGTCGTAGTGCGCTGACAAGCCGGGATCGGCCTTGGCGAAAACCATTTCCAGCATGGCCAGACGCGTGGCGAAGAAGGGCCACTCCCGGGCCATTTCCGCAATCGTCTGCGCGTGCCCGTCCGCCAGTGCTTCGCGTAGCGCATGTCCGGCGCCCAGCCAGGCGGGAAGCATAAGCCTGTTCTGCGACCACGCGAATATCCACGGAATAGCGCGCAAACTCTCGATTCCTCCGCTTCCCCGCCGCCGCGCCGGCCGCGATCCGAGAGGCAGACTCGCCAGCTCCTGCTCAGGTGTAGCGTGGCGGAAGTAGGCAACAAAGTCGGGATGATCGCGCACTACTCGTCGATAGGCAGCGCAGGAACTTTCGGCCATGACGCTCATACTGTCGCGCCAGGCCTGCCTCGGGTGACGCCGACTGATCAGATTCGTACGACAGATTGCGGAAGCATACTAAAGTCAGGGTACGCACGGCAATGGATGTCAGGCCGAGCTTGGCGCGAATCATCTCACCCTGCTCCGTGACCCGAAGACCATTGCGCAAGGATCCGGGCGGCTGTGACAGAAGTGCATCGTAGGCCGGTGCCCCGCCGCGCCCAATTGTGCCACCGCGTCCATGGAACAGGGTCAGCTCTACGGCATAGGTGCGGCACACCGCCAGCAGCGATTCCTGGGCCTGGTACTGCGCCCAGGCAGCGGCAAGCGCGACAGGTATCGAATACCTCCTGCGCGTCGTCACTTCCCCGCCAACCCAATGGCAGCAGCGGCCGGCGACTCTGCAGCTCGGCGACCAGAAACGCCAGCCGCTGCGGCTCGTCCCAGGCTGAATAGTCCCCAACCTCAAGATAACGGGTAATCTCAGCCAGTGCCGCCGTGTGCCGGGCGCTGTCCTGTCGGACATCCAGGCGAACAAGATGAACGCCAAAGCACTCCACGCGACGCAGGCTGTCGAGCAGACGACTTTGCGCTATGGACTGCATGCCGCAGGCTTCAAGAGAACGGTAGCAATACAGCAGCGGCTCACGCAGCTGCTGCTCGCTGTGCAGCCAGTCCCCGTCCGCAGGCACGGCAGGAGACTCGCCGGCGAGCAACGATTCCAGGTGGCTCAGAGTGCCGCGCAATAGCCGCCGGAGCTTGCGCAACTCTGCTCGGTAGGGCTCCCGGGCCTCCGGGTTGCGCTCGCGAAGATGCGCGTCGCAGCGCGTGACAGAAAGCTCTTCGACCAGGTCGTCGATATCGCGCAGATAGAGGTCTGCGGCCTGCCAACGGGCCAGCAGCAATACCTCTTTGGTCACACTGGCGGTTACATTAGGATTACCGTCCCGATCGCCGCCCATCCATGAAAGAAAGCGCACAGGCGCAGCATTCAGCGGCAGGCCACTCCCACAGGTGCGCTGTCGTGCACGATCAAGACGGCGCAGGAATTCTGGCACCGCATTCCACAGAGAATCCTCGACCACGGCGAAGCCCCACTTCGCCTCATCCACCGGTGTGGGCCGCTCAGCCCGGAACTCCTCTCCGAACCAGATCTGCGCCACCAGCTCGCGCAAACGCCGCTGCAGTCGCTCGCGCTCAGCTTCAGTGCGCCCTGAGAGCTCAAGATCGGAGAGGCACCGCCCGATTTCGCGGTGCTTGTGAATCAATGTGCGGCGCATGATCTCGGTGGGATGCGCCGTCAGCACCAACTGGATATTCAAGGCGTCAATGGTCTGCGCGATTCCGGCGGGATCAATGTCGGCAGCGCGAAGCTCATCAACCATGCATGTCAGCAGGCTCGATGGCGAGAATTGCTGCACCATCTCACGCGACACGCTGTGCTGCTGGTCAGCGATATTTGCCAGATTGAGAAACTGGCTGAAGGCACGGGCCACCGAGAGCATATCTTTCTCCGGCAGGCTGTGCAGGGCATCAATCAGTCTGTCGCGATCATCAGTGTCGCCATCGCGGGAACGCCGGGAAAGCTGCCGAATGGACTCGACGCTCTCCAGAAAGTCAGCACCTTCGGCAGAGGCAATCACCTCACCCAGAACACTACCCAGCATGCTGACGTTACGCCGCAGAGCGGCGTAGGCATCGGCCTCCAGCGACGTGTCTGGGGCATTGTTATCTTCCGCCGAATGCACCATGGCTCCGTGGCTATCGCGCTTCGCCGATGGACGGACGCCGCTTTCCAGTCACCACTGGCGGATTTTCTCCAGCAGGTCACAGACACGACAGCTATAACCCCACTCGTTGTCGTACCAGTTCAGGACGCGCAGATAGCGACCGTTGGTCACCGCGGTGAAACCGCTGTCGAATATCGAAGAGTGGCTATTGCCGATAATGTCCGAAGACACCAGCGGCCGTTCGCTGAACTGAAGGATGCCGGTCAGTGAGTCGCTTTGGGAGGCCGCCCTGACGACCCGGTGTACTTCTTCCACGCTCACCGTACGTCCCAGCTTCACGAACAGGTCAACCACCGAACCGTCGGAGACCGGCACTCGGGATGCGATGCCGTGCAATTTGCCAGCAAGCTCTGGCAGTATCTTGCCAACGGCTTTCGCGGCACCGGTGGACGTGGGGATGATGTTTTCCGCAGCCGCACGACTGCGGCGCCAGTCGGAGTGCGGAACATCCGCAAGCCGCTGGTCATTGGTGTAGGCATGCACCGTATTCATAACGCCTTCGACAACGCCGAAGCTGTCATTCAGCACGCGCACCATTGGCGCCAGACAGTTTGTCGTGCAGCTGGCGTTGGAGATGATGCGGTGCGCAGGCTCAAGCTGCCCGTCATTCACGCCGAGCACCACCATGAAATCAATATCGTCCTTTGCCGGCACGGTCAGTACCACCCGTTCAGCACCGGCATCAATGTGCTGCTGGAGCTTTTCGCGCGTGCGGAATGCACCGGTCGCCTCGATTACCGCGTCCACGCCGAGTGCGCCCCAGGGCAGTGCCGCAGGATTACGCTCGCTGAGCATGCGGACACGGCTTTTGTCGGTGACAATGTGACCGTCCTGCAGCGCAAGCTCGCCCTTGAAGCGGCCCATGACGGTGTCGTAATTGAGAAGATAGCGCAGGGCCTCGTGGTCAAAGAGGTCATTAATCGCGACAACATCGATGCCCTCAACATCTTCCAGGATCCGGAAGACGGACCGGCCAATGCGCCCGAAGCCGTTGATGGCAATCTTGAGGTTTTTCATCACGCAACCTCCCTGACATCCAGTCGATGGTACAGTCGGACAACGTCGAGAAGTCGCGCGGCGTGCCCTCGTGTTTCGTACCAGGACAGGGTTTTGACGAAATGTTCCCCCGCTTTCAACGTCCCCTGAATATCGAACAGCAGAGACAGACTGCTGCCGAGCACATCGGTGGACACGATCGGATCGTCTATCACGCCTACCTGCTCAGGCAGGCGCCTCGCCGCCTCGGTCATCACCTGATTGACGTCATCGGCGGTCACGGCGTCATCCTCGAACACAAGGTTCACGTCAAGGAGGCAGCCCTCCTGCACGGGAACATTGAGTGTTGACGTCGTTATCTTGCCCGCAAACAGCGGCAGCACGTGCCCGAGCCAGTGGCCGGCTTCGTGGCCGTTGGGGATGATGTTGCGCGCTGCAGACCGGCTGCGCCGGTAATCGCTCCCCGCGTAATCCTGCAGCGCCTGCTCCGATGTGTACGCATGTACCGTCGTCGCACTGCCGCACTCAATAACAAAGTGCTGCGACAGCGTGTGCAGAAGAAGGCAAAGAGCCGACGTCGTCGGCGAGCCAGCGGAAACCATGCGGTCGTGGCAACTGATGCTTTCCTCGTTGACGCCGGGTATTACAACGCGATCGATCTGGTCCCCCGGCAGTGTCCGCAGCAGGACCCTGGGTGCCCCGTTTCCCAGGTGGGCCCGCATGTCCTTGGCGCAGCGGTAGCGGCCGGTGGCGTCGATCACGACATCCACGTCGAACACATCCCAGGGCATTTCCGCCGGCTGGTCGGTGGACATCAGGCGACTGCGGCCACCCGGGCCCACCAGATAGTTGCCGTCGAGTAAATAATCTGCTGGTCTGGCAACTTCCGACTGCAGCAGATAGTGGAGAATCTGTGGCTTACCGATATCGGCAATGGCAATGACGGTGACGTCGTCCCGTTGCGATGCCAGATCATACAGCTGGCGTCCCGTTTGCCCAAAGCCCATCAGCCCAAGGCGCACTGGCCTGTCTGTCGACATACTGAAAACCTCCAGGAGTGGTGTAACGACCCTGTAAACAGTCTTGCATTCATCTCATGACAGCGCAAATCTGTCGCTACTTTGACCATGTTCCCGGCAATCTGGGCCGGCGAGGTCCGCGTATTTCTTTTTAAGTTGATGGAGACCTGATATGACCACCGCCCATGCTATTACCTGTCCGGACGTCACGACCAACCTCAGCGCTGAAGCTGCCATGGTGCAGAAAGCGCTAACTGATAAAGGTCTTGAGACTCCGCTAGTCCACACCGCTCTGGACCGGGATGAGAAATACCGGCGAATTCGCGCTGCCTTTACTGAAATTACGGAAGTGCTCGGACTCGACCTACGGGATGACAGTCTCAGTGAAACACCGCACCGAATTGCAAAAATGTATGTCGATGAGATCTTCTCCGGACTGGATTACGCAAAGTTCCCGTCGATATCCGTCATCGATAACAAGATGCAGGTGGAGGAAATGGTCTGCATCGACAAGATAGACCTGGTGAGCACCTGCGAGCATCACTTCGTTACCATCGACGGGAGCGCCAGGGTTGCCTACATACCACGGCACCGGATAATCGGTCTGTCGAAGATCAACCGCATTGTGCGCTTTTTCTCCCAGCGACCCCAGGTTCAGGAGCGATTCACGCAACAGATACTGGTCGCACTGCAGACGCTTCTGGAGACCGACGACGTGGCCGTTACCGTGAATGCCGTCCACTACTGCGTGAAGTCACGCGGGGTCATGGACAGCAATTCGACAACCCGGACTACGGCACTCGGCGGTGCATTCAAGACCAACGCCAGCACACGAGGCGAATTCCTCGGCTGAACGAGGCCGTTGCTCACCTGTCGGGTGAGCAACGGCGGAGGCCCGGACCGGGCCGCCCACGATGGACAGCCTTACCTGGGCATTGACAATTTCTCAGTCCATTTGCCCATGCCAATGAACGAGAACCTTTCCCTGCTCCGCAGCGTTTAGCGCAAGGTCGCGCGCGACATCACCAAACAGTTCCTCGACGCGGTCACGACGTATCTTGAGTGTGGGCGTCAGTACCTCGTTGGCGATATCCCACGGCTCGCTGGAGAGAATGACGCCGCCAATGCGCGCGTGCTTCTCGATAGCGCCGTTGATCTCGTCCAGCGTTGCCATGAAAGAGGCTTCCAGATCCTCCCTGGAACGCTGACGCGCTTCCGGTGTAAGCACCGCAACCATCACCGTCTTCGAGTAACCCCGCCCCAGAAGACATTGCTGCTCGGCGTGCGCGTTCTTCGCAAATTCACCCTCAATGGGCGGTGGCGCGACATACTTGCCCTGAATGGTCTTGAAGTAGTCCTTGACCCGCCCAGTGATGTAAAGAAAACCGTCCTCGTCCACTCGAGCCTTGTCGCCAGTATGAATCCAGCCATCACGGATCAGTTCCGCTGTCTTTTCCGGCATGCGGTAATAGCCGGGCGTGCAGCCTTCCGCCTTGACCGCAAGCTCTCCCTCTTCCGTTATCCGGTACTCGACCTCGCCGATCGGCTTGCCGATCGAGCCGATGCGGCGCTGATCGGGGCTGCTCACAATCAGACCCATCGCTTCAGTCTGGCCAAAACCCTCCATGAGAGTGAGACCGAACATTTCCCACCAATGGATCAAGGCTGGCGGCGTGGGCGCGGCGGCCACCAGGCAAAACTCAACTTCGTTCAGCCCCATGGTGTCCAGCACCAGCCTGCCGATGCCTTCGCGGTCTGCCGCCAGCGCCGTGTCGATTTCTGCCTGACCACCGAATTTGCCGATGACCGCCTGCTGGAACTGCTCCCAGATGCGCGGCGGGCCGAAAAACATGTGCGGGCGCGTGCGCTGCAGATCCCGAAGAATGGTTTCCAGCGACTCGTTGAACGATACCTCGCCGCACACGACAAGCGATGAGAATTCAACAATCTGGCGCTCGGCAATATGCGACAGGGGGAGATAGGAGAAATAACGGGGATTGTCACGTATGCCGAAAGCCTGAATGAATCGGCGAATCGGCACAAGATTACTGGAGTGCGTCTGTATAACGCCCTTGGGCAGGCCGGTTGTCCCGGAGGTAAACACCAGGGCAATGGTGTCGTCGGCAGCGCATTCATAAGCCGGCGCCCTGCCTTGCCACTCCGCCAGCAGATCCTCCCAGCGCAAGTGGGGCTGATCGAGGGAAACGCCGGGCAGGGCAATCAGGGTGATACCGTCAGGTAGCACGTCCCTTACCGCCGCCCAGTTATGGGTCTCGCCGACAAACAGGACCCGGGTCTCCGTGAAGTCGAGTATGTACTCCGCTGTGGATGCCGGCAGCGTCGTAAACAGACTTACCGATACGTTACCGGAGGCGATAACAGCGAGATCCGCCATGAACCAATGAGGCCGGTTGCGCGACAGTATGCCCATGCGTTCACCGTGCCCGAAGCGATCCTCGAGCATGGCAGCCATCGCCTGAATTTCGCCATAAGCTTTGGCCCAGGTGTAATCATCGCTGCCCTCCTCCCGGAGATCGCGCAGCCAGACTTTGTCGGGACAGGTCTTTGCCCAGTGGCTCACCAGGCCGGTGATAGTGTCGTTCAACATGCATCATCTCCTTATTATCAGAACCGGCTGGGTCTCGACATTGTGCGCCGGCTATTGCATCTCGAGGGCCCGCTGCCCGATTCCGGTCGGCGTTCCGCGCTGTTCCAGACCATTACTGCCCATGCCTGGTCTGTGTTCATTATTAATCGCCGTGGGCAATGGCATCAACGCGGCGGCGCCCCAGCCGTGCTGAGGCATGGGCACCAGCAAATCGGCGACATTCACCAGCGGCGCTACGCCGACAAAGGCCTGCACGGCAGCACCGCCGCCAACGGCGTTATCCCAGCTGGCGCGCGAGACAGCGGTCGCAAAATGCGCGTCATCAAAGCTGACCAACAGAAAATCCCCGCGAACCCTGGCGTCACCCCAATCGAAAGTCAGTGCATCTACTCCCAGAGCGCCGAGACTGGCGCCGACAGCATTTTCTGAAATACGCCAGTGTTCCCAGCCCATCACCCATCCGGAGGGGCTGCGACTCACGCGCTGGGGGGGCCCCAGCCGGGTCAACACGGACTGCAGTGATGCGCCGGCGCCAGGCTCAGCCGTGACAGACGGCAATGGCTGCCCCAGCTGATAGAATCGTTGCGTACAGCCGACCAGGGTAAGCAGCGCAAGTAGGACTGACACACGTATCATCGCGTCAGTCCGCGTCCGGTCGAATCCAGGTAGAGTGCTCGGTCAGAATGTCATTTTCATCAAAGAAGAAAATTGCCCGGTCGTAGCGCGTGTCTACTGTAAAGCGGTTATAGGCAATAAGAAGCAGGGCTTCACCGTCGGCCTGTTCATTCAGGTAATACAGTACTGATTCGTCGCCGAGAGCGATAACCTGGGAGGGTGGGCCGAGACGCGCCAGAATCTCGGCGCGAGTGGTCCTGCCCGGCTGCAGATCCCCGATGACCGCGGGCTGCCAGGTGACTTCGACCCCGCGATTATTGTCATATTGTGCACAGCCGGCGAGGACGCAAACGAGGCCGACATTAAGAACTATCCGCTCCCAGCGCCAACTGGCGGACTTTACCCTGTCTGACTGCATCAGTGACTCCAAAACCGTTGCCCGTATGCAAGATACCCTGCCTTGGCTGCCATGAACAGAAGCCGCTGCCAGGATACCCGGCGATTCACCAGTCGATGCTCTCCCCCGCCCAGTCCAGGTACGACAGAGTGCCATCCGCATTGACGTCATCCATAATCGCCAGAAGTCTGTCGGCCACATACTCAGGCGTGAACAGCTTGTCCTTTGGCACCCGCGCCTGGAACGGCGCCGATAATGCCGTATCGGTCGTGCCGGGATGGAACGCCACAAGCTTGATCGCGGGTGCTCGCCGGGCGAGTTCAATTGCCGCCGATTTCAGCATCATGTTGAGAGCAGACTTCGATCCCCGGTAGCTGTACCAGCCACCCAGGCGATTGTCCGTGATACTGCCTACGCGCGCGCTCAGAAAAGCTGCAACGCACTCCGCGCTTCGCCGCATCAGAGGCTCCAGTGCGGCAAGCCACAACATCGGCACCATGGCATTGACGTGAAACACGCTCTGCATGGTCTCGGCATCGAGCTCGCGCAGCGCGCGCTCGGGTCGATAATGCTCACCGTGAAGTGTTCCGGCACACACAATCACGCGATGCAGTTCAACACCAGATTCGCTGAGCATCCTGCCGATCGTGGCCACGGTTTCTGCGCGCTGCTCAGCGTCGTCAGCGCAGACGTGCCAGTGCACGTGCGACCCCAGTCTGTCCGGTGCATCACTGCGACTGATCGCGTGCACGCAACTATAGGGCAGCGCGTCCACCAACGCCCGACCGATACCTCCGCTTGCACCGATAATAATCGCAGCCTTTGCCGTCATGCCCTCTGGCTCCCTGGTCAATTCTTTTATGGACAGTAGTTACGCAGGCACACCGCCGTCGGATGCGCTGGGGCATGACCTTACTCCGGAGGGGGCCGACTAAAGCGGTCGGGTGACCGCGACAATATCCGGGTCGTCGAGACGACGCTTGAGGCGGAAGCCAAGACTGCGGCAAAGTGCCAGCATCTTGCGATTGTGTGCCAGCACCTCTCCCTCCATGAGCTCCAGCCCGCGATCCCGCGCGATCCGAAACAGCGCTTCCATCAGCTGGCTTCCAATACCCTGGCCCTGAATCTCGTCGGATACCGCCAGCGCAAACTCACAGGACACGGCATCCGAATTCACGGCATAGCGCGACACTCCGACAATGCGCTCACCCGGCAAGCCGCTATCGACAACGGCCACCAGGGCCATCTCACGGTCGTAGTCAATCTGGGTAAAGCGCGCGAGCATGGCCGTGGACAGATGATCGAGACGATACATGAAACGGTAGTAACGGCTCTGTGCCGACAGCCCATCCACGAAGCGCTGCTCCATGTCGGCATCCTCCGGGCGTATCGGCCGAATCAACAGGGATTCACCCCCGGCGAGTAACACCCGATTTTCCAGCTCACCCGGGTAGGGGAGTATGGCCATGTGGCCATAGCTGGATGCGGTGGCGCCGACTCCCCGGGGAGATACAGAAACCGTTATGCGCTCAGCTTCCGGCGTCGCTGCATCGCCCAGCGGCAGATACGGCAGACTGATGGTTTCGATCTCGGGCATCTCACAGGCGATCGCCGACAGCGTCATCAGCATATCAGTCAGCTGAGTTTCCTGTCCGGGCAACAGAGGCTCCATGGCAAAGCGCTTTACCACACGGCCGAGCAACTCGCGACACAGGTAGTCGTTCAGCGGAGGCAGGGACGCCTGCACACCGTCAAGTCGCGTTAAGATACTCCCGGCAGGGCCCAGGAACAGCACGGGCCCAAAGGCCGGCGTCCGCGCAAGAAGCAGTGCAATACGACGATCAAAAACCGCAGGGGCGTCTGTCATCTGAGCAGGAACAGGCACCACGCGGGCATCCATCGCCTCGAATAATTCGACCACAGCCTCTGCCGGCAACCGCGACACCTCAGCCGTCATATAATCTCTGACAAGCGCTCTGGCGCGAGGCAGATCGGGAGCGGCATTCCGGGACAGTGGTGGCGTTAGCTGCAGGAGCAGATTCTGGCTGTTCCGATAACTGGCGAGATAGGCCAGTGCGTCCACTGCCCGCTCGGGACTTGAAAACTGTGGAATCGAGGCGGCGGATAGCAGCGCGCGACTGTCCGCCACCAGGTCCTGCCCCATCCAGCAGGCCATAAGGGGCTTGCCTGCAGGATTGGCCTGTGCAACCAGCGCCTCTGCGCAAGCAAGCGGATCGGTCACACCCTGCGGTGTCACCAGCGCCAGCAGCGTATCCACCTCGGGGTCCCCCAGAAGCGCTTTCGCTGCCTCGGCAAAACGCTCGGGGGGGGCATCACCCAGCAAGTCGACCGGGTTGCTGCACTGCCAGCCGGATGGCATCACGGCTGCCAGCGCCTCGCGGGTAGAGACGGAGGGACAGGCCATTGGCAGGCCATGGTGACGAGCGCGGTTCGTGGCCATAGCCACCGGACCAGCGGCATTGGTGATCATGGCCACGCGCTGCCCAGCAGCCGCTTTCGTACCCGATGCCAGAGTCCTTGCCGCCGTGAGCAGTTCATGCACGCTGCTTACGCGCACGGCACCGGCGCGTCTGACGGCGGCGTCAAACGCAGCGTCTGCCATGGGAGCCTGGTCAATCGCGGTGTCATTGATGGCACCCCCGCCCGACTTGAGCACGACAACAGGCTTTACGCGCGCGGCAAGACGCAGCCCACTGACAAAGGCCCGGGAATCTGCAATACGCTCCACATAGAGAAGTATGCTGCGCGTCGCAGCATCCACCGCACAATAGTCAAGCAGATCGCCAAAATCCACATCGGCTGCCGCGCCGGGAGACGCCAGCAGCGACATCCCGAAGCGATTCGAGGCTGCCCAGTCAAGCATGGCATTGCAGAAGCCTACGGACTGTGAAAGTAGAGCAACGCGCCCGGGCCCCACCGTACTGCGCGCAAAACTGGCGTTGAAGTTCCACGACGGACGCAGCACACCGAGCGTGTACGGGCCGAGCAGCGCGATACCGTGCTCGCGGGCGATCCTGACCAGCGGCTGCTGCGACAGACCATCCGTCGCCTGGCCACCGAAGCCAGCTGAAAGGACAATAGCCGCCGCTACGCCGGCATGAGCCGCATCGAGCAGCACGTCAGGGACATCGCCAGCGGGAACCGCAATGACAACAAGGTCCAGCGTTGCGCCTATCGCACCTATCCGGGGATAGGCCTGCAAACCCTGCACCGTCGAGCGGCGGGAGTTGACCGGATATACCTCCCCGGAGAACCCGCCGCCGAGGATGTTATGCAGCACTCTGCCCCCCACGGCGTCGACACGATCGGAGGCCCCGACGACGGCAACGCTGTCTGGCTCGAACAGCCGGTGCAGGTAATGTTTCCTCGCCATGATTTCCCGCTCCCGCACTCAAGTGCATCCATGCGCAGGATACGTGACAATGGTGCCACAGGGACAAATCGGCTGGATACCCACATGACGATCGGATACATCACGCACACGGATTGCCTGCTGCACGAGTCGGGATCGGGCCACCCGGAATCCCCGGCGCGCCTACTGACGATCAATGATCGACTGATTGCCTGCGGTCTCGATGCGGCGCTGGTGCGTCACGATGCACCTCGGGTTACCCGGAAGCAGCTGCTGCGAGTTCACGATCCCGCCTATATCGACGCTATCGCCGCACAGAGTCCCACTGCGCGCACGATCTGGCTGGACGGTGACACCGCCATGAACCCACACAGCCTGCTTGCGGCAGAACGTGCAGCCGGCGCTGCCGCCAATGCTGTCGCTCTGGTGATGTCGGGAGAACACCGCCGCGTTTTCTGCGCAGTGCGCCCGCCAGGGCACCACGCGGAGCGGGATCGCGCCATGGGCTTCTGTCTTTACAACAACGTGGCTGTTGCCGCCTACGAGGCCCTCGAGGCCTATGGGCTATCCCGGGTCGCGATTGTCGATTTCGATGTGCACCACGGCAACGGCACCGAGCATATTGTCGCCGGGGACCAACGGATACTGTTCTGTTCCACTTTTCAGCACCCCTTCTACCCCCACTCGGGCGCAGAGCCCTCGGCGGACAATATTGTCAACGTACCACTTGCGGCGGGCTCGGGCGGTGCAGCGTTCGCCTGTGCAGTGGAAGAATACTGGCTGCCAAGGCTGGAGGATTTCGCGCCCGAACTGGTGCTGATTTCCGCGGGCTTCGACGCCCACCAGGCTGACGACATGGCAGGCCTGGCCTTTATCGACAGTGATTATGCCTGGGTCACTTCAGAATTGTGCCGTGTAGCCAACATCGCCGGAGAAGGCCGGATCGTGTCGTCTCTGGAGGGCGGCTATGAGCTGCATGCCCTCGCGCGCAGTGTTGAAGCCCACCTGAAAGCCCTGATCGGTCCCTGAAGGCCCACTACACTGCCGCTATGTGCGCTACCGATTCGCCTGCCTGCTGCGCCCACCACAGACGGGCATACTCCCCGTCACGCGATAATAAATCGCTGTGTGCGCCACTTTCGGCAATAGCGCCGTCGCGCAGAACGACAATACGGTCAGCGTCCACTACGGTTGACAGACGATGTGCGATGACCAGCGTCGTATGCCGCTGCGCCAGTTCGCGAAACGCCGAGAGCACAGCCTGCTCCGAGTGACTGTCCAAGGATGAGGTCGCCTCGTCAAAGACCAGTATCGGCGCATCCTTCAGGATTGCCCGAGCGATGGCCACGCGCTGCTTTTCACCGCCAGAGAGCTTCAGCCCACGCTCACCCACGCGGGTCTGCAGGCCCTCAGGAAGCTGGCTGACAAAGTCATCGAGGTGGGCAGCGCGAATCGCTTTCAGCACTGCGCCGTCGTCTGCCGCGGGATTGCCGTAGCGAACATTCTCCAGCAGGCTGTCGTTGAACAACACGGTATCCTGGGGAACAATCGCTATGTGCCGACGCAGCGATTCCTGTGTGACCTCGCGGATATCCTGGCCGTCAATGGCAATGCGGCCAGCCACCGGGTCATAAAAACGGAACAGCAGCTTTATCAGCGTCGATTTGCCCGCGCCGCTGGCGCCGACCAGCGCAACACGGGTTCCCGGCTCAACGCTAAGACTGAAACCATTGATGATGCTTCGTTTGTCTCCGTAAGTGAACACCACATCCTCGAAAGCTATACGTCCGTGCTCGACCTGCAGCGTCTTCGCATCCTCGGCATCGCGCACCGCAGGCTCTCGCTCCAGCAGATCAAACAGGTTCTCGATATTCGCCATGGAGCTTTTGATTTCACGGTACACGAAGCCGAGGAAGCCCAGTGGCATGAAAAGCTGCAGCATGAACTGGTTGATGAGCACGAAATCACCAAGGCTCAGCACCCCATCGCGCACCTGCCAGGCCGCCAGACCGATCATCAATGTCTGGGAAAGAGCGATGATCAGCGCCTGCCCCGCATTCAGCGCGAACAACGACAGACGATTAGAGCGTCGTGCCTGCTCCCAGGCGGCGAGCGACTCGTCGTAGCGATCGCTCTCAAAGGTCTCGTTTGTGAAGTACTTGACCGTTTCGTAATTCAGAAGACTATCGACGGCCCGGGTGTTGCTGCTGGAATCCGCCTCATTCACCGCACGCACAAAACGGGTCCGCCACTCGGTCGCACGAAAGGAAAACGCACCGTAACCGAGCACTGCCACCACAACCACCGCCGCATAGGACAGCCCGTAATTGTATAGCAAGATGCCGGCAACCATCGCGATCTCAAACAGCGTGGGGGCGATGTTGAAAATAAAGAAACGCATCAGGAAGCTGATACCCGTAGTGCCACGTTCGATATCCCGCGCCAGGCCGCCGGTGCGTCGATTAAGGTGATAATCAATATCCAGACTGTGAACATGTCGAAACACCTGCAAACCAATCCGTCGCATGGCGCGTTCTGTGACTCGACCGAAGAGGGTGTCGCGCAACTCCGCGAACATCACGCTGGCGAAGCGTGCCATACCGTAGGCGATCACCAGCGACAGCAGCATGACGACCGCTATCTGCTCGCTGTCTTCAAGGTCCAGGGTGTCAACAAGCGATTTCAGAACGAAGGGAATGGTCAGCAAAGCGCCTTTGGCAAGAAAAAGACATGCCATGGCAAGGCCGACACGGCCGGCGTTCTCGCGCAGCACCGGTAGCAGGCGCAATAGCAGGGACCAGTTGTAGCGGCCGCTGGCCGGCTCGGATACTGATGATGGCTGCATGAAACTCCTCAGTTCAGAAAAACCGGGTCGCGTGACGACAGGATGGACCTATCGCCGAATGAATAGGAGACTTGCCCAGCGCGCGCCATGTGATCACACTTGGCAGCAACAGCAAACAGTCGGACATAACCCATGGTAAACCAATTTCTGCCACCACTGGCGGGTGGCCTTCTTATCGGTCTCTCAGCCGTATTGCTTTTGTTACTCGTCGGGCGTATTGCCGGCATCAGCGGTATCGCCTGGAACGCTGTTTCCGGTGCTGCGGACAATGGCTGGCGCTGGCTTTTTCTGCTCGGCCTGATCGGTGGCGGCGCTATATACCACTGGATCAGCGGCACTCCAGCGCCGGCGCCCAATCCCGCGGGCTGGCCCCTGGCAGCCGCTGCCGGGCTTGCCGTCGGCATTGGCGTCAGAATTGGAAACGGGTGCACTAGCGGGCATGGGGTTTGCGGACTGGGCCTGCTCTCCCTGCGCTCACTGGCAGCAACGGCAGCCTTTATGACCACCGGTGTCCTCACCGTATTTGTCATGCGCCACGTATTAGGAGGTGGGGCATGAAAGCACTGGCAGCGCTTATCTGCGGCCTGATGTTCGGTGCCGGTCTTGCACTGTCGGGAATGACCGATACCGCCAAGGTGCTGGGTTTCCTCGATCTTTTTGGTGACTGGGTGCCCGATCTCGCTTTCGTGATGGGCGGTGCCGTTGCGGTGACTACCGTCACTTTCACCCTGGTGCTACGCCGGCAGACGCCGGTGTTTGCGCAGACATTCTCTCTACCACAGACGCAGGCGATAGATGGCCGTCTGATGACAGGAGCCGCGCTGTTCGGGCTTGGATGGGGACTCTACGGCTACTGCCCGGGCCCTGGCCTGACCGCGTTGATCTACGGCCACACCGGCACGCTGGCCTTTGTTGTCAGCATGTTTGCCGGCATGTGGCTGGCGGCCCGGTGGCAACAGGGCCGCTCGTCTTGAACCGCGATCGTGACAGCAGCTACTCCACCGCCAGACCGGCGGCATCCGCGGCCGTCATGCCCAGCGCCATCGTCACCATATTGAAGAATTCTGCTTCGCCACTGGAAACGTTGCCATCGGCTTTCATCACCTGCACCAGACCGCGGATGATTGACACCCGCTGCTGCCGACTGAGCCGGGGCGCCACTTCGGCGAGATACTTGTGTAACGGCGCGGACTCATACAGCTTCGACAAAGCGGCCGTGCGAATGTCGCTACTCGTAATGTCCTCACCGAGGTATTCCTTTATCACAGCCTGCACGCTCGCGATTTCTGCCGGGTGCGTATAGGCATCCGCATCGGTCGCTCGCGATAGCACCAGCACGAAAAGCTCACGATACACTTCATCGTCTGCCGTGGCCTCCTGCTCCCGGAAAAGCTTGGTCAGACGGCTGAAATTGGTAAGTGGCATTGCGGTATCTCCGTTGTTGATGTCGCGCGACAGCATAATCTTTTCCGTCGGATTTGAACACTCAGCTGCGCGAGCAGGAAAAGACCCACCCGCGCGTGATCGCCCCACTTCCTCTGCCTGAGGCTTGGACGGTCGTAGGCGTCAAAAAAGGCGGCTCGTTCGGACGTCGAAACCGGCGTTATCGCAATAACGCCGACGGTGACACCGGCACAAACGAGACCCGCCTTCTGTGCTGCCTTATCCCGCCTAGAACATGAAACGCACACCCGCCTCTATGCTCTCGCCGGCCTGCGGCGCGAAGTTGCGTAGGAAAGAGGTGCTGAGACGTATTTCCTCATCGGTGAGATTTTTCAGCTTCAGGAAAGCCAGCAGCTCGTTGTTTCCCGCAAACTGCACACGATAATCGACACCAGCGTCCCAACGGGTATATCCGTCAGTCTCGGTTTCAAAGTCACCGGGGTTATCCTGATCGCTCGCATTGAGGACCCTCACATATGCGCCCAGGGAGTCGCTGCGCCAGGAGAGTTCGCTGCCAATCCGCATTGGGGGAAGCCTCGGCACGTCACCGGCGGAGTCGAACTCGCCGGTGATCATGTCGCCAAAAACACCGAGGCTGACGTCACCACCGGCGACGCGGGTGAGCTCAAAGCTGGACTCAAACTCCAGACCGTAAAACTGGGCGTCTTCCTGCTCGTAGATATAAACCGGCGTTTCGTCGACTTCCTCGCCTGTATTCAGCAGGAAGATATAATCGCTGAAGGTGTTATAGAACGCCGTGAGCTCCGCGAAACTGCGCTCGGTAGTCCAGGTAAGTGACAGGTCTGCATTGAGAGACGTTTCCGTACCGAGGTCGGGGTCGCCAATTTCGACAATGCCCGTAGCGGCGTGGGTTACTAACTGCTCGTCCGTGTTGTTGAGGTTAGAGAACAGCTCCTCCGTTGAGGGTGCGCGCTCTGCGCGTGACACGGACACACCCAGATTCCAGTCACGGCTAATGCTGTAAAGTCCCGACGCAGACAGGCTGAGACTGGTGAAGTCTTCCGAAGCGCCCGTCGCAGGATCTCGATCAACGATATCGGCGCGACCACCCAGCTCAAACTGCCAGTCTGCAGCGTGGAAATCCTGCACATAGAATACACCCCACTCAGATGAGTCAGTTTTTGGCACATAGGCCTCATCACCCACCGCTTCAAACTCGTCAGCCCGCCACTGCACACCAAGGACGCCATGGTTATCGCCCTCGCGCACCAGCTCCAGACGGCCCTCGTAGGTCTCACGGCTGAACTGGGTGCCAATCTCAGCACCCTCAAGCTCGACGTGCTCGTAATCCGTATAAGTCAGGAAGCCCCGCGCTACATCAATGAGGCCCGGCACAAGATCATGCACGTGTAGCTGCGTATCGTAGCGTTCCTGCTTGAGGTCGATACGGATAGCCTCGTCTTCTTCCCCGCCATGCTCCTCGCCCTCGTGCTCCTCCTCATGGCCGTGTTCCTCTTCGTCGCCGTGTTCCTCCTCATGGCCGTGGTCTTCTTCGTGGCCGTGCTCATGCGCCCCCGGAGGGATGCCATAATTGGTTTCAAAGCTGTTGTAGGAGAAACCGACAAAGTCTCGCTCGCCAAAGTGGTAACTGCCGCCGATGGTAACAACGTCTGCGTCGCCATCCGTATTGGCAATAAAGCCATCGGAGTTCTCTAATTCCTCTTCCTCGTGATCGTGATCGTGATCCTCGTCGTGGTCTCCCTCGTGCCCACCGCCAAGGAGCGCTTCCTGCATTTCTACCGCTTCCTCGTCAATCGCCAGACCGGGGATACTTGTATCCTCGAAATCGCGAAAGGTGCCGCTGACATGAAACGCGAAGTCGCCAACACCCCCCTCAAGTTTCAGGACACCGGTGTTCATCTCGGGGGCGTCATCGTATCGATACTCCACGGCCCCCTGCACACCATCGATACGCTCACCGGGGATACGGTTGTCGCGCGTATTGATCACGCCGCCGATCGCCCCGCCGCCGTAAAGGAGCGTGGCCGGGCCACGCAGCACCTCAACGGAATCGGCCAGCATCGGTTCGATACTCACCGCATGATCCGGGCTGAGGCTGGACACATCGGCCGCTGCAATTGCGTTGTTGAGATTAATAGTTCGCGGACCACCCTGCCCCCGGATCACGGGCCTTCCCACACCGGGGCCAAAGGATGCATTAGAGATGCCTGGCTTGTCGCCAAGCGTTTCGCCAAGGGTACTTGCCGCCAGTCGGCGCAGTTCATCACCACTTAGCACCGTAACGGGGAGGGCTGTCTCTGCAGCCTTCTTATGAATGGGCATCGTGACCAGCACATGCTCCATTCGCGACTCGGGTACCTGTGCCATAGCCTGACTGGCAGCGCCAACGCACACCGCAATAAGGGTCTTCTTCATGTTGTTCTCCTGATGAATTAAAAGAATATGTGGTAATCAGGAGAAAAAGGGAGGACCCCGTGCATCGAAAAAATGGTGGGCAGAAGCGGTACCGGCCAGAGTGGCAGATTCATGTACCGTATCAGCCGGGACATTGAATTGGCCCAGACTTTTACTTGAGAGAACGGCTTTGCCGTGATCAAACTGGCACTGGAAACAGTCGAGAACAGGCTGTCCATCGGTATGTTGGTGACCGACCAGCCCGAACTGCGCGCCGACAACGAAAGCCAGCAGGCATATAGCCAGCTTTCTGGAGCCTCGCTGTTGAAGTGTTTTCCAGCTCATAGTGGCAGGTAGCATACACGAATCATGTTGCAGGTCACGCACATTCAAAGGAATGCGGTCGTCCGGCAAGGTAGTATAATTCAACCGCGAAAAACAACACCCTTTGAGTCCAGCTTCCTGTGCAAAATGCATCAGAACCGACATGACCCGAACGTCTTCAGGTGACCACTGCGGCCTATGACTGACTGATTGCCAAGGTCTCGCGCAGAGTCGTTGCATTGTCGGAGGTGAACAGCGAGACTATCCCGTTTAGTGCCATGTCGACGGAAAACCGAGATAAGGGAAGACTATGTCCAACGAGGGATATCACGAACCCGTAAGCGAGCTATCCTGCGCTACACGGGACATGCACCGGGCCATTGTGTCTCTTATGGAAGAACTTGAAGCCGTTGATTGGTACAACCAGCGCGTCGATGCCTGCGAGAATCCAGAATTGAAGCGCATTCTCGAGCACAACCGCGACGAGGAAAAAGAGCACGCTGCAATGGTGATCGAGTGGATACGCCGCCAGGATCCAACGTTTGACAGTGAGCTCAGAGATTACCTCTTCACTGACAAACCCATAGCCCATAAATAACGCATGTCAGGCGCCAGCCCTCACGACGAGGCAAAGACGTCTTATCCACCCGGCCTGCCGCGCCTGGGCTGGCGGGAGTGGATCAGCTTTCCGCATCTCGGTATCGAGGCAATCAAGGCGAAGGTCGATACCGGGGCGCGCACCAGTGCACTTCACGCCTTCAAAGTATCGCCTTTCGAGCGGGACGGCAGACTTCATGTCGCCTTCGCCATCCATCCAAATCAACGGGATCAGGATACGGTACTGGAGTGCGAGGCTCCGGTCGTCGACCGTCGGTCGGTTCGCGACTCCGGCGGTCACGCTGAAATGCGCTACGTTATCAAAACAGAAATCCACATAGGCCCACATCAGCTGATAGCCGAGGTCACGCTTACTGACCGCGACTCCATGCGCTTTCGTTGCCTGCTGGGCCGCACCGCGCTGAAACGCAACTTTGTGGTGGATTCCGGCCGCTCCTACCTGGCCGGGAAACCTCCCCGCTAGAAAACCACCGACACAGGTCACCGCCCGACCATGAAAATGAAGATAGGCATTCTCTCGCGCAACTCAAAACTCTACAGCACGCAACGGCTAGCCGAGGCGGCGCGCGACCGCGGCCACGATGTTGAAGTCATGGACACGCTCAAGTGCTACATGGATATCAACTCGGCCAAGCCCGTCATTTACTATAAAGGGAAAGCCTTGGAAGGATTCGACGCAATCATTCCCCGCATAGGCGCCTCAATAACGGAATACGGCACGGCGGTCATCCGGCAATTCGAGATGATGGGGGTCTACTGCCTGACGGAGTCGATCCCGCTGGGACGTTCTCGCGACAAGCTGCGGGCACTGCAGCTCATGTCTCGCAAAGGCGTCGGCATGCCCGTTACCGGCTTTGCCCACAGCGTGGAGAACGGGCGTGAACTCATCAAGATGGTCGGAGGTACCCCCGTGGTACTGAAACTCCTTGCCGGCACGCAGGGGCGCGGTGTTGTGCTGGCAGAAACCTACAAGGCCGCCGAATCGGTGATCGACGCCTTCATCGAGCTAGGGGCCGACTTTCTGGTCCAGGAGTTCATCAAGGAAGCCGGTGGCTCGGACGTACGCGCCTTCATTATTGGCCGCCGTGTCGTTGCTGCGATGGAGCGCAGCGCAGCGGAAGGAGAATTCCGTTCCAATCTGCACCGGGGCGGCAGTGCACAGCCCACCAAGCTGACGCCGGAAGAGCGGCGCACGGCGGTCAAGGCGGCACAGACCATGGGGCTTTCGGTGGCAGGGGTGGATATATTGCGCTCGTCCCGAGGCCCGCTGATCATGGAAGTCAACTCTTCTCCGGGGCTGCGCGGCATTGAAGAGGCGAGCGGCAAGAACATCGCCAGCCGGATCATCCAGTATGTCGAGGAACACGCGAGGCCAACGCGCACCGACAGTCGACGCACGCAGGGATAGAGACATGGCCAGATCACGCGGCACTATTGACATCGGCAATATCAGCATTGCCCCGGGAGAAAAAAAGACGGTCAATATCCCGGTGGCTCCGCTCTACACGCATGACGACCTGTCAATCAGCGTTCAGGTAATACATGGCCGCCAGCCGGGGCCCGTCGCCTTCGTGTGTGCCGCCGTGCACGGTGACGAAATCAACGGTGTCGAAATCATCCGGCGAATGCTTAAGCATCGCTCGCTGCGTAACCTGCGCGGCACGCTACTGGCGATTCCCATTGTCAATATTTACGGGTTTCTGAATCATTCCCGCTATCTGCCGGATGGCAGGGACCTGAACCGTTCATTCCCGGGATCGGAGGCAGGATCGCTGGCAGCGCGGGTAGCCAACACATTCCTTCGGGAAATCGTGCTCAAATGCGATTACGGCATCGATCTGCACACCGGTGCCCGCCATCGGGCCAATTTTCCCCAGATACGCGCCGACCTGGACATGCCGGGGGCCCGGGCCATGACCGAGGCCTTCGGCGTTCCGCTGGCGATCGACGCCAAGATCCGCGACGGCTCGTTACGGGAGGCTGCGGGCGACGCCGGCATTCCGGTGATTCTCTATGAGGCCGGAGAGGCCCTGCGCTTCGACGAGATGTATATCCGTGCGGGCGTCTCCGGCGTTATCAACGTATTGCGGGAAATAGGCCTGTTGCGCCGCAGCCCGCGCCGCAAGCCAGTACCCGCGCCTATCGTAAGCGACCAGTCAAGCTGGCTGCGGGCCCCGGAAAGCGGTATTCTCAGCACCCTGGTCCCTCTTGGAGCCAAGGTAGTAGCGGGGGAAACTGTTGCCGTGGTCGCCGACCCGCTCGGCAGCAGCGAGGTACCTATGGTGGCCACGCATGACGGGGTGGTCATCGGCCGCACCAATCTGCCGCTGGTATATGAGGGCGACGCTGTGTTCCATGTTGCTCGCTACGGTCGACAGACCGCCCTCGTGGAACGACACCTGGAACAATTTCACGAAGAGTACGAAAGCCAGATTGATTGATGCGATGATATACTTCGGCACCGATGTTCACTGCAGGGCGACGCGCCCGGGTCACTTCCTATGCGCAAAAACCTGATCACTGCCTTTCTCATCGCGGCAGCAATCGGTATTTGGCTGCTGTCAGGCCTCCTCTCAGATGACCAGGCGGTCGATCCCGATACCCGGCCAGTGCTGGCCGAGCAATCCTTCGAACCACGCGAGAAAAATGAGCTGCCAAGGGTTCGGGTACGCGAGATCCAGGCTGAACCTCGAGTCCAGCGCATCACCCTGCGCGGACGTACCGCCAACAAGCGCACCGTGGTCGTAAAATCGGAAATCACCGGGGTCATCACAGAGCGCGCAGTCGAGCGCGGTGACCGCGTCGACGAGAACGCACTGCTTTGCCGTCTTGCGAATGATGACCGAAGCGCGGCTGTGGCCGAAGCCGAGGCCACACTGCGCCGGGCCACACTGGAATACCAGGGTAGCCAGAGCCTGAAGCAAAAAGGCTTGCAGTCGGATACCGCCATCGCCCGGGCCGAGGCCTCAAAAGCAGCAGCCGAGGCGGTTCTGATGCGCGCTCAGCTCAATCTGGAGCGCACCGAAATAAGGGCGCCCTTCGCCGGCATGGTCGAGGAGATTCACGCCAACAGCGGCGACTATCTGACTCCCGGTGGTGACTGCGTCACCCTGCTGGATCTTGATCCCATGCTGTTGACTGCGCGCGTGACAGAGCGCGACGTCGGCGCCATTCAGGAGGGCGACCGCGTCACCGCCCGTATCGCCACGGGCCAGGAGGTCAGCGGGATCGTCAGCTTCGTTGGCCGCCAGAGCGACAACCAGACGCGAACCTATGCGCTCGAAGCGACTGTCGACAATCGGGATTACGCCCTCAGATCCGGCGTCACGGCAACGCTCTCCATCGCTCGCGACGAGGTGCAGGCGCATCGCGTCTCGCCCGCTCTGTTCGCGCTGGATGATGCCGGTCGCGTCGGCGTCCGCATACTGGACGCTCGCGACCAGGTAGAGTTCCGGCATATCACGATCCTTGAAGATACACCCGGCGGTGCCTGGATTACCGGGCTGCCCGACCGTACGCGCCTGATCATCGTCGGCCAGGAATCCGTTGTCGCCGGACAACGTGTCGAGCCCGTCACCGAGAGCGGCGCAGTTGCCTCCCGGAGCGCATCACAATGAGTTTCATAGACGCCGCCATCAATCGCTCACGCAGCACGCTCATGCTGATGGGCGTTGTTGTCCTGTGTGGCCTTATCGCGCGCTCAATCCTGCCGATAGCCAATGAACCCCACATTGAAGTGCCCTTTTTCTACGTCGGCATCATGCATGAGGGCATCTCGCCCGAGGACGCCGAGCGGCTGCTGATACAACCGATGGAGACCGAACTGCGCAAGGTAGAGGGTATTGATGAAATAACGGCAATGGCGTCCGAGGGTAACGCCACGCTGTTCATCGAATTCGGCCCGGAGCAGGATCTCAGCCAGGCACTGACCGACGTGCGCGAATCCGTTGATCGCGCCAAGGCCGAGATTCCGTCAACGGCCGAAGAACCCATCGTTCGCGAAATTGAAATCGACGAGTACCCTATACTGCAGATCAGCCTGATTGGTGACGGCGTACCCGAGCGCATTGTGTATGAAACCGCACTCATGCTGCGCGACCGGATAGAGTCTATACCGTCCGTGCTCAAGGCCGACCTTCAGGGCCACCGTGAGGAACTTCTCGAGGTGATCATTGATCCCGAGGCTCTGGACACCTACCAGATTTCCAGCGAGGCATTGATCAACACACTGCAGCGCAACAACCGACTGATCCCGGCAGGTAGTATCGACACCGGCAGAGGGCGCTTCTCCGTGAAAGTCCCCTCCATCGTCGAGCGTCCGGAAGACGTGATGAGCCTGCCAATCACCAGTTTCGGCGACACTGTGGTCACACTGCGCGAAGTTGCCGAGATCCGCAAGACCTTCAAGGATCGCGACAGCCACGCGCGCGTCAATGGCATGGACGCGATATCCATTGCCGTGCGCGCCCGGGCCAACGGCAACATCATCGAGACAGTGGATGCATTGCGTGCCCTGCTGGAAGAGACGCGACCAGAGATCCCCAGCAGTATCAAGGTCCTCACTACACAGGATCAAGCCGAATTCGCAGGACTGCAGGTCACGGAACTCCAGGGCAATATCTTTACGGCCCTGGCGCTGGTGATGATTCTCGTCGTGGCAACCATGGGCTTTCGCAGCGGCGTGATCGTCGGCCTCGGTATTCCGGTGTCGCTGCTGTTTTCCGTCATCATTATTTATCTGCTGGGCTACACCTTCAACTTCATGGTGATGTTCGGCATGCTGCTCGGGCTGGGCATGCTCATCGACGGCGCCATCGTGGTTACCGAATACGCCGATCGCAAGATGGGCGAGGGCATGGACCACAGGGCCGCCTATTCCGAGTCCGTGAAACGCATGTTCTGGCCGGTCACCGCGTCCGTGGCGACCACGCTCGCAGCCTTTCTGCCGCTGATCTTCTGGCCGGGCATTCCCGGAAAATTCATGAGCTTTCTGCCCGTCACCGTGTTCACGGTTCTTGCCGGCTCGCTGCTGTATGCCCTGCTGTTCGGCCCGGTGCTGGGTACCGTTTTCGGGCGACCCACTGTCCATTCCCGTGCGGCGGCGAAAGCCATGCAGGAACTCGAAAGCGGCGATCCAACGACCCTGCCCACGGTGACCGGCGGCTATGCGCGCTTCCTGGCGCGCGTATGCGCCCGACCCGGCCTCACCCTCATCATTGTGCTTGCAGGACTCATGAGCATTTTCGTCGCCTACGGCAAGTACAGCAAGGGCATGGTTTTCTTCTCGGATTCTGATCCACAGTTCATACAGGTTTCGGTTCGCGCGCGGGGCAATTTCTCTGCCGACGAAGTCAATGCACTGGTCTATGAAGTGGAACGGGAAATTCTCGAGATACCGGGCATTGAAGCACTGAACGCACGCACGATTCTTCCCGGGGGCAACGGCATGGGGCGCGGCGCCCTGAGCACCGCCGATCGTATTGGCTCGATTTTTATCCAGCTCTTCCCCGAGAGCGAACGCAATATCAAGGGTCGCGAGATTATTCAGGAGATTCGTCGCCGCACCGATCCGCTCGCGGGCATCACCGTGGACGTCATGGCCCAGGAACAGGGCCCACCGGTTGGCAAGCCCATACAGATAGAACTGCGCTCACCCCAGCGCGACCTGCTCGAACCCGCCCTCGCCCGTATCAAGGAGTACATGCAGTCGCTGCCGGAACTGGTGGATATCGACGACACGCTGGCGCTGCCAACGATTGAGTGGCAGATGGATGTGGATCGCGCCCAGGCTGCGATTTATGGCGCCGACGTGTCCTCTGCGGGCGTCGCGGTGCAGCTGGTGACCAATGGCGTCAAAGTGGCGGAGTACCGGCCGGAATCCGCCGACGATGCGGTTGACATCCGGGTACGCTACCCCCTGGATGAGCGTGGGATCGACGCCATGGACAATCTTCGCATCAGCACAGCCATGGGCCATGTGCCGCTGTCAAATTTCGTCACACTGCAGCCCTCGCCAGGTGTGGACACCTTTGAACGTATCGACGGGACACCGGTAGAGCGCATACGCGCTGATGTCATTGAAGGCGTGCTCGCAGACAGCATGGTGCGTGAAATAGAGTCGTGGCTGAATACCCAGATCTTCGACCCTCGCCTGGATATCCGCTTCCGCGGCGCCAATGAAGAGCAGTCTGATTCCCTGGCTTTCGTGCAGGTTGCGTTCCTGCTGTCATTGCTGCTCATGTTCATTCTACTTGTCACGCAGTTCAACAGTTTTTACCAGAGCACCCTCATTCTGCTCGCCGTGATTATGTCGACTGCCGGCGTACTTCTTGGCTTACTGATTCTCGACAAGCCTTTCAGCGCCATTCTCTCAGGCGTCGGTGTTGTTGCGCTGGCGGGCATTGTGGTCAATAACAATATCGTGCTGATCGATACCTTCAACACGGTACGCAGGGAGCAGCCCGACCTCAGCACGGCCGAGGTCGTGGTACTCTCAGCCTCACAACGCCTGCGACCGGTGATGCTCACCACCGTGACCACGGTTTTCGGGTTGCTGCCACTAGCGTGCGGCCTGTCGGTGGACCTGATCAACCGCAGCATCACCGCCAGCGGCCAGATGGCGACGTTCTGGGGACCACTGTCCCAGGCGATCGTGTTCGGCCTGACCTTCGCTACCATTCTGACGCTGGTCGCAACGCCGGCAATGCTGGCGCTACCCGATCATCTGCGCGGCAAGTTTGCCGATATCAGAGCATGGTTCCACGAGCGAGCCGCGAATCAGAGCCGCAGGGCCACCTCAGCCTGACAGAAACGCGGGTAGCAGTAGTCTGCCGGGGCACGGTAGCTTTGCGATGGGCATAAAAAAACCCGGCTGGCTTTCGCCAACCGGGTTTCTGCTGTCATTGCGCTACTGCGTTACGAAATGACTTCAATATCAGACGCCTGGGGGCCTTTCTGGCCCTGCGTGACATTGAACTGCACTTTCTGACCTTCCAGAAGGGTCTTGAAACCTGAACCACTGATGGCGCTAAAGTGCGCAAACACATCGGGACCTGACTCCTGCTCGATGAAGCCAAAGCCTTTTGTTTCATTAAACCACTTAACTGTGCCGGTAACTGATGCCATTTTCTATATTCCTACTCATTCATTAATTGTGCCCACAAGCGGGCGTTCTTGCTTGAAGTCATGCTGGGCAATATGAACAAACAGGACGGGATACGACAATCTGAACCGCTGTACTGAAAAGCTACCTTGCAGTGGCTATCCCTACAATCGGGGCAGATAGCGCGAACACGAACTACAACGACATAAATGCTTGCAACTATCAAACGCCTTCGATAATACCATCGAGCGCCGGGGTATGCACGCTTTATTTTCACGGGATATCCCTGCGACCAAACGCCGGTCGACCACCGTCAATTGAGCGCGTTACGGCGGTTGCAAAGGCCGGACGATAGCGTATCCTGCGCAGCCTGACACTTGCTGACAGTGTCTTCCTGTTCGTCAGCATCCAACGTTAGGGATCCTGACGATGAAATTTACAGACCTCGGTCTGTCTGTGCCGCTGTTGCAGGCATTGACAGAAAAAGGCTATACCAGCCCCTCTCCGGTTCAGGAGAAAGCCATTCCCCTGGTTCTTGCCGGCCATGATCTCATGGCGGCTGCCCAGACCGGAACCGGCAAAACCGCAGCATTTGTTGTGCCGATGCTCCAGCGTCTCGCTGAGGGTACGCGCACCCGTGACCGCCAAGTGCGTGCCCTGGTACTCACACCCACCCGCGAACTCGCGGCTCAGGTGTACCAGAGCGCTGTGGACTACGGCGCACGCAGCGAACTGAGCGCCTCCGTCGTATTTGGCGGCGTAAAAATCAATCCGCAGATCGCAAAACTGAAGCGCGGCAGTGACATTCTTGTCGCCACGCCGGGTCGCCTGCTCGACCTCCACCAGCAGGGAGCAGTGGCATTTGATCGGGTGGAGATCCTGGTGCTGGACGAAGCTGACCGTATGCTCGACATGGGTTTCATCCATGACATCCGGCGCATCGTCGCTCTGATGCCGAAGAAGCGCCAGACACTCATGTTTTCCGCCACGTTCTCCGGCGAGATCCGCCGCCTGGCCGAAGGCTACCTGAACAACCCGAAGCAGGTAGAGGTTGCCCCGGCCAACGCCACGGCGGACAGCGTTGAGCAGTGGATCTACCCAGTTGACAAGAAACGCAAGCCAGAGCTCCTGTCACATCTGGTTCGCAGTAGAGACTGGCATCAGGTGCTGGTGTTCACCCGCACCAAGCACGGCGCCAACAAGCTAACGAAAAAACTCGAAGACGACGGTATCCGCGCCGAGGCTATTCACGGTAATAAGAGCCAGAACGCCCGCACCCGCGCACTGGACGGCTTCAAGCAGGGCCGCATTCAGGCGCTGATCGCCACGGACATCGCCGCCCGGGGACTGGATATCGCCCAGCTGCCGCAGGTGGTGAATTTCGACCTGCCGAATATCGCTGAGGATTACGTGCATCGCATCGGTCGCACGGGCCGCGCCGGGGCCAGCGGGCATTCCTATTCTCTGGTTTCAGCGGATGAGGCGGACTATCTCTACGGTATTGAGCGCCTGATCCGCAAAACGCTGCCCCGGGAGGAAATCGACGGCTATGAGCCGGAGCATGCACTGCCCGCGGCCGGCGTACGCCCTCCTCCCTCAGCCCGAAAGCCCGCACCCGCACAGCGCGCCGGACGCCCCTCGGGCCGCGGCGGAGCGCCAGGCAAGCCGGGCGGCAGTCGCCCCGGCGGTGCCCCAAGACGCAGTGCCGGCGGCCAGCGGGCCGGGGGTGGACGCAGCGGGGGGCAGCGCAGCGGTGGCAACCGCTAGCGGGCCACGGGCGCCGGTTACAGCGCGCGACTCAATGCCGGTATGGTTCTGTGCAGCGTTTCGTCATTTAAGGAGTAGTCTACCGGCACATCAATGACGTGCACGGCGGGCTCGTCCAGACAGCGCGTCAGCAGCGGCGCCAGCTCGTCACTGTCGGTCACGCGCCAGCCGCGCGCCCCATACGAGTTCGCGTACTGCACGAAATCCGGGTTGCCGTAATCCAGCCCATAGTCAGGGAACTGCATCTGCGCCTGCTTCCACTTGATCATGCCGTAAGCATCATCCCGCAGAATCACCACAACCAGATGCTGCTTGAGACGAACAGCTGTTTCCAGTTCCTGACTGTTCATCATAAATCCACCGTCACCCACCACCGCAACCACTGGCCTGTCCGGATGCACCAGCTTCGCCGCCATTGCCGAAGGCAGTCCCGCCCCCATGCTGGCGAGGGCGTTGTCCAATAGCAGCGTATTCGGATGCGCCGCCGGGAAATTGCGCGCAAACCAGATCTTATAGACACCGTTATCCAGCGTAACGATACCCTCCGGGGGCAAGACATCACGCACCTCCCTGACCAGGCGCTCTGGCAGCATCGGGAATCGCCTGTCCGCCTCCGCCTCTGCACGGTGAGCGAGATAGGCGTCGTGCGCCCGGCTGAAGAAATCGAAAGACCAGCCATCCTGAACGCTGATTTTTTCCTTGATCTGCCAGATACTGTTGGCAATATCCCCTACCACCTCCAGCTGCGGAAAATACACCGGATCAACCGCAGCCGTCTCGAAGTTGATATGCATGACCCGGCGTTTGTCCGTCGCGCGCATGAAAAAGGGCGGTTTTTCGACCACATCGTGGCCGATGTTGATGATAAGGTCTGCCGCGCCAATGACCCGGTGCACAAAATCGCCGTCTGATAGCGCAGTATTTCCCATGAAACGATGATGCTTCTCATCCAGCACACCCTTCCCCATCTGCGTGGTAATGAACGGGATGTCCGTTTTGTCGACAAACTCACGCAGCATTTTTGCAGTTAGCTTGCGGTTGGCGCCGGCACCGATCAGCAGCACAGGCGATCTCGCCTGCTCGATCATGTCTACGGCGGCATCGATGGATTTATATTCGGCGATGGGGCGGCGCACCGCACTGGCGGCGAGCGGAGGAACGTCCGTCTGCTCTGCCGCAATATCCTCGGGCAACTCAATGTGCACAGCGCCCGGACGTTCCTCATGCGCCAGACGAAACGCTTCGCGCACGATAGACGGCACGCGATCACCGCTGACAACCTGCACGGTATGTTTGGTAATTGGCTGCATCATGTTAACCGCATCAATGACCTGGAAACGTGCCTGCTTGCTGCTCTTGATCGGTTTCTGCCCGGTGATCATCAGCATTGGCATTGCGCCCAGCTGGGCATAAGCAGCCGCGGTCACCAGGTTTGTCGCCCCTGGGCCCAGCGTGGACAGACAGACCCCGACATTGCCGGTGAGACGTCCATAGGTCGCTGCCATGAAACCGGCTGCCTGCTCATGCCGCGTCAGAATCAACCGGATTGACGAGGTTCGAAGAGATTCGAGCAGGTCGAGGTTTTCCTCGCCGGGAACGCCAAAAATGTACGTAACGCCCTCAGCTTCCAGCGCGCGGACAAACAGGTCTGATGCTTTCACAGGTAGCCTCACGGTGTTGATGTGTGGTCCGATTCTAACGCGGTTTACACACTGGGCGTATGCTGATCACCCGCTGGTATCGCGCGAACGGCCAACGGCGCGACCGCCGGCACAATGCTCAGGCACGCGTTTCTATCAGGTCAACCCAGTGTTTCATCAGGCGAGTCTGTTTCGCCGCTATCTTGATGCAGACCAGCATGGGGACAGCGAGCAGCACGCCCACGGCACCCCACAGCCAGCCCCATATAACCAGCCAGACAATGATAATCAGTGGATTCAGTCGCATTCTGCGGCCGAGAATGACCGGCGTGACGAACTGCGCTTCAAGCATATTGATGCTGAAGTAGACCAGCGCCGGCAACAGCGCGGGCAGTGCGAGACCGTACTGCACGATGCCGGCGAGCGACAGCAGTATCACGCCGATGAACGGCCCGACATAAGGCGCAAAGTTCAGCATTCCCACCACAGCGCCCCAGAAAAGCGCGTCCTCGACACCCAGTCCCCAGAGTACGGACGCGACCACCAGACCCAGGCCGGCATTGATGATGCTGACCGTCAGGATATAGCGCGAGAGCTCGAGCTGGATGGACTGCATCAGCTCGATGCTGTGCTCTTTATCGTGAATATGCGGGAAAACGTTAACCCAGGTAACAAAAAGCCCGGAACCAAAAATAAGGAGGAATAAAATCAGCATCAGGGCAGTGAGCAACTGGGCGATCATCACCGGCGCTGCGCTCAACGCCGTAATCATGGCTTCCAGACCGCCCTGTTTAAGTTTTTCGGTGACGCCGGCATCTGCGCTGCTACCACCGGGAACGCCGGCAGTATCAAATTCTTCGTCGCCGCCGAACAGGCCGAAAAACGTAAATCCTTGTGGCTCGGGTGGTGCCTGCGCTTCGCCGGGAGCCAGTCTTTGCGTCAGGTCTTCCATGTGCTGACTGAGTTCATCCGCCAGCCCGGGGATCGCAGTCGCCCAGCGCTGCGCCGGTTCAGCGAGCTGACTCGCCAGTAAACCCAGGGGCCCACCGATGATGCAGAGAATAAGCACGGCAGAGAGAGTTCGTGGCACATAAAACCGCTTTAGCGACTCGACCAAGGGGCTCAGCAACAGCGCGAAGAAAAGCGCCACCACCATAGGCATCAGCAGCGACCGGGCAAAATATACCGTGTAAAGAACCGCCAGCACCGACAGACTGCGCAGGGCCAGCGAAGTGCCCTGCCCCTGGCGAGCATTGGAAGCACTCGTTGCCGGCTGGCCACTGCCGAGGCTCACCGATCGGTCAAACCAATGTCAGCGAACACACTGCCCGCCGCGCCTCGCGCAACGCGCAACCCGGACACGAGCAGGGAGGAAAGCATGCCGCTCCCTCCGGCCAGGACGCCCACACGATGCGTCACAAAACCGGCGGTGAAACCGACTGCGAGCAGCCAGGCTGGATGCACGCGCTGCAGATGCTGCCGTCGCGAGCGTGCCGCAGAATGCAGCATCACCCTGCGCTCATCGAGCGCCGCCTCGGCAGACTGCAGTTCCCGCAGCTGTTGTTGACGACTCATTTCCCCTGCCCTGATTCGCCGCTGGATGCTGTCTGGCTACCCATCAATGCCTGCCACTGACGCCGGCTGGCGGGCAACCCCAGGCTGCTCTGAAACCGGCGAGCGGCACGTGCCAATAGATAGAGCGGTGCCAGCTGCAGCCCAAGAAAGGTCGTCAGACCCACTGTCACAGACTCGCTGGCCACCACAGCCAGCCAGGAAAGCAGAGCGCAAAAGCCCACCCATGCCAGCAAGAGCAGCGGAATCATCGCCAGCAGGACTACCAGAAGCCGTTTCGCGTCTGCAACAGCGAGGCCAAGCTCCAGGCGCAGCACTGTCGCCAGCTGCTCAAGAACACCCACGGCCTGGCTGCCCAGGGCAAGCCAGGCCTGCACTTCCGCAGTTGCGCCGTTCTTTTGTGTGCCAGTAGCGTGGGGATCCGCGTCTTCAGGCACAGAGCTTACTTCCGCGAAACTAACTGCGACACGAGCAGTCCCGCAAAAAACGCCAGGCCAAGCGTGGCTACGGGCTTCTCGTGCACGTAACGCTGCACTTCATCGCCGAGTACATCCGCCTTCTGCCGGCCTTTCAGCAGCTGGTCCATCGCATCGTTCTTGAGATCCAGCCCGGCGGCCTCGGCAGCACTGCGAAAATGCCCCTGCGCCTCGAGCATGTCATTATACGCAGCCAGAACGGACTCTTTGCCAGCATCCATCTCTTTCTGCCTGTCAGACGTCGTTTTGTCACTTGCAGCCACGATAGTCTCTCCTTGTCAGTTCTCTGATGGTTGCACATTGTCGGCCCCGCTCACGGCACCGAGAGTCCTTGAAGGGTAGCTCATACGCAAACGAACCGCACGCCGCGTCATCGCTCCGCGGACGGCCTCAGGCTAGATAGCCAGGCAAACACCTCATGCTCACTGCACACGTCGCCATATTTGGCATTCATATCGAACAGATTGCTGGCATGAGGCGCCGGGTGTCTGTCACCACAGGCTTCCTCGATCACAATCGGAATGAAACCATGCTGACAGCTGTCGACACAGGTTGCCCGGATGCAGCCACTGGTCGTCACGCCGGTAATCAATAAGGTATCGATACCCATCGCGGTCAGGGTAGAAGACAGGCTGGTTGCAAAAAACGCACTGGCATATTGCTTGGAAATGACCAGCTCGCTCGTGGCGGGCTCAAGCCCATCCGCCCAGGCTCCCATGGGATTTCCAGCCACGAAATGACGTAGCGGCAGCGCTTTCTGGAAGAAACGGCCGCCATTCATCCCCGACTCATGAAATACAACATTTGTGTATATCACGGGAATCCCCGCCTGGCGGGCCACCGCGCGCACCCTCAGCGCAGCATCGAGTGCAGGCTGAACATCGGCATACAGCTCGCAGTCCCTGTCGAAATACGCCCGCACAAAATCTACCAGGATCAGTGCCGGTCTCTGACCGAAACCTATGCGGTTGTCGTAAGCGCGCCCGTAACTGTCTGCGAGGCTTTCCGGCTCGCTGTCGTCAAAATTGCCGTTTCTGCTGTCGGTCATGACTGGACTCCCCGGATGGCGGCAGGTTGTGGGCATAATGGCATATTCAAAAAGGAATGCAGAGTGAGACTGTTCATCGCGGGCGCGCCTCTGCCGCCTGCGAGTGTACCGACGACCCTATGCGCACAAGCAGCCCGCCGAGGCAGGTCAGACACGCGAACATCGCGATAATGTGGCCGACTGGGGCAAAGTCACCTTTGAAGTCAGCGCAGTCTGCGGCGTTACTGGCAGACCCACTCACTCATGATCCGGCCAGGCGCCGCAGAGCGATGCCCAGACCCGTGCCGAGCGATAGACCCACGGCGTTGGCCAGCATGTCCGCCACTTCAAAAAACCGTCCCACTAGCGGCTGTACAAACTCGATGGCTATGCCCCACATCAGAAACACGCCGATCACGGGCACCACGCGTCTACCGAGCGCCAGCGCTGCAGGCACCACCGCGAGCCCCCAGGCGGCAAGGTGAAGAAGTTTGTCACTGCCCGCCATTGATGACGCGGCCTGCAGCGGCAGCAGCGACAGTACGGTCAGCACAACCAGCGAGAGCAAGGACAGGCCGCGCCAGTATCGAACGGGCAAGGCGAGGAGCTCAGTCAGCATGGGGTGTCGTGCCCGGCCATCAGCTAATGATAATGCCGAGAGCGAGCAGCAGCGGCGTGACCAGCGTCAGGGCCACGTGCTGCGCCATATGGGGCACCAGTGCAGATACCGCATCCTGATGACGCCGTAAACCACGGTAAGCCAGCGCGGCGACTGGCACAGTCGCCAGACTCAGCAGGACCATAGGCGGCAATACATCAAAGATCACGGCGAGAATCACTGAAATATAGGCTGCAAAAAGAAACACCCCGTATACCGCCACACCTGCGGGACCGCCCCAGACCAGCAACAAATGTTTGCGTCCTGCCCAGCGATCGGCCTCTCGATCCGGAAACTGGTTGATCAGCAAGAGGTCACTGACCATGAACAACGGCAGCAGGGACACCATCAGTGCAGTGCTGCTGTAAGCGCCGGTGATGACATAATAGACACCCAGGACCATCAGCGGCCCGAACCCGACCCCCGGCGCCAGCAGGCACAGCAGCGGTGAGCGCGTCAGCCAGCGGGTATACAGTACGATGATGAGAACACCCGCGAGGCCGAGCGGCAGAATACCGGCGCCGCGAAGGCGGATGAAGTACACACCGACCGCAATCACAACACCGAGCGCCGCAACGGCAACAATCAGTGCGTAATGTGCTTTATCCGGATTCTCCGGCAGCACCCCGGTACCGCCGCTGAACGGCGTTCGCTGGGTCCGGAAATCAAGGCCACTGCGAAAATCCTCATACTCGTTGAGTGCATTGACGCTGATGTGCGCCGCCAGGGCGCCCGCCGCGGCCAGGGCCAGATGAACAGCGTTAACACTGTGACCATCGTGAACCGCAGCAGCCCAGCCGAGCAGCACACAGACGGGCACAAGCAATAGAAAGGGGGCGCGCATCGGCCCGAGCGCGGCAGTGAAATGGGCATTGATCACGTCGGCGACCTCCGGTGCCAGTGGATTGCAGCTGCGGATTTTAGCCGGTATTACTCCAGCGCGTCTCGCACTGAAGGAAATCCTTTGTAGCGGGCCAACACCGGTGGCATCGCATCCGCAGCCGAAACCAGTGCCCCGACGGCGCCTGGCACTGCGCTGAGTGCGGCCAGCAGATCGACCCTCGCCAAGGGTTGCATGGCGCCGCCGGCCACGCCGGCCCATGTTAGGCGAGCCGGGCACGATACCGTACAATTGCAAAGAGCATTCACGCCTGATACGGCAGCACCGCATGATCTATCTCTACCCAGGCAAGTCAAGACTCCGGCACCTGCCAGGCAGCGCCTGCAGGATCGCATGAGTAAGGGCAGCATAAGCCCCTCCGGCTGGCACACCTATCGCCGTCTGCTGGTTTACGTGAAGGCGGTCTGGCCGGCGTTCCTGCTCAGTCTCTTCGGTTTCATGCTGTATGCGCTCACTCAGTCGGCGTTTGCCGGTCTTATGCAGTATCTGCCCAGCGCCTTCGCGACCCTGCCTGCGGAGACAACCGAGTTCGCCGCGTGGGAACTGGCTCTCAATCTCGATTCGCCGGAAGGCATCCGGATTTTCCTGCCCGTGGCCCTGTTGATCATTGTCAGCCTGCGCGGCGTCGGCTCCTATCTCGGCGGCTATTACATCACCTACGTCGCGCGCAGCGTTGTCAATCAGCTGCGGATGGATCTGTTTCGGCATATCAATCTGATGCCGGGCAGCTTTTTCAGCCAGAACAATTCCAGTCAGCTGGTCTCCATCATTACTTATAATGTGGAACAGGTCACCTCGGCCGCCTCCAACGCCATCAAGGTGGTGGTTCGTGAGGGGCTGACCGTGGTGGCTCTCATGACCTATATTTTTTACCTGAACTGGAAACTGTCCCTGCTGTTCCTCGCCGTCGCACCCCTCATCGCCTTGATCATTGGCTTTGCCTCCGGGCAGTTCAAGAAGTACAGCCGTCGGATACAGACATCCATGGGCGGCATTACCCAGGTCACAACCGAAGCGATTCGCGGATTTCCCGTGGTGCGAAGCTTTGGCGGTGTGGACTATGAGAATCAACGCTTCAGTGAACGCAGCGGCTATGCACTGAAGCAGGATCTCAAGCTCGCCCGGGTCAATGAGATCAGTACGCCCGTAATACAGTTCCTGACCTTTGCAGCGGTTGCGGGGCTGTTCTGGCTGGGACTCGATCCGGAACTGCGCGGTGGCATGACGGCCGGTGAGTTTCTCACCTATATCACCGCTGCGAGTCTCGTCGCCAAACCACTCAGGCAGCTGAGCAACATCAACGCCGGTATACAGCGGGGGATTGCAGCCAGCGAGAGCATCTTCGACATCTTCGACCAGCCAGTCGAGCCGAACCGTGGCACACGCATTCTCGAAAGCCCCCATGGACGCATTGAATGCCGGCATCTAAGCTTCCGCTACCAGCCAGGGGATACGCCCGTACTGCAGGATATCAACCTTGTCATTGAGCCTGGAGAAACCGTGGCCGTTGTCGGGCGTTCCGGCGCCGGCAAATCGACTCTGGCGTCCCTGGTGGCCGGTGTCACGCCGCCGCCCGCGGAGTGTATTTTCATCGACGATATCGCCCTGGAGGACATCCGACTCGAATCGCTCCGTCGTCACGTGGCTGTAGTCAACCAGCACACCGTGCTGTTCGAGACAAGCATTGCCGACAATATCGCCTACGGTGAACTGCGTGGCGCCAGTGAAGAAGCAATCCGTCGTGCCGCAGACGATGCCCATGCCAGTGAGTTCATCGAGCAACTGCCCGAAGGCATGGCAACCCAGGTCAACGAGGACGCCAACGATCTCTCCGGAGGACAGCGCCAGCGCCTCGCCCTCGCCCGCGCCTTCCTCAAGGACGCCAGAATTCTCGTACTCGACGAGGCCACGTCGGCACTGGATGCCCACTCGGAAAAACTCATCCAGGAGGCGCTGGCACGTATCAGCGAGGACCGCACGACACTCATCATCGCGCATCGTCTCTCTACCGTAGAGCGCGCGGATCGTATTATCGTGCTGGACGCCGGGCGTATCGTGGAAATCGGCACACATGCGGAGCTGGTTGCAAACGAGGGTGCCTACGCCGACCTTTACCGACAACAATTCAGCGATGGCGATGCACCACGCTGACCGGCGATACGCCGACACGGCGACTGTGCCCGGGGCGATCACAACCTGGCTGCTGTCAGATGGCAAGCCGGGACACGAAGCCCAGCTCCAGGGCCTGGGACTGGCGCTGGCGCGGCGGCAGCCGGTGGAGCTCGCCTGGGTAGACGTGGCGAGCCGGCGCGCGGGATGGATGGACCTCCTGCGCGGCCGCTATCCAGGTCTGACTGCACCCCACGTACCGACACTCGCCGTTGCCGCCGGCCATGGCACACACCGCCAGCTACTGACACTGGGGCGCGCGAGCGGCTGCGTGACCTGTGTACTGATGAAACCGAGCCTTCCCCTGCGCTGGTTCGACGCCGCCATCATACCGCGCCACGACCGGCCGCCGCGGGACCCGCGAGTGCTCGCCACTGACGGTGTGCTGAACCCCATCCGCCCGGCGACGACGGTGGATGACAGCCGCGGCCTGATTCTGCTGGGCGGGCCGTCTCGGCATTTCTATTTTCCTGTCGACGACGTGTGTGACCGGATCGCGTTGCTATGTCAGCGGTTTCCTACAATGCGCTGGATAGCCAGCAGCTCACGCCGAACGCCGGTCGGTACACTGGACACTCTGACAGCGAAGGCTGCGAACAACCTTCAGGTAATATCGCACACGGATACGCCGCGGGGATGGGTAGCGCACATGCTCTCACGCTGCGCGCAGGCGTGGATTACCGAAGATAGCGTTTCCATGGTTTACGAAGCCCTGAGCGCTGGCACCGCAACGGGATTGCTGACATTACCCACGGTACGCGCCGGGCGGCTACAGCACGGCATAGATAATCTGCGCCATCGCAACATGATCAATCCGCTAGCGCCGATCCTGGCCGGCCAGTCGCCGCAGCGGCCAGCGCAGCCGCTGCAGGAGGCCGATCGCGCCGCAGACTGGCTGCTGCAGAAACTCTCGAAAAAGGTGCGAACATGAAGGTTCTTCAGGTTCTGCCCGCGCTGAACAGCGGAGGCGTAGAACGCGGCACGCTGGAAATGGGCGCCGCACTGGTCAAGGCCGGCCATGAATCCTGGGTGATCTCAGCTGGCGGTCAGCTGGTGTCGCGCCTCGAGCGCCAGGGATCGACGCATGTGCAGTGGTCGCTCGGCAACAAATCCCCGCTGTGTGTGCTGCAGGTGCCAAGACTCCGGCGCTGGCTGGCGCGTCAGCACTTCGACATAGTCCACCTGCGCTCGCGTATGCCAGCCTGGCTGGTCTGGCTTGCCTGGCGCGGCATGCCTGCTTCAACACGGCCACACCTTGTGACCACTGTGCACGGCCTGCACTCGGTCAGCCGCTACAGCGCCATCGTGACCTGTGGCGAGCGCGTCATTGTCGTTTCGGAATCAGTGCGGCGTTATGTCACGGAAAACTACCCTGACTGCGACCCCGCGAAGCTTCGGCTGGTATATCGCGGCATCAACCCCGCGCAGTTCCCGCCCGGTTACCGGCCGCCGGAAAACTGGCTGCGCGGTTGGTATCGACAATATCCACAGCTGCTTGAGCACGACGTGATAACGCTGCCAGGACGGCTGACACGCCTGAAGAATCACACTGACTTTCTGCACATACTTGCGGGACTGCGCGCCCGTGGCCGCAGCGTGAAAGGGCTGATCGTAGGCGAAGAAGACCCCAGACACCGGGCATACGCGCGGGAAATCCATGGCCTGGCGACGGACATGGGCTTGTCTGATCACGTACTGTTTACAGGGCAGAGAAACGATATGCGCGAAATCTACGCCATGTCCAGCGTCGTCCTGTCCCTGTCGAACCGGCCGGAGTCTTTCGGTCGCACGGTGCTCGAGCCGTTGAGCATGCAGGTACCGGTGGTCGCCTACGATCATGGGGGCGTCGGCGAGGTAATGCAGGCGCTGTTCCCCGAGGGCGCGGTGCCCTGCGGTGCCACTGACGAGGCCGTCGAAAAGGTCGATGCCGCGTTGCGGCAGACGCTCCCGCCGCCGCGCGCCAACAGCACGTTTCTGCTCTCGCGCATGTGTGACGACACGCTCGCGGTTTACGGTGAGTTGCTGGAAAACCAGGGCGGCATGACCGAAAACTAATGCAGCGGATATTGCTAAACGGTGAGGAACCCTTATTTATCGGCGGTACACGCCAGGTTTTCCAGCATCCAGGCTACGCCGACAGATGTATCAAGGTGCTGCGTTCAGACCGCACCGGCGCGGCGCGGCGAGCACAGAAACGAGGCTGGAAGCAGCTGCTGCCGGTCTCAGCCTTCGATGACCAGATCAAGGAAATACGTGCCTACCGGCAGCTTGTGGCATCCACGCCCGATCTGACCCCGGTATGGCAGCACGTTCCTGAATTCTTCGGAACGGTGACCACAGACTGCGGCCTCGGTATCGTAACGCGGCTGTACCGCAACCACGACGGCAGCTGGCCGCGCAACCTGGAGCAACGGCTGCCGAGCGGACTGACACCGGCGCTGTGTGATGGGATAAAGACTTTCGCCGCAGTCATGGAACGACACCGCGTATTGACCCGCGACCTTCTGCCACACAACATGATTGCAGTCGAGCAGGCCGACGACAGCATACAGGTGCTGGTGGTCGACGGCATTGGCAGCGCAGACTTCATCCCGCTCGCCGCCCGCTCGCAGCGCGTCGCACGCGCCAAGGTTCGACGCAAGCTGAAGCGGCTGGAGGGTCGTATTCGCATGCTGCTACCCCTTTGCGATCAGGAGAAGATCCAGCTGTGCAATTTCTGAAACCGGTGGAAGTTCGCCTGCGCCAGTGGCGCAACCGCATGGCACCCTGGCGCTACCGGGGCAGCGCCGTACACTGCCCGGTATGCGAGACTGACTTCAGTCGTTTCCTGCCGGCGGGAACCGGCGCGCGCTATCGCGAAAATGCCGTATGCCCTCTGTGCCGGGCACGCGAGCGCGACCGTCTGACCTGGCTATTCCTGCAGCGCAACCCGCAGCTTTTTGATAAACCGCTGCGATTGCTGCACCTTGCGCCGGAACCGCGCCTGGCAGACTTTTTTCAGCGGCGGGCCGCTGATGGCTATGTCAGCGCCGATCTGATGCGGCGTGATGTCGATCTGCGACTGGACGTCGCTGCGCTGCCGCTACCGGATAGCTGCCTCGATGCGATCTACTGCAGCCATGTTCTGCAGGATGTGCCCAATGATCGCGCAGCCCTTGCCGAATTCCACCGCACACTGCGTCCCGGGGGATGGGCGATTCTCAACGTTCCACTGCATGCCGAGGCCACCTGCGAGAATGATCGCCCGGATAATGTCCGGGCGCGCTTCGACAGCCGCCCGCACGAGCACCTCAGGCAGTACGGTCACGATTATCTGCAGCGACTCGAGGAAGCCGGATTCACCGCCAGTGTCACGCGGCCGGACGAACTCGAGCCGGACGCCGCACAGCGCAGTCGCCTGGGCATCAACGGTTCCCGCACCGGTTACCTGCACAGCGTGGTCAAACCCGGCTGAGGTGAATGATCACCGTCCTTCGAAGCGATAGTTCATCAATGCGATCTCGCGGCGAAACAGCGCCTCCACACGTGCCCGCGATTCGTCATCGTAATAGGTGGGCCATGGCCTGCGGTCAATCGCGATACCGGTTTTTTCACCCGGCAGCACCGCTGGAACGGGAAGTCCGGTGCGTGAGCCCACTTCGCGCAGTGCCGACGCGAGATCCCGATATTCGAAAACACGATCCACCAGCACCTGATCACCCGACATATACAGATCCGCATCCAGCGGCAGTTTATGAGGTTTACCCATCAGCCAGGATTTGAAGGAGGGCATGGACCGCGACTGCCCGTCGCGCTTCCACAAATAGTAGGACACGAGCTTGTCCCAGGGATTGCGCTCTACGCAGAAAGTAAAGTAAGACTGCCAGATGCCCTCTCCTACCAGCTGACGTACACGCCATGCCGGCATGTGCTCATAAAAATACGCGCCGAGGCGTGGCGAATGCCGAGACATCAGCTTACGTACCCAGCGGTGACGCCCATAGGCACGCCCGACTCGCGTATTGGGGAGATAATTGCGCGGAACACCCGAGTGCAGGTTGGTCTCCATGTGCGAAACAACATCCTCTTTTGCGCAGAGAGGACCAAGACCCATTTCCAGACTGCTGCCCGCGGTTTTGTGCGTCTTGATAAAAATGAAGCGGTAACGATGACTGATGATCATCTGGCTATGTCCAGGTCCGCCAGCCCATCCGCATGCCGAGGCGGAAGGTGAGCTGCCCCTTTTTACCGGGTACCTTGACACGCTTCAGTTCAAAGCGCTCGGCCTGGAGATCACGGCTGATCCCGGAACGCGTTGTCACGGCGCCCAGAAAAGCGGCATCGCGGACCAGCGACACATCCATGCTGTCATAAATACCGAAAGGATAGGCGTAGGTTTGCAGCGGTACGCCAAAACGCGCTTCCAGCGCTGACTTGCTGTCTTCGATTTCCGCACGGCGCATCAAGGGATCCAGCTTGCTGAAATCGGCATGGGTCGCGCTGTGCCCTCCCAGCTCAAAGCACCCGGATGCCAGCAGCGTCTCTACTTCGCCATCCGTCAGCTTCGGCTCGCGTGCCAGCTCGCCCTCGTCGTGATGCTGCTTCTTCTTAACCGACCAGTCGTTATCATGGCGGTGCTGCACCAGATAGAGCGTGGCCACCGCACCGTAGCGCTGAAGAATCGGCAATGCATTATGCAGGTTGTCCGCGTAGCCATCATCAAAGGTGATAACGCAGATCTTTTCGGATAGGGGCTGGTGCACGGAATCCGTCGACAACACATCGGACAGGAAGCGGAACTGCCAGCCATGACGACTAAGCCAGGCGAGCTGACGCTCGAACTGCTGTGGGGATACGCGCAGTCCGTTGAAACGCGCACCCGGGACCGGATCGCAGATCATGTGGTACATGAGAATCCGCGGCAATGTTATCGGCACTGCCGGCTTCCACCAGGGATAGCGGAGGGACGCTATCAGTGCCAGCAGTAATATGGAAACTATCGCGATCGTCATCAACAGGGAATACCCTCGTCCCGGCAGCCAACATGGCGCAAGCGTATCATAGGGCTTTACGTCGCCAGCGCCGGCTGCTCCAGAGATAGGTCTCTGGCTGCTCCCGGATGCACCGCTCTGCGAGGGCGATGTAGCGCTCGGTGATCGCATTTTCCCCGCAGTCGTGCGGTGGCATCGACAGGCTGTGAAAGATGGCCTCGTAGTGCCCCCTGCCGAGGCGGCGGCACTGGATGAAAATCACCGGCGCATCAACCGTGCGCGCCATTTGGTCCGCGCCGCGATAAAAAGTCGCTTCTCTGCCGAGAAATTGCGTGCGGTAGCCGTGTCGTGACGCTGACTGATCGGCGACCAGGGCATACGCGATACTGCGGTGACGGTTGCGCAAGACTGACCTGAACGCCCGCTGCATGGGCAGCGGGCTACTGCCAAAGCGGCTGCGCATGGCAACGGCGAACGCGTCCCAGCGGGCGCTGTGCAGCGGTTTGTAGACGGCGTGAATCGGGGTGTCCAGCGACAGGGTCGCAGCATGCAGCATCCACTCCCAGTTACCCTGGTGTATCGCCAACACGAGCATTGGCGCTCCCCGGTCGCGGATTGCCGCGTCGAAAAGCTGAGGATTGCGCAGCGTTACGCGGGAAGTGAACGCAGAGCGCGGCAAGGCGCTCGCGGCGATGACTTCTAGCACCAGATCGGCAAGGTAGCGGTAAAAGGCTCGCTCGATGCGCCGCTGCGCCGCTGCCGACCGGTCGGGTAACGCCGCAGCAATATTTTCACGCACCACCCGACGCCGATAGCGAACTACGCGGTAAAGCAGAAAGGACAGACCACCGGACAGCAGGTAAAGCGCGCGTAAGGGCACGCGGGCAAGCAGATGAATGATTGGCATTGTGTCGCTTTCTTGTCCCGTAACCACAGGGCTGCAAAGTATAACGGCTCTGTCCATGGTATTCTGCGAGACTTGACAGGCTACCGAGACCGTTCTGGAGAAAGGCCATGCAGCTGGCATTATCAACCTGGTGCGATATCGAAGACTATCTTCGCAGCAGCGCGGCACTTGTCGTACCCATTGGCTCCATGGAACAGCATGGCCCCACCGGCCTGATAGGAACAGATTCGCTGTGTCCCGAAACCATCGCCCAGCGCGCAGGCGAGCGCGGTCAATTCCTCGTTGGTCCGACCTTTAACGTTGGCTGCGCGCAGCATCATCTCGGGTTTCCCGGCACCGTCACCCTGCGCCCGTCGACCATGATTGCCGCGCTTGACGACTGGTGCGCATCCCTCTCCCGACACGGGTTCCGGCGCATCTACTTCCTCAATGGACACGGCGGCAATACAGCGACGCTGCATGCTGCCTTCGCCGAAATCTATGCGCGGCGAAGCCTGAATCAGACCGCGGAGGACAGGCCCATGACCTTACTCGCACGAAATTGGTGGGAACTTCCCGCGGTGATGGAAACCTGCCGGCAGCTGCATCCCAGCAACGATGGCATGCATGCCACCGCTTCGGAAATTGCCGTGACATGGGCGGCTTATCCAGAGCAAAAGCGCACACGCAGACTGCAGCCAAAAGTAGCACCCACGAATACTTTCACCGACGCCCACCATTACCGGGAAAACTTTCCCGACGGTCGCATTGGCTCTGATCCCTCTCAGGCGACAGCCGAGAACGGAGAGAAAATCATTGCCGCCGCAGTAGATGCGCTGATCAGCGACTTCCGGCGCTTCGAGACCAGCTGATCACCGTCAGCGCGCAGCGGCCGCAAATGCGCGTTCAAGGTCTGCAATGAGATCATCAATGGATTCGAGCCCGGCATGCAGGCGCAGCAGACGCTGATCGGGACCCAGCGCCAACCGCGCCGATAGCGTCCGCACCGGCTGCATGGGCAGAGCCAGACTTTCGAAGCCGCCCCAGGAGTAGCCCATGCCGAAAAGCGCCAGGGCATCGAGAAAGCGGGCTAGCCGTGCCTCGCCGAAATCACTCAGCACAACCGCGAACAGACCACTGGCGCCGCGGAAGTCACGCCTGAAAACGCTATGACCCGGGTGCTCCGGACGCCCTGGATGCAGAACCCGTGACACCTCGGATCGCTGCGCGAGATACGCTGCCAGGCTCAGGCCGGCGGCCTCGTGTGCCGCAAGACGCACCGCCAGGGTGCGTAGACCACGGCGCGCCAGAAAGCAATCATCGGGCGCAAGATGACTGCCGGTGGCAAGGGCATACCGGTGCAGGCGGTCGTACAGTGCCTCATCGCGGCATGTCACGACGCCGTACAGGCAGTCGGCGTGACCATTGAGATATTTCGTGCCGGACTGAATGGCTAGATCAACGCCGTGATCCAGCGGGTTGAACAGGAGCGGTGTCGCCCAGGTGTTGTCAATCGCCGTGAGAATGTCCCGACTGGCGGCCAGGGAAACGATCGCGGGAACATCCTGCACCTCGAACGTCGCTGACCCGGGCGATTCCATGAAGACCATGCGCGTGCTTTCTCTGAACAGAGCCTGCAGCTCCGCAGTGCCTGCACAGGGATCATAAAAGGTGGTTTCCACGCCAATGTCAGCCAGGTATCCCAGACAGAAGTTGCGAGTGGGGCCGTACGTCGAGTCCACCATGAGCAGATGATCGCCCGGACGCAGAAAGCACTGCAGCGCGGCGGCGATGGCAGCCACACCAGAGGGAAACAACACAGCGCCGACGCTGCTGTCCAGAGCGGTTAGCGCATCCTCGAGTGAACGGGTGGAAGGTGTCCCCATGCGGCCGTAGTACATCGAATCGCGACTCAGTGGATCGGCCTCTCCCCGGCGCAGGTCCGCGTAGGTGGGAAACAGCACGGTCGACGCGTGGTAGACGGGTGTCGCCACGACACCGTAGGTATTATCGAGGTCGTGCACCAGCCGGGTCTGTGCAGACAGGTCTGCACCGGTCTTCTGCTTCATACCTTCTCCATTATGGTTACCCGCGGCGCCGAGCATAGCAGGCCATCGCCCCGGCAAGATTACCAGACATGGCACGCCGCTACCCGCGGTGTGCCCGTCGCGGCAATTTTGCCATGGACGCTCACCGGGATGTTTGCGACAGTGAGCTTCAGGCCATTCCCGAGCAGGGACCACCGGGACATACCTGTATGACCGATATCATTATCCACCAGTATGCGGACGGGAGAGCGGCGCTCGAGGCGGGTAGCCAGCCCGATGGCTGACGTATTCTCCAGGCACGGGCAGCCTGCCCTGCTGTGGCTCTGCATGACCGCCATGCTCTGTCTCAATCAGACAGTCGCCGCCAACAATGGGCAGACGCCAGAGGCAGAGGCGTTCGACGCCCGGCTGCAGACCATCAACACATCCCTGCGCGCGGGCTTTGACAATCTCAAACAGCTATTCATCCGGCAGAAAGAGTATCCCTGGCAGGATCGTGCGCCGGCAGCAGAGCAAAGCCATGATTTTGAGCGGGATATCCTGCCTGTGCTGCACGACAAATGCCTGGCCTGCCACGCCTGCTACGACGCCCCCTGCCAGCTGAAGTTCGACAATATCTCAGGGCTCGAGCGCGGCGCGTCGAAAATACGGGTGTACAACGGTCTGCGGCTGGGGGATACGCCGCCCACCCGCCTGGGTATCGATGCGCAAAGTGCCGCCGAGTGGCGTCAGCGTGGCTTTTTCAGCGTCCTCGACGCGCCGCAGGCGAGAGGCCGGGAAAACCAGCCGCTGCTGCAGTCTATGATCGACTTCGGCAAAGAGGATCCACTGCCGCAACATGCACCCATCCCGGACGAGATCCGTCTTGACCTTTCGCGCCGACATGCCTGCCCTGAGCCCGGTGAATTTGCCCACTATCGCGAAAAGAATCCCCACGGCGGCATGCCGCTGGTCATGGCGGGGCTGACCGACAGCGAGTATGACACGCTGTCTCGCTGGATCAGGGAAGGCGCTCTCATGAAGTCGTCCAACAGGGCCGGCCGCTCCGGTGCTGCCGAATCACCGCATACCGAAATAATACGGCAGTGGGAGCGCTGGCTGAATCGCGATGACAACCGCGCGAGGCTCCTCGCCCGTTATCTGTACGAACACCTGTACCTCGGTCATCTCTACCTGGAGAGCGACGAGGCTGACAACACCCGTTTCTATACCCTTATACGGTCGCGTACCGCCGCCCCGGCTATACCCCAGCCAGTAGCGACCCTGCGCCCGAACGATCCGGTAGGGGGTGACTTTCATTACCGTCTTATGCTCATTGACGACAGCATTGTTCACAAGACCCACATCACCTACCGCTTTGATCGCGCCCGACGCGTGGAGCTCAAGGACCTTTTTGAGAGCCAGGACTGGTCCGTCGATGAATTACCGGGGTATGACAGCCGTGCGCGCGCCAACCCCTTCGAGACCTTCGCCGCCATTCCCCCCCGGCTGCGCTACCGTTTTCTGCTCAACGACGCACTGTACTTTGTGCGCAACTTCATTCGGGGCCCCGTCTGCCGGGGACAGATCGCCACCGACGTCATCCGCGATCAGTTCTGGGTTATGTTCGAATCGCCGACAGAGGAGCGCTTCACCAACCGCAAAGCCTACCGCGAGGAGGTCAGCCCATTGCTGGGCGTACCGGGACAGAAAAGCTCATTGATCTCGCTGGGCCCTGAGTGGCTCGAGTACAAAGCGGTGCGCAACCGCTACCTCGACAAGCGAACCCTTCGCTACGCCGAAGACTTTCCTCAGGGTCCCGGCCTGTCGCAGATCTGGAACGGCGAGACGCATAACCCGAATGCCTTCCTGACCATTTTCCGCCATCACGACAGCGCTTCCGTGATGGCCGGGTGGCAGGGAGAACTGCCACGCACGACCTGGCTGATGGATTATCCACTGCTGGAAAGGACCTACTATGAGCTGGTGGTGGGCTTCAATGTCTTTGGCAGCCTCTCCCACCAGGCGCAGACCCGACTCTACTTTGACCTCATACGCAACGAGGCAGAAACCAACTTTTTGCGTCTCCTGCCTCCCGACCGGCGCAAGGCCCGCTACGACAGCTGGTACCAGAATAGCGGCAGGCTGAAGATGCTTCTGACCTACCAAGATCTGGACACCACGACACCGACGCAGATCACATCAGGCACAGACGACAGCTACACCGGTTTGCTACAGCAGCTGCGAAACAGCAGCCCGGAACTCACCGGCACCAGCGACGCCATCAACAGGCCCAAGACAGATCACTGGTCGCCGGCGCTGACAGCTGAGCAGCGCGTTACGCACAGAACACTGCGAGTGCTGGCTGCACGCCCCGCCAGCGACCTGGATCTGGTGCGCTGGATGCCGGAAGTCACCTTCCTGCGAGTAGACCATGCTGACGGCAGCCGGGAAGCCCTGACACTGCTGCGCAACCGACGACACAGCAATGTGGCTTTTATGCTGGGCGAATCACTGCGCTATCAGGAAGAGCGCGACAGTCTGAGCATTCTTCCCACCCTGGTCGGCAGCTACCCCAACCTGATGTTGCGCGTCGACGCGCGGGACCGCGAGGACTTCGTTGACACACTGCTGACCGTAGACAGTGAGGCCGCGATGCAGGCGATGGTCAGGCGCTGGGGGCTGCGGCGCATGGACCCGGACATCTGGCCGGTGTTCCACAGTTTCCGGGACCTGCTCAAGCAGCAGGCGCCTCTGGAAGCCGGCGTTTACGACCTCAATCGCTACGGCCGCTGGTGACAGGTGACAACGTGGCAACCGCCGTCAGCCATTATCCTCCGATGGGCGATCCCGGCGGCAGATCCCGTGACTGCAGCACTGGCAGAAGCGCCGGGCTGCGACGGAACTCCTCGATCAGGGACAGCTGATAAGCGTAGAAAGCCGCGTAAGCGGGTGGCGCCTGATGCTGTCGACGCATGAATCGCGCAGCGGATTCCAGCGCAGCGAGGCTCTCCGCACGCACCTCGGGAGCAACCTCTGGCGCCGTCAGGAGCTTGCGCCACGCGGTAAGCAATGCCGCGGCAGTACGCTGCTGCAGCAGCGCCAGATAGCCGTCTTCCGTGACCGTGGGTAACAGGTTTTCCTGCAGCTGGGCGAACAATAGCCCCACGCCGACATGCGCCGAGTCATCTGCGTGCTGCAGTGATAGCCGGGCAAGCCGCTCGGGTTCGAGAAGGATATCCAGCGTATGCTGTACCGAGGCCTCCGCGAGGGACACAGGATCCAACTGCCGCCCCGTGTAGCCCCCGGGACTTTCACGCGTGCGCTGATAGCCATACGCTTTTGGTGGTATGGCGCGGCGCAGCGATTCGTCCAGCGCAAGAAACTCGGGGCGCAGCGTCCGCATCAGCGCCAACAGTGCACGGCGCTGCCTGACGGCAGACACCGGGCGATAGGCGTAGTCGTCACCGCCTTCCCGCACCGCATAGCGGTAATCGATGCCGCCAATCCACTTACCGACGGCTTCGACCTGGTAGCGATGATAAAAATACACCGGCACCAGTATCTCCTCAAGATCCGAAAATGGACGACCATTGGCAATACTGCGGTGACCGAAGCGACTCAGGGCATGCTCGCGCAGATCGATCAATCGCTCCAGTTCAGCGACAGCGTCGGCTCCATTGTCCCAGAGATGGCTGCGCGGGTGCGCCTGCCGGCTCGCTCGTGAGTCGGGATCGGAGATGAAGGCATAGCCGCCGGCACGGGCTTTCTCCAGAAAGTCCGACAGGACTGCCATCTCGGTCTCATCAGCCGGCAGCTCTGCGTAACCATAGCGAATGCTGATCTTGTCCCAGTCGCCGATGCCACTCGCGTAGGCACCGTCTAGGGAAACCTCGCCATCAGTATCCAACGCTATCCGTGGGTGCGGATAATCCATCACCGACGCGCGTCCCCGGGCACTGCCGACAAAATTGTGCGCCAGTCCCAGCGTATGGCCCACTTCGTGCGCCGAGAGCTGCCGTATGCGGTCCAGCGCCAGCGCAGACATAGCATCCGTGTCTTCGTCGCCCTCAGTGAACGGCGAGGTCATGCCCTGGGCGATGAGGTAATCCTGCCGAACGCGCAGCGAGCCAAGGGTCACGTGGCCCTTGATGATCTCGCCGGTGCGCGGATCGGTGATACTGGCACCATAAGACCAGCCGCGCGTGGCGCGATGAACCCACTGGATAACGTTGAAGCGCACGTCCATAGGATCGGCATCATCCGGGAGCATCTCCACCCGAAACGCGTTTTCATAGCCTGCAGCGGCAAAGGCCTCATTCCACCAACGCGCACCATCCAGCAAAGCACCGCGCACGGGCTCCGGCGTACCGGGGTCAAGGTAGTAGATAACGGGCTCGACCGGTGCACTGCTGTCAGCTCCCGGATTCTTTTTCTCAAGACGATGTCTGCGTATGTAGCGCTTCACGATCGGCTCTTCAATAGCCGTCGCGTAATCACGGTAGGTGAATGCGCCAAAACCGGAGTCCGGAAGGAAAATACGCGGCTGGTAGCCGGACTCCGGCAGCGCCACGAAACTGTGATGCATGCGGACGCTGAAGCTGTGGGGATCAGGCGCCACGTCCCGCAGAAACTGACCCGGATTATTGCCGGTAAAAGTGACAGTCGCCTCGAACTCGGTGTTGCGTGGAAAACTGCGGATGCGGGGGTAATAAAGGCCCGAGCGACTGACATCATGCCGAAAATCACCCTGTCCGCGATCGCGGAGCTGGCGCGCTATACCCTGGCTGTCGCGCAGCAGAAAATCCGTGGCGTCCAGCAACAGCTGTCCGTCACTGCGGGCAACCACAGGAAAGCCCCAGAGCACTGAGCTCGCAAACGCCTCTTCTACCGAGCGGCGCTCAGCGTCGCTGTCCGTGTCAGCGCGAAACGCGGTGTTCAGGCGTCGTAGTAGAACGCGCTCTCCCGCCGGCTCGAAACGCACCAGGGATGTTCCGTTCCGCGCCAGCTGACCGCGGTCAAAACCAAGGTCATTCGACCCGACGCCCTGCGGGAGAGAGGCCTGATAGATCATCTGCGGGGGCTCGGGCGGCAGGCTCAGATAAACCCGCCCCTTTTCTTCATCCAGGTAGAACGGCAGAAAACCGTCGACCTGCCGCATGCCCTCGGTAAAGGCCTGCAGGGCATCGACCTTCTGCGGCTCAGTGACCGTCTGCTCCGTGTCACCGCAGGCGGTGAGGAAAAAAAGACCGGCTGCGAGCAGTAAGGGCGACAGCAGGGGACGGCGCGAGAACTTCATCAGGCAACTTCCTTTTTGCGGATCAGGCGGGCAGTTGTGGTTGCCATGGCGGTAAGGCGTCCATCGTCGGTATACAGCTCGCCACTGAGAAACGCGGTGCTCTGACCCACCCGGTTGATAATGCCGACGGCGCGATAGACACCGGCGCGCGATGGCTCGAGAAAACTTACCTTGATCTCCAGGGTGGCGAGCGCGCTGACGCCGTCGACAAGCGCGAACGCAGCATGCGATGCAGCCGCATCAAGCATGGCGGTGACGAAGCCACCCTGGATGATGTCGATGGAATGACAGAAGTCGGTGCTGATATCGAAGGCCATGGTGCAGGTTCCTGCACCGCGATCCAGTGCCACAACCCGGCCACCGAGCATGTCGAGGAAAGCCGGGCGGCGGGCGTTCAATGCCGGGATCATGGGTTCTTCATTGTTCTTCGCTGTCACGGGGGCCTCGCTGTTGTCGATCAGGAAATACGCATTATTTCACTGATCGCCTGTCGCTTGAAGCCAGCGCCGGCGGGATTGAAGATTTGCAGGAACGCGAGCGCTATCAAGGCTTGCATCCGGCATCGCCTTCGTCCACTATACTGGAATTATTCTTCTATACAAAACCCACGGAGGCCATTATGCAGGCACTGGTGAAACGCGAGGCCGGACCCGGACTCAGCCTGGAAGAGGTACCCGAGCCCCGGCCCGGCATCAATGACGTTCTCATAAAGGTGCGAAGGACCGCGATCTGCGGTACGGACCTGCATATCTACAACTGGGATGAATGGGCGCAGAAGACGATAGAGGTGCCGATGACCATCGGCCACGAGTTTGTCGGTGAAATCGTCGACGTGGGCAGCAACGTCATCGACTTCAAGCCCGGGCAGATCGTGTCCGGCGAAGGCCACGTGGTCTGCGGCCGCTGCCGCAACTGCATGGCTGGCAGACGACACCTCTGCGCACACACCAGCGGCATCGGTGTCAATCGTCCAGGGGCATTTGCCGAATATATGGTTCTGCCGATGTCCAATGTCTGGGAGCATGCGCCGGGCATCGATCTGGACGTTGCCGCCCTGTTCGATCCCTTCGGCAATGCCGTGCATACCGCTCTGCAGAACGACCTGCTGGGCGAGGACGTGCTGATCACCGGCGCCGGGCCCATCGGTGCAATGGCGGCGGCCGTCTGTCGCCACGCCGGTGCGCGCCACGTGGTGATCACAGACGTCATCGATACCAGGCTGGCGATGGCAAAAACCCTGGGCGCCACACATACCGTGAATGTCAGCCGCGACACCATCAGCGATCTGCAGAAACAGCTGGGCATGCGCGAGGGCTTTGATGTCGGCCTGGAAATGTCCGGCAACCCCCAGGCCTTCAACGATCTCATTGCCAATATGTGCCACGGCGGCAAGATCGCCATGCTGGGTATCCCGGCGAAGGAGATGGCAATAGACTGGAGCACGGTGATTTTCAACATGCTGACCCTCAAGGGAATCTACGGTCGCGAAATGTACGAGACCTGGTACAAGATGTCGGTGATGATCGATTCTGGGCTGGATATTTCGCCCGTCATCACCCACCGCCTGAACTATCGGGAGTTCGAACAGGGCTTCGCAGTCATGAACAGCGGCGAAGCGAGCAAGGTCATTCTCAATTGGGAGGAGCACTGAGAGCATGTACGGAGAATTCGCTGAACACCTGCAGTCGGAACTGGCAGAAATAGATGCAGCCGGCCTGCGCAAGCACGAGCGCATCATACGCACACCCCAGGGTAACCGGGTGGGCATCGCCGGCGACGGCGAGCTGCTGAATCTGTGTGCCAACAACTATCTGGGCCTTGCCCAGCATCCCGAGGTGAATGCCGCCGCGCGCCAGGGTCTGGAGGAATGGGGCTACGGCATGGCGTCCGTGCGCTTTATCTGCGGCACACAGACACTGCACAAAACGCTTGAAGAGCGACTGAGCGCGTTTCTGAGCTGTGAAGACACGATCCTTTATCCGTCCTGCTTCGATGCCAACGGCGGCCTGTTCGAGACTCTACTCGGTCCCGACGATGCGGTTATTTCTGACGAACTCAACCACGCCAGCATTATAGATGGCATCCGTCTGTGCAAGGCATCGCGCTACCGCTACCGCAACAACGACATGGCCGATCTGGAAGCGCAGCTCAAGGCGGCAGATGCCGCGGGTGCCCGCTTCAAGCTGATCACCACCGATGGTGTCTTCTCCATGGATGGTACCATCGCGCGCCTGGACGAGATCTGTGACCTTGCTGAGCGCTACGGTGCGCTGGTGCATTTTGACGACTGCCACGCCACGGGCTTTCTCGGCGCCAGCGGGCGCGGCACCCATGAATTCCGCGGCTGCATGGACAGGGTGGACATCATTACCGGCACGCTGGGCAAGGCCATCGGCGGTGGCAGCGGTGGCTTTACCTCCGCACACTCGGACATTGTGGCGCTACTTAGGCAGCGGTCACGGCCCTACCTGTTTTCCAACACCGTCGCGCCGCCGGTGGTGGCAGGCGCAATTCGCGCGCTCGAACTGGTCGACGAGGAACCCGCCCTGCGCAACCGCTTGCGTGACAATACGGCGGCGCTGCGCGATGGCCTGCAGTCGGCAGGTTTCGAACTCCTGCCCGGTGAGCATCCCATCATCCCTGTCATGCTTCACGACGCCGCACTCGCGGCGCGCTTTGCGGAGACCATGCTCGAGCTAGGCGTATATGTCGTCGCGTTTTCCTTTCCCGTGGTACCGCGAGGCAAGGCAAGGATTCGCACGCAGATGTCTGCCGCGTTGAGTCAGGACGACGTCGCCATGGCCATTGATGCATTCCGGACCGCCAGGCAGCGGCTCGACATCTGACTTCGCGCGTCCGCGGGGCACGCGGCAGGGCCGGTAATACGCGACCGAACCTGCCGTGTGGCCCACTAGACGCGGAAGGCCTGTTCCTCTAGCGTCGCCTCATCAAGATAGGTGATGGTGCTTGTCTTGAAGTTGAGATCTACGAATACCGCGCAGTAATGTTCACCGTGACGCCAAGCCATGGAAACGCTGGAATCATTCGAGTATTGCAGCTCGAAACGTCCGTTAAATGCAGGGTAGTGGGAGCGGAAGCGCATCAGCCTGAGGAGGCGTTTCACCACGGGTTTCTGCACCGCCTGATCCACGTCCTCGAGTGAGAAATACGCACGGTTGATATCGCGCAGCTCGCCCGTACTGCGCATGAGTTCTTCATCATTGCAGCCTGCCAGCAAACCGACGTAATACACCTGGGGAATCCCCGGCGTAAAAAACTGTATGGCCCTGGCGGCGATGTAGGCGTCGTCATTCTGCATGAGCGCGTCATAAAAAGTGCAGGTAAGCTGATAAATCGCGCCGACGCTATGGATGTTGGCCGCGGACTTGCGCAGGATCGGATCGGCGCTGCGCGCATCAATGTTGTTGATCAGAACCTTTATCTTGTCTTCGGGCAGCACACCCTCGACATCGGGTATGCAGATGCCGTCATGGGTATCGAGTACAGTTATCATGTTGCGCGGACACATGCGCAGCCAGTTTTTCAGGTAGGTGCTGTTGGCATCCAGCAATGTGTAAAGCAGGAGCGGCGGCAGCGCAAATCCATAGGGGCGCATGTCACGCCGGCTCAGGGCGTACTGGTAACTGGTGTTATCGTGCACCTCGGGCAGGCACTCCGCACCGTGGCGATGCGCGATGTCATTCACCCACTCCAGAAGCCGGTAGACGTCCGGTTCGACGAGAAAGCAGCTGGTACCGATACGTTTTGTCGTGTAGCCAAAGGCATCCAGGCGAAGCAGCTTGATCCCCTTGCCGGCAAGGAAGGCGATGTAGTCCTCCATGAGCTCAAAGGCCAGCGGCGCGTCGTAGTTCAGATCTATCTGGTGCTCGGTGAAAGTGCACCATACGCGGGCTTTTTCACCGTTCTCGAAAGTGATCTCCCGGAACGGCTCCTTCTCCTTGCGTATATGAATTTTCGCAAGGTCATCCGGCGTTATTTCGCCAAACTTGTCGACATCGACGAACAGGTCGGCGTAGCGCGACCGGAAACCATGTCGGAGGAAATCCCTGAATTCCTCGGAGGCATCGGAAATATGATTGATCGTAAGATCAGCGCAGAGATCGAGGTCCGCCGCCAGCGCCTCAATGTCGCCCCAGTCGCCATAGCGCGGATCGACTTCCTTGTGCGTCAGCGGAGAGAACCCGGCATCCGCATTCGACGGATAAAACGGCAGAATGTGCAGGCCACCGATCGCGTCAGAAAAATATCGGTTGATGACCGTTCTCAAGTCATGCAGATTTTTGCCCAGCCTGTCGGGATAACAGATTAGCTGCACGGCATTACGCAATGCCATCTTCCACTCCTGTATTGCTCGCGCATGGCCTTGGGAATGCGCTCATATGCCCCTCAGCTCTCCGCCTCGGGCAGAGCTGCGTGCTCACGCACCGCCGCCATAAATTCTTCGCCCCACAGGGCAATGTCGTAGTGGCGCACCGAATCGAATGCCTCTGCCAGGCGATGACGCGCCTCATCGCGGCTGAGGTTCAGTGCGAAGTAGCAGGTGGACACCATCTCGTGTGGATCATGCGGGTTCGTCAGTATCGCTCCACGCAACTCTGCTGCCGCGCCCGCAAACTCGGAGAGCACCAGCACACCGCAGCCCTGCGTCAGTCCCTGGGTAGCGACAAATTCCTTGGCGACGAGATTGAGGCCGTCGCGCAGCGGCGTTATCCACATGACGTCGGCTGCCGCATAATAGGCAACCAATTGTTCAAAGGGCACCGCGCGGAAAAAGAACTGAACCGGCGTCCAGCCTATGCGCGCATAGCGCCCATTAATATGGCCCACCGTTTGTTCTATCTGCAGCTGCAGTTCATCGTAAATCTTCATTCCACTGGCTGCGGGCACACAGATCATGACGAGCGTCACTTTATTCTGAAGCTCCGGATTCTCCTCCAGCAGTCGCTCGTAGGCATGCAGTTTTTCAAGAATGCCCTTGGTGAAGTCCAGTCGCTCAACCGCCAGCAGCATGCGAACTGCCGCCAGTTCATCACGCAATTCCGCAATACGCTGCTTCTGCGCGGGATCGTCCAGCGCCCGCTCAACCCGCCCGATATCCAGCCCCACAGGATGGGCGCCAAGGCCGATAGCGCGCCCGGCAACTTCGATTTCGGTTGTCATTTCTTCCAGGCCCACGGCGCAGCCGTAGGTGAAGAACCGCGGCGCACAGTTGACGCGCCGGCGAATCTCCACGGGCATGACACCCCGCGCAACGTCCACAAAGTTCTCGGCCTGACGGGGAATATGAAAGCCGATGTAGTTGCACTGCAACAGACTGCCGACAATCTGTCGACGCCAGGGCAGCACGTTGAAAACGTCCGCGGAAGGAAAGTAGGTATGATGGAAAAAGGCGATCGTCACATCCGGGCGTATCTCGCGTAGGAACGCTGGCACCATCCACAGATTGTAATCGTGGATCCATACCACCGCATTGGCCGCCGCCTCGCCCGCCGCGCGCTCGGCGAAGCGTCGATTGACCTCCAGGAAAACACCCCAGTGCTCCTCATGGAAGATGGCGCGTTCCCAGAAGGTGTGCAGCGTGGGCCAGAACGCCTCTTTCGAGAAGCGCTTGTAAAAAATGTCGACGTCGTCCTCGGTCAGCGCCACCCGCGCGGCGACCAGCTTCGGGTAATGATTGACGTCTACTTCGGTGTGAACCTCGAACTCGCCCAGCGCCGGATCATCAATTGCCCACGCAACCCAGGAGCCTGGCTTACCATCGGCAAAGAAGCTTAGCAGCGTGGGAATGATCCCGTTGGGCGACCTCGGTCGTCGACGCTTGCGCTCGCCGTCTTCGATAAACTCCTCGTACGGGAGACGGTGATACACGATGACCAGATCAGACTTGCCGCGTTCGGTCACCGGGATCAGCTCGGCTTCAACACCACTGCTGCCGAGAAAACCAAAATACTCGAAGGCTTCTACAATGCCACCGGCGCCCGGTGCCCGGGCATGATAGACCCGGGCGAGATCTGTGGTAGACGCCAGCAAGCCTGCTTCAGAGTCGCCGACACACACGCCCTTGAATCCTGTCTCGTACATGGACAGATCATTTAGCGTATCGCCGGCGACCAGGACATCCTCCCTGTCAATGCCGAGATGCTGTACCAGGCGCGTGAGCGTGTGCCCCTTGTTGACCCCCCTCGGCAGGACATCGAAATACTTGCCGGCCGAGAACAGAAGGTCGCAGTCGAGACCGTCGACGATGCGGCGCACCTCATCGTCAATGTGGTGTTCCTCGCAGAAATACGAACAACGACGCTCCTGGGGGACTTCCTGCCGCTGCAGATGGGGAAGATGCGCAAGGGCTTCAGCGACGGCACGGTCGCCGGGCCATATCTGCTCTATATCATCCTGGATCTGGAAGACCGGCTGCTGCGTGATACCCTGTACGACGGTTGCGCCTACATCAGCGATGATGTAATCGGGCTGGGGAATGGTTGGGTCAGCCAACAGAGGCAGTACGTGCTCCAGACCACGACCGGTCACAAACACCAGATCGATATCGGGATGCGAAGCGACCAGCTGGTAAAGCCTGAGACGCGCCATCTGGCTGCCGCCAAGAAATGTTCCATCGAGATCAGTGGCAAGAAGCATGACAGTGGCCGTTGACACCTTGCGGTGACCGCAAGTGGCCCCGCGGCGCCAGTCGCGCCGTAATCCTCCCTTATTTGCTTGCTCGTAATTCAGCGATACCCGTCGCCGGATGCCGCAGGAGAGGCCGAATCGCAGGGTAAATCCAGCACCCCGCCCCGGCTGCACTACGTGACCGCGTTTTTCTGCAAGGCAAAGACCTTAGCGCGTTTTGTGAACCATCGCCAGTCTGTGCCTTCAGGCCCGCGCCCTGCGATCCGGCATCCTCCGCGTTCTGTTAATGATCCACTAGAGCTGCGCAATCGCGCCCCAAAACGCCAGGATCAGCAGGCAAAGCATCGACAGCATGCCAATGGCCATGCCCGCCCTGCGAGTCTGCGGGTCGCGAATATAGGCGTTGCGGTAAAGCACTCGACCGGCGAAGAAAGCGAGACCCAGTAAGGGCGCTGCAATCGGCAGGAAGAAGAACCCGGCAACAATCCACATGGCGGGAACGACCACCACAAGCTGTTCCAGCGTGTTCATCTGCACGCGATAAGCCCGCTCGAAATTCTCGTGACCGGTGACGGCCGGCGCGCGGATACCGTGTCGCAGGCGCTCCCGACCCACCAGCATGGAAAAAGTCAGATACTGCAGTAGCAGCAACAGTGTAACGAGTGCGGTAAAAGCCATGGTTCTGCTCCTGGTAGGTGGCTAAGTATGCCTGATTCGGGCTTACCCTGCCGGCGTTTTGCCAGCCCTTCATGCTGCCCCTGACCACTGGCGTTGACTGTCACAGCGTGATCCAGTGATTAAGGGAAAGGCGCGTGTTACTAAAGAATATGCGGGTCAGCGCGCTCCAGGAGCGTCGTTACTGCGGAACTGCGGGGCAACGTGCCGAAGTGGCGATCCCCCCGGGAATCCAGACGGGAGCGAATGAAGGCATCGGCGATGTCCGGCGTTGCCGTTTGCAGCAGCAACGCAGCCTGCATCGTCAGCGCCAGCTGATCCACTAGAGAGCGCGCGCGATATTCAAGGGCTTCTGTGTCGCGCAGTGCAGCCTTCAGTCGGTCAACCGCGGCATCCAGCAGCACATGCTGTCCGCGGGCAGCATCAATCTCGGCATACCAGGCGGCCAGGACCTCGGGGCTGCGCGCGAGGGCACGCAGCATGTCGAGCGCCTGCACGTTGCCCGAGCCCTCCCAGATTGCGTTGATCGGCGCGTCCCGGTACAGCCTCGCGAGAATGAAGTCCTCGATCACCCCGTTACCGCCGAGACATTCCATGGCCTCGTAGGTCACCGTCGGCGTGCGTTTGCAGATCCAGTACTTGCCGGTGGGGAGCCCGAGTCGCAGTAACAGCCTGTCGTGCTCATTGCCGCCAGGGGACAGACTGCTGTCAAGGGCCGCGCCCATGCGCAGCATCAGCGCCAACGACCCCTCCACTTCAAGCTGCAGATCCGCCAGTACATTGCGCATCAGCGGCTGGTCCAGAAGCCGTCGACCAAAGGCCTCGCGGCCCGCCGCGTGATTGACCGCCTGGGCAACGGCCTGCCTTTGACCCGCAGCGGAGCCGATCATGCAGTCAAAGCGAGTCATCGCTACCATCTCGATGATCGCGGACACCCCGCGGCCCTCATCACCGACCATCCAGCCAAGGGCGCCGCGCAATTCAACCTCCGAGGATGCGTTCGCGACATTGCCCATCTTGTTTTTCAGGCGCTGAACCTGCAAAGGGTTCTTGCTGCCGTCAGGTCGCCAGCGCGGCACAAGAAAGCAGCTGAGACCACCCGCTGCCTGAGCCAGCACGAGAAACGCGTCGCACATCGGGGCCGAGGTGAACCACTTGTGGCCAACCAGTTCGTAATCGCCACCGGGGCCACCTCTACCCAGCGCTATGGCCCGGGTGGTATTGGCACGGACATCAGAGCCACCCTGCTTCTCGGTCATGCCCATCCCGATGGTGAGCGCCGATTTCTGCGAGTAAGGGATATTGTCGGGCTGATACTCGCAGGCCAGCACGCCCGGCAGCCAGGTGTCGGCAATTTGCGGCGTCAGTCGCAGCGTGGGTACAGCGGCAAAGGTCATGGTCAGCGGACAGCCGTGCCCCGACTCAACCTGAGCCTGCAGGTAGTAGCGTGCAGCACGGGCCACGTGCGCGCCCTCCCCGGGCCGCGTCCAGGGGTCGCTGTGCAGGCCCGACTCCAGACCCAGGCGCATGAGCCTGTGGTAGGCGTCATGGTAGCGTACTTCGTCCACCCGATAACCCTGGCGGTCGTGACTGTAGAACTGCGGCCGGTTCTCGTTGGCAAGAAAACCCCAGTGGATAAGCTCGGCGCTGCCACAGCGATCACCGTGATCCGTGAGTGCATCAACGGCCCATGCGGCACCGTAGCGCACTACACCCTCCCGGAGCGCGGTATCCCCCAGGTAGCTGTTGTAGTCCACCAACGGACGCGACTGATTGAGGACCTCATGCGTTTCGGCCAGGTGATCCATCGTAGAATCGCTCGTGTCCGTTTTCATCGCCGCTCTCACTAGAAACACCGTCAGGATAGTAGCATTGCCTGCGCAGGCTGCTAAAGTCTTGGTTTTGTGCAAGAGAGGAATGCGCGATGATCGCACGAACTGCCCGCCTTATCCTGTGGCTACTTGCCGCCGTCACCCTGTTCCTGGGCCTGCGCTGGGTCGTTGAACCTGAAGCTGCCGCTGCGTCGCTGGGCATGCCGCTACTGGACGGTCTCGCGCGCAGTACCCAGATCGGTGACATTAGCGCCTTTTTCTTCGGCATCTCGGCGATGCTCATGCTGGGTCTGCAGACAGGGCGCGACAGCTGGCTGCATGCGGCGGCAATTTTTTTTGGCTTTGCGGCCATCATGCGCACACTGGCGTGGCTTCTTCATGACGCGGCCTTCGCTGGCCCACTGATCGCGGTCGAAGTCGCGCTGGCGCTGATCATTCTTCTGGCGGCGAGAATGCGGCGGGCAACATGACCTGCATTGCCACTACCCCCCCGGGATGCGCTAGACTGGCGGCGTTTCGTTTTGACACCACCTCATCCCTGGTGGCGCAATCGGTCGGAGACCTCCCATGACCCTGATGATTATCGGACTGCTGATATTTCTCGGCACGCACTCCCTGAATATCTTTGCACCGGCATGGCGAGACCGGCAAATAGAGCAGCGCGGCACCCTTCCCTTCAAGATCGTGTATGCGCTGATTTCCCTTGGCGGTCTCTGGCTTGCTATTGTGGGCTATGGCGAAATGCGCACCACCGCTGTACCACTGTGGAACCCGCCAGTCGGGCTGAAGCATCTCGCAGCACTGCTCATGTTGCCCTCTTTCATTCTCCTTGTGGCAGCGTACGTGCCGGCAAACCACCTGAAGGCCCGGCTGGGACACCCCATGCTGATGGCTGTGAAAATCTGGGCGTTTGCCCACCTGCTGGTCAACGGCCGCCTCGGCGACATCATCTTTTTCGGTGCCTTCCTGGCATGGGCGGTCGTTCTCTACATCCGCCTGAAAAAGAAAGACCGTGCTCTCGGTACGGTTTATCCTGCAGGAGGTCTGCCAGGCACACTAGCCACTGTCGTTGGCGGCGCTGTCCTCTGGTTCGTCTTCGCGCGCTACCTGCACATCTACGTAGCCGGGGTACCTGCTATCAGTGGCATGTAGACACACGATGTCTATACCGGCATGCCTGTTCGCATGAGTCCCGGATGGCAATGGCCGCGCCCGATTATGGCCATGCTCCTCCTCCTGGTATGCATCACGCCTGGCTCGCCCGTGTCTGCACAGGCCGTCCTGCGCGTGGGGATTGCACCTGACGTCCCGCCGCTGCATTACTACAGCGAGGGGCGCCTGGTCGGTGTCGATCCCGACAGCGCCAGAACCGTTGCGGAAATCCTCTCCCGACAACTGGACATTGTGCCGCTGCCGGCAGATCGTCTGCGCCCGGCGCTGCTCGCTGGCGACATCGACGTGATTATGTCGGGGCTGGTTACCGAGGACGAGGCGAACAGCGATCTCCTATTTGCCCGGCCGTACCTGCAGGCGGGGCAGATGGCAATACTGCACGAGACGGCCGTGACCGGTTTTGGTCAGCCCTGGGCTGTGTATCGGGAAGGCGTGCGCATTGGTGTTCGGCCCGGGAGTGCCGGATCAGCATTCGCAGAACAGGATCTACGGGATGCGGATATCATTCACTACGCGAATAGCGACGCGGCCTTTTCCGCGCTACGCGATCGCGAGATTGATCTGTTCATTGATGATGCCGCCACCAGTTGGAGCCTGGCGGCGTCGGAGGCGCAGAGCGACCTGATCAGCCTGTACAGACCACTCACCGAGGAGCGTCTTGCATGGGCTGTTGCGCCAGGCAACCGCAGCCTGCTCCGGGACCTCAACCAGGCACTCGAGTTGATGCGCGCAAATGGCACCCTCGATTACATCATCGACCGCTGGATTCCGGTGCAGTTTTCCGACTCGCCGTGAGTATCTGCTGACTGCGCGGCTCAGCGGCCGTCCGCAGGCGTGGGCCACTAGAGTGACAGTATCATCCCCCGGTTCGGCGACAGGCGATTGTCCAGCAGCGTGTTCCAGGTATCGATGACCGCATTGGCACCCCGTCCTTCCTCGATATCTATCTGTCCGCGCATCCCCCGGGCAAGATCCGCGCTGGCAGTCAACGCCCGCTGCATCACCACACCCTGCCCCCACTGCGCATCGCGTCGGGCTATCTGCGCGGGCGCGAAGAAAAACGCGGGCCCGGGCCCGGGCAGCGCTTCATCATTGCCACCTGCCGCCTCCCAGTGGGTTGCGCCCACCTTGATGCTCTGACGCAGTTGATCGCCCATGCGGCTATGAACGGCAGCCGTCAGGGTCCTATCCCCTGCCATATCGACGAACACGGCAGGTGCGTCCGCGGCGACGCCAGCCAGATCTCCGTAGGTCAGCACGGAATCATACGCGTTGAGCGCCGTGACAAAGTCTGCATTGACTGCCGATGTCAGTCCGCACACCGAAGCGCAGCTGTCACTGTCCGCGTGCAGCAAATGCGCCAACCCCAGGGCGGTTTTCGAGGACGCGGAGCCGATGATGACCTGGGTAGCGAAAAAAAAGTCGTGGTCCACCAGGTAATCGTAAAGAAGATAGGCAGTAGCGAACAGCGGAAACAGGAGGCTGCGTTCGTGGTGCAGGTCGGCGAGCATGGGCGGATCTGCGACCGTGCGCGTGTAGCCATTATACAGGGCGGGCAGCGCCGCCCGGTGCCCGGCAACATCTACCATACCGCGCGCGCTGACATGGCCGGGCTGGAGCATAACGTGACTGGCCATGGGGAAGAATCCCCAGAGGCACTCGCCTTCAGCAATAGCATCGCAGCGGGACGACAGAACGCGCGCGTAACCCCACGCCGGCACTTTGCCCCAGTGTGCCTGCGCCGGGAAATAGCCCCAGTAGCCGATCATGTCGCCCGACAGCGCGTAACTGACGTTGTTCGCCGTCAGCGCGAAAGATTCGATGGCGACCAGTATCTCGCCTTCTGCGGGTTCTGGCAGGGTAGCGTCAACTACCCGGGTCCGGCGGAAATCGCCGCGGTCTACCCAGATTTCCTGTATTTTCATTCCGCATTCTTCCCCGTATTGCCGGACTCGCCCATGGCATATCGCCGCTGCAGCCACTTTCCGAATTCCATAACCAGCAGCATGAGCACGCCGACCGCCAGCACCTGTGTGCCCTGAACCACGTTCAGGGCCCTGGCATCAAACCAGACGGCAAGCCACGGCAGATAGGTGAAGGCCAGCTGCAGTCCGGTAACGATCACCAGCGCCGTCCATACGGCAGTCGTACCCCTGACCCCGGTCAGGCTGAGAGAGGTGCCATAACTATAGCGCACGCTGAACAAATAAAAGATCTCCATGACCACGAGCGTATTGACCGCCATCGTGCGCCCTGTCGCCTCGTCCAAGCCCTGCCCCGTGGCCCACCAGAAAATCCCGAAAACACCACTGCAGAACATCAGGGAAACAAGACCGATGCGCAGCACGAGACCCGGCGAAAGAATGGGGGCGCCTGGCGCACGTGGTGGCCTGGACAGCGTATCCGGTTCAGTGGGTTCGAATGCCAGCGCCATCGCCAACGCGACCGAACTCACCATGTTGACCCAGAGAATCTGTGCTGCCGTGATCGGCAGGGTCAGGCCCAGCAGAATAGCAAGCAGCAGGCTGAGCGACTCGCCCCCATTGACGGGTAACAGGAAGGCAATGATCTTCTTGAGGTTGTCATACACCGTGCGCCCCGCCTCAACCGCGCCCACGATGGTGGAAAAATTGTCGTCAAGAAGCACCAGCTCCGAAGCCTCCTTGGCGGCCTCGCTTCCCGAGCGGCCCATGGCGATACCCGCATCGGCCCGCTTCAGCGCCGGCGCATCGTTGACGCCGTCGCCGGTCATGGCAACCACGTGCCCCAGCTGCTGCAGCGCCATGACGAGGCGCAGCTTGTGCTCCGGACTGGTACGCGCAAACACATCGGTGTCACGTGCGGCAGCGGCGAGCGCGTCATCGTCCAGGGCATCGATCTCGGCACCGGTCAAAACACGATCTGTGTGCCGCAGGCCGATCTGGCTGCCGATGGCTGCCGCTGTGCCTGCGTGATCACCGGTAATCATCTTCACCGCAATACTCGCGCGATGACACGCTGCCACCGCCTTGCCGGCTTCCGGCCGCGGCGGATCAATGAGCCCGACCAGACCCTCGAAAATCAGTTCATCCTCCACGTCCTGCATCGCCAGAGCAGTCGTTCCGGCCTCGACGGTTCGGGATGCTAGCGCCAGCACGCGCTGACCGCGCGCAGCCAGAGCCTCCGACTTGCAGTGCCAGTAGTCTCGATCAAATGGCAGAATACTGCCATCCAGACCCCGCATATGAGTGCAACGATCGAAGAGTGTTTCCGGCGCGCCCTTTACATGAACCTGAACGTGATGCTCGTGATCATGGTCCAGGGTCGCCATGAAGCGATGCCGTGTGTCAAAAGGAATGGAATCGCTGCGAGCCCACGCCTGCCTGGTGAAGTGCCTTGTCACGCCAACTTTGCCCGCGAACGCCAGCAGCGCACCCTCCATCGGGGCGCCCTCCACCGTCCAGGTATCATCGCGATTGTGCAGCGCCGCATCGTTGCACAGTGCCGCCACCAGAGCCAACGGCTGCAGAGCCTTTGATTGCACCCCTCCGGGAATCTGGATATCACCCTCAGGTCGGTAGCCTTCGCCCTCAACCGCGAACTCGGCATCTTCAACGCAGGCGCTGGCGACCATCATCTCGTTACGCGTGAGGGTGCCTGTCTTGTCACTGCAAATAACGGATACCGAACCGAGTGTTTCGATAGCGGGAAGCCGTCTGACGATCGCCCGCCGTCTCGCCATCGTCTGGACACCGATGGCGAGCGTCACGGTCAGAACGGCAGGCAAGCCCTCCGGAATGGCCGCCACGGACAGACCAACCACCGCGGTGAAGATGTCACCGAATGGCTGCCCCTGAACCAGGTAGCCGAACGCCAGTATCGCTATGGCCAGACTCAGTATGAACACCGTCAGCCAGCGCGAGAAGATGGCCATCTGTCGCGTCAATGGGGTCGTCAGCGTTTCAACGCCTGCGATCATGGTGCTGATGTGGCCGATCTCCGTAGCGGCGCCTGTCGCTACTACCACGCCGCGTGCAGCGCCCGTTGTAACCAGGGTGCCGCTGTAAACCATGCCGCTGCGATCACCGAGCGGGGCGTCGGCAACAACGCTACCGACAGTCTTCTCAACCGGCACAGACTCGCCGGTCAGGATTGCCTCCTGAACCGACATGCCGCGACAGCTGTGCAGACGCATGTCTGCGGGCACCTTGTCCCCGGCGTCAAGTAGAACCATGTCGCCCGGCACCAGCTGGTCACCTGGCACCGTGGTGCGTTTACCATCGCGCAGTACCGCGGCTTTCGGCGCCAGCATATGGCGAATGGCATCCATCGCCCGTTCCGCCTTGCCCTCCTGAATCACACCGATGACGGCGTTGAGAACGACGACGGCGAGAATCACCACTGTGTCCACCCAGTGCCCAAGCAACGCGGTGATTACCGCGGAGGCCAGCAGCACGTAGATCAGCAGATTGTGGAAATGCAGCAGAAACCGCACGATGAACCCGTGACGCGTGGGCTGGGGCAGACTGTTGGGGCCCGTTTCTGACAGTCGTCTTGTCGCCTCGTCGCTGGAGAGTCCCTCAGGGTCCGCCCCCAGGGCATCCATAATGGCGTCGATGTCTTCCGCGTGCCAGGACGCCTTCGTCTTCTCCATTAACGTCTCCGTGGTCGGGCTCCCCGTCAGCGTGGCAGGTCCTTTGGCACCATGACGGACTGCTGCAGCCAGCGCTCAAAGCGGCGGCTGATGACATCCAGATTATCCGACCACCACTGTGCATTGAGCTCAATCGCCGAGCGCAGGTGCTTTTCGGATGTTGGCAGTTCTTCGCGAAGCTCCGTATCCAGCAAGCGCATGGATGAGGCTCGGGTCGGGCCATAGGGTATGTAGGTCGCCTGGGCAGCAAGACTTTCGGTTGACGTTGCAAAGCGGACGAAGTCTTGCGCCAGATCGGTGCGCCGGCCGTGTCTGGGGATACCCCAGACATCGTAGAACCAGACCTGGCTGTCCCACAGAATACTCAGCGGCTCGCCACGGGCAACGGCGTCGTTGATACGACCGCTGTACACCGCTGTCATGGCAACCTTGCCGGTCTCAAGGAGACGGATGGCCTCCTCACCCGTCTCCCACCACTCAATAAAAGGCTTGATGCGGCTGAGTACGGCGAACGCCCGGTCGACTCCTTTTCGCGTGGAGAGCACATCGTAGATTTCTTCAAGAGGCACGCCATCCGCGGCCAGCGCCCACTCGAGGTTGCCCTGAGGCGTTCGGCGCAGCCCACGCTTGCCGGGAAAGGCGGAGAGGTCAAAAAAATCGGCAATACGCTCTGGCGCACTAGGAGTTGCCTCATGATTGTAGGCGACCACTGTGGAGCTGACCACATTACCGACACCGCAGCGCGTGAGACTGGCGCTGATAAAATCGTCGCGTGCCGAAGTGCCGTCCGGGGCATCCGGCAGCAGGTCGGGATCAATGGTTTCCAGCAAGTCCTCGTCACAGGCGCGAATCGCATCTAACAGCTCGAGGTCCACAACGTCCCAGCCCACATTCCAGGAGCGCACCTGGCGCCGGATTTCGCTGATACCGCCACTGTATTCAATGACGTTGACGCGGACATCCCTGGCTTCCTCGAAGGCGCGGATGAAGCCAAGTATCTGGCTTTTGACGTACGCCCCGTCCCAGGATACGACGTTAAGCACAGCGGGCTCGGCCGAGGCCGGCACAGCGGGCAGCCAGAGTAGCGCTGTTACCGCAACGCAACGAATGAAAGATGCGATTATCCGCCTCACCAGTAGTAGCCAATATTCACGTTAAAGCGCCCGCGCCATTTATCTTCTCCACCAGCTCCCATAGAGCCACTGCCAAAAAACGCCATGTTTCTGGCCAAAATGTAATCGACATAGGTAAATAGCGGCCCGCTTCCAATGGCGCATCCCAGGGTATTGATCTGCGAATCCACGCTGGCGTCAATGCCCTTGTAAAGTCGCGAGTAGTCATTATAACAAGTCAACTGGTCAATGAAGCTGGCCGGCGACTCGAAATTATAGGCAACATTCGCGACCAGGATATCCGCCTCGCTGGCAATATCGTATGTGCCGGCAAAGGCACCGACCCGCATGACATCGCTGCTCACGCCCACAGGGTTCGCGGGGCTGTACTCGTATCTCACGCCCTGCAGCTGCAGGTTCCAGCGACCGCATCGGCTG